>SKET01000007.1_pt1 | contig 219648 bp, 210 predicted proteins | sample 4841461 | NCBI WGS metagenome assembly SKET01 (sample SAMN11008802, study PRJNA524170) | human gut metagenome | biome: Human fecal sample; material: Feces; isolation source: fecal sample from pouch patient p5 | host: Homo sapiens | place: Israel: Tel-Aviv | collected 2014-02-13
CAAAATATTCAAAAGCTTGCGCATCATTGGATGATGGATTCGAAGACGCCTTTCAATATACCGTACAAGGAAATTCCCACAATCGACTAAAGAGTACCAATCTAATTGAACGACTGAATCAAGAAGTACGCAGAAGAGAAAAGATTATTCGCATCTTCCCCAATCAAACATCAGCCAATCGCTTAATTGGAGCCGTTCTTATGGACCTACATGATGAATGGATTTATTCTTCAAGAAAATACATCAATTTTGATAAGTAGAAATGGTAAAAACATTGTATAGCATTTTACACAGGAGTCTGGACTTGACTCAATTAGCTCCTCTTTATTTCAAAATATAACTTAGTATAACATAAATTTATTATTTGGCAGCGTCAAATTAAAGCATACAGAATATATATTCCAACAAATAATTTGTACTATTTTTCCAATCAAGTAGCACTTATCCATCAAATGATTTTCTATATCTGAATGTTCAGTTTAGTCCATTTCTTTCTCCTATTGTAATTTCTCGTGAATCTTCTCTACGGTACTCTTGATTGTCTCTACATCACCCAAAGCGTTCGTTAATTTGTCGATAGTATCTTGATACCGTTCTTCTCTTGTATTGTTCTGTTTCATTACCCAAACAAGTAAGCCGACAAACAATACTGCAAAACTTATTTGTTCAGGATTTGAAAGCAACGACTCCAACAATTTATCCATGCTTCATCACTCACCCCTTTCATTGCAAAATAAAAAACACCCTCCTTTGAGCGTGTTGGTAGCAAAATTAGTATTTTATACAGGTTTTACTTCTGATATTTTTAAGGATAATAGTTGTAGATGGAACATCTTTGCTGCAGCATCTATCCCTAAAGTAAATTCTACTTTATCTCCTGCGACTAAAGTGTGAACGTACTGACCAGCTTGAGATGTCATATAGTTTAAGTTAGCACTACTACCTACGTTAGCAAAGTTAGTATCACTTCCGTTTTTTCTAATTTTTACATAAGCAAATTTGAACGTATTGTTTCCATGCAATTTTACAGAACCTTCGAAAAATAAAACACAGTTTCTAGTTGCGGTTAAGGTAATCCCATCACTACTTATCGTATATGGTAAATCACTAGCTGTGTGGGCAAAGTCCGTAGCTACAAGAGCCCCTATTGGTATTTTTGTCCCATCTGGTGAATCTGTTAAATCTCTACCTTCACTGTAAATAGCGTATAGTGGCATCGCGTCACTAATAGTTTTAATGTTAGTTGTGTTAGTGGCTATCTTAGAAGTATTGGCAGTTACTTTTTTATCAACTTCATTAATTGAAGCAGTCAACTGCGAATTAATCTGCGATACTTTCCCATCGGTATAATTGTTTGCTTTACCTGTGATTTCAGAAATTTTAACATCTGTGGCCAGATTGTCTTCGACATATTCTGGTGCTAGATCCCATACATAATCTTTTGGATTGTTTGAGTCTCGCATGCCGATTCCTCGGTATTTATATTGTTCAATATTCGGGGTTCGTGTGTCGCCTTTTTCTAGTTTTATCCATTCTACTTTACATTGACCTAAACTTGTATTTGGCACTTGATAAACATATAGTCTGCCAGTTATATCAGAAGCGCTTCTAGTTGCTTTAAATGTCAATTGCCACTCATCAACAAGACCTTCAACTGGTTTCATATCAAGAAGATTCACAGTAGAACCATTAGTTTCATATTGTACAAAACAACGGAATGTCTGTGTTGCCGGTTTAGTTCCTTTAAGTGTAATAGTATAGGTCTGGTCTTTAAGTAACTTTTCGCTTGGTGTTTTAGTTAGAAGTAAATATGAGCTACTTGTAATGCCAGTTGGATCAAGTAAATTTTTACCTAGTGTTTTTTTACTCAAATAATATGGCGCATCGAGTAAATTTGGCTGATATGGTGTAGACGTCTCTCCTTCTTCAATTTTGATGTTATAACGCACATTTAACTTACCTTTGAATGAACGATTAGACAAATTAATTTGTAACCAGACTGATTTGTAGTTTTTTACAAGGTCAGGAATAGTGTGATTGTTTTCCATTGTGGTTAATTCATACCAAACACCAGCTTGTGGATTAGTCACGTCACCAATTAATGTACCTACAGCACTAGGGGCTGGGCTACCATCTGGCTTGTTAATTCGGTAGCTCATTCTAATACGTCCTTCCCACGATACATCAGTACTAACTTCTGCTGTTAAGGTATATTTTTGATTTGCTTTTAATAATGGAAGTTTATGACTAAAACCAGCATACATGTTCATGTCTGTTACCTCGCCACTAAAATCAAAACTTACATACTCCCCGTTAGCATCTGCTTTAGTGATGCCCTCTCCCATTAGGTCCCAATCTTCAAAAGAAAGTTTTCGCATTAAATTCGGATTCCCCGAATAATCATAGCCCCCGAAGTCGATGCTGTTACTGTACATCACTTGCAAGTTACCTAATTTAGAAATTTCTTCTTTCAGAGCATCTAACTTGTCTTGTAGTGTTTTGGCTTGACCAGTTAAATCAGTAATCTGTTTATTTAAGCTATCCACTCTACCTTTAATTTCAGCCATAAAAGTATCAAAAGTTTCATTATACTTTCGAATCAACTCTTCCAATTGCGAAACGTATTCATCGGCTTGGCCTTGCGAAATGTCAGACACTCCTAGTGAGAAAAAAATGATATCTTGCGTCGTTAAAATTTGATTATCTTTTCTATATTCTACGTAGCAGTGTTTATAGTATCCTGCTTCACTCATAAATGTTCCATCAAGAGAAAATGTGACTTCTTCGCTAGTTATACTAGTAGCGACACTATCTACGTAACGGTTAGATGGTGTTGTTCCTTTTAATGTAAAGGTTCCGCCACTCGTATCCATCTGCAAGCCATTTAAAAACGGTTTAACAGTCACCGTAATTCCTTTGTCACCTTGACGAGCCATAATAGCTTTGGTGTAGTTTAATTCTTTGCTGAAATCTAAAGCCAAATTATATAAACTGCTAGCCATTTATATACCTCCTTGTCTTCGTTTTAAAAACGTTTTTGGTCAAGCACTGTGCTATCATATGCTGTATCCTCTTTTAATCTAACATCTTCATACCCTAGTCGATGTGCCACTAAATTCCATCTAACCAATACGTTTGGCTTACTAGTTTCAATGATGAAATGGTCAATATCTTCATGAGTAACAGCACACAAAACTAGCTCTGTAGGTGTCACATGTGTCATATATCGACTTAGATTTACTGTCTCGGCAAACATAGGATCAATATCAACACGAACTTTACCATCATCACCTGTAACGGCTTCCCCATAATCAGCGAAATAATATTCTGGAGTTTCATAAGCGTTTAATAGTCGTTGTCCATAATGTTCTGTTGGTACGGTTGAGTTTTTAGTACCTCTAACAGTAAAATCTTTATATACTTGTACCGTTGATTGTTCAAACCTAGCAAGTTTTCCATCTTCCCATGAACCAAAAAAACAACCTGGTAACGTTAGCATACCATCACTAGTAAATTTCATAGTCCTACCAGCTACTTTAAACTCCCATGAACTGCCCGCACTACCATTAATGCTTAAAGAACTACCATCGCCATCAGTTATATAACTAGCATTGCTATACCTGAAATTGGGCGCACCAAAAGATAAAAACGGTTTGTTATTACCATTATCCCACGTACTAAAAACCAAATTCCCCTGTGGATTTCTAATCATGAAACCACCACCAGTTTTCATGGTGTATGATACAATACCTGCATCAGCACTTACATAATCACGTGCTTCTAGCTCCATAATATCTTTGTTAACTTTTTTTGAATACCAAGTCATTTTGCCATTAGCAATACTTGTTCTATAATCAGCACCATCACTAATTAATGTAGTACCTCTAATAGTAATCCCTACTATCTCACCAGCTGTAATAAACGAGGCATTGAATCCGCCATCTAACGTCCATGCAGTGTCATACGTTCCATTAATGCCAGTTTTAGAGAAACCAATACCAGCGTTGTTGATTTGTAAAACGTTCCGTGCAGTATTCTTATCTGGCGTGTCCATAATCAAAATACGACTAGGTGCTTCTTTAGGATCTAATAAAACATACCCACCATCTTGGCCAGTAATTATATCAGTTTGATGATCTACAATATCATTGATTAAATCACTGATTTCGCCACCATTTTTCAATTGATCAATGGCATCATTAATCAAATTGCTTACATTATTCTCTGTATTTTCTAAGAAGTTTGTTTTGACGTTCCCTACAACTAATTTATCGTATGAATTAGTTAAAACATTAAACGTATATTCCACGATTCTTGCTGACATATTCACTTTTAACTGTGGATGATACACATCTACTCCGTCACCCATCGAAACTTTTTCTAGATCAACAAATTTTTCATAGCCTCTTTGATGCCTCAATGGTACTAATTCAATCGAACCACTCACTTGTGGTTTTTGTTTATCTATGTTTGTTTTCAACCAGTCTTTAGCAGCTTCCCTTAATGTGGCTACATCAGTTGCTTTGTCTTTAAAATCAACAAAAGAAACATATCCAGCAGGATAATCATCTACGTAATCCGTGAAAATAACTTCTTCTGGTAGAGTGATCTCGTCTTCTCCTTCTGACGAACTGCTAATGAATGGATAAACTCCAACTAAAACACTTTGAGCATCTATCTCTAAGTCAAGACCAGTTAAGTTTTTAGTATAAATCGCTTTGATTTTATGATCCGTACCTAACCTTTTTTCATGACGTAATGTGTTATTATCTTTTAGAAACTCACCATGAAATCGATCTAGAATAGATCCCTCTTTTCCACCAAAGAATTCTAAAAAATTCGCCTTTTCTATCTTCACATTAGCAAGCGTATCTACTAACGATGAGAAAGAAAACTGCGAAGGAATAGCTGGTTTCGCTAAAGTTTTTGCGTTTTGCCATGCCTGAGTAGCAGTGATCTTTTCTGTTCCGCTGTCATATTTATTCAACACCGATTTTCTTATATCATTGAAAATAGGTTCAGCTTTTACTTCTATCGTATTTCCTATTACAGAAGTCTTTGCATAATAAATCCGTAGACGTTGTTTTGCTCGATTTTCATCTACATAACACTGAATTATACGTCCTTCTACAATCAAATCTGCATTAGTTCCGCTTATTGGATAAGTACCCTGAAATATCTCGGCTCCGTTTAGTTTATTGCTAACAGTAGCTGTTAACCAGTCTGATAAAGCACCTAACCCTTGTGTATCATATAAATGTTCAGTTAAATTATTCGCGTCATTTTTATCGTAAATAGTTATTAAATTATCGATCATCTATTTCACCTACCTTAACCCATTACGATAAATTTGTATTTTGCTCAAACCAGTGCAATTAAAATGATTAATATCCACTTGCAATGTCGGATATTGCATGGTCTTCATTTTGTTGGACCGATCTAAAATATCTCCGTCCGATTGCTCTTCGTAGCAAAGCATCAAATCACTATCAATGACTACGTCAGTTCCTACTACTAAGCCTTCGAAACTAAACACATAATCATTTAAGATGAACTGGCATGAAGTAGCTGAAGGAGTGATGATAATCTTTGGAAAACTTTCTTCTAAACTATTATTTAGCAAGTTAAATGACTGTGGTTTATCTACGGTTATTGGTACGTCTTCTTGAACTCTTGCGAATGGTTTCGCAGTGATATTCACATCGAACTCTCCCCATTCAACGATATCGTTTTCTGCATCCCCAATATCGATAGTCTGGATAACATAATAGACGTTGGGATCATCAGAGAATTCTAATTTCTTTGCATAATTTAACCAATGACGCATGATATAAAACGATTGCTTGAACGCTTGATGGTCTTCCACATCCTCTAAATAGTTATAGTGCAATGTAAACGACATGTCTTCAAACGAGTAATCTTGTACTAAGCCACCTAACCTTCCTAAAACAGAAGTTTCAACTCTCTGCCTTTTTGGAGAAGGTATGGTTGGTCTTTCAGCTAAAGCCAATTTATGCAAATAATCAGGAAATCCATCGATTATAGAATGTATACAATCAGTCATTTTTTCACATCCTTTTTAATACTAAAAAAACAGGAGAAATACTCTCCTGTTTAACGCCATGCCGAAGCATTATCATTTTGAACTTTTGTAATGCTATCAATGATTTGTTGAGTTGTTTGCTTCATAGTAACTTCATCTGCGTTACCATCAATTGTGAAATTGAATTCGTAGTTGTTCACAGGTTGAATCGTTTGTGCCCTAGATGAAACTGATGTGCTACTCAAGATACGATCACCAATTTCTTGCAGCACAGATCTTTTCAAAGGTAAAACTGCTTCAGGTCCTGCTTCACCGACACCGATAATATTCGGAGAATTAAACACACTACCTTTCGCATACCAATCAACACCCAACGTTGGGATTTTTCCCTTCAATGGATTGAATTCCCCACTCAATTTAAAATGTGGTAACGGAATATGTGGTATCGAAATATTCAGATTATCAAAGATGCCACTGATTTTATCTCTAATCCAATCAATCGGAGCGCTAACAGTCTTTTTGATACCTTCCCAAATGTTAGCAATTGTACTTTTAACATTATTGAATATGTCGGAAACAATACCTGTTAGATTGGACCAACCGCTTGAAATTGCATTTTTTCCATCGTTTACTTTAGAGCTAATAGTGCTTGTAATTCCATTCCAAAGATTCAAAGCAGTGTTTTTGATACCGTTCCAAATTCCGCTGATCCACGAAGATATACTATTCCAAACACTTTGAATGGCACTTTTAGCTGCGTTTATAGCATTGCTTATACTACTAGTCACACTATTCCAGATATTTGATGCTGTAGAGCTGATTGAATTCCAAATTCCACCTAACCAACTAGATACAGTTGACCAAATATTTTGAATTACTGTAGCAGCTGCTTGTACCAAGCTAGTGATTGTATTCTTGATACTGTTCCAAATACTAGAAGCTGTTGCACTAATTGAATTCCAAATATTTGAAGCCGTAGTACTAATAGATGTCCATATACCATTCCACCATGCCACTACTGGATCAAATATAGTATGGAATGTAGTTACAATTCCGTTCCAAGCGATGCTTATCCATTGTGTCATAGTATCCCAAATATTTTTAAGGAAATCAGAAATAGGTGTCCAAACAGCTTGCCAAGCTGTGCCTAATAACTGTCCAGCTACATCAAAAATACCCACGATAATATTAATACCAGCTTGAATCAATGACGTTATTAATGTCCATGGTATTTGAACAATTCCTACAATGTCTGCCCAAATAATCGACCATACTTCTTTGACTCCGTTCCAAATATTTGAAACCCAATCAACGAATGTTTGCCAAGTTTCTTGGACTCCTTGCCAGATGTTGGAAGCTCCTTCAACTAATCCGCTCCATAGCTCTCCAAACCAATCAGAAACTCCTTGCCAAATATCTTGAACCCAATCTACAAATCCAGACCAGGTTTCTTTAACTCCATCCCAAACTGATGAGGCACCTTCTTTTATACTTTCCCAAGTACCACCCAACCAATCAGTGAATTTACTCCATATTCCCTTAAACCAGTCAGTAATTGCACCCCAGTTTTTTATAATTGCTATAACTCCAGCAATAGCAGTAATAACTGCTCCTATTATTAATGTAGTAGGACCACCTAGAGCTATGAAGCCAACTATTATTGGCATTAATAAAGTAAATGCAGCAGTCAATCCGCCAATTGCTACGGCATAATCCTGTACTGGTTGTGGAAGATTATTAAACGCATCAGCCATCTTTCCTAGAAAATCAATTACTGGTTCGAGTGCATCTATGATTGTGTTGCCTATAGGAGCTAATGAATCCTTTAATTCAGCTATTTTCCCGTTCAACTCTTGCAACGGAGTAGTAGAATCTTCATTCATTTTTTGTGCAGATCCACTAACATCATCAAATGTATGGTTAACATCAGTTAAAGATTGGACAACTTTCATCGCATTATCTTCGCCAAGCGCAGACCAAATTGTCGAAGCTTTATTTAATTGGTCGTATTGACCATCCATATTGCTAAAATCTTGAATCATGGAATTAATAACGTCTTTTTGTGTTCCTCCGCCATTTTTCCACTCTTCAAAAGCTTTTCTAGTACTTTCACTAAACATATCCATGTTTTGCTCAAATCGACCATCTGTTAACGATATTCCCATTTCCTTAACTAAGTCATTGACTTTATCAAGGTTATAAGCACCCGCATCTAAACCATTTTGAAGCATTCCGAACGTTTCATCAGCTGAATATCCCATTTGACTCCATAATTGGCTATATTCTGCCATATTGTCGCCTAATTCGTGCGTTTTATCTAAACCGTTTTGAGTACCCGAAACCATTAAATCCATTGCATCTTGAGCGCTCAAGCCGAAATTGATCATTAAGCCATTTACACCACGTAACGTTTCATCCATATCAGCGCCCATGGTGTTTTCTAGGACCATAGCTTGTTCCGTGATATTTTGTAAATCTTGATTATTTAAATCGTCTAAATTACGCTTTACCAAAATCAATGCATCTGTGGACTGATCTAACGATTCTCCAAAACCTTTATAATAAATGTCTCTGGCTACATTCGTTAATTCTTCAGCCTCTTGTTTAGCCAAACCAAAATTAGCTTGTATCTTACTTTGGGAACTACCTACACTGTTAGCTGAGTCCACTGCTTGTTTCCCTAATTCTGTAAGCTTATCGCCAATGTCGCTTAAAACGTCAGAAGCTTCCATTAAATTATTCATATCTATTTTGCTTCCGATATCGTCCAAGTTAGTTGTATCTACATTTTTAGCAGCTTGTCCTAACTCTTCAAATTCACGTTCAGCATCATTAAACTTCGCTTCCATCTGCATTGCTTCTGTGGATGTAGCGCCAAATTCAGACTGTGTAGCTTCTAACTGTCGTCTTAGGATATCTATCGTTTTCTCCGCATTTTCAGATTGTTGAGAAACAAATTCTTGGGCTTTCGCTAATTTCTCGGATTCAGAAGCTGATTGACCAGCAGTTGCTTGCCATTTTTTATATTCTGATTCAATCAGAGAAGCACTAGCTTGAACATTTTTCTGTTCACTGTCCAACTGTTGCATTGTAGACTCGTACGTCTGTATTTCGCCTTTTGCTTGAGCTAGTGCATTACTCGTTTTATCAATTTCGTTTGACAAACGTTGTTGTGCTGTTTGTCGATTAATCAGTTCTCTTTCAAGTTTCTGAACTTCGGTGGAATTTTCTCCATAATATTTTTTGGCATTGGCTAAACGTTGACTAGTTACTTCAACTTTTTGACTTTGTAATTCATACTGCTTTTCTAAAGAAGATAATTTACTTCCTAACTTGTCTGATTCAGAACCAGTCTGTTGCAATTGAGCTTGTTCTAGTTTTAATTCTGCTCTATTTTTAGTTAATTCAGCACTGATTTCTTTTAACGTAGATTTCAATCCGTCATCGTTAGCTATGAAAGTTACTTCTGCTTCTGTTCTCTTTTTAGCCATTTTTTACCTCCTTTCTTTAGTTTTTATGGGATTGGTTTATTGCATAGTTTTTCCATCCTTCATAAGCACTCTTGTTGTAAGCCATTTGCAAAATGTCATCTAAACAGATATCGCTTAAAACCAAATCTGAAGGCATAGAAAAAACGTCGGTCAACATCGAATAGACATCGACCCACGTTTCAACTAAGAGCTTTGGCATTTTTACTTTTGAAGCTTTTTTTCCTTATTTGCTTTTTCGAATTCTTTTTGATAGGCATCTCGTGCTTGTTTGAACATCATCAATTGATAAATATAGCTGGCAGTAGCCATATCAAAATCCCATTTATCGATAAATTCATCGAATGAAATATAATCAGTCATGTTCGCTTGGCGGTAAGCAATATACACAGCCTTTGCACCTTGAATAACAGAAATATCCATGGATCCTTTTCCCACAGTCATTTTTGCAAACTCGTCTGTGTTAAAATCTCTATTGATCATCAATAATTTCTTGATATTCAGTTTAGGTTCTAAATTCAAAATTGTTCCATCGTTTAGTTCAATTTTTGAGTAATCTTCGTTCATTTTGCTACCTCCGTTTTATGTTTAAGCTTGAGTCGTTGTAGTAGTGGTTGTTGAACTCTTTTTAATCACATCAGCAGATAGATTCGTCATCCATTGATCTGTTAAGTCTTCTTCAAGTTCTGCAACAATTGCTTCATGATAGAATTTACCAAATTCATCTTGCATAACTTTTGTTTCTAGTTCTAAAGCAGCTACTTCATCCGCACCATTTTCAATAGAGAATGTTAATCCTGTATTCGAAGTGCATGCTAACATACCAACTAACTTGCTATTTTCTTCGAAGTCATCCACGATCTCTGCAGCAAGTGAGAAATCTTCGCCTACGGAATCAGGACCGTAAGAGTAAATGCCTGGTTTAATACGTTCATCTTGTTTCAACCCATTGAAACGTCGATAAACTTCCATCGGTACATGTGCAGTAATTGTTACCGTCATATTGATTGGTTTAGATTTTGATTTTACTTCTGTCGCTCCACATTTTTTAACCACCGTTTGCATTTCTGTTTCGCCATCTAATTGTCCGTTACAATCTGTTGCGATTGCATTTTCTGCATTCTTAAAATTAAAAGCAATTCGTTTGATACTCACGTTATCGAACGTTGTTACTACAGTTGTTGTTTTAGCCATTGTTGTTCCTCCTATTTATTTAATTTATCGAATTGACGAATCAGAAGTTCTGTAATTGGATCAAGTGCAAGACCTAATCCTCTTCTCATGAATTCGTCTGGCTGATTTCTTTTAGAAGTACCTATCCCCAAATCAGGATATTTTAAATACTCAAATTTTCTTGTAGGTCTAATGATGAAACCCAAATTAATATATTGAGTCTTAAGTGGACGACTATTTTTTGCGTGTTGGTGTCCTCTTCTTAAATCTGCTTCAGAAACAGGAATTTTTTCTGTAATCCTATCCACTGCAATAGCCGAACCCTTCGATTTCAATGCTTCATTGATCAGTCGTTCACTCTCGCTTGAATAGCGTTCCATCCGCACAAGAAGTTCATCATGCCCATTTATTTTTAGCTCCCAACTATTTTTAGCCATGACAATCACTCTTCAATAATCGTCTAAACGTAAATACCAATTGATCGATATAGCGATCTTGATTTTCTAGTTTTAAATGGTTGGGATCCATTCTCTGAAAACGAATCGAACGATTTTGAATCAATGAAATAATATCTAGTGAATCTCCTGTTAAATCTTCTCTATTTTCTGAATAGAAAGTTAGATATAGATTTTGACCCACGCTATATTTTGGTTCAGTGATCATTTCTATTTCTCCTGTTTCGAGAATGAAGTAATTAAAATCATCAGGTAGCTCATCCTCGCCAACAGAGTCTTGAAAGAGTTTGAGCTTAAAATGTTCTTCTAAGGAAGTTTTGATAGCAGAAATTTGCTTATTTAAACGTTCTTTTTCTTTAGAATTATCAATAACCATATTCACCCACACTTTCAAGATAAAAATAGATATAAAAATTATCGTAATCGGCATAGATAACGTTGTAACGCATACTATCGATTACGATAAAATATTGATCTTTATTAAATTTCTTGGCGATCGGATGAAATGGAGTCTTTACTTTCTTAGTTAATTTCGATCCCATCGCATCCATAGCTGTTATATCACTATCTCTCATGGAAAGATTTCTAAATTTTAAAGAAGTGATTTCTGTATCTTCTACACCAATCTTTTTTCCTAGTTCATTTCTTTTGGTAGTTTGCGTCAAAATCTTTAACCAACCATCGTTGAATGTTTCTTCGAGTCTACGATTATTCGCCATTCCCATCACCTGCAATATATTCTTGTAGCGCATAACGTTGAATGAAACCTAATAACTCACTAGCGAAATTTTGTTCAAACTCATCTAAAGCACGATTCCAGTCGTATCTACATCTTTCGATTAGCAATCCGTATTCTAAGCTTTCAGGAGAAAAAGAAAGTGTTGTACTCACTTTACTTTGAAGATAAACAGCATTTTTAGCTATCATCTTTTTAATTGACTCATCTTCTTCGTTCCAGGTAACGTAAATATTATCCTTCACAGCTATTAGCAATTCTTCAGTCACTTGTTCAGGCGTCATCTAACCACCGCCTTAATTGCTTTAACATATGCGTAAGAGCATTTTTTCTTGTTTACAAATGATAAATCTTCATCAAAAGGCGTGGAAGTAACGTATCTCCCTTTGAAAAATAAATCTTCATCATTTGTTGTTACTCCAGCGTTATGCAAGATTTTTACTTCTTTAAATTTTTCTATTGGATCAGTAGCAAAACAAAAGTTTAATTCCTCGTGAACTTTAGGACCAATATTGAAATACATCATGTTCCAAAGCTGTGCCCACATCTCGGCTGTCCAAATCTGTACATTTGTTTTTTGCCCTCTAAGGTAGCGATATAGCCGATTAGAATCCAGATAAACCTTTTTCCAATAATTCGCTTTAGGACGGTTAATAACCCACTGTGCGCCTCCTGAATTAGTGTTTATAGTTTCCAAAGATTCTACTCTAACATTTACAATATTTGCCATATCTTTTAGAATATTTTCTCCGTTTTCACAGCTTCTAATATAATCAAGACTTAGATAACTACAGCAGTCGCTACAATACCAAACATCATCTTTAGAAGGCAATTTGCGCAAATTAATTCTTTTATTGAAAATGACATCCGAATCGATATAGAAATATCGGTCGTCCTCACGCGAATGATCTTCTTCTAAATATTTCCACCATAAATATGGTTTAATCGAAGGAATATACTCTTTGTCGTCCCGCAGATCATCGTACACATGAACTTCAACGCCATATTCCTTCTCAAAAAAAATAGGAATCTGATCATCGTGTCTGCTGAAAAGCAATACGATATCTTTGATTCCTAGTTTCTTCAGATTAGTTAAACAAACTTCAAGCTCCCATTTAAACCGATTGATTGCCGGCTGACAAAGAATATACTTCATTCTGATCACCTACGCTTGTGTTGTAGTTGTTGTGGTTGTTGGTTTTGTAGTTGTAGTAGTAGTTCCCAAAGCGCTAATATCTAATACAATGAAACTATCATTACGTTTAGGTTGTCCGTTTGCATATTGTTTAGCTAGATAAATGCGTTCGTCTTCAACAAAATGGTATTCATCTGAAGCTTCAATTTTTAGCGTAGATCCTACACCCATGAAGTAATCTGAAGCTACCCCAATAACTGCTTTTCCTTCTGGCACAGCTGTTGACTGCAAGTCTGAAACTGGTACTGGCAATACTTGTACATATTCTCCATTAGCAGTTAGTACGGTTTTAGCTGGGAAAACTTTAGACCAGTAATCTGTTGGATTCACAATTAGGACCACATCAGAAGGATTTACATTACGATAAATCGGATCATCTACGCCTTCGATATTGAATTTTGATAGTCGTGCCATCAAACCGCCCATAGTTGCAGCATCTAAAGCTGTAATAGGTTCTGCTGTTTTTTCAGCATATTCTCCGCTAGTTTGTTTGCTCATATCACGCATCATTCCGACTGGCATATCTTTACCAGTACCATCAACGATTGCTTGTTCTAATGCAATTCTCAATGATTCTACTAAAACAGTACGGACATAACGATCTAACCATACTGGACCTAAGTCAAGCATTGCCTTACATACAGGAATATAACCTGATAGCTTGAACTGCTTCATGTTAATTACGTCAAAGCCATTATCTAAAACTTTTTTAACAGCTTCGCAAAGTTTACCCCACCATGCTGGATTGACTCCACGTGACACAATCCATTCTGTTACACCAGTTGTGTTAACAAAAGTAATTTTTTGCAATAGTGGATGAGATTGTTCTAGATCTTCAAATACGCGTTCAAATACAGTAGCTGGTACTAATTCTTCAACTCCTGCAAAACCTTCGTTATTCACTACTTCGTTATAGAATTTTGTTTCTTGTGTAGTTAGTACACGCTGACCACGGTTCATTAATACTAATTGATCTTGATTTTTTGCTGTTGCTTCTTCTAAAATTTTATCCTGAATTTCCTTAGATAAACTTACCATAGCTGCGCTAAAAGATTCTTCGTTACCATCTTTAAAAGCTTTCATCAATTGATCGCTTGCAGCTGTTACACCTTTTAAATTTTTAACTGTCATTATTTTGCATCTCCTTGTCCAAATGTTTTATTTAATGCTGCTGTAAATGCAGCAATTTTTTCTGCTCTTTTTTCTTCAACGTCATTCAAAATTTCTTCAACGCTTTGTTCTTTCTTAGCTTCAGTACCTGCGCTATTTTCTGCATCGATAATTTCATCGACCAATCCATAACTCAAAGCTGTTTCTGCATCCATAAACGATTCTTTTTCAAGAAGTTCTTGCAATGCTTCATCTGTACCGTTGAATCGTGTTTTATATGAAGCCTTTACCGATTTATCAATTGATTCCAATTGATCAGCAATCGTGCGGAAGTCATCGACATTTCCTTCTCCATATGGGGAAGCGCGGTGAATCATCAATTGTGCATTGTTGTAAATTTTTATAGTATCGCCAGCCATTGCGATAATTGAAGCAGCACTAGCGGCTAAGCCGTTAATCACAACGTTAACTTTTGCTTTATTTGACTTAAGTAAGTTCCCAATAGCAATCCCTTGAAATACGTCTCCACCGTTTGAATTAATCACTACTTCAATTTCTTCTTGATCACCTAGACTATCCAAAATATTTTTGATTCCCTTATCAGTATTCCCTTCAAAGAACCAACTAGAGCCAATAAATCCCTGAATAAAAATTTGCGGTACTGTTCCTTCATTCTTTACCGCTAGAAATGTTTTCATTGTCGTCATTCGCCTCACCTCCTTTCGATACTTGTTGGTTGTTTTTAGTTATAAATATTTCATCTGCCATCGCCTTATCAGAGCGATCATTTCCAACGCGTTCTCTTCCTTCGTTGATTGTAAATACCCCATTTCTAATGCCTACATCAATAGCGTCAACCAAATCTTTGAAGCTAGTAATCTTGATCATAGTTGTATCAACACGTACAAAATTCCCTGACAAGTATTCTTCTGCTTCATAGAGACTAGCGTTAAACGCATCCTGAATAAGTTCAGCAATTGGAATGATTTCGAACATTAAAAAAGCGTCCACTTGATCCGATAACCCACTCATGTCACCCTTTAGTAGGTTTTTCGGAACGTGAAACGCTGCTGCTGTCATCTCAAAGATGTCGTCTATTAAGTTTTTTATATCTCTTGAATTGCTTTGGAAGTTTCCGCTGAAATCTTCTAAATTGAATCCTTCTTGTAGTTGGAATACTGCCCCTGCATTGTCCGCTTCCATGAATGGTTTGAACTGCGATGTCATCATTTTATTGATTTGGTCTTGTGTTGTATTGTCTTGCGGTCGGAATAAATTCCCTTTCAGTACGTATCTACGAGCGTTAGAACGCTTGTAAACATTCATGGCACTAGAAATGAGTTTCCCATACGCTTGATAATACGCATCGACTAGTTGCCTAATTTGTTGATCTGCGTATTTTATATAGATAACATCACTTTCTAGAAATTCTCTATCAAGGACTATGTTGTTAATTTGCACTTGAGAAAACACATCATCTTTTAATGCATACTCTGTGATATCCCAACTATCCGCAATAAATATTTCGCTAGAATTATTAGACGGAGAAACGATCAATACTTCATTGTAGAATATTAATCTCCTGATCAGTTTTTTTCTAAATTCTGTTGCATTATTTTTCTTATTAGGAGCTACATTTAGCCTATAGTAAAGATCATTCTTTTTATTTTTTCCATCTTCATATGACTTGAATTCCGCTTTGCTCATCGCATTTGCAATCAAATCAATACAAGTTTCAATTGCAAATTTTCGATACACAAAATCAACTTGCAATTTACAAAAATATTCTTCTAAAGGAACTGTTGCTTTTTTTGTGAAGTATCCTACCGCCTTTTGAAAAATCCCCACTTTCTCACCTCCTTTCAAGTTAGAATACTAGAGGAGTAAATCCAGTTCCTGTATTTTCTACTGAGCTATTTGTGACTGTTACAGGAGCAGAATCATAAATATCATCTAAAAAATTCAAACCATGAAGGAATGAAAAAAGCCATCCGTTTTTCTAGTTTCAGGTTCTATTTTTTCATAGCGTATATTTCCATTAGAAATATGCTCTTCATATACATTCATGCAATACCAACGCATAATCGCATCGTCACCAAAAAATAAACGTTGATTAATAAAAAGGTCATCAACCAGATCTTTTAACATACCATGTGTAACAGATCCGCTTCGAACAATTTCCACAGTAAAACCTGCTTCTTCTAAAGCGGGCTTCAATATTTTTGCACGGTACATATCCATAGCGATTTTTTTAATATAATATTTATTACTCATTTCAAGAAACCAACCTACAATATAATCAGCTTCTATATTTTTCCCATGAACGATTTGTGATTTTCCTTGATCTATAGAAATATCTATAACCTCTCGTTTTATGTTCTGTAATCGAAGAGCTGATTCGTGGATAAAAGTATGTTGGGTAAAATACACATCTTTATCATATTTTCCTAGCAACCCAACACTGGCAAAATCTCGTCTATCAGCAAAATCGACTGTTCCTATCACTTCATCCATTTTTTCAGGAAATTCTTTTTCTTTCGTATGCAGAACATCATCATATGAAGCAACAGCAAATCGTGTATCTTCCATAGGTCTGTTCATTCGTTTTGTCATGAACGTAAGTCTTAAACCAGCATTACGTTGCATTTGAGAGTATTCTTGAAACATTTTCCGTTTTAAATCTGCATTGTAATTAATAGTTGGACAAGCTTTTTCCCACATGTCGGGATCATCAACTTCATTATCGTTATCCAAGCGACAAATAAATGGAAACAAACTAGAAAATTCTGCTCCATCCTTGTCAATTCCAAGTTCTCCAGAAAGAATCATTTTTGATTCTTCTATAATGTCATCAAGCGGACCACCACGAACATGACCATTAGTTGTATCATAAAATTCTCTATAATCTCGAATTTTACCACCACCAGAAGTAGCCACATTTATCATTGAATAATCTTCATTTTCGTGAATTTCATCAAAGCGGTTTGCACCTGGTCGCTTCCCGTCTTTTGTTCTAGCGTTTGCCGTGTTATAACGAAGTTTGCTATTTGTAGCGATATTTTGAATAACTTCCTTCGTAGCTTTAAATACTTTTTTATCTAAATCAGGATGATCTTTAATTACTTTAAATACATCATCAAAACTAGTCTTTGCTTGGCTTTCATTATTGGCATAGATATCAATATCATAATTTTTAATACCGTGTTTAGCGGTGAGTAGAAAGAAGTTGTTCCAAGAAGCAAAACCAGTTTTACCATTACCACGTCCCATTAATGAAAGATATCTATTGAACACTAGTGTTTTATCTTTTTTCCATCGAACACCATAAATAAAACATTGTAGAAATTTTTCCCACGGAATTAATTCGAATGGAAAGTATTGTGCTGGTATATTGATTGAATCCTCTACCATCTGCTTATCGAAGTAAATATCTTCTCTAGTAAAGACTCTTTCTTCTAGATAATTTTTTAGCAATAATTGCTCTTTGCATACCTTGATAGTGCCTTCTTCTATAGCTTTGAACCAATTTTCAATATGCTTATAACTCAGGAATTGATTCATTTGCTTCACCTACCAATTCAGGAGTAATGGCAAGTTTATCCAACATCAATCCCATTTGTTTGTTGACAGAAACAAGCAACGCTACTGATTCATTCTTTTTACCATTCTCCAATCTAATGCCGTTCTCGGATATATCTTCTTCCAGTGATATCGCCGTTTCCCATAAACTGATATAACGATCAACATTATCTAAGAATGGCTCAATATTTGTTTTCTGACTTTCCAATTGGCTTATTAAAGAGCGGCGTAATTTTTCTCTGTAGCGATTTTGAGACAATTCGTTTTTAAACATTTTAGCCCTCCTTTCATGATAAAGTTCGAAAAAATCTCTTTTCCTGACAGCCCCCTCCGTTTCATCACCCCCAAAAAATTTGCGATTTATTTTAAGGGGGGGTTATCTCACCATCGGAATGAAAGCTTCAGCGAAGTCAATGTAATAATTAATCTCTTCAATGCTATATCCGAAAACATTTTTTATTCTTTCAACATTATTATCTTTATTCAACGCTTCTCTTACTTGATTCACTTTGTATTTGCTACAACAGTTATCTGATAACAGATCCCTAATACCTACATAGCGAACGTATATCAAACGTTTAATCAATCCCTGAGTATAAGATGAATACTCTTCAATCTTTTCTGTGTCATACTCTCTGCCATTGTCATTGATGATCATGCACTTACCACCTTTCACTTGCATCGAAGTTAGCAAAGCTTTCTATCTTCTTCTCTTGTTTATCTAGTGCTGTAAGATATCTACCATGAACTTCATTATGATGTTCAACACATAAACAAATAAGATTATCTAAATCTAAAGCTAAGTCAGGTCTAACCTTGACTTCCTTTATATGATGAACGTTCTCTACTCTATGATACTTGCCTAGTCTTCTACACTCTTGGCATTCATAGTGATCTCGTTTCATCGCTTTCTCTCTAAGCCTGCGCCATTTAGGAGACTGATAGAACTTAACCAAACGATCTTCTCTTATCAACTGTAATAGCCATCTATAGAATTCCTCGGTCATGATCCGTCTCCTTTCACAATCTTATTTAATGCTTCGCTCTTCTTTTGCCATACAATGGAATAACTTCATTGCTTTCCTTTCGTTTGTATGTATCGCTCTTTATTGGTCTTCTATACTTTCGTACTATCTCACCGTTACCGTTTTGCACAGTGATTACTTCATACTTCTGTTCTAAATATTGTGGTCTATACATTGTTGTTAACCTCCTTTGCGCAAATAAAAAGACCACTCAGCGGTAGTTTCTCATTGGAAGTCCTTCTCTCTATCTGAGATCAGATCATTATAAAGAGCAGTAGCTCGTTCCTTCCCGAAACGTAATCTACGTTGAATAGTTCCAATCGTAAATGATTGTCCTTGACCAACTTCTTCAAAGTCCTTCTTTAATCGCTTCATTTCTTCAAATTCTTTAGTAGTATATTCTTTCATGAGTTCATTCCTCCTTTATGTAAAATAAAAAAGACCACTTAAGGAGTGATCTCATATGTAAAAAACTACACCTCAGCAATGAGATGCAGTTATAACCCTATGTGAACACTGGACTAGAATACCGTCTCTAGCCAAGACCTACGCAATGATACAAAGCCTCACACAGGCAACTTGCCGTGTTCCTAGCAAGTCCAACTTAATGTTTCTCTCCTAACCTACACCTGAGAGTGGCGCACGTCTGCGCTAGTATTTTATGCCTATTAACTGATTTCCAGGCACGCTGGTTAATTCAGCCAACCAATCGGCATCCGATAAGATTGATTGTTTCCGTAGGTTCCTTAAGTCACTGGCAAGGAATCGAACCTTGCATGGTTGCGCTTAGCTCTTGTTTCTCTGGTCTTCAAGCATACCTACCAGATATAGCGTCTACCCTTTCCGCCACAGTAACATAATTATCTATTTTACTTTTATGAAATTAGACTCATACTTTAATAAATTATAACTATATTGAAGGCTTGCGTATGCTTCATCATATGTTAAGTCTTCTTCTTTTAATAATTGAGTTAGTTTTTCTCCAACCTCTTTAACGCTTGATCCAAAAACTTCTTCTGGTTTGTTGTTACGTTTGAATTTACTCAAATAATGTTCTCGTGCACTTTCTTTATCCATTCGTTTTTCCTCCGATGCATAAATTAATTAGTTAATTGTTGCTCATTGATCTGGACAGCAATTTCTTCTTCTATAAGCTCAACGATCTTCCTTTTTGTCGAATTTAGTTCGAACTTATGATCCATTAAAGTAAGCTTTATGTTCTTAATCTTTTCACCTTCGAATTCCTTGATAATATCTTCGATTCTTTGGTTTACTAAAATAGTTAGTTGATCAATTTTTTCGGAAGCGTTATTCATTTTATATACCCTCCAATACATAAATTAATAGACAGCAACGGATGATAGATAATAAGAACAATTTAGAAGGAGTTGGAATTCACATCCTTATTCTTAATATTTCCGCTGCTGTCTATCGAAGCTTAATTGTGAAACAATAATAAAACGATGTTCCTTTTATTATTATTTTGTCTCAGACCTATCACTAATCTTTCGACACTACCATAATATCACTGGTAAATAGCTAAAAACCGCCATCATTCCGCCAAAAAACCGCCAAATTATTTATAAGCAATTATTCTTCCGTGTTTATATGCTTCTGCAAACTCTATTAGAGCTTCCGACTTCATCCGTTGTATACTTCTTTCTGAATAACCCACTTCACGGCTAATTCTGTAGTTTGAGAAGCTATCTGGCACACAAAAGCTGTAGTAGAGTATCTGACGGCTAATCAGACTAAGAGCCATCAAGGCTGCTAAAATCGCGTCTCTCTCCGCTTCTATATCCATCATCTGAATGATCGCGTCTTCTGCCTTATTGCCGTGCTTCGGTGCCTTCGGCATATCCGTAATAATCGGCGACTTAATATCTATCAAAGAGCGACCTGCCATCCGCTCCAAACGCCGAAAGTTCTTCAGCACATCTCTCGCATTACATCTTGTCTGTTTGAAATCTACCTCTCGTAACAATTGCATCAAGTCAAACCGCTCCTTTATGTGATATAATAAATGTGTTGGATTTATTGAATCAGTCGGAGCGATCCGGCTTTTTTATTTGTCATTGATTAGTTCCATATCCACCAAACGAGCCACTGCTAAATTATCTTTGCTTTTCGCTAACCACTTATCGCATTCCATCGTGTTTTCAATGTGAATGATTGCTGAATGATTATAGACATGCTCTACATATCCACGAAACGGATAGATGAACTCTTCTGCTTTACATCGGACCATGTCACCGATTTTGAATTTTGATTTCTGACGTGTTTTAGGGTTCTTTATCGGCATGTCTAGCATTAAACCGCCGATACCATGACTACTAGCGTAAAATCCGTCTTTTATTTTCATCTCATTTCCTCCCATTTACGATCATCATTTAATATCGAAATCCCAAACTTACGAATAGCCTTACTTGCAATAGCAACACACTGACTTGCCACTTTATATACTTCTTCTACAGAAACTCCGTATTCTTTTTCAAACTTTGCCTTTAACACATTCAATTCTTGTTTTCTTAGTTTGGCTACTCTGCGGTGTCTGTTGTTCATTCTGAGACCTCGCTTTCGTCGCCCTTATACAAAATTATTACTGATGTTTTCAAATATTCTGATAGCTCAGATAACATCATTATTTTGATGTATTCAAATGCGAAAATCCCTGTAACTGCTGCTTTAACAAACTCATTATTGAGCCCAAATATAATGACCATGATTAAGGACATCATTAGATAGATATACTTAAAATTTTCTTTTATGGCTTTCCTCATTCCGCTTCTCCCCACTCAATTGATATATATTCCGATTGTTCATGTCTTTTAAGTCCAAAAAAAGTATCATATGTTTTATCATCATTGACGTATTTCACTTTTAATCCTTCGCCTAGTTTCTCTTGGATTTTTTTAACAGTTCTTTTGTCTCTTAGTCGTCTTACAAGATATTTTTGTTTTTCATCCCAATTAGATGCGGATTCCCATGTTTCTTTGATAGAAATACAATAACCTTTATAACCTTTTGCTGCTGACTTGATGATAGTATCTTCTAAATTTTGTTTTTCGTACCAACGTTAAAACCATTTATCGAATGATTCATTTTGTGTTTCTTGTATCTTTTCAATTAAACTCATCTACTTTACCCCTCTAATTCCTAGAACTACATATCCATCTTGCTGAGCATAATCAGTAATATAAGTAATTTCTGCTTTGTATGAGTCGCCTGTATATTTTTCGCCAGTCCACTCTCTCAAAATTAACTGACTACCAACTTTAAAATTACGATCATTCCTGCGGGTCTCGAATTGTTTGCGTCCGCTTGTGACTGCTTCAAAATATTCTGGTAGTATTTTTAGTTCGTGGATCATTCCGCTTCCTCCTGTCCCAATCCCCATTGCGCGAATGCTGCTAGGACTTCATATTCTTGTTTACAATCCAATAGTTTATAAGCTTTGCGTACTTTATCAGGTAATTTTCCTAGTAAATTTTTATCAGAAAAAGCATTAACAGATAATATTGGTGCTTCTCTAGTTAAAATTGTCTCGCTTTTCAACCACTCCAACACGATTTTCTGGTTGTCGTTGAGTTCTAGCTCTTCTATCGCCTGTAAATTTACTAACGCATAATTGAAGCCTTCTATAAAGCTATGATTTACTGTTTTATTCGGATCATCATTTTCAATGTACTCTTTTTCGAGTCTATCTGCTTCAGCTTCTAGCCATTTCAACGCCTTGCTGATCCTTCCGCCACCTCCTCATATAATTCGAATTTACTAGATGGCCAACTCAAACGCTGTTTATCTTCGTCAATCAAAACGATTCTGCCAGGCATCGAAGCATCTTGAACTATATAATATTCGTTGTCCAAGAAGTATAATGACACGCCTGATCCTATTTTAGTAACTACTTTGTCACTCTTTTTGAAACCCATCATTCTACCTCCTCCTTTTCATTTATTGACGATAATAACAAAATAGATAACATGAAAATATTTGACCACAACACAATATTGTGATATTTTTTACATAGTTTTATTTATATGGGAGTGACGAAATGCCATTTATAGTCTTTTTCTTTATATCATTATTAACAATATATATTCCTTTACCAACATTATTAATGTATTTCCATAGACTCTCAGAAAAACATGACACTATAGTCACTATAGATAAACATATATTGGTTATACTTGTCTTATTAGATTATTATATTAGCTACTATTTTCTTAAAAACTGTAAGATTAAAAAGAGATACTACTTTTATTTAATTGGATTAAATTTGATTGAATGGGGAATACATTTAAGCTTGTACTTAAAATTCAACGCTACAGAATTAACTATAGTTTTAATTTTCCAAACGATACTTTTAATTTGCATGTTTACCTTCCCATTATCTGGTAAATTCAGAAATTACATATTTAATCAAAATTGATCCTACAATTTCACGAGGTAGCTAGATACTCTTCATAAATACTAACCAGTGTGTTTTAGCTCTCTTATTTCCATATAATGGCACATAATCAATTGCATTCAATATTTCTGATAGCTTGATTTGATCCTCGTTCCATTTAAATACAAGAGTTCCATTTGGCTTTAATACTCTGAAACATTCTTTGAATCCTAATGCTAAATCTTCTTTCCAAGTTTCGGGATTTAATTTTCCATACTTTTTGACCAACCAGCTATTCTCGCCTGCTTTAAGCAAGTGTGGCGGATCAAATACTACATGATAAAATGATTCATCTTCAAATGGCATATCTCTGAAATCTCCAATGACATTAGGATTGATATCAACGACATGTCCGCTATTTAGTTCTTCGTATTGTTTCCGAATGTCCATAAAAATTACGTTTGGATTCTGTTTATCAAACCAAAACATTCGACTACCACAACATGCATCTAATATTTTAGTCAATTACTCTACCTCTAATAACTCTTTATTCTCGTATATATTCCCGATAACTTCATAGTCAGTGTGAAATACTGGATCATAATAAATTCGATATTCTAAGTCCAAGTCTACTAGCTTACAAATTAAGCCAGAATGGCACTCAGAGGATTGAACAATAGCTTTTTCGTCGACTAAATGATCAAAACCATCACTTACACTGAAAAGTACTACATCTCCTTCAAATATCTCCACACCATTTTTATCTTTCAGCCCTGTTGATTGCATGAGGACATATTTATCTGGAGCCATTTCAGCATGAGTGATCAACCTTCCTGCTTGCCCATATTTCATTTCTTGTCCAATTGTTTTACCTTTAAATGGTGTGTACCACGCTCGAAATCTCGGTATCATTTGCTGTCCTCCAAATCACTCGACTTCACGAATACACCATCTACCATTTTTCCTGTGCGCCCTTTGATTTCGTTGTATGCCATTTCTAAACACTCTTGTATGTTTGTCCCTTTTTGCATGGAAAGGATAATCAGCGTGACGATAACGTCTCCTACGCTATCTTTAAATAGCTCATCATTACTTCTTGCCATCGCCGAAGCAATTTCTCCGAATTCCTCAGCTACTTTCAAAAACTGTGCTTTTGGATCCGCTTGATCCAGTCCCTTATCTTTAGCCCACTGCTCTACTTTTGTGATTAGTTCGTCCATTATTTCTCCTCCTCAATCTCACATGCCTGTTCAAACTGTCTAGTGATGTTTTCTAACGCTTTTTTGTACTCGATAATACTTTTTATCGTTCTTTCTTCACTTAACACGTAATCGCGTTGTATCGCCTTTAAACACGATGAGACAGTTTGAAAGTATCCGATATCTGCTCGTGATTCTTCTTTTGTTTCTGTGTAGCGGATATTTCCTTCTTCATCTCGTCTTACCTTCGATAAGACAATGTTTCTAGAATCACTGGTAATTCGATAATCTTCGATTTTCATGTCTAGCATTTTTTCTCCTCCACATATCTAAACTGTCGTCCCTTTAAATCAATCCATAAGCTACTAGCTCTATCCCAGATGGTGTTTTTGCTCAGACCAGTAATTTCAGATAACTGTTCAGCAGTACCTGTTACTAGAATTCGGTCACCATGCCAGATCGCAATTTTTCTCGGCGTTCTCCGTTTGGCTTTTTCAGTCCACATTGATTTGCCGAGCTTTTGGACTTCTGCAACTATTTCTTTGTCTTCTTGCCAAGATTCTGACTTGGTTAATTCAGCAATTCGTTTCATTGCTGCTTTCTTATCCACGCTCATTCCTCCAATCGATGGATTTCCCTTCTTAAATTCTCTATGTGCAAATCGATTGCCTTCCTCGCCGTTTCATTGACCATCACTGCCTTCGTCCGTTCCAGATCGTCAATCTCACGCTGAAGGCTTCGAATACGCATTTGAATCACTTCTTCTGTTGTCATGATGGACCACCTCGTTAAAAACGCTCTTCCTTGAACGTATTCCGATATTTTTTAGCTAAAATCAACGGCACTTGATATTGATGACAGAACAACTTTGCCTTGATCTTAAAGTCTTTTGTCTGCATTCCTTTAACATCTACGACTTTGACAAGTTTGCCGTTTTTATAAAATGTGAAGTCGGGAATATACTCGATCTTGCGATACTTCTTTCCGTCTAGTTCAAATTTCGGCATCAGCTCAAATCTTTTTTGAAGTTTCACTTTCCAGCCATTCGCTTCCGCTTGCCACAAGGCTAGATCGTAGTACTCTGCTTCTGCGATAGAATCGAACTTGATACCTCGATGGATAGTTTTTCGATTACGATATTTATTCATTCTCAAGAAGCGCCTCCTTCTTAGCCTGATAAGCAGCAAAGCGGGCTTCTAATTCTGCTTTTTTATCGGGATCAAGTGCCTTTTCTTCTTGAGGTTTGTTGACCCAATCAGGCAACTTTTCACGCCGTACATTGTTTTGACGTTTAGGAAGATAGTTTTGTTTTTTCTTGTTTTTAAAAGCTTCTTGGACTTTTTCTGCTGATTCCATTGTCTTAATTCCTTGATTACTCCATGAATTTAATATCGCTTCAACATATTTTTTCAATCCTGGCATCTCAACGTTGTTTTCGAAAGCTAATTTAAAAGCAAAGAGAATCATATCTGCTCCCCAAGTTTTAATCATCGGTCCTAATGCTCCTTGCAAAAGTCCAGTAGGTGCTTTCCCCCAGTTTTTTTGGATGAACTCATACACGCCTATATCATCTTCTTTATTTGTCTTGTTTTGTTTTGTATTGTTTATATAAGCTGAAGGATTTACTGTAGAATCTACTGAAGGATTTACTTCCCTATTTACTTTCGGATTTACTTTACTATCTACTGGAATATTTCCAGTAGCGGAGTTTTCTACCGTATTATCTACTGTAGTTTTTACTGTAAAATTTCCAGTTAGATCAGAAAGAATATAAACTCCAGCTTTTGTACGACCTCTCTTTTTATATTGAAGGAGTCCGTTTTGGATCAATTGATTACGATTGTTAATCAATGTTTTTTCAGACGTTTTAGTCATTGCTTGTAGCCTTGTATTGGCAATCGATAATTCGCTCTGCCATCCACTTTTGTTTGCTATAGCCATTAGCTTATACCAAAGCAGTTGGGGACCAGCGCCAAGCTCGTTATATTCAAGCCAATTGTCAAAAGCATTAAGCTGTCCGATGTAATCCAATTGAGTCCCTCCTTTCGTTCTAGTAATTTGAGGGAGAAAACTCCCTCATTATTTGTTTAACGGCGGATTAGATGCATCAAATAATCCAGTTTGTACATCTTCGTTTTTTTCAGAAATAACCTCTGCTTCTTTTCTTTCAGGAATATCTTCCTCAACTTCTGTTTCAGCAATAATGCTGCCATCTTCTTGAACTCTTTGGACTCTCTCATCCGATGTGGTAGCTTCTTGCATTTCAATGGATAAGATCCCCCATTTAGAAAGAAGATTTCTCAAAACAGTTTTTCGTGCCATTGCATTGTAATCAGATGCCCACACACCACTTAACTTTGTCTTATCTCGATCTTTATTGTTAGCAATTCGATGAGCTTCAATTTCTTGTTTGGTCCAATAGACAGTTTTCTTGAATCCATTCAGTAATTCAAAATAGCCAACATATCCAATGACTTCATCAGATGTTCTACCATTTGGATCAAACTCAAACTCTTCTGTCAGTCGGTTCCAGCTTTTTAGTTCTCCTTCGTAAACTTCAATCACATTTAATGCTTTGTATTTACCTGATCGTTGGGCTAATTGGATATATCCTTTATAGCCAAGCATAAATTGAGCTTTCTTTTCCCATTTTCCTGTTTGTTTGTTTTTACTATTGAATGGAACTAAATATGCATAACCTAAATTCTTATCTAGCCCAAGATTTAATGTTGCAGCAGTTAACGCACCACTCATGATAGACATCGGTTCACTATCTGCAAGATAACTGTCATTAGATACAAGAGTCATAACATTCGACATAAAAGCATTAGCATTGTCATGAAGTACTTCTTCAAATTTCTTTCTCATTGTTGGTGTATTCATTAGAGCTTTAAGCCCTAACTGTCCTGGTGCAACTTGTTTCTGTGGCTTTTCTGCCAATTGGTTTTTTAACGATTCATTTGTTGCCATATTATTTAATCTCCTTTTCGGTTAGCCTTCTTGATTCAGTAACGTTATAAATCTCTTCATCATTTGCGACATCTGGATATTTCTCTGCTAGTTTCTTCGAGCTTATACGTCTCGTACGGACAAGTTTCCAACTGATGATGTTTTTTTGAGTTACCCCGATACTAGCTTCACGTTTACCTAATTCACTGATGAACTCGTTGTCCACCTGTCGAATAGCCGATTCAATTTCTTTCTTAGTCCGTTTGAGTTCGTTTTTCTGTTCAACTAGTTCATCAAAACGAATTGGCAACGCCGTTTGAACGTCTTCAACATCTGCATACTTTTCTTTCAAGAAATCAGCTGTCGCTTGACTACCGTCAATAACTGGCTCGATGCCTCCAAGAACATTCGTTTCCCAAAACTCTACTAATTGTTCAGTGATTGTATCGATCAACTCTTGATCTCGTTCAATCCGCTTCCAGATAAATTTTTGACCACCGATTAAGACAGCGATGTAACAATAGTCTTTGTTTAGAACGTTCATATAATGTTGAACTTGGCAGAGATAACTGAGTGGTACTTCTTCACCTTCCCACTCTTTGCCGAGAAATTGATTGGCTGTTTTGCATTCCAGAATGGCATTTTCTCCCACTACATCACGATCAATATTCGCTCTTAGAAACGGATGCAATGGATGTTCAAAGACTTGGTTTCTTCTGCGAACCTTTTTACCTGTACGTTCTTGAAACTCTTTAGCAACCACTTCTTCTAAAACATTACCCCAATAAGCGGGCTCACTTCCTGATTCTTCAAGTACTACTTGTCCTGTTTTTTCTAACCATAGTTGATAAGGAGATTTCCATTTATTCAATCCTAAAATTGTTCCAACATCCGAACCTCCGATGCCTTTCTTACGGTCTTCAAGCCATTCTTGATGGCTCATTTCTAAGGTAGATTTACTCATCGTCTTCCTCCTCTTTATGTGGCGTGCCCCATTCAGGAGTAGTTAAATACTGATCTAATGCTTGTCCAAAATCATTCATTGTTTTAGCCTTCCTTTCGTGCTAAAATACAGTTAAGTTATTTTGATATGTTGCCGATTAGCGATTGCCGTCGCTGGTCGGTCTTTTTTGTGTTGGCATTTTGAAACTTTCTCTTACAGCAGTAACCGTTACTAAGGTTCCCCAATAAATAAGTGCATATGCTGGATTAATACTTGCCAGTACGATTGCTGCTAGACTCATAAGCAAAGCGCTCTTGACAGTCATTTTAAATACAGTTTTCATTTCTTTCTCTCCTCTCTATATTTAGCAATTTCGCTAGCAAGATCTTCATTCATATGATTCTCTAAAAATCGAGCGACTTCAGTTTTAGGAATTCTAATTTCACCGAGTTTCAAAAAACCGATGTATCCCATCTCAATCAAATCTTTAACATTTTGAGGATTTGTTGTTATAGCTAGTGCCGCTTCAGTAACTGAGTATGTTAATTTTTCAATGTTTCTTTTATTGTTGCGCTTCAAGACAACTTTTTTTGGAAAAATATTTTCCAATGTTTCCATTTCCATCATCCTTTCATATATCCTTGTGCTACCCAGTACGACAGCCGTTCCTCACTAAGCTTGCGAACATCGATTCCAAGTATTTCGCATAATGCACTTATTAGTGTTACTTCCACCATGATTTCATCTAAAAATTCATAAGCATATGCAATGATTTGTTGACGATCATCAACAGTTAAGTAATTTACTTGTTTAAGAAGAATTTTCTCTACTTCTTGCTTCTTCTGTTTCCGCTCATCTGATTCAATCATTTGCAACTTGTCTAATGATGAAGGATCTTTCCTATAAACATCACCATCTATTGATTTAAATAAACCAAAGAACTCATGAATCACTTGAAGAGTGAAATCTGAATCTCTAAAATGATCCGTTAACGCCTGAGCATTTTCCAACGTCACGGGCTTCGTATTAAGCAATGTTGTCCAATCGCTTAATGACTGTTGAGAGACGTTGATTTGTCTTGCTATTTCCTTTTTGGTCTCACCACTCTTATTAATTACTTCGACTAACGATTCTCGAATAACACTTGATTTTTTTAACAGTTTAAACACCTCATATTCTTATTCGCCCGTATATCAATACGAGCAATTTTTTTATACTATTAATTTAAAGAATCAAACGAAAGCTGCTTCGTCTAATTCACGTTCAAGCTCTTTTTGGACTTCTTCAACTAGACGATCGAGTTGATCATCATTTGCACATTTGATGATGTGGACTAGTCTAGGCCTAGCATCAAGTACGATGTTTATTTTTTCTTGTCGTGTCATTTGGAAGTCCCCCTTGTTTTTAACTCATTTTTGTAGTTAAAAGCCATGAAAAAAATTTTTTCTTTAGGAACATGAAAAATATCTTCTAGATGTTGCATCTGGGAAGGCTTAGGCAAGGTACGTCCTACCTCCCAAGAACTGATTGTTTTTTGGGATACTTTTAATAAAGACGCTAGTTGAGATTGAGAGATCCCTTTTCTAGATCTTATTTGTCCCATTTTGTTTTCCATACATTTCCACCTCTCTTTTACTACCTTATGTAGTTATAATATACTACAAAATTTAGTAAGTCAACTATTATTACTACTTTTTTTTGTATTAACTAAATTTCGTTGTACCGACTACGCTTTGTAGTATATAATTTTATTAAAAGGAGGACTTGCTGTGTTAAAAGATCGAATCAAAGAGTTAAGAAAGCAACATGGCTGGACCCAAGCAGAACTAGCAAAAAAAATGAGCGTGTCCCAACAAACTATAGGAAGTTGGGAAGTAGGTCGTGCAGAACCTAATTCAGAAGCACTAACTAAATTAGCTCATCTATTTAACGTTAGTACTGACTATCTATTAAGTAATCATAAAACTCCAGAATGGGCGACTAAAGAAGATATAATTGAACTTGATAAACTACTTGAATCAAATGCTAACATGGCTTATGGAGGCGAAACTTTAACACCCGAACAGCTTCAAAGAGTCAGAGATGTTTTAGCAGGCATGTTTTGGAAATTCAAAAAAGAAGACAAGGACAAAGAGAAGTGATTGGGTATGGAATTGGATGTTATCAATTTAGTTGAGAACCTAAAGCGGAAGTATCAATCCGCTAATCCATTTTATATCTGTGAAAAAATGGACATTCAAATTGAATATGTTCCTTTTATTGATGATCCTAAAGGTCAATTCCAAGAGATTTTAGGTCGTGCTGTCATCCTACTGAATGATGAATTAAAGGATTCTGAGGAAAGATTTTATATTTGTGCTCATGAACTTGGTCACGCCATCTTTCATCGTGGGTTATCTAGCTATTATGTATCCACACGAACATCCAGAAGCAAATCAGAAAGCGAAGCGAATTGCTTTGCTGCTAATCTCATTGTTTCTCTTTATAAAGAAGACAACGATCAATACCCTAGAAAAGTTGAGGAATTAACAAATTTGTATGGGCTACCTGAAAACGTGTACAGATTTTTAAATTAAAATTGGCGACTATCACTACCTGCCTTCAAGTGGGAGTAAATTATTTTATTTTCTGGAGGAAAATATGAAAAAAATAGTTGGGTTAGGATTAATCTTGTTTTCTAGTATCACATTAGGTGCTTGTGGTAACAACGATTCAAACTCTGATGTGCCTAAAAAAACGACTATTAATACTTCTACAATGGTTACTTTAGAGAGCAGCAACTCTATGGATTCAAGTACTGAAGAAAAATCTACAAGTGATACAACTTTTGAAGACGATTCATCAAAGATTGTAATAAAAAACACTGAAGAATTATCTAGCCAATATGATCCAAATAAAAAAATATTAGCTATTGAAATTCAATATACTAATAAATCTGACAAAGCTCAAAGTCCTTGGATGGCATTCGCTACATCAATCAAACCTATACAGGAAACAGATAAAACTGAAGAACTATTGAATGGAGCAAATGGCTTGTTCCCTCAAGACTACAAACCAGATCTTGTAAAGATGGGCGATACAGATGTTAAGCCTGATGCTACTGTTGATGCAGTTGTTGGTGTAGAAATTATTTATCCAGGTTCTCCTATTATCATGAAAGATTTTATGGATAATGGAAGTTTTGAAAAAACTATCCCTACTAATTAAAAAAGGTTGGCCTTCCGGCTTTCTTTTTGTTAAGGCTTTATTAAGGGCGACTATCACTACCTGCCTTCAAGTGGGAGTAAATACTTGATTTACCCAGTGATATATTCAACAAGGAGGAATAAATGAGTACGTTTTTAATTTTAGTTGGGTTCTTTGGTTTTCTATTTGGAGTATGTTTTTTAGTATATTCTTTTTTCTCCAAGAAGAAACGTTCAAAGAAAAAGATTAGTATTGGAATTCTAGTAGCTTTTATAGTTATGGTAATCGGAGGGGCTCTTGCTCCACCAACAACTGGACAAGCAGATGTACACAAAGACGCTAAATCTTCATCTTCTAGTGTATCTGTCTCTTCTGAAAGCCGAGAAAAAGATGAAAAAAAGGCTAAAGAATTAGCTAAAAAGAAAAAGGCCGAAGAACAAAAAGCTAAAGAAGAGGCTGAAAAAAAGCACCAAGAAGAACAAAAAGCTAAAGAAGCTGAGAAAAAACGCCAAGAAGAACAAAAAGCTAAAGAAGCTGAGAAAAAACGCCAAGAAGAAATTAATCAAAAAACTTCAACAGCTAAAACCATTCTGGAACAAGCTGAAGCTAATCCAACTAGAGATAACTACAATGCAGCATTATCAGCTATTCAATCTATACCTGGTGGAAACCAAGAATTATTAAATCGCTTAGTCAATGTTGATTCAACTATAAAATCTAATGAGGCAGCTGAAGCAGAACGACAAAAGCAACAAGCTGCTGAAGCTCAGCGTCAGGCTCAAGAACAGCAAGCTACTGAAGCTCAACGTCAAGCTGAACAACAAAATAATTCATACACTGTTGATGGCCAGTGGTCTATCGCTGCAAATGGTATGGTTTTCGCTCGTTCAGATAGTGGAAAGTACTATTCTCGTGTTACAAATCCAAATAATTATCAATACATGACTCAAATAGATGCTGATAATGCTGGGTATAGTCGTGCCCCTCGAGGGAATCAATACGCTCGTCCCTAATTAGTTGCATTGTAATAGTTTAAGATCAGCCTTCGGGCTTTTCTTTTTAAACGCAAAAGAACATAAGTTCGTATACTTCTATTGAAAATACGGATTTTACATCTATTCCCTCTCTATATGTACCAAAAGAATTTAACTATCGTACTAATGACATAGCAATATGAAAGGACTGATTTTATGCGTGGCGGTGTGAGAAAACGTGGAAAACGTTGGTATTATTATTTTGAAGATATTAATGATGATGGCTCAAGAAAAAAAGTGGAGAAAGTTGGCGGAGACACCCGACCAGAGGCCGAAGCTGCTTTACGAAAAGTTTTATCAGATATTGACGAAACAGGACAATACTTTTTAGGTACGGATACTCGAGTAAAACAATACCTTGATTTTTGGATGGAGGAATACGTTAAACTAAATCTAAAATACAATACCTATGAAAACTACCGATTTACCATCAAAAATCATATAGATGGTTATTTAGGAAAGAAAAAACTTACGGATCTCTCCCCTGCTCTTTTACAAAATTTCATCAATGCTGAATTTAAAAAGGGTTACTCGAAGAAAACAATGACTATTACTCACTCTGTCCTTAAGAATGCGCTGAATATGGCGGTTTATCCTTGGGGGTTAATCAAGCAAAATCCTATGCTGTATGTAAAGATACCAAAATACGAAGAACGACCAACGACTAAAAAAGATCTAAAAATCATTTCTCTTGAGGACTTTGATCATATGCTAGAAATCACTCCTGAAGGCCATCCTTTCTATATTCCTTTGAATATTGGATTTTATACGGGAATGCGCGTTGGCGAAGTTTGTGGTCTGACGTGGGATAATGTCGATTTTTCAAATGGAACAATTACTGTAGAGAAACAAATGGTAAAGAATGATGGCGCATGGATATATGGTACACCAAAGACAAGCAGTTCCAATCGAACGATTTTTATTGGACAAACCTTGCTAGCAATTCTGAAAAAACATAAGAAACAACAATTAGAAAATCGAATGAAGTATGGAAAGCTCTACATTGATTCAAATGCAGTATGTACAAAGGAAGACGGTGGGCTAGTTACGCCAAGTGTAGTGAAATGGAATACTAAAAGGATATCGAATGCACTCTCCCTCTCTTTTAACTTCCATTCTCTCAGACATACTCATGCTACACTTCTTCTCGAAAATGGCGCAAAAATGAAAGAAATCTCTGAACGATTGGGGCACAGCAGAATTTCAATTACGATGGATACTTACTCGCATGTGACAGATAAGATGAGAAATGAAACGGTCGATATCATGGAGAATCTGAGAAAGAATTCTTGAACTTTGCCACCGAAAAAAACCACCGGTGGCAAACCGGTGGCAAATCCATGTAAACACGGTTTATTTTTTACACTGTTTTCAAACAAACCTTGCTATTTCTTCGGTTCGTCCTCATCCATTTTCAGAACAGCCATGAAGGCTTCTTGCGGAACTTCGACTGAGCCGATTTGTTTCATCCGCTTCTTCCCTTCTTTTTGTTTCTCTAAGAGTTTACGTTTACGAGAAACATCTCCACCATAACATTTAGCCAAGACGTTTTTACGCAAGGCTTTGATGTCTGAACGGGCAACGATTTTTTGTCCAATAGCTGCTTGGATTGGCACCTCAAATTGTTGGCGTGGGATTAGTTTTTTCAGTTTTTCAACGATTGCTTTTCCACGTTCATAGGCAAAGTCTCGGTGAACGATAAAGCTTAATGCATCGACTTTTTCTCCATTCAGCAAGATATCCATCTTCACTAACTTGCTTTTTTGATAACCGGACATTTCATAATCCAATGAGGCATAGCCTTTCGTGCTTGATTTCAATTTGTCGAAAAAGTCAAAGACAATTTCAGAAAGCGGAATATTATAGACGACATTTACTCGGTAATCATCTAAATAATCCATCGTAATGAATTCTCCCCGTTTTCGTTGAGAAAGTTCCATTACTGCACCGACAAAATCATTTGGGACCATGATCTGTGCTTTGACGAATGGTTCTTCTACATCCTGGATCGTTACAGGTTCAGGAAAATCTGCCGGGTTATCTACTGTAGCAGTCGTACCATCCGTTTTATTAACATGGTAAATAACGGATGGTGCAGTCGTGATCAATTCTAGATTGAATTCCCGTTCCAAGCGTTCTTGGACGACATCCATATGAAGAAGTCCGAGGAATCCACAGCGGAACCCAAAACCTAATGCTTGAGAGGTTTCTGGTTCGAATTGTAAAGCAGCATCATTCAATTGCAGTTTTTCTAAAGCTTCCCGCAAATCGTTGTAACGAGAAGTATCAATTGGATAAAGACCACAATAAACCATCGGATTCATTTTTCGGTAACCTGGTAAAGCTTCAGCGGCAGGATTGTCTGCTAACGTTACTGTATCCCCTACTCGTGTATCTTGGACAGTTTTGATACTTGCTGTGATATAACCGACATCACCGACCATCAAAAAGTCTCTAACAACTGCTTTTGGCGAGAAGACCCCGACCTCTGTAACATCAAATGTTTTTCCATTACTCATCAGTTTGATTTTGTCTCCGGGTTTGACCATACCGTCCGTGATTCGGACATTTAGAACAACACCGCGGTAACTATCATAAATAGAGTCAAAGATCAAAGCTTTTAGCGGTGCATCTAAGTCTCCACTTGGTGCAGGAACATATTCCACGATCTGCTCGAGAATATCTTCAATCCCAATCCCTGATTTGGCACTAGCTAATACAGCTTCACTAGCATCAATTCCGATTACGTCTTCGATTTCTTGACGGACACGTTCGGGATCTGCTGCGGGTAGGTCGATTTTATTGATGACTGGCAGAATCTCCAAATCATTGTCTAAGGCTAAATAAACATTGGCCAATGTTTGGGCTTCGATTCCTTGTGCTGCATCGACCACTAAAACGGCACCCTCACAGGCAGCAAGGCTTCGAGAGACTTCATAGGTGAAGTCGACGTGCCCTGGGGTGTCAATCAAGTGAAAGATATATGTTTCTCCATTTTTCGCTGTGTAATTGAGTTCTACAGCATTTAATTTAATCGTGATTCCACGTTCACGTTCCAAATCCATCGAGTCTAACAGCTGATCTTGCATTTCGCGAGACGTCACAGTGTGCGTCATTTCTAAAATACGATCGGCCAATGTAGATTTCCCATGGTCGATATGAGCGATGATCGAAAAATTACGAATCTGCTCTTGGCGTTCTTTCATTTTCTTTATATCCATAGCGTCTCCTCTTTTCATATAATCAGCACTTTCCATTATACCAACGAAAAGCAGTAATTTAAAGAGTTTTTAATTAGTCAGCTATAGAAGTTTTTTTTGTAGAATTTTGCTATACTGTTATCAAGCTAATAAATGGAGATGAAAAAATGGATCAAAAAGATTTTAGAGAAAATCTTGAATTAAAACCGGTCACTCAAGAACATATCGATCAATTCAATGAATTGCTTTCCTATGTGTTCCAAGTGACTGAAGCAGATATCGAGGAAAGCGGATTTGAGAATAAACGAGCTTTTATCCGTTCCAAAAGACCGATTTTGGAAGTATCGAAAGTGTTCGGATGGTTCCACGAAAATAAACTGATCTCTCAAATCGCTATCTATCCTTGTGAAGTCAATATTCACGGTGCACGTTATAAAATGGGTGGTGTGACTGGAGTTGGAACTTATCCAGAATATGCGAACCATGGATTGATGCAAGATCTAATTATCGTTGCATTGGATAATATGCGCAAGAATAAGCAATGGATCTCTTATTTGTATCCTTATAGTATCCCCTACTATCGGCGTAAAGGATGGGAAATCATGTCTGATAAACTTTCCTTTAAAATCAGAGATACACAGTTACCTAAACAAATCCCAGTAAGTGGTATGGTTGAGCGATTACCAGTTGATCATCCAGACGTATTTTCCGTTTATGACAAATTTGCCCAACAAAACCATGGTGCTTTATTCCGCAGTGATTTTCATTGGGAAGAGTATTGGCGTTTCGAAAATGAAGATGAGCGCACAGCCGCTGTCTACTACGATAGCAACCATGAACCAAGAGGTGTTCTATTCTACTGGGTAGCTGAAGAAATATTTCACGTAAAAGAAATGTTCTATCTTGATCAAGAAGCTCGAAATGGCTTATGGAACTTTATTTCCGCACATTTTTCCATGATCTACTGGGTACATGGAGATATTTATAAAAATGAGCCTTTAGCATTTTTGATTGAAGATAGTCAGATCAAAGAGCAGATCGAACCATATTTTATGGCTCGGATCGTTGATGTAAAAGAATTCCTTCAACGGTTTCCGTTTGTTGGAACAGCTGATGCTTTTCATTTCATCATTGAAGATCCTGTCGCTCCTTGGAATAATGGCGTCTTTGCTTTAACATGGGATGAACAGGGAAAAGTCCGTGTCTTGAATGAACCTATAGGAAAATCCGTTCGATTGAATATCCAAACATTGACTTGCTTGATGATGAATTATCGACGTGCTTCTTATTTGGCAAGAATCGAACGGTTAGAAACAGATGAAGAAACACTGAAGTCACTAGAGCGTATCATTCCAAACATGGAAGCTTACTTTAGCGATTATTTTTGATAAAAAGGATGATGTTTAGATGAAAATTTATTTTGCCGCACCAATGTTTGCTAAAAGTGATTTGTTATATAACCAACAGTTAGTTAAAGAAATCAGAGAGCTCTCTTCTGAGCTTTCGATCTATCTTCCTCAAGAAAATGAAGCAATCAATGACAAAACTGCTTATGCAGACAGTCGAATGATTGCTCTTGCTGATACAGAAAAAGTGTTGGCTAGTGATTTAATGATTGCTTTACTAGATGGGCTGACGATCGATGCCGGGGTAGCATCGGAAATCGGTGTGGCTTATGCGAAAGGCATCCCAGTGATCGGCTTATATACTGATACTCGACAGCAAGGCGGAACCCACCCGAAAAAAATCGCTGCACTACAAGAAACAGCTGAAAATCAATTTCACTACCTGAACTTATATACAATAGGTCTGATCAAATTGAACGGAAAAGTGGTTTCTTCAGAAACTGAGTTGCTTTCAGAAGTAAAAAGATTTTTAGATGGAGGGACTTTCAGTGATTAAAGAAATCAAAAAGGTGCAAATAGCTTTACTTGCTTTTGGCATATTCGTTGTCTGCTATAATTTTTATGAATTTATCACACAAAAATATTCGACTTCTCAAGGAATCACATTTATCGTGGAATCTTTATTAGGGATTGCATTGATTTTCATGCCACAAGTCATTTTGAAAGTTTTCAAACTTAAAATACCAGCAGCAATCGTTTTGTTTTACTGGTTTTTCTTGTTCATCTCTGTCTTTTTAGGCACAGGGATGCATTTGATCAGTATCATCTCTTTTTGGGACAAAATTTTACACGCTGTGAGTCCAATGGTCCTGACAGCTCTTGGCTATGGATTGATTGGTTACTTGATGAAAGATGCTGAGATATCAAAAACCAGTCCTTGGTTGTTCCTCTTATTCGGCTTTGCGTTTGCTGGACTTTGCGGCGTGTTTTGGGAGTTCTGGGAATTCTTATGTGACCAATTCTTAGGCATGAATCTTCAACGCTTTGCTGCTTCTGACGGCACACTGTTTGTCGGACGAGCAGCATTGATGGATACGATGGGCGACTTGCTGACAAATACGATAGGTGCTGCCTTGATGGGATTGTTTGCTTGGTCTCAAAGTAAAAAAGATGAGCGTTATTTTGAAAGTTATAAATTAGAAAAAGTAAAAAATATTTAATAAAAGAGATTGTGGCAGAAGCGGGCAGCTTCAAGGAATTTCGACTTATTTTTCGAAGAAGCTACTTCTGGAATTTATTCGGAAAAAGGGGGTGTGACACTAGTTGTGTCACACCCCCTTTTTCTTTCATAGTCTCAATTTGAAGATTAGACGATTTCTTCTAGTTCTTCTGTTTTGAAATGAAGTTGTCCATCAAGTAAAGTAATCGTTACTTTTGATTTAGGCATAACATGCCCTGCAACGATTTCTTTAGCTAGTGGTGTTTCTACTTCCTTAGTGATAAATCGTTTCAGTGGTCTTGCACCATATGCTGGTTCATAAGCATTTTCAGCAATCCACGTTTTGGCTTCATCACTGATTGTCAACAGGATTTCTTGATGTTCCAGACGTTGTGCCAATTGCGCCACCATTTTGTCAACGATTCCTTTCACGTTGTCTAGGCTCAATGGTGTAAATAAAATCGTGTCGTCGATTCGGTTCAAGAATTCTGGTTTGAAGTTTCCACGTAATAGCGTGTTGACTTGTTCAGCCACTGCTTCTGGAATCGTTCCATCAGCAGTCACGCCTTCCAGCAGTAACTGTGAACCGATATTGCTGGTCATGATCAGAACCGTATTTTTAAAATCTACTACTCGCCCTTTTGAATCAGTCAAGCGTCCGTCATCTAGGACTTGTAACAAGATATTGAAGACATCGGGATGCGCTTTTTCGATTTCATCCAACAAGACGATTGTATAAGGATTTCGTCTGACAGCTTCCGTTAATTGACCACCTTCTTCGTAACCTACATAGCCTGGAGGAGCTCCGACTAGACGAGACACAGCATGTTTTTCCATATATTCACTCATATCGATCCGTACCATATGATCTTCTGAGTCAAACAAGTTCTCAGCTAACGCTTTCGCTAATTCGGTTTTTCCGACACCAGTTGGTCCTAGGAAAAGGAAAGAACCTAGAGGACGATTTGGGTCTTGCAATCCAGCCCGTGAACGAATTACCGCGTCACTGACCGCATCAACTGCTTCATCTTGACCAATCACTCGTTTATGAAGTGTTTCATTCAATTTAATTAGTTTTTCTCGTTCACCTTCTACAAGTTTCGTTACGGGGATACCCGTTAATCTGCCAACGACTTGAGCAATCTCATTTTCGGTAACGGACTCTTGAACCATCTTAATCTCGCTGTCTTTTGCTTTAGCTTCTAATTCCTTCAATTCTTTTTCTAATTGAGGTATCGTACCATGACGCAATACAGCAGCGCGTTCTAAATCATAGTTATTTTCTGCATCTTCTAATTCGTGTTTTGCTTTATCGATTTCAGCACGTTTTGCTGAAACAGAATTGACTTCTTCTTTTTCTGTTTCCCACTGCATCTTCATCGCATTTGCTTCTTCACGAAGTTCAGCTAATTCTTCTTGCAAATTTTTCAAGCGTTTTTTACTTGCATCATCTGATTCTTTTTTCAGTGCAGCTTCTTCGATTTCCAACTGCATCAAACGTCTAGTAACTTGATCTAATTCCGTTGGCATAGAGTTCATTTCTACCCGAATCGTTGCACTGGCTTCATCGATCAAATCGATTGCTTTGTCCGGTAAGAACCGATCAGTAATATAACGGTCAGATAAAGTAGCTGCTGCTACTAATGCGTTGTCATGGATGTTAACACCATGGTGGATCTCAAAACGTTCTTTTAATCCACGCAGAATACTGATCGTATCTTCCACTGTTGGTTCTTTGACTAATACCTTTTGAAAGCGACGTTCCAACGCTTTGTCTTTTTCCATATATTGACGGTACTCATCTAAAGTTGTGGCACCGATCAAATGTAATTCACCGCGAGCAAGCATTGGTTTCAACAGATTTCCGGCATCCATACTTCCTTCTGTTTTTCCTGCCCCTACGATATTGTGGATTTCATCGATGAACAAGAGGATACGTCCATCACTTTTTTTGACTTCTTTCAAGACTGCTTTTAGTCTTTCTTCAAATTCACCGCGGAATTTTGCTCCAGCGATCAATGCACCCATATCTAATGAAAAAATCGTTTTATCTTTTAAATTTTCAGGCACATCTTTGCGTACGATACGTTGAGCAAGCCCTTCAACGATTGCCGTTTTCCCTACACCGGGTTCTCCTATCAGAACAGGATTATTTTTTGTTTTTCGTGAAAGAATACGGATGACATCACGGATTTCTTCATCACGACCGATGATTGGATCCATTTTTCCGCTTTTGACTTGCTGTACTAAATCAACGCCGTATTTTTCTAATGCTTTGTATTGTTCTTCTTGGTTTTGTGAGGTCACTCTTTCTCCTCCTCTCATCTCTTCGATGTTTTTACGCAATTCTTTTTCAGATAATCCGTTTTTATTCAAATAAACAGTTAACGGATAATTTTTTAATTTCATCAACGCTAAAATAACGACTTCCGTTGAAAGAAACTCGTCGCCGAAGCTTTCACGTATTTGGTCTGCTTCATTCAATAATCGAAAGAAATTCTGGCTGAGGTTTTGTCCATATTGGACGTTTCCACCAGAAACAACTGGATACTCATCCAGTAGACGATCAATTTCATGTTCAAAAGATTCGACATCCAATCCGGCATCCGTATAGAAATTTCGACCAAAATGATTAGGTTGTAAAAAGATTTTCCATACATGGGCAATGTCGATATCTTGGTGTTTTCGAGTGACCGCAATCTGTTGAGCTTCAGCAATCGCTTCTTGAAGCGTCGTAGTCATTTTCTCAATATTCATACAGGTATACCCTCCTAATTAAAGGTAAGATCACTTATTTCTTTGATCTTTACAAAAACTATTATATCGCTTTGGTCAATTTTGGTCAAAATATACACATAGTTTTTTGACTTTTTTTCTCGACTTATATAAATCTTAAAAAACAAAATTGATTGTATGTATATAAAAAAAGAGCCAAACAAACGTAAAATTATCTTATCCATAACGTTTTTCTTTGATTTGATAAAAAGGGTAGATCTTATAAAAGACCTACCCTCAGACTGTAGACAAACTCCTAAATTTGGAGTGTTGTTTGCAGTTTTTTTGTTTTATACTCATTGTATAAACTATTCTGGGAGTGATTCTAACGATGAGAAAACAATCGATTGAAGGTAGAAATCAATTTGCTATGTTAACAATTGATGATCTTGTACCTAAAGATCACTTAGTTCGAAAGATTGATGCTGCGATTCAGTTTGATTTCATTTATCCCATTGTAGAATCTACGTATTCGACCCATGGTCGTCCCAGTATTGATCCAGTGGTCTTAATTAAATTAGTATTTATCCAATATTTATTTGGTATCCGTTCGATGAGACAGACTATTAAAGACGTTGAAACAAATGTTGCTTATCGTTGGTTTTTAGGTTATTCATTCGAGGATCCTATCCCGCATTTCTCTACTTTTGGTAAAAACTATGTTCGAAGATTTAGAGAAACAACTTTATTTGAAGACATTTTCTCTCATATTCTAGAACAAGCTGTAAAAGCTGGCTTCGTTACGGAAGACAACCTTTATATTGATTCTACTCATATTAAGGCAAATGCCAATAAACATAAGTTCACAAAAGAAATGACCTACGGTCAAGCTAAAGCTTATCAAGATGAATTAGAAGATGAAATAAATAAAGAACGTATTGCTGTAGGAAAACGTCCTTTTACATGGGACATAGAAAGTGAGTTGAGTCTTCAAAAAATAAGTCATTCAGATCCAGAAAGTGGTTACTATGTTAAAGGTGAACGAGAAAAACAATTTGCTTATTCCGCGCATACTTCCTGTGAAGATAATGGTTTTATCTTATCTACATTAATCACACCAGGAAATGTACATGACAGCCAAGTCGCAATCGATCTGGTCAAACAGTCGAAAAGAGCTTTTCCAAATATAAAGCGTGTTGTCGCTGATGCAGGATATAAGACGCCTAAATTTGTTCATTTTCTGTCACACTTGAAACTCTACCCGATTCTTCCATATACTGTACCTCATGGAGTAAAAGGAATGTTTCGTAAAAAAGACTTTGTTTATGATGCCTATTTTGACTGCTATTTATGTCCCAATAATCAACCGTTGTTATTTTCAACTATCACTCGTGATGGTTATCGAACCTATAAATCAAATCCAAAATTCTGTAGGAGTTGTCCATTACTTAAAAACTGTACTTTGAGTACAAAACATCAAAAAATAGTAACTCGACATGTTTGGGCGGATCTTATGGATGAACTTGAACACCAACGCCATACGGCGTTGAATAGAGAAATTTATAAAAAGAGAAAACAAACCATTGAACGAATATTTGCAGATGCAAAAGAAAAGCATGGTATGCGTTGGACGAAATATCGAGGTCTCGAAAAAGTCGCCACGCACACGATGCTTACGTTTGCTGCCATGAATTTAAAAAAACTAGCCACATGGCTATGGAAAGCAAAAAAGCCTATGGCTTTTTATTTCAAATTTCTACAAAGACTAACAAAAAGGAGTTGGCAATTAAGCCACTCCTTTTTGTCTACAGTCTGAGATCTTATAAAAGACCTACCCTTGATTTTCTTTATTCTCTTTTTTTACTTCTATTATTTCTTCTTTGATCACTCTTCGCCGTTCAGCAATCACATACACAAATCCATAGAGAAATGGCAAGATAAAGGAACTGAAACGATACAGTAAAAGCGAAGAAACTGCGTCAACTGTTCCAACAACTGGTCTGAATAATAACAAATAGACAAATTCAAAGGAACCAATACCAGCAGGCGTAGGAATAACCCCTGAAAGCACTACTGCAAAGCTGATAAACGAAATGGTCAGTAGAAAATCTATTTTAGGATGGTTTTCAATCAGAATCAAATAGGGAAGTACATACCAAAATACAAGTTTTAACATATTCCATAGATAAATCCGCAATAGCGCAGTCCTGTCTTGGATAATGGTTTGGACCGTTTCCCTTAAAGAGTAGATCTGCTGATTGCATGTATCCACCCATTTTCGCAAACGCTCACTCTTAAATAACTTATTCGATAAGCTGACAAAAAATATTTGGACATTCAAGCTGACGGACATCGCCAATAAAAAGGCAACAATCACGATCGTCAAAAGGATACCAGCGATGATAAACCAGATCATTGACGGACCATTAGAATAAAAAAGAGAGAATTGGATGACCAAGCCAGCTAATGCATAAGTGATCACTGCCAGTTTGTACATAATCATATGGAGTGCTGTCACCCCTGCTCCCTGGGATAGCTTCATTCCTTTTTTGTTATAAAAATAAATCTCCGAGATCAGCGTTCCTGTACCAAATGAAACGATTCGGTAAAACGCAATATAGCTAGAGGTCAAGAACCCATCTTTCGTTGTAAAATTCGGCGCGAAAGGTTCAGCAATTTCTTTGATTGAGCGCCCTTCAGCGATTTGGTAAACTGTCCCTAATATAACAGCTGCTACCAAAACAACAATACTGGTAGACAGCAATTCGGCAAAGATATCTGCAAATGATTGATTGATTAAATAATAAATAATGGCAAAAATCACAACCAGCAAAAGCAGATTTAGAATGATTTTAGTTTTCGTTCCTTTAGACGACATCTCCTGCTCCTTAATGGAAAAAATAAATGAGAATCAAATCAACAAGTACACCTGCAGCGAATCCTATAGTAAACTTCTTTTTCCGCGTTTTATGATGGAAAACTTTTCGAGAGATCAATCCTCCCAAACCACCGCCTAACAGGCTGACAAATACCAAATTATTCTCAGGAACACGCCAGTCGCTAGTTCTAGCCTGATGTTTATCATACCCCATCAGACAAAATAAGTAAAAATTCACAATGAAAAGGTAAAACCACAAAGGATTGTGTAACAATACATCCATTACTCTTCTTCCAACTTTCTGTTAACTACTATTTCTAAGCTTTTTCTTCTTTCTTTGGTGAATAAACTGTTAATCCTTTTGATACAACAGATAATTCAACTGGAAGATCATCTGTCGTGTCTCCATCCGTTCGAGTGCCCACAGATTTTTCCTGCGCTTGGATTTTCATGCGTTTGGCTGTGAAATAAGTAATGCCGGGGATCGTATAGAATTTGCCTCTCATGATTCTAGGCAAATAAAAAATAAATCGGAAAATATCTAAGGAAGGTACGATCGTTACATGGAATTTTCCATCATCTGGGGTCGCTGAGTCGTCAAAATTTGTAAAACCGCCCACGGAGTTAGACATCGTGACTGTCAACAGTTGGGATTTTCCTTTCCAATGCTCCTCGTCTGTTTCTAAATCCAAATGATATTTTTTCTTCTTCAGCAATAACTTAAAAAACTTCTTGATAAAGATCCACGAGCCGTAACGCTGTTTTTCTTCTTGACTGATCCAAACTGCTGTATCTGCTAAGATTCCGATTGTCAGTGTAGAGATAATGACTTCATCATTGACTTGACCATAGTCTATTTTCCGTACATTACCTTCCAGGATCACGTCAGCAGCTTCTTCTTTTTTGAGGGGAATCTCAAGAAAACGTGCAAGGTTGTTGACAGTTCCACCTGGAAGTAATCCGACATGGTATTGAGATAATGTTTTTTGGAACGCTTGGACGATATGATGAATCGTGCCGTCTCCACCTATAATTACTAAAGTATCAGCTTCTATAGCTTCTGCTTTCTTGACTAATTCCGCATCATCAATCGATGGGCCAGTTTCAGCTAGTTCTACATATAATTCTGGCTGCTTTTCTTTTACATAATCTTGAAACCAGCGTGCTAATTTCTCACCCTCATCTTTCCCTGAACTTTTGTTATAAAAAACTAGCAGCTTTTCCATTCTTTACCTCCTATTTACTCTTCAAAAAAGAGGGCGGGACAACCAATTCCATTGTCCTGCCCTTTAGCCTTAGACAGATGACATTCCATCATTGGGACGAACGCCTTGTCATAAGCTGTTCTTTTTCGATTTTAACTCTTTGTGTTCAATTCTGCAATTTTTACAATCACGTCTGTTGCTTTTTCCATTACTTGTAAAGAAACAAATTCGATTCGTCCGTGCATATTTTCTCCTCCGGCAAATAGATTTGGCGTCGGAATACCCATGTAAGAGATTTTTGAACCATCTGTTCCTCCACGAACTGGTTCGATCACTGGAGAGATACCAAGCTCGATCATTGCTTGTTTCGCTAATTCCACGATGCTCATATCTTTTTCAATGATTTCTTTCATGTTGTAATATTGATCATACATATCTACTTTGATTCGTTCTTGATCAAATCGCTGATTCAACTCTTCTTGGATATGGGTGATTTGTGCTTTGCGTGCTTCGAATTTTTCACGATCATGATCGCGAATGATATAACTCATAGAAGCTTCTTCAGGATTCCCATCCAATGCCATCAAATGGAAGAAACCTTCGTATCCTTCCGTTTTTTCTGGAACTTCATCGGCTGGAAGCTGATTATGAAAATCGATTGCTAACTGTAGAGCATTGATCATTGTATCTTTTGCCGTCCCTGGATGTACATTTTTCCCTTGGATCGTGATATTTGCTTGAGCAGCACTAAACGTTTCATACTGCAACTCACCTAAAGGACCACCATCGACTGTATAAGCAAAATCTACATCGAATTGCTCAACAACGAATTTATCCGCTCCGACACCGATTTCTTCATCAGGACCAAAAGCCACTTTGATGGTACCGTGAGGGATAGAAGGATTATTGATCAAGATCTCCATTGCAGTCATGATTTCCGCAATCCCTGATTTGTCATCTGCTCCCAGTAATGTACTGCCATCTGTTGTGATCAATGTGTGGCCTTCATAATTTTTCAAATTTGGAAAATCTTTTGTATTCAATGTATAGCGTTCTTCCGCATCTAGTACGATCGTCGACTCACCATCATAGTTTTCAATGATTTGTGGATTGACTCCTACTGCATTAAAATCTGCTGTATCCATGTGAGAAATAAATCCAATGGAACGCACTTCATGATCAACATTGCTTGGTAATGTTCCCATAACGAATCCGTTATCTTCATTATAGAAAACATCAGCTAAGCCTAACTCTTCCAATTCTTTTTTCAATTCTTGCGCAAAAGCAACTTGTGTCTGAGTCGATGGAGTCGTTTTGCTTGTTGCATCGGAGCGTGTTTCTGTTTTGACATATCGTAAAAAACGTGGCAAAAGATTTTCGTACATAGTATTCTCTCCTTTTAATTAAATTGAAATGGGTTTGTATTTGTTTCAGAAACGAAAAAGTTAATATCCCAATTTTCTTCTTGTTTCCAAGATTCAAATTTCTCGATAAATCGTTGCTTGCATAACGATTCAATATAATGACCGGGATCAATTGCGATCAACCCAGCGCTTTGCATATCATGAGCCGTATGATAATAGATATCTCCCGTGATATAGACATCTGCTCTTTGGGCGATTGCTTGCGGATAAAATTTTTCACCGCTTCCACCGCAAATCGCAATGCGCTTCACAGAGGATTTTGCATTTTTTGGCTGGACTATTCTCAGTCCATCTAGTTGGAACGCTTCTTTTACTTGTTCTACAAATGCCTCTATAGAAATTTCTTGCGGCAATTCACCTACTCGTCCTAACCCAAACATTTCGACTGGTTCATCTATAGCGAAAAGATCATAAGCAGGTTCCTCATAAGGATGAGCTGACCGCATGGCTTGAATCACTTGTTTTTCGATAGTTTCCGGCAAAATAACCTCAACTTTTGCCTCTTGAACTTGTTCTGTCTTCCCTACTTTCCCAATCGCTGGTTGTGCACCAGCTTCCGGAGTAAATCGACCGTGTCCAATCGAGGTAAAACTTGTACCGGTATAATCACCTTGTGTACCAGCACCAGCTGCAGCTAATACTTCACGCATTTTCTGTGCATGATCCACAGGTACATAAACGGCCAGTTTTTTATAATGAATCTCATGAGTCTTTACTAAATAACTCTCCACTTCAATACCGAGAAGTTCACAAAACCAGTCATTCAGTCCATCCCAAATAATATCCATGTTCGTGTGTGCTGCATAGACGGCAATATCATGTTTCAACAAATCTGCATACATTTTTTCTTGTGGCTGATCAGTAACCAGCCGTTTTACAGGACGAAAGATTGGAGGATGTTTAGCAATCAGCAAATCGATTTTTTTCTTGATTGCTTCTTCGACCACTTCTGGACGAACGTCTAATGTCATCATTACTCGTTGGATTGGCTTATCCAATGTTCCGATATGCAGTCCGACTGGGTCTCCTTCTTCAGCTAGCCACTGAGGACAATAGCTTTCAAACTTTTGGATGAAGGTGCGTCCGCTGATTGTCATGTCTTTAAAACCTCCTCAATCATTTGGATTTCCTGCTCGATTTGTTTTTGACGTGTCTCTTGATTAGCTGCTTGTTTGAGCTGTTCACGGATAGCTTTTCTTTGTTGAAGCTCTCTTGTCCATTTTGATTTGAAGATCTCACTTTTCTCTTCAAGCAGAAATGGCCCGAACATCAGCTCCATTTCATTGTAAGTAACTGGTTTTTGTTCTTTTTCGGCTACAATGATTTCATATATTTTTTTATTTTCTTCAAGTATTTTTTCTGATTGGATTTTATACTGATTTTCTTGCAGCCAAGATCGTAATGTACGCTCTCCGATGTTTGGCTGAAGGATCAAACGTTCTTGTCCGCTTAAGCGTTGATTCAACTTGCCAGCTTCTAGGATATCTCGGATCAGTGAACCTCCCATACCCGCAATCGTGACAGCTGTAATACCATCTTGTGGCTGGATAGCATCTAGACCATTTGCAAGGCGTACGGTGATACGGTCTTCTAATCCATCTTTTTTGACTTGCTTACGTGCTGATTCATAAGGACCTTGAACGACTTCACCAGCAACTGCATATTCGATTTTTCCTCTTAATATCAATGCAACGGGTAAGTAAGCGTGATCTGATCCAATGTCTGCTAAACGAGCGGATTCAGGAACAAAGTCACCCACTGCCGCTAAGCGCTGAGATAAATCTAAATGGTTCATAGCTTCACTCCTTCTAGATAATTATAGCATTTTCCAAATAAAATAAGGAGACTAGGAATAAAAAAATTCCCATATCTCCTTAAAAAATATACCTTTTCGTTCTATAAAACAACATTTTCTTATTTTTGAAAAAATGTTGTTGGTTATTTGTTCAATGAAACATCAATAATCGAATCTCCAGGAACTTGCGGTGGGATAGACATCGTCATGATCGGCATCTCAACTAATGTAAATTGGACTTTGTCACCGATTTTCAATTCATTTATGTCCACGCTTATTTTTTCAGCAGTAGCATTTAAGATCACTCCGTCATTGCTGAATGACGTTCCCATATTCGCTGGATCTTCTTTGGCCATGACATCTACGAGTTTCAACTGAAGCGTTTCTTCTTCTGCTTCTACTTGAGTGATACTTTCAATCGTTCCAACAAATATGCTTTGTCCCTCCGTTTTCGTACTGCTTGTTTTTACTGTTTGACCCGCATCAATCGAATCAACAGAACCTGTGTTGCTATCTGCGCTACCGCAGCCTGCTAAAAGAAAAAATAGACCAACTACAGATATACTAGAAAAAATAGCCCTCATAAAAAATCCTCCGTTTAAGTTTCTGCATTACTTGTTGCGGTGATTGTCTCCGGTCATTTCTGTCCATATAATGATTCGCTGACCTGCTTTTACTACTAGGTCAAATGTCAGTTGGACTTGTCAACTGTTCAACCATTGCGTCGGTTGCGACCAGTCATTTCGATTTCTTTTGTCAAATAACGTATGCGTTCCATTATCCGTTTCGCTTTTAGCGGCTCTTCATCTCCACGTTGAGTGACGGACAAATGCTGTTCCAATTCATCCATTGTAAAATTCGATGAGAAGAAGGTTGGTAACTGTTCCTGCATCCGATATTGAAGGATAACACCGAATACTTCGTCTCGTATCCAACTACTCATCGCATCTGCACCAATATCATCGATCATCAAAATAGGTGAACGTTTCACTGCATCTAACTTTTCTGCCACTTGATCTTTTCCGATTGCCTGTTTCATCTCAACGGCAAATGTCGGAAAATGGACTAGCGTCGTGGTGAATCCAGCAATCGCTAATTCTCTCGCTGTTGCTCCTAATAAATATGTTTTTCCAATACCAAAACTTCCTACTAGATACAGTCCTTTATGATACCCTTTTGGATCAGCAGTATATTTCTCTACAAAATCTAGGGCTTCTAAGCTCGCATATCCTCGTCCATCTGTACGTTCAAAGTTTTCAAAAGAAGCCGATTGAATATCTTTTGGCATATCCATTGCTTTTACTCGGCTTCTGATTTCTTCTTGTCTTTGCCGTGCTAACAATGCTTCCGTTGGTACATAAGTGACATCCACATAATGAAAATTCAATGTCAGCTTCGGCTCATAGCCGGGAGCGATCATCGTTGGATCGTTTTTTTGATATTTACGCTTTTCTTGCACGAATTCATACAATTTGGCGTAACTTTTTTCAATATCCGCTTGTGTCAATTCTTCTTGGTGTGCGCTTAGAAAAGCTTGAACATCCGCATCATTTAAGACTTCAGCGATCATTTCAGCATACTTTTCTTGATAATTGCGTTTGCTGATGATCCTCTTCAATTCTTTGCCTACGTCTTCCACTAGATGTCACCCTCCTTTTTTGCCAGGTATTCTTTAAAACGGCGGTCAATCTCTGCTTTTTTCTCGCTGCTGATCTGTTTTTCATCTTTTGGCTGATTGACCCAATCAGGAAGCTTTTCCCGCCGAACATTTCGCTTGCCATTTGGATAATTTGTTTGCTTCTTTTGTTTTGATTGTTTTGCTTGATTGCTTATTTGCCGAATATGCTGAATTGCTTCTTCTGCTGTGGCGATTTTCTTTTGTGCCCATTCATTTGCCACTGTATTCACATAACTAGCATTTAAGCTAGCATTATTTTTGATCACCAATACATAATTCAACAAAACATTGATCACGCTACTGGAAAGACCTGATTGAGAAACAAGATCTTGCAGTAACCAGTTTTCTTGTTTAGAAACATATCCGCCTTTTTCTGACTTGATTGCTTCCAGATATTTCATCGGTGGAATGCTCTGTGCTTCTTTTATCAGCTGAAGCGCTGCGTTTGTCAAATGTTCGTTTGACGAGGGTTCATTACTGTTTTCAGAAACCGCAACTGTTTCTTTTGTTTGCTTCACCGGACGTCTCTGCATTGCCAAAATGGCTTTTTGCAGTTCTTTTTCAGATACTTTTTGTTCACTAAAGTCATAAGATTGACTGATCAGTTCGCCAAGTGTCAATTCATCGAAACCGTAAAGCTGATGATACATGTCGACTTGTTTGATGATTGGATCATCAAGACTTGCAATATGTTTTTTTGCCAGCCAATCATTCAAAAACTGCCAATCGAATGTCGAATCTGCTTCAAGTAATGCTACTGATTCAGATTCTTCAAAAGATTTATTCAGCGATTCGATGTTTTCTTGATTAGCAGCGTACACTGCTTCATTGAAGCGATAAACATCTAAAAATTTTTTTGTGATTTTTTGATATCCCTCTGCTGTATGCCTTTTAGGTTCAAACAATTGGGTAAGCTTCTGGAATCGTCGTTCACCAACTTTTTCCAGAAGAAGAAAAGCCAGAACAGAGTCTTTGAAAAATGCTTTAGGAATGAGTGGTTCTAACAGCTCATAAATAAAACGAGGTCCCAGATCACTATCTTCTTTAAAATAAACATCCAGTAAGCCGATTCCTTCTAGCTTTTTTCTTGCATCATAAAATTGCGGGATACCGCAGCCTAGACTACTAAGCAGATCTGCATGCATCCCTTCAGGACCTTTGCCAGATTCTTGAGAGATTTCTGATAACAGGGTGAAATAGATACTCAAGGCTTCTCCGCCGATTAGTGGCTGATAAAGATACAGCAAGGCGTTCTTGCTGTCTTCTCTCAGCGGAGCCGCTTTTCTTCCTTGGTAAATATTTTTTGGTTGAAGCTCTTTCCAAGCATTTTCCAAGGAAATGCCTCCTTTTTGTTTCTTAATTGTTTTCTTTATTATTCTCTTTATTATTTTCTTTTGCTTTATCCACGATATCTTGCAACTCTTTTAAGAAAACAGACATATCTTTGAACTGGCGATAAACACTTGCAAAACGAATATAAGCGATTTCGTCTAAATCAACTAAATCTTCCATCACATATTCACCAATTAGATTCGTCGATACTTCGTTTTCTCCGAGACTGCGTACGCGGTTTTCGACATGGTTGACGATTTGTTCCATTTGTTCCATAGCTACAGGTCTTTTTTCTGCTGAACGGATGAGTCCTCTTAAAATTTTATCGCGATTGAACTCTTCGCGTTCCCCGTTTTTCTTGATTACTAATAACGGAGCAGCTTCAATTCGTTCAAATGTAGTGAATCGGAACGAACAATTCTCACATTCGCGACGGCGACGGATCGCACGTCCATCATCTGCTTGACGGCTGTCGATTACTCGTGAATTATTTTGTTGACATCTGGGACATCTCATTTTGTCTCACCTCTTGCATCGCATTTTATATAAAGGATGTGTCTTTCTTTACAACTAGTTGTATTATAACACGAAACAAATCACAAACGCGACTGTCCTACCCAAAAAACACGGATATAAGAACAATTTTTTCTACTTTCATGCGTAATTGTGTCCCCTGCCCTTACTAAATTTCAATTTTCCAATACTGATCACCTTGATTACTGAGAAATAACTTACACAAAAGCTGATTTAGTCATCTAGCACAAAAAACTTGAAGCAGATGAACACCTTCTCATCTGCTTCAAGTCACATCTCGATTTTTTACTATTTTATAACTTCTCTTCGATTCCTGTATAGTGTTTCATTCGCTGTTCCTCGATTTTTTGCTCATCGGGAATGTGGTCACTTTCTGGGAGCGGTGTTTTACTACGATCAGGTGTCGGATTTTTTCGTTCTTGAGTCAAATCTTGCCGCTTCGCTTCTTCTTCTGCCTGCTGGTCTTCTATTTCATCGATTCTTGCTTGGTACTGCTTTTCTTTTTCTTCTGCTGTTTCTGATTGCGTACGACCTTCATCGATTAGATTTTCTTTATTGAGCATCTCGCCGATTTTTTCTTTTGCGTTACCTACGACTTTATCCTTTTGATTTTTTAATGATCCCATCGCTATCCCTCACTTTCTATATACTCAGGATAGCAAAATTGACACAGATACTCAAAGAAAGCGATTAGCAAAAAGCCAATTTTCGATTTGTCCCACAAGTTTTTCTTTTGTTCCATTGTTGTCGAACAAAATATACGCACGCTGCTTTTTTTCTTCGATTGGAAGTTGACTACTAATTCTCTGCTGCGCTTGTTCTAGCGTCAGTTGATTACGTTTCATCAAACGCTGAAGCTGAGTTTCTGGCGTAGTATAAACGACAGCTACTGCATCCATATAGTGGTCATAATGACCTTCGTAGAGCAATGGGATATCTACAATTACTAAAGGATGATTGGAACTTAGAGAGGCGATTTGATCTTTTATCGCTTTTCGGATAAACGGATCTAATAGCTGATCAAGTTTTTGCCGTTTTTCCTTTGATGGAAAAACAATCATCCCAAGTTTCCCTCGATCTAGTTGCCCATCAGGCTGCAATACCTCTTGGCCAAACACTGATACAATTTTCCTCAGAGCAAGCGTTCCAGGCTCAACAGTTTCTCTGGCAATCACATCGCCATCGATCAAAGGAAATCCATGAGACTGAAAGACTTTGGCTGCCGTACTTTTACCGGTAGCTATTCCACCCGTCAAACCTAAAACAAATCCTACTTTGCGATTTTTAGCCTTTGACAATTCGGACAATAGTGCGTCCCCCTTTGTGCCACTTTTGTTTTCACGATCGGCGTTCCACAACGTATACATGGTTTGCCAGTTTGCTGATAGACATGCAGTGCTACTTGAAATCCGCCTGATTCTCCTAATGCATTCAAATAACTGCGAATCGTGGTACCTCCGGCTTCTATTGCACGATCCAAAACATCAATGATCGATAGACGTAATTGTTCTACCTCTTTGGGGCGCAGTGTGTTCGCCGGTTGTTCTGGATGGATCTTCGCTTCCCATAATGCTTCATCTACATAAATATTACCTAGACCAGTCACTAGACGTTGGTCTAGCAGCAATGGCTTGATTGCTTTGTGGGACTTTTTCAGTCCATTTGCGAAATCTGCTAATAAGAAGCTATCTGGCAAAGGCTCAGGTCCCAATTTCATGATTCCTCGGTAAGTTGCACTTGCTCCTTTTTCGACGATTGTCATACGACCAAATTTTCGTACATCGTTGTAGCGAAGTTGGCTTCCATCCTCAAAAAAGAAAAGTACATGCGTATGTTTATCGATTGGTGTATTTTCTTTCGTAAATTGATATTTTCCTTCCATTCGCAAGTGTGAGATCAGTTCATAATGATCGAGATGAAAAATTAAAAACTTCCCTCTACGTCCAATGGATTGGATGGTTTCGCCAACAAGAGAAGCCTCAAAGATGGGTGTCTCTGGTTGCTCGATGATCTTGGGCCACAAGACCTGAACTTTTTGAATCGTTTTTCCTACTACTAACCGTTCCAATCCTTTACGAACGGTTTCTACTTCTGGTAATTCTGGCATTTTTTCTTTTCACCTTCATTATATTGCTCTGTCTTAAACAATGTTTATTTTGCTTCGTACCACGTTTTTCCCCAACTGCTGTCAGTGATCAGTGGTACATGAAGAGAAACAGCTTGTTCCATAACTTCCTTCACCAATTTATCTAATGATTCAAGTTCTTTTTCCGGTACCTCGAAGACAAGTTCATCATGAACTTGTAACAGCATCGTAGCTTGAAGACCTGTTTCTTTTAATCGTTTATCCAATTCGATCATCGCGATTTTCAAAATATCAGCAGCACTTCCTTGGATTGGTGTATTGATAGCTGTTCGTTCCGCAAAAGAACGGATATTGTAATTTCTTGAATTGATGTCTGGCAGATATCGACGGCGGTGATACAGCGTTTCGACGTAGCCTTGGTCTTTTGCTTCGCGTACGATTCTTTCCATATATTCTTTGACACCTGGGTATTTTTCAAAGTACGTATCGATGTATTGCTGTGCTGCTTTTCGGCTGATTCCTAGATTTTGTGAAAGTCCGTAATCAGAGATGCCATACACGATACCAAAATTCACTGCTTTTGCCTGCCTACGCATATTTGGTGTGACATCCTCTGCCTTTTCGATTCCAAATACACGCATCGCTGTGCTGGCATGGATATCTTGACCTTCTAGGAAGGCAGCTTTCAAATGTTCATCATTTGAGATATGCGCAAGTACGCGTAACTCGATTTGTGAATAGTCAGAAGAATAAATCAGCCAGTCTTTTTCTCTAGGAACAAATGCCTGACGTATCTTTCTCCCTTCATCTAATCGAATCGGGATGTTCTGCAAATTAGGATCAACAGAGCTTAATCGTCCTGTTTGGGTCAATGTCTGGACATAACGGGTATGCACTTTTCCATCTGATTGGATCACTTTCAGCAGTCCCTCGACATAGGTAGATTGAATTTTTGCAATTTGACGATAGGTGAGGATATCCTCTACGATTGGTGCTTGTTCACGAAGCTGTTCCAGTACATCTACGGCTGTGGAATATCCAGTTTTTGTTTTTTTGATAACGGGTAATCCCATTTTTTCAAATAAGATCACTCCTAATTGCTTTGGTGAATTCAAATTGAATTCTTCGCCGGCTTCTTCGTAGATTTTTTGTTCGATCTCTCTTAAGCGAGCAGAGAACTCGCCCTTCATTTCTTGTAAGCGAGTCGCATCTACTTTGATCCCGCTTATTTCCATCTCTGCCAAAATGATAGACAATGGCAGTTCCATTTTCCGGAAAAGATCTTCTTGGTTTTTATCTGCCAGTTCTTGGCTCAATTTTGGTGTCAACGCATTGATTGCAGCTACTTTTCGCGCTAAATGAGCAAAAAAGAGTTCCTCTTCTTCTGGTAAACCTTTTTTCGCCCCTTTGCCGTATACAGCTTCATCTGATTGGATATCGTTGTATCCGTAATGAGCAGCTATTCCTTCGATATCTGTGCTTTTTTCATTCGTATCGAGAAGGTATGCACCTAGCAAGACATCAAAATCGATTCCTTTCGTTTTTCCAGTATAGCGGTTTAAAGCAACATAAGTTCGTTTCGCATCATATACTTTTTTCAGCCGAGTCGGATCAGTGATCCAAGAATGGAACGCTCGGTTTTCGAATACAGATAGATCGTTCGTGACATAAATTTTCTTTTCTGTCCCCCACGCTACTCCGACGATTTCCTCTGTATGATAATTGTCGCCCATCATTTCCACGTACAACGCCATATCCGTAGTAAACATTTCCTCTTTGAATTCATGAACGACTTCAAACAAAATATCATCCATTTTTACTTCTTCTTCTACGATATTCAATTTAGAAAGGAACTGATTGAAATCCATTTCTTTATAAAACGGAACGAGTTTATCGAGATTTTTCCCTTCATACTTCAATGAGTCGATAGAGACATCCACAGGCGCTGAAGTATTGATGGTCGCCAATTTTTTCGATAAGAAAGCCTGCCCTTTGTCATTTATCAGATTTTCTTTCATTTTGCTTTGCTTCATTTCATCGATATGTTCATAAATTCCTTCGACTGAGCCATATTGTTTCAATAGCTTGATAGCTGTTTTTTCACCGATTTTAGTCACACCGGGGATATTGTCAGAGGCATCTCCGGCTAGTCCCTTCATGTCAATAATCTGTTTTGGCGTCAACCCATCATATTTTTCCGCTACATGTTCTGGTGTATAGCTTTCGATATCGCTGACACCTTTTACAGTGATATCCACTTTTACTTCTTTACTAGCTAATTGAGTCAAATCCCGATCACCTGAAAGCACGACGACATCAAATTGATCTTTGTCTACTTTTTCTGCCAAAGTACCGATAATATCATCTGCTTCATAATTGGGCAATTCGTAATACTGTACCCCTAGTCCTGTCAACAAATCGCGTATATATGGCATTTGTTCTTTGAATTCGCCAGGTGTTTTGGATCTTCCACCTTTGTACTCCGCATACATTTCTGTCCGAAAAGTCGTTTTTCCTGCATCGAACGCAACCAGAACATGAGTCGGTTGCTCTTTTTGCATAACATTTTCAAACATCGTATTGAATGCATAGATTGCATTTGTATGAAGACCGTTTCTATTTTTGAAACGTTCAAGAGAATTGTGAAGCGCAAAGAATGCGCGAAAAGCCACACTGTTCCCATCAACGAGTAATAATTTATTTTTTGTCATCTTCTTAACTCCTTACTGTAAAGTTCTTATTCATTCTAACAAAGAATCCTGCGGAATGCGAAAAGAAAAAGCGGGACCATACCAAATAATTCGGTATAGCCCCAACTGATGAATTTTTTTCTTTTTTAGTTGTTCCGTCCAAAGATTCTCAGAAACGCCAAGAACAAGTTGATAAAGTCCAAATACAGCTTCAATGCCATGAATACAGCAATTCCACTATGTGCTGTTCCGTTTGTCTGGACATAGATATTACGGATGCTTTGGTTATCATAAGCTGTAATCCCTGCAAAGATGACGACTAACAGTAGGGAGATGAACAGCTCAACTACGCTACTTCTCAAAATGAAGATGTTCAAGACTAGTGCAATGATCACTCCGATTAAAGCTGCCTGTCCTGCTCTTCCAACCCCGCTAAGATCTCTTTTTGTTGTTACTCCGACAACAGACATCCCCATGAACATCAAAGTAGCTGTCAAGAAAGCTTGCGTTACTGTTCCAATATCGTAGTATGCAAGAGTAACCGCTAATGTTATGCCATTCAAAAGAGAGTAGGCAATAAATCCACCGATTGCTAAGCTCGGATTCTTTTGTGCTTTTACGCCTAGAACCATTACTAAAATCAGTTCAACGATCCACAGACCCACAAAGCCTAGTGGAAAATTATTGATAAAAGTTGCTAATTGCAAAGGAAATACCCAAAGAGCCAAGTAAGAAGTGACTGCACTAAGGGCAAGTCCCATACCTAAAAATCCATAAACTTTTGCATAAAAACGATTGATACCTGACATTGATGTACTTGGATTATTCATTCAATTCACCTTCACTTTCGATTGCTATTTCCAATTCAGGAACTTGTGGCGGTTGGACCATAACGACAGCATCCAACACACGATCTTCGTTCGTATTCTCCGCTTCTACAGAAATCGTCACCACATCCTTCATCTTATCTACTTTTATGACCTCAAACTGAAAAGTCAGTGTTTCATAATGGAAAACCGGTTCAATAAAATTGACAGAAAAATTGACAACATGTGATCCTGGTCCAGGAAGATGCTTTGAAATTGCACTTGTGATGATCCCCATCAGCATCACTGATGGAACGATTGGCTGTTGATATTCTGTTTTTTGTGCAAAGTCATGTTGGATATACAAAGGATTTGCATCATTCGTCAATCCCAAATACAGCAAAAGCTGGTTATCTTCAATAGATTCTGTTAAGGATAACGAGTCGCCTTCCTCGATTTCATTTATTGTTTTTCCTAGTTTTCTCGGCTTACCTATGTTCAAGATAGAAACCCTCCAGTTTATTTTTAATCATACATTATTGTACCAAAAGTAGCGTAAAAGGCAAGTTCTGCTCCCTTGATTTAACAGATTCCTATAGTTTACAGAGGTCGTGAAAAAGCTGTCCTGCATCAAGTAATAAGAACAGCCAAGAAAAAACAGCTTCTCATGTTTTTGATTTGGCTGGACTTATTACCGCAGATGCAAGCTTTTGAACACCGTTTATCTGAGGTCGTGAAAAAGCTGTCCTGCATCAAGTAATAAGAACAGCCAAGAAAAACAGCTTCTCATGTTTTTGATTTGGTTGGGCTTATTACCGCAGATGCAAGCTTTTGAACACCGTTTATCATAAGTTGCAAAAAAGGGGGATTGGCAAGATTTTTGCCACTCCCCCTCTTTCTATTTTTATAAGGACACTGCAGTAATTGTATTACAGTACATTTTTCGTCGTGCTGCTTAAAAGTTTTTCATACGCTTGTTCAAATTTTTGAACATCTCCAGCACCCATGAAGATTACTACTGCATCATGATAATCTAACAATGGAGATACATTATTTTCTTTGATGACTTCTCCACCTTTTTTGATTTTCGCTCCAAGGTCTTCAATCTTAACGTTTCCTTGTTCTTCCCGAGCCGAACCAAAAATATCGCATAAGTAAACTTTATCAGCTAAATCAAGTGCTTCTGCAAATTCATCCATCAATGCAATCGTACGCGTAAACGTATGGGGTTGGAAAACTGCAATTATTTCTTTATCTGGATATTTTTGGCGTGCGCCATCAATCGTTGCTTTGATCTCTGCAGGGTGATGCGCATAATCATCGACTACGGTCATGTCTGCTACGATCTTTTCACTGAATCGACGTTTTACTCCTGGGAAAGTCAGCATTTCTTCTGCAACTTCTTTCAGATCCAGTTTTTCGAAATAAGCTACTGCAATAACACCTAAAGCATTTAAGATATTGTGTTTACCGAATGCTGGTACAGTGAAGTGCCCAACAAATTCATCCCCATGATAGACATCAAAAGCAGAACCAGAAGTTGTGCGTTCGATGTTTCGTGCTTGGATATCATCGTTTTCTGTGACACCATAATAATAAATCGGCACATTTGCTTTTAATTTGCGTAAATAAGCATCGTCACCATACGCAAAAATAGCTTTTTTCACTTGTCCAGCCATTGTTTGGAAAGCTGTAAATACATCGTCGATACTTGTATAATAATCCGGATGATCAAAATCGATATTGGTCATGATTGCATAGTCTGGTGAATAGGCAAGGAAATGACGGCGATATTCACAGGCCTCAAATGAAAAGAATTCCGCTTGCGGATCACCATGTCCTGTTCCATCTCCAATTAGATAACTTGTTGGACGGACACCACTCAATACATGAGAGAGCAGTCCAGTCGTACTTGTTTTTCCGTGAGAGCCTGTTACAGCGATACTCGTATAATTTTGGATAAAATGACCAATAAAGTCGTGATAGCGAATCACTTCCAAACCTAATTCTTTTGCTCGCTGGATTTCTTCATGTGAATCAGGAAATGCATTTCCTGCAATGATCGTCATCCCTGGTTTTACATTATCTGCGTTAAATGGCAGAATCGTGATATTTGCTTTTTCTAAATCTCTTTGTGTAAAGAAATATTTTTCAATGTCTGATCCTTGGACATTTAGACCTTGTTCATGTAAAACAAGAGCCAAGGAGCTCATTCCTGAACCTTTGATACCAACAAAATGATACAATTTATTTTGATTTTCCATTTGAATCCTCTTCTCTTATCTAGCGTCCATTCTTTTAGCTATTACATTCAACACGCTCCTCATTATCTTATAAACGATTGAAAATTTCAACCAAATTTATTTGGAAAGGAGGATTCGCTTGCTAAAATGGTCAAGTACGGGAAAAATCCGTTTTTATTGACTCTTTAATTCTGGTGTAAGAAGACCAAACTTCCTCTGATATATCAATGTGAGGAATAAAATCTTTTCCTTTCGGACCATAGCCGTTCTCATCGTCATGGAGACGTTCCATTTCTCCTAATACTAGCGCATGGAAATATTCCTTAGGCCATTGATGATTCAGTTTTTTTGCTGTAAAGATGATCTCTTCAGAAAAGTGAAGGATTTCCGGCACAAATGGCACAGCATTCGCGAAAATAGTTTGTTCATTTTGCCATACTTTCTCAAAAGTTGCTCGAGTCCTGCGTTGCAGTGTCGGATCATTCATCAATAAGATTTTTTCTGGTACAGCTCCTAAGGAATGAAGAATCTCCAGTGAAAAAGTGGCGTTCTCTCCAGAATTTGTAGACTTCGATTCTATCAGAAAAGCCTTATCGGGCAAATCATAGACTTCTTTTAGATACTGACGACAGATTTCACTTTCACTCATGCCATCTTCAAAATGAAATCCTTGCTTTTCAAAATTCTCATAAAGGATTCTAGTCGCATGCCCCACCCCTCCGACCAAAAACAATTGATCTACTTGGCCATTTAAATACATTTGTGCTGCTTTATCAGCTAAGATAGGAAGACAGTTTCCAGCTAAAATAAGTGTAGGTGCCGTCAGTTCCTCAAAATTTCCCTCTTCAGGTGCGGCTAAAAAATTTAATAGCTGATTCCAGTCTTTTAGATTCCTCTGCTCACTTTTTTCCAAAGGCCTTCTATCCTTTCATCTGATTTTTTGTGCTTCATTAAAGTCTTCTCTTTTTGTCTCAATCCATTTGATTTCTCCATGACATCTTCCACAACGATATTTGCGTACATCGATTCTTCTCTTGCGGCAGATCGTGGCAGAACAATCTTGGCATCGATAATACTCCATCTTTATCTGTTTCTTCGTCAAGGCTGGTGCATAGCGCAACCCTCCTGTTTTTTTCAAAAGATACTTGAAATCCATATCTTTATGCTGATACCCTCTTCCAGCTAGATGAAGATGATAATGGCAAAGTTCATGTTTGATGATTCCTGCAATCGTCTCTTCGTCTGACTCTTCAAATAGCTTCGCATTAAAATCTAAATGATGATCGTTTAAATGATAGCGCCCGCCAGTTGTACGTAAGCGTGGATTGAACATTGCTTGGTGCTTGAAAGGAAGCTGGAAGCTTTTTAATGATATCTCTTCTACTAACTGCTGCAGTTCTTCTTGTGTCAATTTTTGTTACTCCTCATTGTTACTCTTCATAAGGGGAAAGCATCGTCAAACTGATTCTGCCTTTTTTCGTATCGACTTGTTCTATCCAAACTGTTACGATATCTCCTACTGACACGACATCTGTAGGATGCTTGACGAATTTTTTGCTGAGTTTCGATATATGGACAAGTCCGTCTTGCTTCACACCGATATCAACAAATGCGCCGAAGTCAATGACATTACGGACCGTTCCAGTCAATTCCATCCCTGGTTTCAAGTCTTCCATACTCAATACATCTGTACGTAATAAGGGCGCTGGCATCTCATCACGCATATCTCGTCCAGGTTGTGTCAGCCCAGCTAAAATATCGGCTAACGTTTCTTCTCCGACTGATAGGCTTTCAGCCAGTTTCTCTACGGATAATCGTGTCAATTTTTCTACTGCTTCTTCTGTACCAAGCTCTTTTTCTGAAAGTTGGACTGAAGTTAATATTTCTTTTGCAATAGAATAACTTTCGGGATGGATACCTGTGTTGTCCAAAATGTTTTTCCCACCAGGGACTCGCAAGAATCCGATTGCTTGTTCATATGCTTTTGGTCCTAAGCGTGGCACTTTTTTCAATTGAGTTCGTGCGGTGAATTCTCCGTTTTCTTCACGATAAATGACAATGTTTTGGGCAGTTGTTTTATTCAATCCTGATATATGCTGCAAGAGCTGCGGGCTTGCTGTATTCACATCCACACCTACTTGGTTAACCGCTGTTTCCACAACAAAATCCAATTGTTCAGCCAAACGTTTTTGAGAAACGTCATGTTGGTACTGGCCTACTCCGACAGCTTTAGGATCGATTTTGACTAATTCAGCTAAAGGATCTTGCAGGCGACGGGCAATAGAAACAGCACTTCTTTCTTCAACTTGTAGATGCGGAAATTCTTTTCGTGCAATTTCGCTAGCGGAGTAAACAGAAGCGCCTGCTTCGTTGACGATAGCGTAATAGGTTTTATGGTCGGCGGATTTCAACTGCTCAGCCACAAAAAGTTCAGATTCCCGACTGGCTGTACCATTTCCGATAGCTACCATATCTACTTGATATTTATTAATTAATTGGATAAAAGCTGGTCCAGCAGCTTCTCTTTTTGCTTGCGCTGCAGGTTTATGAGGATAAATAACTTCGATTGCTAAAACTTTCCCTGTCGCATCTACGACTGCTAGTTTACATCCAGTACGATAAGCCGGATCAAATCCCAGGACAACTTTACCTTTTAGTGGCGGTTGCAACAAAAGATTACGGAGGTTTTCGCCGAAAATAGCGATTGCTTGCTCATCTGCCTTTTCAGTCAATTCATTGCGCAGTTCTCGCTCGATTGCTGGCTGAATAAAGCGTTTATAACTATCCTGATAGGCTTCTCTGACGAATGAAGAAGAAGGAGAGGCAGGATTTTTGACTATTTGGCGATCCAAGTAAGCTAAAATTGCTGCTTCATCTACTTGAAAGAATACTTTCAGAATATCTTCTTTTTCTCCACGATTAGTAGCTAATATTCGATGAGAAACCATTTTATGGACGGGTTCTGCAAAGTCATAATACATTTCATATACGCCTTTTTCATCTGCTTGCTCATCCTTGACATTGCTGACATACATACCTTTGTTATACGTATAAGACCGAATCCAAGTCCGAAATTTTGCATTATCGCTGACTTGTTCAGCAATAATCTCATGAGCACCGTGCAACGCTTCTTCGGCAGAAGAGACTTCTTTTTCTTTGTCAATATATTTTTCTGCTTCAGATTGCACCTCTCCATCTGTAAGCTGCATCAGCCACTTCGCGAGTGGTTCAAGTCCTTTTTCTTTAGCAATCGTTGCTTTTGTCCGTCGTTTTTGTTTGTATGGACGATACAAATCTTCCACTTGTTGCATTTTCACGGCTTGGGTGATTTCTGCTTCTAACTCGGGAGTCAGTTTCCCTTGTTCATCGATTAGCCGAATCACTTCAGTTTTACGTTTTTCTAAGTTTTCAAGATAGGCATACCGCTCTTCGATTTCACGAATCTGGACTTCATCAAGACTTCCAGTCATTTCTTTTCGGTAACGCGCGATAAAAGGAACAGTGTTTCCTTCATTTAACAAATTAAGTACAGTAGTCAACTGCTTAGGACGATAGTCTGAAAGTTCTTTTTGTACAAGCTGAATGATCGTCTGGTTCAAATTTTCCGTCATTAAAATGCCTCTTTTCTGCTAAAAATTGCTTCTTTATTCTATCATACTTTTTATCCTGGGTTAAACTACTGAAAGAAACAATATTCTCTATAAAAATAAAAAGAGCCGCAACAAAGTCACAGCTCCTTCATTCTTTCCATTAGTCAGATTCCATGCCAAGGTCCTTCGTTGTTCTGATATTCAATATCTTGAAGAATACCTTCCTTGTCAAAAACAACCCCATGCAATGACCCTCCGAATACAGCCCCACCGTCCATTCCGATTTTATGATCCTGAATCCAGAGGTCTGTTGTCTGCATATCTCCATGGAGCATTGGTGTAATCGTATGTCCAAATACAATTGTCTTACCTGTATTGTTTTTCCCTTCATGAAATGGTTCCCTTATCCAAATAAAGTCTCTTAGACTTGTCTTACGCCAGTCTTTCTTTGTCAAATCCACACCGGCATGGACAAAAAGATAATTTTCCCATTCATAATACAAGGGGCGCTGGACTAAAAATTTAATCAGTTCTGAATATCTCGATTGGATCATCATCGAGATTTCAGTTGGGGAGTATTCCTCCGATGCCCCTGGGTGAATCAGGCTTTCAAACGTTTCTTTTCCACCATTTCTCATATAAGGCGCATACCAGTCCTCCGGTGATTGCAGAAATTGCAAAAAATATTCTTCATGGTTTCCCCGGAGGTAAATGGCTCCTGTTTCTTCGACTAATTGCTTTCCTAATAAAAAACATTCTTTTGTACGAGGACCTCGATCATTGAGATCCCCTAATAAAACAAGCTGATGGATCTTTGGATCATAATAGTGAATAAGTTTTTCAAAAAGCTCATGTTTGCCATGGACATCCCCAATAGCATAAATCAATGATTTCATGTGGATCACCATCCTCAACGCTAGTATAGCGCATATTGGAAATGGTCGACAATCAAAACTATTGTTTTCTATTTAATTAAAGCTGTAAACCGCAGTTCTGCTTCTTCTGGAGAGATTCCATGGTCTTGAACATAGCGATTGCGCGGATGTTTCGCACACTCTATGCTACATGCTCCTAAATGTTTTTCTTCATTTTCAATGGAAGCAAGAATCTGACGATTGCACTCAGGATTGCTACAATTGATATATCGTTCACATGGTGTTCCGTCAAACCAGTCGCGACCGACGATTTGTTTATCTACTTGGTTGATATCGACAGCGATCCGTTCATCAAACACATACATCTTGCCGTCCCATAATTCTCCTTGGACTTCAGGATCCTTACCATAAGTAGCAATACCGCCATGCAGCTGTCCGACATCTTTGAATCCTTCACGGACAAGCCAACCAGAAAACTTCTCGCAACGAATGCCACCAGTACAGTAGGTCACTACCCGTTTTTCCATAAATTCTTCTTTGTGCTCGCGGATCCAGTCTGGAAGCTCTCGAAAACTGCGTATATCTGGGCGTACAGCCCCTCGAAAATGTCCCAAGTCATATTCATAATCATTCCGTGCATCAATCACCACTGTCTGTTCATCTAAAATAGCTTCTTTAAATTCTTGCGGTGAAAGATAGGCACCTGTCACTTGGTTTGGATCAATGTCCTCTTCTAGCTTTAAACTTACAAGCTCTGGACGGTATCTTACAAACATCTTCTTAAAGGCATGTCCTTCGCTTGGATCGATCTTGAACATCGTATCAGCAAATCGAGGATCAGCTTTCATTGCTTTCATATAGGCAGTCGTGTTTTCAACGGTTCCAGACACAGTACCATTTATTCCTTCTTCAGCTACTAGAATACGACCTTTAAGATCCAAAGATTTGCAAAAGGCTAAATGATTTTTGGCAAATTCCTCTGGTTCTTCGATTTTTGTATAATTGTAATAAAGCAGTACTTGATAATCCATGTATTTCTTCCTTCCTTCTTTTCGTTCCTAAACAGTATAAAGAAGGCGTTCGCATTTGACGATTTATTTGCTTGTGTATAATTACGCATGGAAAGTTTTTTGTTTACATAATATTATTATTTGAATTAAAAAGACTTCGCTTTCCTGTTTCGCACAGAAAAACAAAGTCTTTATTTCTATTATTTACCTGTAACCGCAAAGTAGTTGCCATCGGGATCAGCAAAGTTAAAGACATATTCTTCTCCAAGCTGTACCATATCACCTAATGTGACTGATTGCGTCTGCATTTTTTTATATAGTCCAAAGATATCTTTACTGTAAAACATCAAAGATGGGGCACTAGTAGCTGTGCCAGGTGAATGGGACTCAACAAATGCTCGATCATATAACAGAAATGAGGTTTGACTGTCCTCAACTCCTACTTCAATTATAAGCGTCCCATCCATTTCTTGACGATCTTTTTCCGCAAAGCCAACTGCTCTCCAAAACGTTGCATTTTTTTCTACATCGTCCACATAAAGCATGATTTTTATTTCATTCGTAAACATCTGTTTCCTCCTAAACGATCTGTTCTAACATTCTCAACTTTGTCAGTTTACCATAGGAAAATGGGAAAATCTACGAAAGCTCTCAACAGAATCGTCCTACTTAAATACGCTTTTCTTTAATAATAAATAAGTTGGTTGTTTTTGTTATTTACGCTTTCACTTTTCGGAATAAATAATGTGTATTTATATGGAATAAATAAAAAAAGAGGTCGTGACTAAAAACAAGTCACAACCTCTGGTAAACGGTGTTCTCCTGACAACTCTTCGGTCACAAGACACAATATTCAACAAACATGAGAAGCTATTTTTTGAAATTGCTCTTTGTGACTCAGAGTGAAACGGCAGGCTCACGACCTCTTTCTTAAACGGTGTTCAAAAGCTTGCATCTGCGGTAATAAGCTCAACCAAACGTAAAATATGAGGAACTATTTTTGTTTGGCTGTTCTTATTACTTGATGCAGGGCAGCTTTTTCACAACCTCTTATTCACGGTGTTTCAGAAGTAGCTTCTCGGAAATAAGCCGAAATTTCACAAAAATTTGAGAAACTATTTTTAGGAAACTTCTTCTTATTTCTTAAAGCTGACCACTTCTATCACAACCTCTTTTTGACTATGCATTCACATCGATCACTTTAGAATCATCATTGATGACATCGCGATCTAAATCTTTGATGCGTGCACTTGTCACGATACCAGCTACCATGCTACCGCTGACGTTTACTGCTGTACGTGCCATATCGATTAATGGTTCAACAGAGATAACTAACCCAACGATTGCTACTGGCAAGTTCATTGCCCCTAAAACGATCAGTGAAGCAAATGTTGCGCCCCCACCGACTCCAGCTACACCAAAAGAACTGATTGTTACAATTGCCACAAGCATCAAAATAAATTCCAAACTAAAGACATTCACTCCAGCTGCTGGTGCGACGATCGTTGCCAACATAGCTGGATAAACGCCAGCACAGCCGTTTTGTCCAATAGACAAACCAAAACTTGCTGAGAAATTAGCTGTTGCATCATCTACTCCTAAAGCTTTTGTCTGAGTCTCGATATTCAATGGCAAAGCTCCAGCACTTGAACGTGAAGTAAACGCAAAGCTCAATACCGGAAAGGCTTTTTTGAAATAGTTGATTGGATTGACTTTTGCACCAATCAAAATCAGTGAGTGGACAATCAAAACAGCAAGCAATGCTACGTAAGAAGCAACGACAAATTTACCTAAATTGACGATAGCTGCAAAATCACTTGTTGCCAAAACGTTTGTCATCAAAGCAAATACTCCATAAGGTGTCAAACGCAAAACAAGCGTCACGATCCGCATAATGATTTTATACAGACTGTCGACTAAATCTGAAAAGAATGCTGCTTCTTTTGGCGCTTTTCTTTTCACGCCTAGATAAGCGATTCCGACAAATGCCGCGAAAATAACGACTCCAATCGTACTTGTTGCACGACTACCTGCTAAATCAGCAAAAACGTTTTTAGGGATAAAGGATAAAATCTGCTGTGGAATCGATAAGTTTTCAACTGTTTCCTGACGTGTTGCCAGTTCAGAGATTCGTGCTGTTTCTGCAGCTCCTTGTGTGAATTTAGCTCCTTGGAGTCCGAACAGCATTGTTGAACCAATTCCGATCAATGCTGCAATAGCTGTTGTTCCAAGTAAAGAAGTCAATACAGTCGCACTAATTTTCCCTAGCTTTTCAGAAACTTTCATTTTTGTGAATGCACCAATGATCGAAATAAACACTAAAGGCATAACTAGCATTTGCAAGAATGATACATATCCTTGACCTACAATCCCGATCCATTCCATTGATTGAGTAACGACTTTGTCGTCTACACCAAAGATCAATTGAAGCAGACCGCCAAAGACGATACCAACTCCTAATGCTGTAAAGACGCGTGTTGAAAATTTTGTATGGCGCTTTTGCATACGATAGAACACATATAATAATGCCGCAAAAACTAGAACCACTAAAACTGTGATGAGTGTTGTCATTTTTCTCCTCCTCATATTATTAATGACAAGTCCATCGAAGGAAGTAAAGGTTCCCGAGAATGATTCTTCAACCATCCTCCTGAAAAAATTTTTTTCAGTGACTTTTATATTTTAGACGATTTTTATCGAAATGACATTCTTTTTGCTTACAATTAGTAATAAAAAAACATACCTGTGATAGCTTTAATCTATCGCAGGTATGTTTTTACTGTCTATTCTTGTTTTTCTGATTGAAAATTCAATTTTACCCCAGGCTGATCTAAGGCGATCTCTGTCACCTCATAAGACATTCGGCGTACGATATCGAATAACGGTGCTACTAGCTCGTCCACTTCTTCTTGTGTGACATCATTTTGACCTTCAATTTTCCGATTGAGGATATGATTGATCTGACTCACACTTCCAGATAAAACATATGTATCAAACACTAAACGGAACTCTAAGCGTGCTCCTACGATGCTATGTTCTTTCGGATAGTTTTCGATCGTTTCTTTTAAAGGCGAGAAACCTACTTTCAAATCTGTTTCTACTTCTTGGTTCGGCAATCTCATATCATAATGAAATGCTTCTACAACTTCTTTTTGTCTTCTGATTTCCATATAATTTTATCACTCCTTTATGAAAATTATAACATATCTCCTTTGAAAGGGGATACTACTTTTTAATGATGCTCTGCAAGGTAAGGATTTCATTCAGATTTCCTACCACATAATCTGCCGGGATTTCACCCAGAAAATGATCGATGTCGTAAAGACAAGTAGCGACTCCTGCATTTTTCCCTGCTTCGATATCTAAACGACGATCGCCGATCATCATCGTGTCTGTTCTTTCTAAATGAAAAGTATCGATCAAATAATTTAAAGATGCTGGATCAGGTTTACGAGGAAAGTCCTGATCGATCCCTACTACTTCCTCAATCAGATGTGCCAATCGATGTTCTTTTAACAGGCCCCATGTTGATTCTGTCAAACGGTGGGTCAGGATGAAATGACGACCGCCGTTGTCTTTTAGCATTTCCAGTACTTGTTTCGTTTCTGGAAATGGACGGGAAACTTCCGTACTTTCTTTTTCATATCGGTGAAATAATTCATTAAACTCTCTGGCATTCAAGTTTGATTCATTGATCAAATAACTAGTAGAATACTTTTTCATTTTGAAGTAGATTTCTTTTTTGTCCATACTGATACCAAAATCTTTTAGTGCTTGCCATGCACCATCTACCATTGCGGGATACGTATCAAACAATGTACCATCAAAGTCCCATATATAATTTTTCATGTTCCTTTTGTTCCATTCCTTTGCTTCTTTTTTCTATCTCTCACTTTTAGATAAAGGTGTTCTTTAAAGTATTTTTTTGTCCAGAATTGTCAAATCATCTGCTAATGTATACTGGATTGGTTGTGCATTTGGGATATCGATCGTATCCATTTGATCTTCAGGAACATCTTCTAAATATTTTGTCAGTGCTCGGATGCTATTACCATGACCCACAACTAGTAAATCTTGCCGATCTTTTAGTTTTGGTGCTAGATGATCTTGCCATAAGGGAATGATCCGATTCACTGTCATTTCCAGACTTTCTCCGTATGGGATCAAATGCGGATCCAAGTGATCATATCTGCGGTCAAATCTATTTTCTGCGGTTAACGGCGGAACTTCCGTATATCCTCTGCGCCATGTTTTTACTTGATCTTTTCCGTATATTTCTTTCATCTTATCTTTGTTTTTACCCACAAGATCCCCATAATGCCGTTCATTTAGACGCCATGTTTTTATTATAGGAAGCCATAACTGACCCATTTCTTCTAGTGCGACTTGTCCGGTAAGAATCGCACGTTTCAAAACAGAGGTATAAACGGCATCGAATTGAAGTCCGGCTTCAAGCATTTTTTGACCGGCAACTGCTGCTTGTTCTTTTCCTTTTTCTGTTAAGGCGACATCTAGCCATCCTGTCCAGTAATTTTCAAAATTTGCTTCGCTTTCGCCATGACGTAATAATACTAATTTCATTCTTTTCTCCCTTAAACATTCGTTTCGAATTTTATACCACATGTTTTGCATGTCACACGTATTCGTCCTTTTCCTTTAGGTGCACGCTGCTTTTGATGACAATTCGGGCACTCAAAAAAAGTATAACTTTTTCGATCCATTTTGACTTGCTTTTTGTTTTTTATCTGATGATATTTTTCTTTGACTCTATCAAGATATTTCAAATAACGTTGATTCTCATTTAGTCTGGGGTAGATTTTTTTTGATAGGAAACGAAATATCATCCATCCGAAAAAGACGATGAACAACAATTGTCCGATTCTATAGGGCAACCAACGACTTAGCAAACTAAAGACAAGCGCAGCGATCAATAGACCGCGATTCAACTGATCAAATTTCGCATATCTTCCCTGCATAAGTTTGTGATAGTTCTGCTGAAATCGTATTAGCCTTTCTAACCATGTTTGCATCATATTATCTCCTCCATCATCTAATATTTATTATGACAAAAAAATCCAAAAAGAAAAAGCCTTAATTGGCCTTTTCCATTGCAACTTGGTGAAGGACATTCCGATTTCTGGTAAAGTCAATCACAATCACTTTCTTTTTATCTTCTCTGTTGACTACTCGAAATGTGTCCGTCAATGGAAGAAACAGCTTCTTAGATGGTAGCTGTTGCATACGTATAAAACGATGGATCATCGTAATCAATTGAGGAAATTGAATAGACGTGTGAAGCAGACCTGGATATTTTTTCAACAGCTGTGTCGTTTTGATCAGATTCCGTTTTTTACTGATCACTTTTAAAAAGCTTTTTAGAATCTTTTGCTGACGTCTAAAAATAGAAAAAGAATTTTCGTCATCTATTTGATAACGCATTTGTTTTTGCAGTTCTGCTGCAGTCAGATGGATCTTCCCATCGTTTGTATCGATCATTAAACCTTCTGGAAACAGTTCAACCACTGCTCGATCCCAAGATTCAAGAGAAAGCTCGATATAATCTTTTACTGGTAATTCCAATTCTACCTTAAAAAAGTGCAAAACAGCCGACAGCCCTTCTGCTTGATAGATTTCTCCTAATGTTAGCCCCTCTAGATGGAACTCTGGTGAAAAATGCAGCAATGTTTTATTTTCCTGCAATTGAACATATAGAAATGTAGATCGCTCAATCAGAGTATCTTTTAAAACAACTAAAAAATTCATTTTTCTCCCCCTTTTTTCATCATTTTTAAAATAGCATATTTTGAAAAGAAAGTCTGATGCTTAGAGTAGAATTTCATAAAAATTTACTATTTCATAAGTATTCACGAGAAAAATACAAACAAAAAAGCGGAAATAACGCTCATCCGCCTTCTTGTTTGTGTTTATTTCCTCTTCAAACGCTTGTCTATGATTCAGACTTTTCTCTATCGTTATTTTCATCTAAAAGTTCTTGCATTCCGATAATTTCTCGATATTGATGAATCTTAGTGATACCAATGACTTTGTCTACATCAATACTAAAACAAATACCATTACCTGGAATATCGATGTTGATGCCTTGACCAATCGCATCCATTACTTTATTCGTCAAACTATCGGGTACTAATGTCAACACAATATCTTTTTCTGGCGAAATGTCCAAACCTAAAAATTTCCCTGAATCATGTACACCAGAACCTCTTCCATGTAAGATCGTTCCGCCTGCTGCACCTGCTTCTTTTGAAAAGTCGATAACATCTTCGCCCATTCCTCCGTCAACGATCGTCACAATCATGTGAAGATTCAATGCTACAAGATCTTTCATTTGCTTTCCCCCAATTTTTGCAATCTTTCTTTTTCGATTCTGTCTTTTTCATCTTTTCGTTTATAAATATATCCTAGTACTAAAGTGGATAATATTGGTGTCAATGCAATCATTGCAACCACACCAAACCCGTCAATGATCGGATCTCTTCCTTCAATTTGTGCAGCGATTGCCACGCTCATTGATAAAATAAATGTCGAACACATCGGGCCCGTTGCTACTCCACCGTTATCAAAAGCCATTGCTAAAAAGATCTTGTCCACTTTTCGTCCTAAAATAAATGCTAGCCCGTATCCTGGGATCAAGAAATAATAAAGAGAGAATCCGACGAGCAAACGCCACATAGACAATCCTACTGCTGCGCCGATCCCAATTGAAATTACCATCAGCATGATTTTCGATCGGATTCTCCCCTCGCTCAATTCTTCAACCTGTTTGACCATTACATGAATCGCCGGCTCAGCAAACCCTACTAAGAACCCCATTAAAAAGCCAAGGGGAACCAGTATATAATTGTAAGGCAATCCCGCAATAGCACTGCCTAAATGCTGTCCTACCGGTACATAAGCCATATTGACTCCGTGCAGGAAAAGGATCAACCCAATAGTCGTTATCAAGAAACCTTTCATAATGTCAAAGAAACGCTTTTTGCGCATACGAAAACTAATGATATTCATTAAAACAAATAGGATTACGATAGGTGCCACTGCCAAAATGACTTCCATGGTAACGATTTCGATTCCATCTATCACTTGCTGCCAGAAACTCATTGGAAGATCACCCCCAAAATCATCACGGCAAGAATCGGCCCTAACGAAGCAATACCGACCATTCCAAAACTGTCATTTTCATTTTTCTTTTGTTTGATCATACTAGTCATCCCTCCGGCAAGGGCCAAGATAAATGGAACAGTTACTGGACCAGTAGTCACTCCCCCCGAATCAAAAGCAATCGGCATAAATTCGGAACTGGTGAAAAATGAGGCGATCAAAACGCCTATGTAGCCTATAGCCATCAATTGATAATAGGATAGCTTGAATACGACCCGAAGCAGTGCAAAGGCTAGAAATACTCCAGTGCCGACGCTGACGATCCCAATCAGCAACACTCTGCCAATCTCTCCGTCAGATATATCATATACTTGTTGTCCCAAAACTTGCACGGAAGGTTCAGCAATCGTGATCACGATCCCGATAGCAAATCCCAAACTGACCAAAACAGTCAAACTTTTCTTTTTGATCATATATTTCCCTACTAGATCTCCGACTTCCATCATAGAATAATCTGCTCCAAACAAAAAGAGCGTCATTCCGATCATCATGATTGCCGCACCAACCAGAAATGAAGCGAGGTCTTCTCCTTCTAACGGTGCAAAAACAAACGTTAAAATGACAATCAGGACAGTCATCGGCAATATAGCAGCAATCACTTCTTTAAAATTTTTTAGCATGTATCCTCCTCCTTTACTCTTTAATTTTACCTTAAAATGAAAGAGCTTTCGAGCACAAACTTAAAACGTTATCATTTAATTTTTCTCAACATAAAATAACACACGTCCCAAAAGTATCTTTTTACTTGGAAAAATGACTTTGAAGGAACGCGCTTATTGTGTTTTTTTATTTTACAGAGCCGATCATTCCTTGAACGAATTGCTTTTGCAAAACAAAAAATACGATGGCAGTTGGTAAAGTAGCGATGACTAATCCAGCCATGATCATTCCATAGTCTGGTGTATAGGAAGCACCCATAGCAGATAAAACAAGCGGAACCGTCCGTTTATCAGGAGATTGCAAAGCTACTAAGGGCCATAAATAATTGTTCCAGCTACTCATGAATGTGATGATTGCAGCCGCGGCATAGGTATTTTTAGCCGTCGGCATATACACTCTAAAAAAAATACTTAGTTCTTTTAGACCGTCTAATCGAGCGGCTTCTACTAGATCTTTTGGAAAAGATTTAACATTTTGTCGAAAGAAGAAGATCAAAAAAGCAGTGCTAACAGATGGCAGGATGACAACCAAGAAACTGTTGATTCCCAAAACCGTTCCGTTCAATTGTGAAAACATTCGATATAAAGGGATCATCAATGCCGCAAAAGGAACCATCATCGATAGCAGTAGAATATTGAAAATTAGGTCTTTTCGTTTACTTTGATAAATCTCAAATCCATATCCTGCCATTGACGAAATCAGCAATGCAAACACAGTGGTCACCAAAGCGATCATCGCTGAATTCCAAAGGGAACGAGTAAAATTCAGCTCATTGGAAAACAAATTTTGAAAATTGATGATCAAGTTACTGCCAATCTTTATTTTTCCCGATGTGATATCCACGGGTGTATTCGTCATTCCCAAAACCATCCAGACAAAAGGGAAAATGGAAATAAATGATAGGATGCTTAATGCTGTATACTTTAATACTGACCCAATTGTCGAACGAAGTTCTAATGCTTGTTTTTTGACGTTGGGGCGTTCGATTGTTTCTTTTTCTACCATATTTTTCATCGACTTTCTCCTCCTACTTTCGTTTGGATTATCGACAATATCACAATAAAGGAAACAATAACAAAGGAAACTGCTGCCGCATATCCAAAATTAGGCGTGAATTTATAACTCAAATTATAGATGTATTGAGATAGGGTGGTCGTTGCATTTGCTGGTCCCCCGCCAGTAATATTTTGTACTTCATCAAAAAGCTGCAATGTCCCGATCGTCGAAGTAATGGAAGTAAACAAAATGATTGGTTTTAAATTTGGGATCGTCACTTTGATAAACTGCTGCCATTTAGAAGCACCGTCAATAGATGCTGCTTCATAAATCTCCGAATCAATATTTTGCATGCCTGAAAGGAAAAAAATCATATTGTATCCAGTCCAACGCCAAGTGATCGAAAGAATGATCAGAACTCTCGCCCAAATTGGATGAGTCAACCAGCCAATCGGTGTGTCAATCATACCAATGCCCAACAACAAGTTGTTTACAAGGCCAGATTGAGAAAATAGACTTTTCATGATCAGAGAATAACTGACCATCGAAGTGATACATGGAAGAAAGATAGCGGTTCGAAACAACCCTTTATATTTCAACTTTTTATCATTTAAAAGGTTGGAAATAAAAAGTGCTAGAAACAACATGATCGGTACTTGTACAAGTAAATACAGGAATGTATTAAAAAAAGCTTTTTTAAAAGTTGCATCTGTCAACATCCGCTGATAATTACCTAACCCGTTAAATGTCATATTGACAGGGGGACCACTTTGAAAAGACGTGATCAAAGCCAAAACCATCGGAATAAAAACCATGATTGATATCAAAATGACTGGCAAGATTAAAAAAGCATGCCCGTTTTTGAATAAATCTTTCTGCTTCATTCTTTTCCCTCCAATTCTATCATTGATTATCTACATGAAAAGACAAGAAAGACAATATCTGTAAGGCAGACGTGATCTTTTTTGTCTTTTCGTTTGTCTGATGAAAAAGCGAAGAAATTCACTTTTTTACCACCGATCAATTAGCCAATTGTGCTTCTACTTGTTTTTGTGTATCTGCTAGTACCTTGTCTGTCTCTTCTCCATTGATGATTCGATGAAGAGCTTCAGCTACGACTGCTTCAATTGCATAGGTCTCATGTCCGTAATTCACTTCTGGTATTTCAGATGTCCATGTTGAAAAATCGTCAAAGATCTTTTGACCACTGTAAAATTCAGAAGCTTCTTGATAAGCTTCTTGTTCATTCGCGCTAAGCATCGTAGATACTAGTCCGATTTCTTTCGCAAGAGTGCCCATCAGTTCTTCATTCGAAGCAAACGTTGCTTCTAGGAAATCTTTCGCTGAATCTTCTCCAGCTACTCCTTTGATCACATACCAGCCAGCGCCGCCAAGGTTAGAAGCTTGCGCTTTTTGCAGATTTTCTGGAAGTGCAGGTATTGGTGCAATCTTCCATTTTCCAGATTGGTTTTCTGCTCCTTGGATCGTTGAAGAATACCAAGCGCCAGTTGGGCTAGAAGCTACTGCTCCTGATTGTATCGCAGTTACTCCAGCATTCCAGTCAGAGGTTTGTTCGACTAGATCTTCTTTCAAAAGAGTGGCAAACAATTCAAGACCATACTTTAAAGATGCATTGTCTTGGATCGTGACTGTCTCCCCATCTTCAGATGTATACCATTCTCCTGCCTGTTGCATAATCATCCTTACTCGACCAAGGTCAGAAGGATTGACTTCAGCGATTTTCTTTCCCGTCTTTTCTTTGACATCTCGCGCTACTTGAATATACTCGTCCCACTTCAGATTCTCCATATCCTCTTCTGTATAACCTGCTTCTGCCATCAGATCCGTACGATAGAAGTTTGCTGTTACGCCCGAATCGAAAGGAACACCGTATATTTTATCTCCTACTTTGTTTACCGCAAATTTATACGGTGCAAAATGATCTTCCTTTACAATAGCAGACAAATTAGCGAATGCATCTGGATAAGAAGTCAAATAGCCTTGTATCCTATAATCTTCAATCAAGACGATATTGGGCAATCCTTCTGTATTCCCGCTCGCTAAAGCGGTGTTCAGTTTCTGAACGATATCATCCTGAGACATCGTAACAACTTCTATCTCTGTTTCTTCGTTCTCATAAACTTTTTTTGCTTCATTCACTGCTTTGATATTGAATGTCTCATCCCACGCCCAGACAGTGACTTTTTCTTCTTTGTCTGCTGTACTACTAGCACTTCCGCATCCTGTTAAGAAACCTGATGCTGCCGCTAAACAAACGACTCCAGCAATTAACTTTCTGATGTTCATTTTTATCCGCTCCTTTTCCATCCATTAGTTGTTTACGTTTGCTACATTCATCATACCAAAATTTGAAAACGGTTTCTTTATTATTCAGATACTTCAAAAATTTCTCCTAAAATAATAAAAAAACACAAATCAACTATGACAAAAGGAATAATCTTAGCATCTAGACCAAAGATCGAAATGGTGAGGTTTCTTTAAAATAAAAATATCCTTGCATTTTCTCCTAGAAATAAGTATTTTTAAATTACAAGACTATTCTTAAGGCGGGTAAAAAAATGCCAATACGCGTAATTCTTATCGATGATGAACAGACGATTTTAGATGGAATGAAACAGTTGATCAATTGGTCTGAGCACGGGTTTCAATTAATAGGGACTTTTTCCAGTCCGTTGAAAGCGCTTGATTTTTCTTTGGTACATGCAATCGATATCGTGGTCACAGATGTAATGATGCCTGAATTAAATGGAATCGAATTATCGCGGCTATTAAAACAGCAACAACCTGAAACACAGATCCTTATCCTCTCTAGCTATGATGAATTTGATATGGTTAAAGATTCTTTTAAAGAAGGCATCGCTGATTATCTTTTAAAGCCTCGATTGAGTCCTGATTTTTTTCTAAATTCCTTAACTGCCGTTTCACAAAAAATCAAAAAAAAGCCCAACAAAAGCCCAATCACCAATCGTTATGAGCAGATCTGCGAGAATCTTTCACAGCAGATTGCTGGACAAACTCGTCCATTGCTTGACCCTCTTCTTTTTGAACACACCTTGTTTTTTCTGTTATATACCGAAAAACGGCCATTCAGTTCAAAACAAGGCTCTAAACAAAAACAGTCGATCACCCATTCATTGATGGATAGCGACGATTCGTTTACTATTTATCCTGTTTCTACCTTTTCGGAAGAATCCGGCTATGTAATCAATACTGATTCCAAAGATACACTTAGGAAGTTTGTTCAAAAGTTTCGTCAAGAAGTTTTTCCAGGTGATTTTTTTGTTGTTTCTGATTCTTTTGCAATCCAAGATATCAATGAAATATTCCAAGAGATCAGAAATTGCACCAAAGGACAACGTTTCTATCATAAGGGAAAGAACCTTGCTTATCAGCATGAACTTCTTCCGTTATTAACCAACCACGAGCAGCAAGCAAGTAGTTATTTAACAAAAATCGTTCATAAAGACTACGCTTTAGCTGTCAAAGAACTTGAGAATTTCTTCACGACGATATTGGAACAGCCTATTGATCCAGCTTATTTGAAACATGAGGCAATCAATCGTTTCTATGCATTACTCAACGCTTTGGCTGACGAGCATGTTGGGAATGAAGAACTTTCTTTGCTCAAGATCGCCCTTCCTTCTTTATTAGCCGATGCTGAGTATTTCGAAGATTTTTCTATTCTTGTCAAAGAAACACTTGAGAAACTCACCCACTTTTCTGCAAATGCAAAAAAAGACAATTTCGATATCTTGACTTTGATCTACGAGTTCGTCCAGGAAAATTATGAGAAAGAAATCAATTTACAACTTTTATCCGAAAAATATCATTTTTCATATAGCTATCTCTCAGCCATCTTTACTGAAAAATTTGGTATCAACTTTTCAAAATATCTAAAAAAAGTCCGTATCAGTAAAGCCAAGCTCTTTTTGACGGAAACACGGCTTACTTTGACGGAAATCTGTGAGAAAGTCGGCTATACCGAACTGGGTTATTTCTCCAGAGTTTTTAAAGAAGAGACAGGAATGACACCTTCTCAATACCGTAAAGGAACTTTTGTAAAATGAGAAAAAAATCAAAGAGCATGAACTCTTTGCCAAACTTCTGTTCATTTTGTTCATCGGTCTTTTTCTGCAAGCCATCGTCATTTCTTTGTTTATTTATCATCGATCAAGGGATGCCTATATCCAGCTGTTCAATCAATCGAATGATGTGGTACTAAAAAAGATTCAATCTGAATTTGAAAGTTTGAATGATACAATCGAGAATACATTAGCCGCTTTTGATTCTAATCCAGCTGTCAAAAGCTATTTTTCCAATGATCCAGCCCAACATATGGAACAGCTTCAGCAACTAAGAACAATCCAAAAAATGAATGACTCTCTTTCAAAAATCCATCCAATGATCGATTACGATGTATTGATCTTTGGAGAAAATGGAAGAACTTTTGTCGGAAACGACATGCTCACTGCCGTATCTGCCGATTCTTTTTTTCAATCTGCGATTGCTCAGAGAGTGAATGAACGTGCTGCTGATACACAAATGCTTTTTGCACACCACGGATTGACTCTTCGCGATAAGAAAGCACCCAGCGTCTTCTTTGTCAAAAAACTGAAAAATACATTGAATCACGTTTACGGATATGCTGTTTTATCGATCTCATCCAAGCAACTAGCGAATCTTTTTCAATCTGTAGTAAATCCTGAGATATCGAAGATCTCCTTCATGAACGAAGAACAGACGATCATCGCATCAAATGAAGAAAATACAATTGGGAGCCGATCAATGATTTTCAAAAAACTAACAGTAGGTGAAACAACGATTTCAAATGGACAGCAGTTGACCCGTCTTCCTCTGTACCGCCAGGATTGTACATTACTCAGTCAAGTCGATCTTCATTCTTTATCTAACCAAATGGGCGTGATTTTTCCGATTATTTTGTATAATATCGTGACACTTGCTTTTGCTGGCTCATTGGTATTTATGTATTTGGATCGACACACAAAATCGATCTACCGCTTGATTGATTCGCTAAAACGGCTAGAGGAAGATGGCTTAAAAGCTACTGTTCCTGTACAAGGAAGCCATGAAGTCCAATTGCTAGGGAATACGATCAATCAATTGCTAAGTAATGCTCAGCATCATTATGAACAGACGATCCAAGACGAAAAGAAGAAACGTTCGCTTGAAATCCAAACTATGCAAGCACAGATACAGCCCCATTTTATTTATAATACGCTGACTAGCTTGAAATTTTTGATTTGGCAGAAAAAAACAGATGAAGCAGTTCAAGGAATCGACAGTTTCATTACTTTACTAAGAAGTACGATTGGGAAAAAAGAAGAAGTGATTCCAGTCAAGGAAGAAATCAAAAGCGTACAAAGTTACATCGATCTTTTGAGTATGCGATATGGCGAAAGAATCTCGGCTAAAATAATGATTCCTGATGAACTGCAGTCATTATCTATGCCGAATATGATCCTTCAACCAATTATCGAAAACGCCTATCTTCATGCTTTTCACAATAAAACGCAAGGATTCATCACGGTGTACGGCAAAACAAAAAATCAGCTTCTTTTATTCGAAGTGATTGATAACGGCGATGGCTTCGATACTGAAAATACCAAACAAAAAAATGATCATTTTTCAGGAATCGGCATCAGCCATGTAGATGAGCGGATACGCCTAATGTATGGCGATGCATATGGCTTAACGATCCAATCAGTGATTGGGACAGGAACGACTGTAACGATTTGTCTACCGCTTCTTCCTAAAAATCAATCAGAATATCAAAAATAAAGAATAGCCAAGCACTGATTTTTTTATTTTAAGTTAAATAAATCAATCAGTATTCTTGACTTTCATCTACGCGTCTCTTCTACTGTCAGCACTGGATAACAGCCCAATATTTGACTTTCTCCTCCGAGCATCTTGATTTCTTGGAGCGCATTCTCTACTAATGTCATTGGGCGGTCCAACAACAAATCGATCACGAAAAAATATTCTCCCAAACTGGTTTTCAATGGTCGGGATTCAATCTTACTTAAGTTGATCTCCCGCCATCCGAAAGCTGCCAGCATTTTATGAAGCATCCCTGGCCGATTAGCAGGTAGTGTGAAGATGACACTCATTTTTACTGGAGCTGGCTGCTGGCTGGTCATCTTTCGATCACCTATGATCCAAAAACGTGTCTGATTCAACTCATTATCTTGGATATTCTCAGCTAAGATCTCCAATCCAACATGCTGTGCTGTTTCTAATGAAGCAATCGCTGCTGCGTCTTCTTTCGGATGTTCTGCTACATACATTGCTGCAGCAGTTGTTGATTCTGTTGCTACTAAAGGAACATTAGGATAATGCGTTTCTAAAAACTGTTGTGATTGTGCTAGTGCTTGTGGATGTGAAAGGATTTTTGTAATCTTTGTTGCTGGATTGCCTAAAAGCTGCTGCTTGATAGGAAGAACGATTTCACTTTTAACTTCGACTTCTGGATGTTTGGAAAGAAGATCGATTGTGTGATGAACAGATCCTTCCAATGAATTCTCTACAGGAACGACAGCCAGATCGACTTGTTTGCGAAACAAAGCGCGCAAACAAGCAGGGATGGAAGCATACGCAGTCAATTGTTCTGTAGGAAATAGCTGACAAGCCGCCTGATAAGTGAATGAACTTTCTGGCCCTAGATAGCTGACGTTTATATGCTTTTGATCCTTTCTATAATGGTATCGATGATCTTTTCTGGTGTTTGATTGGTCGTGTTGATTCGATGTGTCGCACTTTCTTCATACCAAGAAAGTCGTTGTGCCAATAATGCTTTTATTTCTTCTCTTGTTTTTCCAAGAGCTAAAGGTCGAATAGACGTTTCATCTTGTTGGATACGATCAACTAGACAGTCCGCTTCTGCCTCTAAGTAAAGAACAATCGGCTGTGTTTTTAAAAAACGCCGATTTTCTGCACTTTGGACAATCCCTCCACCAGTCGCGATAATTTTATCTTCATTTGACAGCTTTCTTAAAATATCTGACTCCACTTTTCGAAAGCTTTTTTCACCGTAATAGTGAAAATATTCGGCAATCGACAATTGGATATGTTCCTCAATCTTTGTATCTAAATCTACATACTCTTTTTGTAAACGTTGAGCTAACCCTTTACCGATTGTTGTTTTTCCAGCGCCCATGAAACCAATCAGCAAAATGCTAGCCATGAGCTTCTCCTCCTGACACAAGTTCTGCTAAATCGTCAAAAAATGCCGGATAAGAGATTGAAACAGCTTCAGCTCCTTCTAGTTCGCAAGGTCCATCAGCTATCAAAGCAGCTACTTGCAGCATCATACCGATTCGATGATCGCCTCTGCTGGACACTTTTGCGCCATGCAGAGGTGTCGGCCCATGGATGATCAGACCGTCTGCTGTCGCTTTTATCTTTGCTCCCATTTTCTGTAATTCTTCTGCCACCGCATCAATTCTGTTGGTTTCTTTTACTTTTAATTCTTCTGCGTCTTTGATGATCGTGATTCCTTCTGCTTGAGTAGCCACTAAAGCTAGAATGGGCAATTCATCAATCAGACGTGGAATGATTTCTCCACCAATCGTTGCTTTCTTCAAATGACTCGTCTTGACACTTAAATCAGCCGATTGGTTCTGTTCATTGTGATTCGTCTGGGTAATCGCTGCGCCCATCTCCTCCAGCACATCTAAGATACCGGTTCTTGTTGGATTGACCCCGACATTTTTTAATAACAGTTGGCTTTCCGGAACAAGAAGCCCTGCTGCTAGAAAGAAAGCAGCCGATGAAATATCGCCTGGAACAGTTATCTGTTGACCAGTTAATTTTTGTGGTCCTGTTACCGTGATTGTTTTACCTTCTACTGAGATCCTTCCGCCAAATTGACGAATCATTTCTTCCGTATGGTTACGGGAACGTTCTTTTTCAACGATTACGGATGTGCCTTCTGCTTGTAATGCCGCAAACAGCAAAGCAGATTTGACTTGCGCACTGGCTACAGGCATATTGTATCGGATAGGTGATAAAGAGTTGGTTCCTGTCACAGTGATTGGTAGATACTGCTCATTCTCTTTTCCTTGCAAGTCAGCGCCCATCTCGCGTAAAGGTTCCATCACTCGCCCCATTGGACGTTTAGACAACGAAGCATCCCCGAACAGAGTAGTCATAAAAGGCTGTCCAGCCAAAATACCCATCAATAAACGTATGGTCGTACCGGAGTTTCCCATGTCGATTGATTCGGTTGGTTGGACAAATGAGTGGCTACCGCGACCATGAATCTTGATCATCTCTTCCTCTTCTTCGATTTCAACGCCTAATTGCTGGAAGGCATGTAAAGTACTCAGACAATCTTCTGCGCGCAAAAAATTTTGTATAGTCGTCGTTCCTTCCGCAATTGCCCCAAACATGATGCTGCGATGAGAAATTGATTTGTCTGCTGGTATCCTAACAGTTCCTCTTAATCCATGTATTTGTTGTAATAATTGCATTTATCCAGCCTCCTATTTGATCCAGCAATGATAACTGGTATTAGACATAATGATTCTTTTTGCTTGTAACAAATCCTGTTGGTTTTTAAAACTGATTTGCAGTATTCCTAAAATATCTTCCCTGGTCTCTTGGATCTTCAAATTAATCAAAGAAACTCCCGCTTTTCCGATCAGTCCAGTTACTTCTGCAATAACGCCAGGTTCATCTGGCACATCGATAAATAAATCAAAGAAGGCAGGAATCGCGCCTTGCTTATGGATAGGCAACTGGTCTCGACTTTCTTTTGCCCGATTGAAAAAAGAAAAGATTTCCGATTGGTTCTCAGTCATGATCCATTCTGCTATTTGTGCCATTTCTTGCTGCCAATCCGCCAATCGTTCCAATAATATCTGCTTATTGCTCAACAAAATATCTGTCCACATAACAGGATCCGAGGAAGCGATCCTAGTGATATCTCGAAAGCCTCCTGCTGCCAGTTGTTTGGCTCGCGGATACTCTTGATTGAATTGTTCTGCCTGATTGACTAAGCCAGCTGCCAGAATATGTGGAAAATGACTTAGCATTCCTGTTATACGGTCATGTTCTCTTGCTGTAAGAGTTACGTATTTTGCTTTGGTTCCACAAAATAGTTCTTGCAGTTTTTCAACATCTTTTTTCGTCTTTTCCAAAGGTGTAAAGATGTAATAGGCATTTTCAAATAGTTTAGCATCTGCTGCCTGTATACCTGATTTATGAGAGCCAGCCATTGGATGTCCACCGACAAACCGAAGATTTTTCTGCTCAGCGGATGTCACGACTTGCTGCTTCGTACTGCTGACATCCGTAATGATGACGTGATCAGACAAGTTGATTCTTTCAAGGACAGCAAGATAAGCTAAGGTTGTACGGACGGGAACGGCTAATAAGATAACGTCTGCTTGTTCTGCACCTGTTTCAAAATCATTTGCAACGTAATCAACGATCTGCTGTTCTATTGCTTGCTCACGGGTTTTTGACTGACTATCCCAACCAACTACTATCAGTTCTGGATTGGTCTGACGAATACAAAGTGCCATAGAAGCACCAATCAGTCCAAGCCCCACGATAAAAACATGTTGTGCCATCTTATTTGCCCCCTTTTTAATAATGTTTCAAGTAGTCACGGTACTCCTTCACTGCAACTTTCAACTCAACAAGCGAATCACTTGGGAATTTTGACAATAGCTCTGTCGCTACCACAGTGGCTACAACATTTTCCGCAACGACGCTAGCTGCAGGAACTGCTGTACTATCCGAACGTTCTACACTTGCTTTGTAAGGTTCTTTTGTATCGATATCAACACTTTGAAGTGGCTTGTACAATGTAGGGATGGGTTTCATGACCCCGCGAATGACAAGTGGTTCGCCATTGGTCATTCCGCCTTCGAAGCCGCCTAGATTATTGGTACGTCGGAAATAGCCTCTTTCTTCTTCCCATAGGATCTCATCCATCACTTCTGAGCCTGGTAATGAACCAGAAGTGAATCCGACCCCAAATTCTACGCCTTTAAAAGCATTGATACTAACCACAGCTTGTGCGATTTTGGCATCTAGCTTCGTGTCCCATTGTACGTAGCTTCCTAATCCAGCTGGAACACCTCCAACGAGCACTTCTACAATTCCTCCGATCGTATCTCCATTTTTCTTTGTCTGATCGATCAAATCTTTTATTCTTTGCTCAACTGCTGGATCAACAACTCGTACTTCTGACGCTTCAGAAATTTCTTTGATTTCTTGAATCGAGATATTTCCAGGTATTTCTGCTTGGATTCCACCAAGACAAATCACGTGTCCTGCTACGATGATGTCAAGTTCTTCCAGAATTTTCTTGGCAATTGCGCCGATTGCTACACGCATGGTCGTCTCTCTTGCAGAGGACCGTTCAAGCACATTCCGAAGATCTCGATGATGGTATTTCATACCGCCTACCAAATCCGCGTGTCCTGGACGCGGACGTGCAACTCGCCGCAGTGATTGGTCTTTTTCAGGCACTTCTGCTACAGACATGACAGTTGTCCAATTTTTCCAATCTTTATTTTCTACCACTAAAGTGACAGGTGAACCAATTGTTTTGCCGTGACGGATGCCAGACGTGATCCGAACACGATCTTTTTCGATCTTCATCCTTCCTCCTCTGCCGTAACCAGCTTGTCTGCGAGCGAGTTCGTGATTGATTTCTTCTTCTGACAGAGGTAATCCTGCTGGTAGTCCTTCAATAATCGCTGTTAATTCTGGTCCATGGGATTCTCCCGCAGTCATATAACGCATCTTACAGTCCTCCTAAGTAATCTTTGAATGTCTCTGTGGGAACAGGAACGATTTTTGCTTGCCCAATCTTTTCTAGCAAGATGATATTCAATTGGCTTCCTCTTGCTTTCTTATCATGGGTTATCGCGTGGAATAATTCATCTGGATGACTTAGATCATACGTAATCGGCAGATGGAATTTTTGAAGTATCCTTTCTAAAGCAGCTGTCGATCCAGTTGGAGACAAGCCGATTTTTTCTGCATGAGAAGTGATGGCTACCATTCCAATAGCTACTCCTTCTCCATGACTGACTACCCCATATCCTGCTGTATTTTCAATTGCATGGCCAATTGTATGACCAAAATTTAAAATAAGTCGATTTCCTTGGTCAAAGACATCTTCTTCCACTACTTTTCGTTTGATTTCCAACGTAGCAGTAATGATTGGAACAGCATGTTCCAGAAGATTTTTTTCGTCTTTCAGCTCGTTCAGCTGTTTCCAAAGCGTTGCATCTGCTATAGCTGCTGATTTGATGATTTCAGCGATTCCTTCTCGTAAACGACGTACCGGCAAAGTTTTTAGAACCTCAGGATCAATCAATACACCAGCTGGCTGGCTAAATGTTCCGACAAGGTTTTTCGCTTTGTTTGTATTGACTGCTGTCTTCCCGCCAATACTAGAATCTACTTGTGCAAGTAGCGTAGTCGGAATTTGAACGAAATGGATCCCACGCATGAACGTCGAGGCCACGAATGCGGCTAGATCACCCACCATTCCTCCACCAAGTGCAAGTATCCCATCGCTGCGGGTAAAATCATTATCTGCTAAAAAATCGTATAACTCAGCTGCTTGTTCTAAAGATTTACTGGTCTCACCCGCCGGTACGATTGAAAGGACTGGTTCAAAATTAGCTTGTCTCAATTGGAACATGATTTTTTCTGCATATAGTGGAGCAACGTTTGTATCAGTGATCACAGCTACTTTTTGAGGTCTCCAAATCGTTTGAAGCCATGATCCAGCCTGTTCTAGTGCGCCTTTTTCAATATGAATATCGTATTTTTGGTTATCAACATGTACAGTAAGCATTCATTTCACTTCTTTCTTTTAAAAAGCTGGAATTAATCGAGTGTCTGAATCTTTTCCATTGCTTCTTTCATGATCGCAACTTCTTTCATCATGCGTGAGTAAGTCTTTTCATTCAACGATTGGGGACCGTCTGACCAAGCATTTGCAGGATCAGGATGGATCTCTACGATCATGCCATCTGCTCCGCTTGCCACACCCGCACGAGCCATTGGTGGTACAAGTTCCCAAATTCCTGTACCATGACTTGGATCAACAATCACAGGGAAATGAGTTAATTTTTTCATCAATGGGACAGCACTTAAATCAAACGTATTACGTGTCGCTGTTTCGTAAGTCCGAATCCCACGTTCGATAAAAATGACAGGAGATTTGTCTTCGACTGCAATGTATTCTGCAGCATTAAGCCATTCATTGATCGTACCGGAAATTCCACGTTTCAATCCAACAGGTTTACCTGTTTTACCGACAGCAGATAGCAGTTTAAAATTTTGCATATTACGTGCGCCAATCTGTAGGATATCGCTGTACTCAGCCACCATGTCGATATGCCCTTCATCCATCACTTCAGTAATCACTTTCATTCCAAATTCATCAGCCGCTTGACGGATGTATTTCAATCCTTCTTCTTCTAAACCTTGGAAAGCATACGGAGAAGTACGTGGTTTGAAGGCACCACCTCGCAGAATTTTTGCGCCCCCGGCTTTGGCCATTCGCGCACATTCTCTGATTTGGTCTAATCCTTCGATAGAACAAGGACCAGCCATCGTCACGAAACTGCCGTCACCAATTTTTACTCCGTCTACATCCACGACTGTATTGCCAGGATGGAATTCTCGAGAAGTCAATTTGTATGTGTTTAAAATACGCACAGCATTTTCTACTCCTTCATAGCGTGTAAATGCTCCTTCTTGTAAACTTCGCGTATCACCTTTTAGTCCAATCACTACTCGTTCTGTTCCTTGATCGATTGAGACTTTGAATCCTTCTTTTTCGATATGATCGACGACTTTTTTTATTTGTTCTTCCGTTGCTTCTTTTTTCATAATTACTATCATTGTTTTTCCCGCTTTCTTTTGTTTACTTATCTATCTTGGCTGATTTTCTCTACTTTTTCAAGGTGGTTTTACATTAATTCCTACTAAATGACCGTGTCCTGTTGTTCTCATTTTCGCTCCTTCTTTCCTACTTATGACCCAGATAATCAACAAAAAAAGATGTCCCTGTAGGAAATTGCCTCTACAGTGAACATCTTCAACGAGCCTTAAAAAGCGCTGCAAAAATATAAAATAGCCACTATAGATGAATTTCTCTACGTGGCTGTAAGTCGTGTTTAAAAATCTTTAGCCATCATAGATACAAACCTGGTTTGTTTGTACCCACGAAGTCATGAATACAAACCTATCTAAAATAGCTAAAGTAATACGTATTCAGTTTTGTAAGTTTTCTAGATTTCATAAAAAATCGCTCCAAACTGATGTAAGAATTGTACCTAGTATAGACATAAAAAAATCGACTGTCAATCATTTTTATGAAACTTTTTTAATTTTCTGATAATTAACTTTGTTTTTCAGAAAAATAACAATTGGTTTTATTGAAGAAAATAGTCATGAACAAAAGTATCTGAGAACTTTTTTACTCTCTTGTTCATGACATATAGAATAAAGCAGCTTTGTCTTGTAAACTCCGTTTTTCAAATAATAATCTAAAGATTGCTACTGAATAATAAAGCCGATTTCATGGTCCTCTTCGCTGCTGATTCGGTAAGGTGACTCAACATCCGCTCCCCAGCTATTGATACCCCCGACTCCTCTTACTTTTGCAAAAATCGTAAGAACCGTTCGTCTTTCTGGCGGTAGTTCTTCTATATGTGTTGCCTGTTCCAGTTCTTCTGCTTTGAATGGTAAAGCGGAAAAAGCAAATGGCGTATCCTGCTGTTCAAATCGCAACGAAAAATCTTCTTGATCTTTATCCGTATTATCCAACGTTTGATTTCTTGTTAGTTCTACCCATTTCGTTTCCATATGCATGCCGCATTCTTGGGGAACAAGGTATGGGGAAACGGGGAGTCCTGCCACTTTATAAATACCTTCGACACCACCAGCCATCCGATCCGGATATGTTTCCCCTGATAGGCCTTCATACTCAAAAAATTTTGCTTTCGTTGGCATAATGAACCTTAAACCCAATGCGGGTAATTCCGGTAATCCTTTTTGTCCATAATAATGCATATTGACAAGCATTTTACCCTCTCCAGCGATTTGGTAGGAAATTGTCACTTGGGTTTTTGGTACTGTATTGATTTCCAGTGTAAAAATAATTTCAACCGTTTCAGCGTATTCATTACTTGAATATTGATTATTTACTGGAGCAATCGGCAAATCGATCTTTTTATTGTCCACCAGTACTTCTATTTCTTTGACTTTTGGATACAATCCGGCTCCTAACCACATACCGGATTTAAATCCAAATCCGCTACCTCTGTCATTATCGGTCGTTGCTCGCCAAAAAACTGGAAGTGTTTCCCGGTATAGCCATTCTTTTCCGTTTTTATTGAGCGATTCCAGTCCGCCTCTTGTATAAGAAAAAATATAATGCGTATTCCCCGATTTGACACCTAATGTACAGTCGCCGAAGACGATTGCAACTTTTTCCGTATCCATATGACTTTTATTTACTGTATTTTTCATAATAATATCTTACCTCCTGCATGGCGGGTTTTTCTTGTCCATCTGCAAAAACGATCCCATTCCCTGAGAATTCATAGTCACTTGGTTTATCGTCAAAGTCACCGCCATAGCGCATCACTTCTCTGCCTGTGATTGGATCAGTCACTTGGATTGCCTGATCTTTAAAATCCCATATATAGCCTCCTTGGTACATTTCATAACGATCAAGCAACGTCATGTAAGAATCCATTCCACCTAACGAATTCCCCATGTCATGCATATACTCGCATAGGATGAACGGTTTTTCCGTTTTATTTTCAAGGTAGTCAATGATCTCTTCTGGTGGCGCATACATGCAGCTTTTTACATCTGAAATCGAATCTTCGAATGCTGGATTTGGAAAATTCCCTTCATAATGGACAAGTCGATCGGGGTCTACTTTTTTGAAGTAATCGTTCATTTGTCGAATGTTTTCTTCCGCATAGGATTCATTTCCAAGAGACCAAAAAAGAATACTTGGATGGTTTTTTAATGTTTCGAAATTCGTTTTTGCTCGATCAAGAACAGCCGCCTGCCACTGAGGTACTGCACCTGGTACGTTGTAAGAAGGCTCAAATGCGCCCATTTTTTGCCATGAGCCATGGGATTCGAGGTTCGTTTCCGCCATCACATGGATTCCTGCTTGGTCGCATAAATAATACCAAGTGATCTGGTTGGGGTAATGAGATGTCCGTACGCCGTTGATCTTTGCATTTTTTATGATAGCCAAATCTTTTTCCATATCTTCTATAGTGATGGCGCGTCCTTTTTTCGGATGCCACTCATGTCGATTTACCCCGTTGATAATCATCCGTTTTCCATTGAAGTATATGATTTTATCTTTGATTTCGATTTTACGAAAACCGAAGGAATAGTCAATATATTCTGTTACTCTTTTTTCTTCGTCTATCGTCTCCAATTCAAGCTTATATAAATTGGGCTGAAAATGCCCCCACAGTGCCACATTTTCAAATCCATCGATGCGAATCGTCATTTGCTCTTTTAACGGATATTGCTGTTGATAGATTTCCTTCCCATCAGGATCTAGTATCGCTACATTCAGCTGACTGTTTTTGGCTACTTGCTCAAAAGACAAATCTACTTCAAGTTTGCCATTTTGACATTTGTCATCTAAGCGAGGTTTGATCCAAAGATCTTCTAAATGGTTTTGTCCTCGAGCAACTAAGAAGACATCTCTGAAGATCCCAAAAAATCGGAAAAAGTCCTGATCTTCCAAGAATGCAGCTGTACTTCTTTTGTAAACCTCCACAGCTAGAATATTTTCTTCTTCCAAATAAGGTGTTAAATCAAATTCAGACGGAGTGAACGAATCTTCGGCATACCCGATAAAATGACCATTCAACCAAATAAACATCGCTTGTTCTACACCAGCAAAATGAATCGAGATTTGTTTTCCCTTTAGACCTTCTTCTAATCGAAAAGTCGTCAAATACGAACCAACCGGATTGTCTTTAGCAGCTGAAAAGATCCCTTCCGCCTCTTTCTCAGGGCTTGTCGTGAAAGGGGGACGGCGAAATACATGTCCCTCCCACGGATACATCGTATTGATGTAATGGATCTTGTCATAATTTGCTAATTCAATATGACTAGGAACAGTGATTTCATCAAAAGAACAGGCATCAAAATCTTTTTTATAAAATGTTTTTGGACGTACCGAAGGATTTGGCGAATAACAAAAACGCCATGTTCCATTTAAAGACTGTTTAAGGGAGGATGTGGTTTCTACTTCTTCCCTTGTTGCATAGCAAACATGATCGCTATGTGCATTTGATTGGTTCACTCTAAAAACTTGTGGATCATCTAACCATTTTATATTTGCTTTCATACTTTTTTCCTTCTCTCTCATAACTTTTTGAAATGAAGCAGTTCTGTTTGGAAATCACCTTGAAAATCGGGGAAGTAAAGTCCAACTGTCATCAATTCGGCCCCCGAAAATATCCGCTTCGAGGTCTGTTCCTGATAAAGTGCCTCATCATCTAACCCCATCAGATATACTTCATGGAACGCTGGTTGAGCTGAAGCTAGTATCCTCCCTAAAAACACAATAGCTTCATCTTGTTTAGGAGACACAAACATCCATGCGGCAATATTTTCTTCAAAAGGACTCGCCAAACGATAATAATGGCCATACTGGATCACCGGACGAATCGTTTGATAGGATATAATTTGGTCTTTGACTTGCTTTTTTTCTTCAGGAGACAACTTTGTCAAATCCAGTTCATAACCAAAAACAGCGCTCATAGCTGTTTCTCCTCTTGTTTTCAACGAAGTAGATCTGTCGGTCTGATGATTTGGCACAGCTGATACATGAGCTGTGATGGACGAAATCGGATAAGCAAGACTTGTTCCATATTGGATTTTCATACGCTCCACTGCATCCGTGTTATCACTTGTCCATGACTGCGGCATATAATAAATAAACCCGGCATCAAACCGTCCACCTCCACCAGAACAGCCTTCCCATAAGATTTCCGGATAATCAGTTGTCAAATGTTCAAGTAGTTCATAAAGCCCGAGCATATAACGATGCGCTACTTCTCCTTGTCTCTGTGGGTCAAGGGTAATCGAATAGACATCTGAAAGCGAACGGTTCATATCCCATTTGATGTAGTCAAGAGGAATCGTATCTAAAATCTTTCTCATTTGTTTCTCAATCGTCTGCCGAACATCTAACCTTGTAAAATCCAGTACATGTTGTGATCTGGAAGCAGAAGGCATTCTACCTGGCTCCTGCATAAGAAAATCAGAATGTGTTCGATACAGTTCAGAATCAACCGAGATCATTTCAGGTTCAAACCATAAACCAAATTTCACCCCTTTGCTATGAGCATAATCTGCTATTTCACGTAATCCATTTGTCAACTTGCCTTCATACTCGAACCAGTCTCCTAATGAAGAATTGTCCGCATCTCTTTTTCCAAACCAGCCATCATCTAATACGAACATTTCGATGCCTAGCTCCTTTGCTTCATCAATGATCGCCTTGATTTTTTCACTATTGAAGTCAAAGTAAGTGTCTTCCAGTTATTGACCAGAATCGGCCGTTCAGCAAATTGATGACGACCTCTTGCGATTCTTTCACGTAGCAACTCATGGTGGATCTGACTCATTTTGTTCAATCCCTGACTTGAGTAAGAAAGGATCATTTCAGGTGTTTGAAAAGACTGGCCTGCATTCAATTCCCACGAAAAACGATGGCTGTTGATCCCACCGACGACTCTCAATTGATTGATTTGATCTTTTTCAAGTTCGAAAGAATGGTTGCCGGAATAAACAAATTGAAGTCCGATCGCTTCTCCAGTATTTTCTGTCGTATGATGATGAACTAAAGCAATAAAGTTATTCATATGGTGACTGCTCGTTCCTCGACGGCTTTCAAATACTTTTGTTCCAGATAAAACAGATTGCCGTGAAATCTGTCTTTCATTGACATGTGCTCCTGGCAAAGCAATGACTTCATCAAATCGCCTAGTATGGGCAAAGTCTAGCTGGAAACTAGCTGCTTTTTCTAGTTTGATTGTTTCTCCGGTTTCATTTCTTATCTTTACAGATCGTGTGATCACTGCTCTATCAGTAAATATGGTATAGAACAAATCGAAATAAATCGCTGTTTCTCTATCCTTAAGTGAAATCATCAACGTTTGTGCCTCTGACTTGTCCATCACATAAGTTTGAGGCAAGCCTTCGATCTATGGCTTCCCATCTGTAATATAATGGCTGTCATATCTCAGATCCAGTAAGTCTGACCCATTCTTGCGCTGAATGATCGATGCGGGCGTTCGAAAGTCCATGCTGCCATGAGAAGAGTATTCTTGCGGTAGTGTATCTTTCGACAGAGACCGGTCAGGATTTAAGGGAACATTTCCTGAAAATCCACGATCTCTTCGGGGATAATTTTTATTGTCTTTGTACTGCTTGACTGGTTTGCCAAAATAAATATGCGCCAATACATTGCTTTCTTCTATCTTTATCAGATAAGAAAGAAATGTATTTCGTAAATGGAAGACTCGGCTATTTTCATCAAATAAGATGAAATTTTTATCTGTTTTTCTATGCGTAATATCCATCATTTCACTCCCATCAAAACGGAAACCGTTTACTTTTTTTATAATTCCTGTATACTGTTTACTAAACAATTTTGTCAATAGAAATTTTTTATTTTTTTGAGGAGTGTGTAAAAATGGTTGGAATTAGAGATGTCGCACGAAAGGCAAATGTCTCTCCTGCTACAGTTTCCCGCGTGTTGAATAACGATCAGACGATCCATGTGGCTCAGGCTACTCGGCAACGGATAGTAGAGGCAGCTGCTGCGTTGGATTATGACATCAGTACTCGTAAATATATCAAAAAGAGAATGCCTTCGATTGGTGTGATCTCTACGATCGGCAAAGCGAGCGAAGAACAGGATGTCTATTACAAACATTTGCGAGTAGGGATGGAAGAAGAAGCTCGACGTCTGCATTTAGGGATGAATCGAATCTATAATCTATCTGATAATCCTAAACAATGGGAAGATCTAGATCAGTTAGGTGCGGTGATCGTTGTTGGGACTGTTACGAAAGAATCGATTACCGCTTTGTTAAAACAAAACATGCAAATAGTCGTCGTGGATAACCCTGACATCCAGCAAGAGGTCGATATGGTGTATGCAGATCTTGAACGGATGACTAAAACCGTACTGGAATTGTTCTTAGAAAATGGTCATAAAAGAATAGCCTATATCGGGGGATATAAAGTCGATATGGATGAATTCGGTGGGAAGCAGATTTCTATAAACGAAAAGAGGATGCGTGCCTATCAGCATTTTATGATCGATCATCACTTAGAAAAATATATGTCTTATCGTCTAGGTGGCTGGACAGAAAAACAAGGTGAGGTACTTGCGACTGATCTATTAGAAAATGAATCCCCTCTTCCTACTGCCATTCTTGTCGGGAGCGATCCACTGGCAATCGGTGTCTATCGGGCATTGAAGCAAAAAAACATCCAAATTGGAGAAGAGATTGTTGTAGCAAGCTTCGATAATATCGAGACAATTGCAAACCTCTCCCCTAGCTTGACCAGTGTTCAAATCAATGCAAAATCAATTGGGCAAGCAGCTGTTCGAATGGCGTTGGAGCGAATTGACGGTATACGTGATGAACCGATCATTTTGACTTATCCTGCGCGATTGATTGTTCGGGATAGTTTTATCCCAAGAACAAAAAGATATTGAAAAAGAGGTTGTGAAAAAGCCGCTTAGTTTCTTCATACTCAAAACTAAACGGCAGGATCACAGCCTCTTACTTATACTTATTCACAAAATCCAATGTCTGCTGGTAACAATTTTGCGATTCTTTTAACGTGTAATCAAATTGATATTCATGAGTAATCTCTTTTTTTGTATCTGTATAAAACAAGGATTGCACGGGTACTTTTAATTCTGTCAATCGGTTTTCTAATGCTTGACCTTGTTCTTGGAATGAGTAAGCATTTCCGTCAGTTATATACGTTGGCGGAAATTCCTTAGAAACATGGTCAGCCACACTGGCTTCTTTCAATTGCTCACTCGTTTTCCAATCTTTTGTTCCAATCAACGACCACGCAACGGTTTTGACGAAAAACTTCATAAATCGATCATCCGAATGCTGCTGTGCTGTTAGCTTCAAATCAACAGGTCCGCAATAAGAAATGGTTCCTTTCAGACTATCTTTTGGAAGTAGCTGTTTGATTTTCATTTGTTTAGCATACGCGTCATTCGTTTGTATAGCTGCATATTGCAATGCGATTTGTGAACCTGCACTATCTCCACCAAAAAATAGTTGTTCCATGTCTAGCAATTTGTCGTCTTTTTCTTCAGCTAATAAATCTTTGATCAGTTCATTCACTTGAAGAACTTGATTAGGGTATTCTGAATCAGGCGCTAATTCATAATTCATCGCAACTACTGCGATGTTGGCGTCTGAAACTAATTTTGTCGCAAATTCTTTGACACCCGATTTATCTCCGCCGACGAATCCTCCACCATGTACCCAAAATAGAACAGGAACAGGCCCCTTGCTGTTTTTTGGATAGTAGATGTCATAGGTATTCTCTTTATACTTGGACTCATACGTCAAATCTGTTTTTTTCGCCACGTTTTTTTCTGCTTGATCGAACGTTTTTTTATCAGTGATTTGAACAGTATTTGAAAACATATGGTTGATCAAGAATGCTCCAGGTCTGGGGGAAAGCTGGAAGGCAAGAAAGATTGCAAACGTGATCCCAAGAATGATTCCGAAGAACCATCCGATAAATTTAAGAATTTTCTTTTTCATAAGGCTCCCTCAGTAGTTAGTATTAAGCATTCTGATTATACCATAGTGTTATTTCCTATCAAGCTCTCCTAGATGATTTAATGATTTTCCCCAAACTTCTTCTGCAATGCTTTTGACAAAAGAAATTTTTTCCATTGTTCTTCAAACAAAACATTTTCTTCTTCTGTTGAAGCAAATCCACATTGAGGACTTAAGCACAAACGATCCAAAGGCAGATATCGTGTCGCTTCGTAGATCCGGTCAATCACTTGCTGGTGCTCTTCCAGTTCGCCATTTTTCATTGCAGTCAAAATCTAAGACAACTAATTTATCTTCAGAGACTTTCTCTAAATGAACAAAACTCCCAGCACGTTCACTATCGTATTCTAAATAATAGGCACGGACATTTTCTTGAGTAAAATAATGGGTCTGCTACGTCGTCATCCCCCCTGATGCCGCCCAAATCGAATAATAATTTCCGCGTCAAACATGTATATTTAGTGTTGAATCATTTGAGAATATGAAAATAAAAATCTTTTTGATCAATCAGTTAATCAAATTGAAATAACGAAAAATCTGAGACAGAATGACGTTCATTCTGACCCAGATTTGATTTTGCACAACTCATCAGTCCTTATTGGCAAATCGCCAAAATAATGTAGACTAACTAAAAAGACTAAGAAACAATAACAAAAGTTAACGCTTCTTAGTCTTTCTTTAGCACGTCTATTTATTAAAGATTTTAGGGCCTTTTCTCATGTTTTTACGATCATTCTTAGGTGTTTCCATTTGTTTGGATCGGCCTCCACCTTGTTTCTTTTTGATCAATTCTTTCATTTTTTCTTTTTGGTCCATTTTTATTCTCCTTTAACGAATGAAGCGACTAATTCGATATGATGGGTTTGCGGGAAAAGATCTACAGGCTGAACTTTCTTCACAACATAACCTGCTTCTGCCAATAACTTAGCATCTCTTGCAAAAGTTGCTGGATTACAAGAGATATAGACGATTCGTTCTGGTGACATTTCGATTGCTGATTCAATAAAATGATGATCTAATCCTTTACGTGGAGGGTCTACTACGATCACAGATGGTTTGACCCCTTTTTCTTGCCATTTTTTCATGACTTTTTCTGCTTTTCCGACTTCATAATGAACATTTTCGATTTTATTATTTAAGGAATTGAACTGTGCATCTTCAATTGCTTCTGGAATAACTTCCATCCCATATACCTTATCTACTCTGTCAGCTAGAGACAATCCGATTGTACCTATTCCTGAATAAGCATCGATCACAATGTCTTTTTTATCCAACTCGGCAAATTCGATGGCTGTTTGGTACAAATACTCTGCTTGTTGAGTATTTACTTGATAAAATGACTTCGCTGAGATTCGATAGGTTTTTCCTAATAGCTGATCTTCGATATAGTCTCTGCCGTATAAAACTTTTTCTTTGTCTCCTAAAATCACATTTGTTTTTTCTTCATTGATATTTTGGATGACCGAAACCACTTCTGGCAATTCTTCATGAATGGCTTCAGCAATTTCCTTGGATTTAAAGAATTTTTCTTTACGAGTAACTAAAACGACCATCATTTCATGGGAATAATGACCACGACGGATAATGATGTGACGAAGCTGTCCTTCATTTTTTTCTTCATTATATCCTCGTACTTGGAACCGTTGCAAGATATCTCTGACTACTTTGATTGCTTGATCGATGACAGGATCTTGGATATAAAAATCTTCGATAGGGACTAGATCATGGCTATTCTTTTTGTAAAAACCGGTGGCTAACTGTCCATCGATACGGCGAACAGGGATCTGTGCTTTATTACGGTAGCCAAATGGTTCTGCCATTCCGACCGTTGGAAGTACAGGAACTTCTGGCATCTTAGCAATCTTCGCCATTACATGCTCTACTTGTTTTTGTTTGAAGACAAGCTGTTGTTCATACTTCAAATGGGCTAAAGGTGCGATACCTGTGCGAAGTAATGCATTGTTTTCTACAGGCTGACGATCAGGTGATTGTGTAATAAATGTTTCGACTTTTCCATATCCAAACTTATTGCCTGCTTTCACTACTAGTATTTCTACTTCTTCTCCAGGGAGTGAATTTTCGATAAATAATGGATAACCATCGATTTTTGCTACCCCCATTCCTTCATAACTCAAGTCGACGATTTCGACTGTATATCGTTCGTTTTTCTTTACTATTTGCTGTTCTGTCATATTTTGCTCCTTTAAGCCTATTTTTCAATCCTACTGAACTCTACTATAAATCAGCTAATTACACAACTAAAACCGGCACTGACCTTACTACGTTCAGCACCGGCTTTTGATTAATTCTTTTGATTAGGTGTTTCGTCTGCTATTTTTCCGTCACCGTCGATATCTTCATCCGTTAAACGTTCGACTTCTTTTACGAATTCTTTGCTGACAACCTCTAATTCTTCTTCATCTGTGCCTGTGATTGCTTCATCAGGAATCTGATCGGTATTGGCAAAGAACTCAATATGCTGATGAAGATTTTGGAAATGCATCGGTGCTTCCCCACCATATTCACCATCTAAGTTGATCATTACTGGTCGATTGATATCATCTTCTGTTTCGACGAACAAACTGCTTGTTTTGGTATAGATTACTCTTGGATCATCGACATGACGACCGCCATTTAGCATGAGTGCCGCAATATGCAAGATCTCAAAGATATTTGCTGTCTTCACAATGATTAAAGAAAACTTCCCATCATCCAATTTGGCATCTGGCGCGATCTGTTCGAATCCTCCAACAGAGTTCGTCAGCCCTAGGAAAAACATCGAAGCATTTCCGATATATTCCCCTTCATCATACTTCAAGCGCATTTTGATGGGCTTTACTCGAGGGAGCATCTCTGCTCCTTTTGCAAGATAAGCAAGATAACCAAAAATACTCTTTAGTTCTGATGGAACTTCATAAGTCAATTCTGTCAAATAGCCACCGGCAGCGATATTGATGAAGTAACTGTTATCAGAAAGGCCGATGTCCATTTTTACGGTTTGATGCTTTTTGATCACTTCTGCTGCTGCTTTAATATTATCTCTAGGAATTTTTAATGCTCGAGCATAGTCGTTCGTTGTACCAGCTGGGATGATGGCCATTTTAGGACGGTGTTCAAGCGGAGCGATTCCATTAACCACTTCGTTGATTGTGCCATCGCCACCAGCTGCCACTACTAGATCAAAACCTAGTTCTGCGACTCTACGTGCTTCATTCTTGGCTGAATCAGGTTCTGGTGTAGTTGCATAGGCGCTGGCTTCAAATCCTGCTTCTTCTAATGCCTGTAGGATATCCGCCAAATTTTTTTTCAATAATTCTTTTCCCGAGGTGGGGTTATAAATTACGCGTGCTTTTTTCATTTTCAGCCTCTATCGTTTCGCTAATTCATCTTTAAGTAGCTTATTCACGACACCAGGATTTGCTTGTCCTTTAGTTGCTTTCATGATTTGACCGACTAGGAAGCCAACCGCACGATCTTTTCCATTTTTGAAATCATCGACAGATTGTTGGTTGTTATCCAAAATTTCATTAATGATTGGCAGTAGTTTGTTCGGATCAGATAATTGCACCCAACCATTTTTTTCAACTACTTCTTGGGCTTCTCCGCCATTTGTGATCAATTCACGGAAGACTTTTTTGGCGATTTTTGAGCTGATCGTTCCATCGGCGATCAAACGAATCATTCCTGCTAAGTTCTCAGGTGTCAATTTTGTCTCAGCTAATTCCAGTTTCTCACTGTTCAAGTAAGCAGAAACTTCACCCATCAACCAGTTAGATGCTTGCTTGGCATCTGCACCATTTTCCAAAACAGCTTCAAAGAAATCAGACATTTCTTTTGTAAGTGTCAATACCATTGCGTCATACTCTGGAAGACCAAACTCACGGATATAGCGTTCGCGACGAGAAGCTGGCATCTCAGGCAAACTAGCTTTTACTTTTTGAATCCATTCGTCATCGATCACGAATTTCGGGATATCAGGCTCTGGGAAGTAACGATAATCACTAGACCCTTCTTTGACACGCATCAAAACTGTTTTATTCGTTGTTTCGTCAAAACGGCGTGTTTCTTGTTGGATTTCTCCTCCTGAAAGAAGAACTTTTGCTTGACGTTTTTCTTCAAAAGCTAAACCTTTTTTCACGAAAGATAAAGAGTTCAAGTTTTTCAATTCTGCTTTCGTACCGAACTCTTCTTGTCCATAAGGGCGAAGAGAAATATTGGCATCACAGCGCATAGAGCCTTCTTCCATTTTCACATCGCTGACTTCTGTAAATTGGATAATTGATCGCAATGCTTCTAGATAAGCGTATGCTTCTTCTGGTGAACGCATATCAGCTTCAGAAACGATTTCGATCAAAGGCGTGCCTTGTCGGTTCAAATCAACGTAAGAATAACCGCCAATACCATGCATGTTTTTTCCAGCATCTTCTTCTAAATGGACACGTTCGATCCGGATTTTTTTCTTTTTACCTTCTACTTCGATTTCGATCCATCCGTCATGACCGATTGGTTGATCAAATTGGGAAATTTGATATGCTTTTGGATTATCTGGGTAAAAGTAATTTTTCCGGTCAAAATGAGTATCTTTAGAGATTTCACAGTTTAATGCCAAAGCTGCTTTCATCCCGAATTCCAGCGCAGCTTTATTCATTACTGGCAGCACGCCTGGATAACCCCAGTCGATCACGTTTGTATTGCTGTTTGGTTCTGCACCAAAATGAGCTGGCGCTGGAGAGAAAATTTTTGAGTTGGTTTTTAACTCGACGTGGACTTCTAGTCCAATGACTGTTTCAAAATTCATTCGTCTTTCCCTCCTAAAATAGCTGGTTGTTGTGTGTGGAATTCTGTTGCTTGTTCAAACGCATATGCCGCTTGATACATCGTTTTTTCATCAAAATAATTACCGATGATCTGCAATCCAACTGGTAATCCTTCTGACAATCCTGCCGGTACAGACATACCTGGAAGTCCAGCCAAGTTGACAGGGATCGTTAAGATGTCACTCATGTACATTGTGATTGGATCGTTAATGTTTTCACCGATTCCGAATGCCACTGTTGGTGAAGATGGCCCGATAATCAAGTCATAATCTGCAAAGACTTTTTCAAAATCTCGTTTGATCAATGTACGGACTTGTCCTGCTTTTTTGAAGTAAGCGTCATAATAACCCGCACTTAAGGAGAATGTACCTAACATGATACGGCGTTTTACTTCTTCACCGAATCCTTCTGAACGTGAGTTGACATATACATCATCTAATGATTTCACATTTTCAGAGCGATAACCGTAGCGGATACCATCGAATCGTTGCAAGTTGGAACTTGCTTCTGATGAGGCAATGATATAATAAACAGCCACACCGTATTTTGAATGAGGCAAGCTGACTTCTTCCACAACAGCACCTAATGAACGGAATGTTTCTGCTGCTTTCAATACAGCTTCTTTTACGCCAGGGGCTACACCTTCGCCTAAGTATTCTTTAGGTAAAGCAATCTTCATTCCTTTGATGTCGCCTGTCAGTCCCTCTGCAAAATTAGGAACTGAAACGCCTGAAGAAGTACCGTCTTTTTCGTCATAACCGCTGATAGCTGTCAATGCTAATGCATTATCTTTCACCGTACGGGTCATTGGTCCAATTTGGTCAAGAGATGAAGCAAAGGCAATCAAACCAAAACGTGAGACACGGCCATAAGTAGGTTTCATCCCTACGATGCCGTTAAAAGCTGCTGGTTGGCGGATACTTCCCCCAGTATCACTACCTAAAGAAACTGGAATTTGTCCAGCTGCAACTGCTGCTGCAGAACCACCAGAAGAGCCACCAGGTACTTTTGTTGGGTCCCAAGCATTTTTTGTTTTCTTGAAATAAGAAGTTTCTGTACTTCCACCCATAGCAAATTCATCCATGTTTAGCTTACCAACAGGGATCATATCTGCTTGATAGATTTTATCCATGACCGTTGCATCATAAATTGGTTCAAAATTGTAAAGGATCTTAGATGCAGCGGTTGTCAAGATATCTTTTGTTACGATATTATCCTTGATACCAATTGGAATACCAGCAAGGACGTTGCTTTCATCAATCCCTTTTTCATCTAAAGCTTTTGCCTGTTCCAATGCTTTTTCTTCGTTCAATGTAATGAATGCTTCGACCTCAGGCTCTGTTTCTTTGATTCGTTCAAATGTTGCTTTTGTCAAATCTTGTACAGTGATTTCTTTCGATACAAGCATATGATGCAGTTCTTCTAGAGAACGATTGTGTAATTCTGTCATTATGCGCCAGCCTCCCCATTATCGATGATTGCGGGTACTTTGATAAAGCCGTCTTCTGTTTCCGGCACATTTTTCAATAATTCATCGCGGTTCCATCCAGCTTGCGCCCGATCTTGTCGCATCACGTTTACTGTTTCAACCACATTCGACGTAAATGGAACACCTTCTGTATCTACTTCTTCCAGCATTTCAACCATATCGATGATTTTACCTAATTGGTCGGTAAAACTTGCAAGTTCTTCATCTGCGAACGCAAGTTTTGCTAATTTGGCAACGTGTTTCACTTGTTCTTCACTAATCGCCATACTACCCCTTCTTTCTAAACGAGTTAAAAACTTTGCTCTCTATTTTAACACAAGAGTGCCGTGTCTGAAATTGTTTATTGAAATTTGTCTGAAAAAACTCATTTTTCATTCTTCTACTGAGCGACTTTTAGCCAATGCATCTGCCATTTGATCTTCTGTCCAAACTTCGATTCCTAATTCTTGTGCTTTGGTCAGCTTGCTGCCAGCATCTTCTCCTGCTACCACGATATCCGTTTTTTTCGATACGCTACCAGTCACTTTCCCGCCAAGATTTTCGATCGTCTCTTTTGCTTCTTCACGAGTAAATCGTGTTAGTTTACCAGTAAGGACTACTGTTTTTTCTTTAAAAGGAGACTCGACTTCTTGCAATTGGGCATTTCGAAGCCCTTTGTATTCGAAATTGACGCCTGCTTGTTTTAATTCATTTATCAATTCATGGACTTCTTCGTTACTGAAATAAGTGACTACACTGTCGGCAATGATATCACCGATCGTATCAAGCGCAATAATCGACTCATAGTCACTTTTACTCAATGTTTCTAGATCACCGAAATGTTCTGCTAAAATTTTTGCTGCTTTCGCTCCGACATGTCGGATTCCTAACCCGAAAATCAACCGCTCGACCGAATTATCTTTGCTGTTGTCGATTGCTGTCAAAATATTATTTGCTGATTTTTCTTTTATTTTGTCCAACGTCAATAACTCTTCTTCTGTCAATTTGTAAAGATCAGCAACATCTGCTACTAGTTTTTTATCATACATCTGTTCTAGTACGCGCGGCCCCAACCCATCGATATTCATCGCATTTCTTGAAACAAAGTGGTTCAAACCTTCTTTCATTTGAGCAGGGCATTTAGGATTGATGCACCGTAAGGCTACTTCTTCATCCAAATGGACAAGTTCACTTCCACAAACTGGACAATGTGTAGGCAATTGGTATTCTTCGCTGTCTTTAGGTCGTTTATCTAACACGACTTGCGAAACTTCTGGGATGATGTCTCCCGCTTTATAAATCAGAACTGTATCTTTCAAGCGGATATCCTTCAACTTAATATAATCACCGTTATGCAGGCTGGCACGGCTTACTGTCGTTCCTGCTACTCGGACTGGTGTCATGATAGCTGTTGGCGTTACTACCCCTGTTCGACCGACTGTCCATTCGATGTTTTCGATTAGCGTTTCAACTTCTTCTGGCGGAAACTTGTAAGCTGCTGCCCATCTCGGTGCTTTGACAGTAAAACCAAGTTGATCTTGTAGCGAGAATTCATTCACTTTGATGACGATTCCATCGATTTCATAGGGCAAATCCACACGTTTGTCATGATATTCTTCAATGTATGACCACACTTCATCAATCGACTGACATAGACGTTTTTCCCGATTCGTGTGGAATCCAATTTTTTCTAGCTCTTCTAGCGCATCATACTGGGTTTTTGCTTGCATAGGACCGAAATCAGCTACTGTGTATAAAAAAGTGTCCAGATTTCTTTTCGCTGTGATTTTAGAATCTAACTGACGCAAAGAACCAGCTGCGGCGTTCCGAGGATTCGCAAAGATATCTTTTCCCTCTGCTTCTCTGTCTTGGTTCAATTGGACAAATGACCGTTTTGGCATGAAACATTCGCCTCTTACTTCGATGTTCATTGGTTCTTTTAATTTGATTGGGACCGACCGGACAGTTTTTAGGTTTTCAGTGATGTTTTCTCCTACAGTTCCATCCCCGCGAGTCGCACCTCTCACGAAATTTCCATCTTCATAACGCAAAGAAACGGAAAGTCCATCTATTTTTAGTTCACAGCAATAGTCAACTACACGTCCCACTGCTTTTTGTACACGTTGATCAAAAGCTATCAGCTCTTCTTTGCTGAAAACGTCGTTCAAACTGTAAAGCGGAATATCATGAGTGACTTTTTCAAAACCTTCTAATACTTTTCCGCCTACTCGTTGAGTGGGAGAATCAGACGTGATCAAATCAGGATATTGTTCCTCGATTGCTACTAATTCTGCGTATTCTTTATCATAAACATAGTCTTCCACTGTTGGTTTATCTTCTACGTAGTATTCGCGAGACCATTGGTTCAGTCTTGTACGAAGTTCTTCTGCTCGTTTAGCAGCTTCGTCAATCGTCATTTCATGTTCCATCATTTACCCTCCACTACTAAGCTTTTTCAATTGGCGCAAAGGCAGCCAAAAGACGTTTTACTCCTTGACTTGGGAAAGCCACATCTAGTTCTAGATCCTTCGACGTCCCGCTTACTCGGACGACTGTTCCTAGACCCCATTTTTTGTGTTTGACTTTATCTCCAGGTTTCCAGTTGTTATTTTCCCCTCCAGTAGCACTTTTAGAGGGAACAACCGCTGTCTCTGGCTGTTTATAGCTATATGCTGTTTTTTTAGCGAATACAGGTGTTTTTTTAGGCGTAGGACGCATGCCTTCGATTTCCAGTAACTCCTGATCGATTTCTTCTACAAAACGAGAAGGTCGGTTATATTGCGTCCGTCCATATAATGTTCTGGAGAAAGCATTTGTTAAATACAACGCTTCTTCTGCTCGCGTGATCCCCACATATGCGAGACGGCGTTCTTCTTCCAGTTCGCTTTCTTCCATCAATGCTCGAGATAAAGGAAAAACCCCCTCTTCTAGACCAATCAGGAATACAACTGGGAATTCTAATCCTTTGGCTGCATGCAAAGTCATCAATGTCACTTGGGAAGCATCTTCTTCTAAATTATCAATGTCGGAAACAAGTGCCAGATCATTCAAGAAGACCGTTAGTTTTTCTTCTGGTGCATCAGCGTCTTCTTCATTTTGCTGTTCGAATTGCTTGTCGAATTCTTGTGTGACCGTTAAAAATTCCTCCAAGTTTTCGATGCGTGCTTGTGCTTCTAATGTATTTTGGATTTTTAAGTCTTCTAGATATCCGCTACGATCCAAAACCTCTTTCGTCAATTCTGTCACTGTCAAGTATTGGATCATCTGAGTGACTTCTTGGATCATCTCTCCAAATGCACCTAATTGCTGTCCTGCTTTTCCACCGATATTTGCCAGATCCACATTTTGCGCTGCTTCAAGCAGTGGCCATTCATGAAGAGAAGCAAAACTGCGTAGTTTTTCGATAGATCCTGGTCCGATGCCTCGTTTGGGCGAATTAACGATACGCTCAAAACTGATTGAATCTTGAGGATTTGCCAGCACATTCAAATACGCTAAAATATCTTTGATTTCTTTACGATCGTAGAACTTGTGCCCTCCAACCATTTTATAAGGAATATTTGCTTTCAACAGAGTTTCTTCCATTACACGAGATTGTGCGTTCGTCCGGTACAAGATGGCAAAGTCGCCGTAATTCCGATGATTGCTTCGAATCTCTTCTTGCATCCGGTCTACGATAAAACGGGTTTCGTCTCGTTCATTATCTGCACGGTAGTAAGTGATCTTGTTTCCTTCTTTGTTTTCTGTCCACAAGTTTTTTGGTTTTCGATTGCTATTGTTTTCAATGACTTGGTTTGCTGCGCTAAGGATGTTTTTAGTGGAGCGATAGTTTTGTTCTAGCAAAATTACTGCAGCATCTGGATAATCTTTTTCAAAATCCAAGATGTTCTGCATATCTGCACCGCGCCAGCCGTAAATACTTTGATCTGCATCTCCCACGACGCACAGGTTCCTAAATCTACCTGCCAATAAATTGACTAGCGTATACTGTGCGTGATTTGTATCTTGGTACTCATCTACATGAATATAATGGAATTTGTTTTGATAATATGTGAGTGAATCAGGATGTTCTTCAAATAACCGAATCGTATTCATGATCAGGTCGTCAAAGTCCATACATTGATTATATTGAAGCTCTTTTTGGTAAGCAGCATAACATTTTGCCGCAATCTCTTCGTAATAACTGCCTTGCATTTTTGCAAAATCCTGAGGGGTCTGCAGGCTGTTTTTTGCTTGAGAGATTGTTCCTAATATACTTCGAGGATCATATTTTTTCGGATCAATGTTCAGTTCTTTTAGTATCCGTTTCATCAAGGTCAGCTGTTCAGAAGAATCGATGATTGTAAAGTTCCGGTTATACCCGATAAAATCAACATCTCTTCTTAAAATACGCACACACATCGAGTGAAAAGTCGATACCCAGACATCTTCGCCTCCAGATGCGAGAATCGCATTGACACGTTCTTTCATTTCTTTTGCAGCCTTATTGGTAAAAGTAATCGCTAGGATGTTCCAAGGATTGACTTCTTTTTCCTCAATCAAATAGGCAATGCGGTGTGTCAGCACTCTCGTCTTTCCACTTCCTGCACCTGCCATTAGCAGTAATGGTCCGTCAGTGTGAAGAACAGCTTCTTTCTGACGGGGGTTCATCCCGTTTAATAATTCAGCTTTGGATGACATTAACAACATCCTTTCTTTTATCAATCTTGTTAATTATAGCATTTTCTTGGCTTTCATTAAACTAGCTAGTTCAAAATCATTTGTTTCTTTTTATGGATTTTTCCTTGTCAATTCGTTGATTTCGCGCTAAATTAAAAGAAAGCGAGGCGTTTGAATGGAAAAAAAAGGAAAAATCAAGAAATTAGATAAGACTCAGATATATTTTATTCTAAAAGGAATATTTGTTGGACTGCTGACAGGAATCGTCGTTAGCCTGTTTCGATTATCTATCGAAAAGCTAAGCGATTTAGTTCGAAGTATCTATGAAATGAGTCGGGAACAGCCGATTTACTTAATTGGCGTAGCTATTTGCTGCATCCTTGCAGCATTTTTCGTGGGTTATCTGGTCAAAAATGAACCGGATATCAAGGGAAGCGGGATTCCACAAGTAGAGGGACAGCTTCGCGGGGAATTATCAATGAACTGGTTCTCTGTTTTATGGAAAAAGTTCATTGGCGGTGTACTTTCAGTTGGTGCGGGCCTTTTTCTAGGTAGAGAAGGACCTTCTATACAGCTTGGCGCATCCATTGGACAAGGAGCTGGACAATTGTTTCGGAGTCCATCTTCAGAAGAAAAGATTTTAATTTCTAGCGGTGCAAGTAGCGGACTTGCAGCAGCATTCAATGCTCCTATCGCAGGATTACTCTTTGTTTTAGAAGAAATCCATCACTCCTTTTCTCCACTTGTTTGGCTGACATCATTTGCTTCAGCAATCACTGCTAACTTCGTCTCTCTTTACTTTTTCGGCTTGAGACCTGTTTTATATCTAGGTGATCTTCCTTCTTTGCCGTTGAAATATTATGGTTCTTTAGTGGGATTAGGAGTACTTCTAGGCGTCTTAGGTTTTATTTATCAGAAGGTCTTGCTGGCTTTGCCAAAATTTTACAACCGATTGCCTTTACCAGCTTATTTTCACGGGTTCGTTCCTTTCTTGCTGATTTTGCCAATTGGTTATTTATGGCCTAATACTCTAGGCGGAGGCAATCAAATTGTTTTAGCTTTTGGACATGCTTCCTTGCCAATCATTATGATTATCGGTTTGTTTGTTCTTCGATTCGTTTTTTCCATGATTTCTTACGGTGGTGGTCTTCCAGGGGGGATTTTCCTTCCGATATTGACATTGGGGGCTTTAATCGGTAGCTTTTATGGAAACATTATGGTTGATTTCGGGATGGATCCAATCTACATCAAGGATTTTGTCGTTATTGCCATGGCTGGTTATTTCACAGCGATTGGAAAAGCACCGCTGACAGCAATTATTTTAGTGACAGAAATGGTTGGCTCTCTTAATCATCTGATGCCTTTAGGATTGGCTGCTCTTGTTGCTTATATCGTCAATGACCTTCTCGGCGGGAATCCAATTTACGAATCATTATTGGAACGTCTACTTGGAAATACTCAGACCGCCTCACTAAAAGGTGCAAGGACAACTTTTGATTTTCCAGTAACGGCAGAGAGTTCTTTAGACGGATTAATGGTACGAGACTTCAATTGGCCTAAAAATATGCTGCTAATCTCTATACGCAGAGGAAATCAGGAAATCTTGACTCACGGTGATACGATCATGAATGTAGGAGATATTTTGGTTATCTTGACTGATGAAGCAAACTTGCCAAGAATCAAGCAGGAAATCGAGGCTAAATCTTCTATCACAAATTTGAAGCAATCATTTTAACGAACATGGAAAAACTATTTTACAACAACTATTCATCTACACTACTTGATTCTATAAAAAAAAAGAAGAGGCTGGAGTTTCCCAGTCTCTTCTTTTTTATTTCTATGCTTCTGCTGCTGCAGGAGCTTTTCTCAATAAACCATAAATCACACCAGATACGACTGCTCCGATAGCAATAAACACCAAATACATGACCGGGTGACTCAGTAAGAATACAACGAAAATCCCGCCGTGAGGAGCCAGTAATTTGATCCCGAAAGCTCCGACTAATCCGCCAGTTAAAGCAGAACCAATAATAAAACTTGGAATGGCACGAATCGGGTCAGCTGCTGCAAATGGAATCGATCCTTCCGTGACAAACGATAGTCCCATCACGATGTTCGTCAAACCAGCATCTTGATCTGTTTTGCTGAATTTATTCTTAAACAAACGTGTAGCAACGAAAATTGCCAATGGAGGTACCATTCCTCCAGCCATAACAGAAGCCATCACGACACTTCCGCCAGTTGCAACAGTCGTAGCTAAAGTTGCTGTACCAAACACATAAGCAGCTTTGTTGATTGGACCGCCTAAATCTGCCGCCATCATTCCAGCTAATAATGCACCAAGTAAAGCAGCATTCGAACCACTCATACTTGTCAAGAAACCGTTCAATGCATCATTGATTGCTTTCATAGGGACATTGACCAGCAACATCAAGAAACCAGTAATCAGTAAGCCAAACACTGGATAAAAGAGGATCGTTTTAATTCCATCCAATGATTTTGGTAAGTTCTTGAATAATTTACGTAAAAATACGATGACATAACCAGCTAAGAATCCACCAATCAGTGCACCTAAGAATCCTGCACCGCCTGTATTAGCTAATGCACCAGCAGCAAATCCAACGATCAAACCAGGGCGGTCACCGATACTTGAAGCAATAAATCCTGCTAATACCGGCAGCATGAAACCAAATGCAGCTTGTCCGATTTGGTTGAACCAGCTAGCAGCTTGATTGTAATTCCCTAGATTTGATAATTGATCATGTGGCACGCCAATAAATTGGTCGATCATGAAAGAAAGCGCAATAGCGATTCCTCCACCAATAACGAAAGGTAACATGTGTGATACGCCGTTCATCAAATCTTTGTAAATTCTTTGTCCGATAGTACCATCCGCATTTCCTTCTTCTGAACTGCTTTCTTTTCCATCACCATGGAATACTGGTGCAGTACCACTAAGGGCTAGATTGATCAGCTCTTCTGGTTTACGGATACCATCACTGACAGGACGATTGATCAGTTCTTTTCCGTCAAAGCGATTCATCTCTACTTTTTTGTCTGCTGCAACGATTACACCTTCTGCACGGGCGATGTCTTCAGCAGTCAATCGGTTTTTGATTCCTTCTGAACCGTTCGTTTCGACTTTGATCTCCACACCCATTTCTTTCGCTTTTTTCTTCAGAGCATCTTCTGCCATGTAAGTGTGAGCGATCCCTGTTGGACAAGCTGTAACGGCAACAATGAATTTTCTTTCTGGATGAGCAGAAGCTTCTGCAGCTTGTGTTTCTTGTTCTGCTTTTTCTTCTGCTTCTTTTTGCTCTTCAGCTGTTTGGAACAAGTCTTGGACTTCTTCTGGTGTATTTGCTTCTTTTAATTTTCCTACGAAATCTGCATCAATCAGCAATCGAGATAGTGCTGCTAATGCTTGCAAATGTGTGTCGTTTGCGCCTTCTGGAGCTGCGATCATGAAAAACAGATAAGTTGGCTGTCCGTCTAAGGCTTCATAATCTACTCCTTTTTGGCTTTTTGCGAATAAAACTGTTGCTTCTTTAACTGCACTGTTTTTCGCGTGAGGCATGGCGATTCCATCACCAAGACCTGTAGAAGTTTGTGCTTCGCGGGCTAGAATTCCTTCTTTATATGTTTCGATATCGGAAATCCGGCCGGCATCAAACATTTTTTGGACCATTTCATCGATTGCGCCTTTTTTATCAGTCGCTTGCAAATCCATGATCATCGCTTCTTTGACCATTAAATCCTTGATATTCATGATTATCCTCCTTGAAACTAATCAATTTTTGTGATTTCAACTTCTGGCAGCAACTCATCAATCAATTCGCGAGCTGCCAAGTCATCAGAAAAAGCTGTTGCGCTTCCGCAAGCAACTCCCCATTTAAAGGCTTCGATTGGATCTTTCGTACGGCTGTAAGCCCCAATAAAGCCGGCAATCATTGAATCCCCTGCACCTACTGAATTTTTCAATGGGCGAACTAATACATTCGTTTTATAAGTTCCTTGTTCCGTGAAGAGCAAAGCACCGTCTCCAGCCATTGAGATCAGCACATTCTGTGCCCCTTCAGCTAGCAATTTTTTACCATACGGAATGATTTCTTCTACAGATTGGAAGGTTGTATTGTAAAGCTCAGCTAATTCGTGATTGTTTGGTTTGATCAACAATGGTTTCTTAACAAGTGCATTTTTTAGGTCATCACCTGTTGTATCAATCACGAAATCTGCACCTTTTTCTCGAATGATATCAATCAGTTCTTGATAAAATCCTTTTCGCAGGCTAGCCGGCGCGCTTCCTGACAATACGACGATATCTCCTTGTCCTACTGTTCCTAATGCTTGCTTCAACTCATCGATTTCTTCATCTGAAATAGATGGGCCCAAACCGTTAATTTCAGTTTCAGTATCTGATTTTAGTTTGATATTGATTCTTGTATCTTCTTTTACGGTTGTGAACAAAGACTGGATTTGTTCTTTTTCAAGCCACTTCGAAATAAATTCGCCAGTGAACCCTCCTAAAAACCCTAGTGCTGTAGATTGAGAATCGATCCGTTTCAAAATACGGGAAACATTGATCCCTTTTCCTCCAGGTAACTTGAAGTCTTCCTTCATTCGGTTCAAATCGCCTAGTTTTAACCCATCTACGCGTACGATATAATCAATTGATGGATTAAGTGTTACTGTGTAAATCATTGTATTGCCTCCTTAATTGTTGTCTTTTCACGGAATTCATTAACGAATTCTAATGGACAACGCTCGGTTATGATCGTGGCTGCTTCCAAAGGTGCAACAGAGGTGAAGGACAACTGGTTGAATTTGGTATGATCAATCAATACAAATGTCTCTTCGGAATTTTTCATGGCTAAACGTTTAACAGCTGCCTCTTCTGGATCCGGAGTCGTGAATCCTTGTTCAAGATGGGCACCGTTCATTCCCATAAATGCTTTATTAAAATGAAAATTTTTTAGTTGTTCTATCGCATTAGATCCTAAAACAGCATTAGTTGCCAGCTTGATCGTTCCACCTAAAATAATGGTAGCAAGCTCCAAATCAACTAAATTTGCCGCATGTTGAACGGAATTTGTCACTACTGTGATCTGTTTTCCTTGCAGAAAAGGAATCATTTCTAACGTAGTAGAGCCAGCGTCTAAATAAATGACATCTTCGTCATTAATGGTTTCAGCTGCCGATTTGGCGATTTGCTGTTTTTCGTGAACGTTTTTGAGTGATTTTTCACTCATATTCTGCTCAAAATTCAATAATTGCTCTTTCTTAGCTCCGCCATGAACTCTTTCTAGAAACCCACTATTCTCCAGCTCTTGTAAATCACGTCTTATCGTTGATTCAGAAGCATTCAAAAGGTTTACAAGATCTTGTGATTTCACGATTTTCTGCTGTTCAAGCAAGTCTAGGATTTTTTGTCTGCGTTCCTCTGTAAGCATTTTCACGATCACCTCAATACAAATAATAGCATATTTTTTTTCTACTCGCAATATAAATCAGTCAAAAACGTTCATAAAAATTATAAATCAGTCAAAAAAATAAAAAACCAGTCAAAAAGACTGGTTTTTTATTTTTTTGTCTATCATCAAGCCGTTTTATCGTTTTTTATTTTCGCTTCTTGTTTTTTTCATATAAACAGAAGCAGGTTTTCTTTCCTTATGAAGAAGATAATAATAAAGTCCCATCCCGCCAAACATGACCAAAAAACCGATGACTGATCGAATAGGAAAATTAGGAACAAAAAAGAGACAGACGGATAATAATGATGCCGGAACCATTATTCGATAATAGAGTTGTTTATCCATTTTCTTCACCTCATATTTTTTGTAAAGTAATCAATTGTTCTAATTCTCGGTAATCTAAAAATTGCACACGCAGATGCTGCTCACCTTTCTTGACATCGAATTGGATACTTCGCCGCTTTTTCTTTATTCGTTTGAAGGTAACATCAGAGAGTCTATGTTTGATTTCCTTTAACGGTAATTCTGACAGGGATTCTGAAGGAACATAGATTCTTAAGGATAAAAGATACTCTTGATATTTTTCATCTGTTACCTCTACTTCTAGATATTCCCTAATATAATAACAATAAGCTTCGATTCCATTATCCAAAGCAACAGTCGGATCGATAACTTTATAGCACATCATGCGCGAGCGATTCTCGTCAACCCAAGGAAAATACGCCTGAGCATTTAGTGTTCCGCGAACACGCCTTTCTTTATAATCTCCTTGTTGAATATCATAACTTTTTGTTACAAAAAATGAAGCATTCTTTTTAGGAACAGGTTGCATTTGTGCATTCTGATACTGGACAGATTGGATCGTATGGTCAGTGTAAATGTATTCAACGAATGGCGGTTTCAATAAACCGACACCATTGTCCCAAGCAAGATGATCAAACCCAAGCTGGTCCCTAAAATAGGATTGAAACATTTGATTGTTTGGCTTTTGCCAGTTAAAGGGGTCTCGATAAAGCTGGATACATATGACTTCGTTTTCTAATCCCTTCACTTTTTCTACTTGTTGGATGTCGAGAAAAATCGGTTTAGGGATGATTTGATGATAATAGCGACTATAATACATTTCCCAACACGAAGTGAAACATAAACCTTGGTAAAAAAGATCGTATCCTGGAAATTGGTTGCAATCGACTACTACTTCCCCGTTTTGTTGTTTCATTTTAGGTAAATGTTCGATTTCATCCTTTTTCTCAAACAATAGCCGTTGAGAGATCTGTTTTGTATTGTGATAGATAAACTCGCTATAAGCTCGCATATAGGCGAACACCCCATGAGCAATCATTTTTTTCTGAATGAAGTCTCGAATCAAAAATTGCTTTTCTTTGAAAACAGAGATAGACAATACATTTTTTATCAACAATTTATTATCTTCCAAGCGAAAACTACATTCGTTCTCGTCATTTCCTACAACTAACCAACTTTCGTCTCTTACCGATGCTAGCATTATTTTTTCTTGAAGCTTTCGAAGATCATACGGATCCGCTTGTTGTGTGAAAGAGCGGATAAATATTGGCTGGATCAACAGACGTGTCAAAATAGCCCAATCGCTTATTTCCTGTTTTCTTTCTTCTTCATTTAAGTCTGTGAGCTGGATAGTCATCAATAATTTATCTTCGCCAATCATTTTCTCACCTCTTTCAAATCTTTTTATAATTTAATTATAACCAATGATAAAGAAAAACTAAAACTTTATGTCTTAGAAACCAATTTGGACGATTACATGATAGACTAAGTAAAAAGAAACAAAGAGGTGTTTACAATGGGGTTGAAATTTGAACGTACAGATAATTTAGATAAACTTTTCGAATCATTTGCTGTCGATCCGGAAAAAACAGTTGCACCAAAAGAAGAGATCGATCGATTTCTAAAACCACAGCCACAAAATGAAAAGAAAAAAGACAAGAAACAAAAGTAAGTTAAGCTCAAAAAAAGACTTACCAGCCAAACTTTTATGAAAGAGTTTGACTGGTAAGTCTTTTTTATTCTTTTTATGATTCAATTGCTTGTTCGATTGCTGCCCACGCTTCTTCTTTTCCCTGTTTTGTAACGGAAGAAAAGAGAATAAACGTGTCATTGTGATCAAAATCCAACGCTTTTTTGATTTCGCTCTCATGCTTGTTCCATTTACCATGAGGGATCTTATCTGCCTTAGTGGCAACAACAATTACAGGGATATCATAATACTTCAAAAATTGATACATCTGGATATCTTCTTGAGAAGGCTTATGACGCAAATCTACTAAAGAAACGACCGCACGTAGCTGGTCTCTAGTCGTTAAATATGTCTCGATCATCTTTCCCCATTTTGCTCGCTCAGTTTTGGATACTTTTGCATACCCATATCCCGGAACATCGACAAAATGTAATGCGTTCTCGATCAAATAAAAATTCAATGTCTGGGTCTTTCCTGGCTTACCGGAAGTACGGGCTAAATTCTTTCGATCAATCAATGTGTTGATAAAAGAAGATTTCCCTACATTTGATCGTCCTGCCAGAGCTATTTCTGGCAATTGTGTATCTGGATATTGTTTTGGTGCCACTGCACTTATGATAATTTCAGCTTGATGGACTTTCATGGTCTCTCTCCTTAACAAGGTGATGAATAAAGCAAGCGGCTGTCGCAAAAGCCAAAATGACTTTTACGGCAGCCTCTTTTCATCAACCCGCTTTTTTCTCTGAATCTTTATAGATTACTGTTGGCTCACCAGACAATTCAGCTGCTTCTTTTGTGATAATCACTTTTTCGATGTTTTCATTTGAAGGGATATCAAACATCACATCCATCATGATTTCTTCAATGATGGAACGAAGTCCTCGAGCACCGGTATTGCGTTCGATTGCTTTTTTCGCAATGGCTCTCAACGCTTCAGGTTCAAATTCAAGTTCGGTATTATCTAGAGAAAGAAGTTTTTGATATTGTTTGACTAGCGCATTTTTCGGCTCAGTCAAGATCCGTACCAGATCATCTGTTGTCAATTTCTCTAAAGCTGCCATAACAGGTAATCGTCCGATAAACTCAGGGATCAATCCGAATTTTAGTAAATCTTCAGGAATGATATGCTGCATGACACTTTCGTCTTCAGAAAGTTTTTGGTTTTGTGTACCAAATCCAATCGTCTTTTCGCCCATACGATTCTTCACAATCGTTTCGATGCCATCAAATGCACCACCTACGATGAACAATATGTTCGTCGTATCAATCTGAATAAATTCTTGATGTGGATGTTTACGTCCTCCCTGAGGTGGCACGCTTGCAACAGTTCCTTCTAGAATTTTCAGCAAGGCTTGTTGGACACCTTCGCCGGAAACGTCACGAGTAATAGATACATTTTCGCTTTTACGCGCAATTTTATCGATCTCATCAATATAGATGATCCCTTTTTCTGCACGTTCCACATTGTAATCAGCAGATTGAAGCAATTTAAGCAAAATGTTTTCTACATCTTCCCCCACATAACCAGCTTCTGTCAAACTTGTCGCATCTGCGATTGCAAAAGGTACATTCAATGTTTTTGCTAATGTTTGTGCTAAAAATGTTTTACCAGACCCTGTAGGTCCGATCAAGCAGATATTGCTTTTTTGCAGTTCAACATCATCTGTGTTTTCTTGTGCTTGCTGATTGACACGTTTATAGTGATTGTATACGGCAACAGCTAACGAGCGTTTTGCGCGATCTTGTCCAATCACGTAGTTATTCAATACTTCAAGAATTTCTAGTGGTTTAGGGACTTCAGTGAATTCGCGTACAGCTTCTTCATAAAATTCTTCATCAATGATTTCTTTACATAGGTCGATACATTCATTACAGATGTAGACCCCTGGACCAGCTACGATCTTTTTCACTTCTTCTTGGGTTTTCCCGCAAAAAGAACAGCGTACGGTCTCATTGCTACTTGGATTGTCATACATGGTCTTCACCCCTTAACTTGCAAAAAGTATGCAAGAAACTATCAAAGACTTTACAGTCTTTTACTATCATAACATAGTTTAGTAAAAAGAAAAAGTGTTTAACAAAGGATCAACTGACCTATACCTTTGCATTTTTTACTCTTAACAAAAAATAAGGAACTGTGACAAAATCGTGTCACAGTCCCTTATTTCGAATAAACAATTTTCTAGAAGTAGCTTCTTCAGAAATGATTTATTACTTGATTTCTATTCTTTCGCTTCTGTCGCTGTACCTGTGATCAATTCGATTGCTTTTTTCATTGTCACATCATGTTCCAGCATATCTTCTGTCAACACGCGTTTGATTTGTTCGATTGGCATGTTGTATGTTTCTGATAATTCTTGGATTTCTGCATTGATTTCTTCTTCTGTTGCTTGAAGATTTTCAGCAGCTGCAATTGCTTCGATCACAAGATTTGTTCTTGTGCGCATTTCTGCTTCACCTTCGAATTGTTTATGCAAGTCTTCTTCTGTAGAACCAGTTAATTGATAGTACATTTCAGGAGAGATACCTTGACGTTGCATGTTGTTCAAGAATTCGTCCATTGAACGATGTACTTCATCATGAACCATCACGTGTGGCAATTCAACGATTTCTGCGTTTTCAACAGCCATACGGATCGCTGCTTCATCTTTTGCATCGTCCGCTGCTTTTTCTTTTGTTTCTACTAATTCTTTGCGATATTTTTCTTTCAATTCGTCTAATGTTGATACTTCGTCATCAACATCTTTTGCGAATTCGTCATCTAATTCAGGCACTTCTTTTGCTTTTACTTCATGGATTGTCACTTTGAAGACTGCTTCTTTTCCAGCAAGATCTTCTGCTTGATAATCTTCTGGGAAAGTTACATTTACATCTAGACTTTCACCTGATTTATGACCAACTAATTGATCTTCAAAACCTGGAATGAATGAGCCTGAACCTAATTCAAGTGAGTAATTTTCGCCTTTTCCGCCATCAAACGCTTCGCCATCTACAAAGCCTTCGAAGTCGATTACTACTGTATCGCCATTTTCAGCTGCAGCATCTTCTTTGATAACTAATTCAGCTTGTGCTTCTTGTTCACGTTTGATACGTGCATCCACGTCTGCATCTGTTACTTCACGGTCTTGTTTTTCAACAACTAGATCTTTATATTGTCCTAATTTTACTTCTGGTTTCACTGTTACTTCAGCAGTGATTACCCAGTCTTGACCTTTTTCCATGCTTTCAACATCGATTTTTGGTTGAGAAACAGGATCGATGCCAGCTTCTTTGACAGCAGCTTCATAAGCTTCTGGTAATACAGCATTCAATGCATCTTCATATAAAGCTTCTTCACCGTACATACGGTTGAATACTTGACGAGAAACTTTCCCTTTACGGAATCCAGGTACGTTCAAGCTTTTTTTCACTTTATTAAACGCAGTTGTTAATCCTTTTTGGATTTCGTCTTGCGCAATCGTAAATTTTAAAACACCATCATTCGTGCCTTTTTTTTCAAATGTTGCAGTCATTTAATTCCCTCCGAGTTTAGAAATTCATTTTATACATCAAAAACGTTTCATGCATACCTTTAAATAGTACACTAACCCTTTCAAATTGTAAACATATTGAATGGATAGAATCCTTGTTTTTCATAACATTTTTATCTTTTTCACTGATAAAATCTAATGGAAGAAGATCATTTGCTGCAAAATTTTTTCTCTTTTTTTTAAAAAATCTTGTTTTTCATCTTCTGTACCTTCATACATCGTTTTTCCTGTACACGCCTCTACAGTCAGTTGAAACCAGCGCTTCGGGTCTTCGATATATGTATCATAGACAGGATAAACAATTGCAGATTGCAACGTGAATTCTTCTTTTAACACGGAACTAAGCAGCGCATCTTCATTCCCGTAACGATCTGAAAATACACATAATTGCTGGTAACTTGCCTGCTGCTGCGGCTTTGGCAGATCTTTTGGTATGACTTTGACTAACTTTTCTTCAATCGTCAAATAGAAAACAGGATGGCATTCGTTCAATTGCCTAAGTGTCTCCAGTAATTTTGCCCTTGCTAAAATATGGACCTCTGGCGATACAATAAGTTTACTCGCTGTTTGGATAAACTCATGATAAGGAAGCTGTTCGATCTCATCAATAGACGCAAGCTGACGTGCAGGTTCCAACGAAGGAAGTTCCTCCGATTTATTGTGGAGTGCCTTGATCTTCTGCCTCTCCATTTGTCCGGATAATTCTTCTGCAAATTGGATTTTTTCAATGACCCGCTGCTCGAAAGCTTCATAAAAATCTGTACTTGCTATCAATTTTCTAGCATATAAAAAATCTTGTGTACTGATTAACAAGTCAAAATAAAATTCAGCAAACTCCTCATTTTGAAGATACTGTTTTTCATGCAAGAGTGCTTGCTTCAATGCTTCTTTTTTCTCGTCCAACTCGTAAAGACAAAAAACAAGCAGGCTATTAGCCTCAAAGCTTTCTTTCAACTCGTAAGCTCGTTGAAATAATTCTTTTGCCTGCTGATATTGCTGGTTTGCTAGTGCTTGTTGTGCTACTCGCATTAAATTCTCATATTTTTCTGGAAAATCAATCGGCTTCACGCAGTGTCCTCCTCTTGCTCATGTTCAGCTCATGTTCAATAGTAGCAAAACAAAAAAAGCATGACAATTAAAAATAACTGAAGCACCCTCTAAAAGCTAGATTTTAGATCTGACTTTTAGAAGGTGCTTTCAACTGTTACTGCTTTTTATTGCTCATCAGCTGTTGACTTCCTGGTTGAATGCTTTGATCAGATTGATCGTAACAACACTTGTATTAGTGAAAAAATCGCCCAGATGTTGCTTTTTCTGATTAAAGATTGCTGGAAGATACCCTAACATCAGCAAAGGAAATTTTAGAATGAACCGGCAAGCACCTTCTCTAACTAAAACGGTTGACCAGCTAAGTTCTTCTTCATCAAAGCTGATGACTCGAATACCAAAGATCATTTTCCCAATCGTTTGGCCATGATTGAATTTCGTCAATAAAATAAAATACGCTAGATAAATAAGTAAAGCTGTGAATCCGTAGAGACTCAGATAAGAATCTGAAAAATTAAGCCAACCTAGATTTTTGGCAATACCAAGTGTTAAACGCGTAATAGCTCCGATACACAAAAGATCGACCAAGAAAGCAAACATTCGGATAAAAAAACCTGCATAGAAATACTTAGGAAAATCATTTGCTTTCGGCGGTTCATTTCTTGTGTCCGTATACTTTTTCCATTTACGTTGTTTCTTTTTGATTTCTTCGGGCGTCAAAGGCTCTCTTTCAAAAGAGCTCAGTACCTTTTGGGAAAAGTTGGAGTCAGGTCCTACAGCAGGCTGCTGTTGCTTATCTTTTTCTTGTTCCTTATTTTCATTTGAAAGCTCTGACATGCTTACTCACCTCCGTAATAATACATTGCTTTTGGTGATTCCGCTGTCCCTAGATTCTCAAGAACGGATAAGATCTGACTAGTCTCAGAAGGCTTCAATCCCTGGAATTCTGCTAGTTTACTTCCTAACCATGTACTAGCAAACCCAGATGGCGCGGAAGAATATTCTACTAGTTCCGCATCTTCAAGCTGTTGTTCCTTTCGCATAGCTTTTAAAGCATCTTCAGGAAATCCCAATTCATCGACTAAACCTACTTCTTTTGCTTGGACACCATCATAAATCCTTCCATCAGCAATTTTTTTGACTTCTTCTTCAGATTTATTCCGTCCCTCGCTGACGATTGCTACAAAACGACTATATGCGCTGTCGATATATGCTTGAAGCACCGTTTCTTCTTCTTTTGTCTCTGGTCGCGTTCCTGAACCCATATCTTTCAATGCTCCGCTTTTAACTGTTGTATCTTCCACACCCAGTTTTTCTAGAAGTCCTGAATAATTCAATCCTGACATGATCACACCAATTGAGCCGGTCACTGTTTCTTCTGTTGCAAAGATTTTATCTGCTTGAGCAGAAATATAGTAGCCACCGCTAGCTGCCATGTTTTTCATGCTGACATACATTGGGATATCATGTTCTTTACGAATCGTATCCAATTTCTTAGCGATTTCCGCACTTTCGTAGACACCGCCACCAGGAGAATTTACTTCTAAAAAGATACCTTTGACTGTTGGATCTTCTTCAATCGCCTTCAGTTGTTCCATAAAATTTTTATGATTGTAACCTTCAGAAGCAAATAAACCTGAAGACCCTCCCGCAGCAATCGTTCCATCTACTGATAATTTTACGATTTTTTGCGTACTGTCTCCCTCTTCCAACACATTTGGAGCTAGTTCTTCATCCCCATATAACCAACTGTTCAATCCCTCAATTTGATCGTTTTCCTGAGGCTTAGTCAAACTAGCTGAAACTAACGAAACCACAAATAATCCTGCAGCAATCAGAACTGCTGCCCAACGTCTTTTATTCATTCTTTCTCCTTTCTAATACAAGTTTTTTATGACGATCACAGTTTCTGACTGCTCAGAAGTGTCGAACCGCTCTGCTTTTTCTTCCCGCGCATACCCGGAAAACGACTCTTTTGTCAATTCATCTTCTACCGTAAACTCACGAGCTTGAGCAACTTCCAAGGCATCAGGTGCGATTTCTTGGATGCTATCCCAGCCAGTATCTAAAAATATTTTCGTATCATCTGATACACCAGCTGATGCTTCGAATTTGGACAATTGTTTTTTTAACATTCCCAGTGTCATGATCTCAATTTTTGAATCCATTTTTACTCCTCCTCTATCCGATTACTTTCTATTGTACCGAACTCCTGAAAAAGATGATAGATAAAAACCCATTATTTTTTGACATAAAAAGAGCATTTGACAAAGCATTTGATATATACCAATTTATTTTTTATTCTTTTTTTGTTGACAAGAACATTCGCAAAAGGTTATGATTTTAAATGTTTCCAGATAAAAAACAAAAAGGAGGATAGTTATACCTTTTAGGATAGCGCCAGGTCTGTGTAAACAGATGACGAGGAGAGGGTTTATCGAAAGATTCGGCGGATGGCCCTAGGGACTGCACTCTACAGAAAATCCACAAAAAGTATCTGCAAAGATAAAACAAAAGGATTTTCCTGCAGCTGGAAGCATTCATACGAATTCATTATAGAAAGTAGGATGTTTTTTATGTGCGGAATTGTTGGAATGATTGGTTTAAAAAATGTAACACCAGGATTGATTGACGGTCTAGAAAAATTAGAATACCGTGGTTATGATTCAGCTGGTATCTTTGTCTCAGATGGCACAACTGATTATCTGGTCAAAGCACAAGGCAGAATTCAAAATTTGAAAAACAAAATAAATATTGATACTACAGGAAATATAGGTATTGGTCATACACGTTGGGCAACTCACGGGCAACCTTCTGAAGAAAACGCCCATCCACATACTTCCCAAAGTGGACGCTTCGTGCTCGTTCACAACGGCGTAATCGAAAACTTTGAAGAACTTAAAATTGCTTATTTAGCAAATGACCACTTTATTGGTGAGACCGATACTGAGATTATCGCTCATCTAATTGAAACTTTCGCGAAGGATACTACAACGCAAGAGGCGTTTTTGAAAGCTTTGCGGGTCATCAAAGGTTCTTACGCTTTCGCTTTGATTGATCGGACAGCACCTGATGTTATTTACGTCGCTAAAAATAAAAGTCCACTATTAATCGGACTCGGCGATGGATTCAATGTGATTGCCAGCGATGCAATGGCTATGCTTGCTCATACGAAGGAATTCGTTGAGATTGAAGATAAAGAGATGGTTACTGTCACATCAGAAAAAGTTATTATTCAAAATTTTGCAGGTGACATCGTAGAACGTTCTTCATTCGAAGCACAAGTAGATGCTTCAGATATCGAGAAAGGTACCTATCCTTTTTATATGCTGAAAGAAATCGACGAACAGCCTATTATCATGCGTCGTATCGCTCAAAAATACGTAACAGAAGACAATCGTGTCTCTCTTGATCAAAAGCTGGTCGATACATTGTCTGATAGCGATCGAATCTATATCGTTGCTTGCGGAACTAGTTACCATGCGGGGTTAGCAGGTAAACAGACTTTGGAAAAATTGACACAGATCCCTGTTGAGGTTCATTTAGCCAGTGAATTTGGCTATAACACACCTCTTCTTTCAAAAAAACCATTCTTTATTTTCTTGAGTCAAAGTGGCGAAACAGCAGATAGCCGCCAAGTTCTGGTAAAAATCAACCGTCTCGGCTACCCTTCACTTACGATTACAAATGTTGCTGGTTCTACTCTTTCGCGGGAAGCATCCTTTACACTGCTATTGCATGCTGGACCCGAAATCGCAGTAGCATCAACGAAAGCTTATACTGCACAAATAGCTGTACTAACTTTATTAGCCAAAGCTATCGGTGATAAAAAAGAATTTGAAACTTCTCTTGTATTCGATATCACTCATGAATTGAGTTTAGTTGCTAATGCGATGGAATCGGTCATTGCCCAAAAAGATTATTTAGAAGAGTTGGCAGAAGTATATCTCAGCGATACAAGAAATGCCTTTTACATTGGACGTGGCGCTGACTACAACGTTTCTCTTGAAGCTGCTTTGAAATTGAAAGAAATCAGTTATATCCAGGCAGAAGGTTTTGCCGCTGGCGAATTGAAACATGGAACGATTGCTTTGATCGAAGAAGGAACACCAGTGATCGGAATCATCAGTGAAGAAGTGACTGGTGCGCATACTCGAGGAAACCTGAAAGAAGTCGAAAGCCGTGGCGCTAAAACATTAGTTATTGTCTCAGAGGGATTAGAAAAGGAAAGTGACCAGCTGGTGCTACCAACTGTCCACCCTTATCTAACTACTCTAACGACAGTCGTACCGACTCAATTACTTGCATATTACGCAACGCTATTACGGGGATTCGACGTTGACAAACCACGTAATTTAGCGAAATCAGTGACAGTAGAATAATAAAAGAACAAGGACCAGTGTCAGACATCTGACACTGGTCCTTGTTCTTTTATTTTTTATGAAAATATCTCTTAATCCAGTCCAATTTCTTCTTTGACTACTGCTGCGATTTTATCGACATAGTAATTGACTTTCTCATCAGTAGGCGCTTCTGCCATCACTCGAAGTAATGGTTCTGTACCGGAAGGACGAACTAGGATTCTTCCTTCTGATCCCATTTCAGCTTCTGCCTCTTCAATCACTTTTTTGATTGCCGGAACATCCATCGCACCGTTTTTATCACTTACGCGGATATTCACTAATTTTTGCGGATAGATTGTTACCTCTGCTGCAAGCTCTGATAATTTCTTACCTGTCTGTTTCATGATATTCAGTAACTGAATTCCTGAAAGCATCCCATCTCCAGTTGTGTTAAAATCTAAGAAAATCATGTGCCCAGACTGCTCGCCGCCAAAGTTATAATCGTTTTTGCGCATTTCTTCTACAACGTAACGATCACCAACTTGTGTAACGACATCTTTCAAACCGATTCCTTCCACCGCTTTGTGGAATCCTAAGTTACTCATGACAGTCGTAACGATCGTATCTTTTTTCAACCGATTTTTTTCTGCCAAATATTTAGCACAGATAAACATAATTTTATCACCGTCGACGATGTTTCCAAGTTCATCCACCGCAATAATACGATCGCCATCGCCATCGAAAGCTAGTCCAGCATCTGCTCCTTTTTCAACGACCATCTCAGCTAAACGTTCTGGATGGGTAGAGCCTACGCCGTCATTGATATTTAACCCGTCTGGATTTGTGCCCATTGTATAAAAATCTGTTTCAAGATCGGCAAACAAACGATTAACACTTGTTGAAGTTGCTCCGTTTGCTGCATCGACACAAATGGTCAAACCGGAAAGGTCACCGTTGATCGTTTGTACAAGGAATTGAGAATATTTCAATAAGCCTTCTGGAAATTCTTCTACAGTTCCCAATCCTTCAGCTGATGGACGAGGCAATTCATCCACTTCAGCATCTAATAATGCTTCAATTTCTAGCTCTTGGTCATCTACTAATTTAAAACCATCTGCACCGAAAAATTTGATTCCATTATCTTGTGCTGGATTATGAGAAGCAGAAATCATGACCCCTGCGCTTGCTTTTTGCAAACGTGTCAGATAAGCAACACCTGGTGTAGAGATCACACCTAGCTGGAACACTTCGATACCCACCGATAAAAGTCCTGAAATCAGCGCTTCTTCTAACATTTGACCTGAGATTCTTGTATCCCGCCCTACTAACACGCGTGGGCGTTTTCCTTCTTCTTCATGCTGGCTTAGGACATAACCTCCGCACCGTCCCAGCTTAAATGCAAGTTCTGGCGTAAGTTCCTTGTTGGCTTCACCGCGTACGCCGTCTGTTCCAAAATATTTACCCATAGTTGTAAAATTACTCCTTTAACTTAATTTTCTGAGGAATTTGTTCTGCTCATTTGCGTTGATTCGCTTGTTTCTGATGTTTCTTCTGTACTTGTGGTCGAGCTGCTTGTCCCAGATTCCGAACTGGAAGAAATGGTTGTTGTCGATGGTTCCGTTCCTGAATCAGCAGATGAAATACTTCTACTCGTACTTGTATTTTCTTGTGTCCGACTGCTCGTCGAAGCAGAGCTACTGCTTGACGTTTGCAACACGGGTGTAATCTCCACACTAACTGATTCGGGCTTGATACTTAACCCCTCTTCTACTGGTATTTCAATTTTACGAGTTGTTCGATGATTGATACCTGAGACATTGATCGGTACAGCAATACTGTCACCGATCGATGCAAGCAAATCGCTAGAGCCGCTTACTTCTGCTTCCAGTTTTGAAAAACTGAAATCATAGCTTTCTACCCCGGCAGCTGGTGTTCCTTGCTGTATCCCATAAAGTCGTACCGACTTGCTTGGCTTGATTGAATCAGCTTTCACTGTTACTTGCACTGGATCAGAGACGATACTTAATACTTCCCCTGCTGCATTCAGCGCCTGTATTGGGACCTCACTATTAATCCCATCATCTGTGACCATCGAAGCGTCCACATCAGCTACTACTCGTTTGATTTCTGCCAATGTTTTGTCACCTGTAGTGATAGAGACTTTTTTAGGACTAACGGAAGTATCATCAAGTTCATATCCAGATGGTGTGAACGTTGAAGGAATCAACGTTTCCACATCGAAATCTTTTATTACCTTTTTCTCAACCGTTACTGTAATAGTCGATGGTTCGATCTTTGCTGTGACAGCACTGCTCAAATTTTGAATTTTTAGCGGAACTTCATGTGTTCCTTCGCCCAGCTTAGTGATATCTGCTGTGACGCGGAACATACGTGTATCTTCGTTTGCCTCTGCATTCAACTGAACTCGGTTTGCACTGGAAAGTTTGACAGTCACTGCATTTTCATATCCATGGATATAGTAGCGCTTTGAATCATAAGAAATCTTGATCGGCACCCCAGTAACTGTTTGATTATACGCTTCATTTCCAGAAAGCGTATTTGGAACGGACTGGCCATTTGCATTGAAGTACAGCGCAATACTGAACAGCAATGCAATAAAACTGTAAAGAATGCTTGTCCGTTTCTCTTTTGAGATCATTTGCGATCCCCTCCCTTAGTCATACCGTCTAGGAAAGATTGAATCACGTTTTTCTTGTTTTTTGTTTTCTCTTCAGCAATTAGTTCTCTACGCAAGATTGCCAAATATTCTTGCTGGGATAAGCCAGCCATCAGTTCATTATCTAACGTGATGCTGACGTCCCCGGTTTCTTCAGAGACAACGATGGTAATCGCGTCGCTGACTTCGCTTATACCGACAGCTGCCCGGTGTCGAGTCCCGAATTCTTTAGGGATCAACATACTTTCTGATAGAGGAAGATAGGCGCTTGCTACTGCGATCTTTCCTTCTTTTACAATAACTGCACCGTCATGCAGCGGTGTATTAGGAATAAAGATATTGATCAGCAGCTCCCCAGTGATATCTGCATCTAAAGCAATCCCTGTCTCAATATACTCATCTAATCCAGTATGACGTTCGATAGTGATCAACGCACCGATTTTTCGCTTGGACATATATTGGATGGCTTTGTCAAAAGACAAGATCATCTTCTCATCTTCCTGCTGTTCGCTTTTTGATTGTTTGAAAAGCGAACTGCGTCCAAGATGTTCCAGTCCTCTCCGGATTTCCGGCTGAAAAATCACGATAGCAGCTATCACCCCGTACGTAATGACTTGGTTCATCAGCCAAGACAAGGTGTGCAGACCAATGATTTCCGCTACGATTCGGATAACAATAAAAATAGCTACACCTTTCAGAAGCTGAATCGCTTTTGTGCCTCGCAACAGTTGGATCAGTTTGTATACAAGATACCAGACAACCAGAATATCAAGTATGTTCACCAAAAAATTCAGAGAGAACAAGTCATCGGAAAACATTTGCTGCCAATAGTCCAAATTAAAAAGTTCCCCGATTTGAAATGACATAAAAAGCCTCTCTTCTCTTTTGAGATTTCCTCTCTAGTATATCATATGTTTTAATTTTAGAGGCTGATCTGCTCGTATTTTTCTTGAGAAAAACGCATAATTTTCAAGAAAATTGCAAGTATGCGTTTTATTTTTCTCTGCAATAAATATTTTTAAACTTCAGAGAATTATTCATTATATTTTTTCTGTTATTTTTCCTTTTTTTCTTTTGTAGCTTGTTCCATTTTTTTACGTCGTTCTGCTCTGGCAGCTCTTCTAGCAGCTCTTCTTTCTTCTGCTTCAAGGTCCGTCGTTTTTTCTTTTCTAGTCTTAACGGGTACATCGATAGATTCCTCTGGTTCAAGTCGTTTCTTGATTTTTTCTAATTCTCCCGTCAGTGCAGCATAGTTGTAAAAACGTGTTTTAGCGTCGTGGACAGTCTTTTCAAATAAAGCTTTTGCAAGATTTGGATTTGCGTTCTCTAGCGAGGAAAAACGAACTTGTTTCCTCATGAAATTAGGCATAGTAGAAAAATCAGGTTTTTTGTAGTCCAAAGTCATTGGGTTCTTGTTTTTTTCGACCATTGCAGGGTTATATCGATATAATGACCAATAGCCAGAAGAAACAGCTTCTTTTGCTTCTTTAAGCGATTCTTTCATTCCACCAAGCAAACCATGTGTGATACAAGGCGTATAGGCAATGATTAGAGAAGGTCCAAGATACTTTTCTGCTTCTTCAAATGCCTTGATCGTTTGCATTTGATTGGCACCTGAAGCAATTTGCGCCACATAAACATTTCCATATGTCATCGCCATCATTCCTAGATCTTTCTTTGAAGCATACTTTCCACTAGCCGAAAATTTAGCGATTGCCGAAGCTGGTGTTGCTTTTGAGGTTTGACCGCCAGTATTGGAATAGACTTCGTTATCCAAAACAAGGATATTCACGTCTGCTCCGCTGGCAAGTACATGATCGATCCCGCCAAAACCAATGTCGTAAGCCCATCCGTCTCCACCAATCATCCATTGGCTGTTTTTTACGAATAGATCCTTTCTCTTGTATATATCCTCCAGTTCAGGGACAATTGATCGTTCGCTTTCGATCGCAGCTTGCAGTTTTGCTGCTCTTTGCTGCGTTCCTTCACTCTCAAACATGTGTACCAACCAGTCTTCCATCAATTCTCGTAGTTCTTCTGATACTTTTGGCAATACTTCTTTGATTGAACTTGCCAAAGCCTCGCGACGAGTCTGTGCCGCTAGAAGCATACCATAACCAAATTCAGCATTATCTTCCAATAAAGAATTTGACCATGCAGGCCCTTGACCACATTCATTGGTCGTATAAGGAGAAGCAGGAGAAGCACCGCCCCAAATAGAAGAACAGCCTGTCGCATTCGCGATCATCATTCGATCACCGAACATTTGTGTCAATAATTTTACATAAGGTGTTTCGCCACAGCCTGAGCAAGCGCCCGAGAATTCAAGAAGCGGTTGATTGAATTGTGTAGACAAGACAGTATTCTTTCCTTTGACTGGATTTGCTTTTTGTCTTAATGTCATTGCAAAAGCCCAATTCACAGCTTGTTCTTTCTGTTCTTCATAAGGCTTCATCACTAAAGCTTTTTCTTTTGCGGGACAAGCCTCTACACACAGACCACAACCTGTACAGTCTTCCACTGAAACTTGGATACGGTATTTTACGCCGTCTGCGCCTCGCATTTCTCTCACGATAAATCCTTCTGGCGCTTCTTCCATTTCCTCTTCATCTGCTAAAAATGGACGGATGGCAGCATGAGGACAAACAAAGGCACATTCATTACACATCGTACAGCGATCACTAATCCACTGAGGTACTTCTAAAGCGACGCCCCGCTTTTCCATAGAAGCCGTTCCTAAAGGCATTTCGCCAGTTGTCATTCCATTTGCTACAAGTGTACCAACAGAGAGTTGATTTCCTTCCTGTGCATTCACTGGTTCAAGTATTTCTTGTACATAACCAGTGTTCCTTTTATTGATTTTTTCAGGCATCTCCAACGTTCTCCAATGGTCTGGGATCGCGACTTGATGAAGCAGTTCGGTCGTCCGATCGATTGCTTGTATGTTTTTTTCTACGATAGCCATTGATTTATGTCCATAGCTTTTCAGGGCTTCTTCTTTTAGCAGCGGAATCACCTCATCAAAAGGAATGATGTCAGCTAATTTAAAAAATGCCGTTTCCATTGCGGTATTGATCCGGCGTCCCAAACCGACTTCTTGGGCCAATCTCATGGCATTGATCGTATAGAATCTAATGTTATTTTCAGCCAAGTAACGTTTTAATTTTAAGGGCAGATGCGTTTCTAATTGTTCGTCGCTCCAAAGAGTATTCAATAAAAAAATGCCACCTGGCTTCAATCCTTTGACCAAGTCATAGCTATGCAGGTAAGCTGGTGTGTGACAGGCAACAAGGTCCGCATGCTCGACAAGATACGCAGAACGTATCGGCGTATCTCCAAAACGAAGATGAGAGACAGTTAGACCGCCAGATTTTTTCGAATCATAATAAAAATAGCCTTGCGCATATTTATCGGTGTGATCTCCAATAATCTTGATAGCTGATTTATTTGCTCCGACTGTTCCGTCAGATCCAAATCCCCAAAACTTGGCCTGGAATGTTTGCGGTTCTGTCAAATCCAGACTTTCCTTTGGTTCCAAAGATTGATAAGTCACATCATCAACGATCCCTATGGTGAAACGTTTTTTGCGTATGCTTGGGTCTTTTTGCAATTCATCAAAAACTGCTGAGATTTGGTCGGGAGTCACATCTTTAGACCCCAATCCGTAGCGACCACCAATAACAGCCGGGCGAAGTTCAGAATCATATAATGCACTTTGAACGTCTAATAAGAGAGGTTCTCCACCTGCCCCTGGTTCTTTACTTCGATCAAGAACAGCAATTGTTTTTACTGTATGAGGCAACTTTTGCACGAATGTTTCCACTGGAAAAGGACGATAAAGATGGATATTCAAAAAACCTGTTTTCCGTCCGTTTGCATTCAAGTAATCAATCGTTTGTTCAATCGTCTGTGCAACTGATCCCATAGAAACAATGACTTCTTCCGCATCGTCTGCTCCGTAATAAGTCACCAAGTCATAAGAAGTTCCTCGTAATCGGTTGATCTCTTTCATATATTTTTGAACGATTTCAGGTAATTTATCATAATAGGGGTTGATCGTTTCCCGTTGTTGAAAATGGATGTCTGGATTCTGGTTCGTACCACTAACAGTCGGATGATTGGGATTCATCCCTCGTTTACGAAATGAAGCTAATTTCTCCTGATTGATCAGAGGAGCTAATTCTTCATATTCCAAAACTTCGATTTTTTGAATCTCGTGACTCGTACGGAATCCATCAAAGAAATTCAAAAAAGGTACTTCTCCTTCAATAGAAGCAAGATGGGCAACAGGTGCTAAATCCATCACTTCTTGTACACTGCTTTCAGCTAACATAGCAAATCCTGTTTGTCTTGCAGCCATCACGTCTCCGTGATCTCCGAAAATATTCAAAGCATTTGTCGTCACTGCCCGACTAGCAACGTGGAAAACACTTGGCAGTAGTTCCCCAGCAATCTTGTACATATTCGGTATCATCAAAAGCAGCCCTTGAGAAGCGGTATATGTAGTTGTCAGTGCACCAGTTTTCAATGATCCATGGACCACACCAGCTGCTCCTGCTTCGGATTGCATTTCTACTACTTTTACTGGTTGACCGAATACATTTTCTTTTCCTGCTGCTGACCATTGATCTACTAATTCGGCCATGGTCGAACTGGGTGTTATTGGATATATTGCAGCAATCTCGGTAAATGCATAAGAAATATATGCGGCTGCCGTATTGCCATCCATTGTTTTCATTTTTCGCATGATTCATCATCCTTGTTCATATTCTCTCTTATTATCTGTTCCATTATAACGTAAAACATTCCATTTTTTTCTTTTATTTATAAAAATATTTTACATATATCTGTTTGAATTGGTCATCTAATTTTTAGACAAACAGTCTAAATCGTTGCCTTTTTTTGTCAGACATGTATAAACTATAAGCGAAAGAGGTGTTTTAACATGGATATATCAGTGATTGATGCAACGAAAACAAATACACAAAAAGGAATCCTTTATGGTTCATCGAATGCTCCTAAAAAAATGGTCGAATTCATCAACTTAGCTTGTCCGTATTGCCGACAATGGTTTGAAGAATCTTATGAGCTATTAGAAGAAGCAGTCCAAAGCGGGCAATTGCAGCGAGTGATCAAATTGTTCGATAAAGAAAAAGAAAGCTTGCTGCGAGGGAACGTGATGCACCGGTATCTCACAATCAGCGATGGTCAAAAAGCGATCAAAGAGATCAAACAAATATTCGATACTCAAGACGAGTGGAAACATCTTTCTCTCCAAGAAGTAGCGGATTTTGCAGTAGATAAACTAAAGCTGACAGAACTAAAAGACGAACAGCTGAGCCAAGCTGTCATCAACGAAGCTGAGCAAGCACATATTCGATTTGTTCCAACTGTCATCTTGGGTAAAGAAATCTTTGATGAATCTATTTCAATAAAGGAATTAAAAGAATTGATCCAAACAAAATAAAAAAATAAGGAGCGTGGGACAAAAGTAAAGAACACTTTTGTCTCACGCTCTAAACACGTATAAACGGCGGAAGCAGAAGCAACTCCTTCTTATTTCTTGGAGTTAAACGCTTCTGTCCCAACCTCCTTATTCCGAATAAATGGTGTCCAAAAGCTTGCATCTGCCAGATTATCTCATTTCTTATGACAAGCTGAGCAAATTATCTCCACCAAATAATTTATTCATATTTTTGACTTGCGCATACTAACTAATTCTTAAATTTTCATACAAAATTTCTCAATTCCCCTTAACGAGTAATATTTATGTACGGTGATTCTCACTAGTATCCCAATCACTTTTTAAGTTATCCCGATTTCAATTCTACTTCAAAAATAGTTGCTTTTATGTATGCTGTTAGTTGATTAGATGGTCGTTTGTTGAGCTAGGTCGTTTATTTTAAACAAGTTATTTCTTTAGCTTATACCTATCTCGTCTACCAAATGCAAGATGGCAAACACAAATGCATACGCATCTATATTTGCCACTTTGATTCGTATAAAGCTAACAACTCTTAACTCCTCTCATCTAATAGTTGCTCTCTTTTTTATTCAGATTCATTTTTGCTGATCACATCCTAGTATTTCAATGGTTTTGAACACTAAACCAAATTGTTCCATTACAACATTCACTGGCTGATGAAATGGATTAGCAGATTTCGATTATTCAAAACGATTTTCTATTGGTGGATCGTGTTCCCAACTAACAAGACGGATTCCAAACCTATCGTACAGATCTTCTAAACCACTTATAAATTTTGCACCTATTTCAGGTGTTTTATTGCGTGGATATTCTATTGTTACGCCATTAAATGGATACCAATTAGGATTAGGCTCTCTTTCTTTCTGTACATCTCCCATAAAATAGTTAGCACTTTCTGGGACATAAGATATTCTTCGACCATCCTCTAATTCATCTAATAAGATATTTCGTGATCGTCTATCACTTGCTAAATGTAGACGCCACGTGCGATACCATGCCATGCTACCTGCATCTGCAGAAAATCCATCAAATAATGCAACAATTGTATCTTCTATCACAATCCTTTCCCCATCTACTTCATATTCTAATCTAAAATCAAACTCCCCTCGGGTAATTTCTGGCCTTGGTGGCTTAGGACCCAATATTATTCTACTTAAAACCGCATTCGTTCCCAGATGAAACACAGCTATAACAACAATAATGATTAATATTTTGTTTCTATTTGATAAATTTCTCATTATTCGCAAATCACCTCTACATTCTCACATACTAGTTCGTAATACTCCTTTAATATCAAAATATCTACTGATCGTAATAATATTCGCTATGAATTCCTACTACTCGTATAAGAAAGGCCAAATCATCAGCTTTTACTTGCTGATGATTTGGCTTGTTTCTATTTATCGTAATTGTTTTCTAATCACCAAAATTGTTAACAATCGGTTCAGATATTTCCCAATTCACTAGCCTTATATTATATTGATTTAACAATTCTTCTTCATTTATTGTATTTTGATCAAGCGGACCAAATTGTTCTAATAATTCTTTGTCATGTAAAATATCCCTTCTAATAATGCCTCTTTCCCTTTCAATGAAAGAAGCACTAGGAAAAGTATGATTATAACCATTCAACCTATCTCCCATGTAATAATTAGCAGGTCCTGGAAAATAAAATATTTGCTTATTATCACTAACTTCTAACAGCAACACTAAATCTTCTCCGCTGGCTAAACGACTTGTCCATCTACGATATCTCCCTATGCCTTCGTTCATTCCAAATCCATCAAATTCAACTATTAACGTGTCTTCTATCACATGTAATTCTTCATTCAATTCATACTCAAGTCTAAAAGGAAATTCTCCATATGTAATCTCTGGCAATGGTGGTGCTGGAGTTATCCAAATAAATACAATAACTGTGAATAGAAAAAATCCAACGATCGATATAAATGTTATGAGACCTGCTCGAAGTAAAACCCGATATAATAAAAATGCTGTATTTCGCTTTGCTATATCTAGAAAAATAAAAAGTACTGCAATCATAATGATAGTAAAAGTTGTAAAAAAACGCATTTTTGCCCTCCCTTTATAAACATCGATTCTCAAATTCTAAACCAAATCTTGGTAGTTCAAGTTCAGGTATAACGTATTCCAACCATACATCTCAATTACTATTTATGAACTTATGATTATCACTGAATAAATCACTCCATCCCCTTGTTAAAACTTCTACATTAATTACACCTGGTTGTTTTCGACTAGCTAATCCAATGAACTTATCAACCATCCTTATCCACCAACCACGAGAATCTTGACCAGAAGTAAGAAGAGCAGTTCTCAAGGATGATCGAGCAGTTCCTTCCAGTTTTTTAATTAATCAGGCCAGTTATAGATAAATACTTGATCTTATCTATATCAGGACTTCTATATTAAGCAAAAATTTATGTACAAAACTAAAATCTTCATTCAGTTGTCTCCCCGCTTTTTATACGATTGTATTAAAAACAATAGAAGCCTTTCCAAATTATGTTACTCCAGTAAAGATGGAATTATAGTTTGACGGAAGAAAAGCAAGTATAACTTTTAAAAAAAACTGATACATTCGCATCTCCTGCTTCATGTATCAGTTTTTTCTTTGGATTAAACTGCTTCTTCACGCAGTTTTTCCGCAAATTCATTTATTTTGCGAATTCGGTGATTAATTCCCGATTTTGATATCGCACCTGAGGGAATCATTTCCCCTAATTCTTTCAAGCTGACCTCTGGATGTTGAAGCCGAAGTTCTGCGATTTCCTGAAGTTTTTCAGGAAGGGCATGTAGACCGACCTTTGCTTCGATCAATTCGATGTTTTCGATTTGTTTAGAAGCCGCATCAATCGTCTTGTTCAGATTTGCTGTCTCACAATTGACTAGACGATTGACCGAATTTCTCATATCCCGTACGATTCGAACATCTTCAAATCGGAGCATTGAGTTGGTTGCACCAATCAATGTTAAGAAATCAGCAATTTTTTCTGCTCCTTTTAAATAAGAAATATAGCCATTGCGCCGTTCAAGCGTTCGAGCATGTAGACCGTAATAATTTAACATATCGCAAATGTCTTGGTTATGCTGTTCATAAATAGAAAATATTTCCAAATGATAACGGCTCGTTTCCGGATTATTGACTGAACCTGAGGCCATAAAAGCACCACGTAAGTAAGAACGCATTTTTTGCGAATTTCCCATAATCTCGTCCGAAACGTGTCCATTGAACATCATACCATCCATGATATCAAGATCCATCAACACATCTTTTGTGCCTTGCTTCAACCGGACGATATAGACATTGTTCTTTTTTAATTTCATTTTTTTACGAACGAGTAGCTCACTTCGTACCTGATAATGATCTTTCAAAAGAGAATAGATACGTCTGGCAATTGCAGCATTTTCTGTTTGGACGTTCAAAATAAACTGCTGGTTCACAATACCTAAAGAGCCGTTCATTCGCAGCAAAGCAGCTAATTCCGCTTTCGCATGTTCTCGATGAACTTCCAAACCAGTTAGTTCTTTCTTCACATCTGCAGCAAATGACATCCTATTCTCCTCCTTTCTCCAACAATAAATTGCTTAATATTTTGAACCGAAAACTAAACGGAACAATTCTTCTACTACTTTGTCTCCATCGTGGAAGACACCACCATCTTTCAATTCCAAAAAGTCGGTGGAAATCACTCGACATCCTTCATTTCTCAATCCGTTGAAGTCGTGTGCGACTTGTACTAGATACTCATCATAGATCTCTGGGTCCATATAATCTTCAGGCACTTTTTCCGTATTGACCAATACTGTATCGATAAAAGGCTGATTCAAATGCTTGTGTAAAACACGTATATGATCGGCATCTGTGAAATGTTCCGTTTCCCCTTTTTGGGTCATGATATTACAGATATAGACGGTTTCAGCAGTTGTCTTGAGCATTGCTTCGCCGATTTCTGGTATCACTAAATTTGGAAGGATACTGGTGAATAAACTTCCGGGTCCCAAAACGACCATGTCGGCGTCCATAATTGCTGAAACGACTTTTCGAGCCGCTTTGGCTTCACTTTTATCATTTGTGTTGCAGACATACACACGGTCAATGGTTTTACGGTCGATCGCGATTTTAGATTCTCCTACTGCAGTCGTTCCGTCTTTAAAGACAGCATGCAAGGTCAAAGGAGTTTCTGAAGAAGGATAAACATGTCCATCTACATGCATCATTTTTGCTAATAATTGAATCGCCTCATAAGTGCTTCCCCGCATCTCGGAAACTGCGGCAATGATCAGATTACCGATCGTATGATTGGCTAAAAACTGATCTTCCTTTTTGAAACGGTATTGGAAAATATCTTCATAGAATTGTGGCATATCCGATAACGCCACTAAGACATTTCTCAAGTCACCAGGAGGAGCCATAGCGATCGATTCTCTGATTGCACCGCTGCTTCCCCCATCATCTGCAACAGTCACTACTGCTGTGATATCTGCTCCTTGATTTCGCAAACTTTTCAGGATAACTGGCAGACCAGTGCCACCGCCGACCACTACGATCTTTGGTTTTCTTATCCGGTAGGTTTTCATTTTCACGACCGGTTCACCGTCTCTTTCCTTTTATCCTTGTCCCGATGTGTCACATTGACTTTATAGTTTTTCCCTAAAGCATTTGCCAAACGTTCAGTCAATGCCACAGAACGGTGTTGACCGCCTGTACAGCCGATTGCAACTGTCAAGCTGCTTTTTCCTTCTTTAATGTATCCAGGCAATACAGTTTCCAGAAGATCCAAAAATTTATGGTAGAATGATTGCGTTTCATCAAAGGACATCACATAATCATAGACTGGCTGATCTTTTCCGGTCAATGGTCTTAGTTCCGGGATATAATGAGGGTTGGGCAAAAAACGCACATCCATCACAATATCCGAATCGATCGGCAACCCGTATTTAAAACCAAATGATACAAATTCGATCCGAAATCCTTGGTCTCCCTTTGATTTGAATGACTCATTGATTTTTTCACGTAATTGTCGTGGTGTCAATGTCGTCGTATCAATGATCACGGAAGCTTGGGCTTTCAAGTCGTCTAGTATCGCCCGTTCTTTACGTATCCCTTCAGTGATCAAACCGTCCATCGCCATTGGATGTGCTCGTCTTGTTTCTTTGTAGCGAGCCACTAGTTCTTCGTCTGAAGCATCTAAAAATAAGATAGAAGTGTCGATGAAGTTCGTATTTTCGATTTCGATCAGCATGTTTTGGATTTCTTCAAAGAAGGAACGAGAACGTAAATCCACTCCTAAAGCCATTTTTGTGACTTTGCCTGATTCTTTGATTAATTCCCAGAATTTTGGAATCAATCGAGGCGGCATATTATCGATACAAAAATAGCCCATATCTTCAAAACTTTGGATAGCTACTGTTTTCCCTGCACCGCTCATACCTGTTATGATGACTAATTGCAAATTATCTGTCATAATTACGAACTCCTCTCACATTGTGCATAGTAAAATTATATCATTCCGGGCGTATCATTACCAGTTTTCTTTTTCTTTTACAAAAAGATTTGGACCAAATATCTTTTAGGATATTTGCCCCAAATCCAATTTTTTTACTTTTCCGATGCTGTATCCAATGCCTTGCTTCTTTCAGCTAGCGCTCGTTCAATCGTCCGATCTGCTAAAATAGATTGGGCATCGATCACTGGATAATGGTTATCTTCAGCAAATTCATGCATCAATGACAATTCTGTGCAACCTAAGATGACTTTTTCACAGTTTAGGCGCTCTACCGCTTCTTCTAAGATTTCGTAATATAGCTCTTGATTCAAATAATCCGATTCCTTGATCTCATGATAGATCAGATAATTGATTTTTTCTTGAAGAACAGTATCAGGAATCACTGTTTCGAATCCAAGATTTTTGACTTCGCGTTCATAGATTCCAGCTTTCATACTTCCTTCTGTTCCTAGAATCGCTACTCTCCCTGTCGTATGCTGACGGACAAGTTCATTTGCTGCTTCTCTTGGCATATGCAGGATAGGAATATCCGTTGCCGCTTGTAATTCTTCAAAAAAGTAGTGTGCGGTGTTACAAGTCAACACAATGAAGTTCGGCTGCAATAAATTTTGTTTCTCAATATCATCCAGCAGAAACGGCATTGGATTTTCTTCTGATCGATCTAAAATATAAGCTGTACGATCAGGAACTGTTGCATGATTGAATAAGACATAATTCAAATATTCTTGATCTTTTGTAGCTTTCGTTCGGTGGTTGATCAAGCGAACAAAACTTTCTGTCGCCATCGTGCCCATTCCGCCTAAAATACTGAAAAAATTCTCCATGAACTAGCCTTCTTTCACATGAAAATACTTTTTGAATCTTGGAATATAGTTATGGAACATATATTTCATCAACAACCAGCGCTTGATTGACCGGTCTTTTTCATAAAACACAGTAGTACCGTAACGATTTTCTTTGATCATTTGCTCAGCTAGTTTTTTGTCTTCATTTTCCCTAGCATATTCTAAAAAGATTTTTTTGGGCACACCCATCCATAATCTTGCTTTATCTGATTGATTCGTTCCATAGGTCGTTTCAACAAAGGGTTTGTTGAACACTCGATCTTCTGTGACAAAACGAGCCAGATTCAAGCCGTTCAATGTCACAAAGAAACTGCTACGACCTTGTCTCAAATTGATTTCAAATAATTTATATTCTCCATCTCTAGGATCATACTTCATATCGAAATTGGCAAAGCCTGTATATTCGATTTTTTCCAAAAATGCCTTAATGGTTTGATAGATTTTTTCGTTATAATCTGGCATGATCACAACGTAATTACCAATCGATGCTGGTGTAGGATCTTCTAACAGTGGATGACCAAGACACATCATCCGAACTTGATGATCTTCATCTACATACGCATTTAGCACACGCATATTACTATCATCACCCGGGATAAAATCTTGTACAATCATTTCACTTTTATAACCGGCTTCGTATATCCGGCCTAATATTAAATCGAACTCTTCTCTAGTCTCTAAAATAAAAGCTTTTTTTCTTCCTTCAAATTGGACAGAAAGATACTCCACACTGTTTGCAGGTTTCAAAGCAACTGGGAATTCAAAAGGCAATTCCTGTTCCAAATGTCCATTTACTAACATTTCTTCTCTGACGATCAATGTTTTAGGATACGGAAGATCATATTCTTCACAAACTTCATAAAAGCTTACTTTATTGATCAGTCTTTCAAATAAAGAATAATCAATATATGGACAGATAAAATATTCTGACAGCTCTTGTTTATGTTGGGAGATCAATTCTGCATATCCATCACCACAAGCAATCAAAAGATATTTTTTACTCTTATCAGAATATCTTTCTTTTGCCAAACGAAGCATCGTCTCGATAAATACAGGGTCTTTATCAAATCCTGGAATAACTTCTACATTGACAATTTTACTGTAGCGGGTAGGGGCTAACTGATCCGAAGCATATGCTTGGCAGATTTTGCCGTATGCTTCATTAAAAGAACGTGCCATACCATAAACGTTCATGTCGCTTCCTAATAATATAGGGATAAATTCTTCATTTTCAATACTGTTCATCATTATCTCTCACTTACTCATAATCTCTTGTTTTTCTTTTCCAACTACACAAGGAATATCATACCATAAAGAAAAAAGCAATCAAAGGAAACTCCTCCGATTGCTCAATTCTTTTTTGAACGGATTGAACTTATAGGAAGTTTTTATCTATACCAATCAGTGTAGAAAGAACTACCATGTAATGATTCTAGAACACTGATATTAATAAAACAAGCAAAAATTCATTTTTTTATGTTTTTTTAACTATCTCAGCTATCTATCCTCTTTATACCATTATTTTTTTCAAATAGTGACCTGTATAACTTTCTTTTACGTTAATGATTTCTTCTGGTGTTCCAGTCGCAAGGATCGTTCCTCCACCTTCTCCACCTTCTGGTCCTAAATCAATGATATAATCTGCTGTTTTGATTACATCTAGATTGTGTTCAATCACTAAAACTGTGTTACCAGCATCTACTAATCTTTGTAATACATGCAACAAGCGGGCGATGTCATCGCTATGAAGTCCTGTCGTTGGTTCATCTAGTATATAGAAATTCTTTCCATTAGAGATTTTGTGCAATTCACTGGCAAGTTTCATCCGTTGTGCCTCACCACCGGACAATGTCGTTGCTGGTTGCCCCATCGTCACATAACCTAAGCCAACATCAACAATCGTTTGCAGTTTGCGATGAATCTTTGGAATGTGCTTGAAGAATTCTACAGCATCTTCTACTGTCATTTCCAAAATATCAGCAATGCTTTTTCCTTTGTAATGCACTTCTAATGTTTCAGAGTTATATCGTTTGCCATGACATACTTCACAAGGAACATAGACATCAGGCAAAAAGTGCATTTCGATCTTAATAATTCCATCCCCGCGACAAGCTTCACAACGACCGCCTTTTACGTTGAAACTAAAACGCCCTTTCTTATAACCCCGCATTTTTGCCTCATTCGTTTGAGCAAATAACCCACGGATATCATCAAATACACTTGTATAAGTCGCTGGATTACTTCTCGGCGTCCGGCCGATTGGGCTTTGATCGATATCGATGATCTTTTCGATACTTTCGTAGCCGGAAATTGTCTTGAATTTACCTGGCTTAGCAGAATTCTTATTTAATTTTTGCGCTAACGATTTCTTTAAGATACTATTGACCAATGTACTCTTTCCAGAACCAGACACACCTGTGACTGCTACAAATTCTCCTAATGGAAATTCAACACTAATATTTTTCAGATTGTTTTCTGAAGCACCAGTGATCTTGATTGCTTTCCCATTACCTTTACGGCGTTCTTTTGGTACAGGGATTGATTTTTTCCCTGAAAGATATTTCCCTGTCAAAGAATTTTCATCATTAGCTACTTCTTCAGGAGTGCCTGCAGCCACGATTTGTCCGCCTTGTTCTCCGGCCCCAGGTCCGACGTCAATCAGATAATCTGCTGCCCACATCGTATCTTCATCATGTTCGACTACAACGAGGGTGTTGCCAAGATCACGCATTTTCTTTAATGAGCCAATCAGTCGATCGTTGTCGCGTTGATGCAATCCGATCGATGGTTCATCTAAAATATACAAAACTCCAGAAAGATTCGATCCAATTTGTGTAGCCAATCTGATTCGCTGCGCTTCTCCCCCAGATAATGTTCCGGAAGCGCGACTCAAAGTTAGATAGTCTAGTCCCACATTTTCCAAGAATGAAAGTCTGTCATTTACTTCTTTTAAAATCGGTTTGGCAATTACTTTCTCTTGTTCAGATAACGTTAAGTTTGAGAAGAAATCTACTGCTTTTTGAATAGACAACCCATTTGTTTGCCCGATATTCGTTCCATTGATTTGAACAGATAGAGCTTGGGGATTCAATCGATAACCTTTACATGTCTGACAAGTTAATTCTGTCATATAAAGACGCATTTGCTCACGCGTGAAATCACTGTTCGTATCATGATAACGACGCTCGATATTCTTCAATACCCCTTCGAAAGTCGTTTCTACATCGCGAACGCCACCAAAATCATTTTCATAATGGAAATGGAAAAGATCATCTGTCCCATTCAAGATGATCTCCTGATGCTCTTCCGGTAATTCTTCGAATGGTGTATCTAAATCGATACCGAAACTTTCACAAGCCTGCGCTAACATTTGAGGATAATACTGAGAGCTGATTGGATTCCATGGAACGATAGCACCTTGACTAAGTGTCTTCGTTCTATCTGGAATCACTAAATCTTGATCGACTTCTAATTTGACACCTAAACCATCACAGTCTGGACAAGCTCCAAAAGGCGCATTGAATGAGAACAGTCTTGGTTCTAGTTCGCCAACAGTAAATCCGCAATAAGGACAGGCATAGTGTTCGCTAAACAACATTTCTTCTTCACCGATCACGTCAACCAGAGCATAGCCGTCTGCCAATCGCAGGGCCGCCTCTAAAGAATCAAATAGACGAGAACGAATCCCTTCTTTCACAATGATCCGGTCGATGACGATCGCGATATCATGTTTTTTGTTTTTCTCCAGCTCAGGCACTTCACTTAAATCATAGATCTCCCCATCGACTCGAACGCGGACGTATCCCTCTTTTTGGATTCGTTCGAATATTTTTTTATGTTGTCCTTTTTTCTTTACCACGATCGGTGCCAACACTTGGATCTTTGTGCGTTCAGGCAAAGCCATTACTTGATCTGCCATTTGATCTACTGATTGACTGGTAATCTCGATATGATCGTTGGGACAAATCGGATGTCCTACACGTGCAAACAACAAGCGTAAATAGTCATTGATTTCCGTCACAGTACCTACTGTCGACCGAGGATTTTTACTTGTTGTTTTCTGATCAATAGAAATCGCCGGACTCAATCCGTCGATGCTATCTACGTCCGGCTTATCCATTTGTCCTAAAAACTGACGAGCATAAGCAGAAAGGCTCTCTACGTATCTCCGCTGCCCTTCAGCGTACAGCGTATCAAATGCTAGGGAACTTTTTCCAGAACCGGACAAACCTGTAACGACCACGAATTTATCTCGTGGAATCGTTACATCTATATTTTTCAAGTTATGGGCACGTGCACCGTGAATCGTAATTTTATCGTTAGCCATGTTGTCCTCCTACTTTGAAGCTTTTAATTCTAAAATCATATCTCGCACATTAGCGGCTGTTTCAAAATCCAATGCTTTCGCCGCATCTTTCATTTCTTTTTCTAATTTCATCAATAACGTATCTTTTTCTTCTTTCGTCATTTCTTCATACGAGACTTGTACCGCTTCTTTTGTATCATCTTCCGATTCTTTCGTAATAGAAATCAAATCTCGGATTTCTTTAATGATCGTTTTTGGAACGATCCCATGTTCTTCATTGTACTTCTGCTGAATCGTACGGCGTCTTGATGTTTCATCCATCGCTAGACGCATAGAATCTGTTACTTTGTCTGCGTACATGATTACTTTACCTTCTTCATTCCGAGCAGCTCGTCCAATCGTTTGGACTAAGGAACGTTCACTACGTAAAAAGCCTTCTTTATCCGCATCCAAGATAGCAACAAGGGAAACTTCAGGTACGTCTAATCCTTCACGAAGCAAATTGATTCCAACTAACACATCAAATTCACCTAATCGAAGATCTCGAATGATTTCTGTTCGTTCCAGCGTTTTGATATCACTATGCAAATATTTGACTTTGATCCCTAATTCTTTGAAATAATCTGTGAGGTCTTCTGCCATTTTTTTCGTCAATGTCGTTACAAACACCCGCTGGTCTTTTTCGACTCGTTCATTTATTTCGCCTACTAGATCATCGATTTGTCCCATGATTGGACGAACTTCGATCACTGGGTCAAGCAGCCCTGTCGGACGGATGATTTGTTGGATAACGGTATCTGTTTGTTCATGTTCATATGGTCCTGGCGTCGCAGAGACATAAATGATCTGATTGACATGTTTTTCAAACTCTTCTAACCGAAGTGGCCGATTGTCTAAAGCAGATGGCAAACGGAAACCGTAATCTACTAGCATCTGTTTTCTCGCTCGGTCACCATTATACATTCCTCTGATTTGAGGCATGGTTACGTGCGATTCGTCCGCCACGATCAAAAAATCTTCAGGAAAGAAATCCAATAGCGTATAAGGCGGTTCACCTTCTTTACGTCCGTCCATATGCCGAGAATAATTTTCAATTCCCGACGTGTAGCCCATTTCTAACATCATTTCAATATCATAATTGGTTCGCTGTTCTAAACGTTGAGCTTCCAGAAGTTTGTTTTCATTTCGCAAGACAGTTAAACACTGTTCTAATTCCGCTTTGATATTCGCTACGGCATGCTCCATATGTTCATCATTCGTCACAAAGTGAGTCGCCGGGAAGATTGCTACGTGTTCCGTTTCTCCCAAAACTTCACCTGTCAGTGCATTGACTTCTCGGATACGTTCGACCTCATCTCCAAAAAACTCCACACGTAAGGCACGTTCATCTCTTGAAGCCGGAAAAATCTCCACGACATCACCGCGCACTCGAAAACGACCGCGCTGAAAATCTATATCATTTCTTTCGAATTGGATACTGACTAAGTCACGAATCAGCTGATTGCGATCTAGTTCTGCTCCCTGTCGAATCGAAACTACTTGTTTTTGGTACTCAAAAGGCGAGCCTAATCCAAAAATACATGAAACGGATGCAATGACGATCACATCATTTCTTTCTAATAATGAACTAGTAGCCGAATGTCGTAATTTGTCGATCTCATCATTTACACTTGAATCTTTTTCGATATACGTATCGCTTGAAGGCACATAAGCTTCAGGCTGATAATAATCATAATAAGAAACAAAATATTCAACAGCATTGTTAGGGAAAAATTCCTTGAATTCCCCGTACAGCTGACCAGCCAATGTTTTGTTATGAGCAATAATCAGTGTTGGTTTATTCACTTTCTCAATAAGATTGGAAATCGTATATGTTTTCCCTGTTCCAGTCGCACCTAATAAGATTTGTGCTTTTTTCCCGCCGACTACGCCATCCACTAATTGGTTAATCGCTTCAGGCTGATCACCAGCCGGTTGGTATTTCGAGACAAGCTCAAAGTGTCGGGAGGTATCTCTCTCAATCATTCTTCGTCCTCCTTTTCATTCATTCCTTTTCATTTTACGACCAATAAAAAGAAAAGGAAAGCAAAGGCATTCCTTACTAAAAAATTATACCACACCGAACATACTTTCGCCACTTTTTTATCTTATTATACATGTTATGTTTTATAACATAAAATGTTAGAAACTCGCATTTTTTTCATTTTTTCGAGCTTACAGTCTTGTCTGATTCAGCACTTTTCGCCTATAATAATAAAATATTGGAAATTTAGGAGGTTGATTATGAAAAGAAAGCATTTATTTCACTCATTTGTTTTCTTAATGACAGGACTTGTGACACTTGCGTTTGGTCATGTTGCACAAGCTGACAACACTACAACGGCAGAGTCAAGCACAAGCGAGACAATGCAAAAAATAGAGCCCAAAAAAGACGTATACGTAATTGCCAGTGACTCTGCTTTTGCTCCATTTGAATTTCAAAACGCAAAGGGCGAGTACGAAGGCATCGATGTAAAATTGATGGAAAACATCGCCAAACTGCAAGGATTTAACATCCGAATGGACTACCGTGGTTTCTCTGCTGCTTTGCAAGCTTTGGAATCAGGACAAGCAGACGGAATGATTGCCGGAATGACTGTAACAGATGAACGAAAGAAAAGCTATGATTTTTCTGATTCTTACTTTGATAGCGGGATCCAATTAGCTGTCAAAAAAGGAGATACTTCGATCAAGTCTTATGAAGATTTGAAAGGAAAAACAGTCGGAGCAAAAGTTGGTACCGAAAGTGCTGAATTTTTAAGCGACCATGAATCTGAATATGGCTATTCTATCAAATATTTTGATGCTGCTGATCAATTGTACGACGGGTTAAAAGTTGGCGCAATCGATGCAATGATGGATGATTATCCGGTAATCGGTTATGCGATCAAACAAGGACAAGAATTGGAAACACCGATCAAAAAAGAATCTGGCGGAAAATATGCATTTGCCGTTAAAAAAGGACAAAATCCTGAGCTTCTTAATATGTTCAATGAAGGATTGAAAGAATTAAAAAGAACAGGCGAATACGATAAGATTATTAAAGAATATGTAGCGGATGGTTCAGAAACTTCCAGTGAGTCTTCCACTGCTGATGAATCAACATTTCTTGGACTTATCCAAAACAACTATCAAGCATTGTTGAAAGGACTTTGGAGAACAATTCTCCTAACTTTGATCTCCTTTGCTTTGGCTATAGTAATCGGTGTGATTTTTGGATTATTCAGTGTAGCACCAATACGCGCTCTTCGCACAATTGCTAGTATTTATGTCGATATCATCCGAGGAATTCCAATGATGGTTCTTGCGTTCTTTATTTTCTTTGGGTTGCCTGGTATCGTTGGATTTACGATTCCTGACTTCCTTGCTGGTGTTATCACCTTGACTCTTAACGCAAGTGCTTATATCGCAGAGATTGTTCGAGGCGGGATCAACGCCGTTCCTGTCGGACAAATGGAAGCTTCCAGAAGTTTAGGTCTTTCTTATAATCGGACAATGCAAAAAATCATTTTGCCGCAAGCGATACGCATCATGATCCCATCATTCGTCAATCAGTTCGTTATCTCATTAAAAGACACAACGATCATTTCCGCAATCGGTGTAGTCGAATTGCTGCAAACTGGTAAGATCATTGTTGCACGTACAACACAAAGTACGTATGTTTACTTGATCATTGCGATCATGTACTTGATTTTGATCACAGCATTGACAAAATTAGCAAAAGTTTTAGAAAAGAAGGTGAAGTAAGATGGCAGAAAAAATCTTAGTTGAGCATTTAGTCAAAAAATACGGCGATAACACAGTATTAAACGACATCAATGTATCCATCAACGAAGGAGATGTCGTCTGTATCATTGGCCCTTCAGGTTCAGGAAAAAGTACATTTTTGCGTTGCTTGAATCGTTTAGAAGAACCTTCTGACGGTGAAATTATTATTGACGGCGCCCACTTGATGGATAAAAGCACAGATATCAACTTGGTGAGACAACATATCGGAATGGTATTCCAACACTTTAACCTATTCCCTCATCTTTCTATTTTGGAAAACATCATTTTAGCACCGATGGACCTGAAGAAAGAATCTAGAGAAGAAGCAGAGAAAAAAGCAATCAAATTACTGCAGACAGTTGGTCTAGAAGATAAAAAAGATATGTATCCTGAAATGCTTTCTGGTGGACAAAAACAGCGTGTGGCTATTGCTCGTGCTCTAGCGATGAACCCTGACATCATGCTTTTTGATGAGCCTACTTCTGCACTCGATCCTGAAATGGTCGGTGATGTCTTGAACGTCATGAAAAAGTTAGCAGAACAAGGTATGACGATGGTTATCGTTACGCACGAAATGGGGTTCGCTAAAGAAGTGGCCAATCGCGTCATGTTCATTGACGACGGAAACTTTTTAGAAGACGGAACGCCTCAACAAATCTTTGAAAATCCGCAAAATGAACGGACAAAAGATTTCTTGAATAAAGTATTAAATATTTAATAAAAACCAAAAATGCACGGTCGCCATGAAGGGACCGTGTATTTTTATCTTCTTATTTTCTCACCTAATCGTATCATCAGCCGCATCGCTTGTTTTCCTGCACAAACAAGCAATCGCTCTACCTGTTCCATCGCATAAGAAAGTACCATCGGTTCATTGACGATATCAAGTACATAGTCGATACCACCTTCAGAAACTATGATGATTATCTTATTCTAAAGTTGGCTTTTTTGTTGGTACAAACATGACAACTACAAAAAAACCAGGCGAACGTATGATTGTTCGTCTGGTTTTTAATTATTAATGACTTAGCGTTTTTACTAGAAATAGAAAATTTGGGCAAGTCTACTTTATATTTTTACTAGAAAAACTACTTCCGCTTTTTCCCGCCAAAAGCATCTTTAAACTTATCGAAGAAACCGTCTTCTTGCTGTTCTTCAACTTTGATGCCGCCAGCTTCAGCGAATGCACGTAATGCTTCTCTTTGTTGTTCATTTAGATTTTTCGGTGTGATCAGTTTTACTTTGACATGTTGGTCGCCTGTTGCACCACCACGTAACTTCGGAGCGCCTTTTCCACGTAAACGGAAGTTCGTACCTGTCTGTGTTCCAGCAGGGATCTTCAATTTCACATCTCCATGGACAGTTGGTACTTGGACTTCATCCCCCAAAGCTGCTTGTACAAAACTTAAAGGCAATTCATAGTAAATTTCAGAACCTTCACGATCAAAGATATCACTTTCTTCTACACGGAAGATCACATACAAATCACCAAATGGTCCGCCGTTTTCTCCAGCTTCTCCTTGACCAGCTAAACGCATTTGTTGTCCTTCTTCTACACCAGCTGGTACATTCACTTTAACTGAATGTGCTTTCTTCTCATGTCCTGAGCCATGACAGGTTGGACAAGGTTCTTTGATTTCTTTCCCTGTGCCATGACAAACATCACAAGTTTGACGGCTCATCACTCGTCCAAGTGGTGTTTGGCGTTCTACATTGATCGTACCTGCACCATGACATTTATGACAAGTAGTTGGTTGTGTGCCTGGTTTTGCACCGTTCCCACCACAAGTATGACAGATTTCTTCCCGATTATACTTGATTTCTTTTTCTACACCAAAAATCGCTTCTTCAAAAGACAAGTCGACCGTATATTGCAAATCAGCACCTTGACGAGGCGCATTTGGATCGACTGACCGACCGCCTCCTCCAAAGAAAGAGTCGAAGATATCTTCAAAACCACCGAAGCCGCCACCAGAGAAGCCGCCGAATCCACCAAATCCGCCACCAGCTCCACCAGCACCGTAATTTGGATCTGTGCCTGCATGCCCGTATTGGTCATATGCAGCGCGTTTTTGCGGGTCACTTAAAATCTCATATGCTTCTGATACTTCTTTGAATTTTTCTTCCGCATCAGGTTCTTTATTGATGTCAGGATGGTATTTTTTCGAAAGCTTACGATAAGCTTTCTTTATTTCATCTTCTGATGCTCCTTTTGAGAGCCCTAAGACTTCATAATAATCACGTTTTGTTGCCATAGGCTTTCCTCCTATTGGTTCTCATCATTTTCACGTCGCTTGTTATCATATCATATTTTGTTTGAAACAAAAACCGATACTTCAAACTATTTTTCAAAAGAAAAAGCCAAAGTAGCAACTTTGGCCTTCTCTCGAAATTCAGTGAACTGATTATTTATCGTCGCCATCGACTTCTTCAAAATCAGCATCAACGACATCATCTGCTCCGCCTTGAGCTGCTTCTGGATTTTCTTGAGCTTGTTGTTGTGCAGCTTGTTCGTATAGTTTAACAGTCAAGTTTTGAACGATTTCGTTCAATGCATCGCGTTTAGTTTTCATTTCCTCGATGTTGTTTGCTTCAACAGCGGCTTTTAATTCGTCACGAGCTGTTTCTGCTTTTTTCACTTCTTCTTCGTCCACTTTGCCTTCTAATTCTTTCAATGTTTTGTCCACAGAGAATAGTAATGCATCTACATCATTACGTAGGTCAACTTCCTCTTTACGAGCTTTATCTGCTTCTGCATTTGCTTCTGCATCTTTTACCATACGTTCGATTTCTTCGTCTGTTAGACCTGAAGAAGATTTGATCGTGATTTTTTGTTCTTTTTGTGTACCTAGATCTTTCGCAGATACATTTACAATCCCGTTTTTATCAATATCGAATGTTACTTCGATTTGTGGAATACCACGAGGAGCTGCTGGAATATCTGTCAATTGGAATCTTCCTAGAGTTTTGTTGTCAGCAGCCATTGGGCGTTCACCTTGTAATACATGGATGTCTACTGCTGGTTGATTATCTGCCGCAGTTGAGAATACTTGTGATTTACTTGTTGGAATCGTTGTATTGCGGTCAATCAATTTAGTGAACACTCCACCCATTGTTTCGATACCTAATGACAATGGTGTAACGTCAAGTAAAACAACATCTTTCACATCACCAGTGATCACGCCACCTTGGATAGCAGCACCCATAGCAACTACTTCATCAGGGTTAACTGATTTGTTTGGTTCTTTTCCTGTTTCTTTACGTACTGCTTCTACAACTGCAGGGATACGAGTAGATCCACCGACTAAAATAACTTCGTCGATTTCTGATTGTGACAGACCTGCATCTTTTAACGCTTGACGTACTGGTACTTTTGTACGTTCTACTAAGTCAGCTGTTAATTCATCAAATTTTGCACGTGTCAATGTCATTTCCAAATGCAATGGTCCAGATTCTCCTGCTGTGATAAATGGCAAGCTGATTTGTGTGCTTGATACGCCAGATAAATCTTTTTTCGCTTTTTCAGCAGCGTCTTTCAAGCGTTGTAAAGCCATTTTGTCTTGAGACAAGTCAATGCTGTTTTCTTTTTTGAATTCTGCTACCATGTAGTCGATGATTTTGTTATCAAAGTCGTCCCCACCTAGATGGTTGTCGCCAGCTGTTGACAATACATCAAAGACACCGTCTCCTAGTTCAAGGATAGATACGTCAAAAGTACCGCCACCAAGGTCGAATACTAAGATTTTTTCGTCGCGATCTGTTTTATCTAAACCATAGGCAAGAGCAGCTGCAGTTGGTTCATTGACGATACGTTCTACTTCTAGACCAGCGATCTTACCAGCATCTTTTGTTGCTTGACGTTGTGCATCATTAAAGTAAGCTGGCACAGTGATAACTGCTTTTTCGACTTTTTCACCTAAATAGTCTTCTGCGAATCCTTTGATATATTGAAGGATCATTGCTGAGATTTCTTGTGGTGTATATGATTTACCTTCTACATCTACTTTGTAACCTGCTTCACCGATATGGCGTTTGATTGATGAAATCGTATTTGGGTTTGTCACAGCTTGACGTTTTGCAACTTCCCCTACTTGGATTTCTCCATTTTTGAATGATACAACAGAAGGTGTTGTACGGTTTCCTTCTGGGTTAGCGATGATTTTTGCTTCGTTTCCTTCCAATACTGCCACTGCAGAGTTAGTCGTACCTAAGTCAATACCGATAATTTTACTCATAATTAACGTCTCCTTCTTTAATTGAAAGTGTAAGTTTTATATCCGCACAATTATTGTGCAACAATGACCATAGTTGGTCTTAACACGCGATCATGTAATTTGTAGCCTTCTTGTAGTACTTCTACAATCGTATCGGCTGGTGTATCTTCAGTCGCTGGAACAGTTTGTACTGCTTGATGAAGATTAGGATCAAAGGCTTCTCCTTTAGCAGGGATTTTTTCAATTCCTTCTTCTTCCAGTGCGTTACGCAAACTTTCCAAAACCATTTCCACGCCTTTTTTCAAACCTGCCCCTTGATCATCTGACACTTCTGTGGCTAATGCACGTTCCAGGTTGTCAATTGATGGAAGTAATTTTTTGGCTAAATCTTGTGAACGGTATTTTTGTAATTGCTCACGCTCATTTTTTCCTCGATTTGCCATATTTGCGATTTCAGCACGAGCCCGCAAGTATTTATCTTCCATTTCTTCTAACTCAGCTTTTAATTTCGCTGTTTCGAATTCTTCCGCTTCAGCTTCTGAAATACCCGAATCTTCTGCAGCTTCGACATCGATTTCCGGTTCTGGCTGAGCATCTGTCATTTCTTTATCTAGTTCTTCTTGATTTTCTTTCACGATACAGTCTTCCTTTCATTATTCAGTCAGCTGTTTGATTGCTCTTACTAAGAAAGAGAGAACGATCAGCTGCAAATAGCTTCGTTATTCACATTACGAGTTTGACAAGTCAAGCGAGCGGTAGTAATCAGCAAGTTTAGCTGCTAGTTCTCTTCGATAAACATCGACTAGACCGAACATCCGAGAATAAGGCATACTAGTAGGCCCTAACAAGGCTATTGTACCTCTTCCATGACCATCTATCTCGTAACTTGCTTGAATCATACTCATATTCTGCAATAAATCATTGCCTAATTCAGCACCAATCTTGATATGAATATTGCTATCCATCGGAGTGATCATTTGTGTAAGTCCGTCTGAGTCTTTCATAAAAGAAAACATCGATTTGAACTGATCAAGATCTTGACGGGGCTCATAATCCAAGAGATTCATTTGTCCACTGACATAAACCTTTTCTTCAAAAACATGACCAAGAACGGTGTCAAATAACTGAGACATCCCTTCTGTCGTTTGGAAATATTTATGAAGAATCATCGGAATCTCCGTACGAAGTTTATGGTACACCGTCATCAGAGGATCTCCGACTAGACGGTCGTTTACAATCTGTACCATTTTTTCTAGTTCCTGACTTCCCATATATTCGGGAAGAGTGAACACTTGGCTTTCTACATTCCCCATATCTGTTACGACGATAGCAATAATCTGTCGATTATTCAAGGGTACGATACGAAAGCCAGTCAGTCGGCGGTCTTTTATTTCAGGTCCCAATGAAAAAGTCGTATAGCTTGTCAGCTCAGATAATATCTCAGCAGATTGCTTAATAATCTCATTGATTTCATGAAATTCTCTGCCTAGAGACTGACGAATCAGCAGCAAATCATCTTCTGCTACGCGAGCAGGTTTTAACAAATGATCCACGTAATAACGATAGCCTAAAGCAGATGGAATCCGCCCAGAAGAAGAGTGAGTCTTCAACAGCAATCCTTCATCTTCTAATACTTTCATATCATTGCGAATCGTTGCTGAGCTGGCCTTGACTCCCTCAGACATCAATGTTTTGGAACCAACGGGCACGCCACTACTCGTATAGTGTTGGATGATCAGACGTAAAATGTCATTTTGTCGCTTTGTTAACATCTTCCTCACCTCTCATTAGCACTCATATATTCTAAGTGCTAATCCACTTATAAATATAGCAAGAAGCCCTTCTCCTGTCAAGAGAAAGACTCCATTTTTTAGCACTCTAAACACAAGAGTGCTAATTCTAAATAATTGATGTAAATCCAGTTATATCAATACTTCAATACCTCATTGTCAACCTTTCTAAACTTTTTCTTTTCAAGATTCGATAAAAAACAAATATTCTTCAAACTATTTTTCAAATAAAAAGCGCTCAAACACATTGTTCCCCAAAAAAGTCCCTCTTGGTGTCAAATAAACACGGTCTTCTTCATTAACAAGTAACCCTTCTTGCTCTAATTCCCTTAGCACATCACCGTACACCGATTCAATTGTTTTTTGATAGCGATCATAGAAATGTTTTTTAGTAATCCCTGTTTTTTTTCTTAGTCCTAAGAACATTTCTTCTTCTATTTGATTTTTTCGTGTCAATTTTTCTTCTTCCAATACCGGGCGTTCATTTGCTCGTAATGGGCGTAAATAGTGTTGGATTGGTCCTTTGTTGCGGTAACGAATATCTCCAAGATAACCGCTAGCACCAGCTCCAAACCCAAAATAGTGGTCATTGTTCCAGTACATGAGGTTATGTTGAGATTCATGTCCGGAGAGCCCAAAGTTACTTATTTCATATTGGTGACGTCCATGCTTTTCCATTGCTTCAATCGTCTCTTCAAACATTCTGGTTTCCGTTTCCTGATCAGGCAGTTCGAGTCTTCCTTGTCGTACCCAGTTCATGAACATTGTTTTGTTTTCGAGGATCAACGAGTACAAAGAATAGTGAGGCAGATCCAAAGCCAAAGCTTTTTCCAAAGTATCCCGATATCCTTCTAGTGTTTGTCCCGGTAGTGCATAAATCAAATCGATGCTTACATTGGTAAAATTTTCTGCTTCTAAAAATTGCATAGTTTGATACACATCTTCTGCAGTATGTTTACGTCCAATTTTTTTCAATAAGCGATTGTCAAATGTCTGCACTCCCATAGATAAACGATTGACGCCATAGTTTTTCATCACTTGAAGCTTTTCACGGGTCAAATCACCAGGATTCGCTTCTACAGTAAACTCATTACCATTTTGAAAAGGCAGGATCTCTCTAGCACCTGATAATAGTCGATCAAGTTGTTTAGCAGATAAAGAAGTTGGTGTTCCGCCTCCTACATAAAGTGTTTCCAAATTCGCTGTAGGATGACTTTCCAGCATTAATCTCATTTCATTCAGCAGCATTTCCACATACTCATCTACTGGCTGCCCTTCTAAAAAAACTTTATTAAAGTCACAGTAATAGCAGATATGCTCGCAAAATGGGATATGAATGTACGCAGAAACCTTGTTTTCTGCGGGATTTATTGTTTCTATCATTGAAATTCTTTCTCCTTACGTCGAAAAGTCGTGCCTGTTTTCGACCTTCTTAAAATCGCGTTCAAGCACCAACTCATTGAAATAAGCCGCATATTTAGAATCAAGGAAACCTAGCTCTAAAAATGCTTGCTTATTGTCATCGGAGCTACACGGTGCTTTTACAGCCTCTCGATAAACGGTAATCGCAAAGCTGACCTTCGGCATTAAGTCAAAATCTGCAAAAATATGAAAAGCTATTTTCACAGATTTTTCCTTAAGTGCTCAGACCACAACGCTTTGCTTACAACCTCTCATATACGCATACTAAACGTATTTGGCAAACAAATCCACTAAAAAATCCAAGAATCGACTTCTTGGATGATTTTTTCTTTCATTAAACTGGTTACCTAGTTATATATCTCTAGGGTTGTTTTCATGTCTGAGTGCCCGATATGATTTATTTTTTTTTCTATAATTACTTTTTGCCTTCCAGTTTCTTTTAAGATTGTACTCAAGCAAGTGGGAATTGGTTCTTTTGTCATCCATGTATGCAAAATGTTATAATGCTGGTAAACAAAAATGATTACCTGTCATTTTTATTTAGTTCGTATTTAATTAAGTTGACTGTCTGTATACTCTGTTTAAAACTTAAGAATTGTTGTTTTCGCTGTCGCTATCCAAATTTAATGAATGTCTGTATGTTAAAACTGTTGTCCTTGTCATAGATAGTAAAGGAGAGCTTGAAAATGAAAACTGCGATTACGTTTCTATTAGAGGAATATGCCGATTGGGAAGGTGCTTATATTACTAGCACACTAAACCAAAAAGAGGGATGGCAAAACAAAACTGCTTCTATCCAATCAGAGGTCACTTCCATTGGAGGATTAAAAACAAAAATCGATTACTTAATCGAACAAATACCTGAAAAAGTTGACCTTTTTATTATGATCGGTGGCAATTCATGGGACATAAAAAATCATCATTTATATCAAATAATCGATAAATTGTTAAAAACAGACGTACCAGTAGCTGCTATTTGTGGGGCAGTTGATTATTTAGCTCAGAGCGGATTATTGCAAGGTTACAAACACACCGGAAATGCGCAATTTCCTTGGTTAGAATCGGAAAATTATCAGAATAAAGAAGATTTTATAGAACAACAAGCTGTGAAAGATCGTAATTTGATTACTGCGAATGGAACAGCTCCTATAGAATTCACAGACTTGATTCTTCAAGCAGTCCATTTTGAAACAGAAGAAATAAGAGAAAAAACGATTCGTCTATACAAACTTGGATTCTATGATTACTATAAAAAGTACGGAGATCCTTTCTCCTAATCATTCTCTTCAATTAAATACTCCTTATCAATAGTGTGACAAGTAATTTTACTGATGATTATTTGTCACACTTTTTCTGACATTTATCAAAGAAGATACACTCTATTTATATTTATAGACAAGGTTTTACGGATTCAAAAATTCAGGATTATGCTATACTGGTATTAAAAAAATAATGAGGTATTTTATATGAAAAAGTTAGGTTTTATTTTATTGTTGGTCTCTTTATTCCTTGTAGGATGTACGTCTCCTAGTAAAGAAAATAGTGATCCATCTGCGACCACAGACAAAAGTTCAATCAGACAAACCAGTTCAGCTGAAAAATCAAGTACTCAGAAATCAGCTTCTACTGAAACGAATACATCTTCAACAAGCAGTAAAGTCTCAGAGCCCAATACTTCTTCTACATCTAGTAGTACAGTTGAGACAAATATTTCTTCTTCAACAATAGACACAACCTCCTCACAGTCTTCTCAGTCAATAGATCCGTTAGCAGGATATTCTGATCTACAAATTGAGTACGCACGTGTTTGGCTAGCTATTAGAGGTAATACTTTTAGAGATACATCGGGTGATTTCGAACTACATGTTATTCATTATCCTGCAGGAACACCTATCGCCCCTTATGATGCAGGGAGTGCAGTCTATCCGAAAGATGTGGTTATGCTCACTGGGAAATACAGTTACCAGGGAGTTTTAGTGTATTCAAGTAACCATGACGGGACAATCACTAGTTATCCAGTTCCTTCACATTGGCAAATGCCTGCAGATCAAACATCTTATCCAGCGTTCATTAGAGAAACAACTCAAGAAATTATTGATAATGCATCTGTAGTAGCTATTCCTACAGGTAATCCAAATGATGTGAAACAGCTGATCAATGTGATAGTTATGGATAATTAAAATTTCTAATAGATCATACAAAAAGAAGCTGGCAAAATACTGTCAGCTTCTTTCATTTTCTTTTCTATTTAGATTTGTTGGTCTTTGATAAACTCCAAGGCAGGAAAAAATTTTTTAAATAAACGTTTGCAAAACAGTCGCTTTTCTATCTTCTACCGCTACTTCTGCATAGGCACCATTGATCAATGTCAGTTGTGGGGGTACATGACCACAATCAATATCATACAAGATCGGTAGTTTTAATTCCTTTGACAGATCTTCGTATACATCCTTCATTTTATAATCTAACAAATCCTCTGCTGCACTTCTACCGAACATGATCCCCGAGCTGCCATCAAACCATCCTGCCAGTTTCATCTGAACAAGTGATCTTCTTAAATCAACTGACGATAGCTCACAATTTTCTAGAAACCACAAGATCGGCTTTCCATCATTATACTTTCTTTTAAAAGATTGGACATCTCCATAAGGGGTACCGATTAAATGACTGATCGTATCAATACAGCCACCTAATAATCGTCCCTTCATCCTTACTGCATCTCCGCTGACTGATTGCCAATTTGTTGGTTCAGTGAGATGGAAAACAGAAGATGATGAATGCTCATGGGGCCACTCTTTTTGATACTTTTCAGAAGGTTGCTGTAGAATCGATTCTCCTTTTCTTGTTTTCAGTACACTTTCCCACATTGCTGTCGTTTCATCCAAGTACTCTCCTCTTAAATCAATAAGGTTGGTTCCATGTGCAGTGGCTATCCCTGTTTTTAATGTGACAGCAAGTAGCAACGTACTAATATCTGAATAACCTACTATCCATTTTGGTTGTAGAGCATCAAAATCGACAAAATCGAGAATCTCAATCAATAATTCTCCTCCCCAAGGCGGAAAGATCATTTGGATATTTTCATCTTGCATCATTTGATTGAATTCATCTGCTCGTTTTCTTGCTGGACCTGATTTTTCCTTATCTTGCGTCCAAAGCGTCTTTCCAGTAACTACGTGGAAAGATTTTTCTTCCATTCTCTTTAAAGCTGATTCGAGTAACGAATGGTGTTCCTCTGATACGCCTGAGGATGGTGAAGTAACCCCAATCGTTGCATTTCTTTCTAATAATGGATAACTTATCATGTTGCTTCACCTCCAAGTATGCACTATTTTACTTGGTTAATTGTTTTTTTCGTTTGCCGGCATCAAAAATATCGGCATCTCAAGTAGCTGGATGATTTTGTTTAAGTCAACCGTTTGGATGACCATCGTTTGATCTGGTCTACCTGGTGCAAAAACAAGTTTTTCATTTGATAAGAGCTCTTCATCAATAATAATCGGAATCTGTTTTTCATAACCAAACGGAGAAACAGCGCCCTGCTTTTGTCCCGTTTGTTCTTCCATGCGTTCTGATGAAACAATAGAAAGCCTTTTACCGACGATCTTCCCTAATGCTTTGAAATCCGTTTGTTTCGTAGTAAAAGTCAGATATACGTAGTTATTATCTTTTTTATCTTTTAAGAATAAGCTTTTGGTCTCTGTACCTGTAAATCCTTGTTCTTTCTTTATTACCAAAGCATCTTCATTTGTATAAATGGCTCGATGATGATACAACTCAAAATATATATTTTCGTGTAAGAATTTCTTTGTCAAGTCAATCATTTTTATGTCTCTTTTCTATTTTATTATTTGAGACATCTTATCATATAAATATAGCGGTTACAACATTACTTGTGTTTTGTTCGTTTTTTATACATAACTATTGTTTTTCTGGTAAAATAAATCAAACCACTTAATGGAGGCGTTTTAGAATGGAAAAATTTCAGCCGATCATCAATCAGATCAAAGAAAAAGAACATCAACAAAAGATCAAAGACCTTTTTGCTAAGATAACAGAAACGTATCCCCAGCTAGACACAACTGTAAAATGGAACCAACCTATGTTTACTGACCATGGTACCTTTATTATTGCATTTAGTTTTGCTAAAAATCATTTTTCTATCGCACCGGAAAAAGCAGCGATTCGTGCCCTTGAAAAAAATATCCAAGAAGCAGGCTACGTATATACGGATAACGTCATCAAAGTTCCTTGGAAAAGTGTAATCAACTGGGAATTGATTGAACAATTGATTTCATTTAATATTGAAGATAAAAAAGGTCATGATAAATTTTGGCGATAAAGCTTTATACGAATAAACCTTTTACTGGCGAGGAAACTATTCATCAGCTTATACAGGTTTTGTTCAATCCTATCCTTTTTATCATCCCTGGTTAAACACTTAATTGACAAAGTATCTGCTATTTTTATAAGGAGTCTTTCTTGTGCTGAAAAAAATCACTGATTGAATGGCTTTGAATTTTCCACTTAGTAAAATTATTTTTTCAGCAATTTTCCTGCAAAACTTTTGAATAAGGAAAAAATACGAGAAAATATCAGTGATCTTTCATAATACTGCCCATTATTTTCAGGTATATTTAAATATAATATCACTTTAGGAGAGAACGAATTTCTTTAGAGAAAGAAAAGTTAGAATTTTCTGACTTGATTTTTACAATGACCTTAATTAAAATCGTTCTTTCTACATTTCGTGATTAAGCAAATATCAACTAAGTCAGTAGAACCATTCACATAGGAGGGTGAACATTGAAAGATTTTTACTCAGTAAATGAATTAGCCGAACAATTAGGTGTTACTACACGTTCTATCAGAAATTATCTTCATGAAGGAAAACTAAAAGGAACAAAGGTTGGCGGGCAATGGAAATTTTCTGAACGTAATCTTTTTGAGTTCCTATACGGAGATCAAGCAGAGGAAGCAGCAAAAGAAATGCAGCGATTCATGCTAAATGCACCAATCACGATGCGTTTCAACCTTCAGTATCGTGATTTTACAGCAATCAATCAATTCCGAGAACAATTAGTCCAGTACCATAACGATGTTTACGCAAATAAAAAAGACCGTCTTTTACAATACGATCTTTATAAAGACAATCATGCGGAGATACTAATCGGTGGTAACTTCAATTATGTCGTAAACTTTAGTCAATGGATCAATGAAAAATTATTGATGCAGACAGATATTTCCCTTGTATCTTAAACAATTAAAAAGCGCTAGAAATTCCAGAGATGTTGGAAATTCTAGCGCTATTTTTTTATAAGTACTTACTGTTTGGTTCAAACAAATATTTTTTTAATAAATGAGATTTTACCATCTTTCTCCTCAAATAAAGACCGTGACCATGCTTCCTACTACGATCAGCAATAATCCGATAATCGTTAATTTTTTTTCTTTTGGTGTCTTATTTTCATGCAGGATGTACATACCGCCTAATGTAGAGATAACTACGTTTAGCTGTGTAATGATATATGCAGTAGCAACCCCATTTTCATTTGCTGAAAAAATATAAGCCAATGCTGACACACTGAAGATGGCTCCAACTATTGTTGCTTTCCAACTCTTGTCTTCAGAAAATGCGGTTGGTTTTCGGAAAATCACATAAATCACTGTCCCTAAAAAGACACCGATCATTTGCGGAAAGAAAATGGAAAGTCCGCTTGCATCCACTAGTTTGGGCAATGCACTGTAAACCCAATAACCAATACTTGTTGATGCTAATAGACTGATTCCTTTTGTGATACCGCCTTTTTTTCCAGGATCATCACTGATTGCCGTTAAAGCAGAACCAAATACAAGAAGAATGATTGCTGCTGCACCAATGATTTTTCCCATACTTCCAGACCATTCTCCAAAAGCGAAGACACCAATCAATGAGGTTCCGACTAACTGTAATGCAGTCGAGATAGGCATCGTTTTAGAAACACCAATCAAGTTGAAAGATGTATACTGTCCTGTTTGTCCGATGACCCAGAATGCACCAGAAAGTAAACTAATCAAAAATGTAGTCACTGAAATACCAGCTGGAGAAGCGAATAATTGAACAAGTAAGCCAACGAGCACGGCTCCAATACCAGTTCCTAATATCTCATTTGTTGGTCTGCCACCAATCTTTTTCAAAATCAGTGGCTGGATCCCCCACCCAACTGCCGGGATCAATGCAATCAATAAACCCATTTTTATTCACCCTTATCCTTTTCCACCTTGGAAAGAAGGATATAAAGTCATCCCACCATCTGCAAATAGTGTAATACCTGTAACATAACTGGATTCGTCTGAAGCCAACCATGCAGCTGTCGCCGCTATTTCTTTTGGTTCACCTACGCGTCCTAGTGGGATCATACTTTCCAAGAGTTCTTTTTGTGCAGGATCATCAAATTTTGCCGCATTAATAGGTGTACGGATAGCACCAGGTCCTATACTATTGATTCTGATTCCCTTTGGTGCGTACTCCATTGCTACCGTTTCGGTGAATAGTTTTACTCCGCCTTTTGAAGCAGCGTAATGAGCAAACGTTGGCCATGGGATTTGTTCATGAACAGAAGACATATTGATGATATTTCCTTTTTTATCATTCTCTGTAAAGTAATTTAAAGCCGCTTTCGTTCCGATAAAAACGCCAGTCAAATTGACTTTTAATACTCTTTCCCAATCTTCAAGGCTAAGTTCATGGGTTGGATGCTGATTTTCCATCCCAGCATTATTAACCCAAACGTCCAGTGTCCCAAAATTTTCTAAAGCCGTATCAAGTAAACGCTGTATTCCTTCTTCAGAACTGACATCTGCTTGTACAGAGACTGCTTTTCCGCCTGCCTCTTCGATTGCTTTGACTGCTTTTTCTGCTCCTTCTTTATCCGAATTATAGTTGACGACTACATTCATTTTTTCTTTCCCGAATCGTTGAGCAATCGCTGTTCCAATCCCCTTTGAGCCACCAGTTACTACTGCGACTTTGTTTTCTAATTCCTTATACATAGTACCCACTCCTTTTTTATACCTAAACCTGTTATTACGGATATCTTTTATTTCCGCCTTAAAGTGAGTGTACACCAAGATATATAGTCTAAAGCAAATGATACGATCTAGCAATCGTTTTCATAAATTGCTATTGTCCTTTTATTTCTATAAAGAAAGAGGTTGTGACAGAAGTGGCCAGCTTCAAGAAATAAGAAGTAATTTACAAAAATTACTTCTCAAATTTTTGTGAAATTTCGGCTTATTTCCGAAGAAGCTACTTCTGGAACACCGTTTATTCGAAAAAAAAGGCTGTGACAAGACTTTTGTCACAGCCCCTTTCCTGGGCTTATTTATCACCCATTTTATTGTAATTGCTAGTTATACATAAACAAGAGATTTTATGCATAATGTTTTATTGCTGAGAAAAATATTCAGCTGTTGCTTGTTCATCCTCTTTGAGTTGTTCAATCAATTCCTCTACACTAGAAAATTTCACTTGATCTCTTAAAAATTGATTCCAGCGTACTGCGACATGTTCACCATAGATATCTTGATTAAAGTCCAAAATGTACAACTCTACAGTCAGTTCCCGTCCTTCACCGAATGTATCATTATGTCCAATTGAACCCATGGCTGGATACCAAGTTTCCCCAATTTTTATTTCCGATACATAAACACCTTCTTTAGGCAAATGAACTGTGCTCTTTACTTTGACATTTGCTGTAGGGAATCCTAGTAGTCTGCCTCGTGCATCGCCATGGACAACTACCCCTTCTACCTCATATGTGCAACCTAATAGTTTTGCTGCTTCTTTTACTTGTCCGCTGTCTAGTAATCCTCGAATACGGGTAGAGCTGATTTTTTCACCTTGTTCTTCTTCTTTAGAAACTGTGACGATTTTGAATCTTCCTTTGGCATATTCAGGAAAATGAGCAACATCTGCAATGTCTTTTGGTCCATACGTATAATCAAAACCGGAAACAGCATATTTTGCATGTAACCCTACGATGTATTGATCAACAAATTCCTGCGGCGCTAAATGAGCAAAAGAAGAAGTAAAATCAACTTCATATAAATAATCTATACCCAAAGCGGCCATTTTTTCTTCTTTTTGCTTAAGGCTAGTCAAATATTTCACGCTGCTAGGATCGATCTTTTTAAAGACAATCGATGGATGCTGATTGAAAGTCATCAATGCTAATTTCAATCCTTCTTTTTGTGCAATTTCCATACCTGTCTTTATGACTTTCTGGTGTCCAATATGCACGCCGTCAAAAAATCCCAGTACTAAAACGACATCGTCTTCTGGAATTTGTTCTAATTGGTAAGGATGTCTGATCTTGATGATATTCATTCGTTATTCCTCATTTCTCAATACTTTACTAGGTTTTAATTTGTTTTTTTCTTTCGGGTTTGGCTGATAGATACTGACAACTTTGCCTTTATAAAACAAAGCAATTTCTTCTGACGGCATTTCTGGGAGCGCAAATACAGTATAATTAAGTCTCATACCGTTTTTTACTTTCTGCCATACTTCATCAGTAATATCTACTCGTTTGAACCGTTCCACTCCTTTTTCTATTGGCAGCAAACAATCATCGATTGTCCCATTTTTCACAGCTTGAGCTACTTCTTCTAATGTCAGAGCATCCTTCTGGGACATACCGGCACTTGCTGTTCGGGTCAGATCAGACATGTGCGCAGGGTAACCAAGTTTCTTGCCTGTATCTACAGCTAATGTGCGGACATAGGTTCCTTTCCCGCATTCTACTTCGAAGCGCCAAGAAATGGTTCCTGTCACTTCGTCTCTTGTCAATTCACTTGTCCGGATAAAACGGTAAATCTGAGCCTTTCTAACAGGACGCTCCACTGTTTCATTATTGCGGGCATATTCATATAACCGCTTACCGTTGACTTTTACCGCTGAGTACATTGGTGGTATCTGGGTGATCTCACCAATAAATGAAGCCATCACTTCATCTATTTTTTCTTCAGATAAAGACATATCTACTGGTTTTGTTTCTACCCGTTCTCCGGATCGATCTTCCGTCGTTGTACTGAAACCTAGAGTCATCTCGCCTACATAGATTTTCCCAGAATCTGTCAAATATTCGATAACTTTTGTGGCTTTTCCAATACAAATGGGCAACACACCGTCTACGTCTGGGTCAAGCGTACCCCCATGTCCGATTTTTTTCGTATGTAAGATTTTTCTTAATTTGAATACGCAATCATGACTTGTCATTCCGCGTTCTTTCCATAAAGGTAATAACCCGTCCATGTCTTTTCTCCATTTCATTTTTGATTTAACTGAATTATTATAACACATTGCATCAATTACTGACGAATTTGACATCATAATGAACGGTTTTTATTTTTCGGCAATAAAAACGTAACAAAATTCATGCTCACGTAAATAGAAATCATGTTATGCTTTTTTTAAAGGAGGGAATAGAATGGAAGATTTTTTCTTTGCACCATTTGATTGGATTTATGGGTGGCTTACAGGTAAATAGTTTGGTTTTCACTTCCCAAAAACGAAAAAAAAGACTGTCCATTCTTCCAGTCTTTTTTCCGTTTTTTTTATTTATTTTTTCAGTTTCTTAATCAATGTAAAAAATTCTGTTTTGCGGGATCGATTTTATCATTTTATTGGTCAAGATTTTTCCATTTCCAATCCAATACTTCTGGCAGATCAATACCATTTTCACGAATATAGTTTTGATGTTCTTGTAATTTCTGATCCATTTTTTTCGCAAAATCTTCTGCTTGACTTCCTTTGATTTTTAAAGCTGCGTCTTTTGCCAAATGATAACGATCAAGTTCATTTACTACACGCATGTCAAATGGTGTCGTGATATCTCCATTTTCTTTGTAGCCATGAATCATTAAATGATGGTTATGACGATCAAAGAAAATCGTGCGGACCAATGTTTCATAACCGTGGAAAGCAAATAAGATCGGTTTGTCTTTTGTAAAATATTGATCAAATTCTTCATCGCTCAACCCACGCGGATCTTGACTTGGATGACGTAATTTCAATAAATCTACGACATTGATGAACCGAATTTTTAGTTTTGGGAATTCTTCCAGCAGCAAAGTTACAGCTGCTAATGCTTCTAAGTTAGATTCCGTTCCTGCAGCAGCAATGACCAATTCAGGTTCCTCCTCTTTTGCTGTCGAAGCCCAATCAATGATTTTCAAGCCTTCATTCACTAAGACGGCTGCTTCTTCTGCTGAGTAAAATTGAGCACGCGGATGTTTGGAAGAGATGATCAAATTGATTTTTTCTGACGAGCGGAATGCTTTATCCATGACTGCGAGCAATGTATTTGCATCCGCAGGCAGATATTCACGGATGAACTCCGCCTTCTTTTCTGCCAAATGTGTCAATATTCCTGGATCTTGGTGGCTATATCCATTGTGATCTTGCTGGAAGACTGTTGAGCTTGCAATGAGATTCAGCGAAGGATAATCTTTTAGCCAAGAAAGGTCATGTGATTTCCGTATCCATTTGAAGTGCTGAGTCAACATAGAGTCAACCACTCGCAAGAATGATTCGTAACTTGCAAAAAAACCATGCCGTCCAGTCAGAACGTACCCTTCTAAGAACCCTTCATCTTGGTGTTCCGATAATTGACTGTCGATGACGCGACCAGATGGCGAAAGCCATTCATCATTTTCTGGTTCGATTTTTTCCATCCATTGGCGATTTGTCGTTTTGAAAACTTGATTCAATCGGTTTGATTTTGTTTCATCTGGTCCAAATATACGGAAATTTTCTGGATTTTTCTCAATGATCTCGCGAACGAATTTACCAAGTTCGGTCATATCTTCTGCTTTAACGGAGCCTGGTTTTTCAAATTGCAAAGTATATTTTTTCCAATCTGGCATAATAAGCGGTCTTGGATCGATTCCACCATTGGTGATAGGATTTTTTGCCATTCTTTGGTCACCAGTAGGCGCAATTTCTCTGATTTCTTCTAAAATACGTCCTTGTGCATCAAATAATTTTTCTGGTTCATAGGATTTCAGCCAACGGAGTAAAGCATCTGCATGATCCATATGTTCTTGATCTACAGGAATCGGTACTTGGTGTGCTCGGAAGGTTCCTTCAATTGGTTCCCCGTCCCATTCTTTTGGACCGGTCCATCCTTTTGGTGTGCGTACGATCAATACTGGCCATTTTGGCATCACGACATCTGTTGCTGTCTTCAGGCGAGCTTCTTTTTGGATGGATTTGATTTTCTCGATTGCTTGATCCATTTTTTCAGCCATAACAGGATTTAATTTTTCTGGATCATTTCCTTCAATAAAGAAAGGCTCCCAGCCAAGTCCGTTAAAGTAATTTGCTAATTCTCCATCTGATTTACGTGCCAAGATCGTTGGGTTGGCTATTTTTGCACCATTTAAATGAAGGATCGGTAAAACAGCTCCATCTATCACTGGATTGATAAAGACATTTGAGAACCAGCTTCCAGCTAAAGGACCGGTTTCTGCTTCACCATCACCAATCACGACAGCAGAGATTACTTCAGGATTGTCTAATACAGCTCCGACTGCATGTGAAAGAGAGTATCCAAGCTCTCCGCCTTCATGGATAGAACCTGGTGTTTCTGGTGCTGCATGAGAAGCAATGCCTCCAGGAAATGAAAATCGCTTGAATAATTTTTGCATTCCTGTCTCATCTTCCGTTACTTCTGGATAGATCTCTGTGTAACTTCCATCTAAATAAGCATTCGATACCATGACTTGTCCGCCGTGTCCTGGCCCTTCGATATAAAACATGTTCAAATCATATTTATTGATGACTCGGTTCAAATGGACATAAATAAAATTTTGGCCAGGAATCGTTCCCCAATGACCGATTGGATGTTTTTTGACATCTTCTGGTTTCAGTGTACGTCTCAGTAAGGGGTTATCTTTAAGATAAAGTTGCCCAACAGAAAGATAATTAGCAGCACGCCACCAAGCCGTCATTTTATCAAAGTATTCTTTACTAGAATAATCCATACATAACACTCCTTTTCATTATTACTCTTATTCTAGCGCAGATACTCCCAATTGAAACCTAATAAGCACTTCTGTTCATTTGTTTGGATTTTATATCTAGCCAAATGAACAGGTATAAAAAACCACGAAATTTTTCCTTTCGCTGACGTTTTTTACATTGATCCAAAAAACTTGTCGTTATCACAATGGCTGTTCCGCAGTTCATTTCGCTCCTCATCATGCATAATTTGCTGAATGACGCTAGGCCAGTTAACACATTGTTGGAAAACTGGGGCTGGATCGAGCAATTCCTTTCCTGATTGATCCGTTTTATGTAAAAGTCTCTGTTATCTTTGTCAATATGTGAATTGGTATCCCAGCTACTATGCTAATTTCTACAGGGATTATCCAAAATTTGGATCGTGACCAAATCGAAGCGGCGTAATCGGAAATATCAATAACTTCAACGTGATTTTTCTTTTAACTGTCAACGGACCGACAAACTCAAACTTTTATGGTGCAGGTTCCACTGATCTTCTAGTTACTTGGCTATACCTGACTGTCACTAAAATAGATTACAATCTAGCTTCCGTTATCGGTATCTTGATCTTTATCTATATGCAAAAATTTATATACTATAGAAAAAAGAAAGTCGAATTTTTTACTTTTCTTTTTCTCTTTTTTGGTTAGCTGACACGCTACCAGACTAAAGTCATGGAACTCTTAGGTAATACGTCTTAATGAAAACAAAAAAATCCCGCAACCCCTGATTTCACAGGATTTGCGGGATTTTTTGATTAGTCTTTGTTCAAGTCGCGAAGCAATTCATCGATATGGTTCCCATAGACAACTGATTCATCAAGTTCAAAGAACAATTCAGGTGTCTTATAAATACTTAGATTGTGCCCTAACTCTCGACGAATCAATCCTGATGCTTTATTCAATCCATCTTGTGCTTTTTTCTTATCTGATGCTAAGTCAGATAAAATGCTGTAATAGATCGTTGCTTGCTGTAAGTCCCCCGTAACTTTCACATCTGTGATCGTTACGTTCTCCACACGAGGGTCACGGACCTTTTTGCGCAAAATATCATTGACTTCTTTTAAGATTTCTTGACCGACTCGGCGATCACGGTAGTTAGCCATAATGATTGGCCTCCTTTTATCAGTTTTTAGTCATTTTTGACTTCTTCCATGATAAATCCTTCAATTACGTCATCTACTTTGATGTCATTGAATTTTTCAATCATCGCACCACATTCATAACCCATTTTGACTTCTTTCACGTCATCTTTGAATCGTTTCAGACTTGCAAGTTGGCCTTCATAGATTACGATTCCGTCACGGATTACACGGACACCGCTATCTCTACGAATATATCCTTCTGTTACATAGGCACCTGCAATCGTACCAACTTTAGAAACTTTGAAGGTTTCACGAACGATCATTTGACCGGTGATTTTTTCTTCAAATTCAGGGTCTAGCATCCCTTTCATCGCAGTTTCGATTTCTTCGATGGCTTTATAGATGATACGGTGAAGACGAATATCGACTTCTTCAGTATCAGCTTGCACTTTTGCCTGCGGTGTAGGACGAACGTTGAAACCGATGATAATAGCGTTGCTGGCTGCTGCTAAGGTTACATCACTTTCATTGATTGCTCCGACAGCTGAATGGACGATTTTTACACGGACACCTTCCACATCAATCTTCTTCAATGATGCAGCCAGTGCTTCTGCTGAACCTTGTACATCTGCTTTGATGATTACGTTAACTTCTTTCAATTCGCCTTCTTTCAGGCTTTCAAATAAGTTGTCCAAAGTCACACGGCTTGTGGCAGCACGGTTTTCCAATAATGCACGTTTTGCGCGTTCTTCACCCGCTGCACGTGCTGTCTTTTCGTCTTCGAAGACTACGAAACGGTCACCTGCTTGAGGTACATCATTCAAGCCAGTGATTTCTACTGGCGTTGCAGGTCCTGCTTCTTTATCGCGACGGCCAAGATCGTTTGTCATTACACGGACACGTCCGTAAGTATTACCGACAACGATTGGGTCACCAACGTGAAGTGTTCCTTCTTGGACAAGTAAGGTTGACACAGGACCTTTACCTTTATCAAGACGTGCTTCGATCACTGTTCCGATTGCGCGTTGTGTTGGATCTGCTTTTAAATCTTCTACTTCTGCGACTAACAGGATCATTTCCAGCAATTCTTCGATGTTTTGGCCGAATTTCGCTGAGATCTCAACAAAAATCGTTTCTCCACCCCATGCTTCAGGAATTAATTCATACTCACTTAATTCTTGCATAACATGCTGAGGATTTGCACCTGGTTTATCAATTTTATTTACAGCGACGATGATTGGAACGCCTGCAGCTTTGGCATGGTTGATTGCTTCAACTGTTTGTGGCATGACGCCATCATCTGCAGCAACAACTAAGATCGTGATATCTGTGATACTTGCTCCACGTGCACGCATACTTGTAAAGGCCGCATGTCCTGGTGTATCCAAGAAAGTGATTGGTTTACCATCAATATCGATCTGGTAGGCACCGATATGCTGTGTGATTCCGCCGGCTTCGCCGCTTGTTACACGTGAATGGCGCAATGTATCCAATAAGGTTGTTTTCCCGTGGTCTACGTGTCCCATAATCGTTACTACTGGCGGACGTGAGACTAATTTATCTGGATCGACTTCTTCTGCCTCGAAGAATTTATCGATATCAGCAATGTCAACTTGGACTTTTTCTTGTGGTTCCATGCCATAGTCCGTCGCTAACAGTTCAATCGTATCTTTATCCAGTGCTTGGTTTTGATTGACCATGACACCAAGCATAAATAATTTTTTAATGATTTCTGCTGGCTCACGATGAATTTTTTTCGCAATATCTGCTACGTTCATACCTTCAGTATACTCTAATACATCTGGCAATTCACGGAATTTGCGTGGTGGTACAGCTGGTTTAGTTGATTGTTGCTGTTTGCCTTTTTTACCTTTTTTATTATAACGATTACGGTTATTATTATTAAATTTGCCGCGATTGTTATTGTTTGGTTTGTTGTTATTGTTAGTACGGTTTTGATTGCCGCCTTGGCTCGTTCCTTGACGATTTTGGCTGCTGGTATTTCCCGTATTATTTTGGTTTGTTGTTGGTTTTTTTCCTTGATTCACTTGACCGCTCCCTTGACCGCGATCTTGATAACTGCGGTTATTTTTATTTTTTTGTTGATTGTTCGTTGTTTCTTTTTTACGTTGATCGTTCGGCTGTTGATTGGCTGGTTTTCTGCTTGCTTGTTGTGCAGCTTGTTGTTTCGTGCTTGGGTTTTTGAACGTTTGTTGCAATTTCTTCTCATCACTGCTAGTAATCGCACCCATATGGTTTTTCACATCGATGCCAAGTTGTTGTGCTTTTTCCACGACGTCTTTACTAGATTTTTTGAGTTCTTTTGCTAATTCATAGATTCTTTTGTTGCCCATGCAATCACCTTCCTAACCTTCAATTAGCTCCTTGGTCTTCTTCGCAAATCCGGCATCCATTATTCCGAATACCTTGCGAGGTTTTCCGATCATCTGCGTGATTTCTGCTTCAGAAAATAGCTCAAAGCAAGGAACTTCATAATATGAACTCTTATCTTTTATCTTTTTTCTTGTATTCTCACTTGCATCGGTTGCCACAAACACCAATTTTGCTTTTTGTTTGCGGATTTCAGCAATGGTCAGTTCTTCACCCGTGATTAGTTTTCCCGCGCGCATCGCTAGACCGATGAGATTCATGGCTTTTTGCCGATTAACTGTATTCATTTTCCAAATAACTCTTTACGTGCTTTTTGGTGAGTGACATAGTCAAGAAGTTCTTGATAAAACTCATCTGTTAATGTTGTTTCGAGTACTCGATCGAGAATTTTTTTATCCCAAGCTTGTTGTACTTCTTCCGGCTCAAGTGAGACATACGCTCCTCGTCCAGGCATTTTTCCAGTTGGATCGATCGATACTTCCCCTTCTTTTGAACGGGTGATTCGGACCATCTCTTTTTTAGGTTTCATTTCACCTGAAACCACGGATTTGCGTAAAGGAATTTTCCTTTGTTTCATCTCTTTGCCTCCTTACTAAAGTTAAGCTTCTGGTTTTTCTTCGACCGTTTCATTGTTGAATGCAATTGTTTCATATTCATCGTCTGTTAAATCTGACTGAACGATTGCTTCATCATGCAGTTCTTCTGTTTCTTTTTGTTGTTCTTGATTTTCATAAAATTCCGTCATGTCAGATTCTGATTTGATATCGATTTTATGGTTAGTCAATTTAGCAGCTAAACGTGCATTTTGTCCGCGTTTACCGATTGCTAGCGATAATTGGTAGTCTGGAACGACAACTGTGCAGGCCTTTGGATTTGTCTCATCGAAGATCACATCCATGACTTGTGCAGGATTCAATGCATTTGCGATGAATACAGCTGGATCTTCATTCCATTCGACGATATCCATGTTTTCGCCTTTTAATTCATTGACGATTGCTTGAACTCGTTGTCCCTTTGGCCCGACACATGTACCGACTGCATCGATATTTGGATCATTTGAGCGAACTGCCACTTTTGAACGATCGCCAGCTTCACGGGCGATGCTGACAATTTCAACGATTCCATCATAGACTTCTGGTACTTCTTGTTCAAATAAGCGACGCAATAGGTCTGGATGGCTGCGGCTAACAAATACTTGCGGACCTTTAGACGTATTTTCTACTCGGGAAACATAAACTTTGATTCGATCATGTGGTTGATAAAATTCATTTGGCATTTGATCTTGTTTAGAAAGAACTGCCTCAATTTTACCAAGATTGACATAAATATAACGTTTATCCTGGCGTTCGACGATTCCTTGCATGATGTCTTTTTCATAAGCACTGAATTCGTTATAAATAATCGTTCTTTCTGCTTCACGTACACGCTGTAAAATAACTTGTTTAGCCGTTTGCGCAGCGATCCGTCCAAAATCTTTTGGTGTTACTTCAAAACGGATCGTATCACCGATCTCATATGCTGGATTGATTAAAAGTGCATCTTTCAATGAGACTTCCAACTGTGAATCCATCACTTCTTCCGTTACTTCTTTTACCGCATAGACATGGATCTTTCCTTTTTTCTGATCAAATTCCACTTCGACGTTTTGTGCTTGGCCATAGTGACGTTTGTATGCAGAAACCAATGCTGCTTCTAAAGCATCGATCACGATTTCTTTTGAGATCCCTTTTTCAGCTTCTAAAGCGTCTAACGCATTTAACATTTCTTTACTCATTTTTTTCTGATTCCTCTCCGTGATTAAAATTGGATAGCTAAGCGAGCTTTTGCAATATTTTTTCGGTCAAAAGTCAATTCTTTTTCTCGTGTTTTTATGCGTATTTTCAATGTAAGCTGTTCAGCATCAAATGATTGAAGAAATCCTTCATATTGTTTTTCGCCATCTACTGGTTGGTATAAGGAGACATGGACATAATCACCAAGTGCCTTTTCATAGTCGCTTTCTTTTTTCAATGGCCGCTCTGCTCCTGGGGAGGATACTTCCAGGAAATAAGCTTGAGGAATCGGATCTGGATCTGCTGCATCAAGTTTTTCACTCAGTTTCTCACTGACAAAGGCGCATTCTTCGATATCGATACCGCCTTCTTTGTCAATAAATACTCGTAAGAACCAGCTTTTTCCTTCTTTTATAAATTCGACTTCGACAAGTTCAAAATTTTGTTCATCTAAAATCGGTGTCACCATTTCTGTGACTGTTTCAACGACGCTACTCAAAAGTTTCGCCTCCTTAAAAATTAAGTGCGTAATTCCATTAAAAAGAGTGAGCGAAAAATCCGCTCACTCACAGTTAGTATCATTACCTATAAGAACTATACCATACTCTGCTTAAAATTACAAGCAGACAGGAAAACAGATGCTTATAGCATATCGAATAACGATAATTGATTTTCATCTGGTAGATCTTTCAATACGCCATTGTCGTTCATATATTCGATCAATGTTTTTGAAACTTTACCGCGGGTGGCAAGATCTTCTTTGGATAAAAATGGACCGTCTTTTCTTGCTTCAACGATTTGTTTTGCCACGTTGGTTCCCAAACTTGGGACAGCTCTAAATGGTGCGATCAACGTATCACCTTCAATAACAAAGTTAACGGCATCCGATTTATACAAATCAATCATTCCAAATTTGAATCCTCGTTCCAGCATTTCATTGGCTAACTCCAGCACTGTCAGTTGATTCTTTTCTTTTACGGAAGCATCTAATCCTTTGTCCGTGATTTCTTTCATTGCTTGTTTCACAGCATCTTTTCCTTTGCACATGGAGACTAGATCAAAGTCGTCTGCACGTACAGAAAAGTATGCACAGTAATACAAAATAGGGAAATAAACCTTGAAATAAGCGACACGAAGAGCCATCAATACGTAAGCTGCAGCATGGGCTTTCGGAAACATATATTTGATTTTTGAACAAGAATCGATATACCAGTCGGGCACATTATTTTCTTTCATAGCCGATAGATAGGTTTCTCGCAATTCATCAGGGATCTTGTTCCATTGTCCTTTACGAACAGTTTCCATGATTTTAAATGCCATCCCGCTATCTAATCCAGCATGGATCAAATAAACCATAATATCATCACGACAGCCGATTACTTCCGCCAGTGTCGCATCTCCTCGTCGAATCAATTCTTCCGCATTTCCTAACCATACGTCTGTACCATGAGATAGTCCGGAAATTTGCAGTAGTTCTGCAAAAGTTGTAGGATGCGTTTCTTCTAACATTCCTCGAACAAAACGAGTGCCGAATTCTGGAATACCTAATGTCCCTGTTTTGGAATAAATTTGTTCCTGAGTTACTCCAAGTACTTCAGGACCGGCAAATATCCGCATCACTTCCGGGTCATCCGTAGGGATCGTTTGTGGATCGATCCCTGATAAATCTTGAAGCATCCGAATAACAGTTGGGTCATCATGCCCTAGAATATCCAATTTCAATACATTATCGTGAATCGAGTGGAAATCAAAATGAGTCGTTTTCCATTCTGAATTTTGATCGTCTGCTGGATATTGGATCGGCGTAAAATCATAGACATCCATATAATCGGGAATAACGATGATCCCCCCTGGATGCTGGCCGGTTGTCCGTTTGACTCCAGTAGCGCCTTTTGCTAATCTGTCGACTTCTGCACTTCGAAACTGCAGATTATTGTCCCTTTCGTATCCTTTTACATAGCCATATGCTGTTTTGTCGGCGACTGTACCAATCGTTCCGGCACGGTAAACATAGTCTTCGCCAAACAATACTTTCGTATAGTTATGGGCTTCTGCTTGATAATCACCTGAGAAGTTCAAATCAATATCGGGCACTTTGTCTCCATGGAATCCTAAAAATGTCTCAAATGGAATATCATGACCGTCTTTGTTTAAGCGTGCACCACATTTTGGACATTGTTTTTCTGGCATGTCAAATCCAGAACCATACGTGCCATCTTCAAAAAACTCGGAATATTGGCACTCTGGACAATAATAATGAGGGGCTAATGGATTAACTTCAGTGATTCCTGTCATCGTCGCAACAAAGCTAGAGCCAACAGAGCCACGTGAACCTACTAGATAGCCATCTTCATTACTTTTATGCACTAATTTTTGGGCGATCAGATAAATAACCGAGAAGCCATTACCATTAATAGAATTCAACTCTTTTTCTAATCGTTTTTGAATGATCTCAGGTAACGGATCTCCGTACATTTGTTTTGCTTTGGTGTAACTCAATTCTGATATTTCATCTTCTGAACCTGGAATCTTCGGTGTATAAAGTTCATCTTTGACTGGAATCACTTCTTCGCAGATATCTGCGATTTTATTCGTATTTTCTACTACGATCTCTTTCGCTGTTTCTTCCCCTAAAAAGTGAAATGCAGTTAGCATCTCATCGGTTGTTCGGAAATGGACATCCGGTAAACTATGACGATTCAACGGATTCGCTCCGCCCATAGAATTGATCAAAATTTTTCGATAAATGGCATCTTCTTCGTTCAGATAATGTACATTACCTGTTGCAACAACGATTTTATCCAAACTTTTTCCGATTTCTACCAAATTTTGGATAATTTCTTCCAAATCATGTTCATTTTTTACCAATTCTTGCTCGATCAAAGGCGCATAGACCGCTTTTGGCATAACTTCAATATAATCGTAGAATTTTGCTCGGTTTCTTGCCTCTTCTACCCCTTTTTGCATCATGGCTTCGAATATTTCTCCCTTATCACAAGCTGAGCCGATCAATAGATTTTCACGCATCTTTTTCAATTGGGAGCGTGGTATTCGTGGGACGCGTTCGAAGTATTCGACATTCGACATTGAAATCAGTTTGAACAAATCTTTCAGTCCTGCCTGATTTTTTGCTAAAATCGTTACATGAAAAGGTCGAGCCCTTTTGTAAGAATCTCCTTCTCCGATATGCTCATTTAGCTGATCATGATAAAGCATGTTATGATTGTCCATTGCCTCTTTCACAAAGATCCATGCTAAGTGACCAGTTGCTTCAGCATCATAGATTGCTCGGTGATGCTGTTCCAAGCTGACACCAAATTTTTTAGATAACACACCTAATCCGAAACGTTTGAATTGAGGATACAGATATCTAGCTAATTCCAACGTATCAATGACTGGATTGGCCGCTTCAGGAATACCATACTTTGCGTAGCTAGTATTCAAGAACCCCATATCAAAAGCCGCGTTGTGGGCTACCAAAATTGTATCTTTTGAAAATTCAAGGAACATCCGCAATACTTCTTCTTCCGACTTTGATCCTCGAACCATTTCATCCGTGATACCAGTCAGATCTACCGTTGTCCGTGACAAAGGATGTCCTGGATCGATAAATTCATCAAAGCTTTCGATCACATTTCCTTTATACATTTTGACTGCGGCTAGCTCGATGATCGTGTCATATACTGCAGACAATCCTGTCGTTTCCACGTCAAATACGACATATGTGGCTTCACTCAATGCTTCATGTGCATCATTATAAGCAATTGGGACACCATCATCTACGACATTCGCTTCCACGCCGTATAAGATTTTCACACCTGCTTTTTTTCCAGCACTATGTGCTTCCGGAAAGGCTTGCGCACCACCGTGGTCTGTAATGGCGATAGCTCGGTGTCCCCATTTCCCTGCTTGTGCCACAAGATCAGAGATGCTGTTTGTTGCATCCATCGTACTCATATTGCTATGAACATGAAGCTCTACTCGTTTTTCCCCTTCAGGAGCATAATCTTTGCGAGGTGTATGTTTGACTTCTATGATATCTTGCGCATTCATGACCAAATCACGGACAAACGTATCTTCTTGAATACTTCCTCGTACCTTTAACCAGCTACCGACACTGATCGCATCAAATACTTGTTCATCTTTTTCGCCGTTCGAGAATTTTTTGACGATAAATGATGAAGTATAATCTGTGATTTTCAAAGTCAAGATCTTGCGTTTTGAACGTAGTTCTCTGACTTCTTTGTCGAATACGTACCCCTCAAGTGTGACTCTTCGTTCTTCTTCAACGATACTGATCATTGGTGTCGTTGGTTCATCGGCTGGAATATTTCGTCCTAGCTGGATGGGTCCTTCAAGAGCTGGCGATTGCTCTTTTCTTTCCTTTTTCTTTTGTTCGTGGACAACTAGACTTTCAGCTGCTTGCTTCATAAAGGCTTCTGCCTGTTCTTGTTTGCGTTCTTCAAAAAGTTTCAATACACGTTCCGCTTGCTGCTCATCCACTTCTGGTTCGATACGAAATTTTGGGAAACCGTAACTGACGAACAACTCTTCTACTAATGGCAAGTATTGTTGCTTCAAATAAGAAATAGCTCCTGTACTGTCGATTGGCAAGATGACTTTACGATCTTTTATCACAGGTACCTGCGTTTTCAATACTTGCTGTGCTAGTGGTGTATCGCATTGCTGATTTTCCAAAGCTTGGGCCCAGTAATCTTGCAAGAGCTGTTCATCGAATGTCTGGTCATCTGCTAAGATATTCAGTTTGACTTGTGCAATATCTTTAAAAGCGATAGTCAGATGCTGAGTCAATGACCGATATAGCATAATAGGCAAAATTTTGGAAAAATGCAGCGTAAATTCCCATAAACGCGATTTACGATGGACCACTACACTATCCATTTCACCAGCAGTAAGCAGTGGATGATTTCTTTCTGCTTCCTCTAGTTGGATTTGTTCCAACAGTTTTTCAAATAAATCTCGTTTTTCTGACAAAGATATACGCCCTTTCTGATGAGAAACAATGCAATTGATCGCATCTTATCCTCTTCTTTTTCAGTACCTTTTAGTATACTCGTTTTTTCTGAGTTTTACATTAAAAAATTGGAACTGCGATTCAAATCGCAGTTCCAATTTTAAAAGCGAATCATCAGATTGTCAAAAACAGCTGATTCAGCTATTTTTATTTTCTGTGTTTTAACGCTTATTATTCGCCTTGGTTCAAGAGGATTGGTAAAGTATTCGCCAATTCTTCTTTACGTACTTCAACCATTTCGCCAGTTTTCTTGATTTTCACTTCTACGATTCCATCCACTGCTTTTTTACCGACAGTGATTCTGATTGGACAGCCAATCAAATCAGAATCCGCGAATTTCACTCCTGCGCGTTCATTTCTGTCATCAACCAGTACTTCATAGCCAGCTTTTGTCATCGCTTCTTCTAGTTCATTCGTCAGGTTTGTTTGGTATTCGTCTTTTAGATTCATTTGGACGATATGCAGATCAAATGGCGCAATTCCTTTTGGCCAATTGATTCCTTGTTCATCTGAATGTTGTTCTACGATTGCTGATAATAAACGACTTACACCGATACCATAACAGCCCATAATCACAAATTTTTCTCGTCCATTTTCGTCTAGTACAGTTGCTCCCATAGATTCACTGTAACGAGTGCCGATTTTGAAGATATGTCCGATTTCGATTCCTCGAGTAAAGGCAAGAACACCATTGTTGTCTGGTGAAGGATCTCCTTCTTGTACAAAACGAAGATCTTCATAAGAAAGTACAGTGAAATCGCGTTCTGGATTCACATTTTTATAGTGGAATCCTGTTTCGTTCGCTCCAGTAATGGCATTCGCTAAATCTTGGACATAACGGTCTGCATATACTTTTACGTAATCTGAAACACCGACTGGTCCGACAGAACCAAACTCAGCACCTAGATATTTTTGTGCTTCTTCTTCTGTTGCTTCTTCTAAAAAGTCAGCAGATAAAAAGTTTTTCAGTTTTACGTCATTGACTTCATGGTCTCCGCGTACCAAAACAAGGACAGGTTGTTCATCCGCAATGAACAATACAGACTTGATGATTTTTTGAGGTTCAACAGAAAAGAAATCTGCTACTTCGTCAATTGATTTTACGTTAGGTGTAGCTACTTTCTCCAATTCAAGCTGTGTTTCATGCGATTTTTTTGATACATAGTAGCTTGTAGCCATCTCCAAGTTTGCAGCATAATCACTTTCAGTCGAATAACAGATCGTATCCTCCCCGATTTCTGAGATCGCCATGAATTCTTTTGAGTCTTTCCCGCCCATTGCGCCGCCGTCTCCGATGATCGAGCGAAATTCTAAGCCACAACGCTTGAATACTTCGGTATAGGCTTTTTCGTAATCTTTATATGTCTCGTCCAAACTTTCTTCCGTTGCATGGAAAGAATATGCATCTTTCATGATAAACTCTCTTCCGCGAAGCAAACCGAAGCGAGGTCGTTTTTCGTCACGATATTTAGGTTGGATTTGATAAAGATTTAAAGGTAATTTCTTATATGAATTGATTTCATTACGCATCAAATCAGTAAAAGTTTCTTCGTGAGTTGGTCCAAGGATCATTTTTCGATCATTGCGGTCTTTGAAACGATACAAGTTTGGTCCATATGTTTCGTAACGCCCGGATTCTTCCCAAAGTTCTGCTGGCAAGATGGCAGGCATCAGCATTTCTACCGCTCCGATTTTTTCAAATTCTTCCCGCATAATGCGTTTCAGTTTTTCCAATACACGATTTGCTAATGGCAGATATGAATAAATACCCGCTGATACTTGGCGGATATATCCAGCTCTTAGCAAGATTTGATGGCTTAATACTTCTGCATCATTTGGAACTTCGCGTAATGTTGGAATCAACATTTTTGATTGTCTCATTCTATATACTCCTTTATTTCCTCAAAATAGTTATCGTTTGTTATTATACCCTATTTGTCAACTTTTTCTAGAAAAAGAATCGTTGAATATCGTTCCATGTAACTAGCACCATCAACAACATTAAAAATCCAAAGCCAGCTAATGTCAATATTCCTTCTTTTTCTTGACTTAATGGTTTCCCGCGAATCCCTTCAAAAATATTCAAGACTAATTTCCCGCCATCTAAGGCAGGAATCGGAAGCAGATTGACGATTCCGAGATTCATTGAAAGAAGCGCCATCAAACTAATAACAGTTGTTACACCTTGATTTGCTGCTTCTGAAGACAATTGGTACATCATGACAGGTCCGCCTAATTTATCTAAACTGAAACCTGTAAATAGTGATCCTAAGGCTTTGAAAATTTCCAATGAACCGCTGAAAGCTTGACGCGTCCCTCCAATGATCTTATCCATAAAACCTGTATTCATTGGGGCTTTTATACCAAGTTGGCCAACTTTTTCGCCATTTGACTCTACAGATTTCGGTGTCACGTCGACAGATTGCACCTGACCTTCTCGTTCGATCTTAAAGTCTAATGTTTTACCTGGATTTTTCTTAATGACTGTTGTCAGATCATTCCATGAATGGATTTCTTTTCCGTCCACACTGACTACCTCATCATTTTCTTTTAAGCCTGCTTCTGCCGCAGCTCCATTAGGCATGATCTCTCCTACGCGATTAGTGTTCGTCACTTGAACACCACCTTGCATAAATGCCAGAATGATGAATAACACGATTGCCAAAATAAAGTTATTCATGGGTCCAGCAAAGTTGGTCAGCATACGCTGCCACAATTTAGCCGATTGGAACTGTACGTCTTTTGGCGCAATTCTGATTTCTGTTCCGTCGTTTTCAATAATCGTCGCATCGTGATCAACAGGGTAGGTTACTACTTCTGTTTCGTCTCCATTCACATAACCAGTGATAGTCAGCTCATCTTCTAAATCATAACGGCTCAATTCCATCGGGATAGCATTTGTCAATTGGATTTTCTTACTTAAATTTATCTTCTCTACGATGCCGTCAGAATTTAGTAAAAGAGAAAGAGGCATTCCTGGTGCCATTTCTGTTTCATCATCCCCATTGCCTGCCATTCGAACATAACCGCCAATAGGTAATAGGCGAAGCGTATATGTTGTCCCGTCTTTTGCTTGATGCCCATAAATTTTCGGACCCATACCGATAGCAAATTCGCGAACGAGGATTCCTGATCGTTTCGCAAAGAAGAAATGACCAAACTCATGAACAATCACTAATATACCAAAAACGATGATAAATGTCAGAATCGTTTTCATAGCTTTTTTCTCCTTTACTTGTTTTTTGTGTTTTTTATAAAACAACGATAAAACACTATAATTTTACCATAGTATACCAAAGACACCAATAGTATCAATATAATGAAAAATAAAAACCTGCGTCTTTTATGAAATTCACAAAGAAACGCAGGTATACTTACTAAATAATGCCAAATAAATGCATGATAGGAAATACAAACAGCAAACTGTCGAAACGGTCTAAGATTCCACCATGGCCTGGTAAGATATTTCCCGAGTCTTTCACATCATAATGACGTTTGATTGCAGATTCGACCAAATCACCAAATTGTCCGACTGCTGAAAAAATAATCGTCATCAGAAGCATGACAAACATACCATGATTGAATAGTTCTTTTGCTGGGTATAGCAATAAATAAAGAAATGCGACTACAACAGCACTACCGATACCACCGAGCGCACCTTCAATCGTTTTGTTGGGCGAAATATCAGGACTTAACTTATGCTGACCATAACGTCGACCAACCATATATGCTCCGATATCAGTTGCCCAAACAATAAATAGACCAAATATCAAAACAGCCAAGCTTTCTGTTCGTGCATTGACAAAATTCTGGAAACCTATTCCCACATACAAGCTGACAAGCACAGGAAAACCTGCTTCATCAATCGTATACGTATTTTTAGAAATAACTGATGTTCCTAAAAGAATCATAACTATAAGATAAAATAACATAAATGTACTTACATTCTCTGGAAGAAAGAAAAACCATCTTTCTTTTGGCAAAACAAGTAACACTGCACCAACGGCGGATAAAACTCCTTCAAAACTTAAGAGTGTCAATCCTTTCATCCGGAACAGCTCGTAAACTCCTACTACCGCTAAGATTGCTGCTGTAAGCTCAACCGCTATGCCTCCGATCCATATAATCGGAATAAACAAGACTAGCGCCACAGCTGCTGTGATCACACGTTGTTTCATGACTGATCCCCTTTCTCATCTTCTGTTTTTTTTACACCGCCGAATCGACGGTCTCGATTTTGATAAGAGGCGATTGCTTCTTCAAGATGCGCACCATCAAAATCAGGCCAAAGCGCTTTTGTAAAATACAGCTCACTATATGCGATCTGCCATAACAGAAAATTACTAATTCGCTCTTCTCCACTTGTACGGATCATCAGCTCAGGATCTTGTAACTCTTTAGGCAAGAAACCTGTCATTAAATGCTTAGCAATCAATTCATCATCGATTTCTTCTGCGTGTATTTCTCCTTTTGCTACTTCTTCGGCAATTTCTTGGACAGCAGTCACGATCTCTGCTCTACTTCCATAATTCAAAGCAAAATTCAATACCATTCCAGTATTGTTTTTTGTTTGCTCAATTGCACGTCTTACAGCATCTTGCGTATGTTCTGGCAATACGTTTTCATAACCCATGACATGAACTTTGACATTTTCTTTAATCAATTCTGGTACGAACGTATCAAAGAAGTCGACAGGTAGTTGCATGAGAAAACTTACTTCATCTTTTGGTCGCTTCCAGTTTTCAGTCGAAAAGGCATAAAGCGTCAACACTTTCACTCCAAGCCTTGATGCTTTTTTTGTGACTTTCTTTACTGTTTCCATGCCTTCTTTATGGCCAGCAACTCGTGGCAAACGACGGTTTTGCGCCCAACGACCATTGCCGTCCATGATGATGGCAATGTGCTGAGGAATTGGTCCATCGGTATTAAATTGAAATTCGCTTTTTTCTTGAATATATTTGTTTTTTTGCGGAAAAAAACGTAACATTCTTTTTCCTCCTATACTTAAAAGATTCCCACTATCTTAAGTATTATAGCAATATCTAACTGTTTTTCCTATGAAATCATTGTTTTTTTATTTAAAAACTGAATAATTTTTTCTTTTTTTAATTTTTAAATAAAAGAAATATAAATAAAAACAGAGGAAGCGGAATGATCCGCCCCTCTGTTTTTATGATTTTATTAAACTTCCAATAATTCTTTTTCTTTATCAGCAGCGATCTTATCTACTTCTTTGATGCTGTTATCTGTCAATGTTTGTACGTCTTTTTCTAATCCGCGCAAATCATCTTCGGTAATATCACCATTTTTTTGTTGTTTTTTATATTCATCGATCGCATCACGACGGATGTTACGAATCGCGATTTTTGCATTTTCTGCTTCTTTTTTAACATCTTTAGCTAATTCTTTTCTGCGTTCTTCTGTCAGTTGCGGGATAACTAAGCGAATGACATTTCCATCATTGGTTGGACTGATTCCGATATCACTTGCCATAATAGCTTTTTCAACATCTTGAAGAATGCTCTTGTCAAAAGGTGTGATCATTAAAACACGTGCTTCTGGAATTTGGATTGATGCCATTTGGTTCAATGGTGTTGGCGCACCGTAGTAGTTCACAGTAATACGGTCCAAAAGGCTAGCGTTCGCACGGCCTGCGCGGATTTGCCCAAGTTCACGTTGAAGATTTTGTGCTGCTTTTTTCATTTTTTCTTTTGCTTCTGTCATAATTGCATCTGCCATTTTTATTTCCCCCTTACAGTTGTTCCGATATTTTCGCCTAAGATTGCACGGCGAATATTTCCGTGTTCATTTAAATTGAAGACAAGCAGTGGAATATCATTATCCATGCTTAGTGAACTTGCAGTTGAATCCATGACTTGTAATCCTTTGGCAATAACTTCCAGATGAGTCAGTTCTTCAAATTTCACTGCATTTGCATCTACTTTCGGATCAGCAGAATAAACACCGTCTACATTGTTTTTAGCCATCAGGATAACATCTGCGCCGATTTCTGCCGCGCGTAATGCTGCTGTTGTGTCTGTCGAGAAGTACGGGTTGCCGGTACCGCCTGCAAAGATAACGATCCGTCCTTTTTCTAAATGACGTTCTGCTTTACGGCGAATATATGGCTCTGCGATTTGACGCATTTCAATCGAAGTTTGCACGCGTGTCGGTACACCCACGTTTTCCAACGTATCCTGTAAAGCTAAGGCATTCATAACTGTAGCTAACATACCCATGTAATCAGCTTGAGCACGTTCCATGCCCATTTGTGCTCCGATTTGTCCGCGCCAGATATTTCCGCCGCCCACAACGATTGCCATTTCAACGCCCAGCTCGTGAACTTCTTTGATTTCTTGGATGATTTCTTTGATTACTGGTGGTTTGATTCCAAATCCTGCATCCCCAGCTAAAGCTTCTCCACTCAATTTTAAGACTACACGCTGATATTTCGGTGTGACCATGTTCATTCCTCCAATATTTTCTATTGCCATTTTACCATACTTAGATGATTTCGACACTCTAAGACTGGTTTTTCTTGTTTTGCTTAAAAAAAGGGAGCGCACAAACCGTGCGTTCCCGTCTGTTATTCAACAGAATTATTTTTTCACTTGGCTCATAACTTCTTCTACAAAGTTATCTTCGCGTTTTTCGATACCTTCGCCAACTTCGAAACGTACGAATGTTTTAACAGTTGCGCCTTTTGATGCAACGTATTTTTCAACAGTCATATCAGGATCTTTAACGAATGGTTGGTCCACCAAAGCGATTTCTGCTTTGAATTTCTTCAAGCGTCCTTCTACCATTTTTTCAACGATATTCGCTGGTTTGCCTTCGTTCAATGCTTGTTCTGTAAGAACAGTTTTTTCATGTTCTAATTCAGCTTCTGGAATTTGTGATTCGTTTACATAACGAGGATTGATAGCTGCTACGTGCATAGCTACGTCTCTTGCAACTGTTTCGTCAGTTGTTCCATCTAGAACAGTCAATACGGCAATACGTCCGCCCATATGCAAGTATCCACCAAATGCAGCATTGTCGTCTTTTTCTACAACTTCAAAGCGACGGAAGCTGATTTTTTCTCCGATAACTTGAGTTGCTTCGATCAAGTCAGATTCAATTGTACCTTTATCTGTTTTGATTTTCATTGCAGCTTCCATGTCTGCTGGTTTGTTTTCAGCAACAAGTTCTGCAATTTCTTTTACTAAATCTTGGAACATTTCGTTTTTAGAAACAAAGTCTGTTTCTGAGTTTACTTCAACGATTGCTGCAGTGTTACCTTTCACAGCAACTGAAGCCAATCCTTCAGCTGCAATGCGGTCATTTTTCTTCGCAGCCTTTGCCATTCCTTTTTCACGTAAAAGATCAACTGCTTTTTCCATGTCGCCTTCTACTTCAACTAATGCTTTTTTCGCATCCATCATTCCTACGCCAGTCATTTCGCGTAGTTCTTTTACCATTTTAGCTGTAACGTCTGCCATGTTTAACTCCTCCTGTGTGTTTTTCTTTTTAAAAAAAGCTGCTTCAAAGGAGAGTGAGGCTTGTCGCCCAGCCTTTGAAACAGCTCCATCATTCAAAATTATTCTGCTGAAGAATTGTCGCCTTCAACAACATCTACGATTTCTTCGATTGATGTTGCTGTGTTTTCTTCTGTGAAATCTTCTTCAACTACTTGATCTTCACCTTGGTTTCCTTCGATGAAAGCATCAGCCATTTTTGAAGTAATCAATTTAACGGCACGAATTGCATCGTCGTTTGAAGGGATTACTACGTCGATTTCATCTGGATCGCAGTTTGTATCAACCATAGCTACGATTGGGATATTTAATTTGTGTGCTTCTTGAACAGCAATACGTTCTTTACGTGGGTCAACGATGTACATTACATCTGGGATTCTTGGCATATCAGCGATACCGCCTAAGAATTTTTCAAGACGTTCACGTTCTTTGTTCAAACCAGCAACTTCTTTTTTAGGTAGAACTTCAAAAGTTCCATCTTCTTCCATTGCATTGATTTGTTTCAAACGGCTGATACGTTTTTGGATAGTATCCCAGTTTGTCAATGTTCCGCCTAACCAACGATGGTTAACGAAGTATTGTCCTGCACGAGTTGCTTCTTCTTTGATTGCTTCTTGTGCTTGTTTTTTTGTACCTACGAATAATGCTACGCCGCCTTCTTCAGCAACGCTCTTCATGTAATCATAAGCTGCATCTACTAATTTAACTGTTTTTTGCAAGTCAATGATGTAGATTCCGTTTCTTTCTGTGAAGATATATTTCTTCATTTTTGGATTCCAGCGACGAGTTTGGTGACCAAAGTGTACGCCGGCTTCTAGTAATTGTTTCATAGAAATTACTGCCATGTTTGTTTCCTCCGATTTGGTTTTATTTTTCCTCTTCTTATCTTCTACCTTGCCGGCAAACTTTTTCAAGCACCTACCGACAATCCAATAAGAATGTGGATTTGCTGATGCATAAAGCACCCTCAGCTATTATACAGACAAAAGATCCGTATCGCAAGAGCAAATATACTTTTCTGCTCAACATTCAATAGTTTACCTGAAAGATAAAAAGAATTCAAGAAAAACAGTAGATTTCTCTTTGTTTCTTTATTATCCTTTTTCCATAAAATAATTTTAGGTATAAAAGACGAATATTATTGGGCAATCCTTCTTTTTTTTGTTATGATACATGTGAAATCTTTCGTAAAGGAGAAAGAAAATGCGCAAAGCTCAAAGACATTTGCTGATTAAACAAGTCATTGAAGAATTCCCGATCCGTACGCAAGAAGAACTATTAAACAAACTTGGGCATTATGGCGTTACCGCCACGCAGGCAACGATTTCTCGAGATATCCGTGATCTAAAAATCGTGAAGGCACCTGATGAAAATGGCGTTTCCCGCTTCGTATTGTTTCGCGAAAAAGGAACTCCTGAGACTAGGACTGAGGAAGAGGATCGGCTGGTTCAAATGATTGAAGACATTGTATTGAAAGTCGAACGAGTCCACTTTTTGACGATCGTCAATACCTTGCCAGACAATGCTCATTTATTTGCATCTGTTTTAGATGAGATCAAACCTCCCTCTATTGTCAGTACAATTGCTGGATTCGATACGATCATGGTCATCTCGGAAAATGAGGAGGACGCAAAACGAGTAGAAGAATTTCTTCACCATCCAACTGAAGTATCACTTTTTTAATCAGAGCACGTATTCCTAATATGGAATGCGTGTTTTTTTATTTTCAATATTTTCCTTATTAAATAAACCTTTACACTCTTTACAAAAATACATCATTTTTTATTCAAATTTTTCAACACCTTGATTGAATCACAATAATCATCATTTATATTGGATGTTAACAAGAGCAGCTTCTTGCTCTTTGTGTATTTCAAAAAAGAAATGAAAGGAAATCATATGTATAAATTATTAACTCCTGGACCATTGACGACTTCTGAAACAGTGAAAAATGCTATGCTGATCGATCATTGTACTTGGGATCAAGAATACAAAGAAATTACACAATGGATAAGAAAAAAATTACTGGATCTTGCTCAAGTATCGGAAGGAATATACACAACGGTCTTAATGCAAGGTAGCGGCTCCTTCGGGGTAGAATCGGTATTAAGTTCTGTGATCAGGCCAGAAGATACTGTACTGATTTGTTCAAACGGCGCATATGGACAACGAATGATCAACATGTGCGAATGTCTGAAACTGAACTATACCGTTTATGAGGTATCGGAACATCAAATCCTCCAAGCTCATGTGATTACACAGCTGATTGAAGAGAATCCGTCTATCTCCGCACTAGCAATGGTCCATAGCGAGACTACTTCCGGTATTTTGAATAATTTGGAAGAGATTGCTGCTGTCACACAAGAAAGAGATCTTTTGTTTATAGTGGACGCGATGTCAAGCTTTGGTGGGATACCGATTCGTGTAGCCGAACTAGGGATTGATTTTTTGATTTCCAGCTCAAACAAATGTATTCAAGGTGTTCCGGGCTTTTCTTTTGTACTTGCTAATAAAGCGGAACTGGAAAAACGAAAAAATGTTAGCCGAAGTTTGTCACTTGATCTATATGACCAGTACCGCGTGATGGAAAACGAGAATGGCAAATGGCGTTTCACTTCCCCTACCCATACGGTTTTGGCTTTTCAACAAGCGCTGAAGGAACTAGAGGCAGAAGGAGGAATCGAAACTCGATATTCACGTTATCTCGCCAATAATCATGTACTACGACAAAAAATGACAGAGATGGGGTTCCAGCCTTTCATTCAAGAATATCAAGGGCCATTCATCACCTCTTTTCTTTACCCTAAGGACTGGCGATTTGATTTTAATCATTTTTATCAGTATTTAAAGCAAAACGGATTTGTGATCTATCCCGGGAAAATCAGCGATCATGAATGTTTTCGTATCGGAAATATTGGCGAGATCTATCCGGAAGATATTTTGGAACTGACAGCAATTATCAAAGACTATAAGGAGAACGTTAATGATTAAAACTGTAATTTTTGATTGGGCAGGAACAACTGTGGACTTTGGCTGTATGGCTCCTGTCCACGCTTTTAGAAATGCTTTTCTAGAAAAAGGAATCCAACTGACTGACAAAGAAATCCGCGAACCGATGGGAAAATTAAAAATGGGATCATATCCAACAGCTTCTTTCCCTCCCTTCTGTCAAAGAACAATGGATAGCTATTTATGGACAACTACCTCAGGAAAAAGAGGTGGAGGAATTGTATCAACAATTTGAACATTATCTGTTTAAAGATTTGGCCCAGCATTCTACCTTGAAACCCGACACATTGGAAACGATCGAACGGTTGAGAAACGCTGGGATCAATATTGGTTCCACGACTGGATTTACTGCTCCTATGATGGCAATCGTAGCAGAAACCGCAAAAAAAGAAGGGTATTCACCAGACTTCATAGCAACTTCTGAAGACGTCGAAGGGTATGGTCGACCGTTTCCTTATATGATCCATAAAAACATGCAGTACTTCAAAAACAAGTCGGTTGATGAAGTAATCAAAGTCGGAGATACGGTCTCAGATATCCAGGAAGGGAAAAATGCCGGAGTGTTGACAGTAGGTGTAATTGAAGGTAGTTCGCTAATGGGGATTTCTTATGATGAGTACCAAAAATTAGAGATGGGGAAAAAAGATCGTTTAAAACAGTCTGTTGCTCTTAGATTCCAACAAGTTGGCGCTGATATTTGTGTAAACAATTTAAAAGAGTTAACAGAATACATTTTGTACGCTGACAAGAATCCAGAATGACTTTTATACAAAATAAGAGGTTGTGAAAAAGCTGTCCTGCATCAAGTAATAAGAACAGCCAAACAAAAATAGCTCCTCATATTTTTCGTTTGGTTAGGCTTATTACCGCAGATGCAAGCTTTTGAACACCGTTTATTCGAAAAAAAAGGGAGCTGTGACACGACTTTTGTCACAGTCCCCTTATTTGCAAACAAACAGTGTTTAAGAGACAACCTCTCCACTAAACGGGTGTTCATTCAGCTGACTCTCGGTATTTGCTCAAAAAACGATAAAATTTGAAAAGCTATTTTCTCTTTTGTTTCTCTAATACTCGGATCAGAACGCTGATTTCACATTCTCTTTTTCTTACATCTTATCTGGTGCATGAAGTCCTAGCAAACGAAGGTCTTCTTTCAATAATACAGTCACTGCATAAACTAGAGCTAAGCGTGCTTCTTTTTGTTCATCATCAGCTAAAATCTTCGTATGAGCATAGTATTTGTTGAATGCTTGTGCTAATTTGATTGCATGTTTCGCAATCACTGACGGTTCGTATTTTTCCCCAGCAGACAAGACCGTTTCAGGGTATTTTTGAACTAATTTAACCACTTCCCAGCTGGTATCGTCATTCAATGCATAGTCTGCTGTTTCTGAAGGGACAAATCCTGCTTTTTCCAACAGGCTGACTGCACGAGCATGTGTATATTGCACATAAGGTCCAGTTTCTCCTTCAAATCGAACAACTTCTTCCAGGTTAAAGTCAAATGTATTCAGTCGATCGTTTTTCAAATCGTGGAAAATGACTGCCCCAACCCCTACTTGTTTAGCTACAGCATCTTTGTTTTCCAAATCAGGGTTTTTCTCGCTGATTTGTTCTTTAGCAGATTGGATTGCTTCATTTAATACTTCTTCTAATAAGACGATCTTTCCTTTACGAGTTGATAATTTTTTACCACCTTGTGTGATCAAACCAAATGGAATATGGTGCATGTCGTCAGACCAGTCAAAGCCCATTTCCTTCAAGACAGCTTTCAACTGTTTAAAATGATAGCTTTGTTCATTCCCTACTACATATAGAGATTGTTTGAAGTCGTAAGTACGTTTACGGTACAATGCAGCAGCTAAGTCACGTGTAATGTATAGTGTCGCACCGTCTGACTTCTTAATCAACGCTGGATTCAGGTCATAAGCAGATAGGTCAACGATCTCTGCACCTTTATCCTCGTTCAGCAAATGTTTTTCTTCTAAAAGTTTGACGATTTCATCCATCTTGTCATTGTAGAAAGCTTCACCGTTCAACGAATCGAAACGTACTTCCAGCAGATCATAGATTTTATTGAATTCTTTCATCGATTCATCACGGAACCATTGCCATAATTGAATAGCCTCTTCATCGCCTTCTTCCAGACGTTTGAACCAAGCACGAGCTTCTTCATTTAATTCTGGTTCTGTTTCAGCTACTTCATGGAATTGGACATATAAACGAAGCAATTCATTGATTGGTTCTGCTTTAACAGCTTCTTCTGTACCCCATTTTTTGTAAGCGACGATCAGTTTTCCAAACTGTGTTCCCCAGTCACCTAAATGGTTGATGCGGATTGGCTGATAACCGATTTTTTCCATAATGAAACCGATCGAATTACCGATAACTGTCGAACGCAAATGTCCCATTGAGATTGGTTTGGCAATATTAGGAGAAGACATGTCGATTGGTACTGTTCCTTGATTCCCGATATTGCTATCCCCATAATGTTCTTTTTCTTTCACTACTGTTTGCAAAACTTTTTTGCTGATAAGTTCTTTATTCATGAAAAAGTTCAAGTAAGGTCCGACAACTTCGATTTTTTCAAAGTTGGCAGAATCGATTTTTTCTGCTAAATCTGCAGCGATTTGCTGTGGCGCTTTTCGGTAAACTTTTGCTAATGAAAAGGCTGGAAATGCAACATCTCCGTGTTCAGCTGATTTTGGATTTTCTAGTAATTGTTCGACCTGTTCCAGTGTTAAATCATCTTTGACAGCGTCATAGACAGCTTTTGCGACAAGATCTTTATTATTCATCTTTATTCCTCCTAAAGTGCTCCCTTGATTGTTAAACAAAAAAAATCTCTAGCGACGGCATACTTAGTATGCCATCACTAGAGACGAGATTTCCCGCGGTACCACTCCAATTGTCCTAAAAAAGGACCAGCTCCATCTGATATCGGTAGACGACCGTCTGTTTAAAACAGAATTCTCCAAGTGCGCTTCGTTGTATCTTCTTCATTCGGCTTCCACCACTTCCGAATTCGCTAGCCAAGAATGATACAAGTACTCTCTTGTTCAACAAATCTTAGTCTTATTAAACTTTCTTGAATTATATCAGAAAAAAAAACGAAAGGCTAGTCGTTTCTGATAAAAAAACAATCCAGATGGCCTAAAGGAGAAGAAATACCACCTGGATAGCTATAAATCATTTCGTAAATACGAAAGACTTAACAAATTAATCAGCTACGATAATCGTTCCTTCTTCAGAAGCTAAAAGATTCTCGATATTTTCTAAAGAAGTGATGATTGCCTTAGCGTTTGGTTTTGCTTCAACAAATGCAATAGCTGCCTCTACTTTCGGAAGCATGCTTCCTGGAGCAAATTGCTTTTCATCAATGTATTGTTTCATTTCTGAAACAGTAACAGTTTCTAATTTCTTTTGATCTGGTTTTTGGTAATTGACATACACATTGTCTACTCCTGTCAATACGATCAGCAAATCCGCATCGATGATTTCGGCTAATTTTTCTGAAGCAAAATCTTTATCGATTACGGCTTCTCGTCCTTCTAATCCAGTAGCTGTTTCTACAACAGGAATCCCACCGCCACCAACAGAGACTGTGATAACTCCTTGATCGACCAGCGTTTCGATGACACGTGCTTCTTTAATCGAGATGGGTTTAGGGGAAGCGACTACTTTTCTCCATCCACGTCCAGCATCTTCTTTGAATGTCACAGTGGAGTCAGCATTCATTTGTTCTTTGGCTTCTTCTTCCGTGTAGAATGGACCGACTGGTTTACTTGGATTTTTGAATGAAGGATCATTTTCATCCACAATAACTTGAGTGACTAAAGAAACCACATCTTTATCGATCCCTTTTTCCTTCAGTACTTCGCCCATGGCGTTTTGTAACCAGTAACCGATAGATCCTTCTGTCATTGCAACACATGTATCTAAAGGCATTGCCGGTGTTTTCTCAGAATCAGCAGCTTGCTGCTGAATCAATAGGTTACCGACTTGCGGACCATTTCCGTGGGAGATGATCAATTCATCTCCTTGTTCGATAAATTTCACTAAATACTTTGCTGTTTCCATTAACGCTTCTTGTTGGGCTTTTGCACTTGCATCCGTAGACAAGATTGCATTACCCCCTAAAGCGACAACTACTTTTCGTTTGGCCATTTCATTCGTCCTTTCTTCAGTTCTACCGAATTTTCTAGATAACAAAACGAGCCAGCGTTTTGTGATTTTCCCTCAATGCTGACTCGTTTTTTCGTGAGATGAATGTGGTTATGCTTAAACGCGAGGGATAAACAAGTTACCTAATGTTGCTGCCATGATCGCTTTGATTGAGTGCATACGATTTTCTGCTTGGTCAAATTGACGAGCATATTTGCTGCGGAAGACTTCATCTGTTACTTCCATTTCAGTGATGCCAAAGCGTTCTTTCATTTGTTCACCGTAAACAGTGTTTGTATCATGGAAAGCTGGCAAGCAGTGCAAGAAGATCAAACGATCTGTGTTGTGTGTTTTTTCTACCATTTCCATATTGATTTGGTAAGGTTTCAACAATTTGATACGTTCTTCGAATTTATCTTCTTCACCCATTGATACCCATACATCAGAATAAAGGACGTCTGCTCCGTCTACACCTTTATCAACATCGTCGGTAATCATCAATTGTGCACCGGATTTTTCAGCAAAGCCTTCTGCCATTTTGACGATTTCTTCTTCAGGTTGTAATTCTTTTGGTGCAACGATACGCATATTCGCTCCTAAAATTGCACCTGTGACTAATAAAGAGTTAGCCATATTGTTTCGACCATCTCCGCAGTAAGCAACAGTGATACCTTCTACTGTTCCAAAGTTTTCTTGGATAGTTAAAAAGTCAGCGATCATTTGTGTTGGATGCCATTCATCAGTCAAGCCATTCCAAACTGGAACACCAGAGAATTCTGCTAGTTCCTCTACCATTTTTTGACTGAATCCACGGAATTCGATTCCGTCAAACATACGTCCTAGTACTTTAGCTGTATCTTCTGTGGATTCTTTTTTACCTAATTGGATATCATTTGCACCTAAATATTCAGGATGTGCACCTAGATCGATCGCTGCAGTAGTAAATGCAGAACGAGTACGTGTAGATGTTTTTTCAAATAAAAGCGCAATATTTTTTCCTTCTAGATAGTGATGTGGGATACCACGTTTTTTCAAGTCTTTCAAGTGTTCTGAAAAATCGATCAAATATTGTAATTCTTCTTTTGTAAAGTCTTTTTCTGCTAATAAGCTTCTTCCTTGGAATACTGATTCTTTCATATTAAACATTCTCCTTTAGATTGTTTTTATTTAAGATTAAAGAGGAAATCCCGACGGCAGCTGACAGTAAGACCGCCGTCAGGAAACAAATTACTTCAAGTCTTCACGGACAAGTGGTTGGCTCATGCAGCGTGGACCACCACGGCCTCGTGACAATTCACTTGAATTGATTTCTAACACTTTGATGCCATAGCTACGAAGCAATTCGTTCGATACATAATTTCGGTTATAAGTGACTACAACACCTGGAGCGATTGCCAATGTGTTTGATCCATCATTCCATTGTTCTCGAGGTGCAACGATCTCATCTCCATTACCAGTTGGGATCAGTACAAGATCATCTAATCCAAGAGCAGCTTTCATCGTTTCGTGTAAGTTATCTGAATGAGTAATCTTGATATCATCACCATCTGGTTCGATTGTAAAGACATCCATCTTACCGTCTTTACTTTGAATTGCTGGATGGATAGTGAATTTATCGTGATCTACCATTGTAAATACGGTATCCAAATGCATCATTGCACGGTTGTTTGGAATTTTGATTGCTAACACTTTTTCAAATCCTGAATTTTTTGCGAATAGGTGGCGTGCTAATTTTTCTAAAGCTTTCGCATTAGTTCGTTGAGAAATCCCAACAGCTACTACTTTATCGCTTAAGATCAATTCGTCTCCGCCTTCGATATGATCTGGATTTTCACGATCCAACCATACTTCGATTCCTTTATTTGCAAATCTTGGATGATGTTTCAAAATATATTCTGTAAACATCGATTCACGACGACGTGCTTCAAAAGTCATCTTATTGACTGTCATCCCATTTCCCATTGATGCGGAAGGGTCGCGTGTAAAGTACAAGTTTGGCATTGGGTCCATGTAAAATGGATAGTCATCGTCTGCTGACAGATCGTATAGACTGCTAGAACGTACTTCGATATCTTTTGTACGAACCCCAGCCATGATTTTATCTACCATTTCTTGCGTTTCCATTGATAGAAGGAACTCATGAAGACCCTCTCTTACAGCATTCGATGCAATATGAGATTCATCCAACATTTTATTCAAGAATTGTTCTTTGACATTGCCTGCGTCAATCGCTTCTGCCGCTAATTTTTCCAAGTAAAGAGTCTCGACGCCTTCATTTTGCAATGTCTTTGCAAAGTTGTCATGTTCTTCTTGAGCAATCGGAAGATATGGAATATCATCGAACAACAGACGATCCATAATATCTGGTGTCAAATTTTCCACTTCTTGTCCAGGCCTTTTCAGTAAAACTGTCTTTAATTTCCCTATTTCAGAGAAAACGTGAATAGGTTTATCCATGTTGTGTTGCCTCCTTCTTTTTGATTACATGTATAGGATATCCTCCTTTTGTAATCACTTTCATAATTTTGTCTCATTCAAAATGAGACATTCCTCACATTAATATTCGATAATTAAATAATTAAACGTTTTTCTATTTTTAAGCGTAATTTATTCATTTTTTATTCTGTATACACTTTCAAAAAAATATTTATTCATTGAAAAAATTTTTTTGAATAAATTAAAAAAATAAATTATATTAGCATTGTTAGCGTTTACTATATGTATTATTGTTGTTTTTTATACACAAATCATTCGCTTCAAAACAAATTATTCAATACCATTGTATATTTTTTACATAATAACAAATTATATTTGTAAAGTATTAAAACTTGTTTCTAATGTTGGTATGTTAAAACTTTACAAATTCTTTAAAAAAAGTGACAATAAATATAGTGAACAATAAGGAGAGGACTTTTTAATGCGTGTTAATAAAATCGATTTTCACTTTTCAAAACTCAGATATCAACCTGATTTTGAACATTTCTCGGATGAAGAGTTCCAACAGATCAAGGAACATACTGTTCTTCGTTCTTATAAAAAAGGACAGATCCTTTTCGACGATGGTGATCCCAGACAACGGTTGTATATCTTGACCAAAGGACTCGTTCGTTTAGAACGTTATGATGAAAGTGCAACTTATTACTACTATGACTATGTGAATACAAATAACCTTTTTCCTATGTCAGGAATGTTTGGAGAAGAGACCTACACTTATACAGCTCAAGCGATGACTGATATTGAAACATTCTACCTTCCTGTTTCCTACTATGAAAAATTAGCACGAAAAAATCCCGAACAGTTGATCTATATGATACAAAAAATTTCTAAAGTAGTTGAAATACATGAATTGCGTATCCAAATCGGATTGACCTCTAGCGCCTTTGACCGGGTAAAACAAAATTTATTCATTTTGAAAGAAGAATTGGGCGTACCAACAAAAGATGGTCATATCACCATTCCTTATCCGATCACCTTAAAAGAATTAGCAGTGAATAGCGGCACGACACGTGAAACTGCTGGACAAGTAATCAAACAACTACGTGATTCCGGACTGTTAGATTATGACAAAAAGCGTTTTACTTTCTGTAAGACAGCTACTACTCCAGCTATGAGAGAATAACGCGAACAAAAATAAGCAGTGACCCTGATATTTATCAGGGTCACTGCTTAATTTCCTCCCTAAAACTTCTGAAAGATCCGGCAGTTTTAGATCACTGGGCAAGACTCAAAGATTTTCTATGTGTGTTTCAGTTATGTAATATTCACTGTTTGCAAAAAATACTGATAGATTAACTAGAGGAAGCGTCTTGTCCTCATCCGACCTAGATTATTCGATATTCCTCGACAATAAACGATTAATCAGTGAGGGCAATCAGAGGAACGGATAATGATGAATAAGCTGTAAAAAATAGGGCTTTGACAAAAGCGTGTCACAGCCCTTATTTCGATTAAACGGTGTGTACCTGTCAACTCTTCGGTCACAAGTCATAATGTTCATAAACATGAGGAGCTGTTTTTTGAAATTGTTCCTTGTGAATCAGAGTTAAACGACAGGCTTACGAACTCTTGATTAAACGGCGTTCAAAAGCTTGCATACGCGGTAACAAGAACAGCCAGGTCAAAAACATGAGAAGCCGTTTTTCCTGGGCTGTTCTTATTACTTGATGCAGGGCAGATTTTTCACAACCTCTTTATTCAGATAAAACCAAGCTTGGATCAGCATTCAACTGATAGCTAGCAAAATTTCTTTTTTGCATTTCCACATGTGCTGCTGCTCCAATCATTGCAGCATTATCTCCACAAAGTCGAAGAGGGGGAATCACTAGTTCTACCTCAGGGAGTTTAGTTGCCAAAGCATCCTGCAATCCTTTACGCAACCCTTGATTGGCCGCTACACCTCCAGCTACAATCAGTTGCTTGACTGGATAATTTTGACAAGCTCGAAGTGTTTTAGTAATCAATACATCGATCACACTTGCTTGAAAACTAGCTGCTAAATCATTTTTGTCTAGATCTTCTCCACGCTGTTGTGCATTATGCACCAAATTGATAAATGCACTTTTTAATCCGCTAAAACTGAAATCATAATTATCTTCATGGATCATCGCTCGTGGAAAATGGTAATTATCTTTTCCCTGATGAGCTAGCTGATCGATTTCTTTTCCGCTTGGGTAAGAAAGACCTAATACTCTTCCAACTTTGTCATAAGCTTCTCCTGCTGCGTCATCTCTTGTCTCCCCAATGATTTCATATGATCCATCTTCTTGCATATAGACTAATTCTGTATGTCCTCCGCTAACAAGAAGTGCCATCAATGGAAACTGGAATGGCTTAACCAGACGGGCTGCATAGATATGCCCTGCCATATGATTTACAGGAATAAGCGGCAATTGGTGTGCCCAAGCAAAAGCCTTAGCTGCAGAAATACCAATCAGCAACGAGCCGACAAGTCCTGGTCCATAAGTGACAGCGACTGCCGATAAATCTTCTGCCGACACACCAGCTTCTACCAGTGCATCTTCCAAGCATAAGGTGATTTGTTCTACGTGATGGCGGCTAGCTACTTCAGGAACTACGCCACCAAAACGTTTATGACTGTTTATTTGAGAAGCAACGATGTTAGATAAGATCTCTGTTCCATTTCTAACGACCGCTACACTCGTTTCATCACAACTTGATTCAATCGCCAGAATCAATTCTTCATTCATTTCATCGTCTCCGTTTTTAACTTTCTGCTCATAATGATCGCATCTTCCGTCGGATTGCGATAATATGATTTCCGTTTACCTAATATACGAAACTTTTCTGATTCATAAAGTTTTCTTGCTGCTTCATTAGATAGACGTACTTCTAAAAAAACATGCAGCGAATCTTTTATTTGTTCCGTAATCAGTAATTGTAACAAATGCCGTGCATGCCCTTTTCCTTGTTCTGAAACTGCAACAGCAATATTTGTGATCTCGACTTCATCTATTACTTTCGAGTATCCAATAAAGCCACAGATCTGGTTATCTTCAACTAAAAGCAGATAATCAGAGTGAGGCTGTTGGATGTCTGCCAAAAACTGCATTTTCGTCCAAGGTGAACCATGTGGATAAGCATTTTCGCTAATCACCCATACGCATTCTGCCAAGTACGCTTCATCAAAATCTTTTTTTCTGCAAATCAACTAATCTCACTCATTTTCTAAAAGTTTTATCATATCCAATGCATCTTCTTTTGTTTCAGTGTAATATCTTTTTTTGATCGTCGTTGCTTGAAAACCTAACTTCCGATAAAGTCTTTGTGCATCTTGATTACTCATACGCACTTCTAATGACATCGTCTCACAGCGATTCATTATAGCAAAGTTCTCGATTTCGTCAATAAGCAGCGAACCGATTCGTTTACGCTGATATGCCGGTCGAACGGCAATATTCGTGATATGGCAATCTAAACCGAACGCTCTTGAACCGATAAAACCAATCATTCTTCCATTATCAAAGATACCTAGATATAGATGAGGAAGCGGTGACTTCAATTCTGATATAAAGGCACTTTTTGTCCATGGCAATTCGCCATTATAGACTTCTCGTTCGACATCCAGCAGCTCTTTGATATCTTCTGTAGTCAATTCTCTTAGTACGTAACGACGATCGATTTGTTCGATTGTTTTTTCTGTATAAATCATTTTATCTTGAAAAAAGCTTCTGACATACGCTCTAAATTTTTTCAACATAACTTTCGTCTCCAGGTGTGTGCGTCTCCAACCATTTTTCTTCTGCTTCTACCCGTTTTAAATAGCGAGGAAGAAAAGCTTGTTTCTCTGCAACTGGTTCAGCTAAAGCACCTAATTGAGCCACAGTTACACCACTTGGAATATCCCATGCTGGAACTGTATTAATCATCGCACTAGGCAATATTTCCTTTATTTCAGAGAAGAATTTGTGACAATCACTCCCGACGAAATAAATAGCTTCATTCAGCTTTTGTAGTTGTGTGAACAAATCAGAAGCAGAAATATGTACATCTTCAAGTACAGTTTCTAATCTATTTTCTTTCCAGCGGTATGCCCCAGCGTATACATTTTTTCTTCGAGCATCAAACATGGGCACAATAATATTATCCACACCGATGCAATTAGCCGCGATGGTTTTCAGACTAGATACTCCTACTAGCTCTTTATCTAATGTATAAGCAATCGTTTTTGCTGTCGTTACACCTATACGAAGCCCTGTATAAGAACCGGGACCATCAGAAACCGCGATTCGGTCAATGTCTTTTGGACTTATTTGAAGATCTGCAAACAATTGGTCGATTGCAGGCATCAGTGTTACACTGTGGTTGCGTTTGATATTTGTTTGTATTTGTCCAAGAATTTGTTCGTCTTCTACCACACCGATCGCCAAAGTTTGGTTTGCAGTATCTATTCCTAATGTAATCATATATTTGATCCTTTCTGCTATGACATTCTCGCCTTCCATTGTAGCATACTTTTTTATTCTGAGGATGAAAATACCAAAGGCAAAACTAGTACAATGATACATGATTATCTGCTGGCGGGCAAATTTTGCCCCTTCCTGAAACACAAAAAAGCTGCGGTATCACTCCATTTCCCCACAGCTTTTCCATCTTTTATTTCGTTGATTCTCGAATAATCAACTCTGTTTCCACAATAATCTTTCTTGAAACCGGTGCTTTGGAATTACTTAATTGAAGAATCGTCTCCACTGCTAGCTCTCCCATCCATTCGGTATAAACTTTTACAGTAGAAAGAGAGGGCGTTACATATTTCGCTACACTGACATCATTGAAACCCATCACAGAAATATCTTCTGGTACCACTAAACCTTTTTCTTGAATCGCTTTCAGTGCGCCAATCGCTAATGCATCATTAGCTGCAAAAAGCGCATCAGGAACATGCGGATTCGTTTTTAAATACTGCTTCACTGCTTGATATCCTGACTCGACAGAAAAATCTGCTTCGATAATTGGACCTTCGTCGTAGCCTTTTTCTGCCAAAACTTGTTGAAATGCCATAATTCTGGGATCTTTTAGCCGCTGATGGTTTTTCTTCGTATATTCTGTTCCAGCAAGCATAGCGATATGTTGCGCTTTATGGGAGACAAAATGTTCAATGACTTTTTGAACACTTGACTTAAAGTCGACAACTAGAGAGTCGATTCCTTGAGAAGTGCCATCAGAATCTACCAAAAGCAAGGCATTTTGGGATCCTTTCATTTCTAATAACTGAGCTTCGTCGAATTTTCCTAGTGCGATCGTTCCATCTGTCGGAAGATCACTAATGGAATCCCACGTTTCTTTCAATAAAGTAACGTTTGCTTCTTCTGCCTTTTTTTCGATTCCTAGACGAATAGATAAATAATAAAGATCTTCAAGCTCTTCCGTATCGTCGTACCACTGGATCAGGCGAAGCGTTTGCTTAGTATTTGCTGCATTTTTACGATGTTTCGTATAATTTAAGCGTTCTGCTGCTTCAAAAATTTTTTGCTTTGTGGCTAAGCCAACGGAAAGATCAGGATCATAGTTGAGAACTCTTGAAACAGTAGCAGGAGAAACTCCTGCCAACTGCGCAATGTCTTTAATTGTTGCCATTTGTCTCTCCTCCTTTTTTACGTTTATAAAATTGCAGTAAATCGTTCAAACGCTGCCTGTCCTTTTTCATCTCGCTTGAATACTCCAGCGTCTTCCAGTACACGTGCAAAAACCTGACCTACAGATTTTTGTACGACATCGGTGACCGTATCTTTCGTCAAATCAGGATGTTCTTTTTTTAATTGTTCTGCCCACGGACGATGATATTCAGCCATCTGGTTTTCTTCTCCTAATAAGAAATGCTCTACTTCTACTAGTTCTGGTTTCAAACGAGGTGGTAAAACAGCAAGCCCCATTACTTCGATCAACCCAATGTTCTCCTTTTTGATATGTTGGACATCTTTATGTGGATGAAAAATCCCATCAGGATGTTCTTCTGAAACATTGTTGTCTCGAAGGACAAGGTCCAACTCAAAGTAATTGTCCCTTCTTCGTGCAATTGGCGTAATCGTATGGTGTGGTGTACCATCTGCTGAAAAAGCTCTGATAGATACTGTTTCATCCGAATATGCTTTCCACTTTTCCAATACTGAGTTAGCTGCTTCAATCAGCAAGTTTTTCTCTGTTGATTGCAAACGGATCACAGACATCGGCCATTTCACGACTCCTGCGATGACTTGCGGATAATCTGCTAGTTTGATAAGTTTTTCTATCGGTGCTTTTGCCATAGGAAATTCATGACGTCCTGCCTGATAATGATCATGAGAAAGAATCGATCCTCCAACAATCGGCAAGTCAGCATTCGAACCAACAAAGTAATGAGGCAAGACTTCAGTAATCCGAAGCAGTCTAGCAAATGTTTCCTTTGTGATTTTCATCGGGCGGTGTTGTTCTGATAAAATGATCGAATGTTCATTGTAATAAGCATAAGGAGAATATTGGAATCCCCAGCTTTCACCGTCTAGATTCATTCGAATAATCCGGTGATTGGTGCGGGCTGGATAGTTCAAGCGACCTCTATATCCTTCGTTTTCCATGCAAAGCATGCAGGTAGGATAGTCTACTTTTACCGCCTCGCGTTCTGCTGCGATTTGTTTTGGATCTTTTTCTGGCTTAGATAAATTGATTGTGATTTCCAGTTCACCATACTCCGACTCTGCCGGAAATTTGATGTTTTTTGCGATGGCTCTTGTTTTGATGTAGTCATTTTTCTTACTTAAATTAAAGAAATACTCAGTTGCTTCCTCTGGGCTTTTCGAATAGTGCTGTGCAAAGAATGCATTGACGACTGAAGGTGGCGGTGTGAGAAAATCCATTAATTGCGCTTCAAAAATCTCTTGTTCTGCTGGCAATTCTGAAAGAACACCATTTTCTCTTGCCTTAGCGACAAGCTGATCCAATAAGTCTACAGATTCTTCCTTAACTGGTCTTACTTCAATGCTTTCTAAAGCATCTTCTCCTACCATCCCTAAAAGACGATTCTGTAAATATAAGCGGTCCATTTCCATCCATCCGCCAGCTTCGATCGCAAGTGTGGCAAAATCACAAATCGTTTGACTGATTGACATATCTCATTCCCCTATTCTTCATAACCATTTGGATGACTGACATGCCAATCCCATGCTGTTTTGATAATTGCTTTGATATCTGTGTATTCAGGTTTCCAGCCCAGAACCTCTCTCGCTTTTTCACTTGAAGCGACTAATCGGCTAGGATCTCCAGCTCTTCTTGGTGCTATTTCTGCTGGAATTTCTTTTCCTGTCACTTCTCTAGCTGCTTCTAGCATTTCCTTGACTGAGTATCCTTTGCTGCTGCCTAAATTGAAGAAGTTGCTTTCATTTCCTTCTTTCAAGTATTCCAAAGCTAAAATATGTGCAGCAATCAAATCTTCTACTTGAACATAATCTCTGATACATGTTCCATCTGGTGTATCATAATCGTCTCCATAAACAGCCAATGCTTTTCTTTGACCAAGAGCTACTTGTAAAATGATTGGGACAAGATGCGTTTCTGGTGTATGATCTTCTCCGATAGATGCATCTGCTTTTGCTCCGGCTACATTGAAGTAGCGCAAAGCGACATAGCGCATGCCATATGCTTGGTCACACCACTTCATCATTTTTTCCATCATCAATTTACTTTCACCATACGGATTTTTAGGATTAGCTGGTGTATCTTCTGTGATTGGAGACTCTTTTGGTTCTCCGTAAGTTGCTGCAGTAGAAGAGAACACGATTTTATTCACATTGAACTCGTGCATGACTTCAAGTAAGATTTGCATACCGTATACGTTGTTGTTGAAATACATCAATGGTTTTTCGACAGATTCTCCTACTAAAGAGCTTGCAGCAAAATGGATTACTCCTTCAATCGGTTCCTTTTCAAATACGGAACGTAGAAATTCTTTATCCCGGATGTCTCCTTCATAAAAATGAGCATCTGGATGTACTGCTTGTTTGTGACCTGTGAGCAAATTATCTACCACAGCTACTTGATACCCCTTTTGAACTAGCTGGTCTACAGCGTGCGAACCGATATAACCGGCTCCGCCTAGTACTAAAATTGTCATAAAAAACACTCCTTTGATTAGTAAAATTGTGTTTGTTGATTATATATAATTTAAAAAAACGAAGTTTACTTTTATGGTGAAAACAAACAAAGTAAAATTTCGTAAATTCATATGGTAAATTTATAATAAAACATTTAGTAAACATTTTCAAGGATTTTTTGCAAAGGTTTACAAACAAACGTAAAACTAGCCTTTTTTTCTCTTTTGTTCCATAATGGATATAACAAATAATAAATGAGGTGGATTCAATGAAAAAATTTGTATCTGGAATATTAGTAGGAAGTCTGGCAACAGCCGCTGCCGTTGCTGGTTTGGTCGCTTCTGTGAAAAAAACAGTGATCGATCCAATTGACGAAAAAGAAGCAATGATCGAAGAAAACCGTAAAAAAGCAATGCGCAAACGCGTTTCTCGTTAATAATTATTTAAAAATACGCATGAAGACTTTTGAAAGAACAGATAAGTCATCATGCGTATTTTTATTTGTCAGTCAATATAAGTTGTGCTATTTTATCTGCCTGTCTCAGATTCCATGGATCTGTATAAGGTCTAGCTGCTGCTGCAGTTAGCCAATCCACACCTTCAACAGGTATTCCATAGCAATAAAAGTCAGACTGGATTTCCCCTGAAGCATCAATCACGCGATTCGTACCTCGCTCAACATCTATAGCTTCTGAATGATAACTTCCTGTATTATCTGAAAATGAAAAAAGGCGAACAAGTTTGTTTTCCTTCAAATTTTTTATGACAGGATTACTTGAACGAGAAAAGCTTGTTTGTGGCAATCGAGCTTCAATCAAATAGCGACTGCTGATTTCTTTATCTTGTAGAGAAATAACATAGCGGTTGTGCTTTTGCTGAATATCAAGTGGCGGTTCGATCAAATGAAAAATACCCGCATCTATCAGTGCTGCTAATTCTTTCGTCCGAATGACTGGCGGACCGATCGTTAAAAAGCTATTTAGATGAGTAAACCATCCCCATAGTATTTCTTTGTATTCCTTTGCAGAAAAAACGTGCCATTCAATAGCCTGCCGGATTGGATCACGCCAGTCTTTTAATGCATCAAATGTTGAAGCAAATGCTCCTGTGCAATTGCCTTTTTCCGCTTCTTTTATCTGCCCTTCAATAAATGCTCGGCTAGCTTCTGCAAAGGACTCATCCTGATAGGTAAGAGGAATTTCTAAATACGACCAATCCCATCTATAAGGGATTAGTGCTGGATGCTTTCCGAGACACTCCTCTGAAGAGAGGGAGAGAAAATCATGCTCAAAATTTTTCTTTGGAATCGGCAAATGATATTCTTCGATGATTTTCTTGTAATAAAACAACTCAACGTCTTTTTTCAGATAGTCAAAAAATGTTTCGCCAGTCAAAAATCCCGACTGATGCCATTGCTCCAGGTTTTCTTTTGTTAGTAACCGTGGCCATGCCATTGCTCCGCCTTGCTTTTGGTTTCTTCCTCGAGGGTAATAAGGGAGCCCCCTTCTTGATCCACTGTATACAATCGGTTCCTTGCCTGATGGATGATAGACAAGTTTTCCCTTTTCGTTCTCGAAGCGCCCTCCTCTTGATACTGTAAACAATCCGACATAATCAAAAAAACTTAAGCCTAGACCTCTTAAAAAGACATTTTCTTTAGGCGGTATCTTCGAAAGATCGACATCTGCAGGATTAGAAGGAAGCTGATACAGTAAATCATTTTTCTTTGCGTAGTCTACCCACACTCTTTCTTCTTCTGTCTCATCATTTTCCCAGTGACCGCTTGCTAAAACAAGCTGATCGATAGAATAGCTTTGCTGATCTGTCTGTAAAAGATAACCATCTTTTCTTTTGCTGACTTTTTTTACTAAAGAATAAACAAACTGAATAGAAGCTGGAAATTCTTCTTGCAACTTTGAGAAAAACCAGCGTTGATAGAGTCCGTATAAACATCGAGTAGATTGCTGATCTTTTTCCAGACGATTGATTTCTTCTATAATTAGTTGCTTATTTTTAGTTACCGTCTGTTCGATATAATCTGTAGCAGGTCCTTTACTCCATTGAAACAAGTTGGGTCCCTGTGTTACCAATCCTCCACTGGACAATGTTTCATCTGTAAAAAGCGTCACTTGTTGAGAAACAGAATTCATTAATAACTCCGGTGGCTGATTCAACCGCCAAACTCGACCTCCAGGACCATTGGGATCGAAAAGAAAAAGTTCAAGAGAATGTCTGTCCTGATTATTATGGAGAATCCTTTCTGCTACACTTAATCCTCTAGGTCCGGCACCAATGATCCCTATTTTCATTTGCATGCCTCCATTTCGATAAATTTTTTCAATAAAACAGCATGGTTCTGATGTTCATTTTTTGCACCATAAACAAAAGTAATGACTGGATGTTCTTTCATAAGTTGACTGAGTTTAAAAATAGCTTGCTTCTTTTCTTCTTCGAAAATCAATTCTTGCTGGTATTTCTTTGCAAATGAAGCAAATCGTTCTGGTACATGGTCAAAAGTTTTGCGTGCTTCATTACTAGGTGCAATTTCTTTCAACCACAGATCTAACTGCGCTTTTTCTTTTGAAATTCCTCGTGGCCAGAACCTATCCACGAGTATTCTATAGCCATCCTCTTTTTCAGCATCAAGGTAAACACGTTTTAATTTGATCATAGTTGTTTCCTTCTTTCTGCCTTTTCGCTTAGCTTATATATGTAGATAATAGCACAAAATAAAAAAAATGAACGGCACAACTATCCATTGCGCCGTTCATGTGATCTTGGTCAAAATCTAATGATTGATTCGGTTTTTAAAGCTGTCATACAATCATCTGTTTTATACTTTTTTACTTTTGATTTTTCCAGACCATCCGTCATATCCACCCTTAAGTAAATAAATCTCTTGATAACCTGCTTTACGTAATTTATTTGCTGTACGGATGCTCAAACTTTTCTTTTGATCGTAAATATAGACAGGCTGGTCTTTTCGAATAGATCCTAATGAATCTTTCAAAACAGTGTAAGGGATGTTTCTTGCACCTAAAATATGCCCAGCATCAAACACATCTTTTTCGCGAACATCGATTACTTGTGCTTTTCTCATTCCTTCTCGAAATTCTTCTTCTGTCAAAGTCGTTGCTGAACGTTTGGCCATTACTCGTAGATAGACTTCCCAAAAGATGATTGCAAGCACAATCAATAGCAAAATGATATTAATTACCCATAAAACCATGTAATGCCTCCGTTTTTTTAAGCAAATTTCAAGGCTAATGAGGCAGCACCAATGACACCAGCTTCATTACCAAGCTCTGCTAATTTGATTTTTGTTGATTCTCTTACTTGCGGGAAAGTAAATTCTTTAAAATATTTCTCTACACGGCTACGTAAAAATTCTCCTGCTGCCGATACTCCTCCACCTAACACAATACTTGACGGATTCAATGTATTCCCCAAGTTGGCGCAAGCTAAACCTAAGTAGAAGCATACGCGATCAACAACCATCAATGCAAACGGATCGTCTTCTTGAGCCATTTCAAAGATATCTTTACTTGTTACTTCTTCACCGTTGTCTAACATTGCTTTCAGTTTTGAATCTCCTGCGTATTCTTCTGCCAAGTAACGACCTAGACGTACCACACCAGTAGCGCTAGACACAGTTTCTAAACATCCGCGTTTACCGCAAGTACATTCGAACCCTTCAGGATCCACAGTGATATGGCCGATCTCTCCGCCTGCTCCGCTCACGCCGTGAATCAAATTTCCGCCAGCAACGATACCACCGCCAACACCTGTTCCTAGAGTAACGAATACAACGTCTGGATCGTTTTCTCCAGCACCTTTCCATCGTTCACCTAAAGCAGCAACATTCGCATCATTATCGATAGCGAATTTGATTCCTGTTCCTGCCTCGATCAGTTTTTTCACAAATTGAACTTCTGTCCAGTTTAAGTTATACGCACCAATAACCGTTCCAGCTTCGCTGTCCACGCTTCCTGGGGTACCCATGCCGATTCCGATAAAGTCTTCGGCTTTCATATTATATAAATTCAAACGATGGTTGATTGATTCAATGATTTCAGGAACGATATGCTTACCATCATCCAAAATATTGGTATCGATGCTCCATTTTTGTTGAATCTCTCCTTCTGGTGTTAAAATTGCAAATTTTGCTGTTGTTCCACCTAAATCAATCCCAATAATCTTCTTGTCCATTACAAATTTCCTTTCTTTCGGCTTTCTTCAATTCGGTGCTCTCTTTTTAATATGCGCCACGCTGTCATGTATGTATCATGATCAATCAAACGGCTATCATACAGATTACGCAATTCGATAGTCATTAATTCAATGTCATAGATGCGTGCACCCACATAGATAAAGATGCCAAATTTTTTGAACAGCTGCTGTACATCATATAAGCTCTCCATCTTTAAGCACTTCCTTCATATTATACAAGTAAACCATATTTTTTTAAACCCAGTAAAATACATATTACAAAAAGAAATACAAAAACTAGTGTAGAAAGAATCCTTTGGTGTATCGAATAGCTTGTCTGTTGTTTCGGTAGACCCAAAACATTCCCTAACACTAATCCGCCAATTAGCCCACCGACATGTCCCCAAACATCTACAGAGGTATCCAGAAGACCAAAAACAAATGTCAACACAATAAATAAAAGAAAATGTCTGACTAGCTGCTGGATCGCTGGGTTATGTTTAAAATGAAACCCTAAGATAAACAACGCACCGAACAAACCGAATATCGAAGTACTCGCACCACCAGACAGAACATTCGCTTCGTTAAAAGCAAAGCTTGCTGTATTTCCCATTATCCCGCTGAACATATAAATCAAGAAAAAACGCCAATGGCCATAGATTGCCTCGATTTGCTGCCCCATAAAATACAGTATCAGTGAGTTCATTACGAAATGCATCAGTCCAAAATGGATGAAGATTGGTGTCACTAAACGCCACCATTCATTGAAGTGAACAAGATAAGGACCATACATTCCGGCATAATAAGGGATCTCAAGTCGCGGAAATAATTCCATCATGAGGAAGACCGCTGTCTGTATCCCTAAAAAAGCATAGGTCCATAACGGTCGTCTTAACCATGCACGCAATTTTATTTGCTGTTGATAATTCATGAAAACCTCCCATTTCATTTTAGTCAATAAACAATTGTTGGATCTTCTGATCAAAGCTCTCCGGTTGCCATTGTTCATTCAATTGTTCACGAAAAACAAGGCTACATGTTTTTTTATGAAAATTATTTAAATACCGGTCGTAATAACCACCGCCAAAACCGATTCGATAACCGGCTCTATTGTAGATAATACCTGGTACAATGAGGAGATCGATCATCTCCGGCAAATAGAGCTTCTCTGATTGTGGCTCAAGAACACCAAAACTCGAACGTACAAGAACGGACTGTTCATCCATTTCATAAAACGCCATCTGACGTTTCGGCAAAGTTTTAGGTACAACTATTTTCTTTTGTTCTTTTTCTGCTCGTTGGATAACCGGCTGTGTATCCAGTTCAAATTCATTCGATAAAGTCGTCCCTATCACTTTTGCTGACTTCCAGTACTCGCTGGCGAATAGCTGTTTATAGATTCGCTGTTCTTTTTCCTTTTTCTTGCCACTTTTGGCCAGATTTTTCAGCTTTTCGATTCCTTTCCGGCGTAATCTTACTTTCAATTGGTCCAAAAACTCACCCTTCCTTCTCTCATAAAATGGTATAGGAAAAAAAGAAAAATAGCAATCGAACTTTCAAATAAATGCATAAATAGAATAAAAAGAAGACCTAGAAATGATTGGCCTTCCTTTTTTAATGAATTTCAACTGTTCAGCGCGTGTTTTTGTCTGATAAAAAGTGCATACAGAAAATATGGCGCACCAAAAAGGGCAATCAAAATTCCTGTAGGTACTTCCCCACTTGGTAGAATCACTCTAGCAACCATATCTGCACTAAGCACAAAAATGGAACCGAACAAACCGCTCAGAACAAAGGTCCAGTTATTTTCTTTACGTACGACTAGCTTCGCAGCATGAGGAGCTAGTAGTCCTACAAAAGATAAACTACCTGTCACCGCTACACTACCGCTTGCCAAAGCAACAGCTAACAACAAAAGGATTTTTTGACTTTTAGCCACGTTAAGGCCTAATCCTTGCGCGCGTTCTTGACCAAATGATAGCAATCCAATCCTCTGTGCATAAAGTCCTCCTAGCGGAATTAAGATAACCGCCCATGGAAGCAATGCCCAAACATAAGGCCAGCTCGCACCCCAGATTGATCCCGCTAACCATGCATTCACAAATCCATAATTTTCCTTAGATAATTGAATCGTGCATAGCAATGTTAATGCAGAAAGGCCGGCATTAACGGCAATACCGGACAATAAGATTCGATTCATACCCAAAAAGCCATTTCGATCATAGGCCGCAAGATAGACACAGCAAGCAGCTAAAACACCACCTAGAAAGGCTACAACTAGCAATAGAAACGGCAGCGAATAGTGCGAAAAGAAACCTAAATAAAGCATCACTAAAAATCCTGCTCCGGCATTAATGCCCAATATACTAGAATCTGCCAATTCATTTCTTGTTACTCCTTGCAAGATATAACCAGAAACGCCAAGACAAGCTCCTGCTAATAAACTGATCAGTAATCGAGGAACTCGAAATTCTCTAACAATCAGCGCCAAAGAAGATGATTCTTTCCCTATGAACGTGGCAAAAAGCTGATCCAGGTAAATAAAAGGCGTACCAATCATTAAACTACCTATAGACAGGATGACAAGTACAAAAAGCAAGAAATAAAACGTCCAATATATTTTTTTCACCGTTGTTCCCTCCTTACTTGTATCAGTAAAAACGGAACGCCAATCAATGCAATGACTAATCCAAAAGGTGTTTCAAAAGGGGGATTAATCATCCTCGCTGTAAAATCCGCCAACATAACCAATCCACCGCCAACTAAAAAAGAGACAGGTAGAACATAACGATAGTCCGTTCCAACCATTCCGCGAACAACTGGCGGAACCAACAGTCCAATAAAGGAGACTGGACCGACTAACGAAACTGCTATGGCTGCCAACACTGCGACTAGACAGAAAACAATCAACCGCGTTCGTTTAGGATGACTTCCAAGAGCTAATGCATGTGTTTCACTCAAATGAATCAAAGATATTGCTTTTCCTAATGAAAAAGAAACCAAAACAGCAAGTATATATAAAGGAAACAATACTGCTAATTGTTTCCATGTGATATTGGCAGCTCCGCCTACAAACCAAAAAGCAAGATCCTGCTGCAGATTAAAGAATTGGGTAAGCGCTTGGCTGATAGCAGTAAAAAAAGAACTAATAGCTACGCCAGCTAAAATCAGCTGTAAAGGATTCATGCCCATTTTCGAAAACTGCAAAAAACCAAATACGAGCAAAGTTACAGCAAAAGAACCTGCCAATGACATTAGAAACACAGAAAAATCAGAAGCTTTAGGCCAAAAAGCAAAACTAAGGGCCATTGCCAACGAAGCACCCGCGTTGATTCCTAGTAAGCCTGAATCTGCTAAAGGATTTCTTGTCACTCCTTGCATCAATGCACCGCTCAATGCAAAACAACTCCCTACAAGAAATGCTCCCGCCACACGAGGCAAACGAATATTTCGTATGATTTGGTGACTTTGTTTTGATCTATCAAAATCAAACAATGCCTGCCAAAAATCTGCTTTTCCCACAGTCGCTGCGCCATTTGAAAGAGCAACAAAAAAAATAATCAAAAGAACAAAACAGACCAAAAGCAGGAGTCTATTTTTCTTCATAGTCCTCATAATTGATCCTCCTGCTCTTTTGGCAACAAATCATAGGTTAGAAAAACTGGTTTATTTGTTCTTGGAAGCGTGACAATCGTTGCATCAATCTCAAATATTTTTTTCATACACTCTTTTGTGATCACTTCTTCAGGTGTACCTTCTGTGATCAACTTACCGTTTTTCATTGCTAATAAATAATCTGAAAAACGTGAAGCATGATTAATGTCATGAATCGACATCAAGATCGTTGTTTGTTTCATTTGATTGATTTCAGTCAATAACTGTAGGATCTCTAATTGGTGTGCCGGATCTAAAAATGTTGTCGGTTCATCCAAGATCAAGATATCTGTTTCCTGAGCAAGCGCCATAGCGATCCAGACACGCTGGGTTTGTCCACCAGACAGCGTTGCGATATCCCGCATACGAAATCCAGCTAGACCTGTAGCATCCAACGCCCACTCGATTGCTTCATGATCTTGCGTGTCCATGCCACTGAACAGTTTTTGATAAGGGTATCGTCCGTAAGATACTACTTCTTCTACTGTCATACCTGTAGGGTGTTCACTAGTTTGTGCTAATAATGCAATTTTTTTTGCAAGTTCTTTTGAACTGTATGTAGAGATATCAGAGTTATTGACAATGATCTTTCCTGATTTCACAGGTAGTATACGGGTAAAACTTTTCAATAAAGTAGATTTTCCACTTCCATTTGGCCCAATCAAACTAGTGATTTTCCCTTCAGGAATCGTAACAGACATGTTTTCAATGATTTTTTTGTTTTCGTAGCCGGCTGCAATGTCAGCTGCTCTTAATCTCGTCATTTCACCCATCCTTTCGCTGAAAATCATTCTCAATTATGACGCTGTTTCAACATTTCGTCAAGCGCTACTTTCATATCTATAGCCAAATGAAGCGGTTGACAGCGTTCGAAATATCAGGAATAATAACCAATGAGAAAGATTCTCAATTATGTCAGGAGGAAAGAAATGAAATTAAAAACAAAAGTATTCACATTATCTAGCATATTGCTGCTGGCTGGAGTACTGAGCGCTTGCTCCCCCTCTTCAGATAAAGAAACAGCTACGACTGCCAATTCGACGACTTCATCCAATAGTACTCATACAGTCACAGATACACTTGGACATAAAGTAGAGATTCCAAACGCGCCCAAACGGATCATCGGCAGTTACTTAGAAGACTATCTGATTGCACTAGGGGAAAAACCTATCGCCCAGTGGACTGTTGGCAGTGGTTCCATTCAAGATTATCTGCAAGATGATTTAAAGGATGTCCCAACGATTTCTTATGACCTTCCTTATGAGAAAGTGTTAAGCTTTGAACCTGATTTGCTGTTGATTTCTTCTTCCGCTACTGTCGAAGGCGGGAAATACGAACAATATAGCAAAATCGCGCCAACTTATGTTGTAAAAAACGGAACAGATGTCACATGGGAAGAACAACTAAAAGATGTCGGCAAAGCTTTGGCAAAAGAAAAAGAGGCAGAAAAAATCATTTCCGATTATCAAAAATCCATCAAGAAAACTCGAGAAGAAATAGCAGATAAAATCGAGAACAAGACAGCTGCAGTGTTGTGGGTGACCAACAACTCAGCCTTTATGGTCAGCAAAAATCGGTCAAGTGGAAGAATCGTATACGACGATCTGGAATTTGGTGTTCCTGATCTAGTGGAAGAGGTCTCCAAAAAAGCCACTTCTGACTGGTCTGCTGTTTCCTCTGAAAAGCTAGCTGAATTAGATGCTGACTACATCATCCTTGTGAACAGTGACAAAGATGCTGCCATGTTCAATGAACCAAGCTGGAAGAATCTTAAAGCAGTGACAGACAATCATGTACTGCAATTCGGACCTGAATCTAGCTGGCTATATAACGGACCTATTGCCAGTCAGGAAATGGTCAATGATATCAAAGAAAAACTAAATTGATTTTAACTAAAAAAAGCATCTTCACGATTAGTCGTAAGATGCTTTTGTTCTTATTAACAAACTAGACGCATAGATTTTATTCTTCTTTTGAAGCAACCCTATTTTTTACTCTTTCCCATTTTTGAAAACGATGGGCATATAGATTTTCTTGATCCGTTATCCCCTCATACTCCTCTATAAGGGTGAAGTCTGAAAAATCAATATTCCCAATATACGTATCGCCTTCAAACGTGCTATCGATCAATGTTCGCCAGATCCGACCAGTGTAAGGAAGAAGTTCTTGAAAAATCCGACTACCACCCGAAACATAGATATCTTCTGAGATTGTTTGACTATACGACAAAAGTTCATCGATCGAATGCATTACTTCCGCATTTTCTTTCGTGCGAAAATTTGGTTGCGTTGTCAACACGATGATATGGCGATAAGGAAGTGAAAGATCCCCCATTCCTTCATAGGTCTTTCTTCCCATCACTAAAATTCGATCCATTGTATGTTCGCGAAAGAAACGCATATCATTTGGCAATCGCCATGGTAACAAACCATTTTTGCCGATCAGACCATTTTTATCTTGTGCCCACATGGAAATAAACATATTATCCGCTCCTTATGATTTTAGATGTTTTGAGATAAAAAAAGTCTCAATTCTTTGACCAGCAAGGAATTGAGAACTTTAAAAACATTATTTTGTTTCACGGTGCAAAGTAACTTTGCGTTCGCGTGGGCAATATTTTTGTTTTTCCAAACGATCAGGATTGTTACGTTTGTTTTTGCTTGTTAGATAGTTACGTTCTTTACAAGAAGTACACTCTAAAGTGATGTTTACGCGCATGATTTTCCCTCCCATTTTTACAAGAATCCTCTAAGATGACTCTCAGACTTGATTATCTTACCATGATTTTTTCCAGATTGCTAGTGTTTTTCACGATTTTGTTAAGTAAAACTACTTGACGATAAATACAACGGTTTTACTTCTCAGACAAAATCTTTTTCTTTTTGTATAAATACCCTTACACTTGTTTATAGAGACTATGTTTTTTTAAATAAAGGGGGATACTAATATGCCATGGAACATGAAGGACTTTCCTGCATCAATGAAAAACTTAGATAAACTGACAAGAAAAAAGGCGATCGACATCGCAAATGCTCTATTAGACGAGGGTTACCCTGATAGCCGTGCGATCCCAATTGCCATTGATCAAGCAAAAGAGTGGTATGAAAATGCTAGTGAATCAGAAAGACGAACATTCGAAAAAGAAAAAAATCCAAGTAAGTCGGATAAACATGATACGAATCCTCGTGCCGGAAAATTGCTTGATTCAGATGTGATCGTAGAATATGCCGAAGAACAATGGATCGTGAAATCTAAAGGAGCAAAAAAGGCTAGCAACCATTTTGATACAAAGAAAGAAGCGATCGAAAAAGGAAAGCAAGTAGCACAAAACAAAGAATCAACTTTGGTCATTTATAAAAAAGATGGGACAAAAGAAAAAGAAATCGATTATTGAACATATGTAAAGGGGTTGTGACAAAAATCGTGTCACAACCCCTTATGTTCGAAACAATGGTGTTCCTCTGCCAACTCCGAACCACAAGTCATAATATCTATAAAACGGGAAGAGCTGTTTTTTGAAATTGTTTCTTATCACTCGGTGTTAAACGGTAGGAGAAAACCTATTTTTTATTGATATTTGATTTTCATCAAACAGTCACATAGTCGATTGCTTCTGCTTGCGGAATCGTTTCATCTACAAAGTAGACTTTATACCATGTCAAGAAACTGAAGATTGCCCAGATTTTTCTTTGCTCTTCTTTACGTCCTTCGTGATGGTCATCTAGCAACTTCATGATTTTTTCTTGATCAAAAAATTCTTTTGCAAAATCTGCTTCGAATAATGCTTTGACTTGTTCGTAGCCGTGTTCTTCTTTCAACCAAGCTTTGATTGGCACAGGGAATCCTAATTTCACACGATTCGACCATTCTTCCGGAAGATGTTTGTTCGCAGCTTGTCTGAAAATATCTTTTGTGTTGTTTTGATTCAATAAGAACTTACTTGGTATTTGTTGAGCCAATTTCATGACTTCGATATCCAATAAAGGTACTCGGACTTCCAAAGAACTTGCCATAGAAAGTTTATCTGCCTTCAACAAGATATCTTTTGGCATCCATTGATGAAGATCGACATATTGCATCTTATTGACTTCATCTTTGATTCCTTCTGTTTTCTCGTAATGAACAGTCATGATTTCATCCACAGATGGTGCTGTTTGATATTTTGGTGTCAACACTTCTGATGCTTCTGATTCTTCGAACACTCGAGCATGACCGATAAAATATTCTTTTGCAGGAGCAAGTGATTCATATAAATGGATCCGTCCATGGAAATTTTTCATTTTTCCGATTTTACGTCCTAAATTATAGCGTGTTCCTTTTGGTAATTTTTTCAATCCTTGAGCAATCACACGGATGAATTTTGAATTCGTATGGAATCCATACGTTTGGTATCCCGCAAACAGTTCATCCGCCCCTTCTCCAGATTGGACTACCCGCACGCTTTGTGAAGCAAGATTTGCTAAAAAGTACAAAGGTACGCAAGAAGGATTTGAATCAGGTTCATCTAAGTGATACTGGATCAAAGGGAATGCTTTGAACGACATGTCTCCGTCGATCACTGCTGCTGTATTATCTAAGTCCAATAGTTCGGTTAGTTTTCTGGCTTCAATCGCTTCATTATAGGTTTTATCATCAAACCCGATTGAGAAAGAATGATCTGGTTTCAATACAGAGGTTACATAACTGGAATCAACCCCGCTGGATAAGAAAGAACCAACTTCTACATCACTGACCGTATGTGCTTCAATAGAAGCTTGAACGGTTTCGTCGATTTTTTCGATCCATTCTTGTCGGGAATGCGTTTCTTTTGTTTCAAAATCTGCATCCCAATATTGCTGAATGTCTAGTTTTCCATCTTTATACGTATAATAATGGCCTTCAGGCAAACGATAGACATCTTTGAAGAATGTTTCGCCGTTTAATGGAGAATATTGGAAAGTCATATAAGGTTTCAACGCTTCTTTGTTCAATTCTTTGTTAAAATCAGGATGAGGCAGAAAACTTTTGATTTCTGAACCAAACATAAATGTTCCGTTCATTTCTGCATAATAATATGGTTTGATCCCAAAGTGGTCTCTTGCACCGAATAACTCATTCTTTTCATTATCCCAAATAGCAAAAGCAAACATTCCGCGGATCTTTTGCAATAATTCTGTTCCCCATTCTTCGTAACCATGCAAAAGGACTTCTGTATCTGCATGTGTTTGAAAAACGTGGCCAGCTGCAATCAATTCTTCTCTCAAAGGCTGGTAATTATAGATTTCGCCATTAAAAATAATGATCTTTGTCCGATCTTCATTGTAAATAGGCTGAGTACCGCCCTCTAAGTCAATAATACTTAATCTTCTGAATCCTAAAGCAACATGTTTATCGATATATTCTCCTGAACTATTAGGTCCACGGTGAACGATTCGATCCATCATTGTATTAATAATTGTTTTTTTGTTGTCCTTGTCGTTAACAAAACCTACAATACCGCACATTTAACTTTCACATCCTAATATAAAATTACTGTTTATTTCATTCATATGCATCTTATCATAGAATAAATAGCGGACGAATATTTTCTCTCTTACAGTTTCGTCACGTGAAAAAAAAAGATGAAAGTTTCTGTTTTTACAGAAAATAAAGTCCCAATATCTAATTTACCATGTTTTCTTTTTTGAGGCTATCTTATTCTCTTCGTGTTAAAAAAATATTAGTGGATGCTATTTCCAAAAAAACCAGCAAAAAAAGACACGACCTAAAGATCGTGTCTAATTATGACTGTATCAGAAAATATGATACCAAACGGATCTATTCATTAATTAATTGACATAGTTTATCTGTTGCTCTTTTATGACTGGATAACTGACCAATTCATGACGATCCAAGTCTTCTTTATTCATATTTACAGCAGTAATCTGACTGTCTTCATACGTACGATAATAATAAATCCCTTTATCAACGTTACAGCAAGAAGAATAAATCGTATATTCGTATTTTCCTTCTCCAGTATCGCATACTCCTTTTTGTTGCTCGACTGAGCCTAGTATATGAAAAAATTGACTGATACTTTCAGATTCTGAATCACCTGATGCAGCATTCATTTTAGTAAATGTGGCTTTTACAAATCGAGAAACAGAAGAGAGATCTCCAGGTAAGCCCAATCCTCCCATCCCACGACTATAAACATTCAAGCTGATCTGGTTTGAAAAATGATTTTCTGGTGTTCCATTTGATAGCGAGCGATAATTGTTCAGATTAAATAATTGATAATCAAATGGCGGATTATTTGTCAACACACCGACAGGATTATCATATAAATGAAGTCCATCTTTCATACTTTCAATTACTATCGATTTTTCTTTATCAGCTAATAACCAGTGTAAAGGTGACAAGGGTAGTTTTTCACTAAAATCGATATTGACTAGATTGATAGTAGCCAATAATTCTTTAGCTTCGTCTATGGTTGAGCATTGCCCTAGTATCCATGGAATAAACTCAAATGGTGCAACGTTATCTTTTCCTTCTTGTAATTCTTTATAATCAGCATTGCCAGGAAAATTCAGTCCTGCCATACTCAACCCTTTTTCATTTGTAGCCTCATAATAGAGTGGATAGTTGGCTACCCCAGCTGCTATCCCAATCATTGCATAATGTTTATCTAAATTTTTTACCTTTCTAAAATCGAAACGATAATTTCTTGGAGTAATAGTGACTACTTCATTATAAGACATCTCATAATCAAAATTCCTTCCAAAATAATGGTCTTTCGTTGCATAAGTGATTGCGGTACACATCGTTTCCCCTCCTAAAACAAATCGTTTTTACACTTTTATCTTACATCTAGTATTTTGTTTTATCAAAAAAAAAGGCCAAAGAAGATTGATTTACTAGCATTTATAAAAAATAGTACTCAGGGGGAATCAAAAAATATTGTAGGCTAAAAGTACAACAAAAATAAGGGGCTGTGACAAAAGCCTTGTCACAGCCCCTTATTCCGAACAAACGGTATTCAAAAGCTTGCATCTGCGGTAATAAGTCCAACCAAACGAAAAAATAGGAAAAGCTATTTTTGTTTGGCCGTTCTTATTACTTGATGCAGGACAGCTTCTTTACAACCTCTAATCGTTGATATAAGGAAGGTACAGGATTTGAACCTGCGCGCCGGTATTAGCCGGTTCGCCGGATTTCGAGAATAGGGTTTAAAGCTGATTTTAAGTGTTTTTCGCTTATTATCAGCTTTTTATTATCTAAAAAAACAACTTTTAGAGACATCCATATACTGCTTGGGGGAGTCAAAAGGGGAGTCATTTTTATATTTTATTCGCAATTTAAATCACTTAGAGTATGTACCCTGTAGGACTCGAGCCTACGACCGGACGGTTATGAGCCGTCTGCTCTAACCAACTGAGCTAAGAGTACGAGAAGCCACCACAACTCCTGCAAACAAAAAGAATGGAGATAGACTAGATAATAATGGGTTTCATTCTTTGTTGTGATGGCTAATTTATTATTACACAATCACTAGAAAAAAACCAGTTTATTTTTATTTGTAAAATATATTATTTTATGATATTATTTCCGAGTTATAAAAAGAAAAAAGCTTCAGATACTTATCTTTTTGGGGAAAGACTCTAGGGTTAGATAGTATCTGAAGCTTATTTCTATGTTCATTATCTCACATAGTTATTTTTTAGTCTATTATTTTCTTAACTTTTTCAGAAAAAATGAAAAAACCTCAGCCAAGGATGATTGGTTGAGGGAGTTTATATTTAATAATACCTATAAATCGCTAATTTGTTTAACAAACAAGCAAAAATTATTGGGTGATTCATAGTCTTCTAGCTGTCTGAACCCATTATTATAATAGAAAGACTTTATTTTCTCATTATCTTCACACTCTAAATGTAGAACTCTTCCCCCTACTATTGCATGTGCTTCTTTAATTTTTTCATATGCTAAAGTTAATAAATCATTTCCTGAAAGTAGATTCGCTTTCTTAGCTATATCACTATAATTTTTTCCCAACTGCCCTAATAAATAGCCTTTGCACTCGTAGTTTTTCATATCCGTCTTGTGACCGAACCCCATTAATCTCTTCTTTAAAGAATTACTTATAGTTTTAAATTGTTTTTTTGGGATAATTAAAGGTTTATTAGCAATTGAAAAGTAACCTGCTAAATAAGTTTTCTTTTGATATGTACCTAATACTAAATAAGTACGAGCCATATCCATTTTTTCAAAATTTATAGCTTTATTATGTAAAAAGTATTCTACATCACTAGCTCCAAAAGATAGAGATTTACATTCAAAAGAAAAAAGGAGATGTTTTATCTCCTCTTCAGTACTATCAGAATTAAGTAAATCCAACAAAGGTAATACTGTTAACGCCATTAAAGTTTCCTACTTTCCGAGAAAAGATTTCATAATATTATTAATTTTGTCTTTATCTCTTACAGTGCTTACACTTTGATTAATACTATGATCTACTCTTTTTGATTTTTCAATAGCATTGACTAGCTTTACACTTGATTTAGCGTTGAATTTAAAATCAGATTGAAAACTTTTAGTAGCCATAACAATCGCCTCCGTTTATGTACCTACGCAAAAAATATATAGGAAAAAACACGTCAAAATAATGTACTTGTACAAAACAATCATACATCATTTTACGCTTTAACTTTCCTTTACTGTAAGTTCAATATACCATCATTGGTTTAATTGTACAAGAGAAATGGCTAAAAAATCAGCTAATTTTGTTAGCAATTTTGTTAGTATATCTGATAATAAATCAATAATGAAAGTGCATGTATATAAAGAACAAACCGTATTTTTACTATCTAAATTTGTATACAGCTTTGCTAACCAATTAGCTAACAATATTAGCAACTATATTGAAAACTATATGTACTGCCCCTCAACGAGGGGCTATTTTTTATCGTTGTGGAATATTTAAATACCAACGCTTGTCATGAAAATCTTGTGCTCCACCCTTAGTATTTCCTTCTGGATCGTTTGTCGCACGCATCATGACGTATACTTTCTTATTAGGAAAATTACGCATATTGAAAGATACATGATAGCCAACGTTTCCAGAAGTATTATAAGCTTGATTTACATCTGGTCTATATATTCCATCAGCTTTTACTCGAGCTAATTCTTTCCCAGTATTGTAATCCATAATGAAGATATACTCGTATTTATAGTTAGCGATGTGCCATCCAGCTACATGCAAGTTTGCGTTTTCGATTTCTCCGAACTGATCAATGTGGGCGTAATTTTTTCCATCTGTCAGCGTAGGATTTGCTGCACCTGTTCTAGTTGGATCAATGACTGGTTTATCGTCCGAAGTTGTTGGGTTGTCATCCGTAAAGCCATGAGCCAAATCATAGGCTAACTTTTCTTTGCTGACACCCATTTGCGATAAGTACCCATATGGATCGGTGTGATTACCCCAAACATAATTTGTCACCCACAAATGAGAAACGATTCCTTTTGTAAGTAAAGAAGTTCCTTGATCAAGAGTTAATGGAATTCCATATTTTTTTGCACTATCTCTTGTATAATCAATGTAAGCTCGATAGTTTTTCTCAAACAATGCTTTATCATATGTGCGCTGTAACTCAATTTGTACAGGCGCATAGGGGTTGGCATTACCAGCTCCCCAAGAAACATATCCTTGCTCACCCACACGGTAAACAATTCCGCCGTCACCAATAACATCTGTGGTATAAGGATTACTTCCGTTATAATTATTTTTCATGTTGGCTGCTACATTTCTTGCAGGTGCATCTATCCCAATTTCATGTAAAATAATTTTGTTGGGGATTGCTAATCTTGAATCCCCCTGATTTGTAGCTAGGTTATAATCATCGTTGATACTATAGGCAAATGCTTTTACCGGCAATAAAAAAAGAGCCACAATGGCTCCTACGAAAATTTTCTTCTTCATTTTTTTCCTCCTATTTTTTCAAATTATAAGCCGACACACCAGTGATAACACCTAAAAACGTCGCTACTGCATTGATAGTAAGTACTGTCATATCTGTTCCATTCCATCCATATGCTTTTCCTAACATGGCTACTAAAGCAGATGCAGCTGGCAATACTGTTAAAACTGTCCATTTAATAACTTGATAATACTTATCGGGTAAAATCATTTTTTTCGCTTCCTTTATAGTTTAGTCAGGAAATAGCCAATGATTGTAATGCCTAAGCCAATCATATAGCCCCAAGCCCATTTATTATTGTTTTTCATTTCCTTGATGTCTTCTACATTGTTTAGTGCTACTGAATAGGCTTTATCTGCCAAATCTTTTGCACTATCAGCTTTTTCTCTAAGTGATTCGTAGTTGTCTAATTTTGTTTCAATTCTTACTAATCTCTCCACAACGTCTTGGAGCGCTTCTTCTTTCATGTTCCACCAACTTTCCAACAAAAAAAGCACATCAATTAAGATGCGCTCTCTTCTTTGCCAATGATTTTATCTGCTTCTTCGTCTGTAATGCATAGTGGAACGAATAGTCGAACTTGATCGTCAGTAAAACAGCCCCAATCATACATCATTTTCACATCGCTAAAACTAAACATACTACTCACCTCCCTTTGAAGCTGGATTTAGTTGCTCTTTAATTTCTGAAATGTCTTTGCTATTTTGGAACGAAGCAAGCATCGTTTTTGAATTGATTTGTGCTAAACTATCCGCTTTTTCTTTCAATGCAGTATTTTCCTGTTTAATTGCTACATTGTTTAGCATGAGTTTGGCGTTGAGCTGTTTTAAATCGCCGTTCTCATGTTCCAGAGCCTCGTACATCGCTTTGAGATTGTTTAAATCGTTTTGATCTAGTGTGTTCGCTAAAACAATCCATTGGTTCAGTTTAGGATCAAACATCTGATCAGCGATCGTTAACGGTTCGCCATCAGCACGAATTCCTTCAAGTGGTGGCTGATCCGTGTAAGGAACGGATACAAGCATATCGTCCAACACTTTTCCTGCGTACTCTCCGCCCGTACGCCCGTATTTCCAAATATCTTTCATTTATTTCCCTCCTACCCAATAATTACCGTGGAATGTAAACCATTCATTTGCGGCAAATTCGCTATTCGTCATAATTGTTCCTAAATCTTTTCGTACATACATTGCTTTTGCAACGCTATTTCCGCCAGAAGATCCCACTAACATACCATGAACAATTCTTGCAATAAATTCATCTGGGACTTCATCATCAAGTGGTACACCAAAAGCATAAGCTTTTTTGAACTTTACTGTACCATTTACAATAACTTCTTTTCCGTGTTTAATAAATGTTGCATACCCATCAATGAAGGATTTGCTGTTCGATGCATCTAGCGTGTATACAACATGTTCATTTTCACCAACTACACGATCACCAGCTATTTGAATACCATCAGAAAAATTCTTTAGCCCTAAAACAGTTTGTGGTTCAGTTAGACTAACCGTATTGTTCAAGCTTTTTTCAGCATATTCAGGTGTGATATCCCAGCTGTAGTCGTCAGGAAGGTCACTCGGAAGTAAGGCTAACCCTCGGTATTGCGGGTAGGCATTTTCATAGTCTTCTGAAGGAGCTGGTGTATAAAATCCGTCATTTCCAATTGCTAATTTTGGCTTTGTAAATGTAGCACGTCCATTGCCGTTAAATGTCAAAATCAATCGAAAATTTTGTACATTATTAAAATCTGATGGAAGTGTACCAATAGCCGTGTAACGAGTATATTCTGATGAAATTTTTGTTTCATCTACTCTAAGTTGCACCCAGTTATCGCCAGTTGAAGACCTTAGAGATAAATCTACCATACCTGGATGTTTGATCGTGTTACCCTCTACTTTAGCATCTACCGACACGGTTAAACGTTTATTTGGATTAGCTTTTATTAATTCAAAGGTATCAGGATATCGATTATTAT
>SKET01000008.1_pt1 | contig 216670 bp, 170 predicted proteins | sample 4841461 | NCBI WGS metagenome assembly SKET01 (sample SAMN11008802, study PRJNA524170) | human gut metagenome | biome: Human fecal sample; material: Feces; isolation source: fecal sample from pouch patient p5 | host: Homo sapiens | place: Israel: Tel-Aviv | collected 2014-02-13
AGGCGACATTGGAGGAGTATCAGCAGACCTTCCTCCAAGTTCCAAGGATTGACGACCGCAAGCCAGTCTTCGTCAGTTCCGATGTACGAGACCGTCTTGATCGTGTCGTCCGCATCCTCGGAGGGAGGCGCATGAGCGTATCGGGCATCATCGAGAACATCGTGCGCCACCACCTAAGCCTTTATGAAGAGGACTTCGAGGCTTGGCGCAAATTGTGAGAATTAAGGTCTGCGACCTTGGACGTGGATAGCTGAAAGACTGTAGTTCCAACTAACGTGTTCTGAGAGGGAGCGAGGTTATGTTTTGGGAACCCCAAAACGCCTCGCTCCACCATGAGGGCGGAGGAATTTTGCTCCCGACGGTCGCAGAAAGTGAATGTACCAACTGTAAACAGTATATCGAATGACAAACGTACAGGAACAAGACAAGAGAAAGGGCGGAAGACCGCCTACAGGCAGGGTTCGCAAGCTGTCGAAGTCTGTCACGGTGAAGTTCTCAAAGCCAAGCTATGAGGCATTGAAACTGAGGGCAAGAAAAGCCAACCGCAAATTGGCGGAGTACATTCGTGAGTCCGCCTTGAATGGCGAGGTGGTCAGCGGACACAATGCAGAGACGGTAGCCATCGCTAAGAGTCTCATAGGCATGGCGAACAACCTCAACCAACTTACCAAGCTGTCGCATCAGAGAGGTTTCCATGAAACCCATGTATATGTGGTGGACTTGTTGAGAAGATTGAAAGCAATCCTTGGCGAGTATCGCCAAGCAAGTTCTAAACCGAAGCCAAGCGGAATGAACAGAAAGGAGGATACCACATGATAGGAAAACTAAAGAAAGGCGCATCATTTGGTGGTTGCATCCGCTACGTGATAGGCAAGGACGAGGCGAAAATCCTTGCTTCCGATGGTGTTCTGCTCGGCACGAATGCCGAGATAACGCAAAGTTTTGAGCTGCAAAGACAGCTAAATCCAAGGATAAAGAAGCCTGTGGGACACATTGCTTTGAGCTTCAAACCAGAGGACAAGCCACGTTTGACGGATGAGTTCATGGCTAAGATAGCCCTTGAATACATGCAGATGATAGGCATCACCGATACCCAATTCATCATCGTAAGGCATCACAATACGGACAATCCACATTGTCATATTGTGTACAACCGCATCAATAACGAGGGCAAACTCATATCAGACAGGAATGATTACAGGCGTAATGAGCAAGTGACCAAGGCTCTTAAATCCAAGTATGGATTTACCTACGGAACGGACAAGAGCAATACTAATACTCGCAAGTTACACAATGCTGAGCGTGCTAAATACGAGATTCACAATGCAGTTAAAGGTGCCTTGAATAACTCAGATAGTTGGCAGAAGTTCAAGAGCGAGCTTGCAAAACGAGGTATTCACTTAGAGTTTGTCTATAAGGATAAGGAGCGAACCAAGGTTCAAGGCATCCGTTTCTGTAAGGACGAATATAGTTTCAAGGGTACGCAGATTAGCCGAGACTATAGCTTTGGCAAACTGAATGCGAGATTAGAGGGAACGGAGAACCTTTTATCAGCAAGAGCCAAATCTGCTCAGCAATATGAGCAGGGCTGTCACAAGAATGAGCAGATGCCATTCATGTCGGAGAGCAGTCAGGATCCTTGGAATGGTATTTCTTCCATTGGGCTTTTTGCTTCTGCCAACGCTCAGACCTTTGAGTCTTTCCCAGAGGATGAATCAGTCAAGAAGAAAAAGAAGAAACGCAGAAGAGGCTTTAGCCTTTGATGCAAGTTACAAACCATTCAAACAACAAAAGAAATATGAAAGAAGAACTATTGGAAGCCATCTACGGCACAGTTGAGAGATTGGAGCAGAAAGTCGATGAACTTTCTGCCTCACCAAAGAATGCAGAGGCTGGAAGCATTCCTGTCCCTGTAAGTGTTGATACATGCAAGCTTGAAAAAGCCATCCTTTCTATAGCTGTAAAAGAAGGGGAGTCTATTGACAAATTGGCAAGATTAAGAGAGGCTATCTGTATCTTTACCGACCTTACCAAGAAAGAAGCAAGTAACAGAGAACAGCGAAGCAAGCTCTTGTTTGATACGGTTAAGCAGCTGAAGCAAGAGCAAGATGCTGCATCAATAGACCTGCAAAAGCGACTTGACAACATAAGCAATGCACCTCAGAAGAAGATTGTTACCCATCGCTTCGAGCCAACTTCAAAGTCTGTTCTTCTTTTCATTGGTGGCTTGGCTCTATCTCTTGTTATCTCCATTTGGGGCAATCTCACCCAATGGCGAGAGCATCAAGATTGGGAAGAGGCAGACTTGAAGTATCGAGCATTGCGAATGGTATTGCCATCTGACGACCCGAATATTCGCTACATAGAAAAGCATTTCTCTGTGCAACGTGATGAAAATGTTATTGACGATGTTCGAAATCGAGTGGCTCTTTATGAGGATTCTATCCTTCGTCACTATGAAATGGTAAAAATGGGTACATATAAAGACAGCGTTGTTTATAAAAACCTACGAGGATTTCACTAAGTAACATGTAAAAAATATCTTGTGCAATTTTTATCGTACACTCTTAGGAATAGCACACTACTATCGTTAATTTTCTGCGCAAGTTATTTTTTGAACATTACTAAAATAAAGATTAAATTGAAATAGCTACCTACAATTTATAATAGAAATAGGCAATAGCATTCTCTATGCCTATTTCTAGAAAAACACCTTTTATATGCATGTTTATTAATCTTTAACATAAAAAATATGTGATAACTCTGAAAAAATACTTATATTTGCATTATGAAATAGTCTTTAAGTAATAGTTGTTCATTTTTTAAAAGATTGCAACATATAGGAAAAAGACTTTAGTAAAATAATAGGCATTAATTTGTTTGTTAATAACAATAGCATTATGAATAAAAAAATTGTATTGAATTGGCTTCCTCCTGCTAGTACAGACATGCCTTCACCGGCCATGACTGTACTGAAAGGTGCATTACAAAAAGCTGGCTTTAATTGTAAAATCTTATATTGGAATATTCTCTTTGAGGATATTATAAGATTTTATTTGCGAGAGTCTTCAATGGACAAAATATCAGAAGTTGATTATTTAGGAGTATTTTATGCCTACATCGCAATAGAGAAAAATGATAAGGATGCTTTGTTAAAACAAGAGATTATTTTAAAATCATTAAATCCACACTATTTTAGTTCTTCTTTTGATTTTAAAAAGCATATAAGGGATGCTGTGTCATTATTGAAAAATCGTATTAAGGAAGTCTTAAGCTCTGAGTTACAAGAGACTCCTTTTATGATGGGATTTTCTATGAATCTTTTTCAATGGATTCCTGCTTCAATTTTAGCAAAAGAAATAAAGATTCTTTACCCAAACTGTAAGATTGCTATTGGAGGAATTGGTAATCCAAATCTGGCAAAAGCTTTTCTCCAAAATTTTCCTCAATTTGATTTTGCATTATGGGGAGAAGGAGAAATTAGTCTTGTGAAATTGGCATTTAATTTGGATAATCCTGCGATTGTTCCTCATATGGCATATCGTGTAAAAAATAACAATATCGAATTGTCACTTCAACGTATTGAGAGTTATCCTTCACTAAATGACTGCTTCAATAGTGATTTCGATGATTATTTCAATGTATATAAGGGAACGAGGGATAAAATAAATTTAACAATTGAAAGCAGTCGTGGATGTCATTGGAATAGATGCAAATTTTGTTTCTTGAATCAAGGTTATCGTTATCGAGTAAAATCGCCAGAAGATATCATAAGCGAAATTCGTTTTTTGATATCCAAATATAATGTGTTCAATTTTTCATTTCTTGATAATGATGTTATTGGCAATGATTATTCTCGTTTTCATAACCTATTAACCTTGTTATCTGGTTTAAAGCAAGATTATCCTAATTTTAAGATTAATTTGGCAGAAATTATTACAAGAGGTATTTCCAAGACGGAAGTAAAAGAAATGGCCTTGGCTGGTTTCGTTTATGTTCAAATAGGATACGAATCCGTCAGTGACAATATACTTGTAAAGATTAACAAGAAAAATAGTTTTGCTAGCAATCTTTTGTTCATTAAATGGGCAATTGAGTATGACATTAACGTAGTAGGATTAAATGTACTAAGAGGTTTATTAGACGAAACAGATGCAGATATACTAGAAAGTATTGATAATCTGTATTTTATGAGGTTTTATAAAAGTGTAGGCAACATCAAGCATAATGTGTCTATGCTAGCTGTTAATGAAATGTCACGCTATTATAAGGAAATATGTTCAAACGGAAAGACGAACGAAATGTATTATGACCCTGTAATGGAACGACTACCTAAGGGGTATGTTCGTCATGACGATGAATTTAAAATCTATCAATTGGTAAGGAAATATCAAAATCCACTTTGGAATAATTTTGTTGCAACAGACCATTTTTTTGATGTGCATACCTTCTCATACAAGTTGATTGTGTTATCAAATAATACAATAATTTATCAAGAGAGACGAGATAACATAGAGGTTAATACTTTATCTTTTGAAAGGAACGGTATTCATTGGAAAATATTGATGTTTTGTAATGAAAAAGTTCGGTCAATAACAGAAATTTTAGAACATTTTAAAGCAACTTCGGAAACAGATATTAAAGATACAATAACTGCCCTATATAGTCAAGGGCTTCTTTATTATAGCATTTTCAGAGAAGAATGCGTAAGCATAATAAATACGAATAAAATAATTTAGGTATGAAAGAAATTAAGAAAATTTCGGTGCAGGAGTTGGATATTCTTGCCCAAGAAGCTGCTTCACTTAAAGGTGGACAGACCGTTAAGCCATTCACCAATGATGTCCAAACTAATAAGCATAGTATTGTTGCTCCTGCACCTTACAAAGGGGAACCCGGGGTACACGGTTCTTTCTATATTTAAAAAAGGTATAAGAATGGTTAAACAAAACGACAAGAATAGTCTCGGCCATTTTGCATATTAAACTCACTGCAGTTTAAAGTTATGACAGGGCTATTCTTGTATCTATTTAAATGGTAATATGAGACATCTTCGTTTGTTATTTCTTTTAATATTAGTTTTTGTTGGTATTAAAATGTGTGCAAGTAACAACTGTGATACAATACCAACTCAACAACTTAATGAGATTATCATCAAAAGCAATAAGCCTCATATAAAAGATGAAAATGGCATTTTAGTTGTGAACTTAACTGAAATTGTCAAAGATAAACCTGTAAGCAATATATTGGAGGCTCTTGGATATATGCCTGGTGTCACAAATAATAATGGCATGATTTGGCTGACAGGAGCGTCTAATGTCACAATTATTGTTAACGGAGAATTGACAAATATGCCATTGCAAAATCTTTATCAGTTGCTCTATACAACACCTGTTGACCGTTTAAAGAATGTTGAAATTATGTATTCTGCTCCTGCAAAGTATCATGTCAATGGAGCAGTTATTAATGTTGTTTTAAATTCACCAAAGCCACTTGATGGATTACAAGGGCAACTTCGCACAGGTTATAATCAGGCTCATTATAGTTCTTATGGTGGAGCTTTGTCTGCTACATATGCCATTAAGGATTGGACATTTGACCTTAATTATGGTCTGTCAAGAACTAAATCTTGGGGACACGAACATACATTTTCTAACCATCTACTTAACGGAACATATACAATGATAGAAGATGATATGCACCGAATTGGAAATAACTGGGCGAATACTATATACACATCAATGGGGTGGAAATCATTAAAATTGACCTATAATGGGCAAATTGTATCTGATTCAAAAATAAGAAGTTTATATGTAGGCTCCCTTGGTCGCTTTAACAATAACTACAATTTTGAGTCACCAATAAATTATCACAACATAGCATTAAGATACGAAACTCCTATTGGTATGACAGTCGGAGGTGATTATACCTATTATAATGAAAATAGGGAACAATTCCTTTCTCAAAATTTTACAGACTTGTTAAATTCGACAAATAGTCAGATTATTAATCGCTTTCATCTTTATGTGGACCAAGAGCATCTGTTGAAAAAATGGAAACTAAATTATGGCGTTGAATACCAGCGCTCAATTGACCATAGTTTACAGGTATATCAATCTGTAGAAATGGGTAAATTCAAGAACACACTAAATGAAGATGTAGTCAGTGTATATGTTGGCACGGAGCGTTCTTTTGATTGGGGACTGTCATTCAATATTTCGAGCAAAGGTGAATTTTGCCACAATAATTATCAGAACAACTGGAGCTTTATTCCGCAACTTGGTGTTACATATCACAAGAATCCCAAAAGTATATTCCAAGTCAATCTTAGTTCACAACGTATATATCCATTATATTGGGAACTTCATGGTGGAACAAATTATATAAACAATTATATTGTGTCCATAGGAAATACATCTCTCCTGCCATATGTCAACTATTCTACACAGTTTAATTACATTTTTAAACAGAAATATGTAGCTACGCTGTATTTCCAATATGATGACAAAGCAACAGTTTGGTTGCCATACCAGTCTCCGAATACGCAGAATCTAATCTACCAGACTATAAATATGAATTACAAACGTTTGGTAGGTATCAATCTACACTGCCCATTCAATATTGGGGATGTTTGGAATGTAACAACCACTGCCAATTTTTTTAATCAGAGAGAAAAAGCAAGCCATTTCCATGATATAAGTTTCGATAACGATAAATGGATTTTCTATGGCAAGTTTAATAGCTCTTTAAAATTTAGCAAAAATAGTCCCATTTCATTGAGCGTAGATTTTTCATACATATCACCTTCATTACAAGGGATTGCAAACATGTCAAGTATGTGGAAGGCTGATGCGGGAGCTAAATGGCTATTCGGTAGAAAGCTTTGCTGTGAACTTGATTTGAAAGTCGATGATATATTTAATCAGTGGTCACCAACAATGACCATCAACGACAAAGGGCAAGATTACAAAATGAAGGTATTTGATATGACTAGTAATCTTAAGCTGACTTTTATTTGGCGTTTCAATGGCTTTAAGCCTAAGGATTATAGCATTGACACATCACGCTTTGGAACGGGCAAATAGAATATTTTTCACTTGTAAATCGTTTAATTATGAGATATATAGAAATTATTTTTACTTTTTTTGTAGCAATTAGTTGTCATGCACAGTCGGAAGATAGAAAAATCATTTTGATGCGAGAGAATAATATTCCTACTCAAGAATTCCATAATGAACAGATAGATAGTCTCTATAACAATTATAGTATTAATACCTATAGTCCAAAGTTGTGGTCCATAGCCCCAATTCATCCATTAGTATTATTATCTTATTGTAGAATCCCTATATATAGTAGTTCGTCTGCCGAACAGGGAATAATATATCAAGGTCATGACATGACATTGTCAGGGATGGTTGCAGTTACTGCATATCCTGGTATGATGAATAAAGAAGAGGGGATGTTAGGATTTTCTTTCAGAAAAGAAAAACTACATTTTCAAGTATCTGGTATAGTAAACAAATATGGTTATTATAACAGTTTGCTTAGACAGTTAGGTATCTTCGGGCAATTAACTTATCAACTTTCGTCTCCGTTTTCATTTACAGCATTTGCATATTACTATGGTAATAATGTTATGCCATTAATGCCAAATGGGGATTTTATGACACCCTCTATGCTTGGCTATTATGAAGTTTCTAGGTTTGGCGGTTATATTAACTATAACCCATCAGAGCATTTTGGAATACAGATGGGAGGACAAGTCGTTGAACGAATGGGACCCAAAAACCATTATGAAATGGAACCAATTGTTACGCCATACATAAATGTAGGACATGGAAAGAAGAAAATAGGAATAGGACTACCTGTGGGACAAATAATATATGGCATATTTGGAAAGTAAGATTCTAACCAATTGAGGTTGTCAGATAGTGTCTTATAGGATAAATGTTTCCAATGAACATCTAGCCGAATAAGAAAAGCTGCATTTATAAATGTTACCTTGTATCATATATTGAGAAATGAGTCTTCTGTTTTATAAGCAACATGACTCCATGCAATGTGGCGTAGCTTGCTTGCAAATGATATGTAAATATTTAGGCAGAGAGTATACGGTGGACTCTCTGTCGAAACTTTGTTTTGCCACAACTGAAGGGGTTTCTCTGCTAGGTATCAATGAGGCTGCAAATACTCTTGGGCTGCATACTGTATGTGCGAGAGCAACTACTGATATGCTAAGTAATGAACCACTACCATGCATCCTTTATTGGAATCAAAATCATTTCGTTGTCCTATATAAGGTTAAAAGGAAAAAGAAATTCTATGTGGCTGACCCTGGAAAAGGATTGGTAACTTATAGCTTAAATGAGTTCAAGCAACATTGGATAAGCACCAGTTCCAATGGTGAAGACAAGGGCATTGCTATGTTTCTGGAAACAACTCCTGCATTCTTTACCTATAATATGGAGTGCGAAGAGAATGTCAAAGAAAAAAGATCTTTTCGGTTTCTCTTTGGGTATGTGAAGAAATACCGCAAGTATTTCGGACAAATCATCTTGGGATTAGTGATTGGAAGCCTTTTGCTACTTGTTTTGCCTTTCCTTACCCAATCTATAGTTGATGTTGGCATCAAGAATCAAAACATAGGGTTTGTTTGGCTTATCCTGTTGGGGCAGTTGATTCTCACTATCAGCCGAACGGCTATCGACTTTATCCGTAGGTGGTTGCTGCTTCACATTTCGCTGCGCATCAACATTTCGCTAGTGAGCAACTTCTTCATTAAGCTTTTGAAATTGCCAATGTCTTTCTTTGATACGAAACTCATGGGCGACTTGATGCAGAGAATGAACGACCATAGCCGTGTGAACAACTTCCTCACGCAGCAGACGCTCAACATCACCTTTGCCATGCTCACCTTCGTGGTGTTCTCCGTAGTGCTGTTCTTCTACAACAAGTTGGTGTTTGCCATCTTTCTGTTGGGAAGCATCCTCTATGGAGGCTGGATGACATTGTTCTTGAAGCGGAGAAAGGTGCTCGACTATGAACTGTTCGAGCAACAAGCCATCAACAACAACAAGACCTACGAATTTATCACCTCCATGCAGGAAATCAAGTTGCAGGATTGTGAGCAGCGTAGAAGATGGGAATGGGAGGACACGCAAGCAGACTTGTTCGGTGTGCAGATGAAATCGCTCAAGCTCCAACAAACTCAGGAGGCAGGAAGCATCTTCATCAATGAGGTGAAGAACATCATCATCACAGTAGTGGCTGCAACAGCCGTGATTCATGGACAAATGACACTCGGTATGATGCTTGCCGTACAATACATCATCGGACAACTCAACTCACCAGTGGAGCAACTGATGAACTTCTTCTATTCTCTGCAAGATGTGAAGATTAGCTTGGAGCGTATCAACGAGATTCACCAAATGGATGATGAGAACGGAAAGGAAGGTTTGCAAACTTCCATTGAGGACAAGAATGATGGCATTGACATCAAGACCATCATGTTCAAGTACGCCCCACATGCTTTGCGCAAGACCATAGATGATGTGAACATTCACATTCCGCAAGGTAAGGTAACAGCCATCGTTGGCGCATCTGGCAGTGGAAAGACCACCCTCATCCGTTTGATGCTTGGTTACTATCCTGTCTTGGAGGGAAAAATCAACATTGGAAATACAGACATTAACAAACTCAACAAAAAGTGGTGGCGCAGACAATGTGGTGTTGTCATGCAGGATGGTGTTATCTTCTCGGAGAGTATCGCACGAAACATTGCTGTTGACGATGGCGACATAGATAAGAAGCGATTGTTGAAAGCTGCTGAGATAGCTTGCATCAAGGATTACGTGATGGCTTTGCCTCTGAAATTCAACACCAAGATTGGGCGTGATGGCGTGGGACTTAGCCAAGGACAGAAACAGCGCATCTTGATAGCGAGGGCGGTGTATAAGAATCCTGACTACATCTTCCTTGACGAGGCAACCAACTCGCTCGATGCCAACAATGAGAGAAGCATTGTGGAGAACTTGGATAAATTCTATAAGGGTAAGACTGTTGTGATTGTGGCTCATCGCCTAAGCACGGTGAAGAATGCCGACCAAATCGTGGTCATCGATCATGGAAAAGTGGTTGAGGTAGGCAATCATGAGTCTTTGACCGCCAAGCGAGGGGCATACTATAACCTTGTGAAGAATCAGTTGGAATTGGGAAACTAAAATGTTTTTGACATGGAACAGAAAGAAAAAGAATCAGATAATATCGAGTTGAGAAGCGAGAAGGTGAGGAACGTAATAGGTAAAGTTCCTCCTCGCCTCGTCAGCTTGGGGACAGTTATCATTACCATAATAGTCCTCGCTCTCGCAGTTGCTTTCTACAAGATACCTTATCCTATATCCATAGAGGCTAATGGTGAGGTCATCAATCAAAGAATAGTGCAAGTGTTTGTACCATATAAGTATTTGCATCTTTTCGATGAGCCAAGGACAGCTCATGTTTCTTTCGAGGGCAACGACAATGCATCTTATAACTGCAACATCATAAGCCATAATGCCAAGCTCATACATAGGGAAGATGGTAACTATTTTATGGCTATAGCCACAGTGAGTACAAAGGGACAAAATACTCCTATACTGCAAAAGTATATGAAAGCCGATGTGAGAATCATCGTCAGCAACAGAACGTTGTGGCAGCAGGTATTTGGATAGTCTATGTCCGAATACCTGCCGTTTGTTTTAGGATGCATATTGTGTTGCTAAGCATCAGATTTTACGCAAAAGTTCTAAATTCCATAAATTTCTCCTAACGAGTTATGGGATATTTGGAAAAATATAGTATCTTTGTCCCTGAATTAAGGCGTTCTTTGCATATTGCAAAATACAGAAACGAGCAGAAGTCCGCTCGTTTCCATATTGTTACCTATATAATATAGGCAAACGACCAACTTCTTGATTTTCAATCAAAGTCCAATTTAGAGCGAGTTATTTTTTTTAACAATTCAAGATGGTTTGAAAACCTTGGCTTATCCAAACGAAATAAGCATCAAAAAATCCGAAACAGATAACTTGGTAAGCTTCTGTTTCGGATTTTTTCTTTATTCTTCCTTAATCTTCCAATCGCTGATAGTGCGCTGGGTGCTGTCAAAACTGATACCGATTTTTATCAGTCGCTTGCCCTCTGTATGATATGGCAGCATATAGCCTTTTTCGTCTATTTGTGCCAAAGCCTCATCAGCACTCTTATCTACCTTCAGTTCGAAGACGTAGATTGTATCTGGCATGTGCATCACGGCATCAGCCCTGCCGATGGCACTCTTCACCTCTGTGCGGATATAGATGTTGAGGAAACTGAACATCAGATAGAAGATAGTCTGATAATGCTTCTCGCTGTGATTCTCCAAATCATATGGTATCGTAGCCATATAGGTGCGCATGTGCTCCAGTGCCGCCTCGATGTCATTTCTATAAACCGCCTTGCAGAATCCCAAGAGGAAGGCATTGTTGTCAGAACGGCGAGGGTTCACATAATGAGGAATCAATGAGTTGAGCAGTCCGTCGCGTACCTCCTTGTTTGGGATGCCCAGCGTATATTCCTGAAACATCGGTTCATATTTCTTGATGGTCAGATAGCCGCTCTGGTAAAGCAATGGCAAGGCTTCTGTCATTTCCTCTGTTGATTGGTCGAAGGAACTCAATACTGTCTCTTGACTCTCTAAAGTAGAAAGATTGACATGATACTTATCCAAGAGTTTCAAGAGGAAGGATGGAGTGCCGGAACCAAACCAGTAAGGAGCAATCTTGCCTGCATTCATTGCCTTTACAAGACTGAACGGATTGAAAATATCTTCTGATTTCTCGCTGAAATGATAACCGTCGTAGAATTGCGTCAGCTCTTTCAGGCACTCCTCATACGTCATGTTCAGTGCCTCGCCCATAGCCTCAATATCTGGTTTCATCTGCGTGGTAAGCTCGGTTTTGCTGATGCCGCAGATGGCTGAGTACTGGTCGAACAGACTGATATTGTCGAGGTTGTTGAGTTCGCTGAAGATGCTGAGCTGCGAGAACTTGGTGATGCCCGTGATGAAGGTGAACTCCAGGTAAGGATCGAGTTTTTTCAGAGGACTGTAGAAGTTCTGCATAATGCGGCGGAGCGGTTGCAGGTTTTCCTTTTCATGTACCACATCCAGCAATGGGGCATCGTATTCGTCGATGATGACAACAGCCTTTTCGCCCGTCTGCTCATAAGCACGCTTTACGATACCATCCAACCTTTCGTTAGGGTAAATTTCCCCTTCTCCTTTACCATAAAGTTTCTCGTAAGGCAAAAGCTGCAGATTCAGATAATTGTTCAAGCCATCTGCATCAAAATGTTTGGCACCGCTCATATCGAAGTGGAGCACAGGATGCTTCACCCATTCCTTCTCGTATTCAGCAATAGTCAATCCCTCGAACAGTTCCTTTCTTCCCTCGAAATAGGCCTGAAGGGTAGATGCAAAGAGCGACTTTCCGAATCGTCTTGGACGGCTCAGAAAGATATACTTCATACCTTTTTCTCTGAAATCCACGATGTATTTGGTCTTATCTACATAGAGATAACCTTTCTCGCGAATTTCTTCAAAAGTCTGAATTCCTACAGGATATTTATTTACTATTTTTGCCATAATCCTACATGCTTTACGTTTTGCGCTGCTAAGTTACAAAGAAAATCCGAATTAACCAAGCATAATGGTTAAAAATAAAATGCTTTGTAAAATAAGGCATCCGGAATACCCCAAAACATGTAAAATAAGGCACTCTGATGAGTTAAAAACATGTAAAATAAGGCTTTCCTCATTATTTTTTCTTACCTTTGTTCGCCCCGAAAAAACAACGGGATTGGGTTGTGAAAAGGGGAAAGAGAAAATAGAGATAAATATAAATATAAGAAATGAACAAATTAAAAGCATTATTGGGTTTCGACCCAAAGACTACTACGGTCAAGACGGAATTGATAGCTGGTATGACTACCTTCCTGACCATGTGTTACATCCTGGCAGTAAACCCTACCATCCTTGCCACCACAGGTATGGACAAGGGTGCTCTCTTTACTGCTACAGCCATCGCTTCAGCCATCGCCACCTTCCTGCTGGCTTTCATGGCAAAGTTGCCTTTTGCCCAGGCTCCTAGTATGGGACTGAATGCGTTCTTCGCCTTCACCCTTTGTCAGGCTATGGGCTTGACCTGGCAGCAGGCTTTGGCGGTATTGCTCGTAGAGGGTATCATCTTCCTTGCCATCACCTTCCTCAATATCCGCGATAAGATATTGGAGTGTATTCCGAAGAACCTCCGATTCGCCATTTCTGCCGGTATCGGTATGTTTATCGCCTTTATCGGTTTGAAGAATGCGGGCATCATTACTGCCAATGCGGATACTTTCGTGCAGCTCGGCAAGTTTACACCAGTCAGCATCCTGGGTCTCATCAGCATTCTGCTCTGCGGATGTCTGATGGCGAGAAGAGTGAAGGGCTCCTTGTTTATCGCCATCATCATCTCTACCTTGATTGGTATTCCGATGGGGGTAACCCAGTTCTCTGACAACTGGATGCCGGTATCTACCCCTCACAGCATTGCTCCTATCTTCTGCCAGTTCGATTTCACCGGCTTCTTTACTCCTAAGATGTTCATGGTGGTTTTCTCGCTGTTGCTTGTCAACATCTTCGATACCATCGGAACAGTTCTGGGATTGGTTTCCAAGTTGGGTATCAAGGAGAATGAGAAGGGCGAGATTCCGGGTGTGAAGGAGGCGATGATGAGTGATGCCATCGGTACTACAGCCGGTGCCCTGCTGGGCAGCTCTACCATTACCACTTATGTGGAGAGTGCTTCGGGCGTTGCCGAGGGTGGTAAGTCGGGCTTGACATCTTTCTTTGTGGGTTTGATGTTTATCCTGAGCATCTTCCTGGCTCCAATCTTCCTCCTGATTCCGAGCGCAGCCACCAGTGGTGCCCTGGTAATGGTGGGTGTATTGATGATTGATTCGTTCAAGAAGATTGAGTTGGAGGATATCTCCGAGTCATTCCCTGCCTTTATCACGATGATTACGATGGTACTCTGCTACAGTATTGCCGATGGCATCTGCCTTGGTATTCTGAGCTATGTATTGATCAAGATGATGGTGGGCAAGTTCAAGGATCTGAATCCTACGCTGTATATCCTGAGCATCTTCCTGCTCTTCAATTATGTTTTCGGTTAATTAAACGACAGATAAAAAACGAGGCGGCAATCTGCATCACGCAGGTTACCGCCTTCTCTTTTCTAACTAACTTTCTTATCAACTATTCAAAATGTTATTACCTATATATGGATCCCAGAGCATTCTGCCCTGTGTAGTCTGTTATTTCAAACGGATGATATTCAGCGAGCTGGCTGGAATCTCTACCGTTGCACCATTCTTCTCTGTAGTTACGTAGTTTTCTACAGGATAGATATTGGTAGGATTGTCGATGGTATTCTCCTCCAGACCATTCTTGGCAGAAAGGCGAATGAGCTTGCCATTCTTGATTTCCTTGCCCTGAAGATTAATCTTCGCTGTGGTGTGCTCGGTGCTGGTGTTGGCAATCTTCAGGATTACCTCGCCCGTCTGTTCATCAAGTGTGGCTGTAGAGAAGATGCCAGGAAGGGTGTTTGCCTTCAACTTGGTAGAGAATATCTCCTTGCCATCCAACTTGGCGAAGATGCTGTCGCCTACTACTTTCAGCTCGATGTCATACCACTTGCCGGTTTCGATGCTGCCTGGGGTAGTAGCTATCTGACTCTTGGCACCATTCACGATAGACTCCACACCGTGCTGGGTATTGTTCCAGCCACCGAGGTTCAACCAGCAGTAGTTGTTCTTATCCACGTAGTTAAAGATGATGAGGAAACCTTCGTTTCCGGCATCCTTCTTCGCGCGTACCTTATATATATAGCCATTGCTGGTAATCTCGCCTGGGTTCAGACGGATGCAGCTCTCTTCGTTGCTGGTCTGCTTGATGAGGTTGCCCTCTGTCTTCCACTGTCCACGGATATCGGTAGGCAACTCCTGCACGGTCATCGGCAGCGCCTTTCCGTTCTCATCGCTGTAGCCCTTGTCCTCGAAAGAAACCTGAGTGCCCCATGTTCCCATACCTACACGGCAGATAGCTGGCTTCACCTGAGTCTGCTCATATTTGTATGGATTCTCCTGGTTCACCTTCAGTACACGGGTACCGATGTTGTTCGCCATCACGTTCTGAACGTAGTAAGATGGAGTTCCGAATACCTTATCAGATGTATATTGAATCATATCCGGTGCCCACATACGGTTGTTGAGGTTGGCGAAGATAGGAGCGTAGGATGCCATGGTCACGATGTCAGAGTTGTTCTCGATGCCCATCATATAGACTGCCTCACCGAGTGCTGCATCGAGCGAACCCATATTGCCGAAGCCCTGGGTTACGGCATATTCACCTACATAAATCTCGCTGCCCTTACGGTCGTAGTTATCATACTTGTTGAAGTTCTCGGCAAACCAGGCTGGATTTCTGTAGTAGTGCTCGTCGAGGAGTTCTACGCTTTCGTTGCTTTCCCACTTAGGATTGTCATCGCCCCAAGCCACCACGTTACCGATGAGGTGCATCTTAGGATATTTCGCCAATACAGCATCCTTGAACTTCTTAAAGCGCTCGTAGTAATGGTCGCTCTGAGCCGCAGGATCCGGCTGGTTGTTCTCATTACCAATCTCCAGATACTCGATATTGTATGGTTCCGGATGACCGTTCTTAGCACGGAGCGCACCATATTTAGAGGTAACAGGACCGTTGGCATACTCCAGGGCATTCATGCACTCGTCAATCCAAGGCTGGATGCTATCCACAGGAGTCATGCCGCCGTGCCACAAACCTACGTTTACAACATAGAGAGGCTTGGCATTCAAGTCTTCGGCAAGCTGAAGATACTCATCGAATCCCATACCATCGCTGGTACGGTAGCGCCAGTTTACGTTCTTATGACCTGGACGTTCCTCAATAGGACCGATGGTCTTTTCCCAGTGGAAAGCATTCTCAGGAGATTCCTGTCCCTCTACGTAGCAACCGCCAGGGAAGCGGACGAACTTAGGATGGATGTTATAGAGAAGCTGAGCCAGGTCAGGGCGCAAGCCATTCTCGCGATTCTTGAAAGTAGGCGGGAAGAGGCTTACTACATCGAGAACGATGGTACCCTTTCCGTCGGCTACGAGTTCAAACTGAGCCTTGGCATCGTTTCCGTTGGCTGTCAACTCAGCCGTATATTTGGTCCACTTCTTGCCAACCTTGGCATTGAGTGCGGTTTCTGCATACACTTTGTCGCCCTTGGCGTTGGTGAGGCGAGCCTTCAATCCGCCCTTGTAGCTACCCTTAGCCCAGAAAGAGAGTTTATAGGTTCTGCCCTGCACGGCATTGATTCCCCAGAAACCCTCATTGATGAGAGAGGCTGTAGCTGCAGGCTTGGCAGCGATGGTCAATTGGAGTGCCTTGCCCTGTGCATTGTTGAGCAAACCCTTATTGATGAGTTGTGCATTGATTTTTGCACCTTCCTGAGCGGCAGTCTTCCAGGTTGGAATATTCTTGTCATCATCCTCAAAAGAACGATTACTGATGAGCTCGGCATAGAGTCCGCCATCTGCAGCATGGTTGATATCCTCGAAGAAGATACCATAGAGGTTAGGAGATACCTTGATGCCTGGGTTAGAGGCATCTACATTGATGGTAACCTGTGCGTTGGCTGCCAAAGCAGAGGCCAACACTGCTGAAAGTAAAATCTGTCTTTTCTTATTCATTTCTTATTCTTAGGTTTGTTTGTTTACTTGTTGGTTGGCATGAAACCAAGCTAAGTCTGAATTCATGCCGCTATTAATACACAGTTGCAAAAGTACACAAAAAACACAAAGAAGAGGTGGACAAAAAGCGAATTATAGTGTAAAAGGTGGATTTTCATCAGAAAATCCACCTTTTGTTTATTGTTGGTAAATAAAATCGGTTTTAATATAGTAATACCAGTCCGGCAAAAGCCGAGTAGAGTATCATGCGGATAGGATTGATCTTCATCACCTTCACGCCGATAAAGGTGGCAAAGAAGAGGGCGATGGAGATGTAGAAATGCCAGGGATTGGCTGGCGTAGAGAAGTTCTCGCCATTCATCAGGAGCAGGGCTGCGGCTCCTACCAGACCGACGATGGCTGGGCGAAGACCGATGAAGATGCTCTGGACGGCTGTGGTGTTCATATACTTGTACAGCATCTTGCTGATAAGAATCATCAAAACCAAGGATGGGAGAACCAAAGCAAAGGTTGCCATGGCACTTCCGAGTACAGCCATCATGCCACTCATACCGGCATTATGGACAGCTGTATAGCCACAATAGGTGGCGGTGTTGATACCGATAGGTCCCGGTGTCATCTGAGAAATAGCAACCACATCGGTAAACTCTTGCATCGTCATCCAATGATACTGCGTAACAACCTGTCCCTGAATCAGGGATATCATGGAATAGCCACCTCCGAATCCGAAGATGCCTATCTGAATGAATACGATGAAAAGCTGAAAAAATATCATCATTATGTTTTAAGCTATTTACTTTTTTACCTTTTTACTTTTTTACCCTTTTACCTTTACTCTGTTGGCTGGATAAACTGTCCATAGATGTAGCCACCTACGGCAGCTGCGATAATCACCCAGATTGGGTTGACGCCCAAAAGCCAGATCAGAAGGGCGGATAGAATAGGAATCCAGCAGTTGACAAGCGAAATACCGGCACTCTTGGCAAGCGAGAATGTAGGTACGGCTATCAATGCCACGACGGCAGGACGGATGCCTGCAAACATGGCAGCAACAACCTTGTTGTCTTCAAACTGATGGAAAAACATGGCTATCGCTAAGATAATAAGGAACGATGGCAACGAAGCGCCGAGGGTGCAGACGATGGCTCCTGGTGTCTTTGCCAACTTATATCCGAGCAGGGAACTCATGTTGATGGCCAAGGCGCCCGGACAAACCTGGGTAGTAGCAATGGCATCCAAGAATTCCTCCTTCGTCATCCAATGATGCTTGTCGACGACTTCGGATTCTATAATAGGAATCATGGCATAGCCACCCCCAAAGGTGACTATGCCAATCTTCAAAAATGTTTTGAATAATGTAAGATAACTTACGCTATTATTCATTTTTTACCTTCTTACTTTTTTACCTTTTTACTTTTTCAAAGCTCTTTCTTCAATCCACTGACGTGCATTGACAAATGCCTCAATCCAAGGAGTTACCTCGTCGTTGCGGCGATCGGCTGGATACCAGGCGTTCTGCCATGGGAAGATGGCACGCTCCAAGTGTGGCATCATAGCCAAGTGGCGACCATCTGCAGAGCAGATACCTGCTACATTGTAGTCACTGCCGTTAGGATTACCTGGATACTCAGCGTAGTTGTACTTCGCAATGATGTTGTAGTGATCCTCTGGCTCTGGCAAGTAGAAACGGCCCTCGCCGTGAGCTACCCAGATACCGAGCTTATCACCGCTCAGGCTACCGAACATCACACTGTCGTTCTGAGGAATGGTCAAACCGAGGAATGTGCTCTCAAACTTCTTGGATGTGTTGTGGCAGAGGTGTGAACGATGCTTGTGCTCAGGATTGATGAGGTTCAACTCAACCATCAGCTGACAACCGTTGCAGATACCGAGTGAAAGGGTATCCTCACGGGCATAGAACTTATCGAGTGCCTCTTTAGCCTTAGGATTGTAGAGGAATGCACCAGCCCAACCCTTGGCAGAACCGAGAACATCGGAGTTAGAGAAACCACCGCAGAATACGATGAAGTTCACATCCTCCAGAGTCTCACGACCGGAAATCAAGTCGGTCATCATCACATCCTTTACATCGAAGCCGGCGAGATACATAGAGTATGCCATCTCACGCTCACCATTGGTACCCTTCTCACGGATGATAGCTGCCTTGATGCCAGATGGCTTGCGACGGTTAGCGTCGAGGCCGTAGCTAGCGAGGGTTCCCTTGAAGCCATAACCGAAGTTCATCTCGATAGGCTGCTTCTTATAGTTGGTGTAACGCTTCTTGGCCATACCGTTCATGCTCTGCTTGCGGTCGAGGAGGTAAGATGTCTTATACCAGTCGTCGCGCAAAGCATCGATATCGAACTCGTGCTCGAAGCCTTCCTTCTTGATGATAATCTTGCGGAGCTCAGGAGCTGGATAACCAATCTTGGCATAACCGATACCATTCTCATCGAAGAATGCTTTCAACTCGTCCTTGTGAGCATCGCTTACCTGGATGACAACACCTGGGTTCTCTGCGAAGAGAGTCTTGATGATGTCGGCATCTGCAATGTCGTGGAGGTTGATCTTCATACCGCCCTCTACGTTGGCGAATGTCATCTCGAGGAGAGTTGTAATCAAACCACCGGCGCTGATATCGTGACCAGCCATTACCCAACCACGGTTGATGAGTTCCTGTACAGCGTTGAAGCAGTCAACGAAGTACTCTGGGTTCTTGACGGTAGGAACATCGCTGCCCACCTTGCCCAGGCTCTGAGCGAAAGCAGAACCACCGAGACGCTGCTCGTCGAAACTGAAGTCGATATGGTAGAGGCTAGAGTTCTTGTCGTTTACGAGAACTGGGCTAACCACCTTCTTGACATCTGAAACCTCACCACCGGCACTGACGATAACGGTACCCGGAGCGATGATCTTCTCGCCGTTAGGATACTGCTGGGTCAAAGAGAGAGAGTCCTTACCTGTTGGTACGTTTACGTGGATGGCGCAGCAGAAGTCTGACAATGCCTTCACACCCTCGTACAGACGGGCATCCTCACCCTTCTGACTGCGGCAAGGCCACATCCAGTTGGCTGAGAGGCTGATGCTGTCCATGCCATCTGCCAATGGAGCCCATACGATATTAGTCAATGACTCTGCTACAGAGAGTACTGAACCTGCCTTAGGATCGGCAAGACCAGCCTGAGGTGCATGACCCATTGCTGTTACGATACCCTTCTCGCCACGGTAGTCGAGTGCTACGACACCACAGTCTGAGAGTGGCAACTGAATCTGACCCTGACCCTGCTGACGGGCAATCTTACCTGTTACGGAACGGTCTACCTTGTTGGTCAACCAGTCCTTACAAGCCACAGCCTCCATCTGGAGAACACGCTGCAAGTACTTGTCGAGGTTATCTGCAGAATAAGTTACATCTTCATATTTACGCTCTACGGTCTCATCTACCATCACAGTCTTAGGAGTATGACCGAACATCTGTGCTACATCGAGGTCGAATGGCTTTACGCCATCAGCCTGCTTGAAGCTGAAGTGAGCATCGCCTGTAGTCTCACCAACCACGTACATTGGAGCACGCTCACGGTCGGCAATCTTCTGAACCTCGCTGATATACTTCTCGTCGATGAGCAAGCCCATGCGCTCCTGGCTCTCGTTGGCGATGATTTCCTTGGCGCTCAAAGTCTTGTCGCCGATAGGCAACTTAGACATATCGATTTCGCCACCGCACTCTTCTACCAACTCAGAGAGACAGTTCAAGTGACCGGCTGAACCGTGGTCGTGGATGCTGACTACTGGGTTCTCATCGTTCTCAACGAGTGCACGAACCAGGTTGTAGGCACGCTTCTGCATCTCAGGGTTGGCACGCTGAACAGCGTTCAACTCGATACCATTGCTGTAACGGCCTGTATCTACAGAAGAAACAGAACCACCACCAAGACCGATGCGATAGTTATCACCACCTACTACGACAACCTTGTTGCCCTTCTGTGGCTCACCCTTCTTATAGTCACGCTTCTTGCCGTAGCCTACACCACCAGCAAGCATGATTACCTTATCGTATGCATACTTCTCACCATTCTCCTCGTGCTCGAATGTAAGCACAGAACCAGTGATGAGAGGCTGACCAAACTTGTTACCGAAGTCTGATGCACCGTTAGAAGCCTTGATCAGAATCTGCTCAGGAGTCTGATAGAGCCACTTACGTACTGGCATGATGTCTTCCCAGTCGCGCTCAACATCGCTCTTGCCGTTGTCATCCTTCAGGCGAGGATAAGCAGTCATGTAGCAGGCGGTACCTGCGATAGGCCATGAACCTACACCACCACCCATACGGTCGCGGATTTCACCACCCGTACCGGTAGCAGCACCATTGAAAGGCTCTACGGTAGTAGGGAAGTTGTGAGTCTCAGCCTTCAGAGAGATAACACTCTCGATATCCTTCACCTGGAAGAAATCGCTGGTAGTCTGATCGGCTGGAGCAAACTGCTCGATAACAGGACCCTGAGAGAAAGCCACGTTGTCCTTGTAAGCAGAGAGAATCTTGTTAGGATTCTCGTTGGTGGTCTTCTTGATCATGTTGAAGAGAGAAGACTCCATCTCCTTACCGTCGATGATAAACTGGCCGCCGAAAATCTTGTGGCGGCAGTGCTCTGAGTTGATCTGTGCGAAACCGAAGATTTCGCTGTCGGTGAGAGGGCGTCCGTTCTCTTTCTCCAGCTTGTGGAGATAAGCCATTTCGTCCTCGCTGAGGGCAAGACCCTCTTCCTCGTTATACTTCTCGAGGTCATCGACGTACTTGATAGGTTCTGGCTGGTGATTCACGGTGAACACATCCTGTCCGATACCGTTGTACATACGCTGGAGCATAGGGTCGTGCTCAGCGTCTTCGCTATCTACAGGGAAGTACTCCTCGATACGCGAAATGCCGTTAAGACTCATGTTCTGAGTAATCTCAACGGCATTCGTACTCCAAGGAGTAATCATTTCACGGCGTGGGCCGACATAGAAGCCCTGCAACTGCTGGGCGTCCTCTAAAGTCGCGTCACCATAAAGCCAACAAAGTTCATTGATTTCGTCCTGAGATGGTTTGTGGTCAATCTCGGTCGCAATCACACTCTTAGATGGAGTTCTAAAAAAAAGAATCATACTTGCTTTCTTTTATATTATTAATGTATTTATTTCTTTTCGAGTGCAAAGATAGTGCAATTTCAAGACACTACAAAATAAAACACTGTTTTTTATGTTTTTTTTGTTGAGATTTGGGCTATTCTTACCTTGAGAGGCTACATTTGACGGTTTAGCTATAAGAAAAATGCTTTCTGTTGCCTTTTTTGGTTAAAAAGGTGATAAATAAAGATTTAGAGGTTAAAAATGTCTAAATGCATTTGACAAATATTGTTTATTCGAGTCTTATCTGTAACTTTGCAAGTGAAAGAAGTGAATCAGTTTCTATAATGCCCTAAAATGTAGAAGCTTCCGGATAACGGATGAAAGCCGGGAGAACTCTAATATAATAGGAGGTAGAAAGCGACGTTAATATACTATAATCAATTAATAATAACAAGAAAATTTAAATTAGAAAGAATATGAAACAGACAAAGTTAATGGTAATGGCAATGATGGCTGTAGCTCTGATGGCTACTAGCTGTGCAAGTAAGAAGGATCTTCAGAATTGCCAGAATGAGAATAAGGAATTGTCAAGCAACTATCAGGCTACCAAGGAAAAGCTGGCAGCTACAGAGGCTAGTCTGGCGGCAGCCCAGGAGCAGCTCGCTACTGCAAAGAGCGATTACGCTAAGTTGCAGAACTCACTTGACAAGAGTTTGAACAATGCAAGCCAGAACAACGTGAGCATTGAAAAACTCGTTGACCAGATCAACGAGAGTAACCAGTATATCCGTCACCTGGTTGAGGTAAAGAGCAAGAGCGATTCGCTCAACATGGTTCTTACCAACAACCTGACCCGCTCTTTGAGCAAGGAAGAGATGAAGGAGGTTGATGTTCAGGTTCTGAAGGGTGTAGTTTACATCTCTCTGGCTGACAATATGCTCTATCAGAGTGGTAGCTATGAGGTGAACAGCCGTGCTCAGGAAACATTGAGCAAGATTGCTAAGATCATCACAGACTACAAGGATTACGATGTGCTCGTAGAGGGTAATACCGATAACGTACCAGTAAGCACTACAAGTGCCAAGATGAAGAATATTCGCAACAACTGGGACCTCTCTGCTCTCCGTGCAGCTTCTGTTGTTCAGTACTTGCAGGATCACTTCGGTGTAAATCCTAAGCGCCTTACTGCTGGTGGCCGTGGTGAGTACAACCCTGTAACAACTAACGATACAGAGTTAGGCAAGCAGCGCAACCGCCGCACTCAGATTATCATCACTCCTAAGCTCGACCAGTTCATGGACTTGATCGACAAGGCTCCAGAGGAGAAGTAAAAAGGCTATTTAAAGGTAAAAAGGTAAAAGGGTAAAAAAGTAAAAAAGTAAATAAGTAGAGGCATCAGTGAGTTTTCGGGCTCATTGATGCCTTTTTAGGTATAAATATACAGGTTTTATGTTTTAAGTACGTAAAAAAGTGCTTTTTGTTATCATTTTGCTAGAATTATTCTTAATTTCCTTTCTTTTCTTGATTATTTTTATTAATTTTGCAGGCAAAATATCAAGGGTACACTTGGCTGCCCTGATCATTGTACATTGTAAATTATTAATTATACATTATATTGTGTTATGGAAAAGATTAAGATGACAACTCCATTGGTAGAGATGGACGGTGATGAGATGACAAGAATTCTCTGGAAGATGATTAAGGACGAACTGATTCTTCCTTTCGTTGATTTGAAGTCTGAGTATTATGATCTCGGTCTGCCTTATCGCGACCAGACCAATGACCAGGTAACCATCGACTCTGCTGAGGCGGCTAAGAAATATGGTGTGGCTGTGAAGTGTGCTACTATCACTCCTAATGCACAGCGTATGGACGAGTATAAACTCCACAAAATGTGGAAGAGCCCTAATGGAACTATCCGTAGCATCATGGACGGTACCGTATTCCGTGCTCCTATCACCATCCCAAGTATCCACCCTTGTGTAAAGAACTGGGAGAAGCCTATTACCATCGCCCGTCATGCTTACGGCGATGTGTACAAGAGCGTGGAACTTCGTGCTGATGAGCCAGGTACAGCCAAACTCGTGTTCGAGGGTAAGAGCGGCAAGAAGCAGGAGATTGAGATTCATTCTTTCGATGGCGCTGGCGTTATCCAGGGCATGCACAATACTGATAAGAGTATCCGCAGCTTTGCTCACAGCTGCTTCAAGTTTGCCATTGATACCAAGCAGGATCTCTGGTTTGCTACCAAGGATACCATCTCTAAGACTTATGATGCCCAGTTCCGTAAAATCTTTGAGGAAGTATATGAGAGCGACTATAAAGAGAAGTTTGCAGAACTCGGTATCGAGTATTTCTATACATTGATTGATGATGCAGTGGCTCGTGTTATCCGCAGCAAGGGCGGTTTCATCTGGGCTTGCAAGAACTATGACGGTGATGTGATGAGCGATATGCTCAGTACAGCCTTCGGTTCTCTGGCGATGATGACTTCCGTATTGGTTTCTCCTGACGGCAAGTATGAGTATGAGGCAGCCCACGGTACCGTGACCCGTCACTACTATCGCTACCTGAAGGGTGAAGATACATCTACCAACCCAATGGCTACCATCTTTGCATGGAGCGGTGCGTTGAGAAAGCGTGGCGAACTGGATGGCATCAAGGAACTTCAGAACTTTGGCGACCAGCTGGAGGCTGCATGTTTCGATACTTTGAATGATGGTATCGCTACCAAGGATCTCGTAAACCTGATGGAAGGTGTTGAGGCTAAGGCTGTAAACTCAGCCGGCTTTATCGCTGCCATCCGCGAGCGTTTGGAAAAGCGATTGGCATAAAAACAATAAGACCTGGGGTGATTAACCTCAGGTCTTATTGTTTTAGTTATTTTTAGTTTAAATCTTGATTCTTTTTCTTGCGTTTACGCAAAGCGTCTGAATAAACCTTAAACAAATCAATGTTCAGCAACTGACAGATATGGTAAAGCATACCCGTATCTATAGTGGCTCTGCCGTATACCTTATATATATTAGTACGATGGCAGCCTAATTGCTCAGCAAGCCATACTGTGGTCTTGCCTTGCTTGTTTAATTCCTCTTTGATGATTTCACCGATTAAGGGAATTGCATTTACTTTATCTTTCATACTCTTTCAGTTGTGTTATATGCTCACTTATAGTTATATCGGGTGCAAAAGTAGCATTTCTGTTTCTAACTAGCAAAGAAACATGTAGCGAATTTGGAAACACTAAGTTAAAATGTGTAACAAAATACCCGCTTTTTTATATTTTTTTTCTCTAAAGAACTAAATGTCACGAAATTGTAACCGAATGTAACGCTTATTACGAAAGAAAAGTCGTAATTTTGCAGCGGTATTTTAAATAACATGAAATATGGAAGAGAATATGAAAAGAATACTTGTTGTTGATGATGAGCAAGACTTGTGTGAGATTCTGAAATTCAATCTCGAAACAGAAGGATATGAGGTAGAGACTGCCAATTCTGCAGAAGAGGCTTTGGAGATGGACATCGCTTCGTTCGACCTGCTGCTGTTGGACGTCATGATGGGAGGAATGAGCGGTTTCCAGCTGGCTAAGCAGTTGAAGGACAATCCGATGACAGCCAATGTTCCGATTATCTTCCTTACAGCCCGTGATACGGAAAACGATACGGTGACAGGATTCAATATCGGTGCCGATGATTATATCTCGAAACCTTTCTCTATACGAGAGGTGATGGTCAGAGTGCGTGCCGTCTTGCGCCGTACGGCTGAACAGGCTGGCGATGCTGATGAATCGAAGATCATCAACTATCAGGGACTGCAGTTGAATCTGGACAAGAAGACGGTGAGCATCGATGGTGAGGCTATCCCTTTCACCAAGACCGAGTTCGAACTCCTGCGTCTTTTCCTCGAAGAGCGCGGCAAGGTGTTCTCCCGTCAGGAACTTATCGACCGGGTATGGCCTAAGGATGTGATGGTACTCGACCGCACGGTGGATGTCAACATCACCCGTATGAGAAAGAAGATTGGTAAGTTTGCCAAGTGCATCGTTACCCGTCTGGGGTTCGGTTATTATTTTGATGCGTAATTAAAATGTTTAAGTTAAATAGTGTAGGTAGAAAGTTGTACTTCAGTGTGCTGGCGGTGTTCCTTGTGTTCGCTGTCAGTTTTATCGTGTTCCAGCAGGCACGAGAGAAACAGTATAAAATAGGTACGCTTACTATCAAACTGGAAAATTATAATGAACTGCTGGCAGAAGATCTGGCGCTCTCTCCTGGTGAAGGAATTATTCTGCAGGATAGCCTTCACGATAAGAATTTAACTGTGGCTCAGGAGAAGTTGCAGGCTTTTGTACGCGAACATGAAAGCAAGGATCTTCGTGTTACGCTGGTGCGCCCTAACGGTAAGGTGATTTATGACAACATGAGTTCCGACTATGATCATTTTGCCAACCATGCTAAGCGCGAGGAAATAGCAGAGGCCTTGAAAAACAGGGTAGGCTCAAGCGTGGAGCGACAGTCTAAAACCCTGAAGCATGACTATTTCTATGTGGCTTCTTATTTTCCGGAAAGCAAGCTCATCATCCGTACGGCACTACCTTACAATAATGATTTGGCTAAGTCGCTGCAGGCCGACCAGCATTTCATCTGGTTTGCCATTGTAGCCGTCATTCTGCTTACCATCGTGCTCTACCGTTTTACGGACCGTCTGGGTAAGAATGTTTCCAAACTGAGCATCTTTGCTTATAAGGCAGACCACAACGAGAGTCTGGAGGTGGAAGATCTCGCCAAGTTCCCTAACGATGAGTTGGGCGAGATAGCCGAGCGCATCATCAAGATGTATAAGCGCATACAGACCACCCGACGTGAACAGGATGTACTGAAGCGGCAGCTTACCCAGAATATTGCCCACGAGCTGAAGACTCCTGTAGCAAGTATTCAGGGTTATCTGGAAACGATACTCGACAATCCGCATATCAACGAAGAGATGAAGTCGCAGTTTCTGCAGCGCTGTTATGCCCAGAGCGAACGCCTCACCTCTCTGCTCCGCGACATCTCTACCCTAAACCGGTTGGATGACGGTTCGGATATGATAGATTTCGAGGCGGTAGACATTACGCAGATGGTGAGTGAAATAGTCCGTGAGACGGCGCTGGAAAGAGAGTCGCACAAGATGACTTTCGAGAATATTCTTCCCGACCAGCATATTATCGTGAAGGGTAACCGCAGTCTGCTCTACAGTGTGTTTCGCAATCTTACCGACAATGCCATAGCTTATGCCGGCGAAGGACGTAAGATAACGTTGAGTGCCAAGGAGCAGGGCAACAAGTGGCATTTCATCTTCTGTGATAATGGTCAGGGAGTTCCTGCCGAGCATCTCTCCCGTCTTTTTGAGCGTTTCTATCGGGTGGATAAGGGACGCAGCCGCAAGATGGGTGGCACCGGTTTGGGTCTTGCCATCGTCAAGAATGCCGTTCTCCTACATGGCGGAACCATCCGGGTGAGCAATCAGCTGGAAGGTGGCTTGAAGTTTGAATTTACGCTTAAGAAATAAAAATGTTTTTTGAATAAAATATCTAAGCGGCAAATATAAATAATCAAGTGGCTGATAAAGGTACTTAAGTATAAAGAAAGGCAAGACTTCTGGGTAACTTCTGAATGGGGTTTTACAGAAGCCTTGCCTTTTTTTTGTATTTTAGAACATTTTTGTTTTCTTTTCGTAAACTTTGCTTAAATCTATTATTTCTGACTTTTTTCTGTTAAAAGTGTAGACAATATTTCTAAATGTTGACGAAAATCAAGAAAAACTAACTTTTTTCTATAAAAATATCGGTAAAGTTTGCATTAATCCAATACTTTTTCTTACCTTTGCACCCGTAAAGCAACGAGAGAGGCTTAAAAAGAGTAAGAAGAGAAAAAATAATAATTTAAAGTTATATAAGAGTTGTTTAATTAGTTAGAGAAGATTTTATGGAAAAAAGATTGCTTTTCTTGTTAGTCAATCTCTTCCTTTTTGTGGGGGGGTATTGGCTCAAACGAAAGTAACAGGTACCGTAGTTTCTCAGGAAGATGGTGAACCTGTCATTGGTGCATCTGTCGTAGTCGCTGGAGCGGCACGTACAGGTACCGTCACCGATATTGACGGTCACTTCTCTTTGGAGGTACCTGCTGGTAAAAAACTTGTAGTTAGCTACATCGGTATGCAGAGCCAGACCTTGACTCCAGCCGCCAAGATGACTATCCGTCTGAAGGCAGATAGCAAGAGCTTGGGCGAGGTGGTTGTAACGGGTATGCAGAAGATGGATAAGCGTTTGTTTACTGGTGCTACTACAAAAATTTCTGGCGACAAGACAAAGCTGGATGGTGTCGCAGACATCAGTCGTGCCTTGGAAGGTAAAGCGGCCGGTGTGTCTGTGCAGAACGTCTCAGGTACTTTCGGTACAGCTCCAAAGATTCGTGTGCGTGGCGCTACTTCTATTTATGGTAGCTCAAAACCTCTTTGGGTGGTAGATGGTGTTATCATGGAGGACGTAACTGAGGTTGATGCTGATGATTTGTCTTCTGGTAACGCTGAGACCCTTATATCTTCAGCCATAGCAGGTCTGAATGCTGATGATATTGAAAGTTTCCAGATTTTGAAGGATGGTTCTGCTACCTCTATTTATGGTGCACGTGCCATGGCTGGTGTCATCGTTGTTACAACCAAGAAAGGTAAAGCTGGTACAAACCGTATCAACTATACTGGTGAATTCACTATGCGTTTGAAGCCAAGTTACCGCAATTTCAATATCATGAATTCTCAGGATCAGATGGGTGTATATCGTGAGATGTACAACGATGGTTATTTCTCTTTTGAAAAGAGTTTTCGTGCTTCTAACAGTGGTGTCTTTGGCAAGATGTATCACCTGATGAATACATATGATTCGAAGACGGGAACTTTTGGATTGCCTAATACTGAGGAGGCGATGAATAGCTATCTCCAGAAGGCTGAATACCAAAATACCGACTGGTTTGACTTACTCTTCAATAATAGTATCTCCCAGAATCATTCCGTCAGCATGTCTACTGGTACCGATAAGGCTCAGTATTATACATCTTTCAGTGTGATGAACGATCCAGGATGGTCTAAGCAGAGCAAGGTACAGCGTTATACAGCCAATGTAAATGCTCTTTACAATATTTCGAAGAAATTGTCTTTCAATGCCATAGCTAATGCTTCCTATCGTAAGCAGCGCGCTCCTGGTACTACTTCACAGTCTGTAAATAATGTGACAGGTGAGGTGTCTCGTGATTTTGATATCAACCCATATTCTTATGCGTTGAACACTTCTCGTACCATGGATCCTAATGAACTCTATGTGCGTAACTACGCTCCGTTCAATATTTTCCGTGAATTGGAAAACAACTATTTGAGTTTGGATGTGGTTGACATGAAATTCCAGGGCGAATTGAAATATAAGCCAATCTCTAAAGTAGAACTCGCAGTATTGGGCGCTTACAAGTATTCTACAACGACCAATGCCGCTACCATTACTGACCAGAGTAATCAGGCTTGGGCCTATCGTGCGATGGATGATGCTACGATGCGTGATGCAAACCCATGGCTGTATACTGATCCAGACAAGGCAAACTCTTTGCCATTCTCTGTATTGGAAAAGGGTGGTTTTTATCGTGAGACCAAATATAAGATGAATAGCTGGGACTTCCGTGCCACAGCTAGCTATAATGATGTATACAACAAAGACCATATCGTGAACTTATTCGGTGGTTTGGAAATCAATTCACTCGACCGTAGCCGTTCTTATTTTAATGGCGTTGGCATGCAGTATGATATGGGTTATCTCCCTGCTTTCAACTATAACTTCTTCAAGCAGTTGGCGGAGGAGAATGGTCAATATTATAGTTTGGATAATTCATATCAGCGTGAGGCTTCTTTCTTTGGTACTGCCACCTATTCTTATAAGGGTCGCTACACAATTAATGGTACCATTCGTTATGAGGGTTCCAATAAGTTGGGTAAGAGTCGCTCAGCTCGTTGGTTGCCTACTTGGAACGTGTCTGGAGCATGGAATGCTCATGAGGAGAGTTGGTTTGCTAAGTTAAATCCTGTTCTTTCCCATCTTACATTAAAAGCATCATATTCATTGACAGCTGATCGAGGTCCTGCTTCCGTTTCTAACTCGTTGGTAGTGATACAGAGTTACAACCCTTGGCGCCCATTTGCCGGTGACAAGGAGACTGGACTTGAGATTTATCGCTTGGGTAATGATGATTTGACCTATGAAAAGAAGCATGAGTTGAACCTCGGTTTGGATATGGGCTTTTTGAATAACCGCATTAATGTGACTTTCGATTGGTATCGCCGCAACAATTATGATTTGATTGGTCCTAAGCGTACCATGGGTGTTGGTGGTGAGATCTATAAATATGCCAATGTGGCAAGTATGCGTTCACATGGTGAGGAGTTGACTATTTCCACCCGCAACATTGAGACCAAGGATTTTAAATGGAGTACCGACTTCATTTTCTCTCACTCAAAGAATACTGTAACCGACTTGGATTCACGTGCTAACATCATGCAGATGATTACAGGTACCGGTTTCACAATGAATGGCTATCCTGTTCGCTCTTTGTTCTCTATTGATTTCAAGGGATTGAACAAAAAAGGTCTGCCTATCGTTGTGAATCAGAATGGCGAGGAGACAAGCTATGGTGGCGATCTCTACTTCCAGTCAACTACAACAGATTACTTGAAGTATGAAGGTCCAACAGACCCAACCATTAACGGCAGTTTCGGAAACACCTTCTCTTATAAGGGTTTTAAACTGAATGTGTTCATTACATACGCTGCAGGAAATAAAGTACGTCTTGATCCAGCTTTCAGTTCTTCATACTCAGACATGACTGCCATGCCAAAGGAATTTATAAATCGTTGGACTCAAGCCGGTGATGAAGCTTATACGGATGTGCCAGTCATAGCAGACCAGCGCATGAAGCAGAATGACAATTATATTGGTTATCTTTATAATGCATATAACTATTCTACGGCTCGCGTAGCTAAGGGTGATTTCATTCGCATGAAGGAGATTTCTTTGGCTTATGATTTCCCAGGCAAGTGGATTCAGGTCCTTCGCTTGAACAGCGTTAATTTGAAACTTCAGGCTACTAACTTGTTCTTGATTTATTCAGACAAGAAGTTGCACGGACAGGATCCTGAGTTTTTCAACACTGGTGGTGTGGCAACCCCAATGCCACGTCAGTTTACATTGACATTAAGAGTAGGACTTTAAAGAAAGAGAGATAATTATGAAAAAGAATAAATTATATATAGCATCGGTGGCTTTTGCGGCATTGTCATTGGTCACATCATGCGACAGCTTCCTGGACAAGTTGCCAGATGATCGTGCCGAGGTAAATACCGAGGAAAAGGTGACCTCTCTGCTTGTGTCTGCTTACCCAACTGCAAGCAGCAATCTGATATTGGAATGGAGCTCAGATAATTATGCAGACAATGGAAAGCAGTATAGTACCAATCAGGAAATAGAGCAGGTTTATCGTTTTCAGCCAATTACTGCTCAAACCAATGATTGCCCAAAGAGTTTGTGGAATGGTTATTATGCTGCAGTTGCAGCAGCCAACCAGGCTTTGGCTTCCATCGATGAGATGGGTAATCCAGCATCGCTAAAGGCGCAGAGAGCTGAGGCTTTGCTCTGTCGTGCCTATAGCATGTATCGTCTTGCTACAACTTTCTGTATGACTTATAATCCAGATAATGCAGAGAAGTGCATGGGACTTCCTTATCCAACAAAGCCTGAGACAACTGTAAACCCTGATTATAAGCGTGGTACACTGAAGCAACTTTATGAGCAGATTGATGCAGATATCGAGGCTGCCTTGCCTGATGTGAGCGATGATATCTATACCCAGCCTAAGTATCATTTCAACCAGAAGGCTGCGTATGCTTTTGCTGCTCGTTTCAACCTGTACTATATGAACTATGACAAAGTGATAAAATATGCTGACAAGGTGCTTGGAGCAAATCCAGCCTCTTTGTTGCGCAACTATGTGCCTTTTATGTCTTTGTCTAATTCAGAGGATATGGAGAATCGTTATATTTCTTCATCAGAGAATGCAAACCTCTTGTTGATGACGGCAGGTAGTAAAATTGGTAGAAGAGTCTGTGGTGATGAAGAGCGTTTTTGTCACAATCAAAATGTAAGTCTGTATGAAACGATTTGGGCTAAGATGCCATGGGGAAGGGGATCCCAAGACAATACTCTCTACCAGTCAAACTTGTTGTTTGGCAATGCCCATATTCTTATCTTCCCAAAGATGTTTGAACATTTTGAGTTTACCGACAAGATAAACCAAACTGGATTTGTTCATGTTGTAGATGCTGTGTTCACTACTGATGAAACCCTTCTTTGTCGTGCTGAGGCTTATGCCATGAAGAAGGATTATGATAATGCGGTGAAAGATATCAATACTTGGATTGTGTCGCATACTGGGACTGCGAAAGGTACGGCAAAACGCCCAACAATGACAGTTGAAAGTATCAAGACTTTTATCGAAAGCTTGCCGTATGCACCTGTTACACCAAAATCCAATTTGGAGCATAGCATTCGTAAGACATTCCATCCACAGGGATTCACGGTTGAGGCTGGTACCCAAGAGGATATTTTGCAATTCATCTTACAGATGCGTCGACTGGAGACCCTGTATCAAGGTCTTCGTTTCCTTGACATCAAGCGCTATGGCATTGAGTTCAGCCATGATGTTGACGAAGAGTCTCCTATTGTATTCAAGGCTGGTGACTTGCGAGGTGCGATTCAATTGCCAGATGATGTAATTGAGGCAGGATTACCTGCAAATCCAAGAGAAGAGTCTAACAAATAAAAAATGAGTAAACTATGAAATATATAAAATTATTCATACTGATAGCGTCAGTCTCTCTGTTTGCTGCCTGCTCAGACGATAGTCTTGATTCTAAGAGTATTTTCGATACGCAGAATAAGGAAGAGCAGAATGACTTTGACAAGTGGCTCAAGACCAACTATGTGGATACCTATAATATCCGCTTTAACTATCGATATAGTGACAAGGAGACGGACAACAGGTATAATCTTGCACCTGCCGATTTTAATAAGTCTAAGGCATTGGCTATTATGGTCAAGCATATTTGGCTGGATGCTTATAAGGAAGTGATGGGCGATCAGTTTATGAAGACTTATTCTCCTCGTGTGATGCAGTTGGTTGGCTCAGCAGCTTATGATTCTCAGTCTTCTATTGTGATGGGTACTGCTGAGGGTGGCTTGAAAGTAACTTTGTATAATGTAAATATTATCGATGTTGATAATCCAATCATAGATCCAGAAAATCCTTTCGTTGACAAGAAAAAAGGTACATACGATCTGAACTACTGGTTCTTCCATACAATGAATCATGAGTTCTGTCATATTCTGACTCAGAAAAAGAATTATTCTACTGAGTTCCAGACAGTTTCTGCCGGCAAGTATCAGACTTCAGGTTGGGTGAATGTAGAGGATAAAGATGCTCCATCCATGGGATTTGTATCCGGTTATGCCAGCGGTGAGTATAATGAGGACTTTGCTGAGATTTTTGCCCAATATGTAACCCATTCAGAAGCAGCATGGCAAAAAATACTGAATGCAGGTATTGTATACGAGACAGATGAAAATGGCGATTATGTGCTTGATGCAGACGGCAATCCTATAGTGAAGGATGCAAGTGGCTATAAAGCTATTATTCAGAAATTTAACATTCTCAAGGAATATTTTGCCAACACTTGGGGCATGGATATTACCAAGCTTCGTGAAGTTATCTTGCGTCGTACGGCAGAAGTAAAGGCAATGGATTTAGAAACATTAAAGTAAGACGGATATGAAAAGAATATATAACATATTATTTACGCTGATTGCGATCTTGTCTTTCACATCTTGTTCCAACGACATAGATGAAGTGTTCGACAAACCTTCTGCAGAGCGAGTGAATGATGCAATAGCAGAGTATAAGACGGTTCTTACTTCTGCAGAGAATGGATGGCTGATGAAATATTATCCTAAGGCTAATACCAAGTATGGTGGATATAATCTGTTGTTGAAGTTTGGAACAGATGGAAATGTTACTGCCATGAGCGATGCTTTGGGTGCAGACACGAAAGCCACATCACATTATAAATTGGAGCAGAGTGCTAGTGTCGTTCTGTCTTTTGATGAGTACAATAAGGTGATTCATTTCTTCTCCGATCCAGCTAACCCTGCTGGTGTTGGTGATAATGGTAAGGGTATGGAAGGTGACTTGGAGTTCCGGGTGCTTACCGCCACTGCTGATTCTGTAGTCATGCTTGGCAAGAAGCGTGGTACAAAAATAGTGATGACTCCTATGGCGAAGGATGCCGATTGGGCTGAGACCATTAGTCATATAGATGATTTGGAGCAGGAGATGCAGTTCCCTAAATATACTTGCGAGGTGAATGATGTCAAGTATGTAGCTACATCAAGCTATCGTACCATTACTTTCACTAGTTCTAATGCCGAGGAAGGCTCTACAACGGAACCTTATATTGTTACAGACAAGGGCATTGAATTTTATGAGCCAATAACTCTTAATGGCGTTACTATCAAGGGATTCAACTATGTTGGTGGTGATAACTACGAGTTTGATGCGACTAGTGGAAGTGCAAAGATGTATGGTATTATCCCTCCGCTGACTTCTCAGTTGCAGAATGGTAACTGGTTCTTCTCTGTCAAGAATATGGGAACCTATGGTCAGGCTTATTGGAATAAGTGCTATGAAATCTGCCAGGGTGAAGAAGTTGGAGGCGAGGAAATGAGCTATGCTTTCTTTGGTACCTCTAGTTTCTCCTCAAGCAATGGTAAATATGGTTTTGTGTTTGTTAGTGCCAATAAGTATGCAGGTTGTTTGAATTGTACAGCTACTCCTGTTGATGACACCCATATTACTTTGAAATTTGCTTTGTCTGGTGACAGCAATGGTATTTTCTACTATAATAGTGGTGGCTATAAATACATTATTGCAGCACTTACGGCTGGTAGTAAAGGTAAGACGTATTCTATCGAAGGCAATGACCTGAAGAGCCCAACAGTTCTTAAGCTTGTAGATGTTGATAATCCAGATAATTATTACATCTTGTCAAAGAATACAGTGCTCTATCCTTATCGCTAGGATGAAATAAAGATATAAGCAGTTCTTTGTGAAAAGAATACATAAAATCTCTCGTCTGGGGGCGTGCTCATTTAAGCACGCCCCTTATTTGATTATTGCGCTCTTTTAAGATGCTGTTTTTTGTAGTATATGCACCTTGGAAGGTGCAAATTTATGCGCAATGTGCACCTTCCAAGGTGCATATATAAATGTTTTTTCTTTTAAAACTCCAAACTTTTTGCTTATTTATTTTTGTTAATAAGTTTCCTTTGTCCCCAATTTCGTTATAGCTGCCAGAGAGTTTTTATTAGTACTTAGTGTTTATTGCCTAGTTATGGAAAAGTATTCTGCCGAGGAATAAGTTGGCTGTTAATCGGAAATAGTGTACTGGCGAATGAAGAACAGCTGACTAGCCGTACGCTCGCCAGTCGGCTGTTCTATAGGAACAGTCTGCGTAAATGCCTGAATTATTGTTGTAAGTAAAGGATAAGGAAATACTCTTCACTCTTCACCTTTCCTTCGGAATCCCCAGTGTTTATGGGCGTTTCGAGGGGTGAAGAGTTCTTGGGCACTCTTCACCCACTCTTCACCACTCTTCACCTTAGCTGGTTCGGCGGAGGATGTGTCATAAATTTATGATTCACCCTTTTCTTGTTGTTGGATGAGTAAGGATATGTTGTTTGAAGAGCTAGGATATGTTGTTTGAAGAGCTAGGATATGTTGTTGAAAGAGTTAGGATATGTTGTTGAGGCAGTCTGTATCTTCGGCCGCACAACAGCTGTTGTGCGCTTGCATAACAGCTGATATGCGCATGCACAACAGGTGATGTGCATGCGATGGTCAACTGTTATGCACCAACATCCAGACTTATGACACACCCTCCTCAGGGACACCTAGCGGTCTTGCGCTGCAATTTACGCCTGTTGATCTTTGGAATCGGTGAAGAGTGGTGAAGAGTGGGTGAAGAGTTGCTGCAAACTCTTCACCCCTCGGAATGCCGATAAACACAGGGGTTTCCGAAGGAAAGGTGAAGAGTGAAGAGTAAAAGCGTGTTCGCTTGCAGATAAAAAATGGGGCGCAAGCTGTTTCCAGGAAAGGAATCGCTTGCGCCCCTGATATTATTGCTTATGAGTAAATGAGCACCCTAAGATTAGAACTTGTAGATAGCACCAAATGAAATGTTGCTTGCATCTACGTTAAGTCCGAATGTTGATGAGTTGTCACCATGGTCAGGAGAATAACCTTTGTAACCGAGGAAACCTACCTTTGTGATGAAGTTTACGTGGTCTGAAAGCTTAACAGCCAAACCTGGCTTGATGCCTACCTCGTAAGAATCGCCACCGCCCTTGCTGTAACTGCTGTAACCGATTGTACCTTCTACGAAGAGGTTAACCAACTTGGTTTCTACGGCTGTGTAACGTACGTAAGGAGCTACAGTGAATGTTGTAGATTCACCTACAGGAGAAAGCTTGCAAACTTCGCCCTTCTTGATACCAATCTCGAGACCAGCCTCCCACTTGTTGTTGAATTCGTAACCGATTTCAGGCATCAAGGTGTAAGCTGTCTTGCTGTCACCACCCTCAAACTTGTTGCTGGAAATACCAGCTGTACCACCGATGTAAACCTGTGCGCTAGCGCAAACTGAAACGAGAGCCATAGCAAGGCTCAACATAATCTTCTTCATAATCAATCTTTTCTTTTAATTATTACTTTCTTTTATCACTCTAATCAGGTAGCTTTTCAGCCCCTTTATTTATGATAGCAAAGCACATCCCAGACATGCCCTGCACTCTCTAATTCGGCGGCAAAGGTATAGGAAATAACTTGAAACTCAAAACTATTTCTCAGTTTTTCTTGCAAAACAAGCCGTATTGTTGATGTAAATCAAGAAAATCGGGCATGCTGAATGTATCTAAAGCTATTTCTGCTGCAAAGCTACGATTTTTTAGTAAAACCGCCAAATAATATGAGGGAATATTTGGGCAAACCAACTTTTTTCTCTATCTTTGCATGAACAAACAGTTTGAATCTTTTTTATTAATATCATAAATGAATCAATTTACAAAGCTGATAGCAGCCCAGCTCAATCTGAAGGAGCAGGCTGTAGAAAATACTCTGGCGCTGCTCGAAGAGGGCTGCACCATTCCGTTTATCTCGCGATACCGCAAGGAGAAAACCGGTAATATGGACGAGGTAAACATTGAAGCCATCGCACAGGCTAACGAGAAACTCTCTGAGATGGCGAAGAGAAAGGAGACTATCCTCAAAACCATCGAGGAACAGGGAAAACTCTCGGATGAACTGAAAAAACGCATCGAACAGTGCTGGGATGCCACCGAACTGGAAGACATCTATCTTCCTTATAAGCCAAAGCGCCGCACCCGTGCACAGATAGCACGTGAGGCAGGCTTGGAGCCTCTGGCACAGCTGCTCCTCTTCCAGCGTGAGCGCAATCCGGAACAGGCTGCCAGGAAGTTTGTGGGTGATAAGGTGAAGGATGTGGAGGCTGCACTTCAGGGAGCCAAGGACATCATCGCCGAAACCGTAAGCGAGAATGAGCAGAGCCGCAATCAGATTCGCGGTGAGTTCAGACGCGGTGCCATCATCACTTCTAAGGTGGTAGCCAAGAAGAAGGATGAGGAAGAGGCGCAGCGCTTCTCCGATTATTTCGATTTCTCAGAACCATTGAAGAAATGTTCTTCGCACCGACTGCTGGCTATGCGTAGAGGCGAGGCGGCAGGATTCTTGCGTGTCAGCATCTCGGCTGATGATGAGCAGTGTCAGGATAAACTAAAGCGCCACTATGTACATGGTTTCGGTGAGTGCCAGACGCTGGTGGGTGAAGCGGTGGATGATGCCTTCAAGCGACTGCTGAAGCCTAGCATTGAAACCGAATTTGCTGCGCTCAGCAAGCAGAAGGCGGATGAGGAGGCTATTGTGGTCTTCGCCGAAAACCTGCGCCAGCTTCTGTTGGCGGCTCCTCTCGGACAGAAACGCGTGATGGCGGTTGACCCGGGTTTTGCCAATGGTTGCAAGACTTGCTGTCTCGATGCGCAGGGTAATCTGATTCATCATGAAATCGTTTATCCTCATCCTCCCCGCAACAGGAAGAGCGAGGCTACGGCTGCCATCCAGCGCATGGTAAAGATGTATCAGGTGGAGGCAATGGCTGTAGGTAACGGTACGGCAAGCCGCGAAACCAGCGACTGGCTGCATAGTATCGATTTCGTTCATCCGGTAGATATCTATGTGGTAAGCGAGGATGGCGCTTCTATCTATTCGGCTTCGAAGATTGCAAGAGATGAGTTCCCGGATGAGGATGTTACCGTGCGTGGTGCTGTGAGCATCGGACGAAGACTGATGGATCCGCTTGCAGAATTGGTGAAGATTGATCCGAAGAGCATCGGTGTGGGACAGTATCAGCATGATGTGGACCAGACTCAGTTGAAGAAGAGTCTGGATACAGTGGTGATGAGTTGCGTGAACTCGGTGGGTGTCAACCTGAATACCGCATCGCAGCATCTGCTGACCTATGTGAGCGGTTTGGGACCTACGCTTGCCAAGAATATCGTGGAATATCGCCGCGAGAATGGAGCCTTTGCTTCCCGTGCCCAGTTGAAGAAGGTGCCACGTCTGGGTCCTTCGGCCTTCGAGCAGTGTGCCGGCTTCCTCCGCATTCCTGGCGCTAAGAATCCTTTGGATAACAGTGCCGTTCATCCGGAGCGCTATGCGCTGGTAGAGCAGATGGCGAAAGATCAGGGCGTAACGGTGAAGCAGCTGGTAGAAGACAAGGCGCTGCAGAAGAAGATTGATATCCGGAAATATGTGAGTGCCGAGGTGGGTATGCCTACTTTGACCGATATCATGGCTGAGCTTGACAAGCCGGGCTTGGACCCTCGTGGTGAGGTGGAGAAGTTTGAGTTTGATGCCAGCATCAAGGAGATAGAGGATTTGCAGGTTGGCATGGTTGTGCCGGGCATTGTTACCAACATTACCAAGTTTGGTGCCTTTGTAGATATAGGTGTCCACAACGATGGTCTGGTTCATGTATCCCAGATGTCAAACCGTTATATTCAGGATCCTTCTGAAGTGGTAAAACTTCATGAGCATGTGATGGTGAGAGTGGCAGAAGTAGATTTGAAGCGCAAGCGCATCGCCTTGTCGATGAAGGGCGTGAAATAAAAAGGATATTCAGAATGAATCAGAATAATAATGGTGATGCTCTCTTGGCAGGGGACATCACCAGAGATTGTATAGAGTCGGCATATTGTTTTATTCATCAGAAGCTCAGGGTTTTTGAATTTTCCACCAATCCTACGCAGCGTGATGATATAGAGTATGCCATCGCCCAGTATGTAGAGGGCATGAATCCGCAGCTCTATCTTCTTCTTTCGCAAGGCAGAACGGAATTCCTTCTAGACCATGTGAATTTTGAAAAAGATATGCGCGAGGCACAGGAAAAACTGGAAGGGATGATGTAGGTATCTCTCTGCTTTAGGAGAAGGATAGACTGAGTCACGTTAATTTAAGTTGATGAGGGTGCGTCATAGACTTATGACACACTCTCTTTTTTTATCCAGTTACATGCCAGTTACATGCTGGTTACATGCGTCAGGCACCGTTTTAAAGGGCTTTTGCACTGTTTAAGGGCTATTTCGAGTTGCTCAGTTACATGCTGGTTACATGAGTTATGCCCAAGTAACGACCTCAAATAGCCGAATTAACGACCGCAAACGACCGAAAATAGCCAAATAACGACTTAAAACGACTTAAAACGACTTAAAATAGCCGCAAACGACCGCAAATGACCACAAAAACGACCGCAAACGACCGCAATAACGACCGAAAACGACCGAGATAGTTCTGTCACTTGCCAAATTGTATTATTCATTATTAAGCAATCCTCTTATACCCTTATCAAAGTCCGAGTCTATGCGTTGTGTTTTATTAAAGATGTTATATTCTTCTTCCGCCTTCTTCTTGGCTTGTGCAGCCGATTTTCTCAATTGCACCATGCCGAGTGGTTATTTCCATTTTGGAAACAACCACGTCCTTATCCAACTCTCCCTCATCAAAGATGTTCTTTAAATGCTTGCTTATAGCAGGAACACCTACACCAAAGAGCTGTGCCATAGCCTTTTGCGTATACCAAAGAGTTTCGTCTTTTATGACAACTTGTACTTTGCCATCAGCATCGGGCATATTATAAAGAAGAAATTGTATCTCGTTACTCATAATTTATTACTTTAGATGCAAAGTAAGTGATTTATTTTTATAACAATGTGCCTATAGTGTAATCTTTAACAAGATATAACAAAAAGCGCTTGTGTTATAGCATGTAATCGTGTGAAAGTATGTAAAATGAAGCCTTGCTTTTGCCAACCGATTCAATTTAGTTTGGAATTATGTTGCCAAAATGTTGGCAATTTCTAAAACTAAAAAACCCTAACCGCTTATTATCAAGCAGTTAGGATTTTATTCGGTGCGCCTGATAGGACTCGAACCTACACGGCCTGAACCACTAGATCCTAAGTCTAGCGCGTCTACCAATTTCGCCACAAGCGCATTCTTGGGTGCAAAGATACAATAATAATTTGAATAAAAAGAAGAAAAATGAAAAAAATGATGGTTTTACTTGCTTTTTACGAGAAATAATGGTAATTTTGCAAACAGATACTGTTCTATTTTTACTTTGCAAAAAAACGAAGGCTGGACAGTAAGGACAGATAAAAACTAAATAACAGAAATATGAAAAAAATATGGGTTATGATGCTGGCTACATTGATGGTTTCTTCCACGATGATGGCTGGAAATGTGAAGAAATCAACTACTCTTCCTATTGTGGGAGAGGTCGTAAAGGCTTCTCATCCGATGATTCAGTATGTTGGGCGTGTGAGCTTTGCTAAGAATCCTGATGTAGCCAGTTTCAATTATCCGGGAACTACGATTGAGGCTAGTTTTCAAGGGTCTTCTCTGAAAATGCTGTGTCGCCCGAAGACTGGATATTTCATGGCGCAGATTGATGGTTGCGAACCTTTCAAAGTGGGATTTAATGCCGAACGCGATTCGGTTGTTACCCTGGCTGCGGCTTTGCCAAAGGGGGTGCATCATGCTAAGGTGATGTATGTGATAGAAGGCTTGTTCCGCAAACCGGAATTCAGGGGATTCGTTCTTGATAAGGGATGTCAGCTCGTTGAGGCTCCGGCTCTCCCGGAACGGAAGATTGAATTTATCGGAAACTCCATCACCTGCGGTTATGGCGTAGAAAGTATCAACATGTCTGATCCTTTTGAGGATGAAACGGAGAACCATTGGCTTACTTATGCCAATATCGTAAGTGACAGTCTGAAGGCTCAGCATACTTCTATCTCCCGTAGTGGTATCGGTGTATATCGTAATTATAATGGTCCGAAGACGGGTGATGCCGATAACATGCCTTGGCAATATGAATATACCTTATTTGACCAGCATGATGAAAAATGGGATTTTGCCAAGTATCAGCCTCAGTTAGTCTGCATCAATTTGGGTACGAACGATCTTTCTACCAAGAATTATGATATTCAACTCTACGAGAAAAATTATCGCATGTTTCTTAAAACGGTACGTAGCAAGTATCCTCATGCAAAGATTGTGATGTTGACAGGTCCGATGCTCGGCGAGAAGGAGAGTAGCAAGCAGCGAACTGTGCTTGATAGAATCTGTGCTGATGCCAATAAAACTGATAAGAACATTTACCGTTTCGATTTCAGTTTCCAGAAAGGAGATTTAGGTTATGGCGCCAGCTGGCATCCTAGTATGTTGCAGCATCGGAAGATGGCGGCAGAATTGCTTCCGTTCCTGAGAAAACTGATGAATTGGAATTAAATGAGACTGTATGTTTCCCAAACAAAATTATATGATAACAATGAACACAAAAAATCTATTATTGTTGGCATCTCTTACATTGACGATGCCTCTGACAGCACAGACTCCGCAAGAGGATTTCAAGCGGGACATTACGCTTTCGGGTAGTAACTATGTAGCTTATCGTGGTCCTCAGAAGCAGTTGACTGCGGCTCCTAAGGGTTATAAGCCTTTCTATCTGAGCCATTATGGCCGGCATGGTTCCCGCTATATGATTGGCAAGAAGGCTTATGATGTGCCTTATTTCTCTCTGCTCAAAGCGAAGCAGGAGGGCAAACTGACAGCTAAGGGCGAGGAAACGCTGGCTAAGGTGAAGATGATTCGTGAGGAGGCGAAGGGGCGCGATGGCGAACTGACTCCGCTCGGAGCTCTCCAGCATCAGGGTATTACCAGAAGAATGATGGAGCGATTCCCTGAGATTTTTGCCGGTAATACGAATATTGAGGCCCGAAGTACTTTGGTAATCCGATGCATTCTCTCTATGGAGAACGGTTTGCAGCAGATGCTTCGTATGAATCCGAAACTTCATATCTTCCATGATGCCAGCGAGCATGATATGTATTATATGAACCAGGACGACAGATACCTGGATAGCTTGAAGCATAGCGTGGGTATCAAGGTGGCACAGCAGGAATTTGCACAGAAGCACGTTAGCTATAGCCGTGTGATGCAGGAACTGTTCAACGACCCTGCCTGGGTGAAGCAGAATATCAACCAGAGTGACCTGAACAGAAAACTTTATGAGATGGCAAGCTCAATCCAAGGCACGGAACTGAGGGGCAAGGTTTCGCTCTATGACCTCTTTACGGAGGAGGAACTGTATCAGAACTGGCTGAATGCCAACATCTGGTGGCAGATGGCTTACGGCAACTCGCCTTATACGGGCAATGTGCAGCCATTCTCCCAGCGCAATCTCTTGAGAAACATCATCCAGAAGGCGGATAGCTGCATCGCCTTGCCGCATCCGGGAGCTACATTGAGATATGGACACGATACGATGGTTACTCCGCTTACCTGTTTGCTGGATTTGAATGGATATGGCGAGGAGATTAAGGATCCGGAGAAGATTGCTTCTCAATGGTGGGATTATAAGATTACCCCGATGGCTACGAATTTGCAGTTTGTTTTTTATAGAAACAAGGCGAATGATGTGCTGGTGAAGGTGCTTTTGAATGAAGATGAGGCTACTTTGCCTATCAAGAGCGATGTGGCACCTTATTACCACTGGAATGACTTTAAGGAATACTGCCTGAAAAAGCTGGCGGGGTATAAAAGGTAAAAATGAAGGCTACTGACTGCTGGAGGGACAGGCGATGGAATCGCCTGGAACGGGGGCAGGAGGGGGACTGGCTTCTTTTTTGCTGAACGCGAAACGCTAAAGCGCGAAATGCAAATGGCTAGATAATAAAAAAGGGGCTTAAGCTTTTTGGGCTTAAGCTCCTTTTTTATGATGGGCGCTTTCCTTGCGCTTTCCTTGCGCTTTTCTTGCTGCTTTCCTTGCGCTTTCTTTTTCGCTTTCTTAGCGCTTTTTTATTGCTTCGATAACCAGTCTTTATCCTTCTGGTCTTCTTCGAAATCTTTTTCTGAGAAGAGGTTGGTCTGACCAGTCAGTTCGTCAATCACCTGTTGCTCGCTTTTGCCAGCATCTGGATCAAGGTTTTCACCTTCATTCTCTGAGTCAGAACCATCCGGTTCCTCATCATTATCCTCAGAAGGAGGTTCTGGGAATCGGGTTGGTTCCAGTTCCTCGATACTTTCAATCTTCCATGTCGTGAGGCGCTTACCCTTTGCCTTGAAACTCTTCTGCGCAATGAACTGCTCGGCATCGATTTCTTCGGCAGGACGGATGGCATCCACACCGCCATAAGTAACCTTGATGCGTGGATAAACCGTATCGGTAAGCAAGATGAGCTTGCAGTTAGGGTTCTCTCCCATGAAATTCTGATGGCGCTTGGTGGCATCCATCGTGAATCGCTTGATGTATGGATATCCCTGATTGTCGGCATCGTAGAGGATAGCCGTCCATATCTTATGCTCATCCCATTTCTCTAAGCGGATGATGTTGTCCTCGTAGTGGTTGTTGACATCGAAATTGGTGATGTAGAATTCACCGTTGTCGAGTACAACCAAGATAGAATCATCATCATTGAATTCGCCTAGGAATCGTCCGTTCTCATCGTAGTTGATGCGGTTTACGTCTGGATCGAACCAAACCTTTCTGCCTCCTAACGTGCTGTGGCCGTGACTCTTCAGACCGATGCGGCGAATGGTGCGCTTGGTAAGGAGATTACCTTTGGCAGCACGTCCCTTGATCAGAATGTCTGAGAAATCCTTCTCCAGGAAGATGCTCTGGCGCTTCTTCGTCAGGTCGGGCTCCATCGTACACTTGATGATTTCTGCCTCTCCATTCGGGTTGGCGGTGAAATAGATGACGCGGCTGCCAGGTGTGCCCTGGGTGATGTCATACAACTTGTCGCGGGTCATGGCGGTTACGTTGAATCGCTTGATGAAGTAATCGCCTTGTTTGCCGTCGCGGTAAACACAGTTGTAGATGGTGCGCTTGTCGTTCTTCTTGAATACCTGTACATGGAGGATATTCTTGCCAACGAATATTTTGTCGGCTACCTTGGTGACTTTAAACTTACCATCCTTATAAAAGATGATGATGTCATCGAGGTCGGAGCAGTTGCATACGAATTCATCTTTCTTCAAACCTGTACCAACGAATCCTTCCTGACGGTTGATATAGAGTTTCTGGTTAGCTTCTACCACCTTAGTCACCTCAATGGTATCGAAGTTTCTGATTTCTGTTTTGCGAGGATGGTTCTTTCCATACTTGCCCTTGAGATATTCAAACCAGTTGATGGTTACATCGGTCATGTGAGCCAGGTCGTTCTCAATCTCAGCAAGTTCAGCCTTAATCTTCATCAGCAGTTCGTCTGCCTTATCCTTATTATATTTAAGGATTCGCTGCATCTTGATTTCCAGGAGCTTGAGGATGTCCTCGCGGGTAATTTCCCGATGGAAGGCATATTCTACCATACCCTTACCGTCTACTTCGGCAGTAAAGAGTTTGTCCTTGAATGGTTCGAGTTTAGAATCGATGAAGGCAACAACCTCATCCTGACTCTTACTCTGCTCAAACTTTCGCTCCTTGTAGATGCGTTCCTCGATGAAAATCCGTTCGAGAGAAGAGAAGAAGAGCTGCTCCTCCAATTCTCCCTTTCTGATCATCAGTTCCTTGCGCAGCAATCCCATTGTGCGGTCTACGCTGTGGCGCAACACATCGCTGATGGTGAGGAAAACAGGCTTGTTGTCTTCGATGACACAGCAGTTGGGCGAGATGTTGATTTCGCAATCGCTGAATGCGTAGAGTGCGTCCATCGTTTTATCTGATGAGGTACCTGGTGCCAGATGCACAAGAATCTCAACATTTGCCGAAGTAACATCATCTACCTTGCGTGCCTTAATCTTACCCTTTTCTACCGCTTTGGTGATAGAATCGATGAGGCTGCCTGTAGTCTTACTGAATGGTATCTCGCTGATAACGAGTGTCTTGTTGTCGAGCTTGTCTATCTTGGCTCTTACCTTCAATGCACCACCTCGCTGTCCATCATTGTATTTACTTACATCGATGGCACCGCCTGTAGGGAAGTCGGGATAGAGTTGGAATGGCTCGCCCTTGAGATAGTGGACGGCAGCATCGCAAATCTCATTGAAATTATGTGGCAAAACCTTACTGCTCAATCCCACGGCAATACCCTCGGCACCTTGTGCCAGAAGCAGCGGGAATTTGGCAGGGAGCGTGATAGGCTCCTTGTTTCTGCCATCATAAGAGAGTTGCCAGTCGGTGGTTTTAGGATTGAAAACCACGTCGAGAGCAAACTTAGAGAGGCGTGCCTCGATATATCGGGGAGCAGCGGCACGGTCGCCCGTAAGAATGTTTCCCCAGTTACCCTGCGTATCGATGAGCAGGTCTTTCTGTCCCATCTGTACCAAAGCATCTCCGATAGACGCATCACCATGAGGGTGAAACTGCATGGTATGTCCCACGATATTGGCAACCTTGTTGTATCTTCCGTCGTCCATGCGCTTCATAGAGTGGAGGATGCGTCGCTGTACCGGTTTCAAACCATCCTCAATATGAGGAACGGCACGTTCGAGGATCACATACGATGCATAGTCGAGGAACCAGTTCTGATACATTCCGCTGAGGTGATGTACAGCAGAAGCATCGAATCGGTTCACCGGCTTATAATCGGAATGTTCTTCGGTCGAAATCTCCTCGTTGGCATCTTCTGCAGCATCCTGTTCAGATTCTGCAGAAGAATTTTCCAAATTTGGCGATTTTTCCTCTTCAAGACCGTTTTTATCTTTAATTTCGTCGCTCATATATAGCTTTTAATACTTATTTTATTAATTTATGGCAAAAATACAACAATTTTTCGAGAAAAAAGAGTATCTTTGCCGAAAATTTGAAAAAAATAAGATTTAATCATGGCACAGGAAGATGTTTTTAAGAAAATTGTAAGCCATTGCAAGGAATATGGCTTCGTGTTCCCAAGTAGTGAAATTTATGATGGCTTGGCTGCCGTTTATGACTATGGTCAGAATGGTGTTGAGCTCAAAAACAATATTAAGCAGTACTGGTGGCAGAGTATGGTGTTGTTGCACGAGAACATTGTTGGTCTCGATGCTGCTATCTTCATGCACCCTACTGTATGGAAGGCATCTGGACACGTAGATGCTTTCAATGACCCATTGATTGATAACCGCGATTCAAAGAAGCGTTATCGTGCCGATGTGCTCATCGAGGATCACATGGCTAAGTATGAGGAGAAGATTGCCAAGGAGATTGCCAAGGCTAAGAAGCGTTTCGGCGATAGCTTTGATGAGGCTCAGTTCCGTGCAACTAATCCTCGCGTTCTGGAGAACCAAAAGAAGTTTGATGACCTCCATGCCCGCTATACTGAGGCTATGCAGGGTCCTAACCTGGAGATGCTGAAGCAGATTATCGAGGATGAGGGTATCGTCTGCCCTATCAGCGGTACCAAGAACTGGACAGACGTTCGCCAGTTCAACCTGATGTTCTCTACCCAGATGGGTGCTGCCAGCGATGCTACAAGCAAGGTATATCTCCGTCCTGAGACAGCTCAGGGTATCTTCGTAGATTACCTGAGCGTTCAGAAGACCGGCCGTATGAAGTTGCCATTCGGTATCTGCCAGATTGGTAAGGCTTTCCGTAACGAGGTTGTAGCCCGTCAGTTCGTATTCCGTATGCGTGAGTTCGAGCAGATGGAGATGCAGTTCTTCTGCCAGCCTGGTACTGAGATGAAGTGGTTTGAATATTGGAAGAAGGTTCGTCTGGCTTGGCACGAGGCTCTCGGTATGGGTAATGAGAATTACCGTTACCACGATCACGAGAAGCTGGCTCACTATGCCAATGCTGCTACCGACATCGAGTTTAAGATGCCATTCGGTTTCAAGGAGGTAGAGGGTATCCACAGCCGTACCAATTTTGACCTTTCTCAGCACGAGAAGTACAGCGGCCGTTCTATCAAGTACTTCGATCCAGAGAAGAACGAGAGCTATGTACCTTACGATGTAGAGACATCTATCGGTGTAGACCGTATGTTCCTCAGCGTAATGTGCCACTCTTACTGCGAGGAGAAACTGGAGAATGGCGAGACACGTGTTGTTTTGCGTTTGCCAGAGGCTTTGGCACCTGTTAAGTGTGCTGTGTTCCCATTGGATAAGAAGTATGGTTTGCCAGAGTTGGCTCACGAAATCGTTGACGAACTGAAGTTCCACTTCAATACTCACTATGGCGATCCTAAGGATTCTATCGGTAAGCGTTATCGCCGTCAGGATGCTATCGGTACTCCATTCTGTATCACCGTAGACCACGAGACTCCAAACGATCATAAGGTAACTCTGCGTTATCGTGATACCATGGAGCAGGAGCGCGTAGCTATCTCAGATCTTCGCAGCATCATCGAGGAGCGCGTAAGCATCACTAGCGTATTGAAGAAGCTTGGCAAGGAAATCAAGAACTTCTAATTAACCAAATACATTTAGATGAATCTTAAGAGTTTGAAATATTTCTTCTTCCTCATGATGGCAGTGATCACACTGTCATCATGCAGCGAAGATGATGATACTGTCTCGGAATATGCCAACTGGAAGGAGCGTAACGAGCAGGCTTTTGCCGATACATTGGCTTATGCCAGGAAGATGGGCGAAGCTAACGGCTGGTACGTTTATAAGAACTGGACGTTCGAAAACCAGACTCCGAACAAAGATCAGAATGGTAATTTAGTGACCCTTACTTATAAGGATTGCGATAATATCATTGTTCATGTTCTGAAGAAGGGAGAGGGTACAACTTCTCCAATCCTTACCGATTCGGTACAGGTGAGCTATCGTGGTCGTTTCATTCCTACTAAGAATTATACGGAAGGTTACGTCTTCGACCAGAGTTTTACGGGTACTTTTGATGCAGCTACAGCTAATCCTACCCGTAGTGTGGCCGGTGGATTTATCGATGGCTTTACCACCGCATTGCTCAAGATGCATCCGGGCGACCATTGGCAGGTGTTCATTCCATACCAGCTGGCTTATGGCGAGAGTGGTAATTCTTCAATCCAAGGCTATTCAATGCTCCGTTTTGAGATGGTGCTCAAGAGTTATAAGAGAGCTTCTGGCAAGAAGTGGATTACTAAATAATAAGAATAAAGATTTAGAAAAAAGTATGTGCATATGTTTGAAATGATATATGCACATATTTTTTTGTATGAGCGATATACGAGAAATTAATTTATGCTTTATAGCAAGAAGACAGATTATTTGATGGAGTCGATTCGCCTGGGTAGGGAGATGGATCGGCGCGAGAAACTCAATCTTATTGTAGGGTTGAGTATACCTTCTATGCTGGCTCAGATTTCTACGGTGATGATGTTCTTCATCGATGCTTCTATGGTGGGTCATCTGGGAGCAGAGGCTTCTGCCAGTATCGGATTGATTGAGTCAACTACCTGGCTTATAGGTAGCTTGCTCAGTGCAGCGGCTACTGGCTTTTCTGTACAGGTGGCTCATTTTATCGGAGCCAATGATTTTGCAAATGCCCGTCAGGTGTTTCGTCATGCGCTGATTTGCGGTGTGGCGTTCAGCATTTTTGTTTCTCTTCTCTGTGTCGGCATTCATTCTTATCTGCCTTATTGGCTGGGTGGAGGTGCTGATATTGCCACCAATTCCTCTCGCTATTTTCTGATATATGGTCTGGTACTTCCATTCGTTTTCCTTTATCATATATCCGAAATGATGCTGAAATCGGCGGGCAATATGCATACGCCTAGTGTGATGGCAGTATTGATTTGCATCTGCGATGTGATATTCAATTACCTGTTTATCTATATCCTGAAGTTGGGTGTTGTGGGGGCTGCCTTAGGAACGGCGATGGCTTATGTCTGCATCTCTCTGCCTAATCTTTATCTTGCAGGTTTCAAGAATAAGATTCTGAATCTCCGTCAGGACCATGTCCGTTTCCGTTGGGTCAGGTCGTATGTTCATAATGCCTGTAAAATCAGCATTCCGATAGCCATACAGAACATATTGATGAGCGGGGCGCAGATAGTGAGTACCATGATTGTGGCACCTCTTGGCAATATAGCCATTGCTTCCCATTCTTTTGCTATTACTGCTGAGAGTCTTTGCTATATGCCGGGCTATGGTATTGGTGATGCGGCTACTACTCTGGTGGGACAGACGCATGGAGCAGGGCGAGTAGGTTTGTGCAAGAATTTTGCTTATATGACAGTAGGACTTGGAATGGCTGTGATGGCTGTGATGGGAGTGGTGATGTATGCCTTTGCTCCTGAGATGATTGGCGTTCTTTCTCCGGTAGAAAGCATCCGTGAGATGGGTACCGTCTGTTTGCGCATCGAGGCTTTTGCTGAACCATTCTTTGCAGCCAGCATCGTGACCTACTGTGTTTGTGTAGGAGCGGGCGATACCAGGAAACCGGCGATGATCAATCTCGGTACCATGTGGCTGGTGCGCCTCACTCTGGCTTATGCGCTTTCCAAGAGCTATGGCTTGGAGGGAGTATGGATAGCGATGGCTACCGAACTCACATTCAGGGGAATCCTCTTCCTTATCCGCCTCTTCAGAGGTTCATGGATGAAGAGTTTTCATGTAGGTTAGGATTGGTTTTCTGCCTCCAATGTTAGTTTTAGGTTAAGATTTGCATACATCGGGAAGATATTCTCTAAAATGTTTGCAAATCTTTTTTATTTTTCTTAATTTTGCATCGCAGACAGTAACCATGTTACTGGTTTTGCCGTTATATATAGGTGAACTTGTTAAGAAGCATGATATATATAATAAGGTATATAGAAAGAATGATATAGAAAACAATAAATATATAAATAATTAAAATCAGATGAAACTAAGAAAGATTTTTGCTGCAGTAGTGCTGTTCCTTTCTGCAGGTACAGCGATGGCACAGCAGATGCCAGCTATTCCGGTAGACAAGAATGTGAAGATAGGTCGTCTTGATAATGGATTGACTTACTACATTCGTCACAACAGTTATCCTGAGCATGTAGCCAGTTTCTACATCGCTCAGAAAGTGGGTTCTATCAATGAGAATGATGACCAGCGCGGTTTGGCTCACCTCCTCGAGCACCTCGCCTTCAACGGTACCGATCACTTCAAAGGTAATTCCCTCCAGGATTACCTGCAGAGCATCGGCGTGGAGTATGGTAGAAATCTCAATGCCTATACCAGCGTAGAGAAAACCGTATATTACTTTACCGATGTACCTACTACCCGCCCTACAGCCGTAGATTCATGCATGCTCATCCTCAAGGATTGGAGCAACGGTATCTCTCTTACCAAGGAAGCCATCAATGACGAGCGCGATGTGGTACACAATGAGTACCGTATGCGTATCGTAGGCCAGCAGCGCATGATAGAGCGTTCACTTCCTAAGCTCTATCAGGGCGAAAAGTATGGCTACCGTTTCCCTATCGGTTTGATGAGCGTTATCGATGGCTGTAAGCCAGAAACTCTCCGTGCTTACTACCGCAAATGGTATCGCCCAGACAATCAGGCTATTATCATCGTGGGTGATGTAGATGTAAATCATATCGAAGCTAAGATTAAGGAACTCTTCTCTGGTATCAAGGTACCTAAGAATGCCGCTAAGATAGAGAAGGTAGAAGTATCTGATAATGATTCAGCCATCTATGTTATCGACAAGGATAAGGAGCAGCAGGTTGATCTCTTCCAGGTTTATATGAAGCACAATGCTGTGCCAGATTCTCTGAAGAGCAACATGAGCTATCTCCTGAAGGGATACATGGATAACGTGATTTCTTCTATGATTGCTGCCCGTTATGCAGAGAAGGCATTGGAGCCAGACTGTCCATATCTCCAGGCAAGTGCCGGTGATGGTTCATACCTGATTTCAAGCACTAAGGATGCTTTCACCCTTACCGGTGTGGCTAAGCCAGGAAAAATTAAGGAGGCTTATGCTGCTGTTCTCCGCGAGGCACAGCGTATGCATGAGTTCGGTTTCACAGCTACTGAGTATCAGCGTGCCAAGGATGAATTCATGAGCCAGGTTGACAAGGCGCTTGCCAACAAGGATAAGATGAAGAACGAGCAGTTTACCACCCAGTATGTGGATAACTTCACTTCTAACGAGCCTATTCCGTCAGTAGAAGAGGAGAGCCAGATCTGGAAGATGGTAGTTCCAAACTTGCCTCTTGAGGTTATTAACAGCTATGCCAAGCAGTTGGTTTGCCAGAGCGATACCAACCTTGTATCATTGGTTATGATGCGCGAGCAGGCTGGTGCCGTTTATCCTACAGAGCAGGAACTCTCTGCCATCGTAAAGCAGGTACGTGCTGAGAAGCTCGAGGCTTATGTGGATAATGTTAAGCAGGAACCTCTCATCGCTCAGGCTCCTAAGGCTGGTAAGATTAAGAAGACTGTTGAGAACAAGAAGTTGGGCTTCAAGGAGTTGACTCTTTCTAATGGCGCTAAGGTGGTATTGAAGAAGACTGATTTCAAGGACAATGAGATTGCTTTCGCTGCTTCAGCCAATGTGGGTTATTCTACTTTCGGCAAGGAAGACTTCCTGAATGCTGCATTTGCAGCAGATGTGCTCGATGCTAGTGGTCTTGGCGATTTCTCAAGCAATGAGCTTGATAAGGCTTTGGCAGGTAAGCAGGCTGGCGTTTCGTTCAGCTTGAGTCCTTTCAATCATGGTTTGAAGGGTAATTCTACTCCTAAGGACATCGAAACCCTGATGCAGCTCATCTATCTCAAGATGACCGCAGTAAGCAAGGACCAGAAGAGCTTCGACAATATGAAGAGTATGATGGCTACTGTTCTTGCCAACAAGAGCAACAACCCAAGCCTCGTATATCAGGATTCTGTTCAGAGCACCCTCTATTTGGGTAGCAAACTTGCCCGTGTGCCAGAGGCAAGCGATATAAAGGATATCAACTACGACCGTATCCTGGAGATTGGTAAGCAGTTCTACGGCAATGCCAAGGACTTCACCTTCTATTTCGTAGGTAACTATGATGAGAAGACTCTCCTCCCACTCATCGAGCAGTATATCGCCAGTCTGCCAAACAATGGCTTCAAGCTTAAGAACAAGCAGATTCCTTATGCTAAGGGTAAGGTAAGCAATGTCTTTACCAAGGCAATGGAGAATCCACAGAACCAGGCAACAGAGATCTGGTATACCAAGGCTCCATTCACCTTGCAGTATATGGTTCTTGCTGATGTTTCAGCCCGCCTTTTGGAGATGAAGTATTTGCGTACTATCCGTGAGGAACTCAGTGCTGCTTATCATGCAGGAGCAAACTATGGTTTGCTTCGCGATTATGATAACAAGGCTGCCATCTCTATTTCAGCCGTGGCTCAGCTGAACCCAGAGAAGTCGGATATCGCTATTCCTTACTTCTTCAAGGGTATGGAAGAGACCGTAGCCCAGCCAAATGCAGAAGACCTTCAGAAGGTAAAGGAGATTCTCCTGAAGCAGGCTGCTGTTAGCGAGAAGTCTAACGGTTATTGGCTTGGTGCGTTGAGCACATACGAGCGTATGGGCGTTGATACTCATAGCGATTACAAGGAGATGGTGAAGAATCTGAAGGCATCTGAGATTTCAGATTTCCTGAAGAATGTCATCTTGAAGAGTGGTAATCATTTCGAGATCATCATGAAGGCAGTGAAGAACGAGAAGTAAAATCTCGGACTTGATATAATAAACGAAAAAATCCCGTTGTACAAGCCAGATGGCTGACAACGGGATTTTTACGTTTTTTTCTTTTCCCAAAATTTTTGAAACTCATCATTTAAGAGTCGTTTCGAAAAATCTCTCTTTAAAAAGAAAGGATGCGTCTTTATATTGTATAAGAGCATCATCTTTCCTCCTTTACTTCTTGTTTCTGAAGAGTATTAACCTCTTCTCTTTGCCTTAGAGGCAAGAGCCTCGCGGCGATCCTGAAGAATCTGTTGGCATCTATCGATAGCCTGATTCTGATTTTCTGAATTTACCTTAATTAAATCATTCATAACCTATTGATATTTGTTAACCGCTTGCAAAGATAGGGGTTTCTACCTATTTCTAGGTATAAAATGCATGAAAATACGTGTTTTATTCGTTATTTTTTGATGTATGTCAAAAAAAAGTGCAAACGATTGAACAGTTTTCCCTCCTTTAGACCGATAATTATCATTTCCGGAACGATTTTTTCATAGTCTTTTAAACGAATTGTCATAGTATTCGTCTATAATAACGTAGAAAGAGCAGAAATGATGAGTTTTTAGGGAGATTCATACGCGAAATAGGGGATTTTCTTATCGTATTCCCGATTTTTTTGCGAACTTTGCACCCGAAAGAACAATAGGAAGTATTGGGTATATATAAATAAGAGTGATAAAAATAAATATATAGAAAGCAATGAAAAAGGTATTTCTTTTGGCTGCCCTTGTGCTCGCATGCACAGCTGGCAGCAACGCAAGCGCTATGAACGAGGCAGCGCTCAATGCCTCAATGTCTGAGATGATGCCGGTTAAGAAAACGACTAAGAAGACAACAAAGAAGACTTCGAAGAAGACTTCAAAGAAGACTACGACCAAGAAGACTTCTACAAAGAAAACAACTTCTGCTACATCTAACACAACAGCTGCGACTGCAACAACAACTGCAGCAACAACCAGCAATGCCGCTACATCTAGCAGTACAACCAGCAATGCAGGCTCAGCCGTTGCAGGTATCTTGGGTGCTGTACTGGGCGGAAACTCTAACAGCAGCAGTTCTGCAGGTAGCAGCATTATCAATGGCATTCTGAATAATGTAATCGGTTCAGGTACCTTCAGCAAGCAGGATCTCTGTGCCCATACCTGGAAGTACAGCAAGCCGGGATGCGCCTTTACTTCTGAGAATCTCCTGGCAAAGGCTGGCGGTGAGATTGCTGCCAACAAGGTAGAGGAGAAGTTGGGTGAGTATTACAGCAAGTTTGGTTTCAGCGGCTCAAATACCTATTTCACCTTCAAAACTGATGGAACTTTTGCTGCCAAGATAGACGGCAAGTCATGGCAGGGCAATTATACTTTTGATGAGAAGACTCATGCCATTCAGATGAAGGGCTTGCTCTTGAGTATGTCGGGTTATGCTACGAAGACTACCAACGGCATCAGCCTGCTTTTCGACCAGACAAAGTTGCTCAACCTCATCAAGACCATGGGTGCCCTCAAGGGCAGTTCTACCCTCAGCGCTATCGGTACTATCGCCAATAATTACGATGGTATGCGTGTAGGTTTCGAGATGACTAAGTAATCCTGAAGGATAGAATCCATAACTGAGCCTTCTGTTGGAGTGGGCTCAGTCAATAGGAATCGCCCTGTAAGAAGTAAAGCATCTTTCAAGCTATGCTTTGCTCTTTACAGGGCGATTTTTCTTGTTTATTTCACGCTCAGTTTCATTGTCTTTACATCCTTGCTGTTGGTTCCTATCATAATCTGGAAGTCGCCAGGTTCTATCACGTGCTTCAGATTTGCGTTGTAGAACTTGAGCATATCCGGGGTGATATCAAAGCTTACCTCTTTACTCTCACCTACTGCCAGATGGATGCGCTGGAAACCTTTCAGTTCCTTTACAGGGCGGGAGATGCTGGCTACCATGTCACGGATGTAGAGCTGCACAATCTCGTCGGCATCGCGGGAGCCGTTGTTCTTAACGGTGACGCTAGCTGTAATCTTCTTGCCATCCTGCCATTCGGTAGCCTCCTCATTGCTGATGCCGGCCTCCTGGCTGCTCAGGCGGAAGTTGCTGTATGAAAAGTAGGTATAGCTCAAGCCGTAACCGAAAGGATAGAGCGGACCATTGCTTACATCCAGACAGTTGCTGGCAAACTTGGCAAACTTCTCATTATCGTCTGCTACAGGGCGGCCGGTGTTCTGATGGTTGTAGTAGAGAGGCTCCTGACCGGTAGTCTTAGGCATCGAAGTGGTGAGCTTACCCGATGGCGATTTGTCGCCAAAGATGACATCGCAGAGTGCATCGCCCATCTCTGAACCTCCAAACCATACATTCATGATGGCTGGTACATGGGCTTTCTCCCAAGTAAGGACCGTAGGACGGCCCGCAAAGTTGAGGAGCACTACAGGCTTGCCCGTCTTCAGGAGTTCGGCAAGCAGTTCGCGCTGTACGTCCGGCATCTCCAGGTTGGTACGGCTACCGCATTCGCCGCTCATCTCGGCACTTTCGCCCATAGCACATACTATCACGTCGGCCTCTTTAGCAATCTTCAGCGCTTCAGCCTTCATCTCAGCCTCGTTGCCCCAGTTGATCGGTTTACCGGATTCGCCGTTTTGCTGCAGTTCCTTATTGCGCCAGATATTGCTTCCCTGGGCATATAATAAGGTGGCTTTTCCGGCAAGTGCATGCTCCATTGCCTCCTTGATGGTGGTATATTTCGATGGTACCTGTGCCACGCTCCATGTACCGGCAATGTTGTTTCGTGTGTCGGCAAGCGGACCTATCAGGGCTATCTTTCCTTCCTTCTTCAGTGGCAGGATATTGCCTTCGTTCTTCAGGAGCACAAAGGTCTCTGCTGCTACATTGCGGGCTGCCTGACGGTTCTCAGCGGTATAAATCTCGCTCTTGCTGCGCTTGGTGTTGCAGTAGCGGTAAGGGTCGCTGAACAGGCCCAGTTTATATTTCGCTTCCAGGATGCGGCGGCAGGCGATGTTCACATCCTCCTCGCTCACCTTTCCTTCTGCTATGCTCTTAGCCAGATGCTTTACGAAGGCGTTGGAACACATATCCATGTCGGTACCCGCCTTCAGCGCCTGTTCTGAAGCCTCCTTGATGTCTTTTGCCGTTCCGTGCTGCAGAATCTCGGCGATAGAAGCGTAATCGGTAACCACGAAACCGTTGAATCCCCACTGCTTTCTCAAGACATCGGTCATCATCCATTTGTTGGCTGTAGCAGGTATGTAGTCGATGAGATTGAATGAAGACATCACGCTGCCCACGCCAGCCTTCACCACTGCCTCGTAAGGTGGCAGATACTGGTTCATCATGCGCACGCGGCTCATATCTACCGTGTTATATTCCTTACCGCTCTCAACGCCTCCGTACAGGGCAAAATGCTTCAGACAGGCCATGATGCGGTTGGCTCTCAGAATCTCTTCAGTGCGCATATCCACGCCCTGGTAGCCCTGAGTCATCGCTGCTCCCATCACGCCGCTCAGATAAGGATCCTCGCCATTTCCTTCGCTTATTCGTCCCCAGCGGGCATCGAGTGCAATGTCTACCATAGGAGAGAATGTCCAGTTGATGCCGTCGGCACTGGCTTCCTTGGCCGATACTTCGCCTACCTTCTTCATCGCCTCGGTATCCCATGAGCAGGAGAGGGCGAGAGGGATAGGGAACATCGTTTCGTAACCATGAATCACGTCCATACCTACGAGCAGCGGGATGCCCAGACGGCTGTTCTTGATGGCGATTTCCTGCAGAGCCTTGATCTTGTCGAGCCCTTTGATATTGAAAACTCCGCCCATGTTGCCCTGGGCGATATCGCTGCCTACCTGAGTATCAAGTGCGCCGCCGGTGGTGATGTCGCCAGCTACCATCAGGTTCAGCTGACCAATCTTTTCCTGTAGTGTCATCTTCGCCATCAGTTGGTCGATATACTCCTTCATGGGTAGAATCTTGCCTTTCTTGGTTGTGGCAGTTACTTTTTTCTTAGGGGCTGCGGTATGGGCGAAAGCAGGTGCTGCCATAGAACCAGCCAAAAGAAATGTGAGTGATAAAAGTGCTGTTCTCATTGTTTATTATGTTAATTGTTATTTTATAAAGTTTATCTTCTATTAAGACCTTGCAAAGATAATAAAAAAGATGATACGATGTGCGATAGAAATGTTAAAATGTGGATGAAATTTTCTTTTTCAGATAGAAATATATCTGGTAATGAGATAGATAAGAAAAATGGGGGATATACAAAAAGTGGATGCGGTATAGACGAAAAATGCGAAGAAATCTACATTTCTTCTATATCGATTTTGTCGTTTCCGATTTTTTTATTACTTTTGCACGTGAAACCTCATGAAAATAAATCAATCTTAAACGGAATCAAGTTGATGTATCGCGTAAATGAATTATGGGGAAAGGCATTCTTCTTCCTGCTCTTTGTCTTGATGCCTCTTTCTCTTGCAGCAAAAACAACAGATAATATAGAGCAGCTTTTTCAGAGTCTGGACAACGCCATTGCCCATTCGGCTGATTATGTGAAGGTACGTGAAGCCCGAATTCGCGATTGGGAGCAGAAACTGAAAACCGCCAGGCGGCTAAGCAGTAAGTATGATGCCTGTTTTGCGCTCTTTGAGGAATACCGCTCCTACAAGAACGACATGGCGCTGAAATACATCAACCAGTGTATGGAACTTGCCTTCAGAATGGGCGATAAAAAGAAGGTGGAAAATGCCAAGGCGCTGCTTGCTTTCCAGAAATCTACCACGGGCGATTATGCCGAATCGTACGACCTGCTGAAGTCTGTCAATATCGCTGATCTTGATGCTGAGGGCAAACGCAACTACCTCTGGGCTTGCCAGCACCTGTATGGCGAGATGGCATATTATTCCAACGTTCCTTCCTTGAAGAAATATTATGCCGGCAAGCGTAATGCCTATCAGGCTGCAATAGACAGCACATTCAGCCATGATGATGACCTTTATCTGCAGATGCAGGAGGTGAGGGCACGCGATGCAGGCAATATGAAGGAGGCTTTGCGATTGAGCGATAAGCGGCTGGCGATGACGAAACCGGGCACCCATCAGTATGCCATTGTACAGTTTTATCGCGGCTTGACCTACAATCAGTTTGGCGATAAAGAGCAGTACCTCAGCTGCCTCTTGCGTTCTGCTATCTGCGATGTCCAGTTGGCTGTGATGGACCAGGGGTCTCTCTGGGAAGTTGCCAATCTGCTCAACGCCGAACTGGGCGAGCAGAAGCGCTCTCACGAGTATATCAAGTTTGCCTGGAAGTCGGCTACCGTTTTCAATACGCCTATCCGCAGCCGCCAGATCATGCCTGTGCTCACGCAGATTGAGGAGGGATATCAGAAAGAACTTTCTTCGAGCAACCAGCATCTGCGGCTCATGGTAGCGTGTTCAGCCTTGCTTCTCTTTGTGGTTATGCTCTTGCTCTACTATGTCAACAAGCAGCGCAAGCGCATTGCTGCGGCCCATCATAAGCTGAAGGAAACCAACCATGCCTTGCAGTTGGCAAATGAGCGTCTTAACGAGATGAACCAGTCACTCAACGAGAGTAACAAGATGAAGGAAGTATATATTGGTCGATTCCTGCGCCTTTGTGCCATCTATGTCGACAAGATAGAGACCATGCGCAAGCGAGTAGTGAAACTGGTGAAGGCAAGAGAACTCAACAAGTTGCTGGAACAGATGCAGGCTGGCGAGGCCTACATGGGCGAGCTGTATGAGTATTTCGATTCCGCCTTTCTGAAGCTCTTCCCTGACTTTGTTGAGGAGTTCAATGCCCTCTTGAAGCCTGAAGAGCGTATCTTTCTCGAAGATGACAGCCGTCTTTCTACCACCCTCCGTATCTTTGCCCTTATCCGTCTGGGCATCGAGGACAGTTCTAAGATTGCAGAGTTCCTTCACTATTCTGTGAACACTATCTATAATTATCGCGCCAAAATCAAGAATAGTGCCATCTGTGACAGGGAAGAGTTCGAGCAGCGTGTGAAGCAGATTGGCATGAAATAAGCCTTTCTGGGCGTGATGGCGAAAACTTGCGAAAATTCAGGAGTAAATGCTACAGATACCCATGCGCCCTGTTTTAGGGCGTATGGGTAAAACTTCCGATAATCAGGGCGTTGACTATTTTTTGGGAAAGAGTAAATGCTTCGGGTACCCATGTACGGCGTTTTGCCGTATTATATGGGTTAACTAACCGATAATCAGCGTGTTGATTGTTTTTGCGGAAAGAGTAAATGCTTCAGGTACCCATGCATCGCGTTTCGCGATGCATGGGTAGTCATTTGATAATCAAAATATTGATGTTTGTGTATCCCCGTTTCTACGAGTTTGTCGATAGGATGAAAAGCAGGGGAATACAATAAAAGTTTGTTACGGCGTTTCACCGTAACAAACTTTTATGCGTTATATTTATTTCTTCCCTCCGTTCAATTTCTCAGAATCGGATCATTCTTTTTAAAAGAGCTCGAAGGCTTTCTTGAGCTTCAGGTTATCGGCTGCATTACCAACAAGAGCCTCAAACTTTCCGGCTTCAGCCTTCCAGGATGAAGATGCCTCATCGTAGAAACTGAGGGCCTCTTTGCTGATGGTGATGCTGATATCCTTGCTCTCACCTGGCTGGAGATAAACCTTCTGGAATCCCTTCAGCTCCTTCTGAGGGCGGTCTACCGATGCCTTGACGTCGTGGATGTAGAGCTGAACCGTCTCGGCTCCGGCACGCTTACCGGTATTCTTTACGTTTACGGTAAAGGTGATTGTGCCGTCCTGCTTCATCTGTACCTTGTCGCTGCGCAGATTAGAAAGGGCAAACTGGGTGTAGCTCAAGCCGTGACCGAATGCAAAGGTAGGCTTGATGCGCTCCTTATCGGTCCAGCGGTAACCTACATAGATGCCTTCCTTATATTCCTCATCAATGATGTTGCCCTTCGTGCTGGCTCCACCTTCCTGACGCCAGGTTCCCGGATAGGTATTGAGTGCATGAGCACCTGTTTCCTTCAGCGAGTTGACCCATGTAAACGGCAACTTGCCGCTAGGGTTTGCATCGCCTGTAAGGATGCTTGCAAGGGCTTCGCCGCTCTCCGAACCGATGAACCAGCCCTGTACGATGCCGGCAACCTTAGCCTTCCAAGGCATAGCTACCGCATTGCCCGAGATGTTGACATAAACGAAGTTTCTGTTTGCCTTAGCCAAAGCCTCGATCAGCTTATCCTGATGGTATGGCAACTCATAATGCTTGCGGTCGTGACCCTCGCAGTCCTGGAAATCGCTCTTGTTCAGACCACCAAACATGATGACATAGTCGGCAGTCTTGGCTTTCTCTACGGCTTCGGCTATCAGTTCAGCCTCGCTGCGCTTGTCTTCCAGGTTCTGGCCGGTTGTAACGCCATTGTAGTTGCCCGTTACATCGCCCACATATCCGCGGGCATAATCTACCTCGATGCCGTCCTTGCCCAAGCGCGTCTTCAGACCATCGAGAGGCGAAATCTCGCGCTGTACCTTGAGCGAAGAAGAGCCTCCGCCTACGGTCATCATCTTGATGGCATTCTCGCCCACTACCAGTATGCGCTTAGCCTTCTGGGTGTTGATAGGGAGCACATTGTTTCTGTTCTGGAGCAACACGATGCCTTCCTCAGCAATCTGTCTGGCTGCTGCATAATGGCTCTCGGAACAGAGGAAACCATGAGGGCGGTTCGGATTCATCGTGGTGCGATAGAAGAGGCGCAATACGCGGCGCACCTTATCGTCCAGCTCCTTCTGGGTGAACTTGCCTTCCTGTATGGCCTTCATGTAAGGCATGGAGAGATAATAGTTGTCGTAGGCATTGGTAGCGCCCATCGTAAGACCGTCTGTCCAGGTGCCGAACTCCATATCCAGCCCGTTCTTTACAGACTGCTCCAGGTTGTGGGCACCGCCCCAGTCGCTTACCACGACACCATCATACTTCCAGTCGCCCTTCAGAATTTTGTTCAGGGTCCACTGGTTGTGGCAGTTGTGCTCATTCTTATATAGGTTGTAGGCTCCCATGATGCCCCATGTCTTACCCTTCTCAACAGCCGCCTTGAAAGCAGGGAGATAGATTTCGTGGAGAGCACGGTCGCTGACGATTACGTTGACCTGATGGCGGTATTCCTCATCGTTGTTCAGGCAATAGTGCTTTACGCAGGCTGATACGCCCTTAGACTGCAATCCCTGGATATACGGCACTACCATGATGCTTGCCAGGAACGGATCTTCGCCCATATACTCGAAGTTGCGGCCGTTGAGAGGCGTGCGGTAGATGTTGACGCCAGGACCCAGAATCATGTCCTTGCCGCGATACAGGGCTTCTTCGCCCAATGCTTCGCCATAGATGCGGCTCATCTGCGGATTCCATGATGCGGCAAGACAGGTGAGGGCAGGGAAGGCTACACAGGAGTCGTTGGTCTGACCAGCCTGTTCCCACTCATCCCACAATACGTCAGGACGCACTCCGTGAGGTCCGTCATCCGTCCAGAAGTCAGGAAATCCCAAGCGTGGTACACCGGCTGATGAAAACTTGCTCTGAGCATGGATGATGCGTATCTTCTCTGCCAGCGTCATGCGGGAGATGGCATCATCGATGCGCTGCTCTACCGGCTTGGTCTGGTCGAGATAGACAGGCAATTGTCTGGTAGTCTGCTGTGCCTGAGACGGAGCGATGGCTGCAACCGACAGGACACATGATAAAATGAACTGTTTCATAAGTAATATTTATTATGGTTTGTTTATTTCTTGCAGTTGTTTGTTTTGCACACCGCCTCTCACGTTTTTTTGTGCGTTTAGACGTATATGCTCATTCATCTGCAAAATTACTAAATAAATAATGAAAAAATGGTGGGTGATAAGTGAAAAGTGGATGGGTGTAAAAACGGAACTTTTTGTAAACCGCTGATAATTAGGAAAATAAATGCGTAGCTGTGCGAATGAAAAGTGGCAGAGTGTGAACACTGAAATATACTGATATAACGTTTCATGGGTGTCCTAGCCTCATTTTCTCCATTTTACCCCATCCACTTTCGTATAGTTATTAAAAACAGATAAGTATCTGAAAACTAACGATATAAGTTGCTTGAAGCAAGAGTTTTTCCCACTTATCTGTTGAAGGGGTTAGGAATTATCAAAAAATCATATTATATTTGCAAACGAAAACACGGCTTAACGCATTTTAGAAAATGCACAGCCGCACAGTCTTAAACATTATTATAATAGAGTGAACTAACAAACAGATATTTTTCTAAACTAATAATCGAGTATGAAAACAAAAAGTCTATTGCTGGCGACTGCATTATTGATGTCGACGTCAGCGCTCGCACAGAAAAACACCTTTAAGGGTGTCGTGTTGGATGACCTGGGTGAACCCGTTATCGGAGCCACCGTACAGGTTAAAGGCGTCAAGGGTGCCGGTGCAATTACCGACCTTGATGGTAACTTTGTCATCGATGCAGATGCTAACCAGACCTTGGTTATCACCTACATTGGCTACAAGGATGCCGAGATCCGTCCTTCAGCCAACATGAAGATTACTCTGAAACAAGACGACAAAGCTTTGGACGAAGTGGTTGTTGTAGGTTACGGTGTTCAGAAGAAGAGCGTGGTAACTGCTGCTATCGCTAAAGTGAGCACCGAAGATTTGGCTGGCAAGAGCCCAGTGCGTGTTGATAACGCATTGAAGGGTCTGGCTGCCGGTGTCAACGTAACTTCTTCTTCGGGTCAGCCTGGCGCATCTCCTAAAGTCCGTATTCGTGGTACAGGTACTATCAGCAATTCAGATCCTCTCTACATCGTAGACGGCATGCCTATCGAGGGTGGTCTCGACTATCTCAACCCTAGTGATATCGAGAGTATCGAGGTGTTGAAGGATGCTGCTTCGGGTGCTATCTATGGTGCCCGTGCTGCCAACGGTGTAATTCTCGTAACCACCAAGAAGGGTAAGATAGGAAAGGCACAGATCAACTATAACTTCTCTTACGGTTGGCAAAGCGCATGGAAGAAGCGTGATGTGACAAGCGCCACTGACTACGCCATCCTTCAGAACGAGCGTGCAGTGAATGGTGGTCAGGCTCCTATCTATGCTGATCCATACAAACTGACTGACTCTAATGGCAATCCTATCAATGGATTTGGTACTGATTGGCAGGACTTGGTATTCAACGACAATGCCCCTGTACAGAACCATGAGGTGAGCATCAGTGGTGCCTCTGAAAAAATCAACTACTACCTCTCCATGGGCTACTACAAGCAGGAAGGTATCGTAGGTGGTAACTACGGACAGAGCAACTATGAGCGTCTCTCTATGCGTAGCAACAACATTTATAATGTATTGGATGCCAGCAAGGATCGCAACTTCCTCAACAAGCTCGATGTAACCGTCAATATGGCTTACACCCGTGTAAAGAGTACAGGTATCGATGCTAATAGTAATGGCTCAGTATTGGGTAGTGCCCTCTATCTTGCTCCAACATTGGCTCCTACGGTAACCAATAGCAATGTGGCGAAGAAGTATTATAATACCTACGAGGATCCTAATACATACGATGTAGATGGTAATATTACAGGTACTCGTGATACTTACGAGCTTCTTCGTGATGCCAATGGCAACTATTATACCATCCCAGGTATGGGAGGTACCTATCAGGAGATGAACAACCCTCTTGCCATGATGGCGCGCCCAGCAGCTAAGAACTGGTCACATAAGTTTGTGCCTAAGTTCTCTATCGACCTCCAGCTCTGGGATAACTTGAAGTATCATTTCACTTATAGTGCAGACCTCAGCTTCTGGGGTTCAGATAGCTATACCGCATCCAAGTATTACCTCTCTGGTAACGTCAAGGCTGAGCATACCCAGGCTTACAAGAGTTCTGACAAGGGTATCAACTGGCAGGTGGAGAATACTTTGACATACGATAAGACTATTGGCAAGCATAGTTTTGCTGTTGTCTTAGGTCAGAGTGCAATGAAGAATAAGAGTGATTATCTGAACGGCAGCCGTTGGAATCTTGTGAATGTAAACAAGCCTTCTATCGACTATGCTACTGGTAAATATAGCCAGACCATCGTGAAGGATGCTGAAGGTAACATCATCTCTGTAGGTGCTCCAACCATTGAGCATGCTGTATCAGGTGGCAATAATGTAGTGCATGCTATATCTTCTCTCTTCGGTCGATTGAGCTATAACTATGATGAGAAGTACATGCTTCAGGCTACAATCCGCCGAGATGGTTCAAGCCGTTTCGGACCATCTCATAAATATGGTACCTTCCCATCTGCCTCTATCGGATGGAATATTATGAACGAGAAATTCATGGAAAGTACTCGCGATTGGTTGAGCAACTTGAAGTTCCGTGCCAGCTGGGGTAAGAATGGTAATGATAACATCGGTGACTTCCGTTATACCGTATTGACCGCTATGGGCAACAACGTGCTCTTCGGAAAGAATGCAGTCAAGTTTAATGGTTCTAAGGCGAATGCCACAGCCAATGAAGACTTGAAGTGGGAGGAGAGTGAGCAGACTGATATCGGTTTCGACTTCGGTTTCTTCGGCAGTGCGCTGACATTCTCAGCTGACTATTATGTAAAGAAGACCAACGGTATGTTGATTACTATGCCTATCCCAAGCTACGTAGGTGAGACCAAGCCAATCGGTAACGTGGGTGACATGAAGAACTCAGGTCTTGAGTTTGAGCTCGGCTATAAGTGGCACATCTCTGATGCTCGCTTCAATGCCAAGGCTAATGTTACCTATCTGCACAATGAGTTGACCAACCTCGGTAATGATACAGGTTACATCGACCTCGATGGCTTCCTGGGTATCTCTGGTGGTGGCACTCGTGGATCTAACGGTCAGCCTTTCCCATACTTCTATGGTTATAAGACAGCTGGTGTGTTCCAGAATATGGCAGAGGTTAATGCTTATACCAATGCAGATGGAAATTTGATCATGCCAGATGCCAAGCCAGGTGATGTACGCTTTGTTGATGTCAATGGTGATGGTAAAATCGATCCAGATGACCGCACCAACATCGGTAATGGTACACCTTCATGGACCTTCGGTTTCAACTTCAATGCTGAGTGGAAGGGTTTCGATCTCAACCTCTTCTTGCAGGGTGTAACAGGTAATAAGGTATTTGATGCTACCTATCGTACAGATGTGTTCTCTGGCAACTTCCCTACTTGGATGCTCGGCAGATGGACTGGTGAGGGTACCTCCAATAAGTATCCTATCCTGAAGAATGGCGATGCTACCAATTGGCAGGTTTCTGACCTCTATATTTGCGATGGCTCTTACTTGAGATTGAAGAACATCTCTTTGGGTTACACCTTGCCAAAGCAGCTTACACAGAAGTTGTCTATCAGTCACTTGCGTTTCTACGTGATGGCAGAGAACCTGATTACCTGGACCAAGTATTGGGGCTTCGACCCTGAAATCTCATCAGGTGGAACTTCTCTCGGTGTAGACTATGGTGTATATCCACAGGCTCGCACCTACACCATCGGCGTAAACCTTTCATTCTAAAATAAGAACCTTTAAAATAAAGACTATTATGAAGACAATAAAATATATAGCTTTAGGAGTGTTGGCAACCAGTATGACACTGGCAAACACATCTTGCAGCGACAGCTTCTTAGAGGTGGAGAACCCATCAGGTGAAAACCTCGAAGAATATTATACCACAGATGCCCATATCAATGAGGCTCTGAATGCGGCTTACGATCCTATCCACTGGCCAGACTGGGGATTGGGACAGTATAATGCTCTCAATATCGATGCCGAGATAATGGGCGATAACTTCTGGGTAGGCGGTTCTAACAAAACCGATCAACAGCACTGGCACATGCTTGCCAACTATGAGGCAAATGCCAGCAATACCCTTAGCTCACTTTGGACAGTGGACTACTCAGGCATCAAGCGTTGTAATGACCTCTTGAAGTATATTCCTTGGGCAGAGGCAAACTTGACCGAGAAAAACAGGGCATCTTATGAGATGCAGGGTAGAGCCCTCCGTGTATATTTCTACAATAACTTGTGGCACTACTTCGGCAATATTCCTTTCTATCTGGAGAACTTGTCTGCTCCTTACACAGCCCCACAGCTCAAGGCTGATGAAGTATATGACAAATTGATAGTAGAGCTTGAGGCTGTAATTGACTCCAAGGTCCTGCCAATGCGTTGGGACGATGCCAACTGTGGAAGAATGTCGCAGGCCATGTGCTATATGATGTATGCCGAGATGGTGATGTATCAGAATGACAAGACTCGCTATCCTAAGGCTCTCCAGTATATGCAGGAGCTCATCGCCGACAAGAGTGACTATGATATAGTAGACGATTACGCCTCTATTTGGAAAGAGAGCGGCGAATGGTGCAAGGAGAGCATCTGGGAAGTAAACTATGAGGATGGTAACAACGAGCGTGGTTGGAATTCACCATTGGCTATTGGTGGTACAATATTGCCTACCTTGATTTCTCCAAACTCTTGGCCTGGTGGCGATGGTTGGAACCAAGGCGGTGACGGTTGGGGATTCCTACCTGTTCGTACCGAAACCTATGCTCTGTTTGCTGACAACGACAAGCGCCGTGATGCTACTGTATGGGACTGTCGTGGCGTGAAATATACCAAACGTTATGAGGATACTGGTCTTTGGCTGGCCAAGTATCGTCCGTTCACAGAGAACAATGCTGACGCAGGTTTCGATAATAACCTTAACTATAATAACAATCTCCGTGTATATCGCTTGGCTGAGGCTTACCTCAATGCTGCAGAGCTTTTGTTGGAGACAGGTGGCGATGCTAATCAGGCTAAGGATTATGTGAATAAGATTCGCAACCGTGCAGGAATCGCAGAGCTTGGAGCCGTAACTCTGGATGATGTTATCAATGAGCGCCGCTTGGAGTTTGTAGGTGAGGGTAAGCGTTACTTCGACTTGGTTCGTACAGGCAAGGCTGCCAGCGTATTGGTGCCAGATGAGTATGGCTATCGTACCAATTCTTGGACAGAATCTAAGAAGTATATCCCAATTGCTCAGGCAGAGCTTGACTCAGACCCAGCATTGGTACAAAACAATTACTAATACATTAAAATGGTAACGATTATGAAAAAGATATTATATCATTCAGCATTTGCATTCCTAGCAGCCTTTCTGCTAGGAGCATGCTCCCCAGAAGATTTTAGCGGTGCCAATGGCGAATTGCCTAACATTGCTGATTATGCTGACAACTTCAATATCAGTGTTGATCAAGACATCAATACAGCTAATTTCAGTTTTAACTCAACAGAGGGCATCACCCCAATTTGGGTAATTGATGGTGCTTATTCTTCAGACTATACATTGAGCAAGTACTATCGTAAGAAGGGAACATATAATGTGGAGTGCTTTGTGAAGAATCGCAATGGTATTAGCAAGGAGAGCGTCAAGAAGCAATTCACGGTGGAGAAAACCAAGATGAATGGCTTCGCAGGTTTCGTAGAGGATAGTGAGTTTAATCTCTTCAAGAGAATTACCTTCCCTGAAAAACCTTCTGCTGGCTATTATGCTCCAGGATGGAGCCAAATTGCTGACCCGGTTTGTAGTTACAGCAAGGGATGCTATACATTGAAGCTCCCTGAGGCAACTACCGAACGTTGGCAAGCTCAGGTTCCTTTCAAAAACTTAGGTATCTCTACTTCTGCCGACAAGCACTACGATTTCTCTGTCATCTTGACATCAAACTTGGGTCATGGTGGTGTGAAGGTTAAGCTCTGCCAAACAGACGATGATGATGCTATCTTGATGGATAAAGACATAAAGTTGGAGGCTGGTGAACCAAAATGTCTCTTCGGCTCTGACCTCGACGGTGTGGACATCTCAAACTTGAAGATTGTCTTCGATTTTGGTGGCAACAAAGCTGGCGATGAAATCATGATAGAGAGCCTTGTATTGAAAGACCATGCCAATGATGACGGAACGGAAGTACCAGAGGAAATCAAGGTGCCTTTCGATTACAATACAGCAGGAAATCTTTGGAAGGCTGTGGATGATGCTCAATCGTTTGTAAATACCAATTGGTTTGGCGATGCAGGTTGGGGAGTTATAGATTGTTCTCCGGTTATCACCCATAAGGGCAGTAAGCATACAATTGTTATACCAGTTGAAACTCCGGCTGAACAATGGCATGCACAGTGGGCATTAACAGAGGCTCCTATATCTATTAAGATGGACCAGAAGGTGGATTTCTCTTGCAAGGTTACTACTACAGCTAAGTTGCCTTTAGCAACATTTAAGTTGTGTGACACAGGTAATGATGACAGCTATTTGTTTGCTGATATGTATCAGAACGTTAATGGTGAATATGTGGTTCGTTATGACAATGCGACTATCCAAGGTAGTAAGGCAGGTGATATGGAGAAAGTGAAGCTTGTTATGGACTTCGCTGGCGCGCCTGTTGATGCAAAAATAACTGTCAGCGATATCGTTTTGATTGTGAAATAGGCTTTAGGTTTTATAGGTTTATATAGAATTATACAGGAGCTGCTCCTATGAATAAGTAGGAGTGGCTCCCTTTCTAAATTTTAAATGACATGAAATTCTTGAAAATATTTTCCTTCCTTCTCTCGCTTATGCTGCTTTCCTGTAGCAGTAGTTCTTCTGACGGCGATGGAGAGGTGACGATATCTTGCTCTCCTACGAGAATAGATGTTCCTGCTAAGGGCGGTACTTATAAAATCATGGTTGTGGCTTCTGAAGGAGGCTGGGAGGCGAGAGCATCCTTCCCTGGAGAAGGTCCTTTAGCAAATGTATACCCTTGGTTTAAAGTGAGTGCCAGCGGTAATAACAAAGCTATGGGTATGGTAACTGTAGATGTGGAAGAGAATAAATCGTCTGTAGCTCTTGACGGAAGTGTCGAGATTTCATTAGAGGATAAGAAGGTATCGGTGCCAGTGCATCAGGCTGGAAAACAGGTCACTCCTATTGAAGGGGGCGAAATAGTGATTCCGGAAGGTTACGAACTGGTCTGGAATGATGAATTTAATGAAGGCTCTGAATTGAATAGTACCAACTGGCGCCATGAGGTGCAGAAATCGGGCTGGGTGAATAATGAACTTCAGAATTATGTGAATGGCTCTGCTGATGGTAAGCGCGTAACAGAAATTGCAGATAACCGGCTTTATATCAACTGTTTCAAGGGCATCGACGGCAAGATATATTCGGGTCGCGTATATGCTCACGAAACCCAGGGCTGGCTTTACGGTATCTTCGAAGCTCGCATCAAATTGCCTAAAGGTAAAGGCACATGGCCTGCTTTCTGGATGATGCCTTGCAACAATGATTTCGGAGCAAATCCTTGGCCTAAATGTGGCGAGATTGATATTATGGAAGAGGTAGGCTTTAATCCTAACTATACTTCTTCGTCGCTCCATACTGAGAAGTTTAATCACGTGAAGGGAACCCAGATTACCAAGGAGCGTCTGACTGCGGGTGCTGAAGACGGTTTCCACGTTTATCGCCTGGAGTGGACTCCTGATTATATCAAGACCTATGTGGATGGTAAGGAACTGCTCAATTTCAACAATGATGGTAAAAATGAAGTGGGTTCATGGCCTTTCAATAAACCATTCTATGTTATCCTCAACCTGGCTTGGGGCGGTGATTGGGGCGGCAAGAAGGGTGTTGATGAAAGCGCCCTCCCTGTTCAGATGGAAGTGGATTACGTGAGAGTATTCCAGAAAAAATAAGGCTTGATTTTTTTTACTATATAAATAATAAGGTCTTAGGATAAGTCGTATCTGCACTTACTCCTAAGACTTTTTCTTGTGTTCCAATTTCGCTCTTTTTATTGTCTTTTTCTGCTTTTCTTGCTTACAATTTGCTCATTTCGAATAAAAGTTATAATTTTGCAGTTGAATTTCAAAAATCAGAAAAATAGAATGAAACAGAATAATAGCAATTTATTATATCATCTTGTGGCTTTTATCACCGTAGCCATCTGGGGAACCACCTTTGTATCTACCAAGGTGCTGATGCTGAACGGACTTTCGCCAGCACAGATCTTTACGCTCCGTTTCAGTATCGCATACATGATGATGCTGATGGTGAATCATAAGCGGATGTTTGCTGACAGCTGGAAGGATGAGTTTAAGCTGGCGATGCTGGGTATTACGGGCGGTTCACTCTATTTCCTGAGCGAGAACGAGGCGATGAATTATACCACAACAACCAATACTTCGCTCATCGTATGCTCCTGTCCGCTCTTTGCTACCTTGCTGGTTCGTTTGGCTTATCGCCATTCTTCGCGTATCAACATGATACAGCTGCTGGGCTCTCTACTTGCTTTTGTAGGTATGATTATCGTGGTGCTGAATGGCAGATTCGTGCTGCATCTGTCGCCTGTAGGTGATGCCTTGGCTTTTACGGCATGTATGAGCTGGGCTGTCTATTCGCTCCTGATGAAATCGGTATCGGGCGATTATGGCGCAGCTTTTATTACCCGCAAGGTATTCTTTTATGGTGTGCTTACCATCTTGCCTTATTATCTTATCATCCCTGGTTGGCCGGCATGGGATGTGTTTATGAAGCCTCAGGTGGTGGGTAATCTCTTGTTCCTGGGCTGTTTGGCATCCATGATATGTTTCCTTACCTGGAACTGGTGTATCTCTAAGCTGGGTGCCGTGAAAGCTACCAACTGGGTTTATTTCAATCCTATCACCACAATGATTTTCGCCTCTCTGGTATTGGACGAAAAGATAACTCCTTACTTCCTGGCAGGTGCCTGCTGCATTCTGGCAGGTATGTATATTGCGGATAGAATGACGAAGGCGGAATAAAAAATGACGAAGGAGGGATAAAAAGAGGGTGTGTCATAAGTCACATCCCATACGCCCTGAAAGGGCAAAAGCTTTCAATATCAAAGCTTTTGCCCTTTCAGGGCGACTTTGCTTTTTGTCAACATTACCCAGGGCGATGCCCTGGGCTAGGGGCTTCTGCCCTTTCAGGGCGTATGGGACAAAACTTGCGAAAGTTCAGTTATATAATATTTGTTTAGGTTTTCATTAGGCGTTCCGCCGGATTTACCGTCCGGCGGAGCGTTATGGAAATTTCTTATTCCTCGATGACTGAAATCTGCATAGAAACATCCTCTTTTGGGCGATCGCCACGCAATGTTTCGCAGTTCTGAATCTTTTCTACGATGTCAAGTCCTTCCTCCACTTCACCGAAAACGGTGTATTGGTTATCGAGGAAAGGTGTTCCGCCTATTTCTGTATAAGCCTTCTGCTGCTCTTCGGTAAACTTAGGATAGCCCTGCTCCTTGCAGCGTTTCTTGGTTTCATCCACCAGTTCATCCTGGAGTTTCATCAGCCCCTCACGATCGCGGTTGCGGCGGAAGTTCATGATTTCTTCATGATGCTCCTTGGCAAGCTGGTTGAAGATGTTCTGCTCCATCTGCATGCCCATCTGCTTTTCCATCTGCTTCAGTTCATTCTGCTTGTAGGTCTTTCCCCATACAATATAAAACTGGCTACCGCTGCTCTCTCGTTCAGGGTTTACCTCATCTCCCAAACGGGCTGCGCTCAAGGCACCACGCTTGTGGAAAAGCTGTGGATAAACGAACTCGGCAGGGATGGTATAGTCAGGACCACCTGTGCCCAGCATCTTGCCTTTAGGAGCGCCTTTGCTGTCTGGATCGCCGCCTTGAATCATAAAATCCTTGATGACACGATGGAAGAGAGTGCCATCGAAATATCCCTCCTTTGCCAACTTGATGAAGTTGTCACGATGCTGAGGTGTCTCGTCGTAGAGGCGTACCTTGATGTCGCCCTCTGATGTCTTTATCAATACTTTTGCCATAATCGTTTAATTAAATGTTGAATGTTGAATGTTGAGTGTTGAATGTTGAATGTTGAGTGATGATTGTTGAGTGTTGAGTTATATCTTGCTTTTGGCTAGCATAGCCCATTGTGCAATTCAACATTCAACATTTAACAATCAACATTCAAAATTATTTATAATACTCATTCCACTCCTTCATAGCCTCCTGCCAGTCGGTCTGTTCACCGCTGGCTACGGCTTCTTTCTGTCTCTCTGCCTCGTCGCGAGCCTTATCTCGGGCACGTTTTGCCTTCATTGCTTCGATGGTGGCATCGTCGAGAATCTGAATGGCGCCACGCTTGATGGCTGCCTGCAACTCCTCTTCTCCGAAAGCCTTGCCAGGCTCATTGAAGTCAGAGATATTGAATTCATAATCCACACGAAGGTCGTGGCGTATCATTTTCTGTTGTAAACGGTTGCCTGCGTTCTTGAGTCGCAGCAACTTGCCGATTTCCTTGATTTCTCCTGCTGAGTATTTGTTTCTTCCCATTAATATGATTTGATATTATTATTTTTGCGTGCAAAATTAAGCATAATCCTCGACAAAACCAAGAAAAGTTTCAAGGAATTCACAAAAGAATCTCTTTCTCCCTTTACTTTCTTGCCCTTTTTACCTTTTTACTTTTTTACCCTTTTACCTTTAAATCACTTCCATGCCTTCTTCTGGTTCAGTTCTATCAGGCGGTCGAATTCAAAGTCGGCTTTGATTTTATCCAATATTCTCTTTACGATGATATTCATCACGCTTCCTTTGCTGTAGTTGGCAGAGCACATGAAGTTTACTCGTCCCTCCTTGACAAGCTGGCAGGCTGTTTTCTGTTTATCCTCGTTATCATATACAGCAATCGAGTGGCCGCCATGTTCCTTTACCATCTTCATGCAAGGCACATCGGTTTCTCCATCTCCGAAGTATATCATTCGGGGGAAAGGGATAGGGCGCTTTTCGTCGGGGATATACTGGTTCACTCTTCTGTTGTCGCTCACCTGTTTGATACCCTTGTTGATTTTGAAGAGGAATTGCGTTTTGGTAGTATAGTCTACGGCTACGGCTGGCCAATAGGCGATTCCCTCCTTGTTGTAGAGAAAGGAGCAGGCGTAGATGTTCTCAAATTCCTGGGCGATAGGTGTGCCCTCTATCATCTCCTTCAGTCCCGAGGAGTTGATGTAGTGCTTTACGTCCAGTCCGATGCTGTTGCCATATTCATTCACGAGCGAAAACCATTGTTTTACGCCGCGGAACAGTTCTACGTCCTTGCCGAATTTCTGAAAAGATTCCCGGGTGAGCGAGATATTGTTCTTCTTGGCTTCGTCGAGCATCAGATACATATAGGTCAAAATGCCGTTGGCATCCTTACCCTCTGCAAACTTTCTGTTTTTCTCCCAGAACTCGTCTTTTGTCTTGCCTGTAGCCTGTATGAATCCAAACTCCTGCATATTGCCCGGCGACAGTGTGCCGTCGAAATCATAAACCAGCGCTACCTGTGGTCTCTTCTTTGCCATATCTCGTTCTCCTTTCTTTTATATTTACCCTAAACTGTCTATCTCTTTCGGGCGATGTTCTATCTCCCTTAATTTGCAAATATACATAATTTTCAGCGAATTAGCAAACTATTGGGATATAAAAAATCATAATGAAACAAAAAAGGCGTACAAAACTCTTTTCAGAGCATTGTACGCCTTTATTATAATATTAGTCTGTATTACTTAACCTCTTCGAAATCAGCGTCTTGTACATCTTGAGCGCCATCATTGCCGCCCTGTGCCTGCTGACCGCCCTGAGCACCCTGAGGACCTGCCTGCTGGCCGCCCTGATACATCTGCTGAGAAGCAGCCTGCATGACGGTGTTCAAGTTGTTGATAGCTGAATCGATAGCTGCAGCATCACCAGCCTTGTGAGCATCCTTCAACTGCTGCAATGCCTGCTCGATACCTGGCTTCTTGTCAGCTGGAATCTTATCACCGTTATCCTTCAGGAAGTTCTCGGTGGTGAAGATCATGCTGTCAGCCTGGTTCATCTTGTCAATCTTCTCGCGCTCAGCCTTATCAGCAGCAGCGTTCTGCTCTGCCTCAGCCTTCATGCGGTTAATCTCGTCCTCGCTCAAGCCTGATGAAGCCTCGATGCGGATGCTCTGCTCCTTACCGGTAGCCTTATCCTTAGCTGATACGTTCAAGATACCGTTGGCATCGATATCGAAGGTAACCTCAATCTGAGGAACACCACGGCGAGCTGGAGCAATACCTGTCAGGTTGAACTGGCCGATGCTCTTGTTCTGAGCTGCCATTGGGCGCTCACCCTGCAATACGTGGATGGTAACCTCTGTCTGGTTATCAGCTGCTGTAGAGAATACCTCGCTCTTCTTGCAAGGGATAGTTGTATTGGCATCGATGAGCTTAGTCATCACACCACCCATAGTCTCGATACCGAGAGTCAATGGAGTAACGTCGAGCAATACGATGTCACCAACACCCTCTTCCTTGTTCAGGATGGCACCCTGGATAGCTGCACCTACTGCAACAACCTCATCTGGGTTAACACCCTTAGAAGGCTCCTTGCCGAAGTAGTTCTTAACGAGTGTCTGAACGGCTGGGATACGGCTTGAACCACCAACCAGGATAACCTCGTCGATATCTGATGTAGAGAGCTTAGCATCACGAACGGCATTCTGGCAAGGTACCAAGCAAGCCTGAATCAGGTTGTGAGCCAACTGCTCGAACTGTGCACGGGTCAAAGTCTTAACCAAGTGCTTTGGCATACCGTCAACGGCTGTGATGTATGGCAAGTTGATTTCAGTAGATGTAGAGCTTGACAACTCAATCTTAGCCTTCTCAGCTGCTTCCTTCAAACGCTGCATAGCCATAGGGTCCTTGCGGAGATCTACGCCTTCTTCAGCCTTGAAGCCATCAGCCAACCAGTTGATGATTACCTGGTCGAAGTCATCACCACCCAGGTGAGTATCACCATTGGTAGAAAGTACCTCGAATACGCCGCCACCGAACTCCAGGATAGAGATATCGAATGTACCACCACCCAAGTCGAATACGGCAATCTTCATATCCTTGTTAGCCTTGTCAACACCGTAAGCCAAAGCTGCGGCTGTAGGCTCATTTACGATACGCTGAACGTTCAAACCTGCAATCTGACCAGCCTCCTTTGTAGCCTGACGCTGTGAGTCAGAGAAGTAAGCAGGAACTGTGATGACAGCATCTGTAACCTCCTGTCCGAGATAATCCTCTGCAGTCTTCTTCATCTTCTGGAGAACCATTGCAGAAATCTCCTGTGGAGTATACTTGCGACCCTCGATTTCAACACGTGGATAACCACCCTCGTTTACTACTGTGTAAGGCATTGCCTCAGCCTCTTTCTGGCTCTGAGCGTATGTCTCACCCATGAAACGCTTGATAGAATATACTGTGTTCTTAGGGTTTGTGATGGCCTGACGCTTAGCAGGATCACCTACCTTGCGGTCACCATCCTTAACGAAACCTACTACTGATGGAGTAGTACGCTTACCTTCACTGTTAGCGATTACAACTGGTTCGCTACCTTCGAAAACGGCAACACAACTGTTTGTGGTACCCAAGTCAATTCCAATTACTTTTCCCATAATTATATCTTTTTTTATTTTTATCGTTATTAATATGTTATTTATCTCATGAACTTGCTGGCTATTGGAAGTCTGCCGAAGATATGCATCTGTCGGGAACCTCTATATTCAGCGTTCACGCTTTTCGTCATAACAAAGCATGTGCCAAGGGATTGTAAAATTTAAAGTGGCTGACAAGGTGTCAGATAATGCTGACAAAATAAAAGGAATCAAGATATGGGAGGCGATAAAATGTCGCATTCTCCCTATCTTGATTCCTGTAATATGATTGAGAAATCTTTCTTTTCAGATAAAGCTCCTATATATAATAAGGTGTAAACCTTATCTGGCTTTATTTCTGTTCCTTAGCAGCAAGTGCTTCGCGAACCTTAGCCTCCAGTTCGTCGAGAAGTTCAGGGTTATCCTTGAGCAATGCCTTGCAGGCATCGGCACCCTGTCCGAGTTTAGAACCGCCATAGCTATACCAGCTTCCACTCTTTTCGATGATATTGTTGGCTACAGCCAGGCCGAATACCTCGCCGGCACGGCTGATGCCTTCGCCAAACATGATGTCGAACTCAGCCTTGCGGAAAGGAGGAGCCACCTTGTTCTTTACTACCTTTACGCGAACCAGATTACCTACTACCTCATCGCCGTCCTTGATGGCTGTTGCCTTGCGGATATCCAAACGCACTGATGCATAGAACTTCAATGCATTACCACCGGTGGTTGTCTCTGGGTTACCGAACATAACACCAATCTTCTCGCGCAACTGGTTGATGAAGATGCAGGTAGTGTTGGTCTTGCTGATGGTAGAAGTGAGCTTGCGGAGAGCCTGACTCATCAATCGAGCCTGAAGACCTACCACATTGTCACCCATATCGCCTTCGATTTCCTTCTTAGGAGTCAAGGCGGCAACAGAGTCAACAACTACGATGTCTACAGCAGCAGAACTGATCAGCTGGTCTGCAATCTGCAACGCCTGCTCACCATTATCTGGTTGTGAAATCCACAAGTTATCAACATCAACGCCCAATTTAGCCGCATAGAAACGGTCGAAAGCGTGCTCTGCATCAATGAAAGCAGCGATACCGCCAGCCTTCTGCGCCTCTGCGATGGCATGGATAGCCAATGTTGTTTTACCGGAAGATTCCGGACCGTAAATCTCGATGATACGTCCCTTAGGATAACCGCCTACGCCCAGTGCATTGTCGAGAGCGATACTGCCTGTAGGGATAACTTCGATGTTCTCAACGTGCTCATCTCCGAGTTTCATGATAGAGCCCTTACCGAAGTCCTTTTCTATCTTAGCCATGGCTGCCTGAAGAGCTTTCAGCTTGCCTTCATTGGGATTCAATTTTCCCTCTTGCATTTCTTTTGCCATATCTTATTTAGTTTAAAGTTTAGTCAATTTCCAAATCGCCATCAAACACCTCGTGCCATGGCAATCCCTGCTTGTTCAACTGCTCCATGAATGGATCTGGGTCGAACTCCTCTACGTTCCATACGCCTGGTTTCTTCCAGATGCCCTTGAGGAACATCATGGCACCAATCATAGCTGGCACACCGGTGGTGTAGCTTACGCCCTGCATACCGGTTTCGTTGTAAGCCTCCTGGTGCTTGCAGTTGTTATATACGTAATAGGTGCGCTCCTTGCCGTCTTTCTTGCCACGGATGCGGCAACCGATAGATGTTTCGCCGTCATAGTTCTCGCCGAGATCCTGTGGGTTAGGCAATACGGCCTTGAGGAACTGCAGAGGAACAATCTTCACCTTGGCTGTCTTGCCTGAACCGTCTGCCAATGGAGCCTCGTATTCGATTTCGTCGATGCGGCTCATGCCGAGGTTCTGGATGCAGTCGAGGTAGGTGAGATACTGCTGGCCGAAGGTCATCCAGAAGCGTGCCTCCTTGATGGTAGGGTAGTTCTTCACCAGACTCTCCAACTCCTCGTGGTGCATCAGATAGCTCTCGCGAGGACCGATGTTAGGGTAGGTGAGAGGCTTGTGGATAGAGAGAGGGTCGGTTTCAATCCATTCGCCATCCTTATACCAGAGTCCCTTCTGTGTAATCTCGCGGATATTGATTTCTGGGTTGAAGTTGGTTGCGAAAGCCTTGTGATGGTTACCGGCGTTGCAATCCACGATGTCGAGCACCTCAATCTCATCGAAGTGATGCTTGGCTGCATAAGCGGTGAAGATGCCTGATACACCTGGGTCGAAACCGCAGCCGAGGATAGCGCAGAGACCAGCCTGTTCGAACTTATCCTTGTATGCCCACTGCCATGAGTACTCGAAGTGAGCCTCGTCCTTAGGCTCATAGTTAGCGGTATCCATGTAGTTGCAACCGCAAGCCAGACAGGCATCCATGATAGTGAGATCCTGGTAAGGCAAAGCGAGGTTGATGACAAGCTCAGGCTTGTAGCTATTGAAGAGAGCCTTCAACTGCTCAACGTCGTCGGCATCCACCTCAGCTGTCTGAATATCCATCTTGTAGCCCTTGGCATGGATATCCTTAACCAGCTTATCGCATTTTTCCTTGCGACGGCTAGCAATCATAAACTCGGTGAAAACGTCCTGGTTCTGGACGATCTTGAAGGCAGCCACGGTAGCCACGCCACCTGCGCCAATCATAAGTACTCTACTCATTTATAATCTTATTTTTTTATGTTTATTATTTTAAAGTTTATTTTATTTCATTTGCCGAAATCCCCAGGGCATTCATGAGCGAATAACCGAGAATCTCCTGTCTGAAGTTGCCGCCTGGCATGGGCTGCATGGCAAAGAGGGTGATGCGCTTGTCGTCGTCATCTACCTTACGGAGTATCTCGCGGAGTCGGTCGTAAGCATCTCCATCCTCAGAATTTGGGATTACCATCACTCGCTTCACTTCCTTGGCGTTGCATACGGTGCGTGCCACATCTACGAGGAAGTCATCCTTACCTACCATCTTCTCCTCTGTAGGATAAGAAGAGATGATGAATTCTCCGAGCTTGTCATCCTTGAAAGCCTGAGCGTTCAGATCCTTCTCATAGTTGGCAGGGCGGAAGTTCTTCATCGCCATCGACTGCTTGTCGTGGATAAGCACAACCTGTGTCTCGTGCTCGCCCTCTCTCAGACCTCCGTCAAGGGCAATGCAGACTGCCCATTGTGCCATATCGGCTGGTTGGATGCGACGGTTAATCATTCGTTCGAAGTTGACTATCAGGTCGAAAGCCACTCGGTCGATATAGTCGGCATCAGCGATAATTACATTCTCGCTCCATTTTATGTTGTTTGTATCTAATGTATTCATTGGTGCAAAAATTAAGCAAACGAGCATGATGAAAGCTTGCTTTCAAATTGTCGAATGCAGATTATTTCTGCAAATTTACGAATAAATTTCGTAATTAAGGCATTTTGGAAATATAAAATAATAAAAAAGATAGTATTTTCATCATTTCTTCATTTGATGGAATACTATCTTCAGTATTTTATGTGATAATCCGGGCTCTTCTTCTTTCTGTTCTCCGAAGTCTTTTATGCGATAATCTTCGCCAGATAATGTCCGGCGAGAACGGCGATAAGTCCCAGCGCCAGACTTCCGAAGAGATAGAGCATCATATAGACATAATTCTCCTCTTTCATCAGTCCTGCTCCCTCGTTCATAAAGGTAGAGAAGGTAGTGAATCCTCCGCAGAATCCCGTGGTGAGCAGCAGTTTGGCAGATGGCGACATCCATCCCCCTTCCCGCCAGTTCAATCCCGAGAGGAACCCGATGATGAGGCATCCCGCCACATTCACCGCCATCGTTCCGAACGGAAAGGCAATCACCGTGCAGGATTGCACCATCTTCGATACCCAATACCTCATGCCGCCTCCGAAGAAGCTGCCAATGCTTACTATCAATACTTCTTTCATCTCCTTATATAATATATGTATAATAATTTGGTGCAAAAGTACGGGTTTTATTTCTACTGACAAAAATATTTTTGGAAAAAAGATAATCCTTTTCTTAATTTTTCCCTCTATTCTTTCTTTTAAGGGATAAATAGAAGCAGGGAATTGTTCTTCTTGCTTATTAATGTTTTTATATAAGGGACACAGTGGCTTGGCAACCATCTATATATCTTGGATGGTTGCTGAGACAAAATCCTCATGTAAAATATGCAATGTTAGAAAAGACTCTGCTGTTTCGTATCTTCGATAACGTATCCAGTAAGTGCCTTGGGCTTGTTGTCTGGCTGCATTGGGCCGAAAAATACAGCTTGAACTTGCGCCGCAGGTTGAGAAAGAAAGCAGAGAAGAAAACAAAGATGCAACAAATAACGTAAAAACAGATGTTACTTCTAAAGGGCTACAGATTAAAGATCCGTGCCAACAAGTAAGAATATATTGAAATCTGATAAACGCTTCGGTTGTTATCGTTAAAATTTGACAATATTTGTTATTTTTTTTGGGGGGGGTAAGATTTAAGTCTTAACTTTGCAATCGTTTTCACGCCTTACCTTAATTGACGAATGCCGAGTGAGAAAGACGGGAAGGACAAGCATATTGGAAATGGCGTTTACAAGCGCACTTGGTTATACACACACTTGGGTTCTATATAATATCAAAATAATATCAAACCAGGATCAGGAATATACAAGGCAGTTATAGACCGCCCAATAGATTATTAAAATAGCAACTTATTATCAACTACACCAGAATAGTTCCATTAGTAGGATATAACGTATAGTAAAATTTCATAATTATCTTAGAGGTAACAAAGTGTATTCCACTACTGGCTTGTATAGGATGTTTTAGGAGTTCAGGACTGTTTGACTGAGTAGCTCGTACTGCACCAACGCCGTTTCCCTTATGTATGTGTTCAGTAGTTTATTTGGTCCGTATAGGTGCAACGGACATAAAGCGTAATTGCATGTATGGTTGAAATAAATCCATTATGTATTTAGCGTTTTTAATGTTTTAAAGTCATGAGAAGAGAACTTTTACTCTTATCTTGTTGCGTGGTCATCCCAAGCATTTGTAGTGCTCAAGAGAAGTCAGACACTACAATGGTAGAAAAGAAAGCAGAACGCAATGTGATGCTCAATGCATCCGATGCCAATGCACCTCGTTACATTCAGATAGGTCTTCCAAGTGAAGATGTAAATGTGTACGAGAACGGATTACCTGTCGTTTATTCTTCTTACATCCATCCTCTATCTGCTCATTGGAGAAGTGACGGAAGCTTGGCTGAAGTAGGATTGATGAACCCGCAGGAATCAGCCATAGCTACAGGAAACATTGCTTATTCAGTAAACAGTTTCAGCGACTTAGGCAGTAATACGTTCAAGGGTATTTTGAATTACAAAGGCAACCATTATGGTATGCATCAGTTTGATTTGAACGTTTCAGGACCTCTGGCTAAAGGCTGGACTTATGCCTTGAATATGTATCAGAACTTTGATCCAGGAACCTTTGACTTGAAGTTTACCAACTATAATGACCGTACCCAGATTTATAAGGGTGCCTTGACAAAGCATTGGGGAAACAGAGGTCAGTTGTCTTTCCTCTACAAGTTCTCAAACAGTCAGCGTATGGGTACCGTAACCTGTTTTGCACCATTTATCTATCACACTGATGGTAATGTGACAGAATTGGATGGCTTTAAATTGGGTACATCTTCATACGTTCCAGCTTCTCAGAACTTCATGTACCGTGATATGAAGACAGGTGAAGTGAAAAACACTACTATCAATGATTGGAACAAGAACAAATCTCACGAATTTGCTGTATTATTCAAATGGGATTTAGGTAATGCATGGAACTTGGATACAAAGGCTAAATATACCTGGGCTGATGCTAATTATGCCGACTTTGGCGGCAGTTCCATCATGAATGTCAAAGATGGAAAGGTTGAGGGTAATACGAATACGTATTATGACAAGAATGGAAAGCTTTATACAGGTATGATGGATGGTCGAAGAATCTGGTTTCATACTGCAAAGGCAAAATCTTTCCTTCTCACCTCTGAGGTGATGAGAAACTATGGCCAGCATAATCTTAAAATAGGTCTCAACGAGTGGAACTTTGACTTAAACTACTGGTCTGCGTCAACACAATGGGATGCCAGTGTAAAGGAGTATCCAGAGTTTCTATCACATTCCACGGTTTCAGACCCGACTGCAAGAATAACTTATTATGGGTTCAATGAGATTTCTACAGACTATGCTATCGGTAATGAGAACAAGTTAGCAGGATATTTCACAGACGAATGGCGTCCTATTGAAAGCCTTCGTTTCTTCTATGGCGCACGCTTAGAGTGGTGTCGTATGTCAGTAGACCAGTTGCCTTATGCACGATTTGCAGACATGTATGTCGGTGCAACCAATGCAGACGGTGTAACCATTACACCTCAGCACAGAACAAAGAATAAGCTCAATTATGCATTTACAGTTTCGGCTACATGGTCCTTTTATAAAGGTATGGGACTCACCGCTGACTTCACTCAAATGGAACGCTCTCCTCGCATGACAGATTATGCCAATATGGGACCACAGGACCTGCGTCTCCGCATTCCATTGCTCCGTGGCGGTATATACTATCGCAATAAGTGGATTGATGTTACATCAATGATAACCTGGATTCAGAAGACAAACAATACAGACCAGCAGGATATAACCAAACCTGGCACTAGTATTTCAAAGACAACATCATTAAATTATAGCATCCAGACTGTTGGATGGACAACCAATGTGGAACTTGATCCATTCAAGGGTGCGCATCTTCATGCCCTCTTTACTTATCAGAAGCCAACATACAAGGACTATTCTGTGACAGTAAAGTTTGATGATGGTGAGACCGCAGACTTAAACGCCACTGGTAACATTGTCAAGGAAATACCACAGATACTGATTGAGCTTGACCCAAGTTATACCTTTTACAAGGATAAGATGACTGTATGGGGCAGTTTCAGATATTTTGGAAAAACGTATGCTAACCTTTCAAATGCCCTTTGGTTTAACGGCCATTGGGAAACTTTCGCAGGTGTGAAATGGAATGCTACCAACAAATTATCATTCAACCTTGGTGTAGTCAACTTCCTGAACCAAAAAGGTGCCAGCGGTACAATATCCGGCTCAGAGCTTATTGGTCCGGAAGAAGCCAAGCGATTCAATGGCTACGTAATGTCCGGACGCTATCTTCGTCCTTTCACTGTTGAGTTTGGTGCAAGTATAAAACTATAAATACCTATTGATTATGAATAAATTATGCAATTTTATGGTACTTTTTATGGCTTTGTCAGGTAATGTATATGCCCAGAAGACAGAACCATGGAATGACCCTTTGGTGAACAACATCAATCGTAACGAGCCTGTTTCTGATTTCTTCGGCTATGAGAATAAGGAACTGTCTGACAGAAATGACAAGACGCTTTCAAAGAGATTCTTGTCTATTGAAGGAAATTGGAAATTCAATTGGGTGCAGAATGCCAATGAGCGTCCTTTGGATTTCTATTCTCTCAATCTTGATGATTCTAATTGGGGTAAGATGCCAATTCCTGGATGTTGGGAGTTGAATGGCTATAGCGTGCCAGTCTATACCAACTATAGATATGAGTGGGAAAATGAATGGGAATCAAATCCTCCTTATGTGCAGGATCTTGGCAACTACGTCGGATCTTACCGACGTAAGATAGTAATTCCTGAGAATTGGAATGGTGACAATATAATACTGCACATCGGCGAATTTTCCAGCAATATCAACCTATATGTAAATGGAAAGTTTGTTGGCTATGCTGAAGACAATAAGGTTGCTGCGGAATTTGACATCACTAAATATGTAGAACCAGGAAAAGAGAATCTGATAGCCATGCAGCTGATGAGATGGTGCGATGGCTCTTATTTTGAGGATCAGGACTATTGGAGACTTCGCGGTATTGCCAGAGAGAACTATATCTATGCTCAGCCGAAGTCACATATTAAGGACTTGAACGTAACTTCTTCCTTGTCCGATAATTATAAAGACGGTATCTTTGCCATTCATTTTTCTACAGAATCATGTGATGGAAAGAATGTTCTGGTAGAATTGATAGACAAGAAAACTGGCAATACGGTTTTTGAAAGAAAGCAACAGTTACAGGGTGGCAGTTCAACAGTAGAGTCAACCATTCAGAATGTAGCCAAATGGACAGCAGAAACACCGAATTTGTACACACTCAGAGCGACACTGATGGATGGAGATAAAGTATTGGAAGTCATTCGCCAAAATGTCGGTTTTAGAAAGATCGAGATCAAGGGAAAACAGCTCTTGGTAAATGGACAGCCTGTTCTTATCAAGGGTGTGAACCGTCATGAGATAGATCCTGATGGAGGATATGTTGTCAGTGTTGAGAACATGATTCGTGACATAAAGGTTGCCAAGCAATTAAACATCAATGCTATACGCACCAGCCACTATCCAAATGACCCACGCTGGTATGATTTGTGTGATGAATATGGTATTTATGTCATGGCTGAGGCAAATCTGGAAAGCCACGGAATGGGATTTGCTAAAGAGACTCTGGCTAAAAAAGAGTTGTTCAACAAGACACATATTGAGCGTAACATGCACAATGTGAAGGTTCTCAAAAACCATCCTTGTATCATTATGTGGAGTCTTGGTAACGAAGCAGGTTATGGTAAGAACTTTGAGGATGCCTACGATTGGGTAAAGGCATATGACAGTTCTCGTCCAGTACAATACGAAATGGCATGTTCAACAGGCAAGCATGATGAAACCCGTCCTGTTGAGTCATACGAGTTGGCTGGTCTGAAGGCTGGCAAGACTGACATTTTCTGTCCTATGTATGCTGATTACGACAGTTGTAGAGCATATCTGGAAAAGAACTATTGTGACAAACCTCTTCTTCAGCAGGAGTATGCCCATGCCATGGGTAATTCTATGGGTGGATTCAAGCAGTATTGGGATTTGGTCCGTCAGTATCCTCAGTATCAGGGTGGTTTTATCTGGGATTTTGTAGATCAGGGTCTGCGCGACAAGAGCAAGATAACTGGTAATCAGATCTATGCCTATGGCGGTGATTATGGTCGTTTCCCTATGTCTGACGAGAACTTCAACAACAATGGCTTGGTTAGTCCGGACAGAAGACCAAATCCGCATGCTTACGAAGTGAAATACTTCCATCAGAACATCTGGAGCAAACTTGAGAACAAGGTCAAGGGTACAGTCTCTGTATTCAACGAGAACTTCTTTGTTCCATTGAATAACGTAAATCTCGTATATTCAATAGAGGTAGAGGGAAAAAGTATAGCAAACGGTTTAATCAACCTTGGCAAATACAATATTCTTCCTCAGACAAGCAAGACCATTGCAATTCCTGGATATGCAAAGATAGTTGCAGACAAGAAGTACAGAGGAAAGGAAAAGACACTGACTCTTTCGTACAAATTGAACAGTGATTCGCTTCTTCTAAGTAAGGATGAAGAAATCGCCCACCAGCAGTTTGTGATTAGCGACTATAAGTTCCCTGTATTGAATTCCTCTGAAACAGCCAAAGTCAAGGCTGTAGATCATGCCAAGTATCTCGTTCTTTCTGCCAATGGTGTGGATGTTACCATCAGTAAGGCAACAGGACTTGTTTCTTATTTGGATGTTGACAAAACACCTATGCTTGTAAGAGGATTTGATTTGACTCCAGACTTCTGGAGAGCATGCACAGACAACGATTTTGGTTCACATATGACTACATTAAGTGCAGCATGGAATAAGCCAAGTATGGAACTGAAGAATTTTACCCGTAAGGAGAATGGTTCTGTTGTTGCCGAGTTGTATCTCAAAGAAACAGAGTCTACACTGACTCTTACCTATACATTGAATAATAATGGAGAACTGACTGTTGAACAAGATCTGAAGGTAAATCCTGATGCGGAGAACAAGCCAAATCTTCTGCGCTATGGAATGGAATTGCAGATGCCTAAGGAGTTTGATAGAGTTGAATTCTACGGAAAGGGTCCTAACGAGAATTATGCAGACCGTAACAATTCCGACAGATTGGGCATTTTTACCCAGTTGGTAAAGGATCAGTATTATCCATACGTCCGTCCACAGGAGTCTGGCAACAAGACGCAGGTAAGATATTGGAAGGTTCTGACAAAAGACAATAAAGGTCTGGAGTTTTTCTCCAATGAGCCAATGGAGTGTTCAAGCCTGAACTATCTGACTTCAGATCTTTACCGCGGACCGGTAAAGAACCAAGAACATTCAGGAGACCTTGTACCACGAGACTTTACCTCTGTACACATTAGTCAGAGACAGATGGGATTGGGATGTATCGATACATGGGGCTCATTACCTATTGAGAAATATATGCTTCCTTATCAGGACTATGCATTCAAATTCGTGATTCGTCCTGTACGATAATCCCAATAGTTCTCACTCTGAGAAATATCTCGACTTTTGCTCCAGGAGTATATACTTTTAGGACTGCGTGTGAAAGCATTCACTGTATATTATCTTGAGGGCAAGAACTGGGTAAAGCTCAGTCAAAAGGAAGAGACAACCACAATCGGTTGTATCCTACGATTTGACAAGGTAAAGACCAATGGTCTTCGCATTGTATTCGATGATGCCAAGGGTACACCATGTATTAATAATGTTGCAACTTTCTAACATTATATAAAACTATTCATTTTTGTCCGCAATTCCAAGAATTTGGTTTTGCGGACATTTTGTTATTATACAGGAAATGGCTTTGTAAAACGCTTATTTTCTAATACTGCACAAAAGGATTCTTTCTTGACTATGAAGGCAAAAAATTTTTGCTAGACCTTCAGATGTAAATCCTTCATTGATTATGTCACTGATGGACATCCAAAAATCATGGTTTGTCATAAATTATATTGTTTGATAAATTCTATTGGTGGCAAAGTTATAGTTTTTCTTCGATAACACCAAATTATTTGGGCTTTATTTCGCATTTACCAGCAAATAGTTTCAATACATCTTTCATTTCCCGTTGTCCTTGAAATTACATGGCGATGTAGGTATCTCTGCGTCGGGACGTAGGAAAGATTACGTCGCCATGTAGTAAAGTCTACGTCGGGACGTAATTTTTGGGGTATCTATAAGGTATTGTATCAGATTCTTTTTAGATTTAGCGTCGAGTTTATACGCACATGAGAAAAGTTTTTTCGAAAAAAACTTTTATGTGCAGGAAATAAATGGGGAGAAAAGGCAGAAGCTGAGTGCTATTGTGACCACGATTTCTGATAAGCAGTATCATAATGATTAACTGCCTGGAGAAGCTTGTAGATAGGGTTGATTTAGCAGAATGAGTTGGTTCTACAGGATGACGGAGTCGGCTCGATGGGATAAAGGAGTCAACTCTATAGGTTGATGCAAGCGTCTTCGTGGGTTGAAAGACATTACTCCTTGGGTTCCAGAAGATACCTTCTCAGCAGTTGCCACTAGGCTCAGTAGGTCTGCCGAGCCTAGTCGGCAGGTCTGCTGACTGCAGTCAGCAGCTTTGCTGAGCCTAGTTGCTACACTTTATTCTAGCCGATATTTCTCTCATATCATCCGGAAGAATAAGCTGTAGTGTGAATTAGGAATCTATGCAATTTTATTCTTCCACTCTTCTTTTACTAAATTCGCCAAATATCCATCGCTTCTGCAATGCATATCAGCAATGCCTTCATTCATCATCTGATAAATAGAAGAAGTATAAAAGAAATCTAGAGCATCTTCCAACGTAATGCCTGTTTGCTCTGCAAAGATAGGTACTATGCGAGCATATTTCATTTGGAGTATTGTCTTGTTTGCTTCCATGAAAGTCCCTCCTTATATTATTTCATCTGACTGAAGAAAGTGCAGATGCTTGTTCAAAATATCTTGATTTAAAATACATATCTGGTGATTGGGATGAATAAACTTTAAGCGTTTAAGTGCTTCTTCTTTGCTGATGTTACCGGAGAAGTAAAGATCTATGGTATTGAATACCTTATCATCTGCTATACCACCTGTAACCATATCAAACTTATTTGTTTGTTTCCCAATTCGGCATAAAGCAACAAAATCTAACCACTCTTCGTTGTAGCCAATAAACTCTTTTATCTTATATTCTCTGTCTAAGTTTTCATCTAAGATGTATTGGTTAAGATATGCTTTGTCGCCCTGAAAGAGAAATCGTTGGGCATATTTCTTCGCCTGTTCGACAAGTGATGTCAGATAGAATCCTTTGCCGAAATCCAATAAATCACGAGAATGATAAATGTCTGGTGATTCTATGATGAATTTTGATGCGTGATAAACTTTCATTTCAATGCTCCTCGTTTCTTTAACAAGCTAATCAAATCGTCCATGATGTATTCCTTTCCGAAAGTATGGAGCACATCATAGCAGGGTATCATGTAGCCATTTAAGATATCTGTTGACCGTAACATCTTATATACCTTACTGGCACTCATGTTCAATCGGTCGGCTAAGTTGCCAACGCAATAGGTTACGAAATCCAATTGATATTCTTGCATAATCTTACTTTTTTAATATGTATGGGGCAAAGTTAAGACTTTTCTTCGATAACACCAAATTATTTGGGCTTTATTTCGCATTTCCCTGCAAATTGTTTCAATACATCTTGCATCTCATCCGGAAGATGACAGATAGCTTTCTCTTTCATATCTTGCGGAATGCCGAATCGGGCTTCGGCGATGCTGCCAACGATGGCTCCGATGGTATCGCTATCGCCGCCATGAGATATGGCTAGGCGGATGGCATCCTCGAAGGATGAGGCTTGCGAGAGGAGATTGAAAGATAATGGCACGGCATCCATGCAGGTTTCATCGAATTTGCCTTTCGGATAATCTCGGGTATCGAAATCTTCGTAGTAGCTTCGGGCAATTTCCCTGAAGGCTTTCATTGCCTTATCATCAGATTCTTTAGAATTCTTATCTTTACACTCCTTAGATTCTTCTGAGAATCTGCTCTTGTGGAAATGCCAGATGGCATGAGCCACGGCTTTGGCTCCCTTGATTCCTTCGGGATGGTTATGAGTAGGAAGAGCCGTTTTCTCTGCCTCTTCCAAAACCTGCGACAGGTCATCGAATAGCCAAGCCACCGGTGATACTCGCATTGCCGAACCATTGCCAAAACTATTGTATGGCTGCGGATCAAGAGAATGAATCCACCCCGCGAATCTTCCGCCATACGCTCCTTTTGGAGAAGGATAGCGGCGGCACCAATCCAGCAGGCTTTCCTGATAGCTTCGTCCGTTCAATATCGCATCAGCTACCGCTACCGTACAGATGGTATCATCGGTGAAGTCGCATCCCTCGCCGAATATCTCGAAATCATAATCAAACGTATTGTTGAACTCATATTTTGAGCCAGCAATATCTCCTATCATTGCTCCTAACATAAGCTGCTAATTATCTATAACTTTACTCTATCACCTCCCAGAAACTCTCCGGCAAGCTGATGTTCTTCATCTCCTTTGCCTTCTCGAACAATGGGGCGATGTCTTCGGTTTCGAAACCGGCGATGCCGCAACCTATTGGGGTTACCAGGAAATGTAGCTCGGGATGATGATTGGCAAAATCAAGGAATTCCTCCACGTATGGACGGATGGTTTCCACGCCGCCCTGCATCGTAGGGATGGCATAACTCTGGCCCTGCAAGCCTACACCCTTGCCCATGACAGCACCGAAATGCAGGCGGGCAATGCGGGCTGCTCCACCACCATGCATGCCAGCCAGATTGCTGCCAAACACAAAAAACTCGTTCTCCTTCAATGAATCAATCCAGCTAGGAGTGATTCTTCCCTTCTTCATATCTTCCATATTCTTCTTATTATTAAATATGTTATTGCTATTATCAGTCGCTTCCTCGCAGCGCATGTATTCGGACATCATTTCTTCTCATGGGCATATCTTCTCTACAGTTTCCTGCTTGTTCTCCCAAGCCAGAATCAGACCGATGACGCCGGCATAGCTCTTTCTGCCGCCTTCTACATGGTTGCCTCTCAGATAGAGTTCGAAGAAGAAATCCTGGGCGGCATCCAGTGCCTTGCATCTTTTGCCCTGCCAGTATTGGCGGTCGCTTTTCAGCAGCCTGATTATCTCAGGACGGATATATTTCAGATATTTCTCACCTTCCTTTTCGCCGAGAATGTCGAATACATTATATAATACATGGGGCAGAATGTGGTAATATCCGCTGAATTTCACCGCCTTATCCTGTGATGCCGTACAGACGAGATAACTATAGAAATTTGCCTCTCCTTCGTTGGCAATGCCCAGAAAATGAGCAAACTCATGGGCATAGGTAGCAGGATAATCGTGTGCAAGAATATCGCCGTTCAGCGTAAATTCGCAGAAGAATGGTCCCATGCTGCCGGTTACACCCGACATTGAACTGATGGGCGTAAACACCATCGTCTTAACATGTGGATGCTGGTTGAAAGGCGGATTGATGCCCTCCCGATAGCCTATCTTGTTATATTCCTTCAGAACCGCATCCCGCACCCGATTCTTCAGACCTTCATCCACGATACTGTCTGATTGATTTTCTCTTTGGCCGTCGAACGCTGTTTCTTCACTCTTCACTCTTCGCTCTTCACTTCCATCGCTCTTCCCTCTCCGTTCTTCACTCAAAAGGTTGAGGCTGTCAGCATACTGGTAGGCAAATTTCCGGAACTTCTCTTCCGAAACCTCAGCTGGCTGCATGCCAACTCTATAATAGATAACAGGCTGCGAATAGTTCAGTCCCCAAGCTGCATAAAACCATACATATACCCACAGCAGATATTCAATTACCCTTCCGAAAACCGCCTTTTTCTTCGGATAGCCGCCGCTCTTGGCAGCAAGAAAGATAAACCGACGGGCGAGTTTCTTCCGTAATCCCATCTCGTAGATAGGATAGAGGACGACCCAGGCGATGCTGAGAGCTATGAAAATATCGCCCACGGCAAAAGGAAAGATGCCTGAGATGGGCGAAAGAAGACTGCCGATAACGGGATAAACATGGTAGGTGTAGATAACTCCCCAGAGAGGAATCATCTTGGTAAGGGTGACGAGGATGAGCAACAGCAGCAGTACCCAGTGGCGCCACTTCATTCTGTCAAGTCGTAAAGTATGTAATATCTTCATCTTGTTTCTTGTTTTTTATCTTGCATGGCTCTTGAACAGAGCTGTTTTTTGCACTTTTTGCCCCTGATGTGCAGAGATGGTGCAAAAATACAAAAGTTTTCTGAAATATTGACATCAGAAGTCTGTTTTTTTAGTAATTTTGCCATATTAAAAGTTGAACATAATAAATAGAGGAGGAGTTATCATGAAACAGACATTAGAATCATTCGAGGCTATGAACCTTGAATATGAGAACCTCTATAATGAGGACGATGAACGTAGAGAATATAATTCAGTCTGGTACAGCTAGTTACAATGTATTATAATAAGGCTGTAGCAGGATTGTTAAATTTGTTTTACATATAAAAAAAGATCGTTAGGATAATAAAAGACTATGCCATAGTTACTAAAGAAATGATGTAACATAGGCATAGTCTTTTTTTTATGTCCTTTCCTTGCTGGCTGTTCTTTCCTGCATTTCTATTTTTCGAAGTGCTGGTAATCTTTGCTGTGTTTCCAGTCACCTCCCCATCTGAATCCTTTTGCCTTGAAAAGCCGGTAGCAGAGATCGCCTTTTTTTATCATATAAGCATGGTTCTTGCTGCGGTCCTGATAGGGGCGGGCGGTGGCAGGTTCCACCACTTCCTTGCCGTTCTTCAGCCGTTTGTGATAAGGATTGTAGAGGGTGTTGATGTCTACGGCCAGTCCCCTTCCGTGCTTCGATACCGTATGGGTATGCGAGATGAAGCGGAAGTTGAAGCTGGAGGAGTTGTTGGCTCTCATCGCCCTTTCATCGTCGGCATCCCAGTAGTCAATGAGTCTCATCCGTTCTATCGGATATTTTGCCTCGTATAGCTTTTTCAGAATATCGAGCACATCTGTGGCTATCGCCTTGTTCACCACCATTTCTCCTACGATGTTTCTGCCGTCTTTGTCTACGTGCAGGCATTTTATGTATCTCAGTTCGCTTCTTGCCACGGTACAGTTCTTCTTGTATGTCTTGCCCTGCATCAGGCGGAAGATATCATCAGGAATAGTGGAGATGGAGAAGAAATGCTTCTCGCCCAGTTTTCTGATGGTTTGAGAACTGACGTTTTCTCCAGGCTGCTGTGCCTTGGATGGGAGGGAGAAAAGTCCGGAAATAAACAGGCATATCATCAATATATTTTTTGCTTTCATCACGTTTCTCCTTATTTTGCTACGGGTATATAATGCGAATCCTTGATTTCACCTATCACGATGATGCTGTGCAGACTTCCTATGCAGTCGATGTTTCCCAGCGTGTTGAGCATGAAGTCCTGATAGGCTTTCATGTCGTGGGCATATACCTTGATCTGGAAGTCATAATCGCCGGTGGTGTTGTAGCACTCCGTTATCTGGTCGATGGTCTGCACGGTATCCATGAATTGCTGAATCAGGTCATGGGTATGCTGCTTGAGCCGGATATTGCAGAGTACGATTACGTTGTGTCCCATCTTGTGATGGTCTACGATGGCTCCGTATCGCTGGATGTATCCCTCGCGTTCCAGCCGCTTCTGCCGTTCGAAGGTGGGGGAAGGGGAGAGGTGTACTCTTGCAGCAAGTTCCTTCACGGTGAGTCGGGAGTTCTGCTGCAGTAACTTCAGTATTCTGATGTCTGTTTCATCAAGTTTTTCTTCTGTTGTCATTGTTGCTTTATTTCTGTTTTTTACTGATTCTTACAGAATAATATTCTGCTGATTTGCTTAATTCGCTGCAAAGATAGTATATTTTTCTGAATTACGGAGAATATTTGGCAAATAAAATTCTTCTTCTTACCTTTGCACCCGCAATTCCGGATGCAAAGCGTCATTCATCGGTAATGACAGGATAAAGAGTCATTCACATCAAATAATAATAAGGAGATAAAAATATGAGCAACGTAAGAAATATACATTTTGAGGCAGTGGGCAGCTATTTGCGCCCTGCAGAGTTGAAGGAAGCGAGAGCTAAGTTTGCTGATGGCAAGATTTCTGCCACCGACCTTCGCGCCGTAGAAGACCGGCTGATTACTGAGGTCATCAGTCAGCAGAAGGCGCATCGCCTGCCTTATATCACCGATGGCGAGTTCCGCCGCAGCTATTGGCATCTTGACTTTATGTGGGGATTCAATGGCGTGGAGCATATCGAACTGGAGCATGGCTACCAGTTTCATGGCGAGGAGACAACCAAGGGTTCTATCCAACTGACCGGCAAGATTACCGGCGAGAATCATCCTTTTATCAGGGATTTCCTCTTTGTAAAGCAGTTTGAGGAGTTGGATGCCAATGGCGAATATATCTTCGAGGCAAAGCAGACGGTTCCTGCTCCGGCTCAGTTCCTTGCCGAACTGTTCCGTGGCAAGAATGCCGAGAATACCCGCAAGTTCTATCCTAACACTACCCAGCTGATTGAGGATATTGCTCAGGCTTACCGCACCTTCTTCCAGGAGATTTATGCAGCCGGTTGCCGTACCGTCCAGCTGGATGACTGCACCTGGGGAATGATTGTGGATAGCGATTACTGGAAGGCTAAGGTGGGCACAGGTTTCACCCTTGAGCAGGAAGCCTTGCAATATCTGAAGGTGAACAATCTTGCCATCGAGGGCAAACCTGAGGGGTTGACCATCAACACCCACGTATGCCGTGGCAATTATCATTCCTGCTATGCCACCAAGGGTGCCTATGATGCCGTGGCTCCTTATCTCTTCGCTCATGAAGATGTAGATACCTTCTATCTGGAGTATGACGATGAGCGTTCGGGTGGTTTCGAGCCGTTGAAGTATGTGGCTGATGGCAAGAAGGTAGTGCTGGGTCTGGTAACCTCCAAATCTCCGGTGCTGGAAGATAAGGCTACGGTCATCGCCCGCATCCGAGAAGCAGCCAGATATATCCCCCTCGATCGGCTCAGTCTCAGTCCTCAATGCGGTTTCGCCTCTTGCGAGATTGGTAATAAACTGACCGATGCTGAGCAGTGGGCAAAGATAGATCTGGTGAGAGAGATTTCCGAGGAAGTTTGGGGATAATGATATATTCAAGGAGAAGATGTGTTGTCTGTCATGGCTGCACATCTTCTCTTTTTTTATTTACTTTTTATCAAAAATGTTTGGTGTTTTCATGAATTACTAGTAACTTTGCACCCCGAAAATTAAAAACATCATTCATTAAGATTATCAGAGAAAATGGAATATATGTCTCAGGAAGGTTACGATGAACTCGTGGCCGAACTTCAACACATGGTTAACGTAGAGTTGCCAGCCGTTCGCGATGCGATAGCTGAGGCCCGCGATAAGGGCGACCTCAGTGAGAATTTCGAGTATCATGCAGCCAAGCGTGAGCAGGGCAAGCTTTTGAGCCGCATCAGCTTCAAACAGAAGGTCTTGGAGAATGCCCGTGTCATCGACAAGTCTCGATTGAAGAGCGATACCGTTGGCTTGTTGAGCAAGATTAAGATTACCAATCTCGCCAACAAGTGCAGCATGAATTATACCATAGTAAATCCTCACGAGGCAGATCTTCATAGTGGCAAGATTTCCATCAAGTCGCCTATCGCCAAGGCCCTTCTGGGTAAGAAGGCAGGTGAAGAGGTAATGGTAAAGGTACCAGCCGGCTTGCTCAAATTCCGCCTGGATAGCGTGGAGCTATAATGTATTCTTTAAAAGGAAAACTCCCGATAATTTGAAACTGATCAAACTATCGGGAGTTTCTCTTTTTATTCTAATATTTCTCCAGAATCTTATTCAGTAAGAAGGTGGCATTCTGGTTTCTCGCCACACCCTTCTGTATCTTATAAGTATAGGTAACATCTGTGCCTAAATCTATCTCGAAACAATAGTTGTGGAATTTTTCTGATGCATCATTCTCCATCTTGGAGAGCTCCAGATCGTGGGTAGCGATGATACCGCTCACCGGCTGCTTGGCAATGGCTTCGAGGAACTTTCTCGAACCATTCAGCTTATCCAATGAATTCGTTCCTTTCAGAATCTCATCCAGAATAATCAGCGTTCGGAGTGGCTCCTTATTGTCTTCTCCACTTTCCTTGCAGCACTTTCCCTCAGCACTTTCCCTGCAGAACTTCAGCAGCTCCTCCAGTCTTATCAGCTCAGCATTAAAGTAAGAGATGCCGTGCGTCAAATCATCGGTGGTTCTCATGCTCGAGAATAATCTGAAACGTGAAATCTTCAGCTGATCCGCAAACACCGGCATACCCGCCATTGCCAGGATATAGTTCACGCCCAGCGAACGCAGAAAGGTACTCTTTCCCGCCATGTTGGCTCCGGTGATGATATAATAGTTGTCGTCCTTGATGGTGAAATCGTTCTTCACCGCCTTGGCACCCAGGAAAGGATGATAGAGATTCTTTCCCTCGAACACGATTTCCGGACTTCCGATTCCTGCATTTTCTGAAACATCGCTTTCGGTATCTGCTTCCGGACTTCCCGAAACAAATTCCGCCTCTTCCGCCTCCAGATGATTATATCTGAAATTCGCCATCGAAACCATTGCATCCATCTCGCTGATGATATGCATCCATTCCTCCATCTTCACCATATAGGTATTCTTCCATTTCAGGAAACTGCGAACCAGGAAGAAATCGCTCAGCATGAAGGCATCGGTGAAGAAAAGACCGAGGAAGTTGCCTCTTCTGTCATACCCCTTCAATATCTTTTCCAGTTGGGCAAAGGAAGGCAGGGCATCTGCCAGGGAATTCTGCATCTCCTTGCCTGATTCGCTATGGAAATTGCGCCTGTTGATAAGCTGAAGTATCTGGGCATAGGCGATGAGCTGATGGCGAAGCTTGCCGCCATTGCTGTCTATCTTGTCAAGTGTCTGCTTGCAGACGAAGAATACCACCATGTATTGAACCAACACCCACCACAAGGCGAAATTCACCGAAACCATGTTGCATATCGATAAAATCACGGAACCGATTACTCCGATAATCAGCAGCCATCCGATAATGAGCGAAACCGGAGCCCCAAACCATGCCGGCACCTCCATCTTCGAAACCTTCTGCATCGCATCCACCACCGCAGCAGAATCAATCTTCTTCATCTTGCCATTCACCATTTTGCCATCCGCAGTTTGGCTTCTGTTCTTTTCGCCAAGTGCCAGGAATTCCATTCGCCAGTTTTCGCCTTCTCCAGCCAATTCCTTCTGCAAATCTCTTCTTCTTTTGATATCTTCCAGGCTCAGAGGCGTTTCCCGGGTAAGATTCCTGGCGAGTGCCTCCGAACCGCCCGATGTGATGGTTCGGCAGATGCGGTTGAACAGCGAACTCTTGCCGAAGACATCGAGGTCGAAGGAATAAGGATGCTGCGGATTCTGATAGGAATCGCCCGTCTCGAAAGGCGAGAAATCGCCCTCCCAAGCCTTGATTTCGTCCTGATAAACCTTGAGCAAAGCCGAAAGATGCTCTATCTTCTCCTTGTTCTTGTCGTCAAGTCGTCTGATTCCCAGATAGGCAATCAGGCACAGCGCCGCCCCCATCAGATAGTTCTGCGTATCTCCATCCATTGCGAAATAGCAGATCAGGAAGGCGAGGATGCCCCCAAAAGCCAGCAGCTCGCCCGTTATAAATCCCGTATTCTTACGCTTCAGGGCAGCCACCTCAGAAGCGTATCGGCTTACATATTGTTGATAATTCTCCTTGATATTCATACTTTTTCTTTTTTTTCTTTTTTGATGTGCAAAATTAGGGATAAAATCTAGATTTCCAAAATAAATTCTCTCATTTTAAGTCTTTTATACTTATATTCGTGATAGGAATCTGTCTTTTATAAACCCTTGGCAGTAAAAAGTGCTATGAAAATTTGGAGGTTACACAAAAACATCGTATTTTTGCATTAAAATAGTTTGAATAATGAGCAAGTATAATTTTAATATAGACAATTATCATGCTATAGGGCATGCTGATATCGAAATAGAGGGTATCACAGTTATCGTGGGTAGCAATGGCTGTGGAAAAAGCACTATGTCCCGTTGGTTGTATTATATCGTCAATACATTGTCAGTGTTAGACAGTTTCTTTTTCTCTGATTTCAGAGATGTGATTATCAAATCATTAGAGAAATATTCTAATGCGCTGGATGATATCTCAAATTATCTGGATGATGATAAAAAACGATTTTTTGACCATACCTTATCATTAATGACAATGGTAACATTGAGTAATGGTGGTGTGGAGAAGCTCGATTTTTATTATAAAAGAGCGATTGGTTCACTTGATGACATGCTGGTTAACTTTCTTCAGAAAGAGCAGAATTCTCAGCAGGTGCGTCGAGTGCTTAATCTTTTTGGGATTACTGAACAAAATCATGTTTATGAGGATATAGAACGAAATTCCATTCAGTTGTTTTCTGAATATCTTCAGAAATATGAAAACAACAAAAAAAATCGGCCCATCAGTTACTTGAAAGAGAAAATCGCTTCTGTATATCGGGAAAAGGATGGCTTTCCTGCCAGCATAAGCTTTAAGGAAGATGAAGTGGAATTGCTTGTTGATAGACTTGGAAAGATATATAGTTTAAATAATGCCATATATATAGGAACACCAGCAGCTATTTCTCTTCGTCAATCAGATAGGGTTCTGATGACTTCCTTGGCACATAAAGTGGTTCACGTAAATGAAAAAGGAAGTGAGATTACCGGCAAACAGGAATTACTTCATTCTATTAATAAAATGATAGATGGTTCTATTGTAGAAAAGGAAAATTTCGATGCTGTTGATTTAGTTTATCACAGCAACAATGGTAAGGATATTAGAATTGAAGATATAGCATCGGGATTCAAACCGCTGGTTTATATGCTTCGTCTGATAGAAAACGGGTGGCTGACAGAAAACACTTTGTTGGAGATTGATGAGCCTGAAACAAATCTTCATCCACAATGGGTGGTTGAGTTGGCGCATCTTCTTGTTCGCATCAACAAAACATTTGGAACCAAGATACTCATCACGAGTCACAATCCCGATATGGTATCGGCTATCAGGTATATCTCTGAAAAAGAAGGCTTGTTGAATACTACTCGCTTTTATCTGGCAGAGCAAAGTGAAGGTACAGATTCGTTTTACTATAAGAATTTGGGTTGTGACATCGAACCTGTATTTGAATCATTCAATAAATCTTTTGATACTCTTCAGAAATACGTAGAGAACTATGGCGAAATATAAGATTGGCAATTATCAGGGAATCAAGATTGATTGTTGGACAGCAAAAGATTTAGTCGGCTTGCATCATTTGATGAAGCAGGAGGGATGCCCAAATTCAGAAAATCTTTGCTCTGACACAGATAAGGCAATAGAACTTGATGATGTTCAGAGACGAATTTCTCAAAAACATCATGCTGATAAGAAATCTTCTGCAGATATGCTATTGCATGTGAATGATAAGAGATTACTTTTGGCCGATGCAAAATTCCGACTAAGCAATACCAGAAATTTGGATTCAAAGGAGATAGTAAAAAGGTTAGTGAATCAAAGGCAATGGTTACTTCTAACTATTCTTTTGATAACAGTTTCTATGTTTTGCTGACAAAGAAAGCTACAACTCCTTCCAATTTAAATAGGCTTAGAAGAAATGTAGGAAATAATCCAAATTATCAATTTATGGATGCCGTTGAATTTCATAAACTGTTCGAGGATTAATGTTTGAACTCCGTTCCTGATGTCTTGAAAACTCAGAAACGGAGTTTTTTATAACTTTTTTCTGTCTTTTTTTCAAGTATTATGAATTTTTCTCCATCCATTTATTGTAGGATACATTCTCCTCTTTCCACTTATCCTTTGCTTCCGCCTGATTCTTCGGATATCCGATGATGAGGGTGTTGAGCGGAATCATTTTCTTGGGCAGATGCTGCAGTTGCTGTATTCCCTTGTATCGTTCTTTCAGAGGATAGAGGGCTGTCCATACACCGCCGAGTCCCAGGCCGTGAGCCATCAGCAGAATGTTCTTCGTGGCTGCCGAACAGTCTTGAATCCAGAACTCCTGCTCTGTGCCTTCCAGCGTCTTGTCCAGACATCCGCAAACCACGATGGCGAGCGGTGGCATGTCTGTATAGCTTCTCACCGATGTACGGCTCATGATATTTTTAAAAATCAGATTCTTTTCCATCATTTTGCTGCATTTCTAATTTTATCTTATGCGGCATTGTTTATCAAGAAACGCCGCATATTTTGCGGCAAAGATACGAAAAAAACGCTGCATCACCAAATTATTTCGTTTTTATCGCCCGATACATCATGTAGTAGGCGTATATATAAGCCGATGTCGTTGTTATCATACTGATGATGTTCATGCAGGTGAAGGCTGCCTGCTGGGTGTTACCTGCCAGATAAAACACTGCAACAGGGATAATATTTGAGCATAGCAGCCATGCAATGAAAACCAGGACAAGGGCTATGCCCAGTTTGCGCATGTTGCCCCTGTGCTTGCTGCACAGATGACAGCCGGCTACCAGGGAGGCGATGACGGAAATCAGGCCCATCGTGCTTTCTGTCCAGATGAGTATGGAAGCCATTTGGGTAATCTGTCCGTTCTGCATCATCTTTACGAGATGAAGATTGAAGCATTGGCCCAGGATGAATGAGAGCACATAGTAAAGTACCATCAACTCGCTGCAGCGTCGTAGCAATTTTACGCCTGCCGGTAGCGTGTAGCGGAATATTCCCCATAAAGCTATAGGGGCGAGCTGCAAGACCAGTTGCTTGATGGTAACCAGGATGGGACTTATTGGAATCAGGATGGGACTTGTTCTGAAGGATAAGCCCGCTTGTCTGCAAACAGAAAATGCCAGCGAAAACAATGCGAAAATGCAATATGCATACATGGCATATTGTGCAATGCGATTTATATCTATAGAATAACTTTTTCTTTCCATAATTTTATGTTTGATGATTTTATAAACAGCTTATCTTGCATAAAGTCATTGCAAAGATACGAAGTTTTTGGGAAATTCTAGCAAAATAGGTGGAAAATGTTTGGCTATTATGATATATACTTGTTAAAAGAATGGCGGAGAGACCGATAAAAACTCTTAAAAATCATAACGTATCTTCTTGAATACCAGTATTTGTTGTTATCTTTGCACGGTATATACTAATAACGCAGTGTATCAATTAGTTAACCAATATGATACCTTGAAACAAGGGGCATGGGTAGTGACAGGTCTGAAGAAGGATGGAAGCGAGGCGATGCGTCGTACTCTGATGCTCTATGTCAACGAGAGCGGATTCTATGCTTTAGTTCTCGGCTCTAAGCTTTCTACTGCCGTGAAGTTCAAAAACTGGGTTACGGCTGATGTGCTGCCACAGATTCGCAAGACGGGTGGTTATCCATGTTTGTTATTGCATTTAGATATTGATTTAGGATAAGAAAGTAACTTTTTGTAACTCAAAAACATAAATATTTGAATTTTTGTTTGGTGGTTAGTGAATTTTATTATACCTTTGCAACCGAATACATTTTTTTATATAAAACTTGTAAAGGGTAACTGGCAATATATAAAGAGGTGTATTCAAGATAAAGAGAGATAATAATTATAAGAAGAGACAGATATTATGAGAATGAAGGTTTTATTTGCTTCCCTGTTGCTGGCTGCTTCGGGGCAAGTGCTGGCACAGTCTTCCGGACAGGTTGGGGGACAGGTCTTCGATGAGAACGGAGACCCTGTAGTAGGTGCCCAGATCATGGTGAAAGGTTCCAAGACTGGAACCGTGACCGACATTGATGGTAAGTTCAGCTTACCGAGTGCTAAAAAAGGAGAGGCGATAGTCATCACCTATCTCGGTATGGATTCCCAGACCTTGAAGGCGGCTCCAGGCATGAAGGTAAGCATGCACTCTCAAGACCGCCAGCTCGACGAAGTGATTGTTGTGGCATACGGCGAGCAGAAGAAATCCTCTTTCACGGGTTCAGCAGGCGTAGTGGATGCAGATAAAATAGCCGTGCGTCAGGTAACCAATGTGGTAGATGCCCTCAATGGTCAGGTAGCTGGTGTGCAGATGATAAATACATCTGGCAATCCGTCTTCTACCCCTACCATCCGTGTGCGCGGTATCAGCTCCATCAATGCAGGTCAGGATCCGTTGATCGTGGTAGATGGTGCACCTTATTATGGTTCCTGGAGTGACATCAACCCAGCGGATGTGGCTTCTGTTACCGTATTGAAAGATGCGGCAAGTAATGCACTCTACGGAGCCCGTGGTGCCAATGGTGTCATTATGATTACCACCAAGAATCCGCAGGTGGGCAAGACCGTCATCACTGTTGATGCCAAATGGGGCAGCAATAGCCGTGGCTCTCAGACTTATGATATGATTTCAGATCCCGGTCAATATTATGAGACACATTATAAGTCATTATATAATTACTATACCAATGGCAAGGGTATGTCAGCTTATGCGGCTCATGTGGCTGCCAATAATGCGATTGGTGGTTCTTCAGAAAAGGGCGGATTGGGTTATATCTGCTACAATGTGCCTGAGGGACAGTATCTCATTGGTGATAATGGAAAGCTGAATCCTAATGCCACATTGGGCAATAAAATCTCTTATAACGGAAAGGACTATACGATTAGTCCGGACGATTGGCTCAAGGCGGCTTACCGAAACACCCTCCGGCAGGAGTATAATATGAATGTGAATGGTGGAAACGACAGTTCCCAGTTCTATGCTTCGTTGGGCTATCTGGATAACCCTGGTATCGCATACGGCTCTCAGTTTAAGCGATATACTGCACGCCTGAAGGCTACCTATAAGGCAAATGAATGGCTGAAGGTGGGTGGTAACGTAAACTATGCCCATACCGTTACAGATTATGCCACAGAGGTAGATTCTAATGGAAAAAACAGTTCTACCAATACCTTCTACATGGTCAATACCATCGCTCCTATCTATCCGCTGTATCTCAGAGATGGCAATGGCAATATCATGACCGATGATAATGGTAAGATATATGATTATGGTAACGGAATGAATGCAGGCTTGAATCGACCTGTACTCTCTCAGGTCAACCAGTTGAAGAATGACCAACTTCAGGCATCCCATTCTGTAGGAAATACTTTCGGTATCAATGGCTTTGCTGAGATTACCCCAACATTTGTCAAGGGACTGAAGATTACCTTGAACGGTACGGTGGATGACTATGAATATCGCTATCAGAGTACCCAGCAGCCTTATTATGGATTTGGTGCAACGACTTATCCTAATGGTGAGGTAACCGTAGGACATTACCGTTATTATACTGTCAACTTCCAGCAGTTGGTAAACTATGCCCGTTCTTTTGGTCTGCACAACATGACATTGTTGTTGGGCCATGAGAACTATAAGCAGACTTATGAATACGTATATGGCGGCCGTTCCAACATGTTCTCTTTCAAGGAAAACCATGAGTTGGCAGGTGCTATCACTAATGAGCCGACATATTCTAATCAGACCAATTACAACACCGAAGGTTTCTTCTTCCGTGGCATGTATGATTATGATGGCAAGTATTTCGGCCAGGTATCTTATCGCCGTGACGGTTCATCCCGCTTCTCTCCAGCCCATCGCTGGGGCGATTTCTATTCTTTCGGTGGTGCCTGGATACTGACCAAAGAAGATTGGATGGCAGGCACCAAGTCTTGGCTCAACATGCTGAAGGTGAAATTCTCTTTCGGTCAGCAGGGTAACGATGCCATCGGTAACAACCGTTATCTGGATACTTACGGCATCGGTAGCATGAATGGTGACATGGCGCTGACCTTTGCTTCAAAGGGTAATGATAAGATTACCTGGGAGACCAATACCAATATCAACGCAGGTCTTGAATTCGAACTCTTCAAGGGTCGTCTGACCGGTGATGTGGAGTATTTCTACCGCAAGACCACTGACATGCTCTGTTTCATCAGCGTGCCTATGTCAATGGGTTATGCAGGCTATTACTCTAATGTGGGTAACATGGTGAACCGTGGTGTAGAACTGAATCTTGCAGGAGATGTAATCCGCACCAAGGATTTTGCGTGGAACATCAATCTCAATGCCACCCACTATACCAATGAGATAACGAAGCTTTATGAAGAGAACAAGAACGAGATGCTGAGCGGATATGCCGGTTATCATAACGGTTCTTATTATTATGGTGAAGGATTGCCTATCTACACCTGGAGACTGAAGAAATATGCGGGTGTAAATGAGAATGGAGAATCCACATGGTATGTTGAGAACGAAGATGGTTCGTTGGGTAAGTCCGCAAAATGGTCGGAAGGCTCTTATTTTGCCTGTGGCGACCCTACTCCTGATCTTTATGGTGGATTTGGTACATCGTTGTCGTTTAAGGGTATCGATGTCAGTGTGAACTTCACTTATTCCATCGGCGGCAAATCTTACGATTCAGGTTATCAGAGTCTGATGGGTGTTCCTTATGACAGCTGGACAGGTTTCAATTTCCATAAGGATATGCTGGATGCCTGGTCTCCAAGTAACAGAGGATCCAACATCCCTCGCCTCCAGTATAATGATACGGATGCAAACTCATCTTCTGACCGTTTCCTGATCAATGCAAGTTACCTCAACCTGCAGAGCATCAATATCGGTTATACCTTGCCAAAGAGCCTGACACGTCGTTTGGGCTTGACTAAGGTTCGTGTCTATGGTGCGGCAGACAATGTCTATCTGTGGAGCAAGCGAAAGGGATTCGATCCTCGCACAAGTTTCACCGGCTCACCTAGCAACGAGCAGTATGCGTTTGTACGTGCCATCTCTGGTGGTATTACACTTCAATTTTAAACTATTAGATAAGGAGATTTTTATATGATGAACAATATATTTCGCAAGGTTTCTCTGTTCACTGTAGTGCTCTCTTCATGCTTGATGATGCAGAGCTGTCTGGAGGAGGAACTGCCAAAGGATTATGCAACAGGCAGTCAGGTGCAGGGGTCTGAGACGGCTCAGCAGGGCTTGCTGACCGGCTTGAGTGCCTATATGGTAAAGAGTGGTGTGTATGGAAACGGTTCGGCTTACGACAACGGTTATCCCAGCCAGATGATTATCCGTGATGTGATGACGGCAGATATGCCTGTTTATAATGCAGATTACGACTATTTCTCATCTATAGAGAATGGTAAGGGGCTCCGTAGCCCTTTCAATTACACCTATTTCTACTATTATGGTTTGGTGAACAATGCTAACAGTATCATCTCGTCGCTCGATGTGGAAGGAGCATCTGAATCTGCAAAGGCGTCTGCCGGTGTGGCTTATGCTTACCGTGCTTTGGCATACCTGGATATGGCAAGAATGTTTGAATTCAAGAAGACCGGATTCTCTGACTTTGATGCCAAGGCAGCCAAGGTTATGGGACTTACCGTGCCTATCGTGACCGAGAAGACTACTGCCGTTGAGGGTAAGAACAATCCTCGTGTACCTTATTATACCATGTATCGATTTATCCTGCACGACCTGAATAAGGCTGAGGCATACTTGAAGGGCTATAAGCGTACGGGCAAGGAGCAGCCGGATGAGAGCGTGGTAGATGGTTTGAAGGCACGCTTCTGGTTGGAACTGGGTTCTCGCTTTTATGATTCGGCAGATGATCTGACAGCCCAGTTGGCTCATGAGAATGATGCTGACGGCTATGATGCCTTGGGCATTACGGCGGTTAATGACTGTTTTGCCAAGGCTGCCTCATACGCACAGGCTGCCATCGACAATTCCGGTTGCCAGCCAATGTCTCAGAGCGAATGGTATAATAAGAAGACAGGTTTCAATACTGCTAATTCTTCCTGGATATGGAAGGCTTCGCTGGGAACAAAGGAGCAATTGGGCAGCTGGTACCATTCCTGGATGGGTACGGTATCTTCTGAATCTACCGCATTCTCCATGGGTGGTTATGGCAAGGCTTACCGTATGATAGGTGCTTCGCTCTATAATCAGATACCTGATGCCGACTGGCGAAAGAAGACTTGGGTTGCCCCTGAGGATGCTGGCAAGGCTGAGGTTCCAGCAGGCTATTCTACCTTGCTGGATGGAGCAGGATGGGCTAAACTGCCTGCTTACACCAACCTGAAGTATCACCCAGGCTCTGGTAATTTGTCTGATCTCTATGTGGGCTGTTTGTGTGATATTCCATTGATGCGTGTAGAAGAGATGTATCTCATCTATATTGAGGCCATTGCCCATACAGAAGGGGTGGATGCTGCCAAGACCGTATTGAATGATTTCATGAATGCTTATCGCTATACAGATGGCTCTTATAAGTGTCAGGCTACAGACATCGAATCACTTGAAGATGCCGTGCTGCTTCAGAAACGTATCGAACTCTGGGGAGAGGGACTGCTGTATTTTGATTATAAGCGTCTTAAGAAAACTGTTGTCCGCACCTATACGGGTACCAACTTCCTGGAGAGTCACCGCTTGAATTCCAAGTATGGTTTCGTGGCTCCATGGATGGATTGTTATATCCCTGAATATGAGAAGAGTTCTAATCCGGCTGTGGTACTGAATCCTGACCCTACAAGTGTGGTAGAGGCAAAGAGTGAGTAAATGAGGAGATTTTTCAATCTTAAAAATGGAATTGACAATGAAGAATATAAAGTTTTTTAGATATTTGGGGCTTGCCATCTCGGCTGGTCTCCTGTTGGGGTTCTCTTCCTGCAGCGATGACGATGATTATGCGCCAGGCAATCCTGCACCAGACAATTGCATGGGAGTGTATTTTGCTGCTGGCAATGCGGCAGAGTTTATTCTTACTCCAGACCAGGAAACCGTTAATGTGAAGGTTTGCCGTAAGGTAGCCGCTGAGGCTGCGAGTGTTCCTGTCAAGGTAGAGTATACTGATACAACTGCCATTCAGGTGCCTGCAACGGTGGAGTTTGCCCAGGGCGAGAAGGAGGCTACGCTGACCATTTCCGTAAAGGGCTTGACACCTAAAAAGAAATTTGGTTTCAAGATAGATGTCGATGAAGCCTATGCCGATCCTTATACCAAGCAGGATGGCAGTACGGTGCTGCAGTCGTCGGTGCTGGTTTCTCAGTGGACGAAAGTACTGGAGAATGTGCAGTTCTATTACGCAGGTTTCACAGATTTGCCTGTTACCTATTCTGATATCTACCAGCTGGAAGGTGTCAATCAGTTTTATATCACCAATATGTTGGGTTCGGGTGCTGATCTTTATTTCAAGATTAATGGCACTTTCAATGCCGATAATCTGGCTGATTGCTCCGGTGAACTGGTTCCTGAGGAAGGAAAGGGTGCTGCCATATATGACCATCAGACCTATAAGGAAAACTATATCGTAGCTGGTGTTGATTCTTCTACAGGTGACTATTTGTGGAACTGGACGGTAGGAGATGTAAATATCAACTCTTTCATGTGGTATGGTGGATATGGCTATAGTACCTATTCTTATATAGACTTCACAAAGAAATACATCTATCTGAATGGATATATAAATTCCAGTGTTGAGCAGCAGTCTGTAAATGTGTATGGCGTTTGGTAGAAATATCGAATGATTTCCTAAAGATTTTGGACTTATGAAGAAGATTTTTATATTTTCTCTGATGTTGGCTTCTTTCCTTTGCTCTGAGGCAAAGGAAAGGAGCCTTCAGCAGAAATTGGAGATAGCCAGTGAGGTGCTGGGGGAGCGTTTGCCTTCTGTTGGCGGAAAAACTTCTCGTGGAGGAGCAGGTGAGAATCTTCGGGTTATGCGCCAGACGGATGCTTATACGGTTGTAGGACGCAACCGGAACGGATTTGTAGTTCTCGCCAATGATGATGCGTTCAAGGCTGTGATAGGTTATTCTGACGAGGGTACTTTTGGTGATAATCCTGCCTTGGGCTGGTTCTTGGCTAGAATTAATGACGCTTCACTTCGTGCTGCTTCTACGGGTTATCAGGTTATCCCTGCAGGTTGTAAGTCGAGTGTTGAGCATCTTATTGCCGTAAAATGGGGCCAGGATGCTCCTTTCAATAGCCAGTGCCCACAAGTAAATGGCAAAAACTGCTGGGTGGGTTGTGTGGCTACGGCTATGGCACAGATTATTTCTGTATACCAGTATCCATCCCGTGGCAAGGGTGTCGCTTCTTATAGCGTTGGCGATGAGAAACGTACTGCTATGCTGAGTATGGGAGAGTATAAGTGGACGGAGATGTTGCCTGCTTATTCGGGTAATAACTACAGTTCGGAACAGGCTGCCGCCGTAGCCAAGTTGATGTTTCATTGCGGTTGTGTGGCTGGTATGAATTATTCTCTTGATGGCAGTGGCGCATCTTTGCAAGATGCTGCGGCTGGCATGAAGAAGCATTTCGGCTATCTTACCCAGTATTATGGCTATAAGGATTATCCCCAGACCAATAACTATGATGATGCAGCCTGGAAAAAGGTTATTTATCGGGAATTGAGCGCCGGGCATCCTATTCTGTATGCCGGTACATCCAATAAGCAGGGAAACGACAAGATGTCTTCCCATGCTTTTGTGCTGGATGGTTATGATGCTGATGGAAACGTAGGAGTAAATTGGGGCTATGGTGGTTTAGGTGATGGCTATTTCGACTTGAGCCTCCTTCCTCTGGAGTATACGGATAATGGTGTCTCCGTTGATGAGGAGTATCAGTGGTATCAGGAAATGGTGGTTATTCATTGCCCTGATGATGGTGAAATAGATTATGATTTGACTTCAGGATTAACTCCTGTTACCGATTTTACTAAGCCTTGCAGTTCCGATGTTTATGATATCAATGGCCGAAAGGTATCGCTCCCGGTGAAACATGATGGTATCTATATCCGTGGTGGCAAGAAATATATAGTAAAGTAGATTTCTCATCAATTGCAGATAATTAACAAATCCCGACAGGTATGTTGTTGCCTGTCGGGATTTGTTATAAATATAGGTATCTTTTTCTTTCTCCAATCAGTCTGCGATAACCATACAGAGTCTGAGCACATTTTCTTCGAAGTGCTCCTTGTCGATGGCATTGTTCTTGAGCAGGGAACGGTAGTTGTATACGGTTTGTGGCGAATAAGACAGGATGCCGGCTATCTTTGAACTTTCGGTGATGCCTAATCTTAACAGGGCGCACACACGGAGGATAGGGGGCATTTCTCCGTTCTCTTTTAGCTGGATGTGTGCCGATTCTGTAAGCTGCTTGTTCAGCTCGGTTATAAAAGTTGGGTACAGAGACAGGAATGCCTTGTCGAATTCCGTCAGAAACTCCTTGTTCTCTTTCTCTGTATTGGTTGAGGAAGAAAGGAGGCTCAGCAGCTCCTTACTCTGGTTGGCCTTGATCTTTCTTACTGCCAAGGTGCGCAGTTTGATGTTTCTCTCTATGTTCTTATAGCACAGGTCAATATACACCTTTATCAGTCTCTCGCGCTTCTGGTTGGTGTCCTTCAGTTCGTCGTTGATGAGGTGCAACTGGCTGTTGAGAACTTCCATTTTTGCCGATGTAGCCGTGATTTCGTCTTTCTTCTGTTTCAGAAGTTTGTTCTTCTTGCGGATGAACAGACTGCTAAGTCCCACTCCGAGCAAGAGCAGGAAAATGACCGACAGCGCAATGTAGAGCATGCTGTTGGTGGCTCTGATGTCATCTGTATAGGCATTGGTAATCATCTGCAATTTGGATGAAATCTCAATGCGGCGCAACCGGTTGTTGTATGCATAAGCATCTTCCAGGGATAGGTTGATGTATTCCTGGGCTTTGTTCAGACTTCTGGTCTTATGTTTGTAGATGAAGAGTGCGATGTTTTGCAGGGCTACGTTTTCTTTTGTGGCAGAAGTGATGTCTGAGATGGCTGCAACCAGCAGGTAATGTTCCGTCAGTTTCTGGTTGTTGGCTTTCTGGTATACTTCGGATAGGGCAAAGGCGGTCATGGCATGGAGACGGCTGTCCGGCTTTTCCATACTCAGTGCTTTTTTGTAGTATTGGATGGTCTTGTTATTGTTGGAATGATTGCTGTAATAGTAAAACTCTCCTAGCAGGTAGTAATAGAATGCATCTTTCTTTGGCGACAGTTCTAATGTTTTCTTCAGGTATTCCACTTTCTGCTGGTCGTAAATCTTGCTGAATTCATTGTTCTCACAATAGGTTGACCAGTTGTTGTATAGTCCGTAAAGTGTATAATAGTATTGAAACTGATAGTCAAGCGGATCTTCTTCCTTAGGTTCTATCTTCTGCATGATGTTTTTTGCTTCAGCATAGAATCCACGTGTGATAAGCAGGCTGGTTTGGCTAAGTTGGAATCTTTTATGATATAAGATGTTGTTGCTCTTTTGGGCAAGAACAAGGCCTTTTTTTACGTAAGTCATTGCCGAATCATACTCGTAGGCTTTGTATCCATTGGCGAGTTGCTCGTAAAGCTTGAGCTTGTCCTCATTGCTGGTTACATATTTGGCACCCTGCTTGATGTCGTTCAGACTTTTCTCTTTTACTTCTACATAATGCGCACGTTTTTCCAGGGCAGCATCCAGCTGTTTGTAGAGCTGGCTGTTGTCTGCTTTTGCGTATATCGGCTGTAGCATCAGCAGTGTGATGATTATAACGAAAAGATGTCTCATTTTTCCTATGTTTTTAGATTCTGCTGCAAAAATAATAAAAAACATTGAGAATCTCGCATCTACTAGCCGTTTTTTTTGAGAATTAGCAAAATGTTGATATTCAGAGAGGTGAGGAGATTGGTAGATAGCGGTAATCTACCAAGAACCTACTATTCGTACCAACTTATCGATTTTTACCGTACTTTTGCAGCAACAAACAATTTTAAACAAAAAATATGAAAAAACTCTTTTTGCTCGCAAGCCTTCTGATGGCTTTTGGCATCTCAGCAGATGCAGGAGATATCACTTCTCCTAACGGACAAATCAAGGTGAACTTCACCTTGGATGGCACTGTGCCTACCTATAGTGTGACCTATCAGGGCAAGACCATCATTAAGCCTAGCCGTCTGGGTTATCAGCTCGCCAAGGGCGGCAAGGATGGCAAGGATCTGCTTTCTGATTTTAGTGTCATCAATGAGAAAACTTCCACTTTCGATGAGACCTGGACTCCTGTTTGGGGAGAGAACAAGTCTATCCGCAATCATTATAATGATATGCTGGTAGAGTTGAAGCAGAATTCTACAGACAGTTATATGAACGTTCGCTTCCGTGTTTATGACGATGGAGTAGGATTGCGCTATGAGTTCCCTCAGAAAGGCAATCTCAACTACTTTACCATCAAGGAAGAGCGTACAGAATTTGCCATGACGGGCGATCATACCGCCTGGTGGATTCCGGGTGATTACGATACCCAGGAGTATGAATACACCAAGACCCGTCTGTCGGGCATCCGTCCAGCCCTGCATGCTGCTGTCAGCAGCAATCTCTCACAGACTGTCTTCTCAGATACCGGTGTACAGACCTCACTCCAGTTGAAGACTGATGATGGTATCTACATCAACCTGCATGAGGCTGCCCTGGTAGATTATCCAGCCATGCATCTGAACCTGGATGACAAGACCATGACCTTTACCTCTTGGCTTACCCCTGATGCACAGGGTATGAAGGGATACATGCAGACTCCGTTCAAGAGTCCTTGGCGTACGATGGTCATTACAGATGATGCCCGCAAGGTGTTGTCTTCCAACCTGATTCTCAATCTCAATGAGCCTTGCAAGATCAAGGATATCTCCTGGATTCATCCTGTGAAGTACGTGGGTGTATGGTGGGAGATGATTTCCGGTAAGGGTGAGTGGGCTTATACCCATGATTATCCTACCGTGAAGTTGGATGGAACCGACTATGTACATGCCAAGCCATCGGGCAAGCATTCTGCCAACAATGCCAATGTACGCCGTTACATCGACTTCGCTGCAGCCCATGGTTTCGATGCAGTCCTGGTAGAAGGATGGAACATCGGTTGGGAAGACTGGAGTGGCTATATGAAGGAAAAGGTATTCGATTTCCTGACTCCATATCCTGATTTCGACATCAAGGCGCTCAATGAGTATGCGCATTCCAAGGGAGTGAAGCTCATCATGCATCATGAGACCTCCTCTTCTGTAATGAACTACGAGAAGTATATGGACAGAGCTTATCAGTTGATGAAGGATTATGGCTACGATGCAGTGAAGAGCGGTTATGTGGGCAACATCATTCCTCGTGGCGAGCATCACTACAGTCAGTTGGAAATCAATCACTATCTGCATGCCGTAACCCGTGCTGCCGATTATCACATCATGGTAAATGCCCATGAGGCAGTGCGTCCTACCGGTCTCTGCCGCACTTATCCTAACCTGATTGGCAACGAGAGTGCTCGCGGTACTGAATATCAGGCTTTCGGAGGTACCAAACCGGGACATACCGCCATCTTGCCTTTCACCCGTCTGCAGGGTGGTCCGATGGATTATACACCGGGTATCTTTGAAATGGATTGCGCCAATGGTTCTCATTGCAACTCTACCATCTGCGGTCAGTTGGCACTTTATGTAACGATGTACAGTCCATTGCAGATGGCTGCCGATTTCCCTGAGAATTACGAGAAGCACATGGATGCCTTCCAGTTTATCAAGGATGTGGCTGTAGATTGGGACAAGTCTATCTATCTGGAGGCTGAACCAATGGAGTATATCACCGCTGCCCGCAAGGCAAAGGGTTCTGATAACTGGTTTGTCGGTGGCGTTACGGGTATGAAGGCTCATCAGTCTACCGTAAAGCTCGATTTCCTCGAGAAGGGCAAGAAGTATGTGGCTACCATCTATCAGGATGCAAAGAATGCCAACTACAAGACCAATCCGCAGGCTTATGTCATCACCAAGAGGACTGTAACCAGCAAGTCTGTCTTGAAGTTGAACTCCGTTGCAGGTGGCGGATTCGCAATTAGCCTTCTTGCGCAATAAAATGCAGGATTTTGAGTTATTATGAAAGAAAGTTTTCTTGAATTAATAATAATGCTTATGAAAAGAATGAATAAAATGTTGTTGGTTGCTGCCTTGGCGGCAACCACACTTTCTGCTCAGGCAGAACAGAAGAAGGGACCGGCTTGGTTGAGTGATGCACTTTTCTATCAGATTTATCCATCTTCCTATATGGATACTGATGGCAATGGTATTGGTGACCTGCCGGGTATCACTTCCAAGTTGGATTACATCAAGTCGCTGGGTGTGAACGCCCTCTGGCTCAATCCGATCTTTGAGTCGGGATGGTTTGATGGTGGCTATGATGTCATCGATTTCTACAAGGTGGATCCTCGATTCGGTACCAATACCGATTTGGTTACATTGGTCAATGAGGCCCATAAGCGTGGCATGAAGGTTTGTCTCGACCTGGTGGCAGGACATTCCAGCACCAAGTGTGCCTGGTTTAAGGAGTCTTCCGAGAAAGATCCTAACCAGCGTTACAGCGACTATTATATATGGATAAACGATATTCCTGAGAGCGAGAAGAAAGAAATAGAAGCCCGTCATCAGGAGGCAAGTCCGGAGTCTAGTACCCGAGGCAGATATGTGGAGGCGAATGCTCCTCGTGCCAAGTATTATGAGAAGAATTTCTTCGAGTGCCAGCCAGCCTTGAACTATGGCTTTGCTCATCCAGACCCAAATCATCCTTGGGAGCAGAGCGTAGATGCGCCTGGACCACAGGCTGTTCGCAGAGAGATACGTAACATCATGGCTTTCTGGTTTGATAAGGGTGTGGATGGATTCCGTGTTGATATGGCGTCATCGCTTATCAAAAACGACCCTGACAAGAAGGAGGTTTCCAAACTCTGGAATGAGATGCGTGCATGGAAGGACAAGTACTATCCTGAGACCGTCCTGATTTCAGAGTGGGCTAATCCGCAGCAAGCCATTCCTGCCGGCTTCAACATCGATTTCTACATCCATTTCGGTCTTAAGGGCTATGCCTCTCTGTTCTTCGACCGCAAGACTCCATGGGGCAAGTGGGAACAGAGCTATCAGAACTGCTATTTCGACAAGCAGGGCAAGGGTTCGCTTAAGGAATTTAGCGAGAACTATACCAAGGCATATAATGCCACCAAGAATCTCGGCTACATCGCTGTACCATCTGCCAACCACGATTACCAGCGTCCTAACATAGGTACCCGCAACACGCCAGACCAGCTGAAGGTGGCAATGACCTTCTTTCTCACCATGCCAGGTATTCCATTTATCTATTATGGTGATGAGATTGGTATGAAGTATCAGATGAATCTCCCTAACAAGGAAGGTAGCAATGAGCGCTCTGGTACCCGCACTCCGATGCAGTGGACCAAGGGCAAGAATGCCGGCTTCTCAACGAGTGCGCCTGATAAACTCTACTTCCCTGTAGATACGGAAAACGGAAAGTTGACCGTTGAGGCTCAGCAGGGAGATCAGAATTCTCTGTTGTCATATACCCGTAAGCTGACCGCTTTGCGTCATTCAGCCAAGGCTCTTGACAATGAGGGCGATTGGAAGCTCCTGAACCAGAAGGGTCAGGAATATCCGATGGTATATGAGCGCACTTTGGGTGATGAAAAGTATGTTGTTGTCGTGAATCCTGGTGCCAAGGCAGCCTCTCTCAACATCAGCTCCGTTGGTGGCAAGGCAGTTTCTGTTCTTTCTACAGGCAAGGTTGTATATAAATCAGGCAAGAAGACCGATGCCATCAAGGCTTCTGGCATTAGTGCCGCCGTATTCAAGGTGGCTAAGTAACCTGTGAACATGATTATTGCTAGCTTTATTAAATATCAGAATCCGCATGGCTCTCTGGGCTGTGCGGATTTTTTATACCGATTTTTCTTTTTAATAACTAAAGATATTTAAATATTTAACCCGATATTTGGTGATAAATAAAGAAATAACTATATTTGCATCATGATTACGGAATATGGTATAGAGGCAAAGTCTAATTCTGAGATTATATCAGAATTGGGAGGACGATTCAAGCAATATCGTCTGTTCAGCAATCTCACTCAGAAAGAGGTGGCTGTAAAGGCTGGTGTGAGCATTTTCACCATTAGCCAGTTTGAAAAAGGCGAAGCTAAGAACATAGGCTTTGGCACTATTCTTTCTCTGTTGAGGAGCATTGGATTCCTGCAGGAAGCAGAGAAACTCTTGCCGCCGCTGCCAATGTTGCCTAGCCAAGTGAAGAAAATGAATGAAAAGAAGGAAAGGGTAAGACATGAAAGATAATGTTGTGCAGGTGAATTTGTGGGATAAGAATGTGGGCTTGTTGTCTTGGGATGACAAGCGGGGCTGCTCTGTCTTTCAATTCGAACAGGATTTTATGCAGTATGGATGGAATATTGCTCCATTGGTAGCACCGTTGGATTCTGTTTATGTTCAAAAAACTTTCCCTATGTCAGGAAACAGAGAAAAACTATATGCCGGTTTGCCTGAGTTCATAGCAGATTCTCTGCCTGACCATTGGGGAAATGTGGTCTTCCAGAAATGGATGGAAGCCAACCATCTGCAATCCAAAATGGTAAATGCAGTGGATAGACTGTCTTTTATCGGTAAGAGAGCAATGGGAGCCTTGGAGTTTCAACCTGCTCATATCCAGGAGGATGCATCTGTAAATATCGAATTGACTTCACTTTATGAACTTGCTAATAAATTATTCCTGGATAAGCAGGATGTGAATATTGATATGAGCAACAGTCTTATTCTGGAAGATTTGTATAAGGTGGGAACTTCCGCTGGTGGTCAGCGTCCTAAGGCGATTATCGGCATGGATGAAACTACAGGTATTATTCGTTCAGGTCAAGCCGATTTGCCAACCAACTTTAAGCACTATATATTGAAGTTTGATACAAGCAGAAAAAATGAACTTCCTTTTACCAGGGTAGAGATGGCTTATTATCTGATGGCCAAGGATGCCGGTATCAATATGATGCCTTCTCGTTTGGTAGAGATTGAAGGAACCCAGAATTTTCTGACCCAACGCTTTGATAGAGTGGAGGGTAGAAAAATATATACTCAGACTTTAGCTGCCATGAGTTCCTTGGCTGATACTTACGAAGATTTGTTTGTGGTGGGTAGAAAACTGAATTTGTCTGCTGAAGAGCAGAGTCAGCAATATAGGAGAATGGTGTTTAATGTTCTTGCAGAGAATGTAGATGACCATACCAAGAACTTCTCATTTGTGATGTATCCCAACGGAGAATGGCATATATCGCCAGCTTACGACATCGTGTTTTCCGCCGATCCTGATTCGCATTTCTATCGTAACCATGAACTTACGATTCTTGGCAAGCGAAAGAATATAACGAAGCAGGATTTGATGCTTTTCGCACAAAGACAGGATATCAGAAATGCTTCTAGTATCATAGAAGAAGTGGAAGACGTGGTGATGAACTTCAAGTCTTATGCAGAGAAAGTGGAAATCGATGAGCACTGGATACGCAAAATAGAACGGGTTTTGGAAGAAAACCGTAATTAAGCGATTTCATCAGGCAATATTTTTAGCCCCCTTACTCCTTTATTTCTTTCATGTTTGCAGGATTATAGGGAGTCAACTGCTGCATCTCCTGCTCTGTTGCTTCAGGCAAGGACGGTATCTTGTTTCTGATGCAGAAATCGGTAATGGCGGCAGCTGATTCTTTGGGAGTAGAAGAGTCCGGTTTGATGGATTGCTTCTTTTCTACATACTCCTTTTCCGTGATATATAGTTCGGTAATCACATGGATGAGTTGCTGCTGCTTGTCTTTCTTGTGAGAGAAAAGATAGCTGTTGTCAGATTTCTGGAAGAGCAGGTCCTTGAAGGAATAGTAATCTTCAGGACTTATCTGATAGGTTTCCACCACATGGTCGTAGATATCTGTCTGGGTATAACCGAAAAGCTGGTGCGTCAGATGCTTGTAGGTAGGAAGCTGGTTGATTTCTATCTGACAAATATTCCGGCTGCTGTCCGTTTGAATACTGCCTATTGTCTGCTGATTGAGCAGGACGAGTTGAGAGCCCAGTGAATCTTTCAGCTGATATTTCTTTCGATATTGCTCAATAAGTGTCTTCTCTTCCGGCCAAGGTCGGAAGGTTCCTTCGTCGCTGACCATGAATGCTCGCTTTTTGTCTTCGGAAACGAGTCGGCTATTGTGAAGATTTCTTTTGGAATAGGCATTGAGATCCGTCTTTCCATTCTTCAGGTTGATGTAATACTCCACGATTCCGTCGTTGAAGTATTTCATTACAGAGTCGTTGGTCTGGTAACTGCGATAATATCCCTTGAGTCTGATGAAGTGAGGACGGTTCCCTGTTACGTTCACATCCTCCAGTTTCTGTATTTTGGTAATATGTCCAGGCATCTTCTCTTCCTTGTTCTGTGCCATGAGACTGGTAGGAAGGAAGAGGAGAAGCACAAACAGATATTTCATATAATGATGTTGTTTCATATTGATGATGCTTTAAAAAGAATACTTAATGATGTGCAAAAGTAAGAATAATCAGTTAGATGCGCAAAGAAAATCTGTTATTATTAGGTTAAAACTGTAAGTAAGTAAACGATTTCATACAATTATAATAAGGAATCGTGTGGTTATTGCTTTTCTTTTTGTATCTTTGCAGCCGTTTGGCAATTGTGGGTACCAAATCATACATAAAGGAAAAAAGAATATCTAATAATAAATAAAAAGTAATGACTACACTTACAATTTCTATTATTGTCGTTTTCGTGCTCGGCTATGCACTCATAGCTACCGAAAGCTTGACAAAGGTTAACAAGGCAGCAATTGCCCTGTTGATGTTGGTAGGTTGTTGGACCCTCTACATGGTGGATCCAATGCAGTATCTCCAGTTGATGCACCCTGATTATACAGGCGGTGCTGCTGGAATGGTGGAGAAGGTGACCGGAATCATCCAGGAACATCTGGGCGATACCGCCACAACACTCTTCTTCCTGATGGGTGCGATGACCATCGTGGAAATCGTTGACCAGAACGGCGGATTCAACTGGGTTCGCAAGGTGATGAAGACCAAGTCGAAACGTGCGCTCCTCTGGCGTATCGCTATCCTTACCTTCTTCCTCTCTGCCATCCTCGACAATCTGACCACCAGTATCGTGATGATCATGATTCTCCGAAAGCTCGTCACCGACCACAAAGACCGCATGGTTTATGCATCCCTCGTCATCATCGCAGCCAATTCGGGTGGCGCTTTCTCACCAATCGGCGACGTTACCACCATCATGCTCTGGAACAAGGGATTGATTACTGCTGCCGGCGTTATCGCCGAAATCTTCATCCCGTCTGTAGTTTCCATGGTGATTCCAGCCCTCATCCTTCAGACCATGTTGAAGGGCGAACTCGTGATGCCTGAGGTTTCTGCCCAGCAGAATGCATCGGTCAGCGATTTCACCGAAGGTCAGCGCAAGGCTGTGTTCTGGTTGGGAGTAGGCGGTTTGATCTTCGTTCCTATCTTCAAGAGTATCACCCACTTGCCTCCATTCGTAGGAATCCTTCTGGTATTGGGCGTTCTCTGGACTGCTACCGAAGTTTTCTATCGCGGTTTGCATCGTGGAGCTGATGCCGAGGGCACTCAGAAGCGAGTAACCAAGTTGCTTTCTCGTGTTGATATGAGTACCATTCTCTTCTTCCTCGGTATTCTGATGGCAGTATCCTGTCTGGCTGAGATTGGCGTATTGACTGCTTTGGGGCAGGGCTTGAACGTTGTATTCGATGGCAACCACTACCTCGTAACTGGTATCATCGGTGTGCTTTCAAGTATCGTTGATAATGTACCTCTGGTAGCCGGATGTATGGGAATGTATCCTGTGGCAGCCGCTGGTGATATGGCTGTGGATGGCGTCTTCTGGCAGTTGCTGGCCTACTGTGCCGGTGTAGGAGGTTCAATGCTGATTATCGGTAGTGCCGCTGGTGTGGTAGTAATGGGCTTGGAGAAGATAACCTTCGGCTGGTATATGAAGCATATCTCCTGGATTGCTTTTGTAGGTTACATCGCAGGTATCGTTTGCTACTGGTTCATCCGCACCTTCCTTTATGCTATCTAAAGGATAAGCATTTTCAGATGTAAACCCCACACGCCCTGAAAGGGCAGAAGCTCATAGCCCAGGGCAGCACCCTGGGTAATGATGGATGCAAGCCTGTCGCCCTGTAAGGGCAAAAGCTTTCTCTCTTACGTGAAAAAGTTTTTTTTGAGAAAAAAGTCTCAAAGTCTCATTTTCTATTGAAAATGTCGACTTAAAGACCTGATAGATAACAAGATAAATAGAATGAGACTTCTCGGTTCTGATGCCGAGAAGTCTCATTAAAGTCTCATAGAAGTATCATTATTTCACTTTTTCTTTACAAGATACTTCATTCCATCTGCAAATCTCTTGTGTTTTAACTCACTCATATTCGCCAGTTTTCTGCCGAATCCCATCAAACTGTTCACCTTGAGCGATGAACCTATCTGCTTTTTCAGATAGTCGAAAATCTCGGCGGCAGTCAGATATTCACCCTCTTTCTCATTCTCAACCAAATCAAAATAGAGCTGGAAATACTGGTCTATCGGCTCGGCCACCTCAAACTGGCAGTTGTTCTTCATGATCAACTTCACCTGTTCCGCATCAAAATAACTCTTCTCGCCATTGTGCAGGGCGGTCAGCGCCTGGGCGAAAAGCTGCTGATAGTTCGGACGCACACTCACATCGATAGGCCCCGTCAGTTCCACACCGATGAATCTTCGGTTGCCGGATGGATCGGTGAGGATATCCTTCATGTTGCTCGTGGCGATGAACGAGGCGAGACGAGGAAATTCCATGACATGACTGCCATACGGAGGCTTGTATTTCAGCGTAGGCAACTGGATGAGATTCTTCAGAAATCCCTGCTGCACCTGTGGAGAAATCTGGTTGAACTCATCAAGATTGATGACCATAAACTGCGCCATCGCCTGATAAACCTGACGTTTTTCTGACAGAATCAGATTATCGTTATATCCCCACTGCAGCTCCGGTGGCAACAGCCGGCGACAGAAAGTACTCTTGTTGTAACCCTGCTTGGAAATGAGAAGCGGAGCCACCGAGTTGCCATACTGGCGATGGGTAAAGCCGCGCCACTGGTCAACCATGCCCAGGAACCAGGTGTAGAACCAGTCTGCCCAGTAAGGATTGTTGGTAGGAACCGTACGAGCCAAGGCACGTATATGGTCCTTCCCGTCCCATTTGTCGTAGCATTGGAAGAGATATTCATCTATCGGATTATAATTCTTGATGTAATCAGACTCCAGAAAATTCCTGACATCCTTGATGCTCACTCGGATATCAGCGAGCTGCACCTCCAGCGTCATGCGCTTCTGCACTCTCGGATCTACGGGCTGGAAACCATACCATCCCTTCTCCTTCGGCATGTATTCCACGAATTTCATCACCGTGTTGTATCTGAAGTTATATTTACTTTTCAGCAGCTGTATCATGCTCATGATATTCTCGCGAACGCTGTTCTTGTCAACTTTCTTTTCTTCTTCCGAAGTATCGGAACCAGGAATCATCTGCTGATTATCTTCCGTGTTGAAAGCCTGGTTCTGAGGGTGCATGTTGCTGTCAATTTTCATCGCTACCGCCTTACTATTGAAATAAGGTTTCGCATCGAGCGTCATCATAAAACTGTTGTGCATCGAAGGCTCAAAAGACAGGTTTGCGCCCGCTTCTATAGAAGGTTTCGGTCCGTCTGTGAGCACCGAAGCTTTGGCAATCGCCTGATATACAGGCAGAATCTGCTGGTAAGCGATGCGGTACAGTCGTTCGGCATCCGCCTCCTCAGCAGGCAGCAAATCATCTTCATTGCTGAATTTCACCAATACGATAACCGACTTACCATCAGCACCTTCCAGCGCAGCAAAGGTAGAAGGCAGCATGGCAACCGAGCGCTTCACGCCCTCCACGCCGTCCACATCCGTAATGTTTCCGAATTTCAGCATCAGGATACCGTTGCACGCCTTCATCTTCAGGTTGTTGTTTTCATCTTTGGCGAATTCAGCAGCGGGGTAGATGTGCATCCATGTTGGCATATCCTTGTAATATTCGTAGCCGCTTTCCATATAGGTCACGTATTCGCGGAAATGGGTAACAGTAAGTCTGCTGTCATCTTTTGCGATACGTTGCAGCAACTTCTCCATCGTCTTTGTGCTGACGAGGAGCTGCTTCTTGTTGTTTGTATGAACGATAGTTACTTTCATTGAATATATTGATTAGGATGTTTGTTTGTTAACTATTAACTATAAACTGTTAACTATAAACTATAAACTCTTATCAGCGTTGCCCAAAGTTTGGTTGGCAAATTGGGCACTCGTTTCCCGTTGTACGGGCAATGACTGCCCGTCACTTGTTCTCTCGTAGCCCGTCACGTGTTCACCGGTAGCCCGTCACGTGTTCTCTGTGGGACCGCTTAAATGGCATGGCTGGAACATCTGGAGGGCAGAGAAAAAGATTAGCTTTTAGTGAAATCAATCTCTTCTGAGAAATGGTCGAATTCAACATCTTTATATCCGTATCTGTCGAAGAGCTGTTTGATATATACCTGTTGTTCCGGCAGGAGTTTCAGTTGTCCCAGTTTATATCGGTAGTATTGTCCTTTGCTGCCGAGGTAGTCTCTCATTTCGGTGCGCAGAGCAGGAGCGTCTTTCACTTTCATTTCGGCAAAGAGTTTGTCGAATCCCCATGCCATTTTCACGACACGCAGCGGAGCGAAGTACTTGCAATTCCCGTTTTTCAGGGCATTTGGGAAGATGGCATCCCCTCTATCAGTCTTCTCGTTTTTGTAGAGACCGGATAGATAGTGGATACATTTGTTTTTCATCGGACATGGTTCGGTGAAACAGTAGGTGATGTTGCTAGGTACGTTTCCGTACTCAAAAGCCTTTTTCAGTAATTCCTTTTCATCCATGTTTCTTAAGTTTTAAGAATAAAACATTCTGTTTTACTAAACGCAAAAACATCCTGTTTATTGCCTTATAAATGCTATTATTATCACTTCATAAAGCATTTTTTTTCGATGCAAGCAAGAAATCATGATACTTCTCGCTAATTTATGATACTTCGATGATACTTCTCCCTTCATTTTCAGAGAAGTCTCATTCGTGATAAGGTTCTGTGTATTAAAGATATAACTCTTATTTTATGTCTAAAAGTGAGACTTTGATACTTTTTTCGAGAAAAAAGATATATACATGCGTATATTTGTTGGTTCTTTATCGCTTGCGTACTTCTTTCTAAACTTCCTTCTAGCCTCATCCCTTTTGTTGGAAAAATCATGCTCCGCAGATAGCTCTCCTTTTTACTATTGTGTCCCCTCATACAACTTTTTTCGAAACTTTTTAGCTAAAAGTTTTGTAGATTCGATAATAATTGTTACTTTTGCGGTGTCATACCTTGCTGAAAGCTCCAGATGGGCAAAGGCGGGGTGGACATATATACATAAAGGCGTAACTGTACGCTTTGGTTTTGACGTATCTGAATCTCGCAAATTCAATCTATCTGTCAAAAACAAAGCAACGGGAACGCCTCATGGGGTGTATCATATATACAGCCCTTATTAGCTCGTGGCATTTTCGCAATGAGCTGGGAGGGTGTACTATATACTTACATCGGCGTGGGGCTTTCAGCGTTGCTCGTTTCGGCAGATAGGGCAATGCGAGAGCCTAGATACGTGGAACGAGCGGCAGACTGGCTCCACGTTTTTTGTATATGTAACCTACTAATATAAACTTTCCAAAATGGAGCCTTTTGGATAAAAATGATATTTATGCAAAATAAGGCTAAGATTATAATACCTTTAGTTGTATTAGTGATAATTATTGTTGCTATTGGTACGATAATAAATAGTAGTATTTTCGTGCAATGGGAACCTGTTGCTATTCAAAATAGTAATAATTCTGTAAAATTGAAAGTTTACATAGAAAACTCTGGTAGTATGGATGGATATATGAGACAAAAATCAGAGTTCAAAGATGCGGTGAAAAGTTATGTAAATGCTCTTGACTTGCAAGTGGATACAACCGAATTATATTATATCAATACGCAGATTTCTTCATTTAAGGCAGATATTGCTAATTTAGAGGAGGCTTTAAATCCAGCGAGTTTTGCAAAAAGTGCAGGTTGTAGAAGTAATTCTGATATTGCTGATATGTTGAACAATATTGTAAAGCAAACGGGGGATAATAGTGTTTCTATGTTTATTTCTGATTGCATATTGGATGTGCCTCAAGGTGATGCTGTTAATTTCTTTGGGGTAAAACAGACTAACGTAACTCGTTCATTTACTAAAGCATTACGTAAACATCCAAAGTTAGGAGTAGAAATCATTAGGTTGTCTTCTTCTTATCAGGGTATGTATTATTATGCTAAGGGATGTGAACCTATTGATTCAAAACGACCTTATTATATTTGGATGATAGGTAATAAAGATTTGTTGGGTAAACTTAATAAGAAGGTTGCTTTGACTACTATACAGCATGGTTATGATAATTATGTTGCATTTTCTTCAACAACTAATGTGCCTTTCGATATTGCAACTTCATTGAAGAAAAACAAAGTAAAGGGTAATCTTAATGTCAAGGGTCAGTATGTTTTTGAATTTATGGTTGATATGTCCGAAACTCTTCAAGAGGAAGGTACATTGATATCTTCAAGAAATTATGTTTCCAGAACAGGTAGAAATGTTAGTGTAAGTAGTGTGGAGAAAGTAAAACAGGGCTCTGAATATACTCACATTTTGACATTGGCTATTTCAAAAAATACTAAGCCTTGTTCTGAAACCATTTCTTTTGCACCTCCAGCTATGCCAACTTGGGTAGATGAGGTAAATGATGATAGTGGTAGCGATATTCGTAAAAATATGAATAAAACAACAGGTATCAAATACTTGATAAAGGGAGTAAGTGATGCTTACAAGGATTATACAAACTTGGCTACAATTGATTTTAGAATTAAAAACAATTAAAACTTTAATATTATGGGAGAATTCTTTGGCAGTGTTTATTGCTTGTTCGAAGATGTGTTCGGACTTGAATTGGCTAATTACCTTTGGGGTAATGTGTCACCAGACCAACAGACAAACATGTATGTGCCTATAGGCTTTACTATGTTGGTTGTTTCGTTGTTGGCTTGTTTGTTGTATTATTATATTATTGACCATCCTAAATTGGCAAAATGGTGGGGCTGGCTGATATTTTTAGGTAGTAATGCTATAGCTAATTTTTTGATAGGATGGCAATGGGTACTTCGCCATTACTATCTTGGTTATATGGTAGGTATAGATTCTTCTACAAAAAAGGACTACGATTTGAATATCTCTTATGGGGATATGCTGTGTTTTGGTTTTGCCAATATGTTGTTGGCAATATTGGTATTTGGTATATTATCTTTATTAATGAAATGGTGGAGTAAGAATTCTTCTAATTCTCCATTCTAATCGATTTTGGTATGGCAAAATTATATATATTTGGTATTGGTGGAACGGGAGCACGAGTGCTCCGTTCCTTGACAATGATGTTGGCTTCAGGTGTACAACTTGGGCAAGACGAGATTGTGCCAATTTTTATTGATCCAGATGAGTCTAATGCTGATTTGTCAAGAACTGTGGATTTAATGAATCTATATTCACGAATTAGACAAGATCTAACATTTGCCTCTTCCAACAATAATAAATTCTTTAGAATTTCTATCAATCAGGAACTTCCTGGCTTTAGATTGCAGATTAAAGATACAGATGATAAGAGCTTCCAGAAGTTTATGGATGTTTCTACGATGAGTAGAGAGAACCAAGCTATGGTGAAGTTGCTCTTTTCGGAAAAGAATCTCAAATCGAAGATGGATGTTGGTTTTAAGGGAAACCCAAATATTGGAAGTGTTGTCCTAAATCAGATTGTTAACTCTGACGATTTTGATACTTTTGCAAATGGTTTTTCTGCAGGTGATAAAATATTTATTATTAGTTCTATTTTTGGAGGAACAGGAGCAAGTGGATTTCCGCTCTTGTTGAAAACATTGAGAACTGGTAATTCTTTTCCGAATTTTCAGACAATCAATGATGCGGAGATTGGAGCGGTAACAATATTGCCTTACTTTAAGCTTAAGCCAAGTGATGAAAGCGAGATAGATTCTTCAACTTTTATTTCTAAGACAAAGTCTGCTTTGGCTTATTATGAGGATAATATTAGTAAGAATAATCAGATAAATGCTCTTTATTATTTGGGTGATGATGTTCAAAACATTTATGAAAATTACGAGGGTGGAGTAGAACAGAAGAATGATGCTCATCTAATAGAGTTTTTGGCAGCAACTGCTATTGTTGATTTTAGTAAGAATTCATATCCAACAACGGTAAACAAGGAGCTGGGTATAAAAGAAGAGGGCGATACCGTATCTTTCAATTCGTTCTATGAAGGAATTACTGAAATGGTAAGATGCCCATTGACTCAATTTGTGCTAATGTCAAATTGCTTCGTGCATCGTTGGAATACAATTAGTACAAGTGAATTGGCTGCAAATGGAAAAGTTTCTGGTTTTAACGAGGATTTGTATCGTTCTCAGTTTGTCGGTAGCTTGAAGGAATTTCAGGGTAGATTCTTGGCTTGGCTCACTGAAATGAAGGACAATAAGAGATCATTAGACTTGTTTAACTTGAAATGTGGAGACAAGCCTTTTGATGTTGTTACGAATGTCACTCCTCGTAAAGTTACAAGTTTGAAGTCCAACTACAGTTTGTTTATTGACCGAATCAATGGACAGGTTGGTAAATTAGGAAGTAAGAATGTAAAGGATAAACTTCTTGAGGTTTATTATTTAGCAACAAAACAATTAGCAAAAGAAAAATTTGATTTTTAGTTATGTCAAAGGTTTTTAGATTATATAAAAATGGTGATAATACTTTCACCGATTGGCATGAGAGTGCTTCTTTTCCGTATAGTTCAGAGAATCGAGATGGAAAGAATGGTATAGATGATCCTGATGGGGCTTCTTCAAAGAATGAAATTACATCAATTCCTTCTCCATTTGCCCGAATAGATCTGGTAAAAACAGCTTTTGTGCGTGTTTGTCAACCTGATGTGAACACCAAGAAAATTAATCTTGATGGAAATACTATTTTCCATAAGATGGTATCTGATACTCTTGATGTTGGTGAGATATTTTTTAATATAGATAAATATTCTGATAAAATTGAAATTGTAAAATGGGATTCTGTGGCAATGATTTCTTTGTTGGAGAATTCCGATAAGGAAGGTCATCGCTATTTAGCAGATGCGCTGCGAAAGTACATGGTGTCTGATGCTAAGGCTTATAATTTTAATCAATTACAGGACATCTATATTTTGAATTATAAGAATGGTTTGAATGAGTTGGATATTATAGGCGCAACATCGCCAAGAACAATATTCTTTAGCACGGCTAATAGACTAGAGGATGTGTCCAAAGAGATTAATTTTGGACAGGATAGACCTTTTGACTCTGATTTCCAACCATTATATAAGCGTGACAAAGACTATATTAAAGCTTGGTTTGTTTTGGCTAAATCAATTTCTGATTTTGCTGGTTTGTTTCCTGAAGTGTATGAATACCTTCAGATGACATTGAATAAATTGGATGTGAACTTCAGAAATGAGTTAAAGGGCTTGACTAGTTCTGACCCTTTAGCTACGAGTAATATTCAAGTCTCTGTAAATCAGCAGACAAATATTGTAGAGGTGTTAGGTTATCCGATACTGAAGAAGTTGAATGAGCCAATAAAAGGCAGCGACTTTGAGATTGTTTCTAAGGTTAAGTTGGAACAGATGCCTTTGGTGCTCCCTGTGGAATCGGGTAATATGTATGCAAATCTTCATTACACTACAGCTTTGTGGGGTAAGGATAATCGTGCTAGTTATTTTGATAAGCAGGATGATTTAAATCTGAGACGTTTGCCAAATGATGGAACCATATATCCTTATTTGACGATTGGTGATTTCTTGGATGATACAATCATTCAAGTACCTCATAGTTTGAACAAAAAAAGTTTCTTTGATGGAAATTACGATGGAACTCCTAATGTTGAAAAAAGCTACTTGTTGCCATTAAAGAGACGCTTCTTTGAGTTTTTCTCATCTGTAGATTTGCAGAATCCTTTAGTAGATGGTTCTCCTATGATTAAGATGGAGAACATCAATGATATGAGCGTAAAGGTATATTTGCGTATTCCTATAAAGGGTAATAGTAATGTAAAATATGTGGAATATACGAAGTTGTATTATGGAGAAGGCAATGCGGCTAATCCAAGTCGTAACGAGGGGGCAATAGTTGAGGCTGATTTTACAGGCTTCTTAATGCCTAATGTCATGTTTGCAAACCCAAATGAAGCATTGTATAAGATAGGCTGTGTAAGTACATATAGTCGTAAATTTCAATTCTCATTTTATAAAGGTGTGAATAAATTGAGTGTGACTCATGCTTGTAGAAATAAGAATGGAGAGGATTTTTATAAGGCTGTAACTTATACATTGTATAAGGAGAACTTTGATTATATTGTTCTTACGGATGCAAATAATAACCAAGGTGTTCTTGTGCCAATATTTGTCCAGCAAAGAGGTACGGAACAATTTAAGTTTGCGGTTGATTTAGGAACTTCCAACACTCATGTGGAAGTTATGAAAAATGGAGATTTAGAACCACATACATTTGCCTATGACGTAAAAGACAGTCCTATGGTGAAAATGTTTGAAACTTCTCCTAATGCAATTCAAAACTTTTTGCAGGTTCATGAAGAGCTTGAGGAATATGATTTTCTGCCATTTATTCTTGGTGAAGAATCTATGTTTAAGTTTCCAACAAGAACTGTACTCTCTCATGCCAAGGGTGTGGATTGGAACAACGTAATATTGCCTTATGAGTTGGTGAACATTCCATTTGCTTATAATAAGCGTATGTCTAATGCTTACAATGATACCCCAAAAGATAACATAAAATGGGGAAAGGGGCAGGAACAACGTTATATTTCTGTCTTTATTGATTGTTTGATGCTGATGTTGCGCAATAAAGTTGTCATGAATGGTGGTAATTTGCAGCAAACGGATATCACATGGTTTTATCCAATCAGTATGTCCCCAAAGCGAGTAAATTTGATTCGAACAACATGGAACAATGCATATCATAAATATTTTGGAAATGGGACAACTAAGTCTATGACAGAGTCATCGGCTCCTATCCAATATTTCTTCCGTCAAAATGCCACAGCAACCAATTTGGTTAGTATTGATATTGGTGGAGGTACTACGGATATTGCTTTTGCCAAGAATGGAGAATTGCAGAATGTTACATCTTTCAAGTTTGCTTCTAATGACCTATTTGAAAGCTCATTGGATGAAAGCCTTCATAATGGAATTATTGACTACTTCAAGAAAGTGGTGGAAGATAGAATAAAGGATATTGATGAACTGAAGAAGATTTTGGATACCAATACTAAACCTTCGAATATAGCCTCTTTCTTCTTCTCTTTGCCGGAAAATCCTGCTGCTGCAAATTTGGATAGAAGCGTAATTGATTTTGACGTGCTGTTGCGTGATGATGAGAACTTCAAGATAGTCTTTATCATTTTCTATACAGCTATAATATACCACATTGCCCAGATATTGAAGTTGAAGAGTATGCCTATGCCTCGTCATATTTCATTTAGTGGAAACGGAAGTAAAATCTTGCGTGTTATCACACCTGAGAATCGATTGTTGGCAAAGTTTACTTGTAAGATATTTCAATTGCTAGGTGTTGATGGTACTGAGGGTAAGTTGGAAATACTCGGCTTAGGAGATGCTGCGTCTTCTCCAAAGCAGGCCACTTGCAAGGGTGCTTTGGTAACTAATCAACCTTTGGATGAAGATAGGGATAAGGTGGTGATTCTGAAGGGCGATGGTACTTCTTTTGTTGGTAATGATGACACTTATGATTCGATAAATGCCAACTATATCAGCAAGACAAAAGAGGCCGTGGTGAAATTCTTTGAGTTTACTTTAGATAAATTGAATAAAGAGTTTAACTTTGATGAAAATTTTGGTGTAACTCCCGAATCTTTGTCTTTAGCAAAAGATGTTTGCAAAGAAGATATTGACACATTCATCAATCGTGGTATGACTTTAGCAAAAGAGGACTCCAATGGGCAAGAACGAATAAGCGAGACTTTGTTCTTCTATCCAATAAAGGGTGTGATGAATGTTCTTTCCGGAGTAATAAACAAAAGTTTAACTAATGAAGATAATTAATAATGAAGAAAATACTATTGATAATAGTTGCAAGTATAACTTTGTGTGCTTGCGATAATGGTAGATTTCAGCCAAATAGTCTGCCAAAGCCATCTGTCGAGAAAACGGACAGTGACTCTGTTGATTCGAAAGATTTGGCAGCTTTACAGCAAATATGCAGAGATATGAAAAATTCAATACGAGACAATAGTTATCGTCTTGAATCAGTAGAGCAATCCTTGAATGAATCCAATAAAGAATTGGAAAGTAAGGTAGACAAACAGTTGGTTTATGTGTTGTTGGCAATAAGTTTGTTGCTTTTGGTGTTGGTTATGGTTTCCTTATGGGAAATTCTTAAATTGCAGAAAAGTAAGGAGAAAATCAAAGATAAATTGATATTCCTTGAAAATGCAATTAATAGACTGAAAGATGAAGGCGCTACTAATAATAGAGCAAGTAGTCGTATAGTATATGATTATCAAGATGATATCGATTATCTGAAAAGACAGATTGTTGCACTGAAAGAGAATGTTAATAAGGAAAACGTAAGTAAGGGAAATCGTACTTATGGACCAGAATCAGAAAGTAAAAAAGCTCCTGCGTCAGTCAATGATGTAAAGAGTGGCTATTTCGGTTTTAACGATGATAGGGGAATCATAGGTAAGGTCTATACATCGGCAACAGAAGAGGCGTTTTTCAAATATTATGCCAAATCAGATAGTTTGGCTGAGTTTGAACCTCTTTCTGTTAAGCGAATAAAGTCTATTTCTTCGATTCGTAAAGCAATAACCATCTTAGAGGGTTCTTTGCAAGAAGCTACAGAACTTAGTGTAGTAAAGCGTGGACAGGCTGTTCAAAGAGAACAACATGGGCAGAAATACTGGCAAGTAATACAACCAGCGGAAGTTAAATTAAAATAGTTGATAAGTATGAAATTTGTAGTTCCTATAATTGTTTTAGGTATAATTGCGCTTCAGTTCTATTTCTTTGTAAAGAACTTAAAGCGTATGCATCAGTTCCGAGACATCTTTATGAAAAAAGGTACTTGGGACATATCACATGACAGAGACTCTGGTTTTGTCAAAGGAATATATGGTCAAGGAAATATAATATTCTCATCGATCAAGGATTCCATCAACAAGTATTTGAACAATAGTGTTGGCTCAGTCATAGACTATAATTTGTTAAAGGATGCTGTTGATAGGCATTGTGAAACGGTAGAAGAGGATATATCTACTCAAACACCTGTACCATTGTATTGTGGACTCGCTGGTACAATGTTAGGTGTTATCATAGGTCTTGGTTCTTTGTTGTTTACTGATAGTATAACATCTCTGATGACCAATTCGTCAGCTCAACAGTCTGCTTTTTATTCTGCAGCTGATGGTGTGAGCGATTTGCTTACGGGTGTAGCTTGGGCAATGGTTGCTAGTATCTTTGGTATTGGTCTTACAACATTAAATTCCTTGCTCTTTAAAAAGTGTAAATTGCAAGAGGAAAGTGGTAAAAATGAATTTTTGGCATGGATGCAATCTGTGTTGTTGCCAGAGTTACCATCCGATACTTCTGATGCATTGAATAAGTTGGTGAAGAATCTGAACCGATTTAATAATACTTTCTCTTCAAATACTCAAGAATTGGGAGGGACTCTTTCTAAAGTAAATGAGTCTTATAAGTTTCAGGCAGACATCATCCAGAAAGTTCATGATATGGATGTCATGAAAATGGCTACAGCGAATGTCAATGTATTGAAAGAATTGAAGGGATGTACTGAAAAATTGGAGGATTTCCAGTATTATCTGAATAGTGTAAAAGGATATACTACTGCTATAGAAAAGTTTAATGAGCAATTCTTTGCAGAAAGTGATCGTTTGCATGTCCTTGAGGAAATAAGAGATTTCTTCATTCGAAATAAGGCTGAGATAGCAAAGAATCTGACAGACGAGACAGATGCTTTAAAGACGGCTCTTAAAACTTTGCAGAATACTTCTGTAACCAATATGGCTGAATTGGAAAAGGTCTTGACTGATGAGGTTGATACTTTTAAAACGATTAATAAGCAGTTGCTTGATCAGTTCACTAGTCAGTTGGAGGCGTTCCCAAAGATGAATAAAAATTTGGAAGCTATTTCGCTGATACCTTCTGCTTTGACTGCTTTAGCTAACAAAATTGAGAAAAATAACTCGATTGCAATAGAGAAGATAAATAAAAAGGTAGAGAGAATCGAATTCTTGGCTACGACAACACCTGAAGGAAGTCGTAAAGAAGCAAGATTCCCTGCATGGGGAAAGTTGTTATTGGTAATGTGTGCTATTATGTTCTTTATCTCTTCTTTATTCATGGGGTATTGTTCTTATAGAATCATGAGTGATACAAGTGTCATTAGAAATGCTAATTCTCTTGATGAAGAAATGGTTGATTCTGTTTCTGATTCTTTATCGCATGTGGTAAAGCAAGAACCTGTTGATACTGTGGCTCAGCTGAAGCAAAATATAGTAAATAATAGAAAGGGTAATGTAGAATGAAACAAAAAGAGTCTTTCTTTTGGACAAGTTACTCTGATTTGATGACTAGTTTGTTCTTCATTATGTTGGTCCTTTTTGTTCTGGTGATTGTATTGTTGCATAAACGAATGGAAGCAACTGAGCGAGAATTGGCAGAAATCAAACTTGTTCAGAAATCGACAGAGGATTTGAGTAAGCAGTACTTTGAATATAATCCTTTTTATAAAAAGTATGTGCTTAAGGTGCATTGCTTTTTCGAAGAATTGCATTATGATATAGAAGAGTTGCCGGATGATACAAAACAGCAATTAGGGGCTGCTGGTGTTGAGATTCAAAAGTTCTTATCTAAACATAATGATAATAAGTATCTGTTAATCATTGAAGGACAAGCATCGAAAAACTCTGAGGCATGGACTGATCGTAATTATGATTTGAGTTTTGAGAGAGCTTATTCCTTAATGAAGTATTGGAAGGATGTATGTGGTATTAATTTTGGAAAAAACTGTGAGGTTCAAATTGCTGGTAGTGGAGATGGAAGATATAATATTGAAACAATGCGTGATAAAATGTATGAAGTCAACAATCAGCGTTTTTTGATTCACATTATTCCTAAAAATATTATTGAAGATGAAAAAAAGTAAGTTACTTATAGTACTTATAATATGTTTATTTGTCTCTTGTGCTCACAAATCTGGGCATAAGAGACTTAATAGAAGTGCAGAGTCTGCAACAGAAAGGGAATCTGTAAGAACTCCTGATTCTGAAGATAACGTAACTTCTGCTACAGCAGAATATGGAGATAATAATGAAATCCTGAATGGCAAAACTATATTTAATAGATATGGAAATGCCGTGTTCATGGTCTTTACTACAGATGGTACAAATACCTATCAAGGTTCTGGCTTTTTCATAAACTCTCATGGATTGGCCGTTAGTAATTACCATGTTTTTAAGGGTACAGCTATTGGTGCTGAGCAGATAAAACTGGTTGGGAGTGATACTGCATATAAGGTTTCGAAAGTTGTTAAGTCTGATGAAGAGGAAGATTTTATCTTGTTCTTCGTCGATGTTGATGATGTTCCTTATATACCGTTAGCTAAAGAAAAGCCAAGTGTTGGCGATAAAGTTTATGCTATAGGTAGCCCCAGAGGGTTAGAGAATACTTTCTCTTCAGGAGAAGTATCGCAATGGCGTGATACCAATTTGATGCAAATTAATGCATTGATAGACCATGGAAGTAGTGGCGGTGCTTTAATCAATGAGTATGGTGAAGTTGTTGGAGTAACATCTGGAACATTTTATGATGGTTCGCAGGCTAACTTAAATTATGCTTGGAGTATTGATGTTATCAAACCTTATCTTGAGTAATTATGATACATTCAATGTTTCAAATAATACTGGGATATCTGTTTTGGAAGTATTTCCCTTCTTGGCTTAGGCTGAGAGATTCTAAAACGATAGATCATTATATTATTGTCGGTTTGTCTTTAGTTGGCATTTTGATGATAATTCTTGGTGTATTCCGTTTTGTTAGACTCTTTTTTACATAGTAATAATGTTTTGTTGTCTTGCTTAATTATATCATAAAAATAGAATTCTTATGAACAGCGAGTTGAATAAGCAGTGTACTATTGTTCTGTTTAAGATAGTACTATTTTTCTTAAGCTATTTGTTACTGGTAGCTTTTGGGTGTGTGTTTGTATATGTAGCATACTATTGTTTTATGAATTATGGATTGCCAGGTATCATGGATAGCTATGATTCTGGTGAGTTCTTCTTGTTATTATGTACTGTTCTTTTGGTAGCATTCCCTTGTTGTTTTCTTTTGCTGTATGGATTATATCCGTTGAAATTTCTTTTGCGAAAGAGTAATAAGAGTGATTCGTCAAAAGTAGAAGTGACAAAAGAGAAGATGCCAAAGTTGTTTGCTTTAATAGAAGAGGTCGCTAAGGCGACTGGATGCAAAATGCCTTTGCATGTGTTCTTGTCGAATGAGGTAAATGCTTCTGTATTTTATAACAACACACTTCAATCAATATTTTTCCCGACACGAAAAAATCTAGTGGTCGGCTTAGGATTATTTGTCAATACAAATACGGAGGAGGTAAAATCGATAATTGCTCATGAGTTTGGGCATTTTGCTCAAAGTTCAATGAAGATAGGTTCGGTTATTTATTATCTGAATACCGTGATGTATGATATGGCATTCCAGGAAGATAGGTGGGATGCTTGGCTAGATAAATATTTCCGAGGATTGATGAATCTCTGTAGATTTGGAGGTTGGTATGGGGTGATTGGGCAAATTGTGCTTTTTTTATTGTATCATATCCTCGTGTTTGTCAAGGATGTGCTGCGTTGGATGTATAAGTTCGTAAATCGTTCTTACTATTCTCTTTCTCGCCAAATGGAGTTTGATGCAGATAGAGTAGCTTGTAGTATTGTTGGAAAAGATATGTTCGTTTCGGCAATGATAAAAGTGAGTTTCGCAAGCGTAGCAGAAAGTAATGCCGTAGCATTATGGAGACGCTTGCTTTCTGTTGGAAAGTATGCGCATTTTTATGATGTTTTTGCACAATATGAAAAAGTCAAGGCTGAAGAACTATGCACAACGATTTCATACGACAAGATAGAGACATGCCTAGATGATTTCGATGAAGAACCATCGGAGATAACATTTACAAATCTATATTCGGACCATCCTTCTGAGGCTGAGAGAATAGAGAAAGTGCAAAGTATGCCTTCAAAACAGGAACTTCATCTTCAAAAAGCATGGGATGTATTGAGCATATCCTCTGTTGAGGAATGGGAAAAAATATTCCTTTGCACAAACACAAATGAAACTCAACGCCAGGCCTTAATGAAAACGAATACTCTGTCAGAAACTGATTTGGTAGAATGGATCAAACAAGATTATGAAGGTGTATGCTTACCAAAATTCTATCGGCCTTTCTTTGAAATGATGGGACGTTTTGACCTAGATTCTTTGGATGTTGATAAGAAAACGCAATATCCTTTTACTGAAGCTAATAGAACGATAATGAAAGCTTATAAGATGGAAATCAAGGATGCACAAATTATGCATCAACTACAGTTGCAAGACGAAATAAAATATGCTACTTATCGGGGAAAAGTATATGCAGTAAGTGATTTGCCATGTGAAGAAAAGGATGCGCAAGTAAAAGAACTTAGTCAAAAACATTGTGCTATTCAGCAACAAATGTATTCTTATCTTGCTGCAAATTCGGAAGATAGTGTTAAGGCGATGTATGAATACTTGTTTGCTGGTATGAATGCTATAGATAGCCTTAATGCTCTTGATGAAGATATAGATAAATTAAGAGAGCGCTATATGCATCCTTACGATGATGACGAGGAGCCTGATGATTATTGTGATTTAAAGATAGAATTGGGAGGTATGGTTCGTCAAAAGTTGAAACCTATTATGTTGGATTGCAGTACAAGCTTTTTTGAGTTGTGTGCAAAGATGGGGTGTAACCAAGAAAGGCTTAATGCTATTGTTGTATTTGCTCAGTCCGAAACTCCTGATTATACAAATTATGACATCAAGGTGGTTTTGGCAGAAATCAATAGAATATTGGATTATCGTAAGGCACTTAAGGATGTTCTTATGGGTATGATTGGCTATATTAAAGGTGACTTGGTAAATATTGCTCAAAAAATAGAACAGGATAGTGAAGTAGTGTAATTTAAGCTATGGCAAGGCTTATATTTTTCATTTCTCTTACCTCCTCTGAACGGTATGGTGTAATCGGTATAGCATCATCGCCAGATATGGATGACTTTACGATTTGTTGGATTTATAAACAATAAAAAATGGAACAATACATGCTATAGTCTTTGAAGACAGAATATTGGAGGAAGAAGATGTGATAGGCATTGCCAGGCAATATGATGAGTGAATCGTTCCATTTATTGACTTGGCATATCATGAAGGACAGGCATCTTTGTGTCTGGATGACGAAAAGAATATGGGCTTATTGGCATTACTTCGTATAGAGAGGATATCCTGAAAATTGTTTTATCAGGCGGAGATGCGGATACCAATGCTGCAGTAGCAGGAGCTATCCTGGGTGCTAAATTTGGAAAAGACCAAATTCCTAACGAATGGAAAGATGGTCTTCTCTATGCTTCTATGCTCCATAACAAGGTGCAGGAATTCTACGCAATGCTCCGATGAGAATTTCATCTCTGCTGTTCATAAAATATAATAGCGCTGTATCGGTGTGTTCGGTACAGCGCCATCAAAAAGTTCGTTTGTTGATTTAGTTTCTATAGTTGTACTCATATCATATCAATAATTCTAGAATAAATCAGCCAATACTATGGAGATGATTCCTGATGCAACAGCACTTAAAATCCATAGTAAGACTTGTAAAGCACGTCTTACTGTAAAATGTACACGAGCCCAGTGAACATCGGGAGCTGTTGTATCCATGAGAAGTTCCAATTCACTATATTTATTGTAGGCCTGCTGATAGATATCTAACGCTTCGCTAGTATTGATACTTTCTAAAATCTTAGCTTTACGTACAGCTCTTACTGCATCAGAGCGTAGAGATTTATATTTTGGATAAAAAGTGCCGTTTTGCAGCACAGTCAAATCCACATGTCTTGTTTGTTTTTCAAATAATAAAACCGAATCATGAATAGATAAGTTCAAACACTTATAGCAGTCAAGTATAATTCTAAGTACATGACGTTCTGCTTTATGAATTTCGATATTTCTTTGCTCTGGAGTTATATCTTTAAAGTAGCATCGGGCAATATGGTCATGCAATGCACGTATTTCATTAAATAATGGTAACGGGAACTGTTCAGTCCTCGCTTCTACTTCTGCAATAAGCGGTTTGATAATCGTATTGTAGTCGTCATATAGTGCTATAATTTGCTTGCTATTATCCATTTTAAATTCGTGCTAAACGTTTGTCTATATCATTTTTTGAAACTAAACGTTTGAAAAACAAATAGACTGACCCTCTATTAACCATGTTTTTGAGAGAGAATGCTGGAGTTAGTTTTTTGCCAATACGAGCCTCGACAAGTGCATCTAACTCTTCCGCACTCATCTGCAATATCTCATCGTAAGTTTTTCCTAACTTCCGACTTAATGTTTCTCGTGTCTGTTCATTCAGTATATGCATAAAACTCATTCTTACATTAATTAATACAAAGGTAATCATTTTTCAGTTATCTTCCAAGTATTTTTTACGAATTTAACACAAAAATTTATCAATGCGTAATAATAACGCAGAATCCTGCTGGTATTACAGCCAGCAGGATTCTACGCTTTTCTTATATGTCGATTGCAAAATGAACTCAATTGAACTTAATAGAACTTTCTTGTGAATTCTTATTCAGCATTTGCCTGCTGCTCTGTCTCTGTAGTCTCCTGTTGCAGAGTTGTCTCCTGCTGGATAGAATCCTCAGTGGTAGCCTGTGGCTTGATAGAAGTACCTGTTGCCAATGTATCTGAAGGAGCATCTGGAACCATGGTATCAACTGGTGCTACCTCTGCGTTACTTACCATTCTGCTTGATGCAAAAACATTGCTTACTGAAACCATTACCATAGCTGCGATAGCTGCAAACATAAACTTCTTCATAATCGTATATTTTTAAAATTGTTACTATTTAATGTTACTTACTTACTTTCTTTGTGGATTCATTTTCGAACCCGCTATTCATAGTCACAATCTGTGTGCCAAAAAGATGGGTAAAAATAATGTGCGTTGATTATCAGACATTTATGTCTTCTGTGCTAAGAATGGATGGTGTGGAAAATGGGGAAAGATTGTGGAAACATTCCCCAAAAAGTTGAGGAATTACCCAAATATAACAAGTTGAGGTATCAAGTGCCTGCTATCTTTGCTGATACAACTAAGAACTATGGCAGTAGAATAAATGGAAAAATAAAAAAATATTGAATTATAGTTAATTTGAGTTTGAAATCATTCTTATCTAAAATAAAACTATTATATTTGTAACCGATAGATACGAATCTGCATAACAAACCTAGATTCAAGAGATTATAGAATTATAGTAATTTTAAACAATAACATTATGAATATGAAACGACCATTCATTACCACATTATTTGCGATGTTACTGGTACTTTTTACAGTTTCATGCAGCAGTGAAGATAAAGAGTTTGATAACGTAGTATTACCGATACCGGCACAGCTGTTTGTAAAGCAATATTTTGCTGATGCATCATACAGCCGTGTGGAAAAGGAGAAAGATAATGGCTTTTGGGAATATGAAGTATTGCTCAGTGATGGCTCTAAAGTGGAGTTTAATGAGAAGGGAGAGTGGACGAGTGTTGAGTGCAAATACTCTGAGATGCCTGTAGGCATTATTCCTACTGTCATAGCTGAGGATATAGCAAAGAGGCATCCTGATTTGAAGCCTTATAAAATTGAAAAAGAGGTTGGCGGATATGAAATTGATATTCCTGGCTACGATCTCTATTACAACTATGATGGTATGTTCATACGTGATGAAATTGACAAATAACAGAAGAGGGTGTGTCATGGATTTATGACATACCCTCATGCATTTAAGAAAGTTTTAGGATGAATCGTCCTAAAACTTTTTATCTATCCCCATATTTAGGTATTTCTGCGAAACCATCATTTTTAGGTATTGCAGATGATGGAAAAAGGATGTATCTTTGCACCCGAAAATAAATGTAACTAAAAGTAAGATAGACAAATGAAAACAACAATCGTAATTTATGGTTCTTCTACTGGCTCATGCCAGTCGATTGCCGAAACCATCGCCTCTAAGTTGGGCGTGGAAGCTGTAGATGTAGCTAACATCGATGACGCTACTATCACAAGTCATGAGAATCTTCTTCTCGGTACTTCTACCTGGGGTGCCGGTGAGATGCAGGATGACTGGTATGATGGCGTGAAGACATTGAAGAGTGCCGGCTTGGCTGGCAAGACTGTAGCCCTGTTCGGTTGTGGCGACAGCGAGTCTTACCCTGATACATTCTGTGGCGGCATGAAGGAACTCTATGATGCTGCCGTTGAGGCTGGTGCTACCGTATTGCCTGGTGTTTCTACAGACGGATACACCTATGATGACAGTGAGGCAATTGATGGCGACAAGTTCCTGGGACTCGCACTCGACGAGGTGAACGAGGACGACAAGACAGAGGAGCGTATCGATGCCTGGCTCGAGGACATCAAGCCAGCGTTATAATTTTACAAAAATATTTTTCAAGAATTGGAGAATGATGGAATTCTCTGATTCTTGGTTTAAAAACAGATAAATTCGGATAGTATGCAGCAGGAAATCGCAACACCAGTAGATTTGAAGGTTCTGATGAATCATATATATGAATATAAGAAGGGCGTGCGCCGCATGGTGCTCTACACCTTCAACAAGAAATATGAGTCTTTTGCCATAACTAGATTAGAGCGTCAGAACATTGATTATATCATCCAGCCGGTTGGCAACGACCGTCTGAATCTCTTCTTTGGTAAGAAGGAATGTCTGGATGCTATCCGCATGATAATCACCAAACCGTTGTGCCAGCTTACGCCGGAGGAGGATTTCATCTTGGGTGCCATGCTGGGATATGACATCTGCGCCCAATGCGAACGCTATTGTGAGCGCAAGAAGAAGGTTTGCTAAGCTTTTCTTTCATCTTCGTAATGTTTTATGTTTATAAGTAGAAAGAGCGTGATTGCCGTAATGGTGATTACGCTCTTTCTGCATATTTCGGAATAATTCCTCTTTTTGATGCCTGTTCTGACGGAATAATTCCTCTTTTTGAGGGCTGAAATGAAAGAAAAAGTCCTGAAAACACTACTTATTTATTAGTACTGACTATATCAATGCGTTTAACCTGATACCTAATTCTAAGTATAAAAAATGTGAAAATCACAATTTCTCGGTATTGTACAATTTCTAAATAAGTCTTACCTTTGCAGCCCGAAAAAAGGAATAGATATGAAAAAAGGATTAGGAAAAATCAGAAAGATTAAAAAGAAACACATCTTCCTGGCCTTGTTGGCCGTGATTGTTCTGGGAGGTTTGGCGAAGGCTTACTCTGCCTGGGTGGGTACTACCCGCATCGCTTTCCTCAACTATCAGGCTATTGCGCTGGGACAGATTTCGCATGCCAACGACAATGCGATGATTAAACTGAGTGAGATCACAACCGATGATTTCGATCATCTGGATGATTACGATATGATTATCGTGAATGGTATGGGACTCCGAATTGACGAGAACCAGCGCAAGCAGTTGGAAGAGGCTTCCTACAAGGTGCCAACCCTGACTCATGCTGCTACCAACCCAGCCAACAATATCGTATCGGTAGATAACTTCGATGCAGATTATCTGATGCAGTACATCGAGAATGGCAGCAAGAAGAATTATCACAGTATGCTCGCTTACATCCGTAAGTTTATCGACGGAAAGAAGTTCATGGCTCCAGAACCGGAACGTGTGGATGAGCGACCAAACTATCTACTGACTCATTTTGACCCGAAGGATGAGAAGGGTGATGAACTGGGTTTCAACAGCATCCGTGAGTACAATGCCTTCCTGGCGAAGAACGGATTATATAAGAAAGGTGCTCCTACCATCTTGCTCACCGGTTTTATGGGTGCGGCTCCTGATATGGAGAAGGCTTTCGAGAAGAAGGGATTCATGGTGTATCGCATCAACCAGCTGCAGAGCTTTATTGCCGGTCATCATGCCGACAGTATCCAGGCGAATGCCGTAGTAAATATGGCGCATGGCAGACTGGGCGATTACTTCGTAGAGTTCCTGAAGCAGAAGAATATTCCTCTGTTCTCACCTCTTAATATCAACCGCTTGACCACCGATTGGGAGAACGACAAGCAGGGAATGAATGGCGGTTTCATGTCGCAGAGCATCGTGACTCCGGAGATTGATGGTGCCATCCGTCCATACGTGGTTTTCGGACAGCGCATCAACAAGGAGGGCTTGCAGGAGGTTTACGGCATCCCAGACAGAATGGAGAGTTTCGTGGAGAGCGTGCAGGGCTATGTGAATCTGAAGAACAAGAAGAACAGCAGTAAGCGCATCGCCATCTTCTACTTCAAGGGTCCCGGTCAGAATGCACTTACCGCTTCGGGAATGGAAGTGGTTCCATCGCTCTACAATCTCCTGGTTCGCTTGAAGAATGAGGGATATAATGTAGGCAAGTTGCCAGCCAATCCTCAGGAACTGGCAAAGATGATTCAGGCTCAGGGTGCCGTCTTCGGAACCTATGCCGAGGGTGCCTATACCCAATTCCTGAAGTCTGGGCATCCAGCCCTGGTTACCGCCCAGCAGTTTGCCGGATGGACCCAGAAGGCTTTGTCTAAGAAGATGATCAAGGAGATGAACCAGCTCTATGGTTCCTTCCCTGGCAAATATATGGCTACCGATGACGGTAAGTTGGCGGTGGCAAGACTGCAGTTTGGTAATGTGGCTCTGCTTCCACAGGTGATGGCAGGTGTGGGAGGCGACTCCTTCAAGATTGTGCATGGCACCGACCAGGCACCACCTTACACCTATGTTGCCTCTTATCTATGGGCTCGTTATGGTTTCAGTGCCGATGCACTCATCCATTTCGGAACTCACGGTTCGCTGGAATATACCCCGAGAAAGCAGGTGGCACTCGGCAGCAACGACTGGAGTGACCGATTGATTGGTGTGGTTCCACATCTTTATATATATACCATCGGCAATGTGGGCGAGGCGATGATTGCCAAGCGCCGCACCTATGCCCAGACCCAGAGCTATCTCACCCCTCCTTTCAAGGAAAGTGAACTGCGACAGACCTATAAGCAGTTGAGCGATGCCATCCAGTCATATGAGAAGAAGGCATCTGCCGAACAGTCGCTCAAGGTGAAGGCGCTGACCGTGAAGATGGGAATCGCCCGAGAACTGGGGCTCGATGCCAAGCAGATGAACAAGCCTTATTCTGCAGATGAAATCGCGAGAGTAGAGAACTATGCAGAAGAGTTGGCAAACGAGAAGATTACCGGCAAGCTCTATACTTTGGGTGTGCCATACGATAACGATGATGTCCGCACCAGTGTCTATGCGATGACTACAGATCCTATTGCCTACGGAATGTTGGCAGTAGATAAGTTGAAAGGTCGTGCTAAAGAGGGTGTTGAGAAGCACAAGCAGCTTTTCGACCGTCTCTATCTGAGCAAGGCACGCAATACCGTGACCCAGCTTCTGGGTTCAGCCTCGGTTTCTGATGAATACATCTGCCGTTATGTAGGAATCACTCCTGCCGAACTCCAGATGGCACGTAAGGTAGAGGCGATGCAGGCAGCTCCGGATCCTATCCAGATGATGATGCAGATGGCAGACCAGATGGGTGGAATGAAGGAGGCGAAGCCGAAGAAGGTAGACCACCGAACGGTAAGTGAGCTCCGTGCTGCCAAGGTTTCTCATAAGAAGAAGATTCCGCAGATGAGTCGTGAGGCTTTTGAGAAGATGGAGCAGACCGGTCGCTTCCCTGACAAGATGATGGAAGCTATCAAAAAGGGACAGAAATGGTATCAGGAGGATCTGAAGAAGGCGAAGATGGCGAAAGCCGGCAAGGGCAAAGCATCTCAGAAATCTTCTAAAAATAAGGGTATGATGATGTCGAAGGCACCAAAATATACCCGTCAGCAGATTCATCTGGCTCAGGCTATCACTACCGTAGAGCATGCCTTGCAGAATGTGGGCAAGTATTCGGAGGCGCTCCGTCAGAGTCCGCTCAACGAGATGTCTTCTCTGATGAATGCCCTGAATGGCGGCTTTACCGCTCCATCTCCTGGTGGTGATCTGATTGTGAATCCGAACACCCTGCCTACCGGTAGAAATCTCTTCTCCATCAATGTGGAGAATACACCTTCGGAGGATGCCTGGGAGAAGGCGAAGGAACTTTGCGACAATACCATCAAGATGTATTGCGAGCGACATAAGGGTGAATATCCTCGTAAGGTAAGCTACACGCTCTGGAGCAGCGAGTTTATCGAAACAGAGGGTGCTACCATCGCTCAGATTCTCTATATGCTCGGTGTAGAACCGGTAAGAGATGCCTTCGGTCGTGTTACCGATCTGCGTCTCATCCCATCCAAGCAGTTGGGCCGTCCTCGCATCGATGTCGTGGTTCAGACTTCCGGTCAGCTCCGCGACCTGGCAGCATCCCGTCTCTTCCTCATCAACAAGGCGATAGAGATGGCGGCAAATGCCAAGGGTGACAAGTACGACAACCTGGTGAAAGCTGGTGTTACCGAATCGGAACGAGTGCTCGTAGAGAAGGGTATGTCGCCAAAGAAGGCACGCGAGGTAAGTATGTATCGAGTGTTTGGAGGCGTAAACGGCAACTATGGCACCGGCATCCAGGAGATGGTAACCGCAGGCGACCGCTGGGATAAGGAGAGTCAGATTGCCGAGGTCTATATGAACAATATGGGTGCCTACTACGGTGATGAGAAGAACTGGGAGACCGTTCGCAAGGCTGCTTTCGAGGCAGCGCTGACCCGTACCGATGTGGTGGTTCAGCCACGACAGAGCAATACTTGGGGTGCTTTGAGTCTCGACCACGTATATGAGTTTATGGGAGGTATGAACCTCGCTGTGCGCAACGTAACCGGTAAGGATCCGGATGCTTATCTCGCCGACTATCGCAACCATAGCAATATGAGAATGCAGGAGGTGAAGGAGGCTATCGGCATCGAGGGCAGAACCACTATCTTCAACCCAGCCTATATCAAGGAGAAGATGAAGGGTGGAGCCAGCAGTGCCAGCACATTCGCAGAAATCGTAACCAATACCTACGGCTGGAATGTGATGAAGCCAAAGGCTATCGATAAGGAGATGTGGGACGAGATATATAATGTATATGTCAAGGACAAGTACAATCTCGGAACCAAGGAGTTCTTCGACAAGCAGAATCCGGCAGCGCTGATGGAGATGACCGCTGTGATGATGGAGAGTGCCCGCAAGGGAATGTGGAAGGCTACTCCTCAGCAGCTCAAGGACATCGCCAAGCTCCATACCGAGACGGTGAACAAGTATAAGCCTTCATGCTCCGGTTTCGTTTGCGACAATGCCAAGCTGCGCAACTATATCGCCAGCAAAACCGATGCTGCTTCTGCCAAGGAATATCAGCAGAATGTAGAGCAGATCCGTGATGCTGAGGCTGCGAAGAACAGCAGCGATAAGGGTATGGTGATGAAGAAGGAGACGCTGAATGAGGAAGCTCAGAAGACCACCACTGTGGTGAGCGGCATCGTAGTAGGTGTCATCGTCATCGTAGCTTTCGTTGTGCTCGCCGTATATTTGCGACGTCGTCGCAAAATGATGAGTGAAGAATAATTCAACACTTAACAGTGAAGAATAATTCAACATTCAACATTTAACATTCAACATTTTAAAAAAAGTGGAGACATTAGTTTTAGTAATGATGATATTGGTTTGCTTCAGTTTTGTGCTGAAGCAGACCTTCCACGGAGTGAAGGAGATTATGATCATCTCGGTGCTCGTAGCCTTCTTCGTGGGAATGACCTGGCCATTCGCCATCGAGCAGTCGAAGACGCAGATTGCGGCCTGGATAGCCGACCAGAAGCTGATGCTCGATATGGCGGTGCTGCTGAGTATCGACGTGGCACTCACGATGCTTTTCTGTGTGCACCACGTAGATCTGAAGACTTCGGAACATGTGAGTCGCCGCAAATGGGTGTTCTTCATCTTCCTGAAGTATTTCCCGGGTTTGCTGGTTTTCCCAGTGCTGTTCAGCGTTTTGGTGATGACCATCTTCCTGCTTCCCGGCGTATCGTTCCAGGTAGTGGCATGGGGGCTTGCCGTAGTGCTGCTGGTCTTGACGCCGGTATTCACCTACGGTTTGAGATGGCTCTTGCCGGAGCGCCCAATCCGCTTGGAACTGCTTTTCCTGGTAGAGGTGCTACTCGGATTGATGGGCATCATCGGTACGGTGAATGGCAGGACAGCGGTGGCAGGATTCAACAGTTTCGATGCCCTCTCGCTTCTCGGCGTCATCGCCATCGTCATCGTAGGAATGGCGATAGGATTGGGCTGCTATCGCATCAAGATGCAGCGCTTATCACAGAAACTGTAAAGGCGCAAGCCAACTTAACATTTAACATTCAACACTTAACATTATAAAATAAAGATGAATTACATATCAGACGTATTGTTTTGGATTTCCACAGGCATGCTGGTTCCTGTGATTATTTTGTTGATTTTCTTCTTCCTCAGAGCCTTGCTACTCCTCGGAGGTTTCTTCGGACAGTATCTTGTAAAGCGCAAGTCGGGGGCGGAGATTCGTGAACAGATGAACACCCTGACGCTCGATAACATCGATACCCTGGGCGATCGCTTGCCAAAGAACAAGCAGGCTGTCATCGTTTCCTATATGAAGAAACTCGTGGACAACCGTCAGAGCAAGGCGCAGGTGAACCGCATCCTCGACCAGTATGCCCAGTTTGTTGAGAAGGATCTTTCTCTTCCTTCTACTCTCCTGAAGATGGGTCCGATGCTCGGTTTGATGGGTACCTTGATTCCGATGGGTCCTGCCCTGGTAGGTCTTTCTACCGGCGATATTGCTTCGATGGCTTACAACATGCAGGTGGCTTTCGCTACCACCGTAGTAGGCTTGTTCTCTGCAGCCATCGGTTTCGTAACCAAGCAGACCAAGAACCGCTGGTACACTGAGGATATGAGCAACCTCGAGTTTATGGCAGACCTTTTGGAGGAAAAGTAAAAAGGCTTTTAAAGGTAAAAAAGTAAAAAGGTAAAAAAGTAAAGATATATAATTTATGAGACAGAGACGCAGAAATAGGCTTGCGCATGATGGCGAGGATGATGATCCGATGAGCGTAGTGAGCAACCTCTTCGATGTGGCGATGGTGTTTGCCCTTGCCCTGATGGTGGCACTCGTTTCGCGCTATAATATGACGGAAATGTTCAGCAAGGATAACTTCACGATGGTGAAGAACCCTGGCAAGGAGAATATGGAAATCATTACCAAGGATGGACAGAAGATCAATCGCTATACTCCTTCAGAAGATCAGAGTAAGAAGTCGGGCAACAAGGGAAAGAAGGTAGGCATTGCTTACCAGCTGGAGAATGGCGAAATCATCTATGTTCCGGAAGATAAATAATCGGGGATTGCAAATCCCCTCAAACAGAAAATATTATTGTAACTAAAAGAAAAATAAAGAAAAATGAAAAAGTTTAAGACAATGATGGCCATGATGTTGGCTTTGGTTTCTATGTGTGTAGCATTCAGCTCTTGCAGCAGTGATGATGATGACAATAATGGTGCTGGTTCTTCAGCAACAGCAGAACAGGTTGTTGGTACTTACGTTGGTGAAACAATGTCTATTGCTTTGGCAGGTCAGGGTGATATGGACCCATTGGAGAATGCAACTTTTAAGTTGGAAAAAGTTGATGATAGTCATGTAAATATCATCCTTCCTGCATTTGGATCTGCACCTATGGCTTTGCCTTCAATTACAGTGAAGAATCTTGCTGTAACAGAGTCAAATGGTACTTATTCTATTCCTGAAACCAGTTTTGATCAAACATTGGAAAATGGCAAAGGTCTTTCTAAAACTGCTATAAAAGCAACTATAAAAGATGGTAAAATGCAGATTACTTTTGTTTTACAGTATGGTAAAATGCCTTTTGTCATGAACTGTTCTTCGAATGCAACAAAGAAGTAATTGTCGATGAAACAAAAGATATTCGCACTATTCCTGATCCTTTGCGGATTGTGCCTGAATCTGAAAGCCGAAACCCAGGGCGATGTCGTGGGTAGGGTGCTCGATGATTCGGGCGCACCTCTGGCGGGTGCTACCGTCCAGATTTTGCATGCAAAGAGTGGGGTAACAACTGATGAAGACGGATATTTCCGCATTCCTTACAGTAAGGATGGAGCGGTGAGAGTGAAGGTGAGCTTTGTGGGCTATCAGACTCAGACTTTCGTACTGAAAGCGGATGAGAGAAAAGGTGAGCAGCATGTGCTTCGCCTTCAACCGGATGCTACAGCCCTCGATCAGGTGGTAGTTACCGCAACCCGAACTCCGAAGGCTTTGAAGGATGCTCCTGTGGTAACCCGTCTGATTACCGCCAATGATATCAAGATTGCAGATGCTACCAATATCCAGGACCTCCTCACCGAGCAGATGCCGGGTCTGGAATTCGGCTATGCCATGAATCAGGAGACTTCTCTCAATATGAATGGTTTCGGTGGAAACGCCGTGCTCTTCCTCGTAGATGGCGAGCGATTGGCTGGTGAAACTATGGATAATGTAGATTATAGTCGTCTGAACTTGGATAATGTAGGACGTATCGAGATAGTAAAGGGTGCTGCTTCGGCGCTCTATGGTGCCAATGCCGTAGCCGGAGTTGTCAACATCATCTCCCGTGAAAACAGCGAACCTTGGACTGCCAATGTCAATACCCGCTACAACGACTTCAACAAGGAGTGGCGCCACGGTGGAAGCTTCAGCTTCAATGCCGGAAAATGGAATTCGCAGACCAGCATCCAGCGCACCACATCGGATGAGGTTCAGCTCACCAGTCCTTTCGATACTGAATCCAACATCCTTCATATCTATGGTGGAGAGACCTTCAATGTGAAGGAGCGTCTTACCTACAAGCTCTCAGATAAGGTAAAACTGATAGGTCGTGGCGGTTATTTCAATCGTATCAGCAAGCGCAGCAACTATGATGATCATTACATGGATTATTCTGCCGGACTGAAGACCGTGATGAATCTTTCGGAGAATGATAATCTGGAGATTTCTTACGGCTTCGACCAGTATGATAAGGCTCGATATGTGAATGATGAGCGTACTCACGACCACGATTATACCAACCGTCAGAACACCCTCCGTGCCCTCTATTCCCATATCTTCGGCAAGAACACATTGACGGCAGGTGCAGATTTCCTGAACGATTATCTCACCACCTATCAGTTTGCCAACAATGGTTCCAAGACTCAGAACTCATACGATGCCTTTGCCCAGTTCGATTACAATCCTTTGCAGTGGTTGAACATCGTGGCAAGTCTTCGTCATGATTACTTCTCTGCATCCAGCCAGCATGCTACCACCGGTCGTCTGGCTCTGATGACCAAGTGGAAGGGCTTTTCCATCCGTGCCAACTATGCCGGTGGATTCCGTGCCCCAACCCTCAAGGAGATGTATATGAACTTTGATATGGCGGGCATGCAGATGATTTATGGCAATCCGGATCTGAAGCCGGAGAAGAGCGACAACTTCAACCTGGCGCTGGAGCATACCGGCAGGGTGAAGAATGCAGGTTTCTTGACCGGTCAGTATAGTCTTACCCTGATGGGCTATTATAATAAGTATGATAAGCGCATCACTACCGAGGATTATGCCGATTATACCCCGGGAACCGGTCAGCCGGATGTGGCTTCCCGTTATTGCAATGAGGATGGAGTAGAGGTGAGCGGTATCGACTTCAGTGCCCAGTACCGTTCGGATATGGGACTCGGTGTGAAACTCGACTACAGTTATCTCCATGTGGGTGGCAGAAGCGTAGATTCCCAGTTCTCCCAGCCTCGTCCGCATTCAGCTACCTGGCGTCTCGACTACGATCGTCAGCTCTGTTCGTTCTATCGCATCAATGCCGCTCTGTCAGGCAGATACCTGTCTGCTCCTGATACGAACATCAAGAAGCATGACAGCAGTTATCAGTTGTGGAAGTTCACGCTTCAGCAGCGATTCCTGGATGCCGTCAATCTGAACTTTACGGTAGATAATCTTTTCGGTTATACGCCTAAGAACTATTATTGGAGTTCTGCGATGACCACCGGCCGCACCTTCTCAGTAGGTCTTTCTATCGATATCGACCGTTTCGTAAAGGTATTCTAATAAAAATAGCAGGATGGACCAGTCTTCCATCCTGCTTCTTTTTTATTAATAGCACCCCTCTAACTGTATAAAAACAGGTAGTTAGGGCGATTTTTCTTGTTTTGCCTAGAACCATCTCTTCTTCATTTTCTTCAAGAAATCCTTGGTGATAGGGAAGCCGGAGGCATCACCTATTACGGAGTCGGTATAACAGAAGGGACATTCGGCTGTAGGCGGCTCATCAGGGAGGTAATCCGTGATTTCGGATGGCGAGAAGATTTCGCCGCAGAAGAAACAGCCGCACTTTTCAGACTTCTCTATCTGTTCCTTGTTGCTGTAGCAGCAGTCGTGAGCCTGGCGGAAGATCCTGTCTTTCTCCTCCTCTTCTTTCTGCTTTTTCTCAGCCTTTTCCAGATAACCCTTGAATCGTCTCTGAAGATAGAGCGGCACATGATAGTGAGGGGCGAAGACATGCAGCGACGGAACGTGGTCGTGGAATTCATAGCCGGGACCATCTATCACGGTATAGCTGTCATCCGTCTCATCATATGGCAGTTCATCCAATTCCCTTTTATCCTTGGCAGCCTGGTTTCTCTCCCAGATCCATTCGGTGGTAAGCGGAGTTCCGACAACGATGGCAAGTTTCACCTCATCGCCACGATATACTTCCACGATGTCACCTTTCTGGAATCTAATCTGTTCTGCGTTTCTGCCTCGGAAGGTCTCGTCAGGATGACGGTTGTATGCAGGCAAATCGCAGACTCCGGGATAGTAAATGCTGAAACGCGAACAGCAGTAAGACTGGTCAATCAGTTTTCCTTCCCCATCATACATCCTTTCCGAAAGACATTCGCGGTCGTAGTGCAACAGTCCCATTGGAATCTCCGAGATATAATAGCAGAAGGTATCCAGCGGATAGTCGTCTTCCTCCTTCATCTTCTTGCGGTAAAGGACATCCTGGTGCATCAGTCTCTCTGCCTCCTCCAAAGTTGTAGTGAAGGCTTGCGGACAATAGGTGTTCACCTTATATTTCGGATAATGTGAACGCTTTTTCTCCTCCAGCTCTTCTGTTTCTAATACTTCGAGCTTGAAGATGGCAGGAACATCCCGATGCTGTGGATGTTCAGCCAATTGCTTGAATTCTTCGTATGTCATGGGATGGTTATTTTAAGAATTTATGAAACTTGAGAATCTGAGATCTAAGTTCAGGTATTCTGATGCCTTCAGAGTCTTTGCCTTCTTGATTGTTAAGATTCCTTTTGCTGATAGTTTTATGAATTTTCAGTTTTCTCATGTCCGACTTGCCGTTAGCTTCATGGTTACACCAAGGCTTGGGATATGCATGTCTTTTTTTGTATCTCGTGCCATCGCAGTTCTGGATAAAGATTTCCAATACTAATCCATCCATTTGACAATCATGCGGGATGTTGATGGCACGTCTTTGGATATCCATTTCGTAGAAGATACTTCCGTCCTTTTTGCAGAGCACGATGTCCAGATAGTCTGGCATATCAGGTATAGTTCCAGGCTCTGACATTTGTGGTTGAAACTCCCCAAACTCTTCCTTCACATACTCGAATAGTCCCCGAGTATATTTTTCGATATCCACCCCTGCGTATCGAGTATAGGTGTATTTGATAATACATAAAGACATTTTATTTGCCATTTTATTCTTTCTTTTTGGTTATACCTTTATAATATAGTAATATGAAGGGAAAATTTCAAAAAAAAGCGCCAATATTTTGAAAAAAGTATTGGCGCTTGATTATTGAATTCGCGCCCCATGAGATAGAAGATTGATTTCCTGCTCCAGGATGAGGAGGATGAGATTGTTCCGCTGGAAGTGAAAGCCGAGACGAATGTCAAGGCAAAGAGCCTGCGCCAGTTTGTTGCTGACAACCGGTCAAAGAAGGCCTATCGCATCTCCATGAATGATTATCAGCAGGAAGATTGGGTTACAAACGTACCGTTCTATGCGGTAAATGGTCTCGAATTTTAGCTATAGTACCGCCCTAACTATATAAAAATAGGTAGTTAGGGCGGTGGTATCGCATTTGCAAATATATATGAAGTTCCGAAAAATGAAATCCCCAACCTGCTATGGGAAAGCTGGTTGGGGAAATTATGATAGATTTTGCTTTCATCAGAAAATATCCGATTGTGAATTACAATGGATACTCCTCGAAAGCGTAGAGTACAGTGCTTAAATAACGCTCACCAGTATCTGGCAAGAGGGCTACAATCTTCTTGCCCTTGTTCTCAGGACGCTTCGCAATCTCGGTGGCTGCAAAGGCGGCAGCACCTGATGAGATTCCTACCAAGAGACCCTCGCTCTGAGCCAGGTCACGACCTGCCTTGATAGCATCATCGTTCTGAATATCCAATACCTCATCGATATATTCTGAAGAGTAAGTCTCTGGAATGAAACCGGCACCGATGCCCTGAATCTTGTGAGGACCGCTCTGTCCGCCGTTCAATACAGGCGATGTGGCAGGTTCTACGGCAATCACCTTCACGTTTGGATTCTGCTCTTTCAGGTACTTGGCGATACCCGAAATGGTTCCACCTGTTCCTACACCGGCTACGAAAATATCAATCTCGCCATCGGTATCTGCCCAGATTTCTGGTCCTGTTGTGGCATAGTGCTTGGCAGGATTGGCTGGGTTGGTAAACTGTCCAAGAATCACGGAACCCGGAATGGAATCACGGAGCTCCTCGGCAGCCTTGATGGCACCAGGCATTCCGTCCTTACCGCTGGTCAATCTTACTTCTGCGCCGTAAGCCTTTACTAGGTTTCTGCGCTCCACACTCATGGTTTCAGGCATGGTGAGGATGAGGTGATAGCCCTTTACGGCTGATACCAGAGCCAAACCTACACCCGTATTACCGCTGGTTGGTTCAATAATGGTGGCACCTGGTTTCAGGATGCCCTTCTGCTCAGCGTCTTCGATCATCGCGAGGGCGATACGATCCTTTACGCTTCCGCCAGGATTGAAGAATTCTACCTTAGCAATTACAGGAGTCTCCAACCCCTTGGATGCTGAATACTTACCCAATTCTACCAATGGGGTCTTACCGATTAAATCAGTAATCTGTTTATATATCTTTGCCATAACTGTACTCTAATTTAAATCATTAATATTTTTACTTTACGTAGGTAAATGCCTCATCGAGTGCCTCAATCAGATCGTCGATGTTCTCGATACCGATGCTCAATCGAACGGTAGAAGGATAGATGTGCTGCTCCTCCAACTCCTCTGGGCTCAACTGAGAGTGGGTGGTTGTTGCTGGGTGGATAACCAGTGACTTCACGTCGGCTACGTTAGCCAGCAAAGAGAAGATGCGCAGGTGGTCGATGAACTCCCATGCCTCTTTCTCGCCGCCCTTGATATCGAAGGTGAAGATAGAACCACCGCCGTTAGGGAAGAGCTTCTTGTAAAGCTCGTGGTCTGGATGAGAAGGAACGGCTGGGTGATTAACCTTAGCCACCTTAGGATTGTTCTCCAGATACTCTACCACCTTCAATGCATTCTGAACGTGACGCTCTACACGGAGGCTCAATGTCTCCAAGCCCTGAAGAAGAATCCAGGCGTTGAATGGAGAGATGGTTGCACCGGTATCACGAAGGATGACCGCACGGATTCGGGTTACGAAGGCTGCTGCTCCGGCTACATCTGCGAATACGGCACCATGATAAGAAGGGTCTGGCTTAGCGAGAGTTGGGAACTTGTCGGCATTTGCCTTCCAGTCGAACTTACCGCCATCTACGATGACGCCACCGAGAGATGAACCATGACCGCCGATGAACTTGGTTGCTGAGTGAACCACGATGTCTGCTCCGTGCTCGATAGGGCGGATGAGGTATGGAGTGCCGAAGGTGTTGTCGATAATCAATGGGATGTTGTGGCGATGAGCAATCTCTGCCAACTTATCGATATCGGTTACATCAGAGTTCGGATTTCCGAAGGTCTCTGCATAGAGTGCCTTGGTATTGTCCTGGATGGCAGCCTCTACTTGCTCGAAGTTGCGAGGATCCACGATGGTGTAGCTTACACCCTGTGTGGATAATGTATGAGTGATGAGGTTATAAGTACCACCGTAGATGTTGTCGGCAGCAACGATGTGGTCGCCATTCTGAAGGATGTTCTGCAGAGCGTAGGTAACGGCGGCAGCACCAGAAGCGACAGCCAAACCTGCTACACCACCCTCGAGGGCAGCTACACGGTCTTCGAATACACCCTGAGTAGAGTTGGTCAAGCGACCATAGATGTTACCTGCGTCACGGAGTCCGAATCTATCGGCAGCGTGCTGAGAGTTGCGGAACACGTAACTTGTGGTCTGGTAGATAGGCACCGCACGAGCGTCGGTAGCTGGATCTGGATTTTCCTGACCTACATGCAACTGAAGTGTCTCAAAGCGAAGTTTCTTTTCTGTACTCATAATCTATGTCCTTTCTTTAATTTTACGTTAATATTCAATCTTATTCATTTATATAAATTTGTCGCCCAAAAATCAGATTGATGTTCTCTCTCTGAAAGACATTCTGATGTCCTTCTGAAAGTCATCATGCTGTTTGTTCTGATTGACGTTGCAAAGGTACGGCGATTTTTTGGATTCTGAAATAGCATATGAGTAGTATTCCTGCTACCACGTTTGTGGTATTCGGGTGTTTTTTAGTAGAAAAATGGGCAAAATTACCTAATTTGGCCGTGATTTGTTACCTAATTTGGCTGTGATTTGTTACCCAATTTGGCTGTGTTTCACTTCCGAGTTTGGCCGGTAAACAGCAAAAAGTGGCAATAGGTGTGCGAAATCTATGTTTTTTTATGAGATTTCGCACACCTATCGCCACTTTTTTGAGAGAAATTACAATCTAAATCCTAAGCCGATGGTCATCGGGTAGCACTCGGGAGCCTTGGTCTTGTTGAGCAGTGGGGTTACTCCGGCACGGGCGTAGAGCATCACTCCTGAGTAGCCGGCACGGGCCTCGAGGTTCAAGCCGATAGGGTTGAGGTTGATATCGCCCGTTTCGGTATGCTTGTGCTTGCCTATGAAGTAGCGGGAATGCTCGTGCCAGCGGTATTCTACCGATGGACCTAACGCCAGGAATGCATCATGGCATCCTATGCGCTTCTGCCACTCCAGCATGATAGGTAGGCGGAGCACATTGTAGCTGATATAGCTTTTCTTCAGCGTTTCGCCATCTATCGGAATCATTGCCGATACCCCGTTTTCGGTACTTAATACATAATTGTCCTTGAAATGGTGGTGTACCTGTCCGATGGAGAGAGAGGAGGTGAGCGCCATTTCGTTGGAAAGGCGGAAACAGAGACTGGTGAGGGTGATGCCCCATTCCCACGACTTGGAGTCGCGACTGTGCATCTCGTTGTTGCCTCCCATGCTTCCCCTGCTGCCTGGCAACTGGCTACAGCCGAAGAAGAAGGTTGGATAATGACTCTCCAAACTGCGCTTGCGCTTGCTCAAGGTCTGAGGGATGAAAGGCGAGGTGACAAATACCTTTTCTACTTCCTGACCATCTACAAATTGGGTTTCGGAAATCTTGGTCATCTCGTTGCCGTTCATCTTATATATCTTCACAGAAGTCTGTTCACCATCCTGCTTGATGACGATGTTCTGGTCGTTCACTCTGATTGTGGTGTCGTTAGCCTCTACAGAGGCTGGTGCACTGTTGCTGTTGGTTTCAGCAAGGGCGAAGGCTGGCATCATGGCAGCCATCATCATTACGTTTTTGATATTCATAATACTTTATTTTATGTTGTTTCTTATTCTTATTGAGAAGATTCCAGAAGAAAAATGTTGCTTCTATCTTCTGGAATAGCAGAGTTTCATGATATCTTCGGGCGACAGGTCGCCTTCGATATAAATCACGGTTCCCTTGCTTTTACTCGGATTGCTGAAGAGGATAAAGCGGTTGTTGCCATTGCTCAAGGGGGCCATCATGTAATAGCCGCTCACCATCTTGCCATTTTCCACCACCTCTCTGATCTTTTTCGCAGCCTTGCGGTCGGACTTCAGATAGTGGGCTATTTCCGTGGCATGGTTCTTATATACCAGACTCTTGTATATCTTGAGTTTGTAACCTTTGAGTTGCGTATTTTGCATCGTAACCATCTTGCATCCCTTGGCGTGTCCGAAGCGTTGGAATATACTTTTTACGTACAGCCCCTCCTGGGCATTAGCCGAAATCGAGGCTACCACGATAAGAAGCAGTCCGATGAAGAAACGTTTTATCAAGTTGCATCGTTTCATATTCTATACCTTATTATATATATTATACTTTATAGTTTGATTGATTCATCTAAAAGATGAATTTATTGTTTCATCATATCCAGGGCACTGAATGAATCTTCGGAATCTGCCGAAACATCTTCCAGGGCATCCAGGGCTTCGTTATGAACGAACTCCTGGTCGGTATAAACCTTTCCATCGATAACCGCATAACATTCAGGCTGAGGCTGGGCTATCTTCTGGATGCCCACAATCAGGAATGCGATGATAGCGGCGGCTGCCACAGAAGTGCCGAAATATTTGAGCCATCTGCTGCGAGAAGCTTCCTTCTTTGGGATTTCTTCCTTCTCGATATCTTTTTTTTCGAAATCCTCCTTTTCTATCTCTTTCTCTTCTTTTTCTTTTAGATTTCGAGAAAGATTCATCTGTTCGAATCCGATATAGCTGTAGAGGGCGCGGTAGGATTCCCATTCTTCCGGAATGTCATTGCCATGCTCTTCGAAATATTTTCTGAGCGTTGCCTCTTCCTCATTGGATGTGGCACCATCCATATACTTGTCGAGCAAGTTCTGTATCGTCTTGAATTCATTTGTATTCTTGAATTCATCGATTCTCTTTATTTCATCATTCATAACTTTTCCTCCTTCTTTATTTTGTTCTGTTTCACGATGTTCATATAGGTCTCTCTGATTTTGAGTCGGGCTCTGGAGAGATTCTTTCGGAGATTATCGGCAGTACATCCCGTTATCTGCATGATTTCATCGGCAGTATAGCCTTCTATCTCCTTCATGCGGAATATCTGCTGCTGCAAGGGAGGAAGCTGTGCCACTATCTGTTTGATGAGGTTTACCTCGTCCCGTTGCTCTGCCCGCCGGTCTTCTATGGGTACTTCCATCACCTTGTCGGTGGTGTAGTTCCGCTCCTCATGTCGGCACTGGTCATAAAACTTGTTGCGCATGATGGTGATGGCGAGCGCCTTGAGGTTATCTTCTGCCTTGATATTCTGGCGTATGTCCCACAGCCTGAGCATGACTTCCTGCACGAGGTCTTCGGCATTGTCGTCACTCTCAGTCAACCTTAGCGCATACGCTTTCAAGTCGCTGCGCATCGGTAGGATGATATGTTTGAATTCTTCTGTTCTCATAACCTTAACACTCTATAGACGTATGAAATTGAAAAATCGGACATCTAAGAAGAGATTTTTTTCAAAAAATGCTTTCTTTTTTCAAAGAAAAATGTTATTTTTGCAGTCATAAACATAAAATTTAGCAATCGAAAACATTAAAAAACTGAATGGCTTATGGCATCTGTAGTTTCTATTATTCCCATCGTGTTGCTGTTCGTCTTGATGCTCGGCTTCAAGATGGCAGGTCATAAAAGCGCCTTGCTGACGCTCGTAGTTACCGTGTTGCTCGCTCTCTTCGCTGCTTCGCCGCTGGGCATGATTGCCCCGGAACATGCGGAGGATAGCGTGATCGCCCTGACGGGATGGGCGGTGCTGGAAGGCATCCTGAAGGCGGTATTCCCGATTCTCATCATCATCCTAATGGCTATCTACAGCTATAATATCCTCGTGGAAAGCAAGCAGATAGAGGTAATCAAGAGGCAGTTTACATCGATTACCGATGATAAGGGACTGCTCGTGCTGCTCCTTGTATGGGGATTCGGCGGACTGCTCGAAGGTATGGCGGGCTTCGGTACGGCGGTGGCGATACCTGCTGCCATCCTCATCGGACTCGGCTTCAAACCGATGTTCTCGGCTCTGGTATCCTTGATCGGTAATACCGTGGCTACGGGATTTGGTGCCGTGGGCGTACCGGTTACTACGCTCTGTAACGAGGTGGCGGAAAGCGGATCGGCTTCGGCGGCACAGATTTGTGAGACTTCGGCTTTCGCCATCATCCAGCTGGCACCTCTCTTTATCATCCTGCCTTTCATCATCCTGACGCTTACCGATAAGCATAATCTTATCAAGAATCTCATCATCGCCCTTTGGGTGGGAGTGATTTCCGTGGTAGTGCAGTTTGTCTGCGGCTATTATCTTGGTTCGGAGACACCAGCCATCATCGGTTCGCTGGCTGCCATTATCGCCATCATTGCATACGCCAAGGTGTTTGCCAGAAAGAGCAAGGTGCAGGATAAGGAAACTTTTACGCTTGCCGAAAGCCTGAAGGCATGGAGCGTTTACCTCTTTATATTGATATTCATCCTGGTTTCCGGCGCACTCTGTCCTCCGGTCAATGCTTTCCTCAAGAGTCATCTGGTGAGTGCGGTTCATCTGCCAGTGCTCGACAGCACCTTTAAGTTTGGCTGGATTTCCAATGCAGGACTGATGCTCTTCCTGGGTGCTACGATTGGTGGACTGATACAGGGATTGAGCCTTAAGAGACTGATGGTGATTCTTGCCCGTACCACGGTGAATCTGCGAAAGACGGTGGTGACCATCTGTTCGCTGATAGCCCTGGCAAGTGTGATGAACTATTCGGGAATGATTACTGCCATCGCCTCAGGTCTGGTGGCTGTGACGGGCGACTTCTATCCTTTGGTAGCGCCGATGATTGGTGCCATCGGAACCTTCGTAACGGGTTCTGATACCTCTTCGAATATTCTCTTTGCCAAGCTCCAGGCTCATGTTGCCAACCAGTTGGGTATGACGGGACAGAGCACATTCTTTGGTATGGAGGGTGGTCAGGAGAACTGGCTGGTTGCCGCCAATACCACGGGAGCCACGGGTGGCAAGATGATCAGTCCGCAGAGCATCGCCATCGCTACTGCCGCCTGCGATATGGAGGGGAAGGATGGAGAGATTCTCCGTTCGGCCATCCCATACGCCCTGCTTTATATCGTATTGGGCGGACTGATGGTTTATTTCGGTTGCTGATCTTCTTCCTTATATAACAAAAGAGGATGTGTCATAAGTCCATGGCACATCCTCTTATATTTTTTGCCTTAAGGCTAATTATATTTTCCCTTAAGGCTAATTATATTTTCCCTTAAGGCTAAATATATTTTTCCTTAAGGCTAAATATATTTTCTTCCAAGCACGCAAATCCGCCGGTACGCCTAGCGGGAAATATAACGAAATCGACATTCAATCATTTACGCATGTCTTTTCTCGTAAGCCAGACTGTGGTCGTGCTGGTCGATATCATGCTTCGACTTGCTCTTTACCACGAGCCATACGCCGGAGAATACGAGGATGGCGGCAATCGCCTGCATGCCCTTGAACACGGCGAGACCCACGATGACACTCACGGTGACTGATACCAGCGGCTGCACATAGTTATATACACTCACCACGGTAGGGCGCAGGGTCTTCTGGCCAATCATCATGCAGATGTAGCCCAGATAAGTGCCGAAGAGAACCACGTAGCCCGTTTCCCACCAGGTGCTTATCGGAACATGGGCAAAGTCGATGCTCATCACGTGGCTGATGGTGAAAGGCCATATCAAGACCGTTGCCCAGAGGAACATCCACTTGTTGATGGTGAAGAGCGAATACTTAGACAGCAGGTTCTTGAAGAGCGACAGGTAGAGGGCGAAAGAAAGCTGCGCCGACATACAGAGCAGGTCTCCCCAGATGTTTCCCACTTTGGCATTGCCTGCTGTGGCACTTGTCGTGATGATGATGACAGCACCAGCACATCCCATCAGCACGCCGAGCGCCTTCTTCCAGGTGATAGGCTCCTTCAATATCAGGAAGGAGAGAATCATGGCGAAGATAGGCATCGAGGTGGTCATAATGCTGGAATTGCTAGGCGAGGTCATGTTCAGACCGATGGTGTAAGAACACTGGTTGAACACGAGGGCGAAGAGCCCGGCAGCAGCAAACTTGAAGATGTCTTTTACTGGAACATGCTCTTTCTTGGTGAAGAGCGAGGTGAGCCAGAAGAGGAGGGCACCACCCAATACACGGAAGCTCACCAGGTCGATGCCGTCGATGCCGTGAAGCATGGCATCCTTGCCTACGGGAGCCATCAGTCCCCAGAATGCGCCGGAACAGAAGAGGCACAGGTGGGCGATAAGAGGTCGTTTGTTATCCATTTTTTCCTTATTTCTATTTAAATCTTCCTATTTTTGAATAAAATCGAGTGCAAAGGTACAAAAATTCGAGGAATTTTGCTATATTTGCGGTATATTTTTTGAAACTTAAAGGAGTTAAGAAGTTAAGACAATAGTCTTTTTCCATTCTTGACTATTAAAGATAGGAGATTATTCTTATGCAGAAATATGCTGATTATATCAAACAGATAGAGATTGAATCTCTTTGGAGCGGTACCAAACATATTCTTTGGAACCTCGACCGCCGTGTCAATATCCTGAGTGGTGTAAACGGCGTGGGCAAGAGTACTATATTAAATAAGGTGGTAAAGGGTCTGGCGGCTGGCGGTGAATTCCCTAGTCACATGATCAAAGGTGTGCATCTGAAGGTGGAACCGGAGGAGGCAAAGTGGATTAGATATGATGTAATCCGCTCGGTAGATAGACCATTGATGAATGCCGAGATGATCAACAAGATAGACCTTACCCTGGTTACCGAACTCGACTGGCAGCTCTTCCAGCTGCAGCGCAAGTATCTGGATTACCAGGTGAACATCGGCAACCGCATCATCGCCGTCTTGCAGAGTGGCGAACCGGATGCAGCCTTCAAGGCTCAGAAACTGAGTGAACCGAAGAAGATGTTCCAGGATATGGTAGATAATCTTTTCAAGGATACCGGCAAGACCATCATCCGTACTGCCAACGAAATCCGCTTCAACCAGATAGGCGAGCAGCTCTCGCCTTATCAGCTCTCGGCTGGTGAAAAGCAGATTCTTGCCATCCTCCTCACCGTGCTGGTGGAGGACAACCAGTCATACGTCCTCTTTATGGATGAGCCGGAAATCAGCCTTCATTTCGAATGGCAGAAGCAGCTCATCGGTCTGGTGCTGCAGCTTAATCCGAATATCCAGATCATCATGACCACCCACAGTCCTGCTGTGGTCATGGATGGATGGACCGATAGGGTGACGGATGTGAATGATATTACGATTTCGTAATGTTGAATGTTAAGTGTTGAATGTTGATTTTTTCAGCTTATGGCTAAACGTTTAACCGATAATATCAATTCCCAGTTCTTCGAGGCAGCCAACAGGATGACCTCGAAGAAGGCTCGGCGCAAGATTGTGGCTTACGTCGAGAGCTATGATGATGTCTTCTTCTGGCGTTCTGTACTGGGAAAGTTTGAGAATGAAAAACGCTATTTTGATATCATGCTGCCTACCCGTAACCAGCATTTAGACCGAGGCAAGAAGGCTGCTATCTCCAGTATGCTGAAGGGAGTAGGTAGGGATATGATAGCCTGTGTAGATGCCGATTACGATTATCTGCGTCAGGGCTCAACCGAGTCTTCCCAGCAGATGTTGGAGAATCCTTACATCTTCCATACCTATGCCTATGCCATTGAAAACTTCCAATGTTATGCCAGAGGATTGCACGAAACCTGTGTGATGGTGACGCTCAACGACCGTCGCATCTTCGATTTCGAGCGTTTTCTTGAGTCCTATTCCCGTACCATCTGGCCTCTTTTCTTATGGCACATGCTGTTTTATGTGCGTCATCGCAAGATGTCGATGCATTTTGATATGGCAGAGTTTGATAAGGTCATCATGCTGCCTTCTGTCCGTATCCAGGATCCTAAATGGGCGATAGATTATTTGGGAAAGAAGGTGCGGGCAAAGCTGTTCCAGCTGGAGCGCCGCTTCAAGAAGTTTAAGGATGAGTTGGATGAAATGGCTCTTTACCTCAATAATCTGGGTGTAAACGAGAGCAATACCTATTTATATATACAGGGTCATCATCTCTTCGATCTGGTAGTAAGTCCCATCGTCCAGAGTGTTTGCGATGCTTTGCGCAATGATAGGGAGAACGAAATCCGCGACCGTGCCATCCATTCCGAGCAGGCCCGCACCGAGATGGCATGCTATGAGAACAGTCTGGGCAAGGTAAAAATGATGATGAAGAAAAACACCTTCTACCAGTTCTCTCCCGAATTCCAGAAGATTCAGGCGGATGTGGAAAAGTATTTGGAAAATTGATATAAGGAAGATAGCTACAGTCGGTAGATGATAATTGGATAATAAAAAAGCGTCCAACAGGTGTTGTGCGATTGCACATCGGCTGTTGGACGTTTGCACATCAGCTGTTGTGTAAGCGCACATCAGCTGTTGTGCGGCTGAAGAAGGCTATATAGTCAACGACATATGTTAGTTCTTCGACCGACTTCTTATACTTGCTTCGAAGACTTCTAGCCTTTATTCGAAGAGGCTAAATATGGCTTGGATGATCCAGCCTATAATCATAAAGACAATTTGGAGGAGACTAATAATGATAAAGCCTCCAAGAATGATTATAATGAAACCTATTAAAAACCAAAACATGTCTTGTCTTATTTGTATGGTTAACGATATTTGTTCGCCTTATACATTCGCTGTATCTCACATTGCTTTTTGATGTAGTCGGAAAATAATTCCATCTCGGCAGATACTTCCTGGATTTTCTTCATGATGTTGTGTTCGAAGTTGTCTTGGAAGTTGTCGTAGTTGTCATCATTCCATACACTGTTTACAGTTTGGAGCTGCTGTCCCAGTCGGGAGAAAATCTCTAATGTTTGTGCGCTCACGTTGGCGATGTTCTTACCGAATTGGTCAACCATGTCAATGTTGAGCATAGAACTGTCATTTGCCATAATTCCTTGTATTTTAATTGATTAATATTGCATTGAATAGATACTGTGCGTCAGGTAAGAGGAATGGTGTAAAGAGCATCGGTTGTTCGCCATCTGGATAATAGTAGGCACGTAAGTGCTCTTTGTCATCGCTCAATGACTGTACGTCGATGTCTTCCCCGAAGCGGAGTGGTGCAAGATGCTTGTTTTCACTCTTTAGGATAACTCTATGTTTGAACAATCCTATTGCCTCTTTTCCGAACTCATCGAAGAGAATGTTGCCTGGCTTGTCTACTTGCATCAACACGTGAACATGATGCTTCGGTCCTTCGTCTAAGATGTACTTCAGTGCCTCTTGGTATTTCTTGACCTTGCTTCCATCAGTTATGTTGTTTGCTCCCAAATCAGGTAATGGGTCGAAAGAAAGCATTTCCAAGCCGCTTACAGCCGGTTTAATCTCCGTGACTTTCTTTTCTTCCATCAGCAAGCTGTTTCTCTTCATTTCACTGAAACGATCTTGTCCAAGAATGGTGAGAATCAAATTGGGTGCCGTGTCGCGGTAGATGTCGTCTGCTATCATTTTCAGATACTTGCCTCCTTCCGATTGCTGGATTATCTTGCAATATGCTCGCTTTTCGAGTTCAGCCAGCAATGGCTTGCATTGTGACATGGGATTGTTGGTGCAATCTAATACGATGAAATTGCAAGGTGTGTTGGACTGCTCATAATATGCCATGAGGGATACGAGCGCATTGATGGCTGTAGCGGTAGCTTGCTCCTGGCGATTTGCACCCCAAACAATGATGTTCTCGCTGAAGTCTTGTGTCAGTGTGATAGCTGTGCTTTGCTGGTTGAGACCGATGCTGCGACCTATGGTTGCAACAGGTGCGCCATAACTCTGTGTCTTTGCAGACTGCAAATCTTCTGTTTGCAGGTGATAGATAGAAGAACCACTGAAATAAGCCTCTCCATTGCTTTGCTTGGTAGTTGATTTCTCGCGAGCTTTCTCTATGGAATCGGCGAGTTCTTCGTCTGTGGCATAGAAGGTTTGTACCTTGCTCTGCAACTCACGCTTGTGGTAATAGCAGGCTTGACCTGTTGGTTGCTTGTTGGTTAGCTTATCACTGTCAGGGACAAGTTTGTTTGAGTCGGATGCTGCACTCATCAGCAAGAAACATTCTGTGAGGTTCTTCAATATTTGTCCAGAAATATCAGTCTCGTCGAGTTGTTGGGTCGCAAGAAGCATGTGGATACCTTGGCTACGTCCTTGTGTGGCGATGACATTGAGAATCTCGGAGATTTCTCTTTGGATAGCCATTCCATAGGAATTGGATGTTGGCTTGGCAAACATCACTTGGCATTCGTCTGCCACAAACAGAATCTGTGGAAGTCTGGATGTCGGATTTTTCTTGTTGTAACCATCGATGTTGTTGACTGCATTGTCTCGCCATAGTTTTACACGTCTTTTGTTCTCTTGCTGCAACTCTCGTAGAACTTCTAAAGTCATCTGAGGGTCAGAATTGTCAACCAGTAACGCCTTTACATGCTTTACACCACGATAGCGGTTGAATTCTACTCCCTTGAAGTCCATCAAGTAGAGCATCAAGTCTTCCGGTGCATATTTCAGTATGGCGGCACTGATGATGTTGTTCAGTAAGACAGACTTACCAGAACCTGACTGTCCAAGAATGAATCCATGGATATAGTCACCAGAGTTGAATCGCAAGGTAACAGGATGTTTGTCTTCTGTGTCGAGTCCTACGGTTATGCTGATTTCTGATGTTACATCCGTATATTCGCTATGAGATATAGAGGCATAGTCTGCCTTTAGCACCTGTCGTGTACCCTTTTCGTTGATACGTTTGTTGAAATCAACACGAAATGCATCTGCCAGTGCAGGATGCTCGGCGATAGGAGTGTGTTTTACCATCAGGTTGTTTCGAATTCCACTGAGAGTCTGTAAACTGATATTTGTTACAGTTTCACTGGTGAGAATGTCTACTGCATCCTCTTTTAATTTCGGAGCATCAGAGTTGTGCATCACAATAAAGTAGATGCCGCCCTTTGCTCCATTCTCAAACAGAGGTTGTAGTTCTGCAGTCAGATTTTCATAGCGTGCAGGATAGTCGTTCAATACGACAACCTCGTATGGCATGACAATTTCTTGGTGCTTCTCGTTATACCTTGCGATGTCACCATATTTGCCCATCACCATCTGCATACGTTCTCTTAGACGCTTGATGCAATCTCGTGCGGCAGCTTCGTCCATGATGACATTACCATTATAGACTGTTTCATCGTAGCCAACTGTAACAAAGTCTGCCATGCCACTCATCATCTGGTCGAAGATGTTGAATCTGATTTTTCCAGGAGCGAAGCATAGCAGCATATTCTGCATCAGTGCGGTCAGTTGTCTTTTAGCAACAGACTGTAGTTCGCCGTTATAGTTGATGACAAAGTTTTGCTTTCTATATCCGTCGTTCTGCCACTTTACATAAGTTGGAGTAACAAATGGTTCTCCATTGATATAATCAATGGCAGCGATATTGTCTGGAATGATAGGGGCGGTATATCGTTTATTGGCATCTAATGCTATTCGATTGATGGTTCTTCTTACTTCTTCGTCCGACATACTATCAGCAAAGTTGTATTGCAGAAGTTCTGGGGCAGAATCACGCATAGCATTAAATAAGGAAACAGTGCGTACTCTAACGGCTTTGGCACGCTCGTTGTATTCCGCCTCATTTTCTGTATCAATGCTTGAGAGGTCAAGAGCATAAGCTCCCATCAAAGCTTGTATGTAATTTAATGTCTCCATTGGGTCTTTCGTTATCTGTTCTTTACTGGTCGTATGACCATCTGCATAGCCTTGGCTATGCTATACAGGTTTCCTGTATATTGGCTAAACTCCAAATACATGGCACGATCGGCATATTGTGCATCCGAAGTGTCGCTCCAATAGCGTCCAGCCATTCCATAAGAATCATATTGCTGAGCAACACACGAACCACCAGCTGGTAGAAATATATTGTTGCCGTTGGCTGCCACTATTTGGAATCCTGGCATACCATTGATTACTGTCCATGTCCATTGGCAATTCTGCATCAGTTCGGTCATTTCCTGTTGGGTAGGAAGTCTCCAATCTTCCCCCCACATATTGATAGCTTCTTTCTTGCTTGTCCATGCAGCATAAACACCTGGTTGCTCACTGCTGCGAGCACCTATGTTGTGGGAAGCCCAGAGTACAGACAATCCGAGGTCTACAGGTTCTGCGGTTCCTCGTCTTATTCTTTCTTCTGCAAGTTCTTTGGCTTTACGTTCGGCTTCCTGTTGAAGTCTTGTGCGTTCGGTCTCTTCCTTAGCCTTTCGCTCTGCTTCTTGTTTTCGGATAAGCCACAATGGTGTTATGGTGACCTCTTTGTCAAAGACGCTTTTTTCGGTAGCGCAAGGCTTCAAGGCGAAGGACAATGATTGTCCCCCGCTTTGAGCATTGATAATTATGTTTTCTAAATCTGATAAATAGCTATTCATATCCTTGTATGTTTATAGCGTTGGTGGTACTCCTGGAGGTGTTGGTGGGGTAGGAGGTACGGCCGATGTTGGTGGAGGTGGTGTTTGGGGAGCATTCAAGATGGATGCTACCTCTGGAACTTGAATTGCAGGTGTCCAGTTGATACCTTCCTTCCACACCAAAGTCTGTGCGGTAAGTCCTCCTGTTCTCACCATTTCTTTCAGCATATTGTAGTCGAATGGTCCTTGTGTCTGACCACCGATGGCTACATAGATGCTCACCTGTGGTATCTGTGGTGGGACTTGTGGGGCAGGTGGAGGAGTAGGGGTGCCTGAGTTGATGCCACCACCCATGTTGATGCCAGAAGGTTGACCGATTTGTGTGGCAGGTTTAGGTCCGCCAATGCCATTGATTCCCGAAGGATTAAAGCCTCCTACAGGTTGTCCCATGTTAGGCATGCCACCCATTGCCATTCTGCCGCTTTTCTGCATCTCATCGATTTGAGCATTGTAAGCCTTTTCACCAAGATCGCGCTGGATGCGCATCTTCTCACCTCGGTCTTTGATGTCCTGGGCACGCATCTGTCTATCCATGTCGAGGTTTGCACCACGGTTGTATAGGTCCTGCTTTTGGGTCTCTCGCATGGCATCGATGTTGAGTTGTGACTGAGCTTTCATCTGGTCCATGTTAATCTTATGCTGGGTCTGAGACATCTCTGCAGCTTGTCCCTGGGTTAATGCTCGGAGTTGCTTGTAGCTTTCGTCATCTGCATCATATTCGATGGCATTGAGGTCTACTGCACGCACGTTGATAGCGAAATCTATAGCCAGCCTCTGTTTGAGATACTGATTCAGAATCTCTCCTATCTCCAGTATCTTCTTTTCCATCTGTACGACAGGGATGCTGTGGTCTGTTGGGATGTTACTAACCACAGACTTTACATATTTTATTACCGCATCCTTTATCTTCTTCTGAAATGCTTCCATGTCAAAGCCTACAAGTCGATGCATACGAATGAATCCTTTGTAGTCTTCTATATTGAAATTGATAGAACCACGTACTGCCACAGGTACATTGAGATCTGGATAACGTGGGTCGTTAACGCCAAAGTATGGAACGGCAAAGCGTACTACGTTACTGCCAGCAAGGTTGATGAAAAACACCTCGCTGAGGTCTTCGCAGGCTGTCGTGTTAGCCGGTCCTTCTATCGTAGTTTGGGTGGAACCGATAAGGGCGGCCACCTCGCCATCTTTCACGATGATGGAAGTGCCGCTCTTTACGGCACCTCCTTGATATTTCCAGATGAGGAACTCCGCCTCATCGCAGCGGACGATAGTCTGACTATCGTTACCGCCAAGTATTTTACTAAAGAATCCCATTGTCTACCACAAATTATTCCATTTATTTTTATATTGTTGTAAGTCTGACCATTTAAACTTGATTGGTGCTGTTTTTCCTTGGGTGACCGTGCTCATTTTTGAATAAACACTTTTTGATAAGCTTACAAAATCAGCCGAGGTAAGGATGTAACATTCTATGTTGTCGTCATCTAGTAAATGAACAAAGACATAAGGTTGAGTAATGCTACCGATTGATTTTTTGAAATTGTCGGTGTTTAACCCTGTCAAGACTGTATACTTGTTTTGACCTGTTTTAACTTGTATCTCCGTTCTTTTATTTTCTGTAGGATTATACCCTAGGATGTCTATGCCAGGATAATTCTTTAAGGTCATACTTGCAGTCCAACCTTTCAAATGCATTTGTGCACAAACATAATATTCGCCACACAAACCTATATCAATATTTGCTAATTTCCTCATTGTTTAACAAATTTATCATTACTCAGGCATATCGCCATCCTCAGAACTCACGTCACCCTCGGAACTTGCATCACCATTAGTGACATCGAGTGGTGCATCATATTTTTCTGCATTAGTAGCATCACCTTGGTTAAGATAATAATCATACAGAGGTTTAGTGATATACGTATTCGGTGCTGCAAGTTTTACTGCATCGCCAAGTTCTTTTGCCTCTTTTATTTTGCCTTCATTAATAAGACGCTGAATATAGACTTGAACTTCGTTTTTATGTTTTTCTATAACGTCTTCGTCTTTCTCTCCGATAAGATTGATTACTTCTGTTGTATTTTGCTCTTTTATTGCATCAGAAACTTTATTCCAACCAGAAGGATTGTCCAATAATGTAAAGAAAGAAATACAACCTTTCAATAGCAAGACTACAACAATAACAATAAAAATGATTTTTTTATGTTCAATAATTGAAGCAATTAAGGTATGGGCGCGGTAACCTTTTTCTGTTTGGGCAAGCAAAGATGTAAAATCAGCATCCCCAGCGAACAAGGTCTTTGCTTTTGTAACACATTCTTGATATTTTGCATTGTATGCTTCTTGATAGTTAGACTTACTGCGGCGTCTAGCATCAAGACTTGCAATGAACTCTAACATATCTTCCTTTCCAGTTGGCAGAGGAAAATTCTTGATGAATTCATTGACTTTGTTGATGTTTGTCTTATCGTAATCATTGCTAACTTTTTGAATTCTCTGTTCCAACATGATGGCAAACTCTTTGGCTGTATTGTTAGCTTTTACGTTGGTAAAGACATAGCCACACTCCTTACACTTTACTGCACCTGCCTCAATCGGAGCACCACAGTTTGGACACTTCACGATGTTGCCACGCTTTTCGGTAGCTGGAGTCACAGGACTTGCTGCCTTCTTCATTTTAGCAAGACGCCCATCTACTACAATCATGACCTCATCTGGGTCCTCACCACAAGCAAGTGCTCGCTTGTAAAGTACGGCACGTTCTTGGTCTGTTACTACACCATCAGCGAGTACGCTGTCAATAAGCTCTTCTAATTCTTTTGAATACATAGTTACAACAATATGTCCTATGGCTCCAATTCAGACGGTTAAAGATTGGGTTATGTGCCAATATGCACGAAAAAGCGTGAAGCCTACTGTTGCTCGCTCCACCTTTGAGGCCTTAGGACTTGCCCTTCACGTCAGAACAAGCAACGAGACCCCACGCCGATATGTGTAGGTACACTCCCATATAGACAGCTCTTTGGGAGCTGTCTAATGGAAGGTACATATATACATACCCCTAGGCATCATCGTTGCATGGTTCTTTGACGTGAGATTTGGAGTGTCCTAAGTTCCAAAGGTCAAAAACCAAGCGCAATAACGCTTTTCTTATGTTTGCCCTCAACAAAGTGTCACTCTTTTAAGCGATTTCTGTATAGGGCTGTTTGCTGTCATATCATACAGTAAGTACGAAACAGTACTGCAAAAATAATAAAAGTTACCGAAATAACCAAAAAAAAAACGGAGAAATTTTGAAAATGAAGGTAAAATACGAACTTATATGCATGTAGATGTACTTTTTATCTCGCATGCATTATTATATAAGGTGAATTTGTTTTATAATTTGTGTTTGGGCTAAATGTGAGTCACTCGAAAATCGGTTCCAACTCAATGAAACCGGCTTTCGAGTTCTCGCTTTTATAGTGCCTTCAGCGAGAAGGCATAGTCGTAGTCTATTCGTCCATGACTGCCTATGTTGTCGAGCCATGCTGCTTCTTGATGGCTGATTTCCGAGATTGTGCTTGGCGTTTCATTCTTGAATGTTTCATAGACCTTAGCGAGACAACTTAGTTCTTCTTCACTGAGACTTGCTTCGTCAAATTCCAATGCTGACACAAGTTTTGTTCCACTGTTTCCATTCTTGCTTTCAATAGGCATTTGCTCTATATCATCCACGAGACTATATACCCGGTCCCATCGCTCTGGGACTGGTCCGTAAGGTACTGCCTTAAATACTAAGCCTGTCAATCCTAATCCTCTGCTCCTGTAGGCAAGAAAGTCGGCATAGAAGAGAAGTTTGTTCATTTGTGTAACGAAGACTCCGTTAAATTTCTCTATGAAGTACAGCATCGTGTTTTTTAATTTGCTTATTGAAGGCAGGGCATAGCCATTCCATTGATTTCTCCCATCGGTAGTAAAAATCAATTGTTTGATAAGTTTCGATGTGTTTGATTCATTTTCTAATTCCTCGATACACAACATAATCTTGTCGTATTCCTCTGTATTCAGTAAGTTTTTGGCAGCTTCAACAAATGTGGCAAACACTGCAGGTACTTGTATGGTCTTCAGTATCCTTCCGTTTGTAAGACTTGGCATATCACCATTCTCGTACAGTCGATATTGGTTTTCACCGAACCCCAATATCACTGACATCTTGGTGGCCGACAGACCATATTTTCTGCGTATACTGCGTATTTCGTCAGGGAATGGAATTCCATACTTAGTACGATATTGATTATATATCTGCATTGTATTGGCGGTATCCAATTCTGTTGTTGTAAACAGTTCGCGTGTATCTACGCACTGATAGCTAAGAAAAGTGTATTCGAACTTTTCTTTTCTGAAAACTGCTGTTCGTTTCTCCGAATGCAGTACTACATTTCCTCCTGTAAATGGACTTTTCATCATTTCTTCTTTTATTTGAATTGATAAACCAGTTTATACTCTGCGACATGGAAAGAGTTGCACACGGCGCTATTGTTAGCGATGCCCATCGAAATTTTGATATAGACATCCTGCGATTTTACTTTCTTTCCAAACACCCATAAATCTGCCACTTTGTTAAGCGTGTCTTCTAAGGGACCTTCTACGAAATCATCAACTTCTAGGTTCTTGATGATTTCGAGACGTTTGAGGGGTGTAATTTCCAAGTCAAATAGGGCTTGAGTATTTTTTCCTCTATCGTCACGGAAGACTATGCCAAATATTTTAGCTTTGTCCTTGAAACGCTTTAGAAATAGCGAGACTTCATCTTCTTTATTCATTGCTTGATATTTATTTCGTGCTGCAAAGATACATTAATTAGTTGAAAAATACAAATTATTTTTCGCTATTTTCAACTTTTTAGTTGAAATTGTTTATTTTGGGATATTGAATGGAAAGGGTAAAAAGGGTAAAAAGAAAGCAGGCAGATGACATCCCGCCAGGCTCTTTTTACCTTTTTACCTTTAAATTTATACGTATGTCTCCAGGAACTTCAAGGTTCCTTCTACCTTCAATGTCTGGGTAGCGGCTGGAACTACGATGCTCTCGCCGCCCTGGAGCGTAATCTCGTTACCCTCGTTGTCGGTAATCTTAGCCTCACCCTTCAAGCCAATCAGAATCACGAAGCTGTCCAACTCTGAATAATCCAGCGTCATTGGTTCATCGAGATCATAAACGGCTGTGGTGAAGTAAGGGCACTGTACCATGCTTACACCCTGATTCTTGGCAGGAGTGTAGTGCTGGCGATAGTCTGGCAATACGGTGTAGTCGATGCACTCGGCAGCTTCCTTGGTGTGGAGCTGACGATAGTTGCCATCCTTGTCCTTGCGTTTGAAGTCGTAGATGCGATAGGTAACATCGCTGGTCTGCTGAATCTCGACAACGAAACAGCCTGTTCCGATGGTGTGGATTCTGCCGGCTGGGATAAAGAAGCAGTCGTCCTCCTTCACGTTATACTGAGCCAGGGCATCGGTGATGGTATCGTTCTCTACCATCTCCTTGTACTGCTCAGGAGTAATCTGCATCTTCAAGCCGTTGTAGAGCTTGGCATCCGGCTCGCATGGCAGCGCATACCACATCTCGGTCTTGCCGCGTTCCTTACCTTGCTTCTTGGCAATTTCATCATTAGGATGCACCTGGATAGAGAGGTCGCGGTTGGCATCGATAAACTTGATGAGCAGTGGAAACTCATTGCCGAAACGCTTGTAGTTCTCTTCTCCGAGGAAGCTTCCCTTCCGTTCTGCAACAACCTCGTTGAGGCTCTTGCCCTGCATCTCGCCATCGGCTACGATGCTTTCATTTCCTGGTACTCCAGAGATTTCCCAGCTTTCTCCCACATTCTCTTGCTTTACGTCGAGATGCTTGAAAGTGATAATCTTACTGCCACCCCAGATGGTGGATTTTAATAGCGGTTGAAATTTTAATGGTTTCATTATTACCTATATTTAGTTTATAAATGTACTCTTCAGTACGGTTTCTTACTCTCCTGTAAGGCTCTTGCTGAACCTATACCTTATTATATATAACGCTTTTTGGGCGAAATATACTTAGTCTAGTAAGCGTATTTCTTACTTCAAATATCAACTTCTCTTTTATTTTCTAACTCCCCCTCTGGGTATGTTAGTTCTCTCTCCAGAATGCTGGTGTAAAGATAACCAGCACACTGAATATTTCCAGACGACCGATGAGCATCATCAGCGAGCAGAACCATTTTGCCACATCTGGCAGTTCGCTCCACGACATGGTTGGTCCGATTTCCGTACCCAGCGTAGGTCCCACATTACCCACACAACTCAGGGTGATGGTGATGGCATTGGTATTGTCGATGCCCATGGCTATCATCGTGAACGATATCACCAGACAGATGATGAGATAAGTGGTGAGGAAGGCAAGCAGCGTAACACGCTTCTGCATCGGTACGTTCACACCATCAATCTTCAATGGCAGCACGGCGTTAGGATGCAGAATCTGGCGGAATTCATTCTTCACCATTCTTACCAGCATCACGCCACGGATACATTTCAAACCTCCACTCGTACTGCCCGAGCAGGCTCCGAAGAACATGCAGGCTGCCAATACCACCCAGGTAACATGAGGCCACACAGCAGCATCGTCGTTAAACAGACCGGTGGTGGTGATGAAAGAAACCACCTGGAAGATAGCACTTCTGAAGGCATGCTCCACATCGTAGTTGCGCATCACCATCAGCTCTACCATGATGAAGGCGCTGAATGCAGCAACCATGAATGCATAGAACTTAAACTCTGAGTTCTTGAACAGATCCTTGATTTTAAACTTGATGACGGCTGCATAGAGCAGGGTGAAGTTCACACCCGACAGGAAACAGAAGAACGTACAGATGTATTCCAGCGCTGGTGAATGGAAGAACTCGGTACTGCTGTTGTGGGTAGCGAAACCACCCGTTGCCGTCGTGCTCATCGCATAGTTGAAACTGTCGAAGAGATTCATTCCCGCCACATAGTAGGATATGATGCAGGCGATGGTGAGCATCAGATAGATACTCCATATCCATTTTGCCGAAGTGGAAAGACGGGGATGAAGCTTGGTCTTGATAGGACCTGTAGCCTCGGCAGCAAACACCTTGGTCTGTCCTCCTACAAGCGATGGCAGCAGGGCGATGGTGAAGAACACGATTCCCAGACCGCCTATCCATTGGGTGAGCGAACGCCAGAAGAGCAGTCCGTGGGGGAAACATTCTACATCGTCTAATATCGTGGCTCCCGTTGTCGTAAATCCCGACATGGTTTCAAAGTAGGCATCGGTAAAGTTGTTGATGTATCCACTTATCATGAAGGGGAGGGTTCCGAAGAAACTGAATACAATCCATGAGAGCGTTACCACGAGATAGGCATCACGGCGCGACATTGAGTTATCTGCTCCGTGTCCTCGCCATTTCAGCACCAGTCCGCCTCCGATGGTGGTAAGTGTTGCCACAATGAAGGCAAAGATGTCGTCCTGCTGGTAATAGAAAGCTACCAGCAGACTGACGAAGAGCAGGAAAGCCTCGATGAAAAGCAGTTGCCCTAAAATCTTATATATTAATTTGCTGTTTATCATATATGAAGTATGTCTCTATCTCCTTCACGCTTAGATGAAGTATTTCTCAATTTTCTTCATGTTGATGTTGTGGCAGAAAACCATCACCGAGTCGCCCGGTTCTATCTGGGTATTACCCGAAACGAGCATTCCTTCTTCACCGCGAACCAGTCCACCGATGGTTACACCGATAGGCATGCCGAGTTCTTTCACCGGTTTTTGGGTTACCTTTGAACCTTCTTTGGCTATGAATTCAGCCACATCGGCATTGGCGCTCATCAGGAATCTCACGTTCATCACGTCGGCATCGAGCATCATCTGGTAGATGTAGCTGGCGGCAATCATCTTCTTGTTGATGATGGTACCGATATCCAGACTCTCTGCCATGCTCACGTAGTCTACGTTTTCTACGGCAGCCACCGTCTTGCGCACACCCATTCTCTTGGCGGTAAGACAGGCCAGGATATTGGTTTCGGCGTTACCGGTCAGTGCCACGAAGGCCTGAGTACTGCGGATACCTTCTTCTACGAGTAGCGGAATGTCGCGTCCGTCACCATGAATGATGAGCGTCTTGTTCTCATCGAGAATATCGTTGAGATATTCGCAGCGCTCCTCGCTCATCTCGATAATCTTGCATTCCATATATTCCGGCATCTTCTTTACGGCTCTTACGGCTGTGCGTCCGCCACCCATAATCATTACGTTCTTCACATCCACATAGTGCTCCTTGCCCACAATCTTGCGGATATATGGGATATAGTTGCGGGTGGTCATGAAGTAGGCGAGGTCGTAGAGTTTCAGCTCGTCGTTACCGCCAGGGATGATGGTATCGCTGCCTCGCTTGATGGCTACCACGTGGTATGGGTCGTTAGGACCGCTGATGTTCTTGAGCGGTTCGTTCAGTATCTCGCATCCTTCGCGCAGTTTGATGCCGAGCATGACGAGTGCGCCGTCGTGCACATCCCAGCGCTGACGTACCCAACTCATTTTCAGTCCATTATTGATATCTACGGCTGCGAGCATCTCCGGATAAATCAGTTTGCTGATACCTAATTCTTTGAAGAATTCCTGAGCCTGCTGATCCATATATTCCGGATTATCCACGCGGGCCACCGTTCTTTTGGCACCCAGGTTCTTGGCAAGGATGCTAGCTGTGATGTTGGTACTTTCTACCGGAGTAACGGCGATGAAGAGGTCGGCATCTGCTACCCCCGCATCGCGTAAGATGTGAAGACTGGTAGGCTTGCCCAGCATGGTGAGCAGGTCGCAGTCGGAGCCAATGCTTGCCAGGCGCTCTTCGCTTTCATCGATGAGCGTAATCTCTTCATTGCTGCGTGACAGGAGTCTCGCCAGGTGAGTACCTATGGCATATGCGCCAGCTATGATTATTTTCATTTCTTAATTGCTTCTTTGATTGATTCTTTATCGAGATGCACGATTTCTCTGAGCTGTGCCACAGTTCCGTGCTCCACAAACTCATCTGGCAATCCCATTCGGGTCATCTTTGGCTGATAGTCATGGTCGTTCATCCATTCCAGTACGGCTGAGCCCATACCGCCCATACGAACGCCGTCTTCGATGGTGATGATGCGGCTGAACTTTTCGCCCACCTCTTTCAGAATGTTTTCATCGAGTGGCTTGAGAAATCGCATATCGTAGTGGGCGATGCTCATTCCGGTTTCGGCTTCTACCTCAGCGATAGCCTGAACTGCATCGTTTCCGATAGGACCGATGGTAAGAACGGCCACATCGGTGCCGTCTTTCAGCTTTCTGCCGGTACCGGTCTTGATTTCCTCCATCGGGTTGCGCCAGTCTACGAGCACACCCTTGCCTCTCGGATAACGGATAACATAGCTGCCATGACCTGGCAACTGGGCTGAATACATCAGGTTGCGCAACTCATGTTCGTTCATCGGAGATGCGATGGTGAGATGCGGAATCGGACGGAGAGCCGCCATATCGAAGGCACCATGATGGGTAGGTCCGTCTTCACCTACCAGTCCGGCACGGTCAAGACAAATGATAACCGGCAGGTTGAGCAGTGCCATGTCGTGGATGATGTTATCGTAGGCACGCTGTGCAAACGAACTGTAGATGTTGCAGAATGGGATGAGTCCGTCTTTCGCCATACCTCCTGAGAAGGTGACGGCATGCCCCTCGGCAATACCTACATCGAAGGTACGGTTTGGCATCGCTTTCATCATGATGTTCATGGAGCATCCTGTAGGCATGGCTGGCGTCACACCTACAATCTTCGGGTTCTTCTGAGCCAGTTCCAGCAGCGTCTCTCCGAAAACATCCTGATATTTCGGAGGCTGGTTGCTGGTATCGGCAATGATTCTCTCACCCGTTTCCGGATCGAATTTGCCTGGCGCGTGCCAGATGGTAGCACTCTTCTCGGCAGGTTCGTAACCCTTTCCCTTGGTGGTATGCAGATGCAGCAGCTTAGGACCCTTCATGTTCTTGAGCTGTTTGAGCACTCTCGCCACTTCCTTCACGTCATGACCATCGAAAGGTCCGAAGTAGCGGATATTCATACCCTCGAAGATGTTCTGCTGATGACTCAGTGCCGACTTCAGTGCATTGTTCAGGCGCAGGATGCCCTTCTTGCGGTCTTCGTTGAGATAGCCTTTGGAGTGCAGCCACTGCGATGCCTTGAAACGGAGGCGGTTGTAGGTCTCGTTGGTATCGAGGTTCAGGAGATATTTCTCCATACCGCCCACAGCCCGGTCGATGCTCATATCGTTGTCGTTCAGGATGATGAGCATGTCGTTAGGTGTACTTGATACGTTGTTCAGTCCCTCGAATGCCAGTCCGCCGCTCATGGCTCCATCGCCAATGACGGCTACCACATGCCTGTCGGTATCTCCGTTTTCGCGTGCGGCAACGGCCATACCGAGTGCTGCGGAGATGGAATTGCTCGCATGTCCGCAGGCGAAGGTATCATATTCGCTTTCTAAAGGTGTAGGGAATGGACGGATGCCGTGCAACTTGCGGTTGGTACAGAAGTTGTCGCGGCGTCCTGTTAATATCTTATGTCCGTAGGCCTGGTGTCCCACATCCCATACAATACGGTCGTATGGGGTGTTGTAGATATAATGTAGGGCTACGGTTATTTCAACCACGCCAAGAGAGGAGGCAAAATGACCGGGGTTGACGGCAACCTCGTCGATAATGTCTTCTCTTAACTCTTTGCAGACTTGTGGCAGCTGGTCAATGCTCAGCCGTCTCAAATCTTCCGGGTATTTTATTCTACTTAATAGACTAAACTTGTTCTTGTCCATGTTTTCTTCGTGAAAATCTTGTGCAAAGATAATGCTTTTTTCCTATATAAAGCACTTTTGAGGCAATATTTTCGCTTTTTCCGATTATTCTTTGTATTTTTGCAAAGGAAATTTCTGAAAAAGGAATGAAATCCGGAATTAGTTATATAACAATAAGCAAATAAATACCTTTATCGTGATGAGAAAAAATGTATTACTTTTGGGAGCCATGATGATGGCTTCCATGTCTCTGATGGCGCAGACCAAGGGTGGCGGCATCAGTCAGTCTGCTCTCCAGCAGATGGAGAAAAAACAACAGGCAGGTGTAGCCAACAAGGCACTCTTCAATGCGATTGCCAACAACAGCATTGATGACCTTGTGAAGAATCATGCCAACGAGGCCCCGGTTGATACTCATTTCAGCATCGAGACTCCTTCGCAGAGCATTCACAACCAGAAGAGTTCAGGCCGCTGCTGGATGTTCAGCGGTTTTAACGTGCTCCGTTCCAACTTTGCTGTCAACGACAAGCAGGGTAGAGTGGTGGAGTTTTCTCAGGATTACCTCTTCTTCTATGACCAGCTGGAGAAGGCTAACCTGATGCTTCAGGGGGTTATCGACCTTGGCAAGAAGAGCATCGAGGATCCTCAGGTGCAGTTCTTCTTCAAAAATCCGCTCAATGATGGTGGTACTTTCTGTGGTGTTGCCGATTTGGCAAGCAAGTATGGTCTCGTACCAATGAGCGCCCAGCCTGAGACCTTCTCAAGCAACAATACTTCCAAGATGAGCCGTCTCGTAAGCAGCAAGCTCCGCGAGTATGGTCTGGAACTCCGCAAGATGGTGGCTCAGGGTAAGAAATCTGCAGCTATCCAGGCTCGCAAGAACGAGATGCTCGGTCAGGTTTATCACATGCTGAGTCTTACTCTCGGTGAACCGGTAAAGGAATTTACCTATGCTTTCCGCGACAAGGACGGCAAGCAGATTGGCGAGGCAAAGAAGTATACTCCTAAGAGTTTCTATGAGGAAACCGTAGGCAAGGACCTGAATGGTACCTTCCTGATGGTGATGAACGATCCACGCCGTCCTTACCACAAGACATACGAGGTAGAGTACGACCGCCATACTTATGATGGTCATAACTGGAAGTATCTGAACCTGCCTATGGAGGAGATTGCCCAGCTCGCCATCGCCTCTCTGAAGGATGGTCATAAGATGTATTCAAGCTATGATGTGGGCAAGCAGCTTGATAGAAAGCGCGGCTATCTGGCTCTCGACAACTTCGACTATGGAAGCCTCTTCAATACCTCATTCCCAATGAACAAGGCTGACCGCATTGCTACTTTCGATAGCGGTTCTACTCATGCCATGACGCTGACAGCTGTAGATCTCGATGCCAATGGCAAGCCTGTAAAGTGGAAGGTGGAGAACAGTTGGGGTGCTGACAATGGTTTTGCCGGTTGCTTCATCATGACCAACGATTGGTTCAACGAGTACATGTTCCGCCTGGTAGTAAACAAGAAGTATGCTTCTGAGCAGCTCTTGAAGGAATTCGACCAGAAGCCAACCATGCTGACTCCAGATGATCCTCTGTTCCAGTTGGAAGACTAATTCATCAAGAAATATAGATTTAAACCGTATTTTTCTCGCGAAAAGAGAAGAATACGGTTTATTTTTTGTATTTTTGTACCCGAAATAATGGTAAGAACGTTATTTATATAAAAGTTATATAGATTATGTTAGAGAAAAGTAAGCGTGAGCGCATCATTGCGCTCGTTAATAAAGAGGTGGTTCCTGCCATCGGCTGTACCGAACCGATGGCTGTGGCACTATGTACAGCCAAGGCTGCTACTACATTGGGCAAGCGCCCTGAACGTATTGAAGTTCTTCTGAGTCCTAATATGCTCAAGAATGCGATGGGTGTCGGCATTCCTGGCACGGGTATGATCGGCTTGCCTATCGCCGTATCGCTGGGTGCGCTCATCGGAAAGCCTGAATATCAGCTGGAAGTGTTGAAAGATCTTACTCCCGACAATCTGGAGCAGGGCAAACAATATATCAAGGATGCGGATATCAACATCAAACTGAAGCAGGGTGATGTGGATAAACTCTATATCGAAATCATCTGTCATGCCGGTGAAGACCAGGCTACGGCAATTATCTCCGGTTCACATACCCATTTTGTGTATGTTGAGCGTAATGGTGAGGTAGTGCTCGATAAGCGTGGCGGTACTGTGGGTGATGAGGCTGATGACGACATCCAGCTCAATTTCCCGATGGTTTACGAGTTTGCAACAACAGCTCCGCTCGATGAGATTTCTTTCATTCTCAAGACCAGAGACTATAATATGAAGGCTGCCGAGTTGAGTATCAAAGGCAACTATGGCCACTGCCTGGGCAAGACAATGGACCGTCCGTTGAGTCATGGTATCTTCGGCGATAATATTTTCTCGCATATCATTTCCCGCACCGCTTCAGCCTGCGATGCCCGTATGGGTGGCGCCATGATTCCGGTAATGAGTAACAGCGGCAGCGGCAACCAGGGCATCTGTGCAACGAACCCTGTGGTGGTTTATGCGCTGGAGAACGAGAATACCGAGGAGGAAATGATCCGTGCCCTGATGCTCAGTCATCTGACTGCCATCTATATCAAGCAGAGCTTAGGCAAGCTTTCAGCTCTTTGCGGTTGTGTGGTAGCCAGTACGGGCAGCAGTTGCGGCATCACCTATCTGATGGGTGGCGATTATACCCGCATCTGCAATTCTGTCAAGAATATGATAGCCAATCTCACCGGTATGATTTGTGACGGAGCGAAACCAAGTTGTGCCCTGAAGATTTCATCAGGTGTCAGCACCGCTCTTCTTTCTGCCCTCCTTTCTATGGAAGGCAAGTGTGTCACCTCTGCCGAGGGTATCGTAGATGATGATGTGGATAAGTGCATCCACAACCTCACGAGCATTGGTGCCGATGCGATGCGAGCTACCGATGATATGGTGCTCGATATCATGACGCATAAATAATATAGCTTTTTATAAGTTATTTAAATAGTCTTAGAAACCTGTATTATTTACCTTTTAAATATAGTTTCGTATGGTTGCCGGCAGCTGCCGGCAACCTTGCTGTCATATGCCGCCAGCAAGGTTGCTGCCATATGCCAGCAACCTTGCTGGCGGCTGCCGACTATTAGATAGATCTACTTCTTCATGCCGATAGATACGGCTTCTGTAGCTAATTCACATGCTTGCAATGGATTATAACACAAAGCTACAATGGACTTAAAGCATGATGTTTATACTATTACCAATATTATGATCTTGCGTATCGTTATCATCTTATTCTTAAAATTAAAAGATATTAAAAAAGTGGCTTTTTCTTGGAGATAATCGCGGATATGTGTATATTTGCATCATCTGATAATCGCGGATAGGTGTAAAAACTGAGAAATGTTAATCGCGGATAGGTGTATTTTTCCGATAAAATTAATCTAGGATAGGTGTAAATTATGAGAAGAAAAGTATATGATCAACTCAAGAAATGGAAAGAAGAACAGAACGGAGAAAGTGCTGTTCTCATCAATGGTGCCCGTCGTGTAGGAAAGAGCTATATCGTAAAGGAATTCGCTCAAAAAGAATACAAGAGTTATATTTTACTTGATTTCAATAAAATAGGAAAGGACATAAAATCCTTGTTCGAAACCTATCTGGATGACTTGGATACGTTCTTTATGTATTTAAGCAGTTTCACCAATACACCTCTATATCCAAGAAATTCGGTTATAATCTTTGATGAGGTGCAATTGTATCCCCGGGCTCGTACAGCTATCAAGTATTTGGTTGAAGATGGTCGTTACGATTATATCGAGACTGGTTCGCTCGTTTCTATCAAAAAGAACGTAGAGAATATCATGATTCCTTCAGAGGAGGAAGAAATATTGATGTATCCTATGGATTTCGAGGAGTTCTTGTGGGCACTGAACAATGAAACCCTGATGCCGCTTATACGAATGAACTTTCAGAAAAGGCATGAGATGGGACAAATGATGCATCGCATGGCAATGGACTATTTCAGACAGTATCTCATTGTTGGAGGAATGCCGCAGGCTGTAGCTAAATTTGTAGAAACCAGAGATTTCAATAAGGTGGATCGTGTGAAACGCCAAATTCTTACTTTATATCGTAATGATATCCAGAAGTATGCGTCAACTTATGTATTTAAAGTTACTCAGATTTTTGATACAATTCCTTCTCAGCTTCAAAAACATGAGAAGAAATTTATGTTGAAGGCACTCACAGAAGGGGCGAGAATGCGAGATTATGAAACGGCATTCTTTTGGCTGTCAGATGCAATGATAGTCAATATGGCCTATAATACGACAGAGCCAAGCATCGGTCTTGGAATGAATACCGATGATACGACATTGAAATGCTATATGGCTGATACGGGTTTGCTCATTAGTCATGCTTTCAATGAAAATACGATAGTGTCTGAAAACTTATATAACAAGCTTCTGGTAGATAAGCTGGAGTTTAATGGTGGAATGATAGTTGAGAATATTGTTGCTCAGATGTTACGTTCGGCAGGGCATAAGCTGTATTTCTTTTCCAAATATAGTAAGGATGATGCCCAGGAAAGGATGGAACTGGATTTCCTGATAGCCAAAGATACCATAACGTCAAAGCATAATATTTCACCGATAGAAGTGAAGTCAACTAACAGATACACGCTCACTTCTCTCAAAAAGTGCATCGCTAAATATGGTAGCTATCTGGCAGAACCGTATGTTTTGCATACTGCTGATTTGAAAGTAGAGGAGGGAATTACTTATTTGCCATTGTATATGACAGGGTTATTATAAGTGGTTTTAGTTGAATGGAAACGGCTCGCAAGAAATCGAAACTTCTTGCGAGCCGTTTTATTATAGTGATGCAAGTGAATTCTTCACTCTTCTTTCTTCACTCCCAATTATACGAGTGTTGCAACGATTTCCTCACGGGTTCCTGGCAACATATCGATAACTGGAATCTCTGGCATGGTGTAGCAACCTGGCTGCAGACGGAATGAAGCACGAGCTACGTTAACCAATACCTGAGCGGTGAGGGCTGGGTTGTTGATGCTCATGTTGAACTCGAAACGCTGGTTCTGAGTCTTGCCTGATACACCCTTGCGAACGAGGTTCACACCATGACCCATATCCTTTACATCATCTACTGATGCTACGGCGAATACGTGGGTCTCATCGTGAGCGAAGTATGGATCTGCCTTGATTTCGGCTGTTACATCCTCAAGCTTGGCACCTTCTTCCAACTCTACGTATACCATACGACGGTGGATACCCTCACCCAATGGGATGGTTACAGAGAGCGCTTCCTTTACGCCCTTCTTGCCACGAACACAAACTGAGTGACCCATACTCATACCAGGACCGAAGTTGGTGTATGTCAAGCCCTTAGGAGCAAGGCTCTCCATCAGAACACGTACGATAGAATCAGAACCTGGGTCCCAACCAGCAGAGATAACGCTTACCTTGCCAGCCTTCTTGCAGTTCTCCATCTGCTTGGTACGGTAGTCGAGGATGCTGGTGTGGATATCGAAGCTGTCTACGGTGTTGATACCGAGGGCAACGATTTTCTCTGCATACTCAGGGCAAGAGCGGGTAGGAGTTGCGAGGATAGCAACATCTACATCCTTCAACTTGGTGATGTCATCTACTACTTCATAGTTTGCCAACTCAGCTGGTTTGTCCTTGGCACCCTGGCGACGTACAATACCTGCAATCTCAAAGTCAGGAGCTGCTTCGAGTGCCTCAACAGTAAACTTACCGATGTTGCCGTATCCTACTACGGCTGCTCTAAATTTCTTCATTGTCTTATTTCTTTTATTTTGTTGTTTTAATTTCTTTTATTTGTTGCGGTTTAGTCATCCAACGGATATGTTTTCCGCTTTTTATTCTATTTCCGGTTGCAAAAGTATAGCTTTTTCTTGAAATACGTGACGTTTTAATAGAATTTTAACTCATAAAAGTTGCAAAAAGTAGTAAAATCATAGTTTTTAGGTATGAATAAGCGGAGATTTGTAAGGTATCTGCTGCAAGAGCCTTACAGTTTCGTTATTTTGTTGCGAAACATCATACGTCCTCTTTCCGATACCTCCCGATGTGCTTTGAATTACGTCCTGACGTAGCTTTTGCTGCGTCCCGACGTCTCTGGCTCTGCGTCGGGACGTATTACATGCTACGTCGGGACGTAATTTTATGGAACTCTATTACAATAATCCCGCCCTTCGCACGTTATTAATATATTAATTTAATTAGGAGAAAAAGAAAATGATAGAATATATTCATGGCGATCTGACAGAGTTGACACCTGCGCTGGCTATTGTTGAGACTGCGGGGGTGGGCTACGGACTCAATATATCGCTCAATACATATACTGCCATTCAGGGCAAACAGGAAGTGAAACTCTATGTTCACGAAGTGCTGGTGGCTGGTGGAAGAGATGACTCTTTCACCCTTTTCGGCTTTGCTACCAAACAGGAACGTGAACTCTACCGCCTCCTCATCACCGTTTCAGGAGTAGGCGGAAATACAGCCCGTATGATTCTCTCTTCACTCTCGCCACGCGAACTCTGCGAAATCATCTCTACTGGTAACGACAAGGTGCTGAAAACCGTGAAGGGTATCGGACTGAAGACAGCACAGCGAATCATCATCGACCTGAAAGATAAAATCGTGAGCCTCGGCATTGCTGACGAACTGCCAGCCAGCGGAGGCAATGTGGTGATGGTGAACAATGACGTAAAGGATGAGGCGGTAAGCGCCCTTACCATGCTCGGCTTCTCACCGGCACCATCTGCCAAGGTAGTAGTAGATATCCTCAAGGCACAGCCTGATCTCCCGGTAGAACAGGTTGTGAAACTGGCATTGAAGCAAATCAAATAAGTTAGGAGTTTTTTTGTCGATGAAACAGAAGCAAAGATTTATATCTTTTCTATTGGCTTGGCTGATGGTGGCAACCTTCGGCTATGCGATAGCTTTGCCTCAACTTCAGGACGATAAAAAGAAAACCCATACCAGCACAGCCCAGCCCGTGCAGCTCGATGAAGATACCATTCCCGATTCGCTGCTGCATACCCGCTGGCAGATTCAGCGCACCCAACCTTACTCCCTGAGCGACCTCTATCAGAGTCCGCTCGACCTGAAACGTCCTGATAATCTGCAATATCAGGTAGTCTACAACGATACCCTCGACCGCTATATCATCGGCAACCGCATGGGTTCAACCTGGCTTTCGGCTCCTATCATGCTCACTCCGAAAGAGTATCTTGCATGGACCGAACAGCAGCAGCGCAACAGCTACTTCCGCAAGCAGAACGATGAAATCTTCCAGGCAAAAGGCAAGGAGAAGTTCGATTTCTCGGATATGCACTTCGACTTGGGACCTGCCGAGAAAATCTTCGGTCCTGGTGGCATCAGAGTGAAGACACAGGGTTCTGCCGAACTCAAGTTCGGTATCAACAAGAAAAACATCGACAATCCTTCGTTGCCTATCCGCAACCGAAAGACGACGATGATGGATTTTGATGAGAAAATCAATCTCAACGTCAACGGAAAGGTGGGCGATAAGGTGAACATGAACCTGAATTACAACACCGATGCCACCTTCGATTTCGATGCACAGAACATGAAACTGAAGTACGACGGCAAGGAAGATGAAATCATCAAACTCGTTGAGGCGGGCAACGTCTCCTTCCCTTCCAACTCTTCGCTCATCAAAGGTGCCAGCAGTCTGTTTGGTGTTAGAACCGATATGCAGTTTGGCAAACTCAAGCTGCAGATGGTGGCTTCACAGAAGAAAAGTGCATCGAAGAGCGTATCTACCAGGGGCGGTGTGCAGCTTACCCCTTTTGAGTTGAATGTAGCCGATTATGAGGAGAACCGCCACTTCTTCCTCTCCCAGTATTTCAGAAATCATTATGATGCCTGGATGCAGAAACTTCCTAATCTCACCACGGGCATCACCATCAACCGCGTGGAGGTGTGGGTTACCAACAAAACCGGCAATACCACCAATACCCGAAACATCGTAGCCCTGACCGACCTGGGCGAGAACCAGAAACTGAGCAACCCGATGTGGGCGGCGAGCGGACAGGTGCCTTCTAACCAGGCGAATACAGAGTATGCGGCGATGACAGGGCAGTATGCTGCTGCCCGTGACATCGACCAGGCTGCAACCACTCTCGATGGAGGCGGACTGGTTGGCGGAGCCGATTATGAGAAACTGGAGAGTGCCCGCCTGCTCAATTCTTCTGAGTATACAGTCAATACCGCCTTGGGTTATATCTCATTGAAAACCAGTCTGCAGACCGACCAGGTACTTGCCGTAGCCTATGAGTATACATCGGGAGGCGTTACCTATCAGGTGGGCGAGTTTGCATCCGATCTCAGCGATACCAAGCAGGCACTCTTCGTGAAATCGCTCAAGAATACCAGTAACAATCCGCGACAGGGCAACTGGGGGCTGATGATGAAGAACGTTTATTATCTGGCTTCTACCGTAGAGAAGGAGAAGTTCCGCCTGGATGTGAAATACCAGAGCGATACCACCGGCGTATATCTCAGTTATATCCCTGAGCAGCAGGTGAAGGAGCAGCCAATCATCCGTGTGCTGGGCGCCGACCGTCTGGATAACAACAACAAGGCACACAGCAATGGATATTTCGATTATGTAGAAGGCTATACCATCTCTAATGGACGCGTGTTCATTCCGAAGGTAGAGCCTTTCGGCAGTTATATGCGTGATTATCTGGTCAAGCGGGGCGTGGCTGCCGACAAGGCCGAAAAGTATGCCTTTACCGAACTCTATGACAGTACGAAGACTGTAGCCAAGCAGATAGCCGAAAAGAACAAGTATCAGATTGTGGGACAGTTCAAGGGCTCTGCAGCCAATGTCATCTCGCTTGATGCCTACAATGTGCCACAGGGCTCGGTGGTCGTTACGGCAGGCGGTATCACCCTGAAAGAGGGCACCGACTATTCGGTAGATTACAGTGCCGGTGAGGTGACCATCCTGAACCAGAGCATCATCGATGCCGGTACGGCTGTCAACGTTTCTCTGGAGAGTAATACCGATTTCGGACAAACCCGAAAAACGATGTTCGGACTGAACTGGGAGTATGATTTTACCAAGAACTTCCAGTTGAGCGGTACTATCCAGCACCTCTCCGAACAGGCGCTTACTACCAAGGTATCCATGGGCTCCGAACCGCTGAAGAACACCCTTTGGGGCATCAATCTCAACTGGCGCAAGGAGAGTCAGTGGCTCACCAATGTGCTTGACAAGATACCATTCCTGCACCTCACCCAGCCATCGCAGATATCCTTTACCGGAGAATTTGCCCAGCTTATTGCCGGTGAGGCAGGCGGCACACAGGACAATGCATCTTATATCGATGACTTCGAGGGTACGAAGACTACCATCGATGTAACTACTCCTACCTCCTGGTTTATATCCAGTGTGCCTTCGCTCAATTTCAAGGACGATTACAGCGATAAGACCGGTCTGAGCAGCGGCTTCCACCGTTCGCGCCTAGCCTGGTATACCATCGATCCGCTGTTCACCCGCCGTGGAAGTTCGCTCACTCCGGGACATATCAAGGGCGACCTCAAGCAGTTGAGTAACCATTATGTTCGCGAGGTCTATACCAAGGAGCTCTTCCCATTACGCGACCAGAGCAGTTATCAGGGCGCTACCAATACCCTGAATGTACTCAATCTGGCTTACTATCCAAGCGAGCCGGGACCATACAACTTCAATGTAACAGATTTGCAGGCTGACGGAACCCTGCAGAATCCGCAGCGCAACTGGGGCGGAATGATGCGTAAGCTGGATACCAACGATTTCGAGCAGGCAAACATCGAATACATCGAGTTCTGGATGCTCGATCCGTTCATCTATTCCCGCGAAGAGGCTGATGCTGCCGATTATGGTGGCGATTTCTACATCAACCTGGGCGAGGTGAGCGAGGATATCCTGCGTGATGGCAAGAAATTCTATGAGAGTGGCATGCCGGTAGATGGCAGCAAGAGCTACACCTATACCCAGTGGGGTAAGATTCCTACCCAGAGCACCGTGACCTATGCCTTTGCTACCACCAGTGGCAGCAGAGCCTTGCAGGATGTGGGTTTCAACGGACTGACTGATGCCGAGGAGCAGGAATTCTACAAGAGTGCTTATCTCGACCAGATTCAGGGTAAGGTGAACCAGGCGGTGTTCGACAGCATCTTTGCCGATCCGGCACGTGATGACTACCACTATTTCCGAGGTTCCGACTGGGATGAGATGCGTGCTCCTATCTTGCAGAGATATAAGTATATCAACAATCCTCAGGGCAACTCGCCTGACAGCGACAGCCGTTCTGAGAGCTATGATACTTCTTATAAGTCAACGCCGGATGTCGAGGATATCAACCAGGATTATACGCTCAACGAATATGAGAAATACTTCCAGTATCGTGTCAGCATCCGTCCGGAAGATCTCGTGGTGGGTAACAATCATATTGTAGATAAGCGTGAATACAGCCAGACCTGGCGTGATAATACCAAGTCTACCGTTACCTGGTATCAGTTCCGCATACCTATCGATGAGTTTGAGAGCCGTCAGGGCAACATCAACGATTTCTCCAGCATCCGCTTCATGCGTATGTTCCTCACCGGTTTCAAGAAACCTATCGTGCTGCGTTTCGGTACCTTCGACCTCGTGATGGGCAAGTGGCGTACCTATGACCAGCCGCTTAGTGCAGCCAGTGGCGGAACCCTCGACGCAAGCAGCGTGAGTCTGGAAGAGAACGGCGAGAAGACACCGGTCAACTATGTCTTGCCTCCGGGTATCAAGCGCGAACAGGATCCTAGTCAGCCTCAGTTGGTTGAGGCGAACGAGCAGGCGTTGAGTCTGGTGGTCAAGAATGTGAGCACAGGCGAGGCGAAGGCGGTTTACAAGAATTCTACCCTTGATCTGCGCCAGTACAAGCGCATCCAGATGTTTGCCCATGCCAATGCATTGGAACAGAATACCACCCGTCTGCAGGATGGTGATCTCTCTGTCTTCATCCGTTTGGGTAGTGATTACAAGAACAATTACTACGAGTATGAAATCCCGCTGAAGCTCACCGAGCCACGCTCCAACTACAACCGCTATGTGCTTGCCGACTGTAAGGCGGTATGGCCTGAGGAGAATATGCTCGATGTGCCGCTGAGTGTCTTTACGGCATTGAAGAAAAACCGCAACAAGGCGAAGGCACAGGGTGTGGCTTCTTATCTCGCTCCTTATTCCATGATGGATGCAGAACATCCGCAGAACAAGATTACCATCGTGGGTAATCCGAGTCTCGGCGAGGTGAAGACCATTATGCTGGGTGTTAGAAACAATTCTGCCGACATCAAGAGCGGTGAGGTATGGATAAACGAACTCCGACTCAAGGAACACAATAATTCGGGTGGTTGGGCTGCCAATGCCAACCTCAACGTACAGCTCTCCGATTGGGGTAGCGTGAATGCCACCGGCAGATACATCAGCGAGGGATTCGGCGGTCTGGAAGATGGCGTGGCAAGTCGCACTACCGATAATTACGGTACCTACAGTGTGACCACATCGCTCGAAATGGGTAAGTTCTTCCCTGACAAGGCGAAGGTGAGCATACCTTTATATTATAGTGTTACCAAGGAGAAGACCACTCCTAAGTATAATCCGCTGGATACCGATATGGAGTTGAAGGATGCTCTCGATGCTGCCGGCTCTAAGCACGAGCGCGATTCTATCGAGAATATCGCTGCCACCAAGATTACGCAGACCAACTTCTCTATCTCGAATGCCCGGGTGGGTATCGCTACCAAGCGTCATCCGATGCCATACGATCCAGCCAACTTCTCATTCACCTACAGTCATCAGCATCAGTATACTACGGGTGAAACGACGATGTATGAGCGCAAGGACAACTGGCGCGGAGCCCTGGATTATTCGTGGAGCCCGGTTTATAAGGCTTGGGAACCATTCAAGGGACTGAAGAACAAGAGCAAGTGGCTCGACATACTGAAACGTTTCGGACTGAACTGGCTGCCGCAGAACATAGCCTTCAATACCGAGATGACGCGCGACTACTACGAGTTGCAGGAGCGCGATATGGAAACCCTGATGAGTGGAGCTGCCGGAGTAGACTCCAAGTTGCCGCTCACCTTCAGTGAACAGTTCCTCTGGAACCGTGAGTTCTCCATCAACTGGGATCTGACCAAGAACCTGCACATGAACTTCCAGAGTGCTACCCATGCACAGATAGAGGAACCATATACACCGGTCAACAAGGATCTTTATGCCGACCAGTATCATGCCTGGAAGGACTCCGTATGGACCAGCATCCGCCACTGGGGTGCACCGCTCGACTACAGTCAGAATTTCCAGGCATCCTACAAGGTGCCTCTCAATCTGCTGCCTGTCTTCGACTGGGTGAACAGCGATGCCTCTTACAATGCCAACTATTCTTGGGAGCGCGGTACAGAGGATGAGGAGGGTAACTCGTATGGAAATACCATCAATACCCAGCGCGAACTGACATTGAACGGAAACTTCAACCTGGTGAAACTCTACAACCATGTGCCTTTCCTGAAGAAGGTAAACGATAAGTTTGACCGTACCCAGAGTAGGGCACAGATGCAGCGCAAGAAGCAGGAAAAAAAGAAAAAGAAGCAGGAAGCAAAGGAACAGGCGGCTGATCCGAAGAAGGCGCTGCCTAAGAACAAGCGTGCCTTCGAACGGGAAATCACCCTCCTGCCTGATACCACATTCAAGATACGCCACGGCAAGAATACCAAGCGACTGATTGTGAATGCCAAGACGGAAGACGGCAAAGTGTTCCCGCTTAAATATAAAAAGGTGGATAATAACCAAATCAGAATCATCTCAAAGGTAGATACTGCCATGAAGGTGAAACTCTCCGTACTGGCTAAGGAACCGCTTGATGATAAGAAATGGTATAAGGGATTGCAGTTGGCTAGTCGCCTGGCAATGATGGTGCGCAATGTGAGCATCAACTATCGCAGCAGCTATCAGCTCACCCTGCCAGGCTTCTTGCCTAGTGTGGGTGATGCCTTCGGACAGAAGAAGGTGGGACAGATGGCACCGGGTCTTGACTTCGCCTTCGGTATGGTTGGAGACGATTATATCGAGAAGGCTAGAAACAACGACTGGCTGCTCTGCAACGACAGTATCGCAACACCTGCCACTACCAGCAGAACGGATAATCTTACGTTGCGTGCCACCCTGGAGCCTGTCAAGGATTTCAAGATTGATCTCTCAGCCACACGTACCAAAACCACGCAGAAGAGCATACAGTATATGTATGAAGGAACGCCAACTACCCAGAGTGGAGCCTTCCAGATGACTACCATCTCGCTGGGTTCGGCTTTCGAGGGAATGGGCAATGCCAATTCGGGTTATCGCAGCAAGACCTTCGAGAAGTTTGTCAACTCGCTGGCTGGTTTCAGAGATAGGGTAGAGGCGCAGTATGCCGGAACTGTTTATCCGGCTGGTTCGGCTCTGGCTGGCGGCAAGTTTGATGCTTCCCGCACGCCGGTCAACCAGTATAGCAGCGATGTCATGATTCCTGCCTTCCTCAAGGCTTATACCTCGATGGGTGGCAATTCGCTCTCGGTATTCCCGGCATTGAGCCGGATGTTGCCAAACTGGACCATCCGTTACAGCGGTCTGGGACGTCTGCCTTGGTTCAACGAGCACTTTAAGAGTATCAACATCAACCACTCTTACAAAAGCGTCTTTGCAGTTGGCAGCTACAACAGTTACAGTACCTTCCAGGAGTATATGAACGGTCTCGGCTTCGTGAGTGATGCCACTACGGGCAATCCATCTCCAAGCAGCATGTTCAACATTTCGCAGGTAAGTATCAACGAGTCGTTCTCGCCATTATTGGGTATGGATGTCACATTCAACAATAATATGACGGTGAAGGCAGAATATCGCCAGACCCGTGTGTTGAACCTCAGTATGACGAGTGTGCAGCTGAACGAGGCATTGAGTAAGGACTGGGTAATCGGTATGGGTTACCGCATCAACAACTTCGATGTTTTCGGCTGGGGCGCCAAGGCCTCCCGTTCCAAGTCGAAGGGTGGCAACAAGAATGCAGCCAATAAGAATGCGTCGACCACCAAGACGGTTCAGAATGGTACCAACCATGATCTGAATCTACGTCTTGACTTCAGTTTCCGCAAGCAGGCAGCCATCGTTCGTGATATAGCCTCAATGGTAAGCAGTGCCAGCAGCGGCAACAATGCTCTGAAACTGAGTTTCTCTGCCGATTATACCTTCAGCAAACTCCTTACCATGAGTTTCTATTATGACCGTCAGACCAACACCCCGCTCCTGTCGAGCAGCAGTTATCCTACCACCACACAGGATTTCGGCCTGAGCATCAAGTTCTCGCTGACGAGATAAAAAGAAAATTCACCAGAACCAATAGGTAGAAAGAAAAATTCTCTAATTCTCAAATTCTTGAAAATAAAAAAAGCTCGGATGCATCACAAGCATCCGAGCTTTTTAATATTCTGATAATTCTTGATTACTCCTTGTCGTAAGCATGAACAGGGTAGTCGATGGTATAGTGGAGACCACGGCTCTCCTTGCGTTCTATCGCCATGCGGGTGATGAGATAACCCACGTTGATCATGTTGCGGAGCTCGCAGAGTTCCTTGCTTACCTTTACACGCTTGAAGAGGTTTTCTGTCTCTTCGTAGAGAAGATCGAGGCGGTCCCATGCTCGCTTCAGACGGAGATCGCTGCGCACGATACCTACATAGTTGCTCATGCATTCGCCCACCTCTTTCACGCTCTGTGTAATCAGCACCTTCTCTTCGTTGGTCAAAGTACCTTCATCGTTCCATTCTGGTACCTTCTCATTGAAGTCGTATTCATCCACATGCTCCAGACTGTGCTTGGCAGCAGTCTCGGCATAAACCACAGCCTCGATGAGCGAGTTGCTGGCAAGACGGTTACCGCCATGCAGACCAGTGCATGAACACTCGCCCAGGGCATAGAGACGATTGATGCTGGAGCAGCCGTTCAAATCTACCTTGATACCACCACACATATAGTGAGCGGCAGGACGAACAGGGATATACTCCTTGGTGATGTCGATGCCGATGCTCAGACACTTGGCGTAGATATTAGGGAAGTGACGCTTGGTCTCCTCTGGATTCTTATGGGTTACATCGAGACAGACATGATCCAATCCGTGAATCTTCATCTCCTTATCGATGGCACGAGCCACGATGTCACGAGGAGCCAGACTCAATCGCTTATCATATTTCTCCATGAAACTTTCGCCGTTAGGCAGACGCAAGATGCCGCCATAACCACGCATAGCCTCGGTGATGAGGAAGGCAGGATGGGTTTCGCCCGGATGATAAAGAGCGGTTGGGTGGAACTGGACAAACTCCATGTCGGCCACGGTACCCTTGGCACGGTATACCATCGCCTCACCATCGCCAGTGGCAATCACAGGGTTGGTGGTAGTCTGATAAACAGCACCGCATCCACCGGTACACATCACGGTAACCTTACTCAGATAGGTATCCACCTTCTGGGTATCAGGATTCAATACGTATGCACCGTAACAGTTGATATAAGGAGTGCGGCGAGTAACACGGGCACCCAAGTGGTGCTGAGTGATAATCTCCACGGCGAAATGATTTTCCTTGATATCGATATCCGGACAGTTGCGCACAGCCTCCATCAGACCGCGCTGGATTTCTGCACCCGTATCATCTGCATGATGAAGGATGCGGAACTCGCTGTGACCGCCCTCACGGTGGAGGTCGAACTTGCCGTCCTGCTGCTTATCGAAGTTGACGCCCCACTGCACGAGCTCCTTGATCTGCTCCGGTGCCATGGTGACAACCTGCTTCACTGCTTTATAATCGCTGATATAATCACCAGCAATCATTGTATCCTGTATGTGCTTGTCGAAGTTATCCACTTCCAAGTTGGTAACTGACGCCACACCACCTTGTGCGAATGACGTGTTAGCCTCGTCGAGCGAGGTTTTGCAAATCATACACACCTTACCTTTATGCGCTCTGGCTACTTTCAGGGCGTAACTCATACCGGCAACTCCTGAGCCGATAATCAGAAAATCATACTTATAAACCATTGAGTTTATTCTTATCTAATTTCAATTTTAAGAACAGGTGTTTTTATTTATAAAACAGCCCCATTCTCTCAGAATTAATTCTTAATTCGTTGCAAAAGTAATAATTAATCTTTAAAATGAGTAATAAGAGAGGGATTTTTTGTAATTTTGCAGCGAAATTTAAGGTTATATAGTCTTTTATACTATCAAAAGGTCGTAAAAACGACAATAATATAAGGTAATAAATCAAAGTTATGGCAGATAGAACTTTTCATAAGCGCTTTACGCTGACGGCACGTATCGGTGTGGCGGTGTTTGCAATCCTGGCTCTCTATTTCTTCTGGGTCAAGCTGGCTATCATCGGCATCTTTGTGGCTATCATCATCGTGGGCATGATAGAGCGCATACTGAATACAACCTATACCTTCAAGATGGTAAAACCGATAGACCTGGATGAGGAGATGGAATATCTCATCATCAATGAGGGCAGGTTCTCTTCCAACAGAAATGTGCCGCTATGTGATGTCATTGATGTACACATCGCCAAGACTTTCTTCGGATTAGACCATTGTGTGGTCATCGAATACGGGCATAAGAATATTGTGACCGTTCAGCCGGATAATGAAGAGGCGTTTATGGAGAGAATCAAAAATAAATAATTTCTTTTAAGTTCAGGTGAACTGATTGTGATGAAAAAGATAATATATATGATGTTGGGTCTGATGATGGTATGGATATCTGTACCGGTGCAGGCCCAGAATGTGATTGAAGATGAGGGAATAGAAACGGTTGATGAGGAGGATGTTTCCGATTCTACACTCGTTGACTCCCTGGCTGCGGATACGCTGACGCAGAAATTTCCTTGGCCCGAATCGGTGAAGGTGGGTATTGATAAACTCCTTGAAAGCAAGATGTTCGAAACATCACAGGTAGGACTGATGGTCTGGGACCTGTCTGCTGACTCTTGTATCTATCAGAGAAATGAACGACAGCTGATGCGTCCGGCAAGTACGATGAAGCTCCTGACTGCCATTACGGCGCTCGATAAGTTGGGCGGTTCTTACCAGTTTAAAACCACTCTGAAATATACCGGTACCATTGAGAATGGGGTGTTGACGGGTGATGTCTATTGTATAGGCGGTATGGATCCCCGTTTCAACAGCGATGATATGTCGGCATTTGTCAATAGTCTGAAGGATATGGGTGTTGACACCATCCGTGGCAGCATCTATGCCGACCGCTCTTTGAAGGATGCCGACCTGTTGGGTGAAGGCTGGTGCTGGGATGATGACAATCCGGTGCTTTCGCCACTGGTGTTCCAGCGCAAGGACATCTTTATGGATAAGTTTCTTGCCAAGCTCCGTGAGGAAGGCATCGAATATTCCTGCTTTGGGGCTTCAGAGAAGACTTGCCCTGCGAGTGCCTTTACGGTCTGTACCCGATTCCATACGATGGATCAGATTCTGCACAAGATGATGAAGGAGAGTGATAATCTCTATGCCGAGAGCATGTATTATCAGATTGCGGCTTCTACGGGCAATAAATGGGCGAGTGCCAAGAGTGCCCGGAATGTGGAAAGACAGCTTATCCGTAAGATAGGACTCGATCCGGCAAGATATAAACTGGCTGACGGCTCGGGACTTTCGCTCTATAATTATCTCAGTGCCGAACTGGAGGTGAAACTGCTGCGTTATGCTTATCTCAACGGCAACATCATGGACCATCTGAAGCATTCGCTGCCTATCGGTGGGGTTGACGGTACGTTGAAGAAGCGTATGAAGAACAGTTTTGTGCATGGCAATGTGAAAGCGAAGACGGGTACGCTGACGGGCATCATCTCATTGGCGGGTTACTGTACCGCAGCCAATGGTCATGAACTCTGTTTCGCCATCATCAACAATGGTATCATGCATGGCAATAATGCCAGACACTTTGCAGATAAAGTATGTACTTTGCTCTGCCAACCGTGAGCGTTAGTTGATAGTTTATAGTTGATAGTTAATAGTTTTATGGAGGAAATTCGTAAGTTTGTAGATGAAATGATAACATGGGCAGGAGTCACTGGTGATTTCGTGCCGATGCTGCGCCATATCTTGCTCACCATTACTGCCATCCTCTTGGCGATGCTGAGCGATTTTCTTTGTCGCAAGATACTGGTTCCGTTCATCAGTAAGATTACTGATAAGACGGACATCACTTGGGATGATGTGCTGCTGAACAAGAAGGTGCTCACTTCGGCTTGCCATATTGTGCCGGCTGTGGTGATATGGTCGCTCATGCCGCTGATTTATCTGGAGTATCCGATATTCAAGGAGATATTGGAGCGGGCTACGGGCATCTATATCGTGGTGATGTCGGTGCGTACGGCTCTGGTATTCATCGGGTCTTTTAAAGGATTGGAGGATTCTCAGGAACGACGCTCGTCGACTCAGCAGTATTTCCATACTTTCTGCGGTGTTCTCAGGGTATTGATGCTCTTCGTGGCTGCTGTGGTGGTGGTTGCCATCCTGTTGGACAAGAACCCGATGACCCTCTTTGCCGGTTTGGGTGCCACCTCGGCTGTCCTGATGCTGGTCTTCAAGGATACCATCTCGGGATTGGCGGCTGGTGTGCGTCTTACCAGCAATGATATGTTGCATAAGGGCGACTGGATTACGGTGAAGTCGGTGGATGCCAATGGTATCGTTGAGGATATGTCACTCACGACCGTGAAGGTGCGCAACTTTGATAACACCATCGTTACTATTTCGCCTATTAACCTGGTGAATGGTTCGTTCCAGAACTGGATTGGTATGCAGAAGAGTGGTGGACGAAGAGTGAAGCGCGTGGTTTACTTCGATTTCCGTAGTGTCCGTCTGGTGGATGAGACATTAAAACGTAATCTGCTTGCCAAGCATTTCGCCACCGAAGATTCGTTTAAGTTGAAGGAGTCGTTGCAGAAGGCGATAGATAAAGATATACAAGAAGGGAAGGATATTGAGGATTTAAAGAATCCTGCAGCCCTTGCCCCTACCAATCTTCAGCTTTACCGTAAATTCATGGAGAAGTATCTGCGCCAGCGTCCGGAGGTCAATACCGATCTCACGTTGATGGTGCGCCACATGGAAGCCACGCAATGCGGTCTCCCTATCGAGTTCTATTTCTTCATTAAGGATAAGGTATGGGTGAATTATGAGCACATTCTCGCCGATATCATGGAGCATGCCTATGCCTTGGCGAATGAGTTCGGCCTGAAGATTTACGAGCAATATCCGGAACAGTAATTACTTTGAACATTGAATTTTATGAATAGTTTTTCGGCTGTCATTATCCGTTGGTTTCGTGAGAATGGTAGGGATTTGCCTTGGCGCGAAACCAAGGATCCTTATGCCATCTGGCTGAGCGAAATCATCCTTCAGCAAACCCGCATCGCACAGGGATGGGAATATTGGGAGCGGTTTTTGAAGACCTATCCCAAGGTTGAAGACTTGGCTGCTGCCAGCGAGGATGATGTCTTGAAACTCTGGCAGGGATTGGGGTATTACTCGCGAGCCCGCAACCTTCATACTGCTGCCAGACAGATTGTGGAGCTCGGTCATTTCCCTGATACGCTTGAAGGTATCAAAGCCCTGAAAGGGGTGGGCGATTATACTGCTGCAGCCATCGGTTCTTTTGCCTTTGATATTCCGGCGGCAGTAGTAGATGGCAATGTGTACCGGGTTCTTTCACGTTACTTCGGAATAGATACTCCTATCAACTCAACGCAGGGGAAAAAAGAGTTTGCTGCGTTGGCTCAATCACTCTTGCCAGCTTCATCTGCTCAGCAACTTTCTGATACAGCATTATCGCCTGTTGCTGCCTATAACCAGGGTATGATGGATTTCGGAGCTATCCAGTGCACTCCCCAATCTCCAAAATGTCTTGTCTGTCCGCTTGCCGAAACCTGTGATGCTTTGAGAACAGGAAGGGTAGAGGAGTTGCCGGTGAAGAACAAGACACTGAAGGTGAAAAAGCGCCATCTCTCCTATATATATATAAGGTGTAAAGGCGAAGTGGCTATCCACCGTCGCGGCGAGGGTGATATCTGGCAAGGATTGTGGGAACCATATAACGCATCAGATGCTCCGCAACTGCCTGCCTTTGTCCATAATCCTCTTCTCCTGGCTAAGGATGTGAAGCATGTACTAACCCATCGCATCCTCCTTGCCGACTTCTATCTGCAGGAAACAGAAACCCGCCCCCTGCTCCCTGATGATTATATCTGGGTGAAAGAGGACGAGGTAGAACAGTATGGTGTTCCAAGGTTGATAGAAATCATGTTGGAAATGGTTCAAGCTAAATCATAAAAAAGAGGGTGTGTCATAAGGCCATGACACACCCTCTCTTATTTATATATGTTCTGTTAGATATTTCGTCTCAAGCAAGAATTAGTAATTCTGTGCTTCAATCTGGAAGTAGCTCTGTGGGTGGTTGCAGACTGGGCAAACCTCAGGAGCCTTCTTGCCTACTACGATATGTCCGCAGTTAGAGCACTGCCAGATGCAGTCGCCGTCACGAGAGAAGACGAGCTTGTCCTGTACGTTCTTCAAGAGCTTGCGATAACGCTCCTCGTGGTGCTTCTCGATTTCAGCAACCATCTCAAACTTAGCAGCAATCTCCTCGAAACCTTCTTCGCGAGCCTCCTTTGCCATGCGTGGATACATATCGGTCCACTCATCGTGCTCACCATTGGCAGCAGCTTCCAGGTTCTTCTCGGTATCCTGGATAGCACCGCCCTCGAGATACTTGAACCACAACTTAGCGTGCTCCTTCTCGTTAGCAGCTGTCTCCTCAAAGATATTAGCTATCTGTACAAAACCGTCCTTCTTTGCCTTGCTTGCAAAATAGGTATATTTGTTACGAGCCTGTGACTCACCAGCGAAAGCCTCCTGGAGGTTCTTCTCTGTCTTTGTTCCTTTTAATTCCTTCATAATGTCTACTTTTTATAATGTTAATATGTTCTTTATTAAATTCTTATGCAAAGAAAATGCAAACGAGCGCAATGAAAGCTTGCTTTCAAATTGCCGAGTGCAGCTTTTCTTCTACAAAGATATTGAAAATATTTCAAATATACAAATAAATTAAGAACTATTTAACTTTTTGGCGCTTATTTAAATAAAATAAAGCAAAACAGAGCATGGCAACACCGAATATCCACGAGATGATGGCACTCGTTACCATACCCAGTGTATGAGTGAATCCCGCCACAATGAAGGTGAGGAAACTCACAAAGGCTACTGTCAGGGCGTATGGCAACTGTGATGATACATGATGCACATGCTTGCATTCCGCTCCTGCACTCGCCATGATGGTGGTATCGCTGATAGGAGAGATATGGTCGCCACATACCGCTCCAGCCATACATGCCGAGATAGAGATGATGCGCAAAGGATCAGCACCAGGGAATACGGCGATGCAGATAGGAATCAGAATACCGAAGGTTCCCCAGGAGGTACCCGTTGCAAATGCCAGGAAGCCTGCTACCAGGAAGATGATGCCCGGAAGAAGCATCTGAAGTTCTGAGGCACTGCTCGCTACAACCGATGATACATATTCTGCCGCACCCAGCGAGTCGGTCATACTCTTCAGCGTCCATGCCAAAGTAAGAATCAGAATGGCTGGTACCATCGCCTCAAAACCCTTGATGAGACTACTCATCGCCTCATCGAAAGGCAAGGTCTTGCGAATGGTAAACATCATGATGGTAAGAATCAGGGCTGCCAATGAACCGATTACCAGACCCACAGAGGCATTGCTCGCAGCAAAGGCATCTACAAAGTTGAGATAGTTGGCATTATCGGCATCGAAGAATCCGCCCGAATATACCATGCCCGCCATGCAGAAGATAATCAGCATGATGATTGGTATCACCAGGTCGCTCACGGTTCCCTTGTTCTTGGAATCCTCTTTCTGTTTGGCTCCCACACCATGCTCAACAATCTGCAGTTTGGTATCGCTCACTTCATCGAGTTTTCCGCCATTGGTTCGCTCGTACCATTCCTTCAGTCTTGCATCATATTTGCTCATCGCCTTGAAGTCGAAGCCCAGTATCACGATGCCAAACATAAAGAGGATGGTAAAGAATGCGTAGAAATTAAAAGGTATCGCCTTGCAGAAAAGCGCCAGTCCGTTCTCACCTCCTGATACGAAGCCAGATACTGCAGCTGCCCAACTCGAGATAGGGGAGATGATGCAGACCGGAGCGGCTGTAGAATCGATGAGATAAGCCAGCTTCTCCTTGGTAACACCGTTGCGCACAGCGATAGGACGCATTACCGAACCCACGGTAAGGCAGTTGAAGTAATCATCGATGAATATCAGAATGCCGAGCAGGATGGTAGCAATCTGTACGCCAACCTTCGAGTGTACGTGCTTGGAAGCCCAACGGCCGAAAGCAGCCGAACCACCCGCCTTGTTCATCAATGAAACGATGCTGCCTAATACCACCAGGAATACCAGAATGCCCACGTTCCATGGGTCGGAAAGGCAATGTATCAAACCGTATGCCTTGGCATCATCGCCTTCACCTACAGTGTGGTTTGTCAGGTGAACGAGGAATCCGTCGAAACCTGTTCCCATCGAAATGCAATATTGAACGGCACCCAGTATGATACCGATAAAAAGAGAAGAATAGACCTCTTTCGTCTTCAGCGCCAGAGCGATGGCGACGATAGGAGGCAGTAACGACCATGCGGTCCCAATCATGTTGTAATCCATTTTATTGTTTTTGGGCAAAGGTAGTTTTTTTTGGTAATATATGCAAGCTTTTTGGCAGAAAAAATGGTGCTTATGGGTTGATATGGGCAGTTTTAGCATATTTTATCATTATAAAGTGTCGTTTTTCTATATTTTTATTGTATCTTTGAAAACTCAAATTGCAATTCAATCTGAGATAGAATGGAAACTCAATTTTAACAACTTAATAATGGAGGACTAATTATGAACATCAATTCTGGTATTAAGCAAGCCGTGATTTTAACCATCGGCATCATCATGCTTGGATTTTGTATCAAGTCGGGACTTGAAAGTGTGATTAGTAATGATCGAAAGGTTGTAGTGAAAGGCCTTGCCGAAAAGGAGGTGGAGGCTGATAAGGTGACGTGGCCTATCGTTTCCAAGGAAATAGGCAATGACCTGCCTGAACTCTATCAAAAAATCAATGCCACCACGAGAACCATCAGAAACTTCCTGGTGGAGAATGGTGTTAAGACTAATGAAATCAACGTGAATGCGCCTGTGGTCATCGACCTCAATGCTGAACGGTATGGCGAAAACCGCCAGGGGTATCGTTATAACATTACTTCCATCATCACGGTTACATCGAAGAATGTGAAACTGGTTCGCAGTATCATTGCCCGTCAGGGTAATCTGCTTCAGAAGGGGGTTGCTATTGTGGATGGTGGTTACGAGAATCCGGTGAAGTATGAGTATGTTGCCTTCCGTCAGATGAAACCTAAGATGATGCAGGAGGCGATAGAAAATGCTGAGCAGACTGCTGCCCAGTTTGCAGAGAACAGCAAGAGTAAGATAGACAAGATTATGAATGCCGACCAGGGCCAGTTCTCTATCGAAGACCGCGATTCCAATACCCCATATATTAAAAAGGTAAGGGTTGTTACTACCGTTACTTATTCTTTGAAGGATTAGGAGTAATGATTATTTATTAGTGATTAATTGTAATAAGAGGGTGTGTTATAGACTAATGGCATACCTTCTCAAATTAAAACAATGAAAAACTATGAAGAAAATTATATTAGCAGTTGTTTTATTTCTACCATTTCTTGTTTCTTGTTCACAGAACAGGAAAGCACCTGCTGTTTCTTCTCAAACGGCTGAAGAGAAGTCTGAGAAAACTGAAACTGCCAAGGTGCAATATCTCACCACATCTGATTTCAGAAAAAAGATTATGGATTACGAGGCTCATCCGGATGAATGGGTATTCGCCGGTTCCCGTCCTGCCGTCATCGATTTCTATACCACCTGGTGTGGTCCTTGCAAGATGATGGCTCCCGTAGTGGAATCTCTCGCCGGGAAATATGCCGGCAAGATAGATTTCTATAAGGTGGATATCGACCAGGAGTCCGAACTTGCTTCTGTTTTCGGTATCAGCAGCATCCCTACCTTCCTCTTCATCCCCGTGAAAGGCAAACCATCTGTGCAGATGGGTGCTATGCAAAAGGAGGATTTCGAAGGACTGATTGATAAAATTAAAATAAAATAAAATGACAATTTGGTAGCATCTCAAATTTCCATGCCTCTCCTTACCTATATGTAGGTATTTTCGGGCGATACCTACTTTTGATGATGCCCGAAATTTGGAGATTTGTCAGATAATACCTAAATTTGCACTCGGAAAAAATGTTTAACGTAATTAAAAGTATTATAGTATTATGATTATCGAAAATGTTCATGCAAGAGAAATCTTGGATTCTCGTGGCAATCCTACAGTAGAGGTTGAAGTTTCTTTGAAGTCAGGTGTCGTTGGTCGTGCATCGGTTCCTTCTGGTGCATCTACTGGTGAGAACGAGGCGCTGGAACTTCGTGATGGCGACAAGAACCGCTATGGCGGCAAGGGCGTCTTGAAGGCTGTGGAGAATGTGAATCAGGTAATTGCTCCTGCTTTGGTTGGCTTCTCTGCCTTGGAGCAGCGTGCCATCGATTATAAGATGTTGGAACTCGACGGCACCAAGACCAAGTCTAATCTGGGTGCCAATGCCATCCTCGGTGTTTCTCTGGCTGTGGCTCATGCTGCTGCTGAGTATCTCCATATCCCATTGTATCGCTACATTGGCGGTTGCAATACTTACACTCTTCCTGTTCCTATGATGAACATCATCAATGGTGGTGCTCACTCTGATGCGCCTATCGCCTTCCAGGAATTTATGATCCGTCCTGTGGGTGCTCCTTCCGAGAAGGAGGCTATCCGTATGGGTGCTGAGGTGTTCCATGCTTTGGCTAAGCTCCTGAAGAGCCGCGGTCTTTCTACTGCCGTAGGTGATGAGGGCGGTTTTGCTCCTGCACTCGATGGTATTGAGGATGCGCTCGACAGTATCTGTCAGGCTATCAAGGATGCCGGTTATGAGCCAGGAAAGGATGTGAAGATTGCCATGGACTGTGCTGCCAGCGAGTTTGCCGTTCAGGAAAATGGTGAGTGGTTCTACGATTATCGCCAGTTGAAGGATGGCAAGAAGAAGGATCCTAATGGTAAAAAACTGACTGCTGCTGAGCAGATCAAGTTCCTGGAAGAACTGATTACCAAATATCCTATCGATTCAATCGAGGATGGCCTTGACGAGAACGATTGGGACAACTGGGTAAAGTTGACTGCTGCCATTGGCGATCGTTGTCAGTTGGTAGGTGACGACCTCTTTGTTACCAACGTGAAGTTCCTGGAGAAGGGCATCAAGATGGGTGCTGCCAACTCTATCCTCATCAAGGTGAACCAGATTGGTTCTCTTACCGAGACACTGGATGCTATCGAGATGGCTCACCGTCATGGTTACACCACCGTTACTTCCCATCGTTCTGGTGAAACCGAGGATACAACAATTGCTGATATTGCCGTAGCAACTAACTCCGGTCAGATTAAGACGGGTTCTATGAGTCGTACCGACCGTATGGCTAAGTACAACCAGCTTATCCGCATCGAAGAGCAGTTGGGCAATAACGCAGCTTATGGTTATAAGAAGTTGAAATAGAAGTGATGATATGAAATTGGAAAACACCAATTTCACCATAACAAAACATAATTAGTAATAACTGAATAGATCAGATACGAAATAGATGGGCATGGATAACCGTGAGGGTTGTCCATGCTTTTTTTCTTCTATGATGTATCTGCATCTTCATGTGTTTAACTGGATAACTTCAATATTATATTGATTATGACAAACGTATTGATTAGTGCTGCCGGACTTTGCGGTGCCACGATTATAGGTGCCATTCTGGGATTCTTCGTCAAGGAGTTGCCTCACAAATGGAACGACGCCGTATTGGGATATTGTGCCGGAATCATGCTGGCAGCTTCCACGTTGGGACTGATAGTGCCAGCCTTCGAACAGACCAGTCTTTGGTGGCTGGTAGTAATCGGCGTGATGGCAGGAGCCTTGTTTCTGAATGTGCTAGATCTGGTAACTCCCCATCTTCATCATATCACGGGACTAGACCCCGAGGAGCATCGCAACAATGCCCGACTCAGTCATGTGATGCTTTTCGTGATGGCGATAGCGCTACATAAACTGCCCGAAGGCATGGCGGCTGGAGTGAGTGTCTGTTCGGCAGAAGGCGCAACGGAGTGGGGGGTATCCTTCGGTATCGCACTGCAGAACATCCCTGAAGGTATGGTGATTATCGCTCCTTTGATGATGGCTGGTGTTACAGCAGCCCGTACCTTCTTCATTTCCATCTTCATCGCCCTGCTCGAAGTGATAGGCATTCTGTTGGGTTTCGGTTTGGGTTCAGCCTCTTCCACCTTCCTCCCCGTGATGTTGGGCTTTGCCGGTGGCGCCATGCTCTATGTAACGAGCGATGAGATGATTCCCGAAACCCATGCCCATGGCTTTCAGAAGCAAGCCACCTACGCCCTTCTCCTGGGTTTCATCACCTTTGTGTTGATGGAGAAATATGTATAATCAAATTCTGATATGTTGATGGAGAAATGTGTGTAATCAGATTCTGATGAGCAGCATATAGCAGAGGGTGCCTGCTGCTATCGACCACATCATATTCCTTTTCCATACGTGGATGAGAATGGTGAACTTGGTTTATTTTGCAGGTTTCTGTTGTAAATTTGTTGCAAAAGTGTTGTAAGTTTGAGCTTTTTTATTAATTTTGCAAGCAGAAGCCAAATATAGACAAAAGTATGGCAAAATCAATCCTTCAAAGAGATTGGGTACACTACCTTTGCCACCTTGCTCCTGACCAAAGGAGCTGACATCTATACGACAAGCAAACTGATGGGGCATAAGAGCCTGCGAACCACTCTGATTTATGCTGAGATTATAGATAAGTAGTAAGTGGCTGCAGTGAATCTGCTGGATGATGTGGTAAATAGAATATGTAATTTTAAATTAGACAATTATGGCAAAAATTATAGTACATGATACAGGTGTTACTGTTATATCTGTAAACAATGAAGACTTTATTTCTTTGACAGATATAGCACGATACAAGAGTGACGATCCTAATGCTGTCATAGCAAATTGGATGCGTAATCGCAATACAATTGAATACTTGGGAATTTGGGAAGGTTTATATAATCCTTCTTTTAAACCCCTCGAATTCGAGGGGTTTAAAAAAGAGGCAGGTCTTAATGCTTTTACTCTTTCTCCTAAAAAATGGATAGATACCACCAATGCAATTGGTTTGATTGCAAAGTCTGGGCGTTATGGAGGTACGTATGCTCATAAAGATATAGCATTTAAGTTTGCAAGTTGGATATCTGTTGAGTTTGAACTTTATATGGTCAAGGAGTTCCAACGCTTAAAAGCAGAGGAACAAGCTCAATTGGGTTGGTCTGCTAAGCGTGAACTTTCTAAAATCAACTATCGCATTCATACTGATGCGATAAAGCATAACTTGATTCCTACTGAAATTACGCCTGCGCAAGCTTCTCTGATTTATGCAAATGAGGCTGATGTTCTGAATGTGGCAATGTTTGGTATGACTGCGAAGCAGTGGCGAGATCTGAACCCCGAAAAGAATGGTAATATACGTGATTACGCAACTGTCAATGAGTTGATTTGTCTTTCCAATATGGAGAATCTCAATGCGGTATTTATTGATCAAGGAATGCCACAAGGTGAACGTTTGGTTAAGCTTAATCAAATAGCAATCCAGCAAATGCGTGTATTGGAGGATGATGGGGATGATAGAAAATATTTGAAATGATGTTTGTAATTTTAAAATTGTAATGAATGATTGTGACAAATCAAAAGAATAAAAAGCGGTGGGCTTTACGAAAAAAGCGACACCCCTATGGGCACGAGATGTTTTCTATAGGGATGAATAGTTACGCGCACCAGTAAATGTAATTGTTAAAATGCATTTTTAAAGCTTCTAAAACAATAATAACTACTTGAAATACAGAAATATAAAAAAGCGGAGCGTGATTTCACAACCACACTCCGCGCAAACTTAAACAACCAATAAAAGAAATAGATTGATCGTTCAATTGTTATATCTGATGAAGAGTAGCTCTTGTTAGAGCTTTGTGTTTTTTATCTGTCAGAAATATGTCTTATCTATTTTGAAGACATTGCTGATTAGCGGATGAACAGGAGCTCGCGATACTTAGGCAAGGTCCAGAGCTCATCGGCTACAGTCAACTCCAACTTATCAATCTGATAACGGATTTCCTCCATCTTTGGAGCTACCGTGTCATGATAAGCAATTGCCTTATCGTGCTCGTTCTCAATCTTGTTGGCAACCTTGCGGGCATTAACCAACTCCTCAACACCGGTCTCGATGATCTGAGTGCGCTCAGCAATCTTCTTGATGATATTGATGTTGCGGGCAGTCAACTTCTTGCCTTCCTCGTCGCCGAAGATGTCAATCATGTTCTCCACATTCTTAGCCAACTGGCTCTGATAGTGAGTAGCCACAGGGATGATGTGGTTCATGCTCAAGTCGCCCATTACACGAGCCTCAATCTGAATTTTCTTGGTGTAGGTCTCCCATTTCACCTCGTTACGGGCTTCCAACTCGTTCTTCTTCATGACGCCCATATCCTCGAACATCTTGATAGTGGCAGGGTCGAGATAACGCTCGAAAATCTTAGGACAGCTCTTCTCGCAGTCCAAACCACGCTTAGCTGCTTCCTCTACCCACTCATCTGAGTAACCATTGCCGTCGAAACGGATTGGCTTGCAGGTCTTCAAATCCTGACGAACGATATCGATGATGGCAGATGTCTTGTCCTCACCCTTGGCAATCAACTCATCCACACGCTTCTTGAAGTCGGTCAAAGCCTCAGCTACAGCTGTGTTCAATACAATCATTGCTGATGCACAGTTAGCCTCAGAACCTACGGCACGGAACTCAAAACGGTTACCGGTGAAGGCGAATGGTGATGTACGGTTACGGTCGGTGTTATCAATCATCAACTCTGGAATCTCAGGGATATCCAACTTCATGCCCTGCTTGCCAGCTACGGTGAAGAGATCCTTCTTGTCGGCTTTCTCAATGTGCTCGAGAAGGTCGGTCAGCTGCTTGCCGAGGAATGAAGAGATGATTGCTGGAGGTGCCTCGTTGGCGCCCAGACGATGCGCATTGGTAGCGCTCATGATAGATGCCTTGAGCAAACCGTTGTGCTTGTATACACCCATCAAAGTCTCTGTGATGAAGACTACGAAACGGAGGTTATCCTCTGGTGTCTTGCCAGGACCATGAAGCAGAATGCCTGTATCTGTAGCGAGACTCCAGTTGTTGTGCTTACCGGAACCGTTGATGCCTGCGAATGGCTTCTCATGGAGAAGTACGCGGAAACCGTGATGGCGAGCTACCTTCTTCATCAAGCTCATCAGGAGCATGTTGTGGTCAACGGCAAGGTTGGTCTCCTCGAAGATAGGTGCCAACTCAAACTGGTTTGGTGCCACCTCGTTGTGACGGGTCTTGCAAGGAATACCTAGTTCAAGAGCCTGGATTTCCAAATCCTTCATGAATGCCTGAACACGCTCTGGGATGGCTCCGAAGTAGTGGTCGTCCATCTGTTGGTTCTTGGCAGAATCGTGACCCATCAGGGTGCGACCTGTCAGCATCAGGTCAGGACGTGCAGCATACAAGCTTTCATCTACCAGGAAGTACTCCTGCTCCCAACCGAGATTGGAAATAACTTTCTTGACATCTGGGTTGAAGTAGTGGCAAACCTCTGTGGCTGCTACGTTTACAGCGTGCAATGAACGGAGCAATGGAGCTTTATAGTCGAGTGCCTCACCTGTGTAAGAGATGAAGACGGTAGGGATACAGAGTGTATCATCGATGATAAATACAGGAGATGTTGGATCCCATGCAGAATAACCGCGAGCCTCGAAGGTAGAGCGGATACCGCCAGATGGGAAAGATGAAGCATCAGGCTCCTGCTGAACGAGCAACTTGCCTGAAAATTCCTCGATCATACCACCCTTGCCATCATGCTCGATGAAGGCATCGTGCTTTTCGGCAGTACCTTCTGTCAATGGCTGGAACCAGTGGGTGTAGTGGGTTACGCCATTCTCGTCAGCCCACTGCTTGATGCCTTTGGCTACGGCGTTGGCGATGTTACGGTCGAGACGTGCTCCGTTGTCGATGACATCTACCAGTTTCTCATAGACATCTGCAGGGAGATACTTGTACATCTTCTGTCGGTTGAATACCTTCTTTCCGAAGAATTCACTTGGTCGCTCGCTAGGAGCGGTTACCTCAACAGGCTTTCTCTTGGAAGCCTCTGAAACAGCTTCAAATCTTAAGTTGCTCATACCTTATATAATTTAAAATTTCTGATTTTCAATGTTTTTATAATCTGTTGGAATGTTTATTTTCCCAGCCATTTGGCAATTCTCTCCATGGCTTCCTTGCAGTCCTCATGCTCGCCGAAGGCGGTGAGTCGGATGTAGCCTTCGCCCGATGGGCCGAAGCCGACACCTGGAGTGCAGACTACGCTGGCACCATAAAGCATCTCTTCGAAGAATTTCCAGCTTGGCGTGTTGTTTGGCGTCTTCACCCAGAGATAAGGTGCATTCTCGCCGCCATATACTCTCAAGCCGAGTTTCTGGAGTTCTGCTCTCATGAAGTGGGCATTCTCCATATAGTAGTTGATGGTTGCCTTCACCTGTTCCTTACCCTCAGGGGTGTAGATGGCTTCGGCAGCACGCTGGCTGATATAGCTTGTACCATTAAACTTGGTGCACTGGCGGCGGTCCCAGATAGGATTCAATGCCACTTCCTCACCTGCCAATGTCTTTGCCTTCAACTCCTTAGGAACGATGGTGTAACCACAACGCACACCGGTGAATCCGGCAGTCTTCGAATAACTGTGGAATTCTATCGCTACCTTTCTGGCTCCACGAATCTCGTAGATAGAATGAGGAATTGATGGGTCGGTGATATATGCCTCGTAGGCAGCATCATAGAGGATGATGCTCTCGTTCTTGATAGCATAGTTTACCCATTTTCTGAGTTCTTCTTTCGAGATGACCGTACCCGTAGGGTTGTTTGGATAACAGAGATAAATCATGTCCACACGGTGGTCTGGAATCTGAGGGATGAAGTCGTCGCTCTCATCGCAAGGCATGTAGGTTACATTGCTCCACTTGCCGTTCTCGAAGATTCCCGCTCTACCTATCATCACGTTAGAGTCTATATAAACCGGATAAATCGGGTCGGTAACGCCGATGTTGTTATCCCATCTCAAAATCTCCTGGATATTTCCCGTATCGCTCTTGGCTCCATCGTTTACGAATACCTCGTTGGCGTCAAGATGAATGCCACGTGGCAGAAAGTCGTTCTTGATGATAGCCTCGCGGAGGAAGTCGTAACCTCGCTCCGGACCATAGCCACGGAAGGAAGCCTGCTCGGCCATCTCGTCCACTGCCTTGTGCATCGCCTTGATGACGGCAGGGCAGAGAGGTTGGGTTACGTCACCGATGCCCAGACTGATTACACGCTGCTTTGGATGTGCAATCTTGTAGGCGTTCACCTTCTTTGCGATGTCGGCAAACAAGTAGTTGTTGGCCAACTTCAGGAAATGTTCATTAACTAATGCCATATTTTGTTTCTCCTTTTATTTGTGGTCATTATCGACCATTTGTTATTTAAGTTTGCTCTTATTTATAATTCAATTTCTCCTTCAAAGGCGAATGCTGCAGGCCCTGTCATGTAAACATGATCATCAGCCTCGCTGTATTCTATCTGTAGCGTTCCGCCATCCATCACGATACTGCTTTTTCTACCGGCACGCTTGGTAAGGGCTGCGGCTACGGCTGTGGCACAGGCTCCTGTTCCGCAAGCCATTGTTATTCCGCTTCCCCTTTCCCAAACTCGTGTCCTTATGGCGTCTGTGTCAGTTACTTGTGCAAATTCTATGTTGCATCTCTGGGGAAATGCCTTGTCTCTTTCCAGGATTTTACCATAGTGGGCGATGTCGATGGTGTCGATGTCATCCACGAAGGTAACGAAATGCGGATTACCCATGCAAACATAGGTGCCTTCAAATTTTCTGCCGTCAGCTTCGAGCACCGAAGGGCCTATGAATTGCTCGGGATTTTCAAGTTCGGGTTCCAGCATGTCTACTGTTACCGATTCCACAACTTCTTTATTATCCTGAAGATGAAGTTTCAATATCTTGATACCCGAAAGTGTTTCCAGTCGGATGGTGTCCTTTCGGGTCAATCCCTTTTCGTAAAGATACTTACCGATGCATCGGCTTGCATTGCCGCACATCATCGCTTCTGAACCATCGGCGTTGAAGATGCGCATCGAATAATCTGCTCTTCTGCTGTCTTGCGGCTTTCCGATGAGAACCAGTCCGTCGCTTCCTATGCCCGTGTGATAAGCACTCCAGGCAATGGCCGCCTTCTCTGGGTCAGGGATATTGTACATCTGGGTATCTACATATATATAATCGTTACCCGCTCCCTGCATCTTTGTAAAATGAACTGTTTCTTTCATCTGCGTTGTTCTTTATGTTTGAATACTCTTCTTTTATTTCTCATGTCTTATCTCTTTTGAGATTTGACTTTTTGCTAGTCTTTCGAATATTTCGATGACTATTTGTTTGATTTCGGTTGCAAAGGTACGACGATTTGTTGAAATATGCAAGAAAATAAATACAGAAATCTTGATTATTTTTCGCAATCTTACAATTTGTGTTATAAAATTGCTTTCTGCCTTACAAATTGTAAGGAGAATATGATAAGCCTTGATAAATTTAAAATGTTCGATAAAAAGCAGAAACGAAATGTTTTTATTTGCTTTAAAATGCTGACAAAATGTGTTAATTTTGCAGCCGAAAACGAACATAATGTAAAAGAAAGGCTTGATTTGAATAGCAACCAATGAATGTTCGTTTTCGAAAAGAGACAATCAATAGAAGTATTAACACATTATTAATTATTAAAGGATTATGAAGAAGATTGAGGCAATTATCCGCAAGTCTAGATTCGAGGATGTCAAGAAGGCGCTTTTAGCAGCAGACATCGAGTGGTTCTCTTATTATAATGTAAGAGGTGAGGGAAAAATGCGCCAGGCTCGCATTTACCGTGGTGTGATGTATGATACCAGCAGCATCGAACGTGTGCTTCTGAACATCGTGGTTCGTGACAAGAACGTGGAACCGACCATCGCCGCCATCCAGGGCGCTGCACAGACAGGTGAAGTAGGAGACGGCAGAATCTTCGTGATTCCTGTACTCGATACGGTAAGAATCAGAACCGGCGAGCGAGGCGACATTGCATTGTATAACGCTGAGAAAGAGGAATAATTTAAAATGTTGAATGTTAAGTGTTGAATGTTGAATTAGGCATTCTTACTTATCTTTAATAAATATTATTTAGTATTCTAATTTAACTATAAGATATTTTTATGAGCAGTTTATTATTGACTACACTTGATACGGGTAACACAGCGTGGATGATCATGGCAACCATCTTGGTGCTTTTGATGTCAATCCCGGGTATAGCACTTTTTTATGGTGGTTTGGTGCGCCAGAAGAATATCCTCAGCATCCTGATGCAGACGGTTTTCATCGTGGCAGTAGTCAGTCTGATATGGGTAGCCTTCGGTTATTCCTGGGCATTCTCTACAGAATATGCCGATTCGGGCAATCCTCTGGCTTGCGTTATCGGTGGTTTCGATAAATGTTTTCTCCACGGCATCGGCTTGGATGCCATCATGCCTACAGGCATTCCGGAGCTCACCTTTGCAATGTTCCAGTGCATGTTCGCCCTCATTACTCCAGCCCTGATTCTCGGTGCCTTTGCCGAGCGCGTGAAGTTCAGCGGATATGTACTTTTCACCATCCTCTGGGTTATCATCGCTTATCTTCCTATGGCCCACTGGGTATGGGGAGGCGGTTTCCTGCAGGAGATGGGAGCCATCGACTTTGCGGGTGGTACCGTGGTTCATATCAATGCCGGTGTAGCCGCTTTGGTCATGGCACTCTGTGTAGGCAAGCGAGATGATTACCGTGCGGGTCATCCTATCACACCTCACAACATCACCTTCGTGTTCATGGGTATGTCATTCCTCTGGTTGGGATGGTTCGGTTTCAATGCCGGTAGCGGATTGGCAGCCGATGGTCTGGCAGCCAACGCCTTCCTTGTAACTCATGTAGCCACAGCTGCAGCAGCCACTACCTGGATGCTCATCGACTGGATTGTGAACAAGAAGCCAACTACGGTAGGTGCTTGTACCGGTGCTGTTGCCGGACTGGTAGCCATCACCCCAGCAGCCGGCAGTACCGATATTTTCGGAGCTTTCTGCATCGGTATCATTTCCACCATCGTCTGCTTCTTCATGGTAGCGGTAGTAAAGGAGAAGTTCAAGTATGATGATGCCCTCGATGCCTTTGGTGTTCATGGTATGGGTGGTATTCTGGGATCTATCCTCACCGGTGTCTTCGCCACTCAGTATGTAACAGGATCCGAAGGTGTACAGGGTGCCCTCTATGGCGACTGGCATCAGCTTTGGGTTCAAGTTGTAGCCACCGTGGTAAGCATCATCTACAGCGTAGTAGTTACCTACATTATCTTCAAGGTAGTAGATAAGAGTGTAGGTGTACGTGTTGACAAGCGAGTAGAGGAGGAAGGTCTCGACATCTACGAGCATGGTGAGAGTGCTTATAGCAACTAATTGCGAAATTCGATTATCAGCATAAAATTTAGGTCAATGGTGTTTCATTTTGAGGAATGAAACACCATTTCTTTATGATAAATCCTCAACTTGCACAATGAAATTGCCTCAACTTGCACAATGAAATTGCCTCAACTTGCACAATGAAACTTTTAAGTTGTTGATATTCAATAATGTTATGCCCACCATTTTCCCTAAGAATTCCTATATATAATAATGTGTAATCCCCTTTTCTCCTTAAATCTTCTTGTTCTTTCCCTTTTGGGATAATTTTGCGAAAGTAATCAAATTAGCTGCTGGTCTGTGAACGCTGAAGGTTGATGCAGTTTTGTCGGTGTAAATGTCGGTGTAAAATGTCGGTGCAAATATTGTTTTGGCGGTAATGTGGCGGTAATAGTGGCGGTAATGCCGATGTAAATGTCGGAGATAAATGTCGGAGACATGTCGGTAATGTGTCGGTAAGGAAAAGTGTTGAAAACTAGTATGTTATCTTTTTGTTTAGAGTTGGTTACCGACAATAAAGGTCGGAAACTTTGTCGGTAACCTTGTCGGAGACTTTAAGAACGGAGAAATGATTTGGCGGTAATGAAAATAACAGGTATTATAAGGTATGAAGGCAAAGATAATGTCGGTGTAAATTAGCTCTAATTGTCGGTGTAAATATCCGAGTTCCAGAAAAAGTTAAGCACAATGCTGGGATGATTGTGCTTGCGCTTTTATGAATAACTATTTCTTGGATTGTATCATATAGATGTGATATATTTGCAGTATTCTTCAATACTGCGTTGGATAACTCCACCTAACTTTTAATTGCTCTTTGTATTGCATAATCATCATAGGACTCATGCTGCGATTGAGGGCAAAACGAACAGTTTCCATGTCTGATTCTTTGCACAAGATGATGCCGATTGTCGGATTCTCATTAGACCTGCGTTCTTCTTGGTCGAGCGGTTCAAGATGAGTTGATGATTACTCCAACCAGTAAAAAAGAGAACACTTGGAATTTGTGCCAATTCTGTTGGCACAAATCCCGTTGCGGCTGATGGCAATTCCATTTTTGTGAACTGAGCCAATTTTTTCAAACAGTTATTTAACGTTAGAATAAGTCTGTTGCTTGTTTGAATACTTAATCAAAATACAGAATCTTTGTACTCTAGCACCTTGACTGTATATTTAGCACGGTCGAGGTGCTATCTTTATATAATAAGGTGTAAACCGTTTTTTTACTGTAATCTCCTGATTCTTCTCCTGTAACTACTCAGCACCCCTATAGAAGTAACTACTCATGCTCTGGGGGGCTGAGTAGTTACCACTCATCTCTCAAATGTTAAAAAGCGGTCGCAAATCAAAGATTTACAGTGCTTTCTTCTTTTGTCTCGGTAAGTTTCGTTATCTTTGTGGTCAAAATATGACAGTTCTTACCAAAGAATGTCTATTGGTATTCATCTAACCTCTGAACAATAACATTGGAAGATAACACCACACAGCCAATAACGGCTGATGCTTCATTGTATAATGGGCAGCCTATAGACATAGTCTTGAATGTCTTCCTTTTCTGATAATGTCAGAGAAAAGAGGATTTTTGTGATGTAAATATATCTAAAATAAAACAATTATGCAGATGATTATTACAAGAAAAGATGCAGAAGCAAAACTGAAGAAAATATTTAACATAGAGCATTTCTATGATGAACAGTGGAAGGCAGTCGAGCGAATTCTTCGAGGAGAACGAATCCTAATGATAGAACGTACAGGATTCGGTAAATCTTTGTGTTACCAGTTCCCTGCCACAGTATTTGATGGGGTTACGGTTATATTTTCTCCTCTGATAGCTCTAATGCGTGACCAAGTCAGAGGATTGGTGAAAAAAGTCATTCCTGCAGCTTATATTAATTCTGAACAGTCACATGAGGAAAATCAAGAAACTATTCGACGGGCTAAAAACAATGAAATAAAGATATTATATATAGCCCCTGAAAGGCAGGAGAATGATGAATGGATAGAAGCAACTCGCCACATAAAACTTTCAATGATTGTAATTGATGAGGCACACACTATTTCTGTTTGGGGACATGATTTTAGACCATCGTTCCGTAGGATTATTAACCTGGTACAGGTTCTTCCGAAGAATTTGCCGGTCCTTGCTACTACTGCTACCGCAACTGAAAGGGTTCAACATGACATTGAACAGCAGATAGGAGGGCAATTGACAACAATAAGAGGAAGCCTTGTGCGACCGAACTTTGCACTGCAAGTAATAAAAGTGCTGTCTGAAGATGAAAAAATGATATGGCTGGCTCAGAACATTGACAAATTAGATGGTACAGGTTTGATATATACAGGTACACGTGTAGATACTGAAAATTATGCAAAATGGCTTCAATTCATCGGAGTCAAAGCTATAGATTATAATGCAGGTCTTGATGCAGATACAAGAAAGTCCATAGAAAGTGGTCTAATGCATAACAAATGGAAGTGTGTGGTATCAACCAATGCTTTAGGTATGGGAATAGATAAACCTGACATTCGTTTTATCATACATACTCAAATACCAATATCACCTATTCACTACTATCAAGAGATAGGGCGTGCTGGACGTGACGGAAAACCTACACGTATAATATTGTTTTACAATGAAAGTAAAGATAATAGAAGAAATGTGCCTACAGACATGATTCTTCCTAATTCATTCATAGATGGTGCTCGTCCGTCAATAAAAAAATATCAAAAGGTCATAGAATTATTAAAGGAAGAACCACTGTCTGAGAAAGAAATCTTAAAAATGGCTAATCTCAAGCAAACTCAAGCAAAAGTGATTAAGGCAGATTTGATAGAACAAGGAATTATCAAGGAGGTTGTCTATGGCAAAACAAAGAAATATGAATACCAATATAATGCCCCCGTTCTAAATACGGAATACTTTGAGGAGCAAAGAGAAGCAAAGCTGAAGGAACTTCGTTCTATGGAACAGTATATATACACTGATATGCCAAGAATGAAATACCTATGCAAATTTCTGGATAGTAACGAGCAAATGGATTATAAAAATTGCGACAATACAAATTTAGAGAAAATTCACGTAGTTATGTCACCAGAGCTAACGAAGAAACTTGAGGATTTTAGAAATACATTTTTCCCAATTTTGGAACTTGCTTCGTGGACTACGAAAAAATGCGGTTTTAGGGTCTGTATTACTTCTCCTTACGAGATATTGATAGAGAAAACGATAAAGGACACAAATAATGGGATTATAAAACGATATGTGAATGAATATAAAAATAGTATTAGAACATCTGATTATACCAGTGAAGAAGTAGAAATAATAAAAGAGCATCTAAGAAAAGCATCACATATGGTGAATGGTTATGCAGCATCTTATTATGGAACTTCTAATATAGGAGCAGCTATACATCGAAGTAAATATGAAAATGGAGGAGATTTTCCTGATTTCCTATTAAATAAGACTTTGTCTATGTTTGGAAAGAAATTCAGAGATATTAAATTCGATTTAGTGTTATACTTGCCCCCAACAAAATCTGGAGATCTTGTAAAAAACTTTGCAATGAAGTTTGCACGTGTAATAAATGTGCCTATAAGTCATGCTCTGAAAAAGGTGCGTGTAACACAAGAACAGAAAATGTTTGAAAATTCATATAGCAAACATGAAAATGTATTGGGCGCATTTGACATAGAAGATGATATAGTCAAAGGTAAAATAATACTTTTGATAGATGATATATACGATAGTGGCGCAACATTAAAAGAAGTAGGAAGTATATTAACACAAAAAGGAGCAAAATATATTGTTCCTATTGTTATTGCAAAAACTGTAGAAGGTACATTATGAACAAACAAGAATTGACATATTGGATAACGCTTGCATTGATTCCTAAGATGTGGACAAAGCGTAAAAATGAGATATATGTAAACTGTTTTCAACACGTTCCACAAATATCTATAATAGATTTGTTTGAAGATTCTTCAAATTGGGACATTGTTGGACTGAATGAAACTGAGAAAATTCAGTTTGAAGAAGCGAGGCTTCAATTGGCAAATAATTCCTTCCTTGTGGAAGACCTGATGTCTCAAGGGTATGATATATTGCCAGTAACTCACGAGGAGTATCCTAAACTGCTGAAAAAAAATCTAAAGTTTAATGCTCCTACAGTCATTTATACAAAGGGAAACAAATCGTTGTTGAAGGAAGAGACTATTGCTATTGTAGGCTCACGAAGTGCTAGTGAAAAATCTTTAGCTTTCACAGAAAATATAGCAAGGAAAGCCGTGGATGAGGACAAGGTTGTTGTTAGCGGTTTTGCAAAAGGAGTGGATCGTCAAGCTTTAGAATCAGCAGTTAATGCTAATGGAAAGAGTATTATCGTACTTCCACAGGGTATCATGACTTTTAACTCTGGGTTCAAACAATATCTAAAATATATTATTCAAGGACGCATACTGGTAATGAGCACTTTTGCCCCTAAGGCACCTTGGTCGGTAGAATTTGCCATGGCACGTAATCCTATTATATATGGTATGGCATCAGAGATTTTTGTAGCTCAAAGTGATGATAAAGGAGGTACTTGGGCTGGTGTGCTTGATGGTCTAAGAAAGAACCGTCCCATCTATGTCAGATATCCCGACGGCAAAGAGAAAAATGCGAATCGGCTCATTATTCAAAGGGGAGCATCTGCTGTGGATATATTTGGCAAGGTTTTAACCCTTAGCCATAATGATCAAAAAACTCCTGAACAGTTAGAAAAAGACGCACTGGATTCAAATATAATTTCTGTACTAAAAAATGTAGAAATGATTTCCGCAAAAGAAATAATCAGCAGATTACACATAGATTGGAGAGATGACAAAATGAAACGCTATCTTGAGAAAATGTCTCAAGTGGAAAAAAAGAAGATAAAAAATAGAATTTATTATAAATTGAAAGGTAATATGCAACGAGAACTGTTTTGATGGCTCTTAATTGACTTTTTCATGGATATCATATAGAGCAAGGACATTATGCTGGAACACGAACTACAACAATATCTCCTTCGTGAATATCCGCAGGAGACTGCACGATGTGAACGAAAAGGGTTTAAGAAGTTGAAGAACTCTTTCTTCGATGACGAGAAAGTCGATGTCATCTCGTATGTGTCTGCCATTGCCAATATGGAGGGTGGACACTTGGTGATTGGTGTAAAGGACAAAACACTTGAAATAGTTGGGACGGACATTTCAAGGCTTACATTCAATGGACAGCCTGCCAATATGCAGTCGGCTACGTTCAAACTTACAGAACAATGCACTTATCTGTCGTCAGAAGGGCTGTCCTTAGAATAATTCGTTACGGATGACACTCATAAAACGGTGTGGGTTATCCATATTCCGAAGCAGCTGTCACGCCGCCCCGTCTTGGTCCATAAGAAGGCATACCAACGGATTGAGGATTCTTTGGTTGACTTGACGCAAGAAAAAATTATCTCTTTACGTGAATCAAGCAAGCTGCCAGCCTACACAAAAGATGGTCGGTATATGGTAGACATCAAGGAACTATATGGTGAATCTCTCGCCGCATCCATCATCGCCGCCAGGGATTACGGCATTATTACCACGGAATATAAACGTGCATGGTATGCCGAACATATAGAGCCTAATCCACGAGAAATCGGTAGTGGTCACAATGCATTTCCTGAGACATTGGGAAGGGAGAAGAGAGTCAATTCAATCATCAAAAGCATGGAGAAATAGAATATGCAGAATGAAAGTCAAAATATAGAATATAAGGAATCATGGGGACGTGGTTTCAAGAAGATTGCCGAGGAGTTTGAACGTGCCAGCTTGCCATTACCAACGATAGAAGAAAATGGAGGTGGCGTGATGGCGATTATTCAGTGCAAGACGATAGATGAAGTTATCGCAGAGCGTGGCGGGGATGTCGGTGTAAATGTCGGTGTAAATTCAAGAGAAACATCCGATGTGAAACTAACAGAGCGACAGACTATTATGGTGTCTGTTATTAAGTCAAATCCTATGGTGACAGCTAAGCAAATGTCTGAAACATTGTCGGTGACAGTAAGAACTATAGAAAGAGATTTGGCGTTAATGCAAAAAGCAGGCATCATAAGACACGAAAGAAGTGATAAAACCGGTGTTTGGGTGATACTCGAACAAGGAAATACTAATTCTTAATAGTGTTAGATATGAAGCAGAATAATAATGAACAAATCGTCTTCGAGATGTTCGAAGAGGTTACAACCGAAAGCATCGCTGAGGCTCGGAATGCATACACCTATGAAGAAATTGACGGGTGCTATTTGGAGGCGAAGGGAATTGCTGATCATGCAAGGAAGAACTTGCTGGAGAAAATGGGAGGTACATAAAACCTATACTCCCACTGAAGCGGGAGTATAGGTTTTACCCTACAGCAATTACTGCCTTGTAGTGAGAAATCTTATTATATGATAAAGATATAGCTGTAGTTCCGTTGAGAAATTGATAGTTGTGCAAGCGGATTGCCTTTCAATATTATTAATATAGCTTTGTATGTACTGCCTAGATAAATCTTTTCTTGCAGGGAATGTTAGCTCTAGAGTTTTTGATTCAATGTGATGGTTTTGCCAAGTTTAGTTCTTTGTAAAAATAAGTGATTTCTTTGCTGTAAAAAGCATCTTTTTCAGAAAAAGTTATGGCGTTTTCATATTTTTTTTTGTATATTTGCTGCGGATTTGTCGAAAGTCATTTCTGGATATTATAAAAATGATGAGAAGCCTTAGGCTTGTTTAGTAAATTGATAGATTATGGTGTTATGTTATAATAACAATACTGCGTTAAATTAACATTTAATCGTCTGTAAATCAATAACTTATATTAAGAAATGCTTATGAAAACTTAACTATAAAAAGTTGGTCAAGTCGCT